>Ga0208125_100009_pt1 | contig 433349 bp, 413 predicted proteins | sample LakWasM128_HOW14_2_FD_183938 | JGI IMG/M metagenome (GOLD analysis project Ga0208125, IMG submission 183938) | Freshwater sediment methanotrophic microbial communities from Lake Washington under simulated oxygen tension - Sediment Metagenome... | ecosystem: Environmental > Aquatic > Freshwater...
AAAGAGATCGTGGACGGCATCCAGCACGTGACCGACATCGTCGGCGAGATCAGCTCTTCCAGCAATGAACAATCCATGGGCGTGCAGCAAGTGGGCGAAGCCGTCACCCAGATGGACCAGGCCACGCAGCAGAACGCGGCACTGGTCGAAGAAATGGCCGCTGCGGCCAGCAGCCTGAAGGGTCAAGCCCAGGACCTGGTGCAGCTGGTGGCTGAATTCAAGGTCGACGAAGCCAGCCATCCGGCACCTCCACGCCCAAGGCCATCGCGTGCGCCCGTCACCAACCAATAGCCCCAAAAACTGCAGCCCTGGCCAAACCCGTGATCACGGCGAAACGCTAGCCCCTGCGTTTCTGTATCCACGCCACCAGGGCGGGGGCTTCCAGCGGTGGGCTGTAGAGGTAGCCCTGGCCCTTGTCGCAGCCCAACTCGGCCATCAGACGCGCCTGCCCGTCGGTTTCAATGCCCTCGGCCACGGTGCCCAGGCCCAGTGTCTGGGCCATGCGGATCGTGGCTTCGATCAACACACGGTGGTAGGCACTGGTTTGGGCCTGGCTCACAAAGGAGCGGTCCACCTTGACGAAATTCACCGGCAATTCATGCAGGCAGGACAGCGATGAGTAGCCGGTACCGAAGTCGTCCAGCGACAGGGCCACACCCAGCGCACGAATGGCATGCAGCGTGCTCAGCACCACCGCATCCTGCGCGGCCAGGCTTTCTGTAACCTCCAGCACCAGTTGCTCTGGCGACAGGCCGTAGGCCCGCAAGGCATCCTGCACGTCATTGGCCAAACCAGGCTCGCGCAATTGGGCCCGCGACAGGTTGACCGCCAGCGTAGGGTGCGGTCCATCCGCCGTTTCCAGCGGCATCGACGCAAAAGCACGGCTGGCGGTGTGCAGCACAAACTGCCCCAGGGCGCCGATGAGGCCACAGGTCTCCGCCACAGGAATGAACTCCACCGGAGACACCAGACCGCGCTCGGGGTGGCGCCAGCGCAGGAGCGCCTCCATGCCAATGAATGCTCCGCTGGCCAGATTCACCAGGGGCTGGTAGACCACGAACAGCTCCTGCTTTTCCAGGGCCTGGCGCAGGTCGTTTTCCAGCGCCACCGAGGCGCTGACCTGCTGGCGCATGGACGGCTCGAACATGACATAGCGGGCGCGCCCGCTGCGCTTGGCTTCGTACATCGCAATATCGGCGTCGCGCAGCACGCTGTCGGCATCGTCTGCGGCATGGGTGGCCGTCACGATGCCGACGCTGGCCGACGAGTTGACCTTGTGCACCCCAATGGTGTAGGGCATGGACAGCACGTCGATCAGGCGGCTGGCCACAATTTCGGCATCCAGATCGCCCCGGATGTCGTCGAGCAGCACGACGAATTCATCGCCGCCAATGCGCGCCGCCATGTGGGAAAAATCGCTGGTGTGCATCAGACTGTCGCCGGGGCGCAGGCTGATCTGCAGGCGGCTGGCAATCTGGCGCAGCAACTCATCCCCCACGCCGTGACCCAGTGTGTCGTTGACCTGTTTGAAGCGGTCGCAATCCATGAACAGCACGGCAAAGTGATAGCCCGGATGCTGCTTGCAACGCTGAATGGCCAGGGCGATCGATTGCAGTGCCTCGCTGCGGTTGGGCAACTGGGTCAGCCCATCGGTGCGGGCGGCGACGCGCAACTCCTGTTCCATGGCTTTTTGGGCCTGCACATCCAGTGCCACGCCCGCCATGCGCAGGGCGTGGCCCCGGTTGGAGCGGTCCACCACCGCACCAACAAACATGATCCAGACCCAGCGCCCCGTGCCATGCCGCATGCGCACGGACATGCGCAGCGCCACATTCGGGTCGCGTATTTGTGCCGTCACCGCGGCCAGCCAGGGCGCCAGGTCGTCGGGATGGACCTTGGCATTCCAGTCTTTGGAGGTCATGCCCATCTGGGCTCTCTGGTAGCCCATGATCTCCAGCAGGCGTTCGTTGCACTGCATCGCACCACTGGCGATATCCCACTGCCAGGTTCCCATGCCGGCGCCATCGACGGCCAGCGCCAGCAACTGCTGCTGTGCGCGCACATCGGTGAGATCGGTGGCCACCAGCACCCAGCCAGAGATCTCGCCAGCATCGCCGTGCAGGGGCTGCAGGTCCACCAGGGCCCAGCGCGCCTCGCCACTGGTTGCGCGGATATGGATTTCCCGTTTCAGGCCACGGCCTTGCGTGACCGCCCCGCTGAACTCGGCAAATGCGGCCGGATCGGCACTGCCGCGCTCCAGCAAGATACCCAGGCGCTGACCAATGGACTCTTCCCGCGTGAAGCCGGTGATGGCGGTAAACGCGTGGTTGACCCACTCCACACTGCGGTGTGCGTCCGCCAGAATCACGGCATTGGAGCTGCGCTCGGCGACCAGGGCCAGCCGTTTGAGGCGCTCGGACTGACGGGCCTCCGAATCGGGCGGTGTGGGTTTCGGCTGGCCAGACATGGTGTGTGCGCGGTGTCTGTGCGCCAGCCGGGTTGTGCCGCCTAGGCGGCCAGCGCCAGGCGCATGGCGTCTATGACGCCCTTGTAGTCCGGTTTGCCAAATATGGCACTGCCCGCTACAAAGGTGTCGGCTCCGGCATCGGCCACGCGGCGGATGTTGTCGACCTTGATGCCGCCATCCACCTCCAGGCGGATGTCCTTGCCGCTGGCGGTGATGCGGCGGCGCACGTCCTCGATCTTGCGCAGCGCCGAGTCAATGAAACTCTGCCCGCCAAAGCCCGGGTTGACGCTCATGATCAGCACCAGGTCGATGTCGTCGATCACCCAGTCCAGCACGTCCAGCGGCTCGGCCGGGTTGAACACCAGCCCCGCCTTCACACCCTTGGACTTGATGGCCTGGATGCTGCGGTGCACATGGCCCGATGCGTCGGGGTGAAAGCTGATGTAGTCGGCCCCGGCCTCGGCAAACAGGGCGGCCAGCGCATCGACCGGCGAAATCATCAGGTGCACATCAATCGGCACGGCCACGCCCGCGGCGGTCTTGGCATGCGGCTTCAGGGCCTGGCACACCATGGGGCCAAACGTCAGGTTGGGCACGTAGTGGTTGTCCATGACGTCAAAATGGATCCAGTCGGACCCAGCTGCAATCACGTTTTTGACCTCTTCACCCAAACGGGCGAAGTCGGCGGAGAGGATGGAGGGGGCAATACGGTAAGTCATGGCCACAGTTTAATGTCCCCAGCCCGTTGCGCATAGTGCTGCACTGCGCTACGGTCTTTTTCACCCCGTTTCACGGTAGCATTGCCCTTATGGCCAAGTATCAAATATCTGTCGAAGTGTCACCGCAATTCCTGCCCGAGCAGTCTGCTCCAGACGAGGAGTTGTATGTGTTTGCGTACACCATCACCATCACCAACACCGGCGACGTGCCGGCCCAGGTGATCTCGCGCACCTGGAATGTCAACGATGCCAATGGCCACACCGAACGGGTCAAGGGCCTGGGTGTGGTCGGACAGCAGCCCCTGCTCAAGCCCGGTCAGGCCTTTGAGTACACCAGCGGCACCCGGCTGCGCACCCCCACCGGCACCATGCACGGCAGCTTTTTCTGCGTCGCCGAGGACGGTGAGAAATTCGATGCCGACGTACCCATGTTTGTGCTGGACGCGCTCAGCGGCGACACGGGCATTGGCGGATCGCGTACCCTGCACTGATGTCCTTCCCCCCGCCCGGCCCCGCCCAGCTTGCCCAAACCCGCCGACTCGACCTGTCGGTCTTGCTGGAGGTGCTGGATGCGGACGCGGACCGGGTGCACCGCCACCTGTGGCTGATTGCGCTGCTGGACTGGATTCGGGGCGATGGCCGCTCGGCCGAAGATGCCGCAACGCGGGTGGGCATTTTCCTGGACGCGGTGGACGCGTCGCCCGCCCTGACCATACGCCTGCAGGTTTGGTGGCGCACGCTGCTCGACACGGTGGACGGCACCACGCTGCTGTCCGATTACGGTTTTGCATCGCGCAACGCCTTTGTCAGCGAGCTGGTGGATCGCCTGCACCGCAAACTGCTGCCCACCTCACCAGAGACGTCCGACGCGTCGGAGCTGTTTGAGCTGGTGATGCCGACGGCACTGGATGCGCGCTGGCTGGCCGCCCTCTCCAGCACCAGCCTGGAGCGGCTGGGGCGTTTGCTCAGCGCCCCGGCCACCGGCTCCATGGCCCGCGCCTATCCCACATTGACCTACTGGCAGAACACCCTGCTGGAGGCCATCACGTTTTGCACCAGCCAGATTCGCGCCGCCGGGTTCTCCCCGGAGATCCGCCTGCGCATGAGCACACCGGCGCAACAGGAAGGCCCTTTCCATACCCTGGCGTCGGATTGTGATGCCCTGCGCGACGCCTGGCTGGCCCAACTGGACGGCAGCGGCTCCAGCGACGCCGTGGCGCAGGCCGCGCAGCATTTGCGCACCCGGCTGGACACCTGCCGCCATGCCGCGGCCACCGTCTACACCCATCTGGATGCCCACGGCATTTCCCTGGACCTGGTGTTTCGGCTGCGCCAGATGCGCGAGCGGGTGCTGCGCATCCGCGCCCTGATGGACTGCCTGCTGGGCGATCCGCCCCACCTGTACACCGCACAGCTTTTTTCCCATCTCGCCAGCGTCGGCCAGTCACAGCGCAGCGTGGGCGCGCTGATCGCCGCCAGTTCGTCGCTGCTGGCGGCCAAGGTGGCCGAGCGTAGCTCCGAGACAGGCGAGCACTACATCACCCGCACCCGCAGCGAATACCGCAGCATGCTGCGCAATGCGGCCGGGGGCGGCGCCCTGACGGCGGTGACCACGGCCCTGAAATTCACGGTCATGGCCCTGGGCCTGTCGGCATTCTGGTTTGGATTCTGGTCGGGCATGGTCTATGCCGCCAGTTTTGTCGTCATCCAGCTGCTGCACTTCACGCTGGCCACCAAGCAGCCCGCCATGACGGCGCCTGCCATGGCCGCCAAGCTGCGGGACATTTCCGACGCCAGCGCCCTGGACGCCTTTGTGGACGAGGTGACCCACCTGGTGCGCTCCCAAGTGGCCGCCGTGCTGGGCAATGTGGTCGTGGTGTTTCCGGCCGCTGTCCTGCTGTCGGTCGTCCTGCAAGCGCTGCGGGGCCAGCCCATGATCGATGCGGCGACGGCCGACCACGTGTTCCATTCGCTGGCGCTGTGGGGGCCTTCCGCCCTGTTTGCCGCCTTCACCGGGGTCTTGCTGTTTTCGTCCAGCATCGTTGCGGGCTGGGTGGAAAACTGGTTTGTGCTGCACCGGCTGGACTCCGCCCTGCGCTACAACCCGCGCTTCACCCGCCGCCTGGGCGCGCCGCGGGCCGACCGCTGGGCGCACTTCCTGCGCAACAACATCTCGGGCTTTGCCTCCAATATTTCACTGGGCTTCATGCTGGGCCTGTTACCCGCCATCTCGGGCTTCTTTGGCCTGACGCTGGATGTGCGCCACGTCACGCTGTCGGCCGGGCAACTGGGCGCTGCCTGTGCCAGCCTGGGCTGGGACGTGCTGCGCAGCCCCGCGCTGTGGTGGGCGGTAGCGAGCCTGCCGGTGATTGGCGCACTCAACCTGATGGTCAGTTTTTACCTCGCCCTGCGGGTTGCGCTGCGGGCCCACAGCGTGTCGAATCTGGAGCGCGTGCGCATCCGCAAGGCCGTGCTGTACCGCTTGCGGCACGCGCCCCTGAGCTTCCTGTGGCCGGCGCGGGAGGAAGGCTGATGGGCGAATTCGAACTCATCCAGCGCTTCTTTACCCGCCCCACACCCAAGGCGGTGCTGGGGGTAGGCGACGATTGCGCCGTGCTGCAAACAGGCCCCGGCATGCAGATGGCCATTTCCACCGACATGCTGGTGGCCGGGCGCCACTTCTTTGCCGACACCGACCCGCGCCGGCTGGGTCACAAGGCCCTGGCGGTGAACCTGAGCGATCTGGCCGCGTGCGGCGCACGGCCCATGGCCTTCACGCTGGCGCTGGCGCTGCCCGAGGCGGATGCCGCGTGGCTGGAGCCTTTCTCACAGGGCCTGCTGGCCCTGGCCGACGCCCATGGCTGCGAGCTGGTTGGTGGCGACACCACGCAGGGGCCTCTGAATATCTGCATCACGGTGTTTGGCGAAGTACCCGCCACACAAGCCATCCTGCACAGCCAGCCAGCCACGCAGGCCATCCTGCGTAGTGGCGCCCGCGCCGGTGACGACATTTATGTGAGCGGCACCGTGGGCGACGCCCGCCTGGCGCTGGAAGCCCTGCAGGGCCGGATGCAGTTGAGCGACGCCGTGCTGGCCGACGCCCGCCAGCGCCTGGAGCAGCCCACCCCGCGTGTGGCGCTCGGCCTGGCCTTGCGCGGCATTGCCAGCGCCGCGGCCGACATCAGCGACGGCCTGCTGGGCGACCTCGGTCACATTCTGGAACGCTCCGCCGTGGGGGCCACGCTGGACACCTCGATTGCTATTCATTTGCTAGCTGCTTACGCACATTTGACGGGGGCTAGCGGCCAGTTTGATCCAGAGATTTCGCAGCAAATGGCCTTGCAATGCGTACTCAGCGGTGGCGACGACTACGAGCTGGTGTTCACCGCACCGCCGGCCCTGCGTGCCGCCGTGCTGGCCGCCAGCAACGCCAGCGCCACGCCGGTCACCCGCATCGGGCACATCGACGCCGCACCCGGCCTGCGCCTGGTGGATGGCCACGGTGCGCCGGTGGCCAACACCTTTGCCTCCTTTGACCATTTCGCAGCATGAGCGTCGCCCGGCCGCCCGAAGGCGCTCGCACCGCAGTGCACAGCACGGAGGTAACCCAATGAGCCGACTGGGCCTGACCCGCGACAAGATCTACAAGACCGTGGCCCGCCAGTTGCACGGCGTGGTGCCCTGCTGGGTCTGTGGCCAGCCGGTGCGGCCCGCAGACGCCACACTGGAACACATTCGCCCCTTGAGCGAAGGCGGCAACAGCCATCTGGAGAATCTGGCCATCAGCCATGCCCTGTGCAACCAGCAGCGGCACACCGGGCCTTGATGCACTGAACAGCACCCAGCCGCCGGTCAACGGCTGCTACAGTAAGCGCCACCCCCACGGAGCACACCCCATGAGCGACACCAACACCCCCCGCCACGACGCCCGGTTTGAAATCAGCCGCACCGTCGATGCGCCCATCGCCCTGGTGTGGAAGGCCTACACCGAGCAGGAGCCGCTGATGCAGTGGTTTGGCCCCAAGGGCTTTTCCATGCCGCATTGCCGCTATGACCTGCGCCCCGGCGGCGAGTTTCACTACTGCCTGCGCACGCCCACCGGCTTTGAGATGTGGGGCAAGTGGACCTTTGTCGACATCGTCGAGCCGACCCGGCTGTCCATGATCATCACCTTCTCGGACGCCCAGGGCGGCCTGACGCGCCACCCCATGTCGGCCGCCTGGCCGCTGCAAACGCTGTCCACCACCACCTTTGCCGATGTCGGGGGCAAGACCCTCATCACCATCCAGTGGGAGCCCTACCAGTCCGATGCGGATGAGATCGCCGCCTTCACGGCCGGGCACGCCGCCATGGCGCAGGGCTGCAACGGCACCTTTGAACAACTCGACGCCTACCTGGCCCAGATGCCCCGCCCATGAACGCCCCGATATCGGACCCCTACGACGGTCCCGTCACCGTATTCCCGGACGATCCGGGACAGCCCGTGCTCCTGGCGCGCCCTACCGTGCGCTTCATGCTCTCGCACCCGGCGCACTGGATCGCACTGGGCTTTGGCTCGGGGCTGTCGCGCATTGCGCCCGGCACCTCAGGCACGCTGTGGGCGTGGATCGCCTTCATCGCCCTGTCCCCGTGGATGACCGATGCCCGCTGGGCGCTGCTGATTGCGGTCTCGCTCCCGCTGGGCTGGTGGGCCTGCACGGTCACCGCCCGCAACATGGGCGTGCTGGACCCCGGCAGCATTGTGTGGGACGAGGTGGTGGCCTTCTGGCTGGTGCTGTGGCTGATCATGCCCACCGGCCTGGTGGGGCAGGTGCTGGCCTTTGGCCTGTTCCGGTTTTTTGATGCGGTCAAGCCCGGCCCCGTGGGCTGGGCCGACAGGCTGTACCACCACCTGGACCCGGCCTGCGACCCCGCCGCCTGGCGCAAGGCCGGCTTTGGCATCCTGCTCGATGACCTGGTGGCCGCCGGCTGCACGGTGCTGGTGGTGGCCCTATGGCGGTTTGCCGCATGAACGACTGGCCGTCTGTTTTGCTATCAAATTTATAGCTTCTTGCGCACATTCCTCGGGGGCTAGCGACCCATTTGACCATCAAGTTCGAATGAAATCCTGAAGCCGGCGCCGCGGCGCTGGTTGCACCGTCGGCGCGTAGCCCACGCGCGCCCACATCTGTACCGTCGCACCGGGAGCCGTTGCACCGGCCAGCGCATGCATGTCCGCGTAGGGCTGTTGCTGCTCTGCATATTCCTGCAACGCTTGCGACAGCGGCTGCATGGCCAGGCCCTGCGCCGTAGCGGCCAGCTGCGCACGCACATAGGCGCGGCCGGCGTTAACCTGGGTGGTGCGGTCGTTGGCGGCCGTCACCATCCACCAGAAGCCGGGCGTGGAAGCCAGCTTGTCGTCAAATTCCCGGATCTGGCTGGTGGTGGCGTAGTCATCCGCTGCGGGCGCATGGGTGCGGTCAAACAGGCCCAGCCGCTCCAGTGCCACCACCAGGGGCGAGGTGATCGACAGGCCATCGCGGTGGGCCGCGATGTCAGACGCGCCCACGCGCAACACCGCAAACGACTCCAGGATGGTGCGCGGCACCGTGAGCTCGATGCGCCAGGCCTGTAGCGCAATACGGCGGTGCGCCAGCAGGACCGCGCCGTGTTCCAGTCCGGCAAAACCGGCACGCACCACCGGCGCGCCAGCGGGGTTTGCCGCGTCCGCCATGGCTTGCCAGGCGGACGCGGGTACGGCACGGGTGATGTCATACGCGCTGCGGTTGGTGTGGCGCCGCAGGATCTGGGCAAACAGCGGGTCTTTGTGCACGCTGGCATCGGGCGTCAGGCGCACCGTGGCAACCGCCCTGGCATCCAGCGTGGTCGGGCCAAACGCCCCTTGCGGAAACAGCATGGTGTCGGCCCGCAAGCCCCGCTCGCGTGCCGCCAGGTCCAGCAGCTCCAGAAAGCTGCCGTGGCTCATCAGGATCTGGCGCGACAGCGGGTCGGTCTGGGGCAGCACACGCTTCAAATCACAGAACAGCGTGATCTGGTCGGGCGTGCCCAGATCAACCACCCAGGATTGCAGGTTATGCGAGTGCGGCGCCAGAATGGCGTAGCTCAGCAGCCAGAGTCGCGGGTCGGCGTCGTGCGCCAGGCCGCTGTCGGGGCCCTTCCAGGCCTCAATGGCTTCGGGCGGCATGGCCGGGCTGCAGCCGGCCACGGAGCAGACCGCCCCGGCGCCGGCGATGCGGATGAACTGGCGGCGCTGCAACGGCGCGCCCGGTGGACGGGGCATGGGTATCTCCATCTCGGCACTCCTTCCAGCGGCTATTGCACCACGGCCGCGCGGTCTTGCCCAGCCACCGGGTTGCGGTTGGGCACAGTAGCCATCAGCCCCAGATCGGCCAGTGCGGTTTGGGCGGCCTGGGCCAGGGGGGTATGGGGCTCGGGGCCAATCAACGCGGTGAGCTTGTCGTTGGCCAGGGCGTGCGGCACGTGCCACAGATACCGCATCTCCAGCAAGGCGGCCCAGGTGGGCCGGAACAGGGCGCCGACCCGGATGATGCCCCAGGGCAGACCGCCCCAGTGGAGCGGCGCACCGGGCTTGAGCCAGCCCTGGGCCTGGGCCACCGGTGTCAGCACGTCCAGCCAGCGCTGGACCGTGATGCGATGGCCGGCAAAGTGGAACACCTCATACGGCTGCAGTGTGGCGCGCTGCCGGGCCACGGCCACGAAGGTACGCGCCAGATCGGGCAGATAGGCCCAGGCGGTGGACACATCGCGCGGGCCGGGATAGGTGAACACGCCTTTGCGGATGTCCTTGACGATGACCGTGTCGAACCAGGTACCCTGGCCGCTGCCAAAGAAGTCCCCGGCGCGGATGACGACGCCGCGCACGCCCGAGCGCTGCAACTGCGCCTCCATGGCCACCCGCACCTGGCCCTTGACCGTGCGCGCCACCTGGGGCGTGTCCTCGCGCAGCAGCGCCGGCATGGCTGCGCCAAAGTTGTAGAGGTTGCCCGGCACCATGAGCGTGGCGTCCAGCACACGGGTCACGGCGATGGCGGCATCCATCAGGGGCGCCACCTGCCTCTGCCAGGCCTTGTTGGTGTAGGCCGGGTTGAGTGCGTGCACCACCACCGTAGCACCCTGCGCGGCCCGCGCCAGGGCTTGCGTGTCGTGCAGGTCCAGGCCCAGCCACTCGATGACCGGGGCCTCGCCGCCGGGCAGCGCCGTACGCGAAGCGACAGGTATGGGGGCCACAGCACCAGGGCGGATCTGGCCCAGCACGCGCCAGCCGGCCTCGGCAAAGGCGTGCGCAGCGGCCAGGCCAAAACGGCCCCGGGCGCCCAGAATCAGAACGGTGGATTGCATGGTGTTTCCTTCCTCGGTGTCTGCGGTCCGTGCCGCAGGGGTTGCAGGGATTGATCAATCGATGCCTGCATTGTGGAAACAGCCGCCAAACTACACAATTGCATATATATTTACAGCAGCTATGCATTTTTGAATACCACCATGCAACCGTCCTTTGACTGGAGCCTGATTCGCTCCTTCCTGGCCGCACTGGACCAGGGCAGCCTGCTGGCGGCGGCGCGCCTGCTGAAAACCAGCCAGCCCACTCTGGGGCGGCACATTGCGGAACTGGAGAGCCAGCTCGGGGTGGTGCTGTTCGAACGCACCGGGCGCGGCCTGGTGCCCACCGCCACCGCCCTGCAACTGGCCGAATCCGCCCGCGCCATGGAGACCGGAGCCCTGCACCTGAGCCGCACGCTCAGCGGCACACAACTGCAGACCACCGGCACCGTGCGCATCACTGCCAGCGTGCCGGTGGCGGTGCAGTTGCTGCCACCCCTGCTGGCGCGCATGCGCCAGGCCCTGCCCGAGATTCAAGTGGAGCTGGTGTCGAGCAACCACGTGTCAAACCTGCTGCGCCGCGAAGCCGATATTGCGGTGCGCATGGTGCGCCCCGAGCAGGGCACGCTGGTGGCCAAAAAGATTGGCCATGTGGGCGTGGGCGCCTACGCCCACCGCAGCTACCTGGCGCGGCGCAGCGCTATCCGCCAGCCAACCGACCTGCTGCTGCACGACCTGATTGGCAATGACACGGACACCGCCATCCTGCGCGGCTTCCAGGCCATGGGCTACCCGGTGACACCGCAGGCGTTTGCCCTGCGCACCGATGACTTCATCGTCCAGTGGCAGGCGGTGCGCGCGGGTCTGGGGATTGGCTTTGTGGCCGACTACCTGGCGCGCACCGACCCCGATGTGGTGCCGGTACTGCCCGGCCTGCTGCCGATTCCGGACCTGCCCATGTGGCTGGCCGTGCACCGCGAAATCCGCACCAACCGGCGCATTCGCGCGGTGTATGACTTTCTGGCGGACGCCCTGCCCCAGGCCATCCAGCGGCGTTAAGCGGCGTTACCAACGATCAAAAAGTTTCCCAGTCATCGTCGCCGCCTGCGGGTGCGGGCTTGGACTGGACTTTGGCGGTGAGCGTCGGTGGCGGTGGTGTCTTGGGTGCCGCCGTGGTGCCGCGCTTGGCAGCACCGCCCGATGGCGCCGCGGCGCGCCGCTCCGTGCCCTTGAAGGGCGTGGCCGGGGGGAGGCTGGAGCGCACGGCGGACGGGGGCAAATGGGCCGAGTGGCCGGCGCCGTCCACTTTGAAGAATGCCACGGCCTGCACCAGTTCACCGGCCTGACCCTTGAGGCTGCTGGCCGCAGCGGCCATTTCTTCGACCAGTGCCGCGTTCTGCTGCGTGGCCTGGTCCATCTGGGTGACGGCTTCGCCCACTTGCTGCACGCCCATGGATTGTTCGTTGCTGGCGGCGCTGATCTCGCCCATGATGTCGGTCACCCGGCGAATGGAGCTGACCACCTCGGCCATGGTGGTGCCCGCCTCATCCACCAACGTGGTGCCGTGCTCGACCCGCTCCACACTGGCGTTGATCAACAACTTGATTTCCTTGGCGGCATCGGCCGAACGGCCCGCCAGCGAGCGCACTTCGCTGGCCACCACCGCAAAGCCCCGACCCTGTTCGCCCGCGCGGGCCGCTTCGACCGCCGCATTGAGCGCCAGGATATTGGTCTGGAACGCAATGCCGTCGATGACGCTGATGATGTCCGAGATCTTGCGCGAGGACTCGTTGATGCCCTTCATGGTTTCCACCACCTGGCCGACCACTTCGCCCCCTTTGACGGCCACGGCGGACGCACTCTGGGCCAGCTGGTTGGCCTGGCGCGCGCTGTCGGCATTTTGCTTGACGGTGGAGCCCAGCTCTTCCATGGACGCCGCGGTTTCTTCCAGGGCGCTGGCCTGCTGCTCGGTGCGCGCTGACAGATCGTTATTGCCCTGGGCAATTTCGGCGCTGGCCGTAGCCACGCCTTCGGAACCGTTGCGCACCTGGGACACCACCCGGACCAGACTCGACTGCATCTCGTGCAATGCGTGCAGCAGCATGGCCGGTTCGTTGGTACCGTGGGCCTCAAACTGCTGCGTCAGGTCGCCCTGTGCCACGGCTCGGGATATGCCCACCGCCTTGTTGATCGGCGCAGTGACGGCACGTGTCACCTGAATCGCTGCAACCACGGCCACCACCAATGCCAGCAGCCCGGTAATGACAATGGCACGCCCGATACCCGCAATGCTGGATTCGGCCTGCGCCTTGGCGTCGTGCATCTTTCCTTCCTGGAACTTTTTGACGGCACCCAGCGTCTTCAGGTACTCCTGCTGCATGGGCCGGATTTCAGCCAGCAAGACGTTCTTGGCCAGCTCCTGGTTGCCGCTGTTGATATGGCCCAAAAAGCGCACCTGCGCTTTCAGGTAGCGCTTGGATACTTCCGTGAACTGTGTGAACTGCTCCTTGCCGTTATCGGCAGAGATCACCGCCCCCAGTTTTTGCTCCAGGTCCGCACTGAGCGCGTCGCGCGACTTGAGGAGGTCCATCTCTTTCTTGATGTCGTCCGCATCCGTCATCAAAATCATGTCGCGCTGGGATACGCCGTTGGCGTTGAAGTCGGCCTCGATCTCCTGCAGCATGCTGACTACCGGGTAACGGTCTTCCATCACATCCTTGAAGTCTTTGCCCACGTCCAGCGCGCCCACAAAGGCCACGCCCCCAATGAGAACAATCAGCAAGGCCAGAACACCAAAGCCCAGCTTGAGCTGGGAGGCAATTTTGATTTGGTTCAATTTCATTCGATAGCTCACTTTGTCATTGAAATAATAGGCTACATTTTTTGGCGATTATCACCACCCCATTCCAACGGCCTCAGGCGCCGTGGCATTTCTTGTATTTTTTACCGCTGCCGCAATAACAGGGGTCGTTGCGCCCCGGCACGTCAGCCCGGCGCAGGGTCTCCACCCGCGGGCCAATGCCGCGCCAGATTTCACGCAGGTCATAGACCGACCAGACCGCATCGGCAAAGGCATTCAGGCGCGCCTTGCTCATGGACGGCGGGCCGTCCTCACTGAAGGGCGACAGCTCGGGCTCGCCTTCATCGTCTTCGGTCATGGCGACGATGGCCTGCAGGGCCACATCGTGCCATTTGGCGGCCTTTTTGTCGCTGGGCTCTGCCCACTCCTCCGGCCAGGCCTCCACCGCATACATGAAGCCCAGCGCCCAGACCTGGCCAAAGGCCGGCAGCACTTCATCGGGCAACTCGGCGCGTTCGGCGTCCGTCAATTCGGCCATGGCACCCCGCACGTCCATGACCTCGGGGTGGTAGGCCGTGGCATCCTCCAGCGACTCGATGGGTGTGTCCAGCGCGGCCAGCACCTCGGCCCAGCGCTGGTCCCAGATTTCCAAAAAGCGTGCGCGCTGCGCAGCATCGGCAAACGAGCCGCCGCCATCCGCCGCGCCGGCGTCTTCGCCCACCACCACAACCGCATCGCCCTCGTCTCCCACCCCCAGCAGCACGTCCAGGTACTCGGCCTGGGGAATGGGGCGGCGGCAGCAGATCAGCGCGGCCAGGAAGCCTTCGCAAAATTCCCATTGCGGCGTTTCGTCAAAACGGGTGCGCATCTCGTCCAGAATGGCGTCGATTTCATCGAACTGATCCGCCGAAACGGCGCCGGGCCCATCGTCCGACGCAGGAGACTGCGCAGGCACGGAGGAGGGAGTGACTTCGGGAGCGGGAGGTGTGGGATTCATGGTGACGCCTGTGTGCACAAGAGGGAAGGGGATGGGTAGCATTTTGCCCGGTTGTCTGTGTCAACCGGAATTGCTATTTATTTGATAGCTGCCTGCGCTATGACGGCGAGGGCTAGCAGCCGTTTTGACATACAAAGCACCGCATGGTCCTTGCTCAGCAACAGGCTTTTCTGGACCACGGCCAGGTCGATGAACTTCTGGTCGTCGGGGTCCTTGCAGGTGACCGGGGCTTTGGGGGCCACCAGCTCCAGTTGCACCAGGGTGTCGAACTGCGCCAGCACGCCCGACGCCTGCAACTGGTAGTGCGCCAGACGCTTGACGATCTGCGGGTAGGCCAACACCCGCTCCAGCTCGTCGCGCATGGGCTGGGTGGCCATCCAGCGCAGGGTGCCGCCACGCAAGCCGTCCAGCAGGGGCCTGGCCGCAGGGTCGTTGAAGACGAAGGCGTCCAGGACGATGTTGGTGTCAACAACAACGTCTCTGCGACCTGTGGTCGCCACCGACAAAATGGGGTCAGAGCACACGTCCGCTACGCTGCCGGTGATCCGACCCCATTTTTCCGGGCCGCGCCCTTGACCATATCGAAGCGGAACATGCGGCACTCAATGGGGCCGTTCCACAGGGGCACGCGGCGCGACTCCTTCAGGCGCATCTTGGTCGGCAGCTTCAGGTCGGGCGTGAGAATCCAGGCGGTCCAGCCGGAGAAATTCTTCTTCCAGTGGGTGGCCAGCTGGCTGAAGAATTCGCCACCGTCCTCGGTCACGGCCTGCTCGCGCGCGCCACTGTGGCCTTCAAAATCGGGCTGACCGCCGCCTTCGCCCTGGCTGCGCCGGGGCGCGCCGGAGCGCGTGGCCGCGGCGCCACTGACACCGCCCACGGCAATGCGCTCGCCATAGGGCGGGTTGAGCAGCATGACGCCGGGTATATCGGTGGGCGGCATGCGCTGCAGGGCGTCGCCGCCGCGAAACTCGATGACATCGGCCACACCGGCGCGCTCGGCATTGCGCTGGGCAAAGTCGACCATGCGGTGCGACACATCGCTGCCGTAAATCAAGGCCTTCTGGCCCGGTGCCGGTTTGACCACCGCTTCAGCCGCCTCGGTCTTGATCGCAGCCCAGACGTGGGCCTGGAACGGCAAATACTTCTCAAACGCAAAGTGGCGCAGCGAGCCGGGCGCGATGTTGCAGGCAATCTGTGCGGCCTCGATGGCGATGGTGCCGCTGCCGCAGCAGGGGTCATAGAGCGGCAGCAAATCATCGTCGCCCTCGGCCCAGCCACAGGCGGCAATCATGGCGGCGGCCAGTGTTTCTTTCAACGGTGCCTCGCCCTTGTCTTCGCGCCAGCCGCGCTTGAACAGCGGCTCGCCCGAGGTGTCGATGTACAGCGAGCAGGTGTCGGTGGTCAGGTGGGCGTAGATGCGCACGTCGGGCCACTGGGTGTTGACGTCCGGGCGCACGCCGTGGGCCTTGTCGCGAAAACGGTCGCACACCGCGTCCTTGATCTTGAGCGCGGCAAAGTTCAGACTGGTCAGCGGGCTGTGCTGCGCCGTCACTTCCACCTTGATGCTTTGCTTGGGCGTGAACCAGACTTCCCACGCCACCTCACTGGCGGCGCGGTACAGGTCCTGCTCGCTGCGGTAGTCGGTGTAGGACAGCTGCACCAGCACGCGTTGCGCCAGGCGGCTGTGCAGGTTCAGGCGCATGGCGTCGCGCCACGAAGCACGCACCATGACACCGCCGCGGCGCGTCAGCAGGTCCTGGCCCATCAGACCCGTGAGGTCGTGGACTTCGGCGGCCAGCAGGTCTTCCACGCCAGCGGCGCAGGGGAGAAAAATTTGGAGTTGATTCATGGTATTTCCCTATTCGACCCGCGATAGGGTTCAGACGCTTTCTGCCGCGCCCTTGGTTGTTGTATCACTACTTTGTCGCGCGCAATGATTTTTCGAAACACGTCACTGGTTGTTGCCCAATCCACGACGTCGACTTTCCAGGGTAGGTCCGATTCCGAGAAATCGTCGCTCAGGCCGGCGCACAAGTCCAGCGACAAGGGATGCTCGGTGATGATGGCCAAATCGAGATCAGAGAATTTCTTGGCCGTCCCCCTGGCGCGGGAGCCAAAGGCCCAGACCTCATATTCAGGCACATGCTTTTGCAGGATACCGCGCACGATGACCCACTGGTCGGGCAGGACCGCAATCGAGGGAGTCACACCGGCAATCGCTGCAGTCACGCTGCCCTCGCCTTCAACTGGTCGCGAAGGTATCTGGCTTCTGCCAGGAACGCAGGAATCTCAGCCACGACTTCGAGTGCCTTGGCCTCGTCGTAGGTGTGGCTGGTCTTGCCGCGCATGTCGCGAAACTTCCGCCAACTGGGCCAGTCGCTGAGCAGCAGCCCTTGCTCGTTACCCGAACGGATCACATCCTGGAATGGCATGCCATCGAACTGATCCGGTGTAAACGAAGCCATTTCCAGGTAGCGCTTGAGCATCTTGTGACTGATCTCGTAGGTGAACGCAAAGCGCTGGATGAGCCCGTCGCGAATCTGGGTGTCCGATATGTCAGCCTGGTAGCGGGCAACACCTTCCTCCAGACGGTCAATGGCGTTGACAAGGGAGCTCAAGTCCAGTGTGAAATCACGCATGGTTTTGCCAGTTCATGAATTAAAGCGCCTTTCGCAAGGAAGCTGGTGCTATTTTCAGCCCCTCACGGTATTTGGCGACGGTGCGGCGGGCACATTCAATGCCCTGCTCTTTCAGCATTTCGGATATCTGGTTGTCGCTCAGCGGCTTGGTCGCACTCTCGCTGGCGATGAACTGCTTGATGAGCGCGCGCACCGCCGTGCTGGACGCATTGCCACCCGACTCGGTGCCCAGGCCGGAGCCAAAGAAATACTTCAGCTCAAACGTGCCAAAGGGCGTGGCCATGTACTTGGCGGTGGTGACGCGGCTGATGGTGGACTCGTGCAGGCCCAGCTCGTCGGCAATCTCGCGCAGCACCAGCGGGCGCATGGCCAGTTCACCGTGGGTGAAGAAATTCTTTTGCCGGTCCACAATGGCCGTGCTGACGCGCAGGATGGTATCGAACCGCTGCTGGATGTTCTTGATGAACCAGCGCGCCTCCTGCAAGCGCTGCTGCAGGCCCGCATAACTGGCGCTGTCCTTGCCGCCCCCGCGGTGGTTGCGCAGCACGTTGGCGTAGATGTCATGCACGCGCAGCTTGGGCATGACCTCCGGATTGAGCATCACGCGGAACTGCGGGTTGGCGCCCGGTCGGGTCTTGCCCACCGCCGTCACCAGCACATCGGGCACGACGATATTGCGCTCCACGTTCACAAAGCGCCGCCCGGGCTTGGGCTCCAGGCGCGCGATGTAGGAAATGGCTTCCCGCGTATGGGCGTCGGTGCCGCCACAGCGCTGCACCAGGGTCTTGACGTCGCGGCGCGCCAGCAGGTCCATGGGCTGGGCGCAAATGCGCAAGGCCAGCGCCAGCAGGGCCGCGCGCCCGGGGCCGGGCGGGTTGAGCGCATCGTCCAGCTGGGCCCGCAGCTGCAGGCGCAGGCACTCGCCCAGATCGCGGGCACCGACGCCGGCGGGCTCCAGGCTGTGCAGCAAACCCAATGCCACGGTGAAGTGGTGCACCAGGTCTTCCACCTGCTCTGCGTCGTCACCCGCCAGACCACGGGCCAGGGATTCCAGCGTGTCTTCGAGGTAGCCATCGTCGTTGAGCGACTCGATCAGAAAACGCAGGGCGTTGGCATCGGTCTCGCCCAGGCGCAGGCTCAGGGCCTGGCGGTGCAAGTGGGACTGCAGCGACTCCTGGGTGCGCGCCAGCTCGGTGGCATCGGTATCGTCGGCATCACCCAGGTTGTTGGTGCGGGCCTTGGCGTCGGTTCCCCACTCGCCGTCGTCGGGCACCAGCTCGGTGGTTCCGTCACCGTCCCAACTGGGTTCGTCATCCCCGGACAGTGGCGTCACCTCGTCATCTTTTTGGCTGCCAGCCCCCGTGGAATCAGCGTAATCAGCTACTGAATTAGGAGCAACCTCCGCCTCGCGTTCACCGGCGCTGACCGGTGTGTCGGCCTGCGCCAGGCCAAATTCCTCGCGCACCGCATCGTCCTGGGTCACCTCCAGAAACGGGTTCTCGTCGAGCATCTGCTCCACTTCCTGGCTGAGCTCCAGGGTAGAGAGCTGCAACAGGCGAATGGATTGCTGCAACTGGGGCGTCAGCGCCAGATGTTGCGAGACGCGTAATGAAAGACCTTGTTTCATCTACATTTTGAAGTGTTCGCCCAAGTACACGCGGCGCACATCGGCGTTGTTCACGATCTCGGCGGGGGTACCTTCGGCCAGCACGGTGCCATCACTGATGATGTAGGCGTGGTCGCAGATGCCCAGGGTTTCGCGCACATTGTGGTCAGTGATCAGCACGCCAATGCCGCGGGACTTCAGGAAATTGATGATGCGCTGGATCTCGATCACGGCAATCGGGTCGATGCCGGCAAAGGGTTCGTCCAGCAGGATAAAACGGGGTCGGGTGGCCAGGGCGCGGGCAATTTCCACCCGGCGCCGTTCACCGCCCGACAGCGCCAGCGCGGGCGACTCGCGCAAATGTTCCACCCGCAGGTCTTGCAGCAGGGCCGTCAGGCGCGACTCGATCTCGTCACTGGCCAGTGGCCGCCCGGCATCGTCATGCTGCAACTCCAGTACGGCGCGAATGTTGTCTTCCACGTTGAGCTTGCGAAAAATCGACGCCTCCTGCGGCAGGTAGCCCAGCCCCAGGCGCGCCCGGCGGTGGATCGGCATGTGTTCGATGGACTGGCCGTCAATGGTGATGTCACCGGCACTGGCGCGCACCAGGCCCACAATGATGTAGAACGACGTGGTTTTGCCCGCACCGTTGGGGCCCAGCAAGCCCACCACTTCGCCGGTGCGCACGGTCAGCGACACGTCCTTGACCACCTGGCGTTTGCCATAGGCCTTCTGTAAATGGCGGGCTTCGAGCCGCCCGATGGCCGTGTCCGGCCCGGCGTCCACGGGTGCACTCACTTGGGCACACTCCCCAGTGTTGTCGTTGCGCGCAGCGCGGGGTCCGGTTGGGCCGGCGTTGCCGGCTTGGGCGCCGACGCCGCCACGTCGGGCTTGGGCGTGAGCATGGCGCGTACGCGACCGGTCTGGACGGGCGCGCCAGCCTTGGCCGTGTTGCCATCCACGCTGAACGTGTCCGTCAGGTTTTCATAAACAATCAAGCCCCCGGTGATTTCATCGGCCAAGGTGGCACCGCGCAGGCGGCGCAGCACGGCCTTGCGCATGAACTTGACGCTATCGGCACGGCCGTCGTACTCAATCAGTTCGCTTTCACCTTCGATGAACTCGTCCAGGGCCTCGCGCTTTTGCCGGAAGAAGGCCAGCTTGTCCGGTGCCCCCGTGATGATGCCGAACTGGTAACCGTCCGCATCCTGGTGCACATCGACCTGGGCCGCCCGGATCACGATGCTGCCCTTGGTCAGAACCACATTGCCGGTAAAGATGCTGACCTGTTTGACATCGTCATAGCGCAGCGTGTCAGCCTCGATGTTCATGGGTTTGTTGCGATCGGCTTTCTCGGCCCAGGCGGGCGTCACCAGAGCGGCGCAGACGGCCAGCAGCAGCAGGAGTGGAAATGGGTTTTTCATAAAGGCACGAAACTTGCTCAACAGGAGCTGAGGCGATTGTACTGAGCGCGCAGGGCCCCTTGGAGAGAAGACTTCTCCAAACCGGGCGCACTGGCTGACATTGCGCAATAATCGGCCCGATATGCCCCGAATTGCCCAGCCCCCACCCATCCTGAAACGGGTCTTCAGCATGGTGCTGCTGGGCTGCCTGCTGGCGGGAACCGCCGCACAGGCCCGCGACGTGCGGGTGGGTGTGTATGCCAACGCCCCCAAAATCATGCTGGGCGCCGACGGTCAGCCCTCGGGCATCCTGGGCGACTTGCTGCGGGAAATCGCAGCCAGCGAAGACTGGACCGTGGTACCGGTCGTGTGTGAATGGCAGGCCTGCCTGGACGCCACGCGGCTGGGCACGATAGACCTGATGCCCGATGTGGCCTTCAGCGAACAGCGCGCCCAGCTGTTCGATTTTCACCAGACCCCGGCGCTCAACAGCTGGTCCCAGCTGTACCAGCGCAGCGGATTGAACATCCAGTCCATGCTGGACCTGCAAAACCAGCGGGTCGCCATTCTGCAAGGCTCGGTCCAGCAGGAGTACTTTTCCAATCTGCTGACCAGTTTTGGTGTCCAGCCCCGGTGGGTACCGGTCAGCAGCCTGACCGACGGGTTTGCCAAGGTTGCCAATGACGAGGCCGACGTGGTGGTGGCGAACTACCAGTTCGGCAGCTTGCAGGCTCCACGTTACAAGTTGGTGGAGACGCCGGTCATGTTTCAGCCCAGCCGGCTGTTTTTCGCAACCGGGAAGGGCCGCAATGCAGACCTGCTGGCCGCGCTGGACAAGCACCTGACGGACTGGCGCAACAACCCACACTCCATCTATTTTGAGGTGATCCGGCGCTGGGGCGGTGAGCCACCGCGCACCATGGTGCCCGTCGCCTTCTGGTGGGGATTTTCCGCGGTGGCCATGCTGCTGCTGCTGGTCATGGGTTTTGCGGCGCTGCTGCGCCGCCAGGTCAACGAAAAAACCCGGCATCTGGCGGAGAGTGAAAACAAGCTCAACACCATACTCAACAGCGTCGAGTCCCACATCTACATCAAGGACCCACAGCTGCGCTACCAGTATGCCAACAACACCCTGAGCGCGTCGCTCGGTCGCCCCCCGGTGGGACTGGGGGATGCCGACCTGTTTGATGCCCCGACAGCCGAGCAGTTGCGCCGCAACGATCTGCGGGTATTCGAAAACGGTGACCGGGTCGCCGCAGAGGAAACCGTCACAACCCTGGACGGCCAGCACACGCGCAACTACCTGTCGGTGAAGCTGCCCTTGCGCCGCCCGGATGGCCAGATTTACGCGCTGTGCGGCATATCCACGGACATTACCGAGCTCAAAAGCAACCGCGAGGCGATCCACCGGTTGGAGTTTTACGACCCCTTGACCCGGTTGCCCAACCGCCGCCTGCTGATGGACCGCATGCAGCTGACCCTGGCCACGCGGGACCGCACGGCACACGACGGTGCCTTGCTGTTCATTGACCTGGACCATTTCAAGACCCTCAACGACACGCTGGGTCACGACGTCGGCGACCTGCTGCTGCAACAAGTGGCCACGCGCCTGACCCTGTGCACCCGCGACCAGGACACCCTGGCTCGCCTGGGGGGTGACGAGTTTGTGGTGATGCTGCAGGAGCTGAGCACCAACGTCCATGAGGCAGCCCGCCAGGCCGAAGTCGTGGCGCAGAAGATTGTCTCCACGCTGGCCGAGCCCTACCTGCTGGGAACGCAGCACTACCAAAGCACGGTGAGCGTCGGCATTGCGATGTTCTCCGACCCCCACAGCACGCAGGAAGAACTGTTCAAACGCGGTGACCTGGCCATGTACCAGGCCAAGGCGGATGGCCGCAACACCCTGCGGTTTTTCAACCCCGACATGCAGGCCCAGATGTCGGCCCGGGTCACACTGGAAGCGGATCTGCGCCAGGGCCTGGCACGCCAGGAGTTTTTGCTGCACTACCAGCCCCAAGCCAACAGCCAGGGCCAACTGCTGGGGGCTGAAGCCCTGGTGCGCTGGCAGCACCCGCAGCGCGGGATGGTGCCGCCAGGCGAATTCATCGGGGCGGCCGAAATCTGCGGCCTGATCCTGCCCCTGGGCCGCTGGATTCTGCAAGAGGCTTGCGCGCAACTGGTGCGCTGGTCTGCCCAGCCTGCCATGGCCCATATCAGCCTGGCGGTCAACGTCAGTGCGCGGCAATTCAGGCACCCTGACTTTGTGCAGGACGTGCTGGCGGTGCTGGATGCCACCGGCGCACCCGCACAACGGCTGGAACTGGAACTGACGGAAAGCCAGGTGGTGGACGACGTGGAAGCCGTGATCAGCAAGATGAATGTGCTGAAGAACCGGGGCGTGCGTTTTTCACTGGACGATTTTGGTACCGGCTACTCCAGCCTGAGCCATCTCAAGCGCCTGCCACTGGACCAGCTCAAGATCGACCAGTCTTTCGTGCGCGACCTGCTGACCGACCCGGATGACGCCGCCATCGTCAAAACCATCGTCGCCCTGGGGCGGGCGCTGGAGCTGGACGTCATCGCCGAAGGCGTAGAAACCAGCGAGCAGCGTGCGGCGCTGGAACAACTGGGTTGCCATCTGCACCAGGGCTATTTTCTGGCGCGCCCGGGGCCGGCACAGGCGCTGGAGCAGTGGCGCATGCCACAGACATTTGTTTGAGCCAGAGCAAAAGCGGGCCGGGCCCGGCCCCCTAGAATGAATTGGATTTGCCGCGCATGCGGGCGCTGCCTGCGCCGGGCGTCCCGTTGGTTGGTTTACCCAAGGAGAAACCCATGTCCGACACCAGCACCGGCGCCGAGCGTCGCACCCATACGCAGTTGCGTGCCATTTTTCCGGCTGCCTGCGAAGCCTTGCGGCCTTTTTTTGACGCCACCACGCAATGGGAGGGGCAGTCCCATGAACACCTGGCCTATCTCACGTTGAGAGAGCATTTCCCGGAACTTAGTACCCAGGATGTGTTCATTGTGGTGACCACGACCCGGCGCCTTTTTGCCAGCGGCAAGTTCCCTGCTCTGCCCTGAACGAATAGCCCAGCAGCCCCAAGAATCGGAGCGCAACCATGTTTGAATCTGCAGAAATTGGTCACAAGATCGACAAGACGACCTACAAGGCCGCCGTGCCCGCCCTGCGCGCTGCGCTGCTGGAAGCACAGGTCAGCCTACAAGAGCACAAGAAAATACCGGTAGTGGTGCTGATCAGCGGGCAGGATGGTGCCGGCAAGGGTGAAACCATCAACGTGCTGTACGAGTGGATGGACCCGCGCTTTATTTCCACACTGGCGTTTTCCATGCCCAGCGACGAAGAGCGCGAACGCCCGCCCATGTGGCGCTACTGGCGCTCGCTGCCACCCAAGGGGCGGGTGGGAATTTTTGCCGGATCCTGGTATTCCGATCCGATCCGCGAGCGGATTCTGGACGAAATATCCCTCAAGGAACTCGATGCCCAGGCCGACCAGATCAACCGTTTCGAAGCCATGCTGGTCAACGAAGGTGCGCTGGTGCTGAAGTTCTGGTTCCACCTGACCAAAGAGGGCCAGGTCAAGCGGCTCAAGGCGCTGGAAAAAGACCCCCGCACGGCCTGGCGCGTCACCCAGTGGAACTGGGACCGGCTCAAGACCTACGACAAGCTGCAGGACGTGGCAGGCCACCTGCTGCGCCTGACCAACACGCCATGGGCACCCTGGGTCGTGGTCGAAGGCACGGACGACCGCTACCGCTCGCTCACGGTGGGGCAGATTCTGTTGCAGGCCCTGCAAAAGAAGTTGTCCAGTTCCGCCAAGCAAAAGTCGCCCGTGGCGCCCATGGTGCGGGTCAACACCGATGGCCGCACGGTACTGTCCGAGCTGGATCTCAGCCTGACCCTGGCAGACAAAGCCTACGAAGACGAATTGTCCCAGTGGCAGGGACGGCTGTCAGAGTTGGTACGCGATCCCCGCTTCAAGGGCCGCTCCCTGCTGTGCGCCTTTGAAGGCGCCGACGCTGCAGGAAAAGGAGGCGCCATCCGTCGCATCGGCGGGGCGCTGGATGCGCGGCAGTACCAGGTCATTCCCGTTGCGGCTCCAACGGACGAAGAACGCGCCCAGCCCTATCTGTGGCGCTTCTGGCGCCATGTGCCACGCCAGGGCAAGGTGGCCATTTTTGACCGCACCTGGTATGGCCGCGTGCTAGTGGAACGGGTCGAAGGGTTTTGTGCCGAGAACGATTGGCTGCGTGCCTATACCGAGATCAATGACTTCGAACACGAACTGGCCGACTCGGGCGTCATGGTGGTCAAGTTCTGGCTGCAGATCAGCCAGGAAGAGCAGTTAAAGCGCTTCAAGGCACGCGAGCAGATCGCCTTCAAGCGCTTCAAGATCACCCAGGAAGACTGGCGCAACCGCGAGAAGTGGGACGCCTACCAGCAGGCCATTTGCGACATGGTGGAGCGCACCAGCACCGGCAATGCGCCATGGACACTGGTGGAGGCCAACGACAAGAACTATGCCCGCGTGAAGATATTGCGCACCCTGTGCGAACGGATCGAAGCCGAGCTGGAAGGGCGTGTGCCAAAGGGCACACAGGCCCTGTCAAAGAAGGCACGCAAGGTGGCCAAAAGCGAATTTCCGACGGCCGAAACCGAAGGTGGAAAAAACGGCAAGTCCAAATCCAAACGCGCGGGCAAAGGCAAAGGCAAGTCCGAGGACTAAGCCGGTACCGACGCCGGCAGCGTAACCGTCACGTCCAGCCCCGGCTGGGCGTTGGTAACGGACAGAGTGCCCCCGTGCGCTTGTGCCACCAGTTTGCACAGGTACAGACCCAAACCCACACCGCCAGCGGCGCGCCCTCGCGCCGTATCCGGGCGGTAAAAGGGTTCTGCCAGATGCACTAGCGCGGCCGTGTCCACGCCGGGACCGTAGTCACGCACGCTGATGCACACGCCCTGCCCGTCAGCGGCTGCATCGCGCCGTATGCGAATGCACGGGGCCTGCGCGGCGCCAACACTGTGGCGCAGGGCGTTGTCCAACAGGTTGCGTAACAAGAGCCGCATACGGGCGCGATCGAGCCGGGGTGTCGGCACATTGGGTTCCAGATCCAACGCCACCGTCAGACCCGGCGCGCGCTCGTGGTCCCTGGCCACGGCCCGGGTAACCTCACGCGCCAGCTCGGCAAGGTCAACGGCTTCCAGGTGCAATGCGGCATGGCCCTGACCCAGGCGCTCGCTTTCCAGCAGGTCGGTAACCAGATCGCGCATCGCATTCAGATCGCGCAACAAGGCTTCGCGCCGCGCTGCAACGTCTCCCTCTTCGGGCAGTAACTCGGTATTCAGTCGGGCACGGGTCAAAGGACTGCGCAGTTCGTGGCTGATCGCCAGGAGCAGGCCACGCTTGGCATCCAGCATCTGGTGGATGCTGGATGCCATGGCATTGACATCGCCGGCCAACTGACCCAGTTCGTCGCGGCGGCGAATGGGAATGGGCTCGCCAAATGCACCACGGCCAAACCGCTGTGCGCCAGCGCGAATGTCATCCAGCGGGCGCAGCAAGCGGCGCACATAGGCGTAGGCCAAAGCCGTGAGCCCCAGAATACCGGCCAGCGTGAACCAGCCCACGCGGTGCGGCTGGTTCTCCCACGCGGTGACGCTGATGCCCAGGTCAATGCGGTGGCCGTCGGCGGTGGTGCGCGACAGCAGGCGCGGCTGGTTATCCTGCCAATCGTCGTGCTGGCTGCGGGAGCGCTGAAACACATCGGCTTGCGGATTGCTGCGCCAATTGACCTGCGGACCTGCGATGCGCACGCTCACGGGCAGGCGTTGCGCCAGGGCCTGCGCGCGCTCAATGCTGGGCGGGCTGCCAATCTCGACAACCAGGCGGTCCACATAGTCGGCCACCAGCGGGCGGGCGGCTTCGCGCCAGCCCACACTCAGGGCCTTTTGCATGCCAAAAACGAAGGTGGCGGCCAACGCCATGGCCAGCAGCAAAAACAGCGCCACCAGGCGCACGCGCAGCGAATGGCCCAGCGCGTGCTGGGCCCGGTTGTGCCAGCGCCGGCGTGATCTAGACACGGGGTTTCTCCGCACGGGTTGCGCGCAGCGCCAGCGCGTAACCCGCGTTGCGCAGCGTCTTGATGGCATCCAGGGGTTCGAGCTTCTTGCGCAGACGGCTCACCACAATATCCACTGCGCGGGTATAGAGTTCGGCGTCGTGGCCGCGCAGCTGGTTCAGAATGTCATCGCGATGAAAAACCCGTCCCGGCTCGCGCGCCAGCAGGTGCAGTAAATCAAACTCGGTGCTGGTCAACTCCACGGCAACGCCCAGACACTGCACGCTGCGGGTGGTGGTGTCAACGGTCAGGCCTTCAAAGTGCAGACGCCCATCGCCGGCTTCCGCCAGACCGGCCGATGCGCTCGGGGTCGGCTGGCGACGCCGCAACACCGTCTGCAAGCGCGCCACCAGTTCACGCGGTTCGAAAGGCTTGGGCAGGTAATCATCCGCACCCAGTTCCAGGCCGACCACCCGATCCATCACATCCCCGCGCGCGGTGAGCATGATGAGCGGGATGTCGCTCTCCTTGCGGATGGTGCGACACAGCGCGAAGCCATCCATCTCGGGCAGCATCACATCCAGAATGGCCGCATCAAACCCGCCTTGCCGCAGCATGGCCAAACCGGCACTCGGGCGCGTGGCATGGCTGAGTTGCATCTCGAAGCGGGCGAAGTAGGCGGCCAACGGCTCGCCCAGTTGTTCGTCATCGTCAATCAAAAGGATGCGCGTCATGCGTTGATTGTCCCACCCGCGTGGCGTCGGATAAATGGCCGCTGGGACGCCATCAAGGGATCTGGTCAACTCTTAACCGCGACGCCACCAGCCGTGGCGACCTTGCAGGGCTTCGCGCACCTTGGTCTGTTGGGCCGGTGTGAGGCTGTCAAAGAAGTCGGCCATGGCGGCAATCATCTCGGGGCTCTTGCTGTTCAGGGCCGCCGTCTTTTCGGCGACCAGCGACTGGGCACGTGAGCGGTCAAATTTCCCTCCCGCCACCAGGGCTTGCACTTCGGCGCGCGGATCTGTGGTTTTGCCAACCAGCGCTGCGCGTTGCTCCTGCAGCTTGTCGGCCAGCACGCCCAGGCGTTGTTTCTGGTCGGCATTGAGGTCGAGCTTGCTGGCCACGCGCTCGACCATCTTGCCGCGAAACTCGGCCCGCTCGGTGTCGCTCATGCCCATGCCGTATTCGTGTCGATGGTGACCGCAGCCAGAAAGACCGCCCACCAGAATGCTTGCGCCAAACAGGCCGTAGAGGGTGCGTTTGATCCAGGGATGCATAACAATGTCCTTTGGAGATTGGTGTTGAACAAGCCTGTATCGTGCCCTGACACAGCGGCTGTGTCCTGTCGCCGCGGTATCGATTTGTTTCAGTATTTTTCAGCGCGCTGTTCTGGTTTGCGGCAAACTGACCCCAGTGAACCGCAAGCGATGCAGGCGGCACCATCCCGGTGTACGATTTCGTCACACTGGCCCAACCCGAGGCGACATGAAAGGTTTCTCCCATGCAAGCCAATGCGCTAACCATCACCAAGTTCTACACGGCCTTTGCGCAGCTCGACACCGATTCCATGGCGCAGTGTTATGCGGACCATGCCACGTTTGAAGACGAGGCGTTTTCACTGCGCGGCAAGACCGAGGTCATGGGCATGTGGTGCATGCTGGCACAAGCCACGCGCAGCAAGGGGATGGACGCCTGGAGGCTTGAATTCAGCGACGTGCAAGCGGACGCCACTGCCGGCCGGGCGCACTGGGATGCACACTACCGGTTCAGCGCCACTGGACGCATGGTGCTCAACCGCATCGACGCAGGTTTTACGTTCAATGACCAGGCTTTGATCGTGACCCACCGTGACCGTTTCAACTTCTGGTCCTGGTCACGCCAGGCCCTGGGCGCACCGGGCTGGCTTCTGGGGTGGTCACCGTTCATGCGCAGCAAGGTGCGCCAACAAGCCGCCAGCAATCTGCAGAAGTTCATGACCCGCCAGGAGCCGGCATGACCTGGTTTGACGGATTTGAAACACAGACATTTGCGGTCAACGGCGTCGAAGCCTTTGCCCGCCATGGTGGACGGCGCGACAAACCGGCCCTGATCCTGCTGCATGGCTTTCCGCAAACCCATGCCATGTGGCACCGGGTCGCACAATTGCTGCGCGATGACTATTATCTGGTCATGCCCGATCTGCGTGGCTACGGCGACTCGTCCCATGCGCCGGGCCTGCCAGACCACAGCAACTACAGCAAGCGCGCCATGGCAGCCGATGTGGTGGCTGTTGCGGACGCGCTGGGCCTGGAGTCCTTCTTCCTGTGTGGTCATGACCGGGGCGGCCGGGTTGCACACCGGCTGTCGCTGGACCACTCGCAGCGGGTCAAAAAGCTCTGCGTGATCGACATTGCACCCACGCTGGACATGTACGCCCGCACCGACATGGAGTTTGCCCGCGCCTACTACCACTGGTTCCACCTGATTCAACCAGCGCCCCTGCCCGAGAACATGATCGGTGGCAACGCCACTGCCTACCTGCACAACAAATTGGGGGGCTGGGGCACAGGCGGCATGGCGCACATCGAACCACAGGCACTGGCCGAGTACGAGCGCTGCTTTTGCACGCCGGCTGCGATTCACACCGCGTGCGAGGACTACCGCGCCAGTGCCGATATCGATCTGCTGCACGACCGCGAAAGTCGTGCGCGCGGCGACAAGATTGCGTGCGACACGCTGGTGTTGTGGGGAAGCAAAGGAGTGGTCCAGCGCCTGTTCAGGCCACTGGACCTGTGGCAGGCCCAGTGTGCAGCCACCGTGACTGGCGAAGCGCTACCCGCGGGCCACTTTATTCCGGAAGAACTGCCTGGGCAAACTGCAGCGGCATTGCACCGCTACATGCGCTGAGGCCAGTCCGTGCAAGGGCTCAGCGGCCCGCGCGGATATCGGCAACCAGCGACTCCACCACCTGCAAGGCGCGTTCCATGTTGCCTGCCATGGAGCCGTCTGTGTAAAAGCGACCGGCTACACCCAGAGCCGGCACACCTTCAACCCGGTAGGCGTTCTGCAACTGGGTCGCGCGCGTTGCCTTGGTTGCGACCGAGAAGGAGTTGTACTGCTCCATGAACTTGGCCTTGTCCACACCCTGGTGAGCCACCCAGTCGGCGATGGCATCCCCCTTGGCCAGATTGAGCTTTTCGGTATGAATGGCGGCAAACACTTTGGCGTGCAGCTTGTCCTGCAGTCCCATGGCCTCCAGTACCAAGGCCAGGCGTTGCTGAGGCACAAAACTGTCGTTGAACGCCACATGCGAGCGCCTGAATGCCAAGTCCTTGGGCAGGTTCTTGACCCAAGCCGCCAGGGTCGGCTCAAAGACATTGCAGTGGGGGCAGCTATACCAGAAGAACTCCACCACTTCGATTTTTCCTGCCGGTGCTTCCACGGGGGCCTTGGCATCAAGGATGTGATAGTCCTTGCCCGCGACCGGCTTCTTGGCCTGCGCATGCACTGGCGACGACAACAGACCGGATGTGGCCAATGCAGCACCCGCCGCAACGCGGGAAAATTCACGACGTTTCATATTCATGCAAAACAACTCCAAAAGTATGTCTGTGATCGCCACGCGACCGTAAAGTTCCCGCCCAATGGTTATCGCTGCACGCGCACCAACGACGTTTCCAGGCCCGCTTTTTCCAGCTTTTCCTTGTTCCGTTCGGCTTCTTCCTTGCTGTCGAAGGGACCGGTTCGCACACGAAACACGACCCGCCCAGACTGCTCGCGCTCGGTAATCTTGGTCTCAATACCGCTCAAGGATAACTTGGCCCGTTGGCTTTCGGCATCCTCCGCCGTGCGAAAGGCTCCCAGTTGCACAAAGAAGATGAAGGGCTCGGTGCCAGTCGGGCCTGACTTGGCTTTGGCCAGATCACCCAGGGGGTCGGCAGACACGGCGGGCTTGACTTCCGCCTTGCTGTCCCCCTTGGCACTGGCCTTGGCATCGGTCTTCGCATCCGTCTTGGCGTCGGCCTTGCTCGGGTCCGCTGGTTTTGCGGGAGCCGCGGCAGAAGCGGCGGATGCGGCGGATGCGGGAACGGCCGGCTTGACCGGGTTCTTGCCATACAACGGTGCGTTGGGATCCCAGTCCTTGTTCTTTTTGGCCTCGGCTTCATCCTGATCGGCTGAGCGGCTCTGGCCCTTGTTCATGAACGGGACCGGCACTTTGGTCACGTACACCGCCACGGCCAGCGCTGCGGCCAAACCGACCACCACGCCAATGATGAATCCCAGAATCGTTCCGCCCAGCTGCTTTTTCATGCCCATATCCTAGTCAGTTGGGGTCAGAGCACATCACTATCGCGAGTGGTCTGACCCGCAAGGTTCACATCTTTTGCGGGGCACTCACGCCCAGCACTGCCAGGCCATTGTGCAACACCTGCGCCGTGGCCGCGACCAGCGCCAGACGCGCCAGCTTGACGGCTTCATCATCCACCAGAATGCGCTCGGCATCGTAGTAGCTGTGGTAGCAGGCGGCCAGTTCGCGCAGGTAAAAGGTCACGTCATGTGGCGCAAAGTCTTGCGCCGCTGCGGTCAGCATATCCGGGTATTTCGCCAGCAACAGCATGAGTGCCAGCGCCTGCGGGCTTTGCAGCGGCGACAGGTCCACCTGTTGCAGGCGGGACACATCGCCGCACCAGCTTGACAGCACCGAGCAGATGCGGGCATGGGCATATTGAACGTAGTAGACCGGGTTGTCATTGTTCTTGGCCACGGCCAGATCGACATCGAAGGTGTATTCGGTGTCGGGCTTGCGGCTCAGCAGGAAGAAACGTACCGCATCCTTGCTGGTCCACTCGATCAGGTCGCGCAGGGTCACATAGCTGCCGGCACGTTTGCTGATCTTGACCTCTTCACCGCCCTTGACCACGCGCACCATGGTGTGCAGCACGTAGTCGGGGTAACCCTTGGGTATGCCGACATCGGCGGCTTGCAGGCCGGCGCGCACACGGGCGATGGTGCCGTGGTGGTCGGTGCCCTGGATATTCACCACCTTGGTGAAACCGCGCTCCCACTTGGCAATGTGGTAGGCCACATCCGGCACAAAGTAGGTGTAGCTGCCGTCCTGCTTGCGCATGACGCGGTCCTTGTCATCACCGTAATCGGTGGACTTGAGCCACAGTGCGCCGTCTTTCTCATAAGTCTTGCCGTTGGCTACGAGTTTGTTCACGGTCTGTTCGACACGGCCACTGGTGTACAGGCTGGACTCCAGGTAGTACGCGTCGAACTTCAGGTTGAAAGCCTGCAGATCCTTGTCCTGCTCGCGGCGCAGGTAGGCCACCGCAAAGTTGCGGATGGACTCCAGGTCTTCCACATCGCCACTGGCGGTGAAGGCGCGGTCATCGGCCTCCACGGTTTTCCTGGCCAGAAAGTCGTCGGCGATGTCCTGAATGTAGTCGCCGTTGTAGAAAGCCTTGCTGGCGGGATCTTGCGGGTCCACGGGCCAGCACGCGTCACCGGGCTTGAAACCCTTGGCGCGCAATTGCGTGCTGTTGGCCAGGGTCTGGATCTGCACACCGGCGTCGTTGTAATAAAACTCGCGGTGCACCCGCCAACCCTGGGTGGCAAACAGGTTGCAGATGGCATCGCCCAGTGCGGCCTGGCGGCCATGGCCCACGTGCAGCGGACCGGTAGGGTTGGCCGACACAAATTCGACCAGCATGCCCTGGCCATTGGAAGGCTGGTAGCCAAACTGCACGCCCTGCCCCAGCACCTCGCGCACCACCTGCTGCTTGCTTTCGGGTTTGAGACGGATGTTGATAAACCCGGGACCGGCGATTTCTATGTCCTGCACCCAACGCACAAAAGCATCACTGGCCAGCAAGTCGGAGCGCAGGGTTTCGGCGAGTTGCCGCGGGTTGAGCTTGAGCGGCTTGGCCAGTTGCATGGCGGCCGTAGTGGCCAGGTCACCATGGGCGGCAACCTTGGGCGACTCAAACGCCGCCTTGGCAGCGCTCCCCGGGGACAGTTTTTCGAGGGAGGCGGCCAGCGCCTCCAGAAGTTCATTTTTTACAGACAGCATGGCTGGATTTTACGGGGCAGGAGCCTGGCGTCATCCACATTGTCATTTGTGGCGTTGTATGTTTGAATCCACTGGGGATATTTTTGTAACGGCGGCACGGCTGCCACTCACTTGATAGGACGCTCGATGAAAAAACTGTTTACCTTGCTGGCCCTGGGCCTTACCCTGTCTTTTGGTGCTGCCCACGCTGCAGATGCCCCAACGGCGCAGCAATCCAAAATGGGAACCTGCAACAAGGACGCTGGCGACAAAAAGGGCGATGAGCGCAAAGCCTTCATGAAGGAATGCCTGAGCGCAAAGCCCGCCGCCCCAGTCACCCAACAAAGCAAAATGAAAACCTGCAACGTTGATGCCAAAGGCATGAAAGGTGACGAGCGCAAGAAGTTCATGAGCGAGTGCCTGAAAAAATAATCACACCGCGGACGCCGCCAGGCGTTTTGTCCACAAGCCCGACAGCGCTACTGGTCGGGCTTTTTTTTGGAGCTGTCAGGGCGACCCGACGCTGAGAACCACACCGGCAAACAGCGCAAACCCAACCCAGTGATTCAGGCGGAATGCCTTGAAGCAGCCGTCGCGCGCGCGGTGGCGAATCAGCCGATAGTGCCATCCCACTTGCGCCAAGGCTACCGCCACCCCCAGCCACCAGCCCACCGGATGCACCATGGGCGCGACCACCCAGGACCAGATCAGCAAGTAGGCGACATAAAAAACCATGACGGCCGGTACATCCCAGCGCCCCAGCGTGATGGCCGAGGTCTTCATGCCAATGCGCACATCGTCATCGCGGTCGACCATGGCGTATTCCGTATCGTAGGCCAGTACCCAGAACAGGTTGCCCAGCACCAGCAGCCAGGCCTGGGGAGGAATGTCGGTTTGGACTGCGGCGAAAGCCATGGGAATGCCAAAGCTGAAGGCAATACCCAGCACCGCCTGCGGCATGGACACAAACCGTTTGGCATAGGGATAGACCAGGGTCACGCCCAAGGCACCAAATGACCAGGCAACGGTCGCCCCATTGGTGGTCAGCACCAGCACAAACGACACCAACGCCAGCGCCGCGCCCAGGGCCAGTGCCTCACGATTGGACAGCGCACCGCGGGTCACGGGCCGCTGCGCCGTGCGTTTGACGTGGCGGTCAAACTCCTGGTCGGCTACGTCATTGACGCAACAACCGGCGCTGCGCATGAGGATGGTTCCCAGGGTGAACACGATCAGCAAATGCCACCCCGGAAAGCCGCCAGCGGCCAGCCACAGGGCGCTGAGCGTCGGCCACAGCAGCAGCAACCAGCCAGCGGGACGATCCCAACGGATGAGTTGGAGGTACAGATCGATTTTCTGTCGCGCGGCCATCGTCCTCACAGCCCCAGGGCTTGCAGGTCCAACTGCCCATTGCGCAGCGGCGGGCACCAAAAATGGGCCCCCGTCACGGGCCGGGACATCTGGAACAGGGCGTCCACCACGCCATCGTCCAGCCCCGCCATGCGCCGCAACTGTGCTTCAAACGCATCGAAGGAATGGCCAAATGCAACAAACAGCAGACCCGCTTGCGCTCCAGCCGTCCAGGGCATGGAGCGTCGCACCACAAAGGCCTCGGGGGTGAAGCTCTCTTGCGCGGTGCGCTTGACGTGGGCCGACGGCGGCGCATCCTCCAGTTCTTCGTTGTCGCTGCGCCGACGGCCCACCATGGCATCCTGCGCTGCCACGGTCATGGCTTCAAAGGCCTCCAAATCATGCACCCACTGTTGCACGGCAACGAAACTGCTGCCGTCCAGCCCGGGCCCGCCACTTTGCACCAGCGCTGCAGACACCGCTGCTGCGTCCTGCGGGTTTTCGGTGCCGTCCTCAAACCCGGTCAGGTCCCGACCGTGCCCATTGGGGCCACGTCCATAACGGAAACCGTCCACCACACGGTCCAATTGGAAAGCGGGCGCCAGCGCATGCGCAATTCGTTGGCCGAGGTGAACCAGATCACCCAGATCGTCCCCCCGCAACCAGCACCACAGCGCCGTCGGCGTGGCCGGAATCGGGACGGCGCAAGCGCCCAGAGTTGGAAATTCACGCAGCCCGGGCACCGTAGCACCCAGAGCAGAAACGGCAACCGGCCCCAAGCCAGCCAGCACCGCCAGCCCGTCCACCAAAGGTGCGAAGCGCCTGAGTGCTGCACCCAGTGCGTCGGGCGACTGGGCCAGCGAGAAAAACAGATAACGCCCGACTCGGGGAACGGGCTCCAGAATGCCGGATTGGGCAACGTGGGACATGAACGCGACTCTTTCTTGGATGGATCAGGACAGGCGAGTCACGCCGGGTAACTCGCAGGCATAGATGGAATTGCGCAAAGCGGCAATGGCCTCGTACCGGGTAAAGCTGCGCCGCCAGACCAGCACCACGCGCCGCGATGGCGACTCGCCATTGGGACCGTCCTGCACGGGCAGGTATTTGACCAGGGTATCCGCATGCCGGCGCGTCTTGGCAACGAGCGCCCCCGCAGGAACGCTCAGGCGTGGCACCAGGGTGATGCCCATGCCCGCAGCCACCATGTGTTTGATGGTCTCCAGCGATGAGCCCTCAAAACTCTTGCGGATGCCCTCGGTGTCGCTGGAAAAGCGTGCGAACTCCGGGCAGACCTCCAGCACATGGTCTCTGAAGCAGTGGCCCGTGCCCAGCAACAGCATGGTCTCCTTCTTGAGCGCGTCGGTGGTCACGCTGGTCTGCGACGCCAGTGCATGCTGCATGGGAATGGCCGCCAGAAAGGGCTCGTCGTACAAGGGCGCCGAGGCCAGGCCGGTGTCGGGAAAAGGCTCGGCCAGAATGGCGCAGTCAATCTCGCCGGTGCGCAGCATTTCCATCAGCTTGACGGTGAAATTCTCTTGCAGCATCAGCGGCATCTGCGGCGTACGCTTGATCACCTGGCGCACCAGGTCGGGCAACAAATACGGGGCGATGGTGTAGATCACACCCAGTTTGAGGGGGCCAGCCAGCGGGTCTTTGCCCCGCTTGGCGATGTCCTTGATATTGGCGGCCTGCTCCAGCACACTTTGTGCCTGGCGCACGATCTCCTCTCCCAACGGGGTCACCGTGACCTCATTGGCGCTGCGTTCGAACAGCTTGACGTCCAGCTCTTCTTCAAGTTTCTTCACCGCCACCGACAAGGTCGGTTGCGACACATAGCAGGCCTCGGCCGCCCGGCCAAAATGCCGCTCGCGCGCCACCGCAACAATGTATTTCAGCTCGGTCAGTGTCATGTCGGCCCTTGGTGAATGTGCATGGCCTTAACGCCCCTGGATGGAACTGCCGCCAAAACTCTGAATCAACTGCTCCAGCCGCTCTTTCCAGGCCCTGCGGATCTCCGGCGAGCTTCCGCCCAGAACACGGAACTGCACCAGTCGGGGATCGTCCTCGGACCAGTAATCGTCACGCACGGCAATCTCCATCTCGGAACCGATACCGGTCACCGTGGCGCCCTTCAGGCTGCCGTGAAAGGTGCGTTTGCCCGCGTGCAGAATGACCCGGCCGGTGGGGTCCAGGTCAACCAGCCACACAATCTGTCCGCGCGCATCAAAACTGACCTCGGTCGAGCTTCCCTTGAAACCGGCGGCCTGTCGCCATTTCTCAATCTGCGCGCCGGCCCGGGCTTCCCGCTCCGCGTCACTCAGTGGCACGGAGGTGTCCTCCACGGGTTCGGGTTCAACTGCCAGCCCGGCTGCGGCGATGGCGGCTTCCTCGTCGCGCTTGCGCTGCTCCAGTGCCTGGGCCGCAATCTGTTGCTCGATCTTGTCAATCCAGGCGCGCAGCCCGTTGGCGAACTGCTGGAAATTGGTGGCAATGGTGTCGGGTACCCGATCCAGCCGCAACTCGGACCGGTCACCACCCGAGCGTCCCAGCGCTTTTTGCATGGGCTCGTCCGACGCCGAAAAAACAATGCGGCTGAATCCGGTCGCGGTAGCCGCATCACCCTCCTGCCCCTTGACCGATATCCGCGACACCTCGATTTTCAGGCCCACCGCCGGCAAGGTGACAGACAAGGCGCCGGTTTGCACTTCCTCATCACCACCCGCCAGGGGTTGCCGTACGTAGTGGCCGTTCTGGGCAATCACCTTGATCTCTTTGGCCGCGTGCCGTACTTCGACGGAGAAACCCTGGGCTGTAAAACGCAAGCCCCCCGGTACGCTGACCACACTGGTGCGCAGCAAGTAGGCCTGGTATTCCATAACCAGATAGACACAGGCGCCCACCACGGTCGCCGAACCCAGGGTCCACCACAGCAGCGGGAAAAATCCGGTCATATCCATCGTATTCAGGCCTTCAAAAACTCCGATTTTCCACCCAACCAGCGGGCCACGTGGCGCACCGCCAAGTGGGGATGCTGATCCAGCAGCATGGGCGCCTCGCGTCGGGCCCATTCCAGCAGGACAGTATCCCTGTCCAGGTCGGCAAAGCGCAACATGGCGTCCCCTGATTGTCGGGCACCCAGGAATTCGCCGGGCCCCCGAATGTCCAGGTCGCGCCGGGCGATCTCAAAACCGTCGTTGGTCTCGACCATGGCCCGCAGGCGCGCGCGGGCCGCCTCGCTCAGCCGGGGTGCGTCGCCCGTGGAATACAACAGCACGCAGGCCGAGGCAGCAGCCCCCCGGCCCACCCGCCCGCGCAGCTGATGCAACTGGCTCAGACCAAACCGTTCCGCATGTTCAATCACCATCAGCGAGGCATTGGGCACGTCCACCCCCACCTCAATCACCGTGGTGCTCACCAATACGGCCATATGCCCTTCTTTGAACGCAGCCATGACGGCCTTCTTCTCCTCCGGCGGCATGCGCGAATGCAGCAGGCCGACCTGCACCGCCTCGCCGTTGGCGAGCCGCTCCCCCTGCAGCGCGGCACTCAATTCGGCATGGGTTTGCGTGACATTGGTCAGGTCCAGTGCCTCACTCTCTTCAATCAACGGACACACCCAGTACACCTGTCGCCCCTGGGCAATCTGGCTGCGGATGCGCTCCACCACCTCGTCACGGCGGGCCTCGTTGACCACCTTGGTGATGATGGGCGTGCGCCCGGGGGGCAATTCGTCAATGGTCGACACATCCAGGTCCGCGTAATAGCTCATGGCCAGGGTGCGCGGAATGGGCGTGGCCGTCATCATCAACATATGCGGTTCCATGCCATCGTGTGTGAGCTTGCTGCGCAGGGCCAGCCGCTGCGCCACACCAAAGCGGTGCTGCTCGTCGATCACCGCCAGCGCCAGGTTTTTAAACTGCACTTTTTCCTGGATCACCGCATGGGTTCCCACCACCAGGGCTGCTTCGCCACTCTCGATCATGGCCAGCATGGCGCGGCGCTCCTTGGCCTTTTGGTTGCCAGTCAGCCAGGCGGTGGTGATGCCCAAAGGCTCCAGCCAGCCCAGCAGCTTGCGGAAATGCTGTTCGGCCAGGATTTCAGTCGGCGCCATCAGCGCACACTGCCAGCCCGCGTCGATGCAGATGGTGGCAGCCAGTGCGGCCACCACCGTTTTTCCAGACCCCACATCACCCTGCAGCAGCCGGTGCATGGGCACCTGGCGCGCCAGATCGCGGGCAATCTCCGCGCACACGCGGTGTTGGGCGGCCGTGAGCGCGAACGGCAGTGTGGCGACCAGTTCGGTATACAGCGGCAGCAACACCGGTTGCTCCGGTTCGGTGGACGGGTCGAACGCCTCCGGCGCCACCATCGCCAGCACCGGTGCCCGCAACGATGCCCGGGCCCGGCGTGACTGCAACTGGGAGAGTTGCTGCGCCAGCAGCTCCTCGGCCTTGAGCCGCTGCCAGGCCGGATGACTGTGGTCCTGCAGGGTTTCCAGCGATACATCGGGCGTGGGATGGTGCAAAAACAATAGCGCCTGTTTGAGCGTCCACAGGGCGTGCGGGTTGATTTGGCTTAAATCTCCGGGGGAAAACGTATCGGACAGTTCGGCGCGCGCCAGCCCCGCCAGCACCTCCTTGCGCAACACCGGCTGCGACAGACCCGCCACCGTAGGGTAGATGGGGGTGAGGGCCGTGGGCAGATCCCCACCCGCGCTGCGAAAGGCCGGGTGCAGCATGGTCCAGCCCAAAAAGCCGCCCTTGACCTCGCCCCGCGCCCGGATGCGGTTGCCCACCGCCAGCGCCTTTTGCTGCGACGGATAAAAGCTGAAAAAACGCAGCGTGCAGGTGTCGGTTCCGTCGTCCACCGTCACGATCAACTGGCGCCGGGGCCTGAAACTCACCTCGCAGTCGGTCACGCGGGCTTCGATCTGGATGGAGTCGCCCTCACGGGCATCGCGCAGTTTGGTAATGCGGGTTTCGTCCTCGTAACGCAGGGGCAGGTGCAGCGCCAGGTCGATGTCGCGCTTGAGCCCCAGCTTGTCCAGCGCCTTTTGCGTGGCGCTTTTGGGAACATGCGCGGCGACTTTGGTGCTGGGGGTTGGGACGGTGCTGTGCGGCATGGGACAATTCTGCCCGTACTTTCAACCTTGGCACGGGTTTGTTCAACCCTCAAGCACACATGACCTTATCTTCTGTTCCCGCCGCGGTGGTCAACACCGTCACCACCCACCACACCCTAAGCGACTTCGACTTTGTATTGCCCGAAGCGCTCATTGCCCAGCACCCAGCAAGTGAGCGCAGTGGTTCACGCCTGCTCGACGGCACCGCCACGCCGGCCGTGGACCGCATCTTCCGGGACTTGCCCGCGCTGCTGCGTGCGGGTGATCTGGTGGTCTTTAACGACACCAAGGTCATCAACGCCCGGCTGTTCGGCGAAAAGGCCACCGGCGGCAAGGTAGAGTTGCTCATTGAGCGCGTGCTGGGTGGCAACCAGGTGGCGGCCCACATGCGGGTCAGCAAAAAACCCGAGGTGGGCGCCACGCTCAAGCTGGTCTGCGCCGCCGGCCACAACGACGGTCTGAGTGCCACCATGCTGGGCCGCTGGCCCGATGCGGATGGACCGCTGTTCCGCTTTGTGCTGTCCAACGACGCCGGCGACGATCCCTACACCCTGATGGAGCGCCACGGCCATGTGCCGCTGCCGCCCTACATCACCCACACCGATTCCGCTGACGACGCCCTGCGTTACCAGACCGTGTTTGCGAAGAACCCCGGCGCCGTGGCCGCGCCCACAGCGGCCCTGCATTTCGATGAAGCACTGCTGGCCCAGCTCGATGCCATGGGCGTGCAGCAGGCCCATGTAACCCTGCACGTGGGCGCCGGCACCTTCCAGCCGGTCAAGACCGAAAACCTGTCCGAGCACCAGATGCACAGCGAGTGGTACGAAATGCCCGAGCCCGCCCAGCAGGCCATAGCCGACTGCAAGGCCCGCGGCGGACGCATCGTGGCCGTAGGCACCACCACCGTGCGCACGCTGGAGTCGTGGGCGCACAGTGGCGTCGCGCGGGGTGACACCCGTATCTTCATCACGCCGGGTTTTGACTTCAAACTGGTCGACCTGCTGGTCACCAACTTCCATTTGCCCAAGTCCAGCCTGATGATGCTGGTCAGCGCCTTTGCCGGTTACGCGCACATCATGGAGCTGTACCGCACGGCCATTGAACGGGAGTACCGTTTTTTCAGCTATGGTGACGCCATGCTGCTGTCACGCGCCACCTCCGACTGAGGATCACGCCCATGGACCCCTTTCAAAAGCGGACCGCCCTGCGCATTGCGCTGGTCAGCGTGGTCCTGGCTTCGCTGGCAAGCCCCATCGCCTGGTGGGTTGCGCGAGAAGCGGCTGAAGAAAGTGTGGTGGCGCTGGCCAACGAAGAGTCCGGCCGGTTGCTGCACCGCTTCAACTCCATCAACCTGAGCGGCCCTGACGCAGAACAGCACGCCAAAGCGGCGGCCTATGCCATTGCCGGCGGCCTGTTCGACATTGCCGAGATTTACGACACCCAGGGCCGCAAGCTGGCCGAATCCCTGACCGCCGAGGGTGAAGCGGTGGAGGCCCAGCTACCCAAACATGGCGCGCCGCACTACAGCGCGGCGTCCTACGAAAGCCTCAAACCCTCCGCCAACCGGTGGCTGCTGCGGGTGTTTGTGCCCTTGCGCACGTCGGCCTCCGACCCCAAGGCCCCCATCACCGGCTACTTTGAAGGGGTGCGGGTCGTGCCAAACTGGCAGCAGGACCAGATATTCAGCGACTCACTGACCATGGCGCTGATGGTGGGCCTGGCCTCGCTGGCCTGTGGGGTGGTGCTGTACCCGGTGGTGGTCCACCTCTCGGCCGACAACGCACGCAAGGCGCGCGAGGTGCTGGAGTCCCACATTGCGATGATGGAAGCCCTGGGCCGCGCCATTGCCAAGCGCGACTCGGACACCGGCGCCCACAACTACCGCGTGGCCTGGATTGCCGCGCGCATTGGCGAGGAACTGGGCCTCAAGGGTGATGCCATGCAGGCGCTCATCGTAGGCAGCTTTTTGCATGACGTGGGCAAGATCGGCATCCCCGACGCCATCCTGCTCAAGCCCGGGCGCCTGGACGACACCGAGATGGCCACCATGCGCACCCACGTGGCGCAGGGCGAAAGCATTGTGGACGGCATAGGCTGGCTGGCCGGAGCCAATGCCGTGGTGGCCGGCCACCACGAAAAGTGGAATGGCTCGGGCTATCCGCGCAGCCTGGCGTCCGATGCCATCCCGCTGGCAGCCCGCATCTTTGCGGTGGCCGACGTGTTTGACGCCCTGTGCTCCAAGCGCCCCTACAAGGAACCCATAGGCTTTGACGCGGCCATGGCCATTCTGGACAAAGACACGGGCAGCCATTTCGACCCCGGTGTGATGGCCGCCTTCCGCGCCATCGCCCGCAAGACTTTTGACCGCCTGGCCCAGGCCAGCGAAGACGACACCCGCGCCCTCATGGAAGAGCGGGTACGGGTGCACTTTGGGATGTAGGAACAGGCATGAACTGGCGCAAGCAGTCCAAAGCGCTTGGACTCAACGATCTACGATTGCAAAGGACGCGTTGTTGACCTGCACCCATTCGAACTGCGCTCAATACCCGGCATTCAAACCAGCGCGGGGGTTGCCAATACGGCATGCAAACTCACGACTTCACCGATCATGATCAGGGTCGGTGGTTTGAGACCAACGGATTGAGCAATCGTCGGCAAATCGCACAAGGCGCCCGTAATGCAACGCTGCTCCGGCAGGGTGGCACGTTCGACCAGGGCAGCTGGCGTACTGGCTGGAAGCCCGTGAGCGATTAACTGCTCGCAGATGATGGGCAGAGTACCCAGCCCCATGTAGATCACGACGGTTTGCTGCGGCCGCGCGAGCATGGCCCAGTCAAGGTTGACCTGGCGGTTGTCCTGCAGATGTCCGGTGGTCAGGACCAGCGTGCGAGCATGGTCGCGGTGTGTGAGCGGAATGCCACATGCAGCAGCAGCCCCTTGGGCCGCAGTGATACCCGGAATCACGCAGAAAGGGACACCGGCGGCGGCTAACACCTCAGCTTCTTCGCCCCCACGGCCAAAAATATATCCGTCTCCGCCTTTGATTCGCAACACCCTGCGCCCTTGGCGCGACAGTTGGACCATGAGAGCGCCAATCTCGTCTTGCGGCATGGTGTGGTGCGATGCTTCCTTTCCGACATAGATGCGCTCGGCAGTTGCGGGCGCCAGGCCGAGCACGGCGTCACTGACAAGGTGGTCGTACAACAGCAGTTCGGCCGATTGCACAGCGCGCATGGCTTTGACGGTTAACAGTTCAGGATCACCCGGGCCAGCGCCCATCAGCGTCACTAAAGCGGCAGGAACAGCGTTGTCTGTTGCCTTCAGAGGGACTGATACGCAATCGTCCAAATTTCTCATGTTTGTAGTCCTAGGGTCGGATGAACGTATTTAGCCGGGCCCAGGGCGACTTGTCCTTAATTTAGTGTAAGGACAAATGACATAGATCAAGTGATGATAGAGCCGCAACAGGTTGAGTGCGGCCCAGGGCAGGCACGGATCTGAGGGCATGAGCGCCTAAATTGAGGACGATACGGATGCTGAGTGAAATCAAACGCTGGATCAGAACGACCCTGTTGTGCCTAACGGTGGGGTTGGCGGCGACACCGGCAACGGCACAGCTGGGGCCCGAACGGGAGCAAGCGCTGATCCGCATGGTGCGGCAGGATTGTGGTTCCTGCCACGGCATGCAGCTAACCGGTGGCTTGGGTCCTGCACTCACGCCGGCGGCGTTGGAGGGAAAGCCGGTGGAGTCACTGGCTACCACCATTTACGCTGGTCGTCCGGGTACTCCGATGCCGCCCTGGAAGGCCATGCTCAAGGAATCGGAGGCCGATTGGATCGCACAGCGGCTGCTCGCAGGTTTTCCGCAGGAATCACGGAGATAAACACTATGACCCAAGATGGAATGAACAGACGAAGCTTGCTGGCGGCATTTGCCGTTGCCCCCCTGGCGCTGAGTGGCTGCGCTGGCTGGTCGGGTATCCCCCCCGAAGGAAGCGGCGACTTGGGAGTGATTGTCGAGCGGTCGCGCGGCACTCTGGCCATCATCAACACCTCGCGACGCGAACTATTGGCCGAAATCGGTGGTCTGGGTGATTTGTCGCACGCCTCGGTCGTGTTCTCGCGCGATGCACGCTATGCCTATGTGTTCGGGCGCGACGGCGCGCTGTCCAAGGTCGACCTGCTGCAGCGCCGGCTGGTGACGCGGGTGATGCAGGCCGGCAACTCCATCGGCGGCGCCATCAGCGCCGACGGTACGCTGGTGGCGGCGCAAAACTACAAGCCGGGCGGCGTCAAGGTGTTTGATGCCCGCACGCTTGAGTTGGTGGCCGACCTTCCGGCCGACTATGCACCGGGCAAGTTATCGCGTGTCGTCGGCCTGGTGGATCTGCCGGGACGGCGCTTTGCCTACTGCCTGTTCGACGCCAATGAGATATGGATCGCCGACCTGTCCGATCTGCAACAACCCAAGCTGACCAAGCTCAGGAATATCGGCAAATCGCCCTACGACGCGCTGGTGACGCCGGACGGGCGCCATTACATTGCGGGACTGTTCGGCGAGGACGGTCTGGCGCTGGTCGACCTATGGGAGCCCGTGCCGCAGGTGCGCCGAATCCTTGACAGCTATGGTCGCGGCCAGGAGCCTTTGCCGGTCTACAAGATGCCGCATTTACGCGGCTGGGCCGTGGCGGGTCGCTACGCCTATCTGCCGGCGATCGGCCACCATGCGGTGTTGGTGGTCGATACCCAGACCTGGCAGGAGGTCGGCCGCATCCCGGTAGCGGGACAACCAGTGTTCGTGATGGCGCGCCCCGACGGGCGCCAGGTCTGGGTCAATTTTTCGGTTCCTGACTACGACCGGGTGCAAGTGATCGATACACCGACCCAGAAAGTGGTCGCCACGCTCACGCCGGGTAAGGCGGTATTGCACATGGAATTCACGCCGCGCGGCGAGGCGGTCTGGATCAGTTCGCGCGACGACAACCGCGTCAGCGTCATTGACACCGCATCGCTGCAAACCCTGGCTCGGCTGGAAGTCGATGCCCCTAGCGGTATATTCTTTACTTCCCGTGCCGCGCGCCTGGGATTTTGAGCATGAAACCGGACCCCCAGTACACAAATGGCATGAGCGACGCGCTGGCGCTGCTCAACCCGTGGCAACGCGATTTTCCCCTGGTGCGTGAACCCTATGCGGTGCTGGCGCAACAGCTGGGCCGGTCGTGCGCAGAAGTGCTCCAGTTGCTTGAGGAACTGAGCGAACGCGGCGCGCTGAGCCGCATTGGTGCGGTGTTCAACGCCCATGCCGGCGGGGCCGCGCTGCTGTCGGCCATGGCGGTGCCACCGGAGCGCCTGCAAGAAGTCGCGGCCATCGTTTCTGCCCATCCGGGCGTCAATCACAACTATGAACGGGAAGATCGTTTTAACCTCTGGTTCGTGATGACGACCTGTGACGAAGCAGCGCTTGAACAAGCCATGCTCGGGTTGGAGCGCGCGACCGGGCTGGAAGCGCTGCGCCTGCGCATGGTGCGGCCCTACCGCATCGACCTCGGGTTTGATCTGCGAGAGCGAACAGCTGGAGTTCCGGCGCCACAGCGCGAACACAAGCCCCGCTCGGCGGTGGCCCGTGTTGACCGCGCGCTGGCAGCGTTGGTTGAGGAGGGCTTGCCGCTGATCGAACGTCCCTTCGACCTCTGGGCCGAAACGCTGGGCTGTGTACCCGAAACCGTTCTGGCAAAGTTGCAGGACTGGCTTGATTGCGGCACGCTGCGCCGCTTTGGTGCCATCGTACGCCACCATGAGTTCGGTTTCGATGCCAATGCGATGACAGTGTTCAACGTTCCAGACGCCCATGTTGACGAACGCGGCCATCGATTGGCGCAAGAAGCGGGCGTGACGCTGGCCTATCGCCGCGAGCGCGCTGCCACCTGGCCCTACAACCTCTATTTCATGGTGCACGGCACCGACCGCCAGGCGGTGCAGGCGGTGATCGCTCGCGTCATCACCCATTGCGGTCTGGCGGAATTTCCGCACCAAGTGCTGTTTTCACGTCAGCGCTTCAAGCAGACCGGTGCCCGGCGCTTCCGCGCCCTGCCAGCCGACTGGAGCGAAGCCGGCTCGTCCATGGAAAAAGGACAACATGCTGTCGCCTGAGGAAATCGGCCTGATCGACTACCTACACGGCGGTTTTCCACTATCCGAGAGGCCGTATGCCGAGGTCGGCGTGGCGCTTGGGATGAGTGAGGAGGCCGTGATCGCCACCCTGCAAAGCCTGCTGCTGCGCGGCGACCTGACCCGCTTCGGTCCATTGTTCCAGATTGAGCGCGCCGGTGGACAGTTCGTACTGGCGGCCCTGCGTTCACCGCAAGACCGCTTCCAGGAAGTGACGACTCTGGTCAACGCCCTGCCGGAGGTGGCGCACAACTACCGGCGCGAGCACGCGCTCAACATGTGGTTCGTTATCGGCGCCGAGTCGCCCCAGCATGCCGCCGACGCCATTGCCCGTATCGAGGCCAGCACCGGTCTGAAGGTATACGCCTTCCCGAAAGAACAAGAGTTTTTTGTCGAGCTGCGCCTGCCTTTGAGCGCCGGCGCCGGTACAGAAGGAGGCGCACATGGCGCTGTCTGACTTTGACCGCAAGCTGATCGCTGCGACCCAGGGTGGCTTGCCGCTGGTACCACAACCTTATGCCGAAATAGCCTCGCGCCTCGCGGTCACGAGCGAACAGGTGCGCGAGCGCCTGGCGCAGATGCTCGACGAAGGGCTGATCCGCCGCATCGGCGCGGTACCCAACCATTACCGGCTGGGTTTCACCGCCAACGGCATGAGCGTGTGGGATGTGGACGACGCGCAGGTCGACCGCCTCGGCGAACGGGTCGGGGCGCTGCCCGGTGTCAGCCATTGTTACCGGCGTCCGCGCTATCCGGGTGTCTGGCCCTACAACCTGTTCGCCATGTTGCATGGCCGAAACCGCGCCCAGGTCGAAACGCAGGCCGAGCAACTGCGCGAACTGCTCGGTACAGCCTGTCGCAGTTACGAGATTTTGTATTCCACCGCTATCCTGAAAAAAACCGGACTGCGGCTGGCCAAAGCGGGGCAAGGCGCCCCGGCAGAAAGTTGAGGTCCCATGTTTCGCATTACCCAATACATGCGCGAGCTGGCGCATGCCCAGTCCATCGGTGCCTATCCGGCGCCAGTCCGCTACGGTGCCGCCGCCTCTGGCGCGGCGCGATCCGACTCATCCAGTGCGGTCGGGCGCGGTGCAGCCACCGGGCTGCACGCCCGCGGTCCCGTTGTGATCTGGAACCTGATCCGCCGCTGCAACCTGACCTGCAAGCATTGCTACGCGCAGTCGGCTGACCACGAATACGCCGGTGAACTGAGCACGCAGGAAGTATTCGACGTCATGGAAGACCTCAGGGCCGCCGGCGTGCCAGCGTTGATTTTGTCCGGCGGCGAGCCCCTGCTGCGACCGGATTTTTTTGAAATTGCACAGCGCGCCAAGGACAACGGCTTTCATACCAGCCTGTCGAGTAACGGCACGCTGATCGACGAGCCCATGGCCGACAAGGTGGCGGCACTGGGTTTCGACTATGTCGGCATCAGCCTCGATGGCCTGAAGGAAACGCACGACAAGTTTCGGCGCCTGGACGGCGCCTTTGAACGCAGCCTGGCGGGCGTTCGCTACCTGCATGCACGCGGCATCAAGGTCGGCCTGCGCTACACCATGACGGCTCTGAACGCGCATGATTTCCCGGCGCTGCTCGAATTGATGCGGACCGAAGGTGCGCAGAAATTTTATTTCTCGCACCTGAACTACGCCGGACGCGGCAACACCCACCGCGGCAAGGACGCCCACCATGTCGCCACCCGCGAGGCGATGGATCTGCTGTTTGACCGCGCTTGGTCTGCGGCCGTGGAGGGGCGGGATGAGGAATACGTAACCGGCAACAACGACGCGGATGGCCCCTACCTGCTTCGGTGGTTCGAGATGCGCCTGCCTCAGCTGTATGCACGCTTTGGCGCCACGTTGCGCCAGCGCCTGGTGGCCTGGGGCGGCAACTCAAGCGGCGTGAACGTCGCCAATATCGACAATCTGGGGCATGTGCACCCGGATACCATGTGGTGGCACTACGACCTGGGCAGCGTACGCGAGCGCAAGTTCTCCGATATCTGGCATGACACCAGCGACCCGCTGATGGCCGGACTCAAGGCCAAACCGCGTCGTGTCGGCGGACGCTGCGCGCAATGCACGCAATTCGACATCTGCAGCGGCAACACGCGGGTACGCGCCCAACAATTAACGGGTGACCCCTGGTCCGAAGACCCGGGCTGCTACCTGCAAGATGAGGAAATCGGACTGGACCCCACGCAGGCTGCGCCAGTCGTGTCCAGTGGCGCGGCGCGCGTGATCCGGCTGGAGGTGGAACGTGCGTAATGGAATCAGGAGCTTGACGGCGCTGGTGGGGTGGGTCGTGCTGTCGCTGGCTGCTCCGGCACAGGCCGCGATCGATGCCGGCGCGCTTTTCCAGCAGCATTGCGCGAGCTGCCACGGCGAGCAGCGCACCGGCCTGATGGGCCCGGCCCTGCTGCCCGAAAGCCTTGAACGCCTGCGCAAACCCGAGGCGCTCAAGACCATCACGTTGGGCCGGCCGGCGACGCAGATGCCGGCTTTTCATGACAAGCTCACGGCCAATGAAATCGCCGCGCTGGCACAGTGGATCTACACCCCGGTAGAGCCGGCGCCGCACTGGGCCGAGGCCGATATCCGCGCCTCGCATGTCGTGCTGGCAGACGCGGCCAAGCTGCCAGCCAAGCCGGTCTGGAGTGCCGACCCGATGAACCTGTTCGTCGTAGTGGAAGGCGGTGACCACCACGTGTCGCTGGTCGATGGCGACCGCTTCGAGCGCATCCACCGCTTTCCCAGCCGCTACGCCCTGCATGGCGGGCCGAAGTTCACGCCCGACGGTCGCTTCGTCTTCTTCGGCTCGCGCGACGGCTGGATCACCAAGTACGATCTCTGGAACCTGACGGTGATTGCCGAGGTGCGTGCCGGCCTCAACATGCGCAATGTCGCGGTCAGCGGCGACGGCAAATGGGTGATGGCGGCCAACTACCTGCCGCACAGCCTGGCGCTGTTCGATACCGACCTGAATCTGGTCAAGACCTTTGCCGCCACCACGCTGGACGGCAAGTCCAGCTCGCGCGTGTCGGCGGTCTACGACGCGGCGCCGCGCAAGAGCTTCGTGGTGGCGCTGAAAGACATTCCCGAGCTGTGGGAAATCAGCTACGACCCCGAGGCCAAGCCGGGATACCAAGGGGTGAGGCGCACGCTGCTGGACGAGCCACTGGATGACTTCTTTTTCGACCAGAGCTACAACAACGTGCTCGGTGCGACGCGCCCGAAAACCGATGATCAACCCAGCGCGCAGGTGGTGAACCTGGACATACGGCGCAAGATCGCCGAGTTGCCGCTGGCTGGCATGCCGCACCTGGGGTCGGGCATCACATTCGCCTGGAATGGCACCACGGTGCTGGCCAGTCCCAACCTCAAGGGCAACGCGATCGACGTCATCGACATGAAAACCTGGAAGCTGGTGCGCCAGATTCCCGTGCCGGGGCCGGGTTTCTTCATGCGCAGTCACGAGAACAGCCGCTACGCCTGGACCGACTCGATGATGAGTCCCACGGCCAAGGATACGTTGACCCTGATCGACAAGGCCACGCTGGAGACCGTGGCCCAGGTACGCGAGCCAGGCAAGACACTGGCCCATATTGAGTTCACCAAGGACGGCCGCTACGCGCTGGCCAGTGTGTGGGAGATGGACGGTGCACTGGTGGTCTACGACGCGCAGACACTGAAAGAAATCAAACGCCTGCCAATGAGCAAGCCCGTGGGCAAGTACAACGTCTGGAACAAGATCAGCCGCTCGGAGGGAACATCCCACTGATCTGGCTGCATGCCTGACCCGTTGACGGAAATGAGGGCCGGTAAAATGCCCCACCCTCCGGAACTCTCCATGCTGAAATTCGACCTCCTCACCACCGACCCCACCAGCCACGCCCGCCGCGGCACGCTCACCCTGAACCACGGCGTGGTGCAGACCCCCATCTTCATGCCCGTGGGCACCTATGGCACGGTCAAGGGCGTGATGCCGCGCAGCCTGGAGGAAATGGGTGCGCAAATCATTCTGGGCAACACCTTTCACCTGTGGATGCGCCCGGGCCTGGACGTGATGGCCAGCTTTGGCGGCCTGCATGCTTTTGAGAAATGGAGCAAGCCCATCCTCACCGACTCGGGCGGCTTCCAGGTCTGGAGCCTGGGCGACATGCGCAAGATCAGCGAGGAAGGCGTCAAGTTCGCTTCTCCCGTCAACGGCGACAAGCTGTTTCTCACACCCGAGATCAGCATGCAGATCCAGACCACGCTCAACAGCGACATCGTGATGCAGTTCGACGAGTGCACGCCCTACGACACCAAGGGCCACATCACCACCGAAAGCGAGGCGCGCACCTCCATGGAGTTGAGCCTGCGCTGGGCCAAACGCTGCCAAGCCGAATTTACGAAACTGGAGAACCCCAATGCGCTGTTCGGCATTGTGCAAGGCGGCATGTTCGAAAACCTACGCCAGGAATCGCTCGACCAGCTGGTGGACATGGACTTCCCCGGCTACGCCGTCGGTGGCGTCAGCGTGGGCGAACCCAAGGACAAGATGCTGCGCATCATGGCGCACACCCCGCACCGCCTGCCCAGCCACAAGCCGCGCTACCTGATGGGCGTGGGCACGCCCGAGGACCTGGTGCAGGGCGTGGCCGATGGCGTGGACATGTTCGACTGCGTGATGCCCACCCGCAACGCGCGCAACGGCACCCTGTTCACCCGCTACGGCGACCTGAAAATCCGCAACGCGCGGCACAAGACCGACCCGCAACCGCTGGACCCCAGCTGCACCTGCCATGCCTGCGCTGGAACCTCCGGCGTGCCGTGGGACCAGGGCGGGCGCGATGGCTTCAGCCGCGCCTACCTGCACCACCTGGACCGCTGCGGCGAGATGCTGGGCCCCATGCTGGCCACCATCCACAACCTGCACGTCTACCTGAACCTGATGCGCGAGATCCGCGAAGCACTGGATGCCGGCACGTTTGCGGCGTTCCGGGCACGGTTCAAGACCGATCGGTCCCGAGGAATTTGAATAATCAAACAGGCCTCCAGCCCCCGCAGGATGTGCGTAAGCAGCTCCTGTTTTTATAGCATATCGGCTACTGCCATTCACCTGTGGCGGGTCGCCAGTTGGCCACCCAGGCAGGCAGATCGCTCGCCGGCATGGGCCGCGCAATGCCAAAGCCTTGCGCCATCTCACACCCCAGCAGCAAGAGCTGCGCGCCATGCGCCGAGGTTTCAACGCCTTCGGCGATCACCTCCCGGCGGAAGGCCGCTGCCAGACCAATGACACCCTTGACAATGGCCAGGTCGTCGCTGTCATCCAGCATGTCACGCACAAAGCTCTGGTCGATCTTGATCACCTCGGCGGGCAGGTGGCGCAGATGGGTCAGCGACGAGTAGCCGGTGCCAAAGTCGTCCAGCGCAAAGCGCACACCCAGGGCCTGGCAGGCCAGAATGGCCTGAAACACCTGGGCCATATCCTCCAGCGCACTGGTCTCCAGAATCTCCAGCTCCAACCGCTGGGGTGCCACGGCCGGGTAACGCGCCAGCAGCTGCGTCAGGCGCTCGGCAAAGTCATCCTGCTGCAGCTGGCGGGCCCCGATATTGACGCTCACCGCCAGTTCCAGCCCGCCCGCTTTCCACAGCGTCATCTGGTGCAGGGCGGTGGCAATCACCCATTCACCCAGGGTCACGCTGATGGGGTGGTTCTCGATCGTCGGCAAAAAGACCGCTGGCGCCAGCAGCCCGCGTTCGGGGTGTTGCCAGCGGATCAGGGCCTCCGCGCCGATGACCACACCGGTCTTCATGTTGACCTTGGGCTGGTAATAAAGAACAAACTCATGCTGGTCCAGCGCGCGGCGAATGTGCTCCAGATCCTCGCGCTTGGCTTTGACCGCCGTGTCCTGGGCCACGTCAAACAGGTGGTAGCGGTTCTTGCCGGCTTGCTTGGCCACGTACATGGCCTGGTCGGCATGGCGCAGCAGCAGGTCGACTTCGGAGCCATCCTGCGGGTAAATGGTGACGCCGATACTGGCCGAGACCTGCAAAGTGGACTCGCCCAACGCCACCGGGTCGGACGCGGCAGTCAACAGCCGATTGAGCACGGGCTCGGCGTCCTGCACCTGGTCCAGATCGACCAGCACCGCGACAAACTCGTCACCGCCAATGCGCGCCAGCGTGTCGCCATCGCGCAGCGCGCCCTTCATGCGGTGCGCCAGCGCCACCAGCAACTCATCGCCCAGCGCATGGCCGTGCGTGTCATTGACGATCTTGAAACCGTCCAGATCCAGGTACACCACGGCCACCGAGAGCCCGCGGCGCTGGCACTGGGTCAGCGCCTGCTGCATGCGGTCAGCCAACAGGACCCGGTTGGGCAGGCTGGTGAGCGCATCAAAATGCGCGATGTGCTCCAGCTGGCGCTGGTGTTCCTTCATCGGTGTGATGTCGGTGAACAGGGCGACATAGCTTTGCGGCGCCCCCGCCGCATCGCGCACCATGCTGATGGTGAGCATTTCGGCAAAGACCTCGCCCCCTTTGCGCCGGTTCCAGACTTCGCCACTCCAGTACCCGTGTTCCTCAATGGCAGCCCGGCGGGCCACGTAAAAATCCCGGCCATGACGCCCCGACCTCAGCAGCTCACTGGGCCGACGACCGACGGCCTCCTCCCGGCTGTATTCGGTAATCTGGGAGAACATGTCGTTGACCTCGACAATGACCCCTTGCGCATCGGCGATCATGATGCCCTCGCGCGCATGGCTGAACACGTTGGCGGCCAACTGCAGGCGGCTATCGGCCAGGGACTTGTCGATGGCCAGGGCCGCCAGTCGGGCTTCGTCTTCGATCAGCGCCAGTTCCTCGGGTGCGGGTGTGCACGCCTGGCGATGGTAGATGGCAAAGGTGCCCAGCACCTGCCCCTGCGCCGAGAGAATGGGCTGTGACCAGCACGCCCCCAGATCGGCCTGGCGGGCCAACTCACGGTACGGTACCCACCAGGGGTGGCTGGCAATATCTTCCACAATCACCCGCTCGCGGGTAAAGGCCGCCGTACCGCACGAACCCACCCCGGTACCGATGGCAATCCCATCGAGCGCCTGGGTGTAAAACGCGGGCAGGCTCGGCGCTGCACCATGGCGCAGATGCTGGCCATCGGCATCCAGCAACAGAATGCTGCACAGCATGGTGGGGTTGATGCTTTCCACGTCGCGCACCATCGCCTCCAGCACGCTGGCCAGAGATGCCTTGTCCGCCAGCAGTTGCAATACCCGGTTGTGGTGTTGCTGGCGCTGGTCGGCGCGCTTGCGGTCGGTGATATCGGCCAAAACACCCACCAGACCCAGCCTCTGGTTGTCGACACTGACAAACCTGCGGCCTGACAAATGCCCCCAGAAATCGGTACCATCGGCGCGCCGGTAGAGGCGCTCCACGTCCGTCGTGGCGACTTGTCCGCCCAGCAACTTGAACATCAGGCTTCGCCCGATGTCGCGCTCGATCGGGTCAATCAGCGCCACGTATTCCATACCCACCAGTTCCGCCATCGACCAGCGGAACATGTCAGCCATGCGCCGGTTCACATGGGTGATGCGCCCCTGCATGTTCACCAGGAAGATCGCGACGCTGGAGGTGTCCAGAATCTGCTGCAGCAACAGTTCGCGCTCGGCCAGTTCGGCGACGGCTTTGGCCATGGCCTGCTGGGCTTGCTGGCGCTGGGCCACATCGCGCTCAATGGACTGCGCCATCGCGTTGAAGTGCCCACCCAGTTCCGCCAACTCATTGCCCGCCCGGATGTTGCTGCGCGCGGCGTAGCGGCCCTTCAACAGCGCCTGCGCCTGGTGACCCAACTGGTGCAAGGGAACCAGCACGGCACGCCGGCTGTAGACGGAAATGCCCACCAGCCACAGCAAGGTCGCGCCGACCAGGCCCATCAGCAGGAACACCCGGTTGCGCAAGGCCCCACTCAAGCCACCAATATCGGCATCGTTGCGGGCGTCCAGCGCATCGGAGAACTGCTGAATCGGCGCCATGATGCGCGCCTTGGCTGCCACATAAAGTTCACCATACAGCAGACCGGTAGCCAATTTGGCGTCGGGTGCACGGCGCACGGTGTAGGCGCCGCTGCCATCGGCGTACAGGCCTTTCATGGCCGCGAAGGCCTGCTTTTCCAGTTCGACCAGTGCGTCCGAATGCGCTTGCGCCTGTTGCAGCAGCAAGAACTCCTGCTCACGCACGCCCTCCTGGCGCAGCAACTCCTGCAATGGCACCGCCGGACCCTTCGGAACGGCGGGCGCCTGGCCAACACCGGACAGATGCCAATAGGTGGGAGAGTAGTTTTGCGGGCGCGCACGCGTGCCGTTGCGGATGTCCAGTATCTCGAAATAGTAGGTCTCAAACACGGGGTTGCCGGTGGCCACATAGGTGCGCGCCATGCGGGAGAGGTCTTCCGAGCTTTGCAACAACTCGTCCGCCAGATCGTGTACCCGGCGGCGGTTGTGTTCGCTGCTGGCAATGCGGTCCTGAATGTTCCAGGCATCAACCGTCACCCAGCCCATGGCGCCCAGCAGGAGTACCGTGAGCGCCACCATCAGGCGACTGAAATGGCGAATCTTCACGGGCAGATCCCGCCACTGCGGCCCATCAGCGTCACTCCACGCTCCCTGCGGGCGATGCGATGAACACGGTCAGCACGCCGGTGTAACCGTACAGGTGGTGGTGGGCAATTTCGCCGGCCGCAAAAAAACCCACCAGTGGCACATCGCCCAGGGCACGGCGCACCAGTTGCAGTTCGGCGCTGGGGCCGCCAAAATGGGGGCCACCCCGCCCGGTGCAGCTCACATACACCGCACCGGCCATTTGCCGGGCCGGGTGGGGAGCCGACTCCAGCATGGATGCCTGCACCGCATGCGCCGTTTCCAGCGCCTGCTCCTGCGGCTCCAGCTCTTCCCGAATTTCGGCGCAGATGCGGGTCAGGTCGGCACGTGCCGCCTGCACATTGCGCTGGCAAAACACCAACTGCGCCCCCGCCTCCATCCGTTCGGCCACGGCAATGCCGCGGCGTCCCGGGTCCAGGCCGATGATGTGGCGCACCACCACGTCTTCGCCAAAATTGCCGGTCTGGCCGACGGCGGTACGGAGTGTGTCGTGTGCGGGGACCAGGCCCACCAGCGTGGCACGCACCACATCCATCGCTTCCTGCGGCTGCTCCAGGGAAATCGACAGGTCGCGCAGCATCACGTCGAGTGCCGGCTCGCCGTCCAGCGACAGCACCACGTTGTGGTCCGCCTCGGTAACGTGGCGCACGACCGACACCGGCATGCAGCCCTGCGTAACGCGCGATACCAGGGACACGTTCGGCCCAAACGCCACCCCGCTCAGGCCACCGCTGAACACACCACTGGCCGCCCCGTGGCCGCTGATGTTGCCGCTGCCCCCGACCGCAAATTGAACCGCCAGGGTGCGGCTGCTGGAGAGCCCGCCGAACAGGTAGCCGGAATCGGTGCGCTGCGCCATTTCTTCAATCAGCTCGCCCAGATCGGCGGTGTCGGGGTCGGCATGGACCAGTGCGGTATGGGCCTCAAAGCCCATCCCCAACGGCGCCACGCCCGAGAACACCCGGTACTGGTCGACGGGCAACTCCAGCAGCATGAGGGCAAGAGCCGGCTCATCCCAGTACTCCACGTTGTTGGAAACAATACCCACACCGGCAGTGCCCGACCAGTCGGTCACCAGCGGCAGTTCGGCCTGCAGGTACTCCAGAATCTCCTGCGCAGAGGCGGCGTAGTCGTCGGTGATGTAGAGCAGCGCCAGAGTGGGCGCGCTGCAATAGCCGTGCAGCGCCATTTGCGCACGCAGCTGCGCCAGCACCAGGGCAGCGGCCATCTGCCATTGCGGATGGGTGGCGTGCGCGTAGGGAAAAAGCTTCATGCCCGCATCCTTTGCGGCGTAACCCGGACCCGCACTAGCGGCTGCGGGGCGCGGCTTTTTTGGCGGCGGGTCGGGTTGCGCGCTTGACGGCACCACTGGCCGCCTTTTTGCCGGCTGCCTTGGCCGACTTCAGGGCCTCCTTGGCCATGCCGGTTGCCATGTTCTTTGTCACGTCCACCGCGGTCTTGGCCGTTGCTTCCTTGAAGGCGCCCGCGGCAATCTGCTGGAACTGCTGGGTCAATGAACCCCACAGTTGCATGGGGTCCACCAGGGAGCCCACACCGGACGCGGCCTTGCTGACCTTGGCGGCCGCGCCGGACTGGCCGGTGGCGACGTCGGTGATGGTCTTGGCGGTGGAAGCCGCACGCTCGGTGACGCGCTGTACGCCCGAATGCACCGATTCCGCCGCCTTGAGCTTGAGGGCATTGGCCACATCACCGATGTTGAAGTTCATGCCCTTGAGCGTGGCCAGTGTCATTTTTTGCACTTCCAGCGCCTGGATGGTGGCGCCCAGGGCGCGGGAATTTTGCTCCAGCCAGAAATGCACGGCCTTGAGCTCATCGATGCGTTTTTCGAGCTCTTCGACATTCAGTGTCGGGGCGACCCAATTGCCCAGATTGGGCATTTGCGGAATGTTGTTGCTCGCCCCCTTGGCCAGCGTTTGCAGGAAATCAAAGCCCGGCACGAACTTGCCAAAACCGGTGGTGTCTGTGTCACTCATATGCACTCCCAGGGAGGTTGTCAACTCTGAACAGTCAACAGCTTACTCCAATGTCGCCGGCAGGTGTAGCCCACCGGGCTAGCGCTGGCGTCAATGCTTGTGAGCGTCCATCGCAGGCATGGCATCGGTCTTTGCACCCGGCGCGGTCATGGCCACCGGGATTTTGACTTCGAGCCTGCTCTGCACACCCTTGGCGTCCTTGAACACCAGCGTCAGCGGGATCGTCGAGTCCTTTTGCAAAGGCGCCTTCAGGTCCATCAGCATGACGTGGTAGCCACCGGGCTTGAGTTCGACGGCCTTGCCCGCCGGCAAATCCAGGCCGCCCGCAACGGCGCGCATTTGCATGACGTCGCCGTCCATTTTCATCTCGTGCACTTCGGCCACACCCGCCACCGGGCTGGATGCGCTCACCAGCTTGGCGCCGTCTTTGGCGGTGAGCTTCATGAAGGCACCGGTGGCCTTCTGGCCGGGCACCGTGGCACGGGCCCAGGCGTCCTTGACGTCCACCACGGTCTGCGCGGACAGGGCGCCCCAGCTGAGGGCGAGGATGGCGGTGAGGGTTTTGAGTTTCATGGTTCTTCCTTGGTGAAATGACTGACTTGGGATGGATTGGGATGGCCTGGTTCTGGTTCCGGCGGGCATACCGCGCCTAACCCAGCCAGGCCTTGAGCTGGGCTGCGGTGGGTTGGCCGGTCACGCGCTGCTGCTTGCCGTTGCGCCCGACCAACACGACGTAGGGCGTGATGTTGTGCCACTTGGGGTCTACCGCCTGTCGGATCGCAGGCTCGAAGCCGTCAAAGGCGTAAATCGTGGTCACGCCCACATAGTGGTGGGCATGGGCCAGGGCCCGTTCACCCCGCACATCCATCAGGATGGCGGCCAGCTCCACGGTGTGGCCCGCTGCCACCGTAGTCTGCTGCAGCAGCTCGAACACCTCCGGGCAGGTGGCGCAAAAGCTGTTGGTGAACACATAGGCCGCCGGGCGTGGCCCCGCGCGCAACAGCTTGCGCCAGGTTGCGGCATCGAAATTTGCTACTGTATTGATAGCTGTTTGCGCACCATCCACGGGGGCTGTAGCCCCATTTGGCACACAGATACTAAAAAAAACCAGCGACGCCGCAGCCAGTAGCGTGCGACGCCGCGTATCAAAATTTGATGTCATGAACCTGTACCTCTTTTGCATTGCGCCACACTACCACCAGTCGCTCACCCTGTTGCGCCAGACGCGGGTGGTCGTTGTCACCCGACACCCGGCCCAGCACCTGCAGGCCAAAGGTCTGCCCGCCATCATGCGACAGCCAGGCCTTCAGCGTGCTGGTCATGCCATCCACACTGCGCCACACTACCGCCACACGCTGGCCTGCTGCCGCCACGTCGGCATGCTCGGCCCGCGCATCGGGCAAGGCCCGCACGGAATCCATCACCGGGCTGCCGTCGGCGTTCAGCCGGGCGTAGCGCACGGCCGCGACGTCCTCGGCACCTTGTTTGCGCATGCCAAACCAGACCGCATGGTAGCCACCATCGGGCGCCGCGGCCAGACCGGGGCCGTGGTGCGGACAGGCGTCGATGTGCCAGTCGTCGAAGGTGGCGCGCATGACCGGGGCACTGGGCTCGGTCGTCAGTGCAGCAAAGCCATGGTCGCGCACATTGGGTTCGAACACATGGCGCCACAGGGCGCGCAGGCCACCGTCCGGCCCCGTCGCCAGCGCGATGCGGCAGCACTCGCAGGAGTGGTCGGCCAGCTTGGTGTCGGGGCCAAAGCTGGCACCACCATCGCTGGAGGTGTTGCGGTAGACGGCCGCGCCCCGGTAGCTGGACTTGTTGCCGACCTTGGGGGCCGTCTCCAGGTCGCGCTTGTCCAGCCACAGCGTATGCAGCACACCCTGGGCGTCAAAAGCGATGGACTCAAACCGGTGGGTGATCTCCTGGCGGTCGGTGTGCACGGTGAAGGGCTGGGAGAAGGTCTGGCCGCCGTCGGTGGAGCGCAGCATGCGGATCATGCCGGTGTAGGGCTTGGCGCCCGGCTGGGTGTAGCTGATGACCGCGTAACCCTTGGGGCCAAAGGCCAGCTTGGGGTGGTTCTCGCCATCGGCGGAGATGGCGTCGCCCAGCGTGTCGAGCACGCGCGGCGCACTCCAGCGCAACGGGCGCGTGCTGGGGCTGCTCTGCACGAACAGGCGGTTGTCGGCATCCAGAGCGACCACCCACAGGGATCTGTCCGGCGCAAAGGCAGCGCCTATGCCCAGTTGCGCGCGCGGCTTGCGCGCGGGCTTGGCGGGTACGCTGGCGGCAGCCTGCGGTGGCGCGCCGTGCGCTTCGTGGGCCTGCGCCAGCAAGGCGCCCAGCCCGCTCGCCAGCATGGCCAGGCGCAGCAGATGCAGCAGGGTTTGTCGTTGTGTCATGGTGGGTAGGCTCCTCACAACAGGCTGTAACGCAGTTCGGTCTGCACGCTGCGCTGGGGCATGGTGTGCCCTTGCCAGGACGGCTGGTTGGCCACGTTGTTGATACCCAGCCCCCACTCCCAGTGCTTGGCAAACTTCCAGCTGGCCTTCAGGTCCAGCTGGTTGACGCTGGAGGTGCCGCCATAGGTGTTGGGGTTGTCGTCAATATTCATCTCGGTGTTGAACATGCTGCTGGCCCAGCGCCAGGCGGCGCCCAGCACCCATGCACTGTTGGGCCGGTAGCTGGCCTGCAGGGTGGTGCGCTGCGGCGGTATGCGCAACCACTGCTTGCCGACCTGGGCCGGGTTGGCGGCGTTGGCCTTGACCACCGCATCGGTCCAGGTGGCGCTGCCGCCCAGGTCCAACCCCTGGATACCCACGTCGCGGCTCTGCCATACCAGCTCTAGCCCCAAGGTCAGCACCCGGTCCACGTTGCTCACGCGCGTCACCGTGGGGGTGACGGTGGCATCGGTCTGGCGCAGGATGGTGTCCGTCACGTCATCGCGGAACAGGCTGGCGCGCAGCCAGTGGCTGCCCCACTCGCGCTCGGCCGAGAACTCCAGCGAGTCGGACACCTCGGGGCGCAGGTTCGGGTCGCTGGTGGTGATGGCGGCGCCGGTCTTGGTGCCGTTGAAGAGTTCGTCCACATTGGGGAAGCGCACGCCGCGCCCCAGGCTGGTTTTCAGCACCACGTCATCGGTCGCCGACCAGGCCAACGACAGCTTGGGGCTGGTAGCGGTGAGGCTGCGGCCGGGGAAGGTATTGGTGGCCGCCGGCGGGCCGGCAAAGTACTGCGAACCGTCGGTGGACTCAAAGTTCTCGAACCGCAGGCCGGTGGTCAGCATCCAGTCCGGGTGCAGCTTCCAGGCGTCCTGGGCATACAGCGCGGTGATGGTGGTCTTGCCGAAGTAGTTCTGGTTCAGTGTGGGATCAAAGGCGCGCCAGTCGCTGGCGTTGTTGACCACGTTCTGCAGCGTGTACTGGTTGCGGTGCAGGCCCAGCACCAAAGCATGCCGGCCGTTGCCGAAATCGCCCGCGCTGGGGGTGTAGGTGGTCTGCACTTCCAGCGTGTTCCAGCCGGTGCCGTCGCGCCGGGTCACGCTGCCGGCACCGCCCTGGTCGGCCAGTGGCTGGGCCAGCGTGGCCTGGCGGGCGGCATCGCTGACGATTTGGTAGTCGGTCACCACCACCGAGGCATTCCAGCCGGTGGCGTACTTGGTCTTCCAGGTGGCTCCCAACTGGCGGTGCACCTCGTCGCGCAGGCTGGGCGCAAAGGCGTCCGGGGCCACGGTGAACTGGCGTACGCCATCGGTGACGACACCATTCCATACCGGGTTGCCGGCGGCATCGCGCAACCAGGTGCTGGTGCGCACCGTGCTGTCGTCATGCCACCAGGACAGGCGGCCCTCGATCTCCTGTGTGGGAGAGATGTCGTAACCCAAACGCAGGTTGACGGTGTCCTGCAAGCTGCGGTCAATGCTGTTGGCGCCAAACAGCGCGCGGTCCCGGCTCTGCGGGTCACGATCAACCAGAATGCCGCTCACCAGTTTGGCCGCAGCCGTGGGTGTGGCAAAGGCACCGGCGGTCACGCCGCGGACCGCGTTGGCATAACCCATGGTGTGGCCCTGGCTGTCCTGGTGCTGCAGGCTGGCTGCGTACCACAGGCCGGAATCCAGACGCGAGGCGATGCGCCCGGACAGCTGTTTGCCGGTGTAGTTCTCGCTGGTGGCGTATTCGCTGAAACCCTGCTGGTTGAGCTTGATGCTGGCGGATGCTTCCAGACCCTTGGGCTTGCGCTCGGTGACGATCAGCGTGGTACCAATGGAGTTGCCGGGGTAGATGGCGGAGAACGGACCGTACAGCGCGTCGATGCGCGCTATGGCTTCGACGTTGACCATGTTCCAGCGCGGCGCGTCAAAGCGGCCCAGAAAGTTGGAGATCAGGTAGCCATCCAGGTACACCAGCGCGCGACCGGGTTGCAGCGTGCCGTAGCTGCGCCCGCCGACGTTGGCATTGCGGTCGCCAAAGTAGCGCTTGCGAATGGTGGTGCTGGGCAGGTTGACGGCGATGTCTTCCGGGTTGTAGACAGTCTGCTCGCGCAACTGCTCGGCGGTGCGGCTGGCGGTGCTGGAGGGCAGGTTGGGGTCCAGCGGGGCGCGCACGGCCGAGACCTGCACGGCTTTGAGTTGCGCCTCGGTGGCGATGCCCTGGGCCAGGATGGTGAAAGGAAATGCGGCGGCCACAGCCAGCGCGATGCGATGCAATTGCATGAAAAAACTTCCGAAATATCAAGAAATGAGCCTGAAGCCCCCGTGGAACGGGCGCAAGGCGCTATGATTTTTATAGTCAGTTGAGGACAGAGCTGAAGGCTTGTCCCGCAAAAACTACCCTAATCCGTTGAGGACAGAGCCAAAGGTCTGTCCCGCAAAGCATCAGGTTGTCGGAGGTCCACGCGCCGGCAACGGCGCCGCGGTGCGCGCAGCAATGTGCGCGGCAGGAATGCCCTGCAGGGCATAGGACAGGGGTTGGGCGGGCTCCGCGGTCAGGCGTGCCACCGGGGGCGGTGCGGCCATGGGCGCGCACAAGGGGCAGTCCATGGTGTTGCTGGCCACTTCGGTGGTGCTGCCATCAACGGCTTTCACCAGCACCTTCATCGCACCGGACCCGGTGCACACCAGCAAGATGTCTTGCGGCTTGACGATGGGCGAGGCCACCGCAACACCCAGCGACAACACGAACCACGCCAGCACAAGGCGGCTGATGGCGGTGAAGTGGCGCAGGGTTCGCATGGGTGAATTATCATCCACGCGCCATGACGCACTACACTTTTTTGTCCGCCACCATCCTGCTAGTGCTGATCACCGACCCGATTGGCAACATTCCCATCTTTGCCAATGCGCTCAAGCCGGTGCCGCCCGAGCGCCGCGCCCGCGTGATCCTGCGCGAGATCCTGATCGCCTTTGCGCTGCTGCTGACCTTCATGTTTGTGGGCGAGAGCTTTCTGCGGATCATGAACCTGAGCGAACTGGCGCTGCAGATCGGCGGCGGCGTCATCCTGTTCCTGATCGCGCTGCGCATGGTGTTTCCACCGCCGGCGGGTACCGTGGAAGAGCAAACTGCCGAACCCCTGATCGTGCCGCTGGCCGTGCCCGCCATTGCCGGGCCATCCGCGCTGGCGACCGTGCTGCTACTGGTGTCGCAGCAACCCGAGCGCCGCCTGGAGTGGATCGGTGCCCTGTGCGTGACCATGGTGGTGAGCGCCATCGTGCTGGTGTCCGCCGAGCGCATTCAGCGCGTGATTGGCACCCGGCTGGTCACCGCCGTCGAGCGCCTGATGGGGCTGGTGCTGGTCTCGGTGGCCATCGAGATGATGCTGCGCGGCTTCAAGACCTTCGCGCAACAGTTGGCGCACGGTTAGGTCTTCTTGCCCTCAGGCGCCACCACTTCCTGCTCAATGGCGCCGAAGACGCTCTGACCGTCCTGGCCCTTCATCTCGATGCGAATGGTGTCGCCATACTGCATGAACGCGGTGCTGGGCTGGCCGTCCTGGATGGTTTCCATGGCGCGCTTCTCGGCGATGCAACTGTAGCCCTTGGGCCAATCGGTGCGTGCCTTGGCACCGGTGCCCTTGGTCACTCCCTGGTTGCTGACGGTGCCCGAGCCGATGATGGAGCCGGCGCGCACGTTGCGGGTTTTGCACAAATGGGCAATGAGCTGGCCAAAATGAAAGCTCATGTCCGCTCCGGCATCGCAAAAACCCACCTTGCGACCGTTCCAGGTGCTGGCAAGCGGCAGGTGCACCCGCCCCTTGGCCCAGGCAGCGCCCAGCTCGTCCGGCGTCACCGCCACCGGACTGAAGGCGGTAGCCGGCTTGCTTTGCACAAAGCCAAAGCCCTTGGCCAACTCATCGGGAATCAGGTTGCGCAGACTCACATCGTTGACCAGCATGAGCAGGCGGATGCCGTCCAGCGCGCGGTCGGCGGGGCATCCCATGGGCAGGTCACCGGTGATCACGGCCACCTCGGCTTCGAAGTCGATGCCAAATGCTTCGTTGGCACACACGATGGGGTCGCAGGGTCCCAGCAGATCGTCACTGCCGCCCTGGTACATCAGCGGGTCGGTGTAAAAGCTCTCGGGCACCTCGGCACCGCGCGCCTTGCGCACCAGTTCCACGTGGTTCAGGTAGGCCGAACCATCCGCCCACTGGTAGGCGCGCGGCAGCGGCGCCATGCACATCCGGGGGTCAAACGGGAAGGCGTGGCGGGCACGGCCGTTGTTCAGGTTGTCATACACATCCTGCAACTGGGGCGCCAGGTAGTTCCAGTCGTCAAGCACCTGCTGCAAGCGGTTGGCAATGTGGGAGGCGTAGTGGGCCTGACTCAGGTCACGCGAGACCACGACCAGTTGGCCGTCGCGCGAGCCGTCTTTGTAAGTTGCGAGTTTCATGCCGGAATTGTCGCTCTGAATTAAACTGCAATCCTCCCTATCGCCACCCCATGCCCGACACCCACCCAGCGCCTGCAAGCCGCCGCTCCCCATGGAAGCTCATGCTGCTGACCGCCGCCGTGCTGCTGGCGCACTGGGCCGTGTTACGCGCTGCGCCGCTGGCACTGGCGGCGCATGAGAGCCTCGACGCCGGCTCCAGCTGGGCGTTTACCACGCGAACCATTGCTCCGCCCGATTCCGCCACCCCGTCTTCCAGCGTCGTAAAAGAGCGGCTGGCTGCGCCTGAGCGCAGACTGTCACCCGCACGACCCAGAGCAGACCAGGGCCCGACGCGCCCACACAGCATGGGCAGTGAGAACGCCTTGGCTCCCGAAAAATATGAGCCATCCGCTATTGAAACGATAGCAACCAACGCACCCATTGAAGCGGCATCGGTCGAAGCCCCCACGCTGCTGGCCGCCGCCACACCGGACCCCGCACCCACCGCCGCAGCCACACTCCCGGCGGCCAAGGCCGTGCGCCGCTTTACGGTCCCGCCATCGGCCCGGCTGAAATACGACGTCAAGGGCGAAGTCAAGGGCTTCCCCTACCATGTCAACGGCGAACTCCGATGGGCGCAGGATGGCAAGACCTACGAGGCCCGCATGGAGATCAGCCATTTCCTGCTGGGCTCACGGGTCCAGACCAGCGTCGGACAGGTGGTCTCCCACGGCCTGGAGCCCACCCGTTTTGGTGACAAGGTTCGCAGCGAAGTGGCTGCGCACTTTGACTATGACAAGAACAAGGTCACCTTCAGTGCCAATACGCCCGATGTGCCCTTGCTGCCCGGAGCGCAGGACCAGCTCAGTGTCTTCATGCAGATGGCCGCCATGGTCGGTGGCGAGCCCAGCCGTTTTACCAAGGCCAGTACCTTGTCCTTCCAGGCGGTGGGGCCTCGCTCTTCCGAGACCTGGGTGTTTAACGTGGGCACGACCGAAAACCTGAGCATGCCCGGGGGTGACATCAGCGCCTTGCGGCTCTGGCGCGATCCCACCGGTGAATTTGACCCCAAGGCAGAAATATGGCTGGCCCCCAGCGTGGGCTACCTGCCGGTTCGCATTCGCCTGACGCAGCCCAATGGAGATTTTGTTGACCAGCAGTGGCGCGACACGCAGAAGCCGTAGCCGCTGCCCTTGAAATCGGCAACGCCGCTACCAGTTGCAACAGAAGACCTATCATCCATTGCTATGCACACGCTCTACGATTCTGAAACCTACTCCGTCACCCATATGCTGGCCAACGCCGAAGCCGATGGCAAGCCGGCGCTGGGCGCAGTCAAAACGGTCCAGTATCCCAGCGGCGTACCCATGATGGCGCGCCACGGCTTCGAGATTGTGGACAAACGCTCAGGCAAAGAGGTGTATCTGGATGGCTCCTGGGCCGAATTGTTCCAGCAGCACATCATGGCCTGGCAGGTCAACACGCCGACCCAGGAAGAAGTGGAAGACACGTTGGAGCAGTACGCCGAACTGGCACAAAACCCGGTATTGGTTCACTGAGCGTCGGCCGCTCGCATGGCCTTGACATTGGTCAAAGACAGTTGAGTCGGGTGGATGCACTATCCATCCAACACATAACAAAACAGGAGTCGATCCCATGGACAAGCAACATGCCAGCCCTTACCAACAGCAGTTGCTGGATTTGCGCGCAGCCCTGCTGGCACAAATTGCCGAACAACGTGGCGGCATAGTCAGCCGCGCGGAGGTCGCCTCCGACCATTTTGGCCACCCCGAGGACTCCGGTGCCCAGCTTGCGTCGGAGCGCGAACTGGAATTCGCTCTGGGCGAGCGTGAGACGGCAGAACTGTCCGCTATCGACGCGGCGCTGGCCCGCATTGCCGATGGGACCTACGGCGAATGCACCGACTGCGGTGTGCACATTGCCCCGGCCCGCCTGCACGCCAGCCCCGAGGCATCGCGCTGCATCCACTGCCAGGAAAAGCTGGAGCACAGCCACGCCGCCTGAGGGAGAGCCAGGGCCCAACCTGCCGCCGGGCCGCCCCAAGGCGGGTTAGCCCCCTCGGGGGGGGGCAGCGCAGTACGCGCAACGACTAGCGTGGGGGCCTTCATCCACCCTGCGACAATTGGCGCACTATGAGTCAGACCTATATCCTCACCCTGTCATGCCCGGACCGCCTGGGGCTGGTTCACGCCGTATCGGGCTTCCTGCTGGAGCGCGGCGGCAACATCGAAGAAGCAGCCCAGTACAACGACCCCGACACCGGCCTGTTCTTCATGCGGGTGCAGTTCACCTGCGTTCAGCTGACGCACAAGGACTTGCGCGCCCAGCTCGGTTTTTTTGCCAAACCCTTTTCCATGCAATGGGGCCTGCACGCCACGGCGCAGCCCATGCGCACGGTCTTGCTGGTCAGCAAAGAGGGCCATTGCCTCAATGACCTGCTGTTTCGATGGAAGAGTGGCCTGCTGGCGTTGGATATCCGCGCCATCATCTCCAACCACAGCGACTTCTACCAGCTGGCCGCCAGCTACAACGTGCCGTTTCACCACATTGCCATCACCGCCGAGACCAAGGCCAAAGTGGAGGCCCGGCAATTTGAAATCATTGAAGCCGCAGGTGCTGAACTGGTGGTGCTGGCGCGCTATATGCAAATTCTGAGCGACGATTTTTGCCAGAAGCTGGCCGGGCGCGCGATCAACATCCACCACTCATTCCTGCCCAGCTTCAAGGGCGCAAAGCCCTACTACCAGGCGCATGAACGGGGTGTGAAACTGATAGGCGCCACCGCACACTATGTGACTGCTGATCTGGACGAAGGTCCGATCATTGAACAGGATGTGGCCCGGGTAGAGCACAGCAAAACCGTTGAAGACTTGACCACCCAGGGGCGCGATACCGAAAGCCAGGTGTTGGCCCGTGCCGTCAAGTGGCACAGCGAGCACCGCGTGCTGCTCAACGGTCACAAGACCGTGATTTTCAAGTAGCCCTCGCGCCCATTATTTCGCCCATGCGAATCGCGCCGGACTCCGCCCATTGCGGATTGAAGGCCAGCGGCCCTTTGGGGAACAACATCACGACGGTCGAACCCAGCAAGAAACGTCCCATTTCTGCACCCTGGGCCAACACCACGGCATCGCCCTGGTAATGCTGCTCCCACAAACGCCCCGGACGCGGCGGGTTGACGACGCCGTGCCAAACAGTAGCCATGCTGCCCACAATGGTGGCCCCCACCAGCGTCAGCACGAAGGGTCCGTGTTCCGATTCGAATACGCAAACCACCCGCTCGTTGCGGGCAAACAGGCCCGGCACACCGCGGGCCGTCGTTGGATTGACGGAAAACAGCGCACCCGGAACATAAATCATGCGGCGCAAGCTGCCGGCGCACGGCATGTGAATGCGGTGGTAGTCCTTGGGGCTGAGATACAGCGTGGCGAAGTGGCCATCCTGAAACTGCGCCGCCAGCGCGGCATCGCCGCCCACCAGCGCGGTGGTGGAGTAGTGATGACCCTTGGCCTGGAATATCTGGTCGCGCTCAATGCGGCCAAACTGGCTGATGGCGCCATCCACCGGGCAGACCAGGTCAGCCGGTGCCAACGGCCGCGCACCGTCCTTCAGGGCGCGGGTGAAAAAATCATTGAAGGTGGCGTAACTGGCGACATCCGGATTGGCAGCCTCTGCCATATTGACCTGGTAGCGCTGCACAAACCAGCGGATCAGCGCGGTGGTCCAGCGGCCCCCCTGGGCACCGGCCACTTTGCCGGCAAAGGCAGTCAATGCCTGCTTGGGAATAAGGTACTGCGGCAATACCGCGAGGCGATCGGACACGGCAGTTCCTGCTAGTAGTGATTGGGGCCGGATTATAGTGAGGCCATGAGTGCCGCCCGAATCCCGCCTATCCAGTGTCTGTTGACCTTTGAGGCGCTGGCCCGCCTGCGCAGTGTGACGCAGGCCGCCGAAGAGCAATGCGTCACGCCCAGTGCCGTCAGTCACCGCGTGCGCCAGCTGGAGCAGATCATTGGCACCAAGCTGTTTGGTCGCGCCGATTTTTCGCTGACGACGGAGGGCAGCGAGTACCTGGCCCATGTGCGCGAGGGTCTGGCCATCCTGCAGAAATTCCCCAGTTCGGCCGCGGCGCCGGGCAAGCGCAAGCTGCGCCTGGCGGTCACGCCCACGTTCTCGCGCTCCATCCTGATCCCACGCCTGCGCCAGTTCACCGACGCCTATCCCGAGATTGACCTCACCCTGCAAGTCTCCATCCCGCTCTTGGACGTGGTGGCCGAAGACGCCGACCTGATGGTGCGCTTTGGCCCCGGACGCTATGCCGACCTGGAACACATCTGCCTGATGCAGGACGAGGTCACGCCGCTGGCCTCTCCCGCCTTTGTGCGCGAACATGGGCCTTTTGAAGTCGCGCAGGACCTGGAGGGCGTGCCGCTGTTGCGCAGCCCGCTGGATCCCTGGCGCACCTGGTATGCCGCCCAGGGGCTGGACTGGCCCGAGCCGGTCGAGGGCTCGCAGTTCAACGATATCGGCCTGATGTGCGACGCCGCCGCCGCCGGCATGGGTGTGGCCCTGGTGCGGCTCAAGCTGGGCGCGCCCTGGCTGGAACACGGCTCCCTGGTGCGCCTGGGCGCTAACGACGTGTTTCGCAGCAATGTGCCCAGCCCGCATGCGCATTACCTGTGCTGGCGCACCGGCATGATGGACCGCTGGGAATGCGCCGCCTTTGCCGACTGGTTGAAAAAGGCCGTCGCCTGATCCGCAAGATTTCACGCCCGGCGTTCAATTTCTTCACGCCACCGCGGCACGGTTTGCCGTAAAGTGCACGGTGAAGGGCTGAAGTACTGCCCACCTGACCCATGGAAGCATCCCGCATGAACGCCCCCACTTCGACAGTTGCCATTAACATGCTACAAAAAGCAGAGCTGCAAGCGCAGGTTGTACGGGGGCTAGAGGCCCATTTGCCACCTGATGCCCTGCTCTGGAACCGCGAAGACACCACGCCCTATGAATGCGACGGCCTGACCGCCTACCGCCAGCGGCCTCTGGTGGTGGCCCTGCCCGAGACCGAGGCGCAGGTGGCCGCAGTGCTGCGAACCTGTTATGCCATGGGCGTGCCCGTGGTCGCCCGCGGCGCCGGCACCGGCCTGTCGGGCGGAGCCATGCCGCATGCCATGGGGGTCACCCTGTCGCTGGCCCGCTTCAACAAAATCCTGAAAATGGACAAACGCAGCCGCACGGCCGTGGTGCAGTGCGGCGTACGCAACCTGGCCATCAGCGAGGCGGCGTCGCCGCTGGGCCTGTACTACGCACCCGACCCCAGCAGCCAGATCGCCTGCACCATTGGCGGCAACGTGGCCGAAAACTCCGGCGGCGTGCACTGCCTGAAATACGGGCTGACCCTGCACAACGTACTCAAGGTCAGGGGCTACACCATTGAGGGCGAGCCCATCACCTTTGGCTCCGATGCGCTGGATACGCCGGGTTACGACCTGCTGAGCGTGGTCATTGGCAGCGAGGGCATGCTGGCCATCATCACCGAGGTCACCGTGAAGCTGGTGCCCAAGCCCATGCTGGCGCGCTGCATCATGGCCAGCTTTGATGACATCCGCAAGGCCGGCGATGCGGTGGCCGCCGTGATTGCGGCCGGCATCATTCCGGCCGGACTGGAGATGATGGACAAGCCCATGACGGCGGCCGTGGAGGACTATGTGCACGCCGGCTACGACCTGAGCGCGGCAGCCATTTTGCTGTGCGAGAGCGACGGCACGCCGGAAGAGGTGGAAGAAGAAATCGGCCGCATGAGCGATGTGCTGCGCAGCCACGGCGCGACGGCCATAGCGGTCAGCCAGAACGAGGCCGAGCGCCTGAAGTTCTGGAGCGGACGCAAGAACGCATTCCCGGCCAGCGGGCGCATCAGCCCCGACTACATGTGCATGGACTCGACCATTCCGCGCAAGCGCCTGGCCGACATCCTGCTGGCCATTCAGGAGATGGAAAAGAAGTACCAGCTGCGTTGTGCCAACGTGTTCCACGCCGGTGACGGCAACCTGCACCCGCTGATTCTGTTTGATGCGAATGACGCCGACCAGTTGCACCGCTGCGAACTGTTCGGTGCGGACATCCTGGAAACCAGCGTCGCCATGGGCGGCACGGTCACGGGCGAGCACGGCGTCGGCGTGGAAAAACTCAACAGCATGTGCGTGCAGTTTTCCGCCGAGGAAAACGCCCAGATGATGGGCATCAAGCTGGCGTTTGACACCAAGGGTTTGTTGAACCCCGGCAAGGTGATTCCGACGCTGCAGCGCTGCGTCGAGTACGGCAAGAAGCTCGTGCGCGGGGGCCAGATCGGGCATCCGGACCTGCCGCGGTTCTAGATGCAGGGCCTGCGCGGACTGGCTTGGCTGCTGGGTTTGCAGTCGGTCGGCGAACTCCTGGCGCGTGGGCTGTCATTGCCCTTTCCCGGACCGGTTGTCGGCATGGTGCTGCTACTGATGGCACTGGGTTGGGCACCGGTGGCCGAGGCGGTTGCGGTGTGTGCGGACTTCCTGCTCAGCCATCTGTCGCTGCTCTTCGTGCCTGTGGGCGTGGGTGTGATGACCCACCTCACCCTGCTGAGCCAGTATGGCGGGCGCATGCTGCTGGTCATTATTCTGTCCACCTGGGCCGGTCTGGCAGTCACTGCCTTGGTGCTGTTCAAACTCACTTCCCCTCCTGCGAACAACGATGCCGAACTTCGTTGAACTCTGGGTCTATCTGTCGGCCACGCCACTGTTCGGGCTGACAGCAACACTCATCACCTATGTGCTGGCCCAGGCCGTCTACCTGCGCATGCACCAGGCACCCTGGGCCAATCCGGTGCTGTGGAGCGTGAGCTCCATCGCGGCGGTACTGCTGCTCACAGGAGTGCCTTACCCGACCTACTTTGCGGGCGCGCAGTTCATTCATTTTCTGCTGGGGCCGGCTGTCGTTGCACTGGGTTGGCCCATGTGGCAACGGCGTGCCGAATTGCGCCAGCGCTGGGGTCGCCTGTTGATCGCGTCGGTGGCTGGCGGCAGCGCTGCCAGCGGCAGCGCACTGGCCCTGGGTTGGGCGCTCGATTTGCCCGCCGATGTGCTGTTGTCACTGGCCCCCAAATCCGTGACTGCGCCAGTGGCCATGGGCATTGCGGAAAAAATCGGCGGCATACCCGCACTGGCTGCGGTGTTTGCCGTTCTCACCGGATTGGTGGGTGCCCTGAGTGGCAAATACCTGTTTGCCGTACTGCGCCTGCCCTATGACTCCAGAGGCTGGGGTGCACGCGGCTTTGCATTGGGAACCGCTGCCCACGGCATCGGCGCGGCACGCGCGCTGCAGGTCAATGCCGACGCCGGTGCTTATGCCGGACTGGCACTGGGCCTGCAGGTGGTGCTGGCATCCTTGCTGATGCCGCTACTGTTCCGGCTTCTGGCCTGATCAGAGTATCTGGTCCAGCGCCGCAGCCAGCTGTGTCACCGTGCGATCCACGTTGTGCAGTTTTTCCAACCCAAACAGCCCCACGCGGAAGGTGCTGAAGTCCGCCGGTTCATCGCACTGCAAGGGCACGCCCGCCGCCGTTTGCAGGCCCTGGCCCAGAAACTTCTTGCTCGACTGCAGGCCGGGGTCTTCGGTGTAGCTCACCACCACGCCCGGCGCCTTGAAGCCAACGGCCGCCACGCTGGCAATGCCACGGCTCTCGAACAGCGCGCGCACCTTGGAGCCCAATTCGATCTGCTCGGCGCGCACCTTCTCAAAGCCGTAGTTGCGGGTTTCCTGCATCACTTCGCGCAGGCGGGTCAGCGCATCGGTCGGCATGGTGGCGTGGTAAGCATGGCCGCCGCTTTCATAGGCTTCCATGATCTGCAGCCACTTCTTCAGGTCGCAGGCGAAGCTGGTGCTGGTGGTGCCATCGATCGCCTTGCGCGCTCGCTCGCTGAGCATCACCATGGCGCAGCAGGGTGAGCCACTCCAGCCTTTTTGCGGCGCGCTGACCAGCACGTCCACTCCGGTGGCTTCCATGTCCACCCACATGGCACCGGAGGCAATGCAGTCCAGCACCATCAGGCCGCCGACCGCGTGCACCGCATCACTCACGGCGCGCAGGTAGTCATCGGGCAGGATCATGCCGGCGGCGGTTTCCACATGGGGGGCAAACACCACGTCGGGTTTCTCGCGCGCAATCGTGGCCACCACCTCGTCCACCGGGCAGGGAATCCAGGGCGCCTGCTTGCCCTCGCCCACACGGCGCGCCTTCAGGACCGTGGACTGCGCGGGAATGCGCCCCATGTCAAAGATCTGTGTCCAGCGGTAGCTGAACCAGCCATTGCGAATGACCAGCGTTTTCTTGTCGGTGGCAAACTGGCGCGCCACGGCTTCCATGCCAAAGGTACCGCTGCCGGGCACCAGCACGGCCGATTTGGCGTGGTACACCTCTTTCAAAATGGCGGAGATGTCCTTCATCACGCCCTGAAAGCGCTGCGACATGTGGTTGAGCGCTCGGTCGGTGTACACCACCGAAAACTCAAGCAAACCATCGGGGTCAATATGGGGCAAAAGGCCGGGCATGTCATGCCTCCCGACGAGCCGCCTCTAGGGTGGCATGCGCCCCCTTGGGGGGCAGTGAACGGATGTGAGCTTGGGGGCGCATAGTTTCTCCTGTTGTAGTCACGGTTTAGAACCAGACGGGCAGCTTAGCATGCGCTGCGCGGCTCCGCATTGCGCTTACCAGGTATCAATGCTGGCACCCGGTGCGGCCGCTCCCACGTGCCCGGCCTGCAACCCCTGCACCAGCCAGCGCCGGGTGTGCGCCGGGTCAATCACCGCATCGATCTCCAGCGTGGTGGCCATGTGGATGGCGCTGCCGTTCTCGTACTGGCGCGCCACCAGTTGGTCGTACAGGGCCTGGCGTTCGGCACCTTCGGGCACGGCTTCGAGCTCCTTGCGAAAGCCCAGGCGCACGGCCCCTTCCAGCCCCATGGCACCGAACTCGCCGGTCGGCCAGGCCACCGTGAACAGCGGCGAATGAAAGCCCCCGGCCGTCATGGCCATGGCGCCCAGACCATAGCCCTTGCGCAAGACCACGCTCAGATACGGCACGCGCAAATGCGCGGCGGCCACAAACAGGCGGCTGACATGGCGCACCTGGGCCGTGGCCTCGGTATCCGGGCCGACCATGAAGCCGGGGGTGTCCACCAGGCTCACCAGCGGCAGCCCGTGCGCATTGCACAGTTGCATGAAGCGCGCGGCCTTGTCCGCCGCATCCGCATCAATGGCGCCGCCCAGGTGCAAGGGGTTATTGGCCAGCAGCCCCACCGGGCGACCTTCGATGCGGGCCAGGGCCGTGTGGATGCCCAGACCAAAGCCGGCACGCAGGTGCAGCAGGGAGCCAACGTCGGCGATGCCGTCCATGGCAGTACGCGTGTCGTACACGCGCAAGCGGTTTTCCGGCACCACGTTGCGCAAGGCCTGTTCTGGCGGCGCGGTGAAGTCGCCGCGAGGACCCTGGAAGAACGACAGGTAATGGCGGGCCGCGGCAACCGCCTGCGCTTCGTCGTCCACCAGGATGTCGATCACGCCGTTGCCGTGCTGCACGTTGGCCGGGCCGATCTGCTCGGGCTTGAACACGCCCAAGCCACCGCCCTCCACCATGGCCGGGCCACCCATGCCGATGTTGCTGCTGCGGGTGGCAATGATCACGTCGCTACACCCCAGCAGCGCCGCATTGCCGGCAAAGCAGCGTCCGGCGACGATACCGACCACCGGCACCTGGCCGTTGAGCCGCGCATAGCTGGCAAAGGTGGCCACATGCAGACCGGCCACGATGGGCATGTCCACATCACCGGGACGGCCACCGCCGCCTTCGGCAAACAGCACCACCGGCAGCTTGTTCTGCAGCGCCAGGCCCAGCATGCGGTCGGTCTTCTGGTGGTTGCGCATGCCCTGCGTGCCCGCCAGCACGGTGGCGTCGTAGGCCATGGCGACCATCGGCTGGCCGTTGACGCGGCCCATGCCGGTCACCATGCCGTCGGCCGGCGTGTTCTGGATCAGGTCGGCTTCCGAGCGGCGGCTGCGCTGGGCCGCAACAGCCAGTGCGCCGTACTCCATGAAGCTGTCCGGGTCGCACAAGTCGGCGATGTTGTCGCGGGCGCTGCGCAGGCCCAGCGCGTGGCGCTTGGCGATCGCCTCAGGCCGGCTGGCATCCCGGGTGAAGGTTTGGCGGTCCAACAGGCGCTGCAGGTCGGCACGGGGCGCATCGTCCACCGCGTCGCCTGCCGGCACACCCGGGGCCGACGGATTGCCGCCAGCACCAGATGGCGTGGATGTGCTGTCTGGTTTTTCCCCGGTATTTGAAGTCTTTTCAGACTCCAGCCCCCGTGGAATGTGCGTGAGCAGCTCCGAAATCAATAGCAGTTCACCTTCGTTGACCAGGTCCCCGGCGGCAAACAGCAGCTCGGCCACGCGCCCGTCGGCGCGCGCACGCACCTCGTGCTCCATCTTCATGGCCTCCAGAATGACCACCACATCACCGGCGCGAACCGGGTCGCCGGGCGCGACGAGCCATTGGACAATCTGGGCCTGCAAGGGGGAGCGGAGTTGGTGCATGGCGGCATTGTGCTGCACGTTGCGGGCGCCATCCGTCAAGCGAGCGACAGGCGGGCCAGCGGCGCCAATTTGCTCCACAATCGCGGCATGCAACACACGCCCCTCATTGAAATGACCCGCGGTGAAACACTGGAGAACCAGCACTTTGGCTCGGTTGCCGTGGTCAACACCCAAGGCCAGCTGCGCGCCTTCGCCGGCGACCCGCACTGGCTGACCTTTACCCGCTCGACGCTGAAGGCGCTACAGGCCCTGCCCTTTGTGGAAGCCGGCGGTCCACAGCATTTTGGATTTTCCAGCGCCCAGGTGGCCATGCTGTGCGCCAGCCACAGCGGCGAAGACCTGCATGTGCAGGCGGCCCAGGGCATGCTGGAGCAGGCCGGACAAACCTACAAGGCCCTGCGCTGCGGCTGCCATGTGCCCTACCACTTTGAGCTGGCCGGCAAGCAGCCGCAGCCGGGCGAAACCTTCGATGAGCGCCACAACAACTGCAGCGGCAAACACGCCGGTTTTGTCGCCTACTGCGTGCAGCACGGCCACAGCCTGCTCAACTACGAGGCGTTCGACCACCCGCTGCAACAGGCCATTCGCCGCGATGTCGCCCGGGCCGTGGGCATGGATGCCAACGACCTGAAGGCGGGCGTGGATGGCTGCTCCGCGCCCAACTACGCGATGCCGCTCTCACGCCTGGCCACCGGCTATGCCCGGCTGGCCAGTGGCACGCAGGACGGCGAGTTGGGCGCCAGCTTTGGCCAACTCTCAGAGGCCATGACCACGCATCCCGACGTGGTCAGCGGCACCGGCCGCAATGACCTGGCCTTCATGCAAGCCGGCCGGGGTGACTGGGTCACCAAGGTGGGGGCCGACGGCGTGCAAGTGGTGGGCAGCAAGAGCCGCGGCGAAGCCTTTGCCCTGAAGATCATCGACGCCAACAAACCCGCCCTGTTTGCCGCCAGCGTCGAGGTGCTGGACCAGTTGGGCTGGCTGGACGACGCCCAGCGCGCGGCCCTGCAACCCTGGCGTGCTAAAGCCCTCATCAACGCCCGCGGCATCCGGGTGGGCGAACGCCGCCCCGCCTTCACGCTGCAAACACCCTGAGCACGGTCTCCGTCAAAACCATGAACCCACAAATCAGTCTGATCGGCGCGCCCACCGACATTGGTGCAGGCAGCCGTGGCGCCAGCATGGGCCCCGAAGCCCTGCGCGTGGCCCACATTGCGTCCGTGCTGGCCCAGCAAGGGTTTGAGGTGGTGGATCGGGGCAACCTGAGCGGGCCCAACAACCCCTGGCTGCCCGCCGTGGATGGCTACCGGCACCTGGCCGAGGTCACCGCCTGGAACCAGTCGGTGCACGACGCCGTGTACGCCGAACTGGCGATGGACCGCCTGCCGATCCTGCTGGGCGGCGACCACTGCCTGGGCATTGGCTCCATCAGCGCGGTGGCGCGCCACTGCCGCACGGTGGGAAAAAAGCTGCGTGTGCTGTGGCTGGACGCCCATGCCGACTTCAACACCAATGCGCTGACCCCCAGCGGCAACATCCACGGCATGCCCATGGCCTGCCTGTGCGGCCATGGGCCCCAGGCACTGATAGCGATGAGCGGCCAGGTGCCGGCGATCTCACCCAAGTGGATTCGCCAAATTGGCATTCGCAGCGTCGACGAGGGCGAAAAACGCCTGGTGCACCAGATGGACCTGGAAGTGTTTGACATGCGCTACATCGACGAGATGGGCATGCGCGCCGCGGTGGAGTTGGCCCTGGCACTGGTAGACCCCAACACCCACCTGCATGTGAGTTTTGACGTGGATTTTCTGGACCCCGACATCGCGCCCGGCGTAGGCACCACCGTGCGCGGTGGCCCCAACTACCGGGAGGCGCAGCTGTGCATGGAGATGATTGCCGACACCGGGCAACTGGCCTCACTGGATGTCATGGAACTCAACCCCGCACTGGATGAGCGCAACCGCACGGCGGAGGTGGCGGTCGACCTGATCGAGTCACTCTTTGGCAAGAGCACGCTGATGCGTAAATAACCGGTAGAGAGATTCACCGTGATGCAATGGATAGTGATTGCCCTGACCGTGGGCCTGGCCCTCTGGTTTGTCGGCGCATGGTATGTGCGCGGCGCCGACCTGCGCCTGTTTGACAACGTCGGCCGCGACCAACCGCAACCGAGCCGGCAACGATTCTCCAGTGGCGCCACGCAGAATGACGAGCACCGTGCCGTGATCGCCTCGCTGGGCGGCATTGCCGCCGCGTTGAAGGGCACGCCGCGCAGGCAGCATCTTGCGCTGCTGCGCGACTACATGGACACCATGAGCGCCCACCGCGCGTTCGACGCGCAATTCATCCCGGTGGATGCTGGGGGTGTCGCGGCCGAGTGGGTGCTGGCACCCGGCGCCGACAGCAAGCGCCGCACCTTGTACATCCACGGCGGGGCCTGGATGATGGGCAGCCCGCGCAGCCACCGCACCATCACCACCAAATTCTCGGAGATCACCGGCGGAGCCGTACTGGCCATTGACTACCGGCTGATGCCCGAGCACCCGCGCATGGCCGGCATTGACGATTGCCGCGTGGCCTACCGCTGGATGCTGGAGCACGGCCCAGAGGGCAACGCTCCCGCCAGCGCGGTCTATGTGGCCGGCGACTCGGCCGGTGGCAACCTCACGCTGTCATTGATTGCCTGGGTGCGTGACCAGGGCTTGCGCGCGCCCGACGCCGCCGTGGCCCTGTCACCGGCAACCGACGGCACGCTGGGCAGCCCCAGCCTGCGCAGCAACATCGCCACCGACGCCATGCTGGGCCCGCTGTTTGGTCCGCTGACCCGCGTGCCGCGCTCGGCACTGCTGTGGGTGGCCTGGTTTCGCAACCGCATCCGGCCCAACCACCCGGTGGTCTCGCCGGTCTTTGGCGATCTCTCCAACCTGCCCCCGGTGCTGATCCACGCCAGTGACCTGGAAATGCTGCTCGACGACAGCGTGCGCTATACCAACAAGGCCCGCGCGGCCGGCTCACCCGTCACGCTGCAAACCTGGAACCACATGGTGCACGTGTGGCACATTTTTGACCCCGAACTGACCGAGGCGCGCCAGGGCTTCGACGAGATCGCCCGGTTTCTGGCGGCACCCCGGCGCAGCCGCTGATGCGTTGACTTACTTTTCCGGATACAGCACGACCTGCACATAGTTGTCGCGCTTCAGGTAACGCCGCGCTGCCGTCTGCAGATCGTCTGCGGTGATAGCCTCGACCTGCTTTTCGTAGTCCAGTAGGGTGGCCGGATCGGTACCGTACAAGGTGGCATATTGCAGGCGACCCAGCCAATAGCTGTTTTCACGCAAAACCCTGCGGTGTGTGGTGAGCCAGTTCTGCTTGACCTTGGCCAGGTCGGCGGCATCGACTCCGTTGTCCTGGATGCTCCGGATTTCACCCCACGCCGCCTCAATCACCTGGTCCACGTTCTCGGGCGCGCACGGCAGCGACACATCCAGCTGGTAATGCGCATACGGCGCGCGCGACAAGCCGCCACGCATGTCACCGCCATAAATCAGGGTGCGCTTTTCCCGCAGCACGTCGATGATGCGGATGTTGATGACCTGGATCAGGGCCTGCAGGCGCACCTGCTCGTCTTCGGAATAATCGGCGGTACCGGTGAAATGGAGGGAGACCCGGCTCTTGGCCTCCGTGCCGCTGCGCACCTCTTTTTTAACAACACCGGTGACCGGACGCACCCCCAGGTCAACGTAGGCGGCGGGTAAGTCGGGCGTCGGCAAACTGGCCAGGTAGCGCGCCAGCAGCGGCTTCATGGAGTCAACCGTGAAGCTGCCCACAAACAGGAAGGTCAGCCCCTTGGCACTGGAAAAACGCTCCTGGTAAATGGCGCGCGTGCGCTCCAGTTGAAGCTGGTCGAAGTTCTCCGGGCGTGGGGTGAGCCAGACGCGCGGATGGGCGTTGAAGAGCGTGGTTTGAACCGCATCAGCAAACACGGACTCGGGGCGTGCCATGGCATTTTTGGCAGCATCCTGCGAACGACTGACAAACGACTGGTACAGGTCGGCGTCGCGCCGGGTGGGGCCAAACTTCAGGCTCAGCAATTGCAGCAGGGTCTCCAGATCTGCGCCGCTCGTGGAGCCGTGCACGGTATCCATCAGCCCCGAAAGTCCCACGCTGACCGATACCAGCTTGCCGGCCAGCATTTTCTGCAGTTCGGTGGGCGCAAATTCCCCCAGTCCCATGGCCGCCACCACGGCACTGGCATAGCCCGCATTGAACATGTCCGCCTGACCGTACAGGGACTGGCCGCCAAAGCGGTTTGCACTCATGAGGATTTCATCGTTCTTGAAGTCCGTGGGCTTGAGGATGACCTTGACTCCGTTGGACAGATCCAGCTCGGTCAGCCCCAGCAGGCTGTTGTGCCGCTCGGCCACGATACTGCCGCTGGTCGGCAAGTGCGCCATCAGGGAGGTGGCGAGCGCCTTTTCGTCTTTGACGACCACCACGCGTTGCTCGGCCTGGCGCACGTCGTCCAGCAACTGCGACTCGGTCGGCGTGCCGCTATCGGCCTGGTCACTTCCGGCATAGAGCACCAGCTTGGCCGATTGCTCGGGAATGGCGGATTGGGCATAGCGGTTCACTTCGGCCAGCGTAATGGCAGGCAGCCATTCACGCGTGTAAACCAGTTCGTTCTCAATGCCGGGAATGCTTTCCTTGTCCAGAAAATTGCGCAGGTACTCTGCCGCGTACCGGGCGGAGTCGGTCTTTTCGCGCTCGGCATGCACCTGCTCCATCGTGCGCAGCATGGTCTTCTTGCCGCGCTCCAGTTCGGCCGCGCTGAAGCCAAACTGCCGGGCCCGCTCGTTCTCCTGCACCAGCGCATCGACCGCGGGACCGGCGCCCAGACGCCCCAGCAAGGCACTGGAGCTGAATGAGCGATAACCAGGCACCAGCTTGCTGACTCCGCTGCCACCCCCCACAAAGGGTGGCGCGGCTTGCTGGGTCAGCTCCTGCATGCGCTGGCCCAGCATGGCGCCAAACAGGCGCTCAACCAGGGTCTGGCGGTAGTCGCCCAGGGTCACCACCGTGGGGGCCACCTGCACCGGGTAACGGATCATCATGAGGTTGTTGGTCGCCTCCTTGTCCGTCACGACCACGGCTTCCGAGGCGCTGCGCGCAGGGATGGCCGGATACGACCTGGGGCGCTCGTTGTCGGGATTCTTCAACTTGCCAAAGTGGGATTCCACCAGGGCCTGGGCCTCCCCGGGTTCAATGTCGCCAACGACCACCACCGCCATCAGATTGGGGCGGTACCAGTCTTTGTAAAAACGCTTGATGGCCTCAAACCGGAAGCCCTTGAGGCTCTCTTCGGTGCCTATGGGCAATCGCCTGGCGTACTGTGAACCGCTGAAAATCTTCGGCAGCAGGACCTTGTTCATGCGGTCCTGTGCCCCTTTGCCCAGGCGCAACTCTTCCAGCACGATGGCGCGCTCCAGGTCAATGTCCGCATCGTTAAAGCCTACCCCCTGGGCCCAATCCTCCAGCACCAGAAAACCTTTTTCGATGTTTTCCTTTTTGTCGGTCGGAATCGGCAGGATGTAGACCGTCTCGTTGAAGCCGGTGTAGGCGTTCAGATCGGCCCCAAACTTGAGCCCGATGGACTGCAGATAAGACACCAGTTCATGCTTCTTGAAATGCGTGGAGCCATTGAACGCCATATGCTCGGTGAAGTGCGCCAGGCCGAGCTGGTCCTCGTCTTCCAGCACGGACCCGGCCTTGACCACCAGGCGCAGCTCCAGCCGCTTCTCGGGGCGGCTGTTCTTCTGGATGTAGTACGTCAAGCCGTTCTCCAGGTGCCCCACGGTGACCTGGGGACCGATGGGCAAGGGCTCAGACAGGTTGAGTGCCGCCTGTGCGCCGCACAGGGTTGCCAGCAGAACGCCTGCGGTGCACAGGTTGCGAAGAAGCTTGTTGATCATGGAATTTCCATCGATTGCGACGGCGCGAGCTTAGCAGTTGGAGTCGGACGCACAAAGGCCGGGCAGCAGTACCATTCACACCATTTCAGGAACCTCCCGAACAATGCCTATCCAACTCAAAACAATCACCATTGTGCTGGCCTGCGCTGCGACGGCAATGGCTTGCAGCAAGCCCCAGCCGGAGACGCCCACGGCCAGCCCCGCAACGGCATTGACAGCGGACTCCACGCTTGGCGGGGTCTCTCCGATCGTGCCCACAGTCGCGCCTCCCATTGCACCGGAGCATGCCGAGGGTAAACGCGTGTTTGACAAGACCTGCGGCCTCTGCCACGGCGCCGGTGTGGGCGGGGCCCCCAGGCCAGGCGACAAGGGCAACTGGGCGCCGCGCATCGCCCAGGGTAGTGACGCTCTTTACCGGCATGCGCTGGAGGGCTTCAGTGGGGCCACCAGCTTTATGCCCGCGCGCGGTGGCGTACCGCTCACCGATGCGGAGGTCAAGGCGGGCGTCGACTACATGGTGAGCCTGTCGCGGTGATGGCGGCAGGGGCTTGAGGCTGGTAGTGTGCGTAGAATGCAACGCACCCCCCCAAAGAGCCATGATTCGGCTGCGTTGATGCTACAAAAACGGTCCCCGTTCTCCCGCAACGTCTGGCTCACTGCAAGCATGGTGGCGGCCCTGGCGGTTCTGTTTTTCGCCTATGCCGTGCTGGACAATCGCGCGGACAATGCCAATGCACTGCGCTACCGCTCCGTCCTGCTGGCCGATGAGTGGCGCCAGTCCTCGGACAACCTGACCCGCATGGCACGCGCCTTTGTCGCCACGGGTGACCCGGTCTACAAACAGTATTACCAGGACATTCTGGATATCCGCGAAGGCCGGCAAGCTCGACCCCAAAATTACCAGAACCTGTACTGGGATCAGGTCGTGGCAAACCGCCACGCACATCGCCCTGCCGACGGACCCACCATCAGCCTGCCGGAGCTGATGCGTCAGGCCGGATTTACCGAAGGAGAGTTTGCCAAACTGGCGCAAGCCAAAGCCCACTCCGACGGGCTGATCCGCACGGAGTTGGAGGCCATGGCCCTCATGGAAGACAGCGGCCCGCACGCCCTGGCCAGCCACACACAGGCTCTTCTGATGATGCATAACGACCGGCACCGCCAATCCAGGGCCTTGGTCATGCAGCCCATTGGCGAGGTCTACAGCATGGTGGACGAACGAACGCTCGGCGCGGTGCAGGCGGCCCAGGCCCGCGCCGGCTATGTGCGATTTGCCCTGATTGCCGGCGGGCTGGCGCTGCTGGCCATGCTGTTGCGAACCAGTCTGGCCTTGCGCGCCACACTGGGAGGCTCGCTCGATGAAGTGCACTCCCACATCACGCGACTGGGCCAGGGTGATTTTTCGACCCCCATCGCGGTGCGTGGGGGCATGGACACCAGCGTACTGGGGCGGCTGGCGCAAACACAGGTCAATCTGCACCGGATGGATGACGAGCGTCGACAGGCGCAGACCGCACGCTCTGAATCGCTGCGCGAGTCCCAGACGCTGATGGATGCCATCAACATGTATTCCCTTGTCTCGATGACGGACCCGGCTGGAACCATTACCTACGCCAATGGGATGTTCAGCCAGGTCAGCGGGTACAGCAACGAAGAGCTGGTTGGGAAGAACCACCGTATTATCAAATCCGACGCCCAGCCGGAGGGCTATTGGGAGTCCGTGTGGAAAACCATTTCCGGTGGCTACGTCTGGCGTGGTGAGGTGTGCAACCGGGCCAAGGACGGCTCACTGTACTGGGTCGACACCGTCATTGCGCCCTTCTTTGGTGAGCAGGGAATCGAGAAATACATCTCCATCCGCACCGACATCTCCGCCAACAAGCGCTCGCAGCAAGTCCTGGACGCGGAGCGTCAGCGTTTGAACAACATCATCACCGGCACCCGTGCCGGCACCTGGGAGTGGAATCACCAAACCGGAGACAGCGTGGTCAACGCACGCTGGGCGGAACAGATAGGCTACACCCTGGAGGAAGTCGGCCCCAAGGCCAACCGCTTGTGGAGTCGTTTGTTGCACCCTGATGACCGGGCGGTTGCCGGGAAAAAGCTGCAGCAGCATCTGGACGGAAAAACCGATATCTACGAGTTTGAAGGCCGCCTGCGCCACAAGGATGGCCACTGGATCTGGCTGCTCGCCCGTGGAAAGCTGTTCACACGCACCGCGAACGGCCAGCCCGAGTGGATGTACGGGATCAATCTGGACATCACGGAGAACAAGAAAGCCGAAGCGGAGCTCCAGGAATCGGCATCGAGCCTGCGTGACAACGCCGCATTTTTGGCCCGTGCGGGCCGTATCGCCGGCATTGGCCGCTGGCAATACGATTTGATCCAGGGCACTGTCGACTGGTCGGAGCAGACCTGCCATATCCATGACGTTATCAAGGGCCATGTTCCGACGCTGACCGAGTCCATTGCGTACTTTGCGCCGGAGGCACGTGCCGAGATTCAAGCCGCCATCGAGAGCGCAAGCAAAACCGGCAAACCATGGGATCTTGAACTCCCGTTGGTCACGGCCATGGCCCGGCGGATCTGGGTGCGTTGCGCAGCCGAAGCCGAATACCGCGATGGCAAGCGCATACGCCTGGTGGGCATTTTTCAGGACATCACGCAGCGCCGCAGGCTGGAAGAGGAGATCCGCCAAAAGAACATTCTGATGAAGAACATCCTGGCCAATATTCCGGTGGGCCTGAGCGTGATGGACAGCCAGCTCAATCTGGTGGCGGAAAATAAACAGTTCCGCACCCTGCTTGACTTCCCCGACTCCCTGTTCGCGGGCGATGTCGTTACGTTTGAATCCATCATCCGCTTTAACGCCATGCGCGGCGAGTATGGGGATGGCGACCTGGAAGGCGTCATCAAGGACATTGTTGAGCGAGCCCGGCACACGCAGGCCCACCGCTTCCAGCGCCAGCGTGGTGATGGCAGAACGCTGGAAGTCATGGGTGCGCCCATGCCCGACGGGGGGTTCGTGACCACCTACTCCGACATCACGGAACTGACACGCGCAACCGAAGCGGCGCAGGAAGCCTCGCGCTCCAAGAGCCAGTTCGTGGCCAATATGAGCCACGAAATCCGGACCCCCATGAATGCCATTCTGGGCATGCTCAGACTGCTGCACGGCACCGAACTGTCCGCACGCCAGCTGGACTACGCCAGCAAGGCGGAAGGTGCGGCCAAGTCCCTGCTGGGTTTGCTCAATGACGTGCTCGACTTTTCCAAGATGGACGCCGGCAAGATGGAGCTGGACCCTCAACCTTTCCGCGTGGATCGGCTGCTGCGCGATCTGTCCGTGATTCTTTCGGCCAACGTCGGCCCCAAACCCGTTGAGGTACTTTTTGATATCGACCGCGCACTGCCGCAGGTGATGGTGGGTGATGCCATGCGACTGCAGCAGGTGCTGATCAATCTGGGGGGAAATGCGATCAAGTTCACCAGCCAGGGCGAAGTGGTGATCCAGTTCAAGGTGCTGGAGCAAACCACCAAGAGCACAACCCTGCGCATTGCCGTGCGCGACAGCGGAATTGGCATTGCGCCCGAAAACCAGGCCCGTATTTTTGACGGTTTTTCACAAGCCGAAGCCTCCACCACCCGCCGCTTTGGGGGCACCGGTCTGGGTCTGTCCATCTGCAAGCGCCTGGTGGAACTGATGGGCGGGGAACTGCAACTCGACAGCATTCTGGAAGAGGGCAGCACGTTCCACTTCACCATCACGCTGGCCACTGCCGATCAGGTGCCCGGCGACCCGCAGACTGCGCCACAGCGGGTCGCCAGCCCCATGCACGTGCTGGTCGTTGACGACAACCGCATTGCACGCAATCTGCTTTCAGCCATGGCCCAGTCATGGGGATGGCAAGTCGACGTGGCGGACGGAGGCGCACAGGCTTTGGCCCTGCTGGAAGCCCGTGCAAAAACCGTGCGCGCCCCTTATGACGCCGTTTTTGTGGATTGGCATATGCCGGACATGGATGGGTGGGAGACCATTGCCCGCATGCGCCAGATGGGCGCCCGGGCCATGAGCCCCATCACCGTGATGGTGACAGCACATGGCCGCGAAATGCTCACGCAGCGCAGCGCACAGGAGCAAGCCAGTCTGAACGCATTCCTGGTCAAACCCGTTACGGCGGCCATCCTGTATGACACGGTCGTCGACGCCCGCGCAGGCCTGAGCAACTTGCGCGCCAAGCCACGCGCCAGGTCCGACAAGTCCGGCCGCCTGGAAGGCTTGCGCGTGCTCGTTGTCGAAGACAACCTGATCAACCAGCAAGTTGCGCGGGAGTTGTTGAGCCGCGAAGGGGCACTGGTGGAAATTGCGGGTAACGGGCAGTTGGGAGTCGAGGCCGTGGCCAGCGCTGACCCACCTTTCCATGCCGTGCTGATGGACCTGCAAATGCCCGTGATGGACGGCTACGCGGCCACCCAGATGATTCGCCATGAATTGGGTTTAACCACATTGCCGGTCATCGCCATGACCGCCAATGCCATGGCTTCAGACCGGGATGCCTGTCTGCAGGCCGGCATGAACGACCATGTAGGCAAACCGTTTGATCTGCCGCATCTGGTTGAGGTATTGCTGCTACACGTGCGGCGAGCGGGCGCATCGGCCCAACGGTTGTCGATTCACGGCGCGCCTATCGCGGCAAGCGCAGGCGACGAAGAAGCGACGGAGACGCCGTCGGTGGACGCCGAGGGCGCCATTGCGAGGCTGTCTGGCAATACGGCGCTGTATTCCACCATCCTGCAAGCCTACCTGGAAGAACTGGCAACCCAACCCGACCAACTGGACCAGCTCGTGCACAGTGGGGACCGAACGGGTGCGGAGCGTTTGCTGCACACGCTGAAAGGCCTGTCAGCGACCGTTGGCGCCATCGCCATGGCGGCCATCGCCAAGGCGGCAGAAGATGCGGTGAAAAATGCCGACGCCATCCCCCCGATGGACGGGTTGCGCACCAAATTTCGGGAAACAGCGGCCAGCACGGCGATGGCCATGGGGCCATTGGTCCAGCAGTATGCGGCGCAAGAACCGTCTGCGACCCGCTCCACATCCGATGCGCAGGTCGCGGCTCGCCTGTTGGCAGATCTCGAAGAATTGCACGCCTTGCTGGCCTGCTCGGACCTGCGGGCTCTGGAAGTCAATCGCCGGGTGCAGGAGGCCTACCAGGCTGCGCCGGTGAAGGGTTTCGCAGAATTGGACCAGGCCATCGGCGCTTTGGACTTTGCCGCGGGGACCCTGCGGTGTGAGCAGCTCATCAAAACCTTGCGCAGCGCCCCGTCACATTAACGGGACCAGCCTGGACGCGACCACCCCCATCCGACAGCGGGTGCCTGAGTCAAAAAAACCCTAGGAGGAAACACTGTGACGTCTGAAACCCTGAACCCGGTGGCTGCACCCCGTGCAACCGAATCCGCGCATCCCAACCAGTTTGCGCTGTTGCGCCAGCGCCGCTTTGCGCCCTTCTTCTGGACCCAGTTTTCCGGCGCGGCCAACGACAACCTGTTCAAGTTCGCCTTTACGGTGATGGTGACCTACCAGCTCAGCGTCGGCTGGTTGCCACCGGCCATGGCCGGTCTGGTGATTGGGGCGCTGTTCATCCTGCCGTTTCTGCTGTTCTCCGCCACGGCGGGGCAGTTGACCGACAAGTACGACAAGACGCTGATGATCCGTTTTGTCAAAAACCTGGAAATTGCCATCATGGCGATTGCCGCCTACGGTTTTCTGACCGACCAGGTGGCCATTCTTTTGCTCTGCACCTTTCTGATGGGCGTGCACTCCACGCTGTTTGGCCCGGTGAAGTTTGCACTGCTGCCGCAGGTGCTGTCCGAACGCGAGCTGACTGGTGGCAACGGCATGGTGGAGATGGGCACCTTTGTCGCCATCCTGCTGGGCAATGTGGTGGGCGGTCTGCTGGTCGCCATTGCGACCATTGGCCATGAAACGGTGGCCATTGCCTGCGTGGTTCTGGCCCTCGTGGGGCGCGTCATTGCGGGCTATATCCCCGCAGCCCCCGCCACCGACCCTGGGCTCACCATCAACTGGAACCCCATCAGCGAGACGCTGCGCAACCTGAAGCTGGCGCACGGCAATCTGGTGGTGTTCCGCTCGCTGCTGGGCATCAGCTGGATGTGGTTCTTTGGCGCGGTGTTCCTGAGCCAGTTTCCCAGCCTGGCCAAGGAGGTGCTGCATGGCAACGAGCAAGTGGCGTCGCTGCTCCTGGTGGTGTTCTCCATCGGCATCGGCACCGGCTCGCTGTTGTGCGAGGTGATGAGCCGCCGCCACGTGGAGATCGGCCTGGTGCCGCTGGGCGCCATTGGCATGAGCGTGTTCGCCGTGGACCTGTACTTTGCGTCCAGCGGCCTGCCGGCCTCCGAGGTCATGGGTCTGGCCGCCTTCATGGCGCAGAGCGCCCACTGGCGCGTGATGGCCGACCTGGCGCTGCTGAGCCTGTTCGCCGGGCTGTACAGCGTGCCCATGTACGCGCTGATCCAGTTGCGCAGCCAGGCCACGCACCGGGCCCGCATCATCGCCGCCAACAACATCCTGAACGCGCTGTTCATGATCGGCAGCTCGGTGATTGCCGGTGCGCTGCTCAAGAGCGGCTTCACCATTCCGCAAATCTTTTTGTTCACCGGCCTGGCCAATGCCGTGGTGGCCTTCTACATCTTCATGCTGGTGCCCGAGTACCTGCTGCGCTTTGTGGCCTGGGTGCTGTCGCATTTCATCTACCGCTTCAAGGTGCAAGGCGACGAGCACATTCCCACCACCGGCGCGGCGATTCTGGTGTGCAACCACGTGAGCTTTATCGATGCCGTGCTGCTGATGGCGGCCAGCCCCCGGCCCATCCGTTTCATCATGGACCATCAGATCTTCAAGGTGCCGGTGCTGGGCTGGCTGTTCCGCCTGGCCAAGGCCATCCCCATCGCCCCGCGCGCCCAGGACCCGCAGGCCTATGAAGCCGCGTTCGATGCCGCCGCCCGGGTGCTGGCCGAGGGCGACCTGCTGTGCATCTTCCCCGAAGGCGGCATCACCCGCGACGGCACGCTGCAGGAGTTCAAGGGCGGCATCATGAAGATCCTGGAGCGCACCACGCAACAGGGCCAAACCGTGCCCGTGGTGCCGATGGCGCTGACCAATCTGTGGGGTTCCTTCTTCAGCCGGGTCGAGCAAGGCGACGCCATGGTGCGACCGTTTCGCCGTGGCCTGTTCAGCCGGGTCGGGCTGAACGTCGGCTCACCCATGGCCAGCGCTGAGGTACAGACGCAATTGATGCACGACCGGGTGCAGCGCTTGCTGACACCGGAGACGCTTCCCTGACATTGGCCGCTGCGCTTAGAGAGAATTAGCGCAGAATGGTCCGCCTGGGGCACATCGCGTCCCCCTTCTTCGTCGTTGAAATACCGGTGTGCCCCTGTGATGGGATGCCTGCCGGATAAAAAAATATGGACATCGTATGCGGACCAATCTGCCCGTTACCCAGCGTGAATTCCCCTTCCCCTCCGGCCAGACGGTGGTTTCGACCACCGACCTGAAAGGACGCATCACCCACTGCAACGAGGTCTTCATCGAACTCAGCGGGTTCAGCAAGGAAGAGCTGCTGGGTCAGCCCCACAATCTGGTGCGCCATCCGGACGTCCCCGAGGAGGCGTTTCGCGATCTGTGGGCCACCTTGGGCGAGGGCCTGCCCTGGACCGGACTGGTCAAGAACCGCCGCAAGGACGGGGACCATTATTGGGTGGTCGCCAACGTCACGCCCGTGATGGAAGGCGACCAGCCCATCGCCTACCTGTCGGTACGCACCGAACCCACCCGGGCACAAATTGAGGCAGCGCAGGCCCTGTATGCCACGATGCGTGCGGAGCAGCAGGCCGGCAGGCTGGTGCACCGGCTGCGGCATGGCAGCTTGCAGACACACCATTGGCGCGGACGTTTGGGCCGTGCCTTGTATCCAGATGCCAATGCACAGATCACGAGCCTGGCCGTTTTGATCGGTGCAGTGGGGCTGGTGGCCGGCGTCATGGCTGCAGGCGGTCCGTCGGCCCTGACCGGGGCTGCGTCTGTCGGCGCTGTTGCGGTCGTGTTGTGCGCAAGTCTGCTGGCGGTCTGGCGTCTTCGCGTCTTGACCACCCAACCCCTGCAGCGCCTGCTGGATTTTGCCAACCGCATGGCGGCGTGCGACCTGAGTCAGACCCTGGACAGCCGGCATGACGGCGTGATGGGCCGCCTGGAGCGGGCGCTGAACCAGCTCAACGTCAACATCCGCTCCATCGTGAACGACGTGCGCGCCGAAGTGGTTCGCATGGGCGACGCGACCGGCAGCATTGTTGCCAACAACTATGACCTGTCGGCGCGTACCGCAGCACAGGCCTCCAGCCTGGAGGAGTCTGCGGCATCGATGGAACAAATCAGCGGCAATGTGGCACAAACCGCCGAAGCGGCACGCCAGGCGGCGCAGCGCGCCGGGCAATCCGCGCAAGTCACCGCCCGCAGCGGGGATGCGGTGCAGGCCGTCACGCAGACCATGCAAGAGATCAACGAGTCGTCGCAGCGCATCGGCGAGATCATCCAGGTGATTGAGGGCATCGCCTTCCAGACCAACATCCTGGCGCTCAACGCCGCGGTAGAGGCGGCCCGCGCCGGTGAACAAGGGCGTGGCTTTGCGGTGGTGGCGTCCGAGGTGCGCAGTCTGGCGGGGCGCTCGGCCGCAGCGGCCAAGGAAATCAAGCAGCTGATTCAGGATTCGGCCGCCAAGGTCGAGGCCGGCACCCGCCTGACCGACAACGCCCGCATCACCATGGATGAGGCCGTGGGTACCGCACGCCAGGTGAGCACGCTCATTGCCGAAATCCACACCGCAGCCGCCGAACAAAGCAGTGGCATCGCGCAGATCAACGAGGCGCTCTCGCACATTGAAGGCCTGACCCAGCAGAACACCGCGCTGGTGGATGACCTCTCCGCGTCGGCGGGCGCTCTGGACGCACAGTCCCGCGCCGTCGTCGATGCGATGCGGGTATTCCGGCTGAGCCACCAAGACGCAGCGCGCACGCCCGATGCCGTGGCGCTGCGCCGGGAGATGAAGCAGTTGCGCCCCGCCGCACCGGTGGCGCTGGGTGCATCGGCCAAACCGCTGCGGCTGAGAGCCAACCCGAAGCGGCACATGGCCAATTGAGCCCGCGCTGGGCGGGCATCTGCCTCACCCCGCCAGCAGCGCCGCATTGCCTCCCGCTGCCGTGGTGTTGACGGTGATGGTCTGCTCGGCGCAGAAGCGGACCAGGTAGTGCGGGCCGCCGGCCTTGGGTCCGGTGCCGCTCAATCCCTCGCCACCAAAAGGCTGCACGCCCACCACCGCACCGATCATGTTGCGGTTGATGTAGACATTGCCGATGTACGCCGCATGGGCCAGGGCCTGGGCCCGGCTGTCGATGCGGGTCTGGATGCCCAGCGTCAGGCCATAGCCCAGCGCGTTGACCTGGGCAATGACATCGGCAGGATCGCCGCCCCAGCGCACCACCTGCAGTACGGGGCCAAAGATTTCGGCCTTCACATCGGCAATGCGGGCCACCTCAAAGGCGTGCGGGGCAATCAGGTTTGCTACTGTTTTGGTAGCTGCTTGCGCACGTTCTGCGGGGGCCAGAAGCACTTTTGCCTCTGAATTGAGGCGAAAAATGTGGCGCTGGATGGTATCGAACGCTTCGGCATCAATCACCGGGCCCACATCGGTGGCGATATCGGCCGTGTCGCCCACCACGAGCTCCCTGGCAGCACCTTGCAACATCTCAATGACGCCATCGGCAATGGCCTCGTGCACGCACAGCAGACGCAGTGCCGAGCAGCGCTGGCCGGCCGAGCGGAAGGCGCTTTGCACCACGGCGTCCACCACCTGCTCGGGCAGCGCGCTACTGTCCACCAGCATGGCGTTGATGCCACCGGTCTCGGCGATCAGCGGGACGATGGCGCCGTCCTTGGCGGCGAGTGCCCGGTTGATGATCTTGGCGACCTGGGTGGAGCCGGTGAACACGACACCGGCCACGCCGGGCTGCGCCACCAGCGCGGCGCCCACGGTTTCACCGGCGCCGTGCAGCAGTTGCAGCGCATCGGCCGGCACCCCGGCGGCGTGCAGCAGTTGCACCGCCACCTGGGCCACGCCGGGCGTCTGCTCGGCCGGCTTGGCCAGCACGGCATTGCCGGTGGCCAGGGCCGCAGCGATCTGACCGACAAAGATGGCCAGCGGAAAGTTCCACGGGCTGATGCACACCCACACACCGCGTGCGGTCAGTGACAACGTGTTGGACTCGCCGGTCACGCCAAAGCTGTGGCCCGCCAGCGCTGGCGGCACGCCGTGCACCTGGGGCATGGCCAGCGGCTGCATGATGCGCTGGGCCTCGTCCGCGTAGTAGCGCAGGAAGTCCACCGCCTCGCGCACCTCACTGACCGCATCGCCCCAGGTCTTGTGCGCCTCCTTGACCAGCAGGGCGCAGAACATCGGGGTTTGTTCCAGCATAGCGTCGGCGGCGCGGCGCAGGATGGCGGAGCGCTCGGCCACCGAAACCTTGCTCCATTTTTGATAGCTGCTTGCGCACGCTGCATAAGCGCTGGCGATGTTTTTGACATCACATTCCGGTACAAAAGGGATGGCGCTGCTGGCCAGCGCGGCCAGCAGCGGGGAGCGGTGTGCGGGCACGGTCAGGTCCAGGCCGGTGCTGTTCTTGCGGGCGCCGGCATGGGTGCCAAACAGGTCGGGCGGCAGCGGCAGGCTGGAGTGCGGCTCCAGGCCGGAAGTGGACCGCAGCGAAAGCTGCAGGGGCGACGTCAGCAGGTCCTGCATGTCCACCGTGGGGTCGGCCATCTGGTGCACAAAGGAGGAGTTGGCGCCGTTCTCCAGCAGGCGGCGCACCAGGTAGGCCAGCAGGTCGCGGTGCGCACCCACGGGCGCGTAAACGCGGCAGGACACCAGCGGATTCTTCAGCACCTCGCGGTAAATGCCCTCGCCCATGCCGTGCAGGCGTTGCAGCTCGAACGGCGAACCCGTGCGGGCCGCCATCTGCAAAATGGCCGCGATAGTGGCGGCGTTGTGCGTGGCGAATTGCGGGTAGATGGCGTCGGGCACGTCCAGCAACGCGCGGGCGCAGGACAGGTAAGACACATCGGTGTGGTGCTTGTGCGTGAACACCGGGTAGTGCGGCAGGCCCAGCTCCTGGGCGCGCTTGATTTCAGCGTCCCAATACGCCCCCTTGACCAGGCGGCACATCAGGCGCACCTGGTAGCGCCGCGCCAGTGCGGTCACAAATTCAATGAGTTCCAGCGAACGCGTCTGGTAGGTCTGCATGGCCATGCCAAAGCCGCGCCACTGCGGGCACTCTGCCGCCACCTTGGCCACCAGTGCCTCCAGCACTTCCAGCGTCAGCTCCTGGCGCTCCACTTCTTCGGCATCGATGGTCAGGTTGATGTTGGCCCGGGCGGCCCGCTCGCACAGGCTCCAGACGCGGGGCACCAGCTCGGCCAAGATGCGGTCGCTTTGCGCATCCTCAAAGCGCGGGTGCAGCGCGCTGAGCTTGATCGATATGCCATCATTTGACTCCACAGCCCCCGTGGAATGTGCGTGAGCAGCTATGGATTCAATAGCATCTGTATAACTTTGCAGATACCGCAGGGCATCCGCATCGGTGCGTGCGCCCTCGCCCAGCATGTCATAGGAAAATCGGAGCCCCCACGCTGGTCGCTGCGCGTACTGCGCTGCCCCCTCAAGGGGCTGTTCCGCCTTGGGGCGGCCCTGCGGCGGAACACGCACTCCTGCCTTCTTGCGGGCCGCATCGGCCTCGTGCTGCGCCTCCTTCATGGTCTGGCCCAGCACAAACTGGCGGCCCAGCAACTGCACGGCGCGCAGCGTGGCGGCCACCACCGTCTTGGCACCCAGCTTGGCCATCAGGCCCGGCTCGGCCTGCGGGCCAACGCCGGTCTGCGGGTTGGGCAGGAAGTGCTTGGACATGGCAATGGCGGTGCTGGACAGGCGCGACAGCACCTTGTCACCGCTGCCATCAAAGTCGGCGCGTCCCAGCTGGTCGGCGGTGAGCGCAATCGCGGTCTCGGCGTCGGGCACACGCAGCAAGGCTTCCGCCAGGCGCATCAGGGCCAGGCCCTCGGCACTGGAGATGGGGTATTCCTTCAGCAGGCTTTCCATGGCCCAGAACGGCGGCGGGTTGTCGCGCACGGCCTGCACCCACGGCGTGGCGGCGCGGGCCGCCGCCGCCCAGTCCAGCGCATGGCTGACGCTTTGCAGGTGGCGGGCCACGACCTCGGCCTCGGCCTCGGGGCGGTAGGGGAAGGGCAGGCGTTGGGCGACGGACATGGTTGTCTCCGGTTCTGTGTTTTGGGATTCTCTGGACAGGCTGAAGTGAAACGCCGCTTCAGCCGACTAAGTCGCTATGGTCTTGGAATTTACGGTGAATTTCTCACTAAAATTTGGTGTGTTTATGGATATTTGTTTATCCCCACTCTCCCCCAACCCCTCTCGCCCCGCCGGGCGAGAGGGGGGCTTAACAGCCGATTTGGTTTAGGCACGCCGAATACGGAATTCGTATCGTGAGGTTGCGGTGCGTATTGGTTCACCGAGGTTTCTGAAGTGACGGTTGTAGTCAACGGCTATTGAGGTGTATGGCCAAGGCTGGCGCTGCGCCTGCCGGCCGGCTCCCAACAATGAAGCCACGAGGCGTCTACGACCGCCGCCGGACAAGCCGTGGCGAACACGCACGGTGGCAGCGTATCGCCAGTAACACCGCAGCCGGCACGACGACACCCAATCGGCTGTTAAAGCCCCCCTTTCGCCCGGCGGGGCGAGAGGGGTTGGGGGAGAGTGGGGGCACAAAAGCACCGAAAGAAGACAAATATGGAATCCGACCTCGACCGCATAGACCTCAAAATCCTCACCTGCCTGCAAGAAGACGGCCGCATCTCCAACCTGAAGTTGGCAGAGACCGTCGCCCTGTCTCCAACAGCCGTACTGGCACGGGTGCAGCGCCTCACCAAGGACGGCTACATCCTGGGCTACGAAGCACGCTTGAACCCGCTCAAACTCGGCGCCGGCATGATGGTGTTTGTTGAAGTGCTGCTGGACCGCACCACGCCCAATGTGTTTGAAGCCTTCAAGGCCGCAGTCCAGGTCCGCCGCGAAATCATGGAGTGCCACATGGTGGCGGGCGGCTTTGACTACCTGCTCAAGACCCGCATGGCCGACATGGGTGCCTACCGCGAATTTGCCGGCACCGTGCTGTGGCAACTGCCCGGCGTGCGCGAGACCCGCACCTATGCGGTCATGGAAGAAGTCAAGAACACGACACGGTTGACACTTCAATAAGTGTGCAGACGAACACGGTTGGCATGCGTGTTTACGCGGTTGCGGCGTGCAAAAACCGGTGCCTATAATGCGCCGAAGGAAAGGTCCCAACCCTATGCGTCATGCTTTGATCGTCTTGCTGGCCGGCATGGCCTTGTGTGGCGGGGCAATGGCCCAGGGCTTCAAGTTTTCCAACGACGACGCGGCGAACAAAGCGCAGGAGGCAGAGCAGCAGGCCAAAGTGCAGACCCTGCTGTCCACCCCCTGCAAGGCCAGGATCAAGAACCAGAAGATCATGGTGCTGATCGCCGAAAGCCGCGACGGCTATCTGCAGGCCGCACAGTCCAGCTACAGCGCCCACTTCGACGCACTCAATGCGCGCCTGCAGGGCCTGGGCCTGAAGACCACCACCCAGGGCCAGATCACCGCGCAGATTGCGCAGGCCGAGATCGACGCCTACTTCAAGAACAACCCCGACGCCGCGCTGAGCGCCTCCAGGCGCCTGGCCGCCCAGTACATCCTGCGCGGGCTCATCACCAGCCAGGCGGGTTACAACACCATCGTGCGGGTGAACCAGGTTGCCATCCGCATGGCCTTCACGCTCACCGATGCCAATGGCCGCATCCTGTCGCAGGCCAGTGCCGAGAACGCCAGCTATGCCGGGGTCGACACCTCGGGCATGGCCCTGACCCTGATTAACGAAAAGGCCGACGAAGTGGTCGCACAGTTGTACAGTGACTATTGCCGCCTGGGCGGTTCATAGCGCGGGATCTGAGCAGAAGGCCTGGCTGACGCTGTGGCCTGGATCGATATTTTTAAATGGAGAGCAAGACGATGAGCCAACGATTCGACACATTCAAGACAGCCGTGGGGATCACGCTAGTGGCACTGGCCGCCTTTGGCAGCGCCGTGCAGGCGCAGCCCAGCTTCGGCAACCCGTCACCCACCGCGGGCACGTCCACGTCCGACAAGGCCAATGCGGCGGCCGATTCGGCGGCCTACAAAGAGGTGGAATACACCAACAAGAACAAGCGCGGCCCGGCGCTGATCGTGATCCCGGGCGAGATCAAGAGCAATAACGCCAATTTCACGCAACGCTTCCTGCCCAACAACATCGCCGACTTTGCCGAGCTGGAGTTGTCGCAGGCCAACTTCCCGGTGCTGGAGCGCACCAACCTGGGACCGCTGGTGAACGAGATTTCACTGGCCTACAACCTGGGTGACCCGCAGGCCGCACGCAAGACCATGCAGATGGGCAAGCTCAAGACCACCAAGTGGGTTCTGAAGTTCGACATCCTCAAGGCCGAGCAGATTGCCGAGAATAAAAAGGGCTTCGATGGACGGGCGGTTGGTAGCCTGCTGTCGATTTTTGGCGGGGGCAGCCTGGCAGGTCACGCTGCCGGTACTGTCGCCGGTTCGGTACAGACCGGTGACACCACCGGCGTCTGGCTGATCGGCATGCGCTACAAGATCATGGACGCCAACACCACCGAGCAGGTGGCGCAGGGCTACAAGGACCTGAAGATGGAAGTGGGCGCCACGTCCACCAGCGTGATGGGGGTTTCCGACGGCGCCAAGGGCGGCGTGGGCCTGGACACCATGGTGCAGCGCCTGGTGCAGACCTTGGTCTGGGACATCGACTCGAAATACAAATAGCCCGACAGGGCTCACACCATGACCACCTTCACCCGCCTGGGCAAATACGACATTCGCCGGGAGCTCGGCAAGGGCGCCATGGGCGTGGTCTACGAGGGGTTTGATCCGCTCATCGAGCGCACGGTGGCCATCAAGACCATCCTGCCGGCGCAGCTCAGCGGTGAAGATGTCGCCAACGTGCTGGCACGCTTCAAGCGCGAAGCGCAAGCCGCTGGCCGCCTGAACCACCCCGGCATTGTTGCGGTCTACGACTACGGTGAAGAGATCGCCGATGCAGACCACACCATGGTGGCCGGCGAGGCCGCCCAGGCACGCCAGCGCGTGGCCTACATTGCGATGGAGTTTGTCAAGGGTCGGGAGCTGCGCGACTTTTTTGAGGCCAACGAGCGCTTTGCGCTCAAGGATGTCGAGCGCCTGATGGGTGAGATTCTGGACGCCCTGGGCCATGCCCACGCCCATGGCGTCGTGCACCGCGACATGAAGCCGGCCAACCTGATCGTGTTAGCGGACGGCAAGGTGAAGATCGCCGACTTCGGTATCGCGCGGGTCGAAAAATCCGAGCTGACACAAGTCGGCACGGTCATGGGAACACCCGCCTACATGTCGCCCGAGCAGTTCATGGGCCAGCCGGTGGATGGTCGCAGCGACATTTTTTCCTGTGGCGTCATCCTGTACCAGTTCCTGACCGGTGAAAAGCCGTTCACCGGCAACTCGACCACCATCATGTTCAAGGTGCTGCACGAAGAACCGCTGGCTCCGTCTTTGCTGAATGTGGCCCTGCCACCGGCGTTTGACCTGGTTGTCAAAAAAGCCATGGCCAAAAACCCGGATGACCGCTACCAGAGCGCGCAGGAATTCGCCCAGGCCATCAAGGCCACGCTGAGTGCCGCCCCTGCCGCTGCGAACGGCGCTGCAGCCGCAGACGCGGACCGCACCGAGCTCAGCATGCCGCCCGTTGCCGCCGCTGTTGCACCGGCTCCACGGCCCGCTGCCAACCCTGCGAGCCCCGTGGCGCAATCCAGCCCACCGCCAGCGCCCTCCGTGGCCGCACCAACGCCGGCCAGCGCGGCAAAGGCCCAATCGAATGGCACGTTGGTTGCCGCAGTATTGGCCGGCGTCGCCGTACTGGGTTTCGGCAGTTACGTCTATTGGCGTGGCAACCACAGCGATGCCCCTGCTGCAACACACAGTGCGGCGGTGTCCGCGCCCGCACAGACGCCAACCGCCCCCGTACCGGTGGCGGCAAGCCCTGCCGAGCCCGCGCTGGAGCCGGGCACCATGGTTATCAGCGCCCTGGGCCTGGTGGACCCCAAGGACGCCCGCTTCAACGGCGACGCCAATGCCGCGCAGACGGAATCCCGTGCCGACGCCATGCGCCAGCTGGTGGAAAAGGCCGTGGCCCTGTATGTCGAAAAAGAATCCCTCAACAAGAACTACGCGGTACTGGACCGCAAGCTGCTGTCGCAACCCGGCGCCTTCATCAAGACCGTGATCCAGGAGGGCGCTGCCGCCACCGGCAAGGACGGTCTGCTGGAGACCGAGACCCGTGCCGTGGTTCGCGTGCGTGACGTGCAGAAGTCGCTCAACCAGTTATCCAAGGACGAACGCATCGAGTTCATCCGCAACAACGGCGACCCCAAGGTGTCCATCCTGATGTCCATCCGCAATGCGGACACGGCGCAGGCGCTGCCGGCCGAGCGCTCCCTACTGGCCGAGAACGTGGTCAAGGAGCGCATCAAGTCGTTTGGGTTTCGCGTGTGGTCGGCGGATGGCGAATTGCCGGTGAGTGCCAAGACCCAACCGTCCGACTTCCAGATCGAGGGCGAGGTCAAGGTCAAGGTCTTGTCCGCCAGGCTGCCCGCGTCGGGCCTGACCATCACCAAGACAGCGCTCACCTCCTGGACCATCAAGGCCATTGACAAGGCCAGTGGTGAAGAGGTCTACCTCAACACCATCAATCCAACCGGCAGGAGCTGGGCCACGGAAGACCAGGCCCTGACGGACATCGGCAAGCTGGTGGGTGACGAGTTCTCCAGGAACTTCTTCCTCGATCACTTCAATTTCAGCGCGCAGAAAGTCAACCTGAACATCACGGGTCTGCCCGATGCGCAAAGCGCCAGGCTGCTGCTGCGTGAATTGCGCGGCTTCCGCCAGGTACTCGATGCCCAACTGGCAGCCGACTCCGGCAAGTACCAGTTGCAACTGGCCGATGGCAACGCCAGCGACCTGATCAACGACGGGGTTCTCAAGCCACTCAACACCCAACTCGGACTGAATTGCTTTGCCTTGGCAGGGTCGAACGGTGCGAACGTGAATGTGAGCTTCTCGGCCACCTGCGCCGACGCGACGGTACGGGCCAAGTGGGACACCCTGCCTCCGGCCGGGCTGCGCAATGCGGCGGGCGCGCGCGGCAAGTTGCTCGGCCGCACGGCAAAAAGCGCCACCTGAACCCACCGCAGTCAGCGACTGCGGCTGGAGTCAACCATGGCGCCGCCTACCCACGCACGGTGAACGTGACGAATTCGGCACCAGGCACATCGACGGAATGGCCAAAGCCAATACGCCCGGTGCCGCGCAGCATGAGTTCCTCGCGCCGCAGCACCACTTCCGGCTCGTTTGCGATGGCGACAAAACTTCCGTTGGTGCTTTGGTCGACCAGAAAAAACTTGTCGCGCCGACATTCAATGCGGGCATGCTGGCGCGACGCATTGCGGTCCGCAATGACGATGTCGCATTGGGCATCGCGCCCCAGAACCATGCTGGCATTGGAATGGTCCAACTCCAGCGAGCGGCCATTGTGCTCCAGCTGCAGCGTGACCGCCTTGGTGCTGAAGGCGATGGATGCGGTTGACATCGTCAACTCGTCACCCCCCTGCCAAATCACTTCGCTGACGGCGACATCATCGCCCTTGCCCTTGACCGACAGCGCCGCGATGCCGCGCGTCGACTGCTGCAGCAGGTGGGACATGCAGGCCACCGTCGCACCCGTGGTGATGATCTGCATGCCCTTGGCCAGACCGGCCATGCGGGCCGCCACATTCACGGTGTCTCCAAAGACATCGTTGTTGTCTTCAATGACCGGACCATAGTGAAAGCCAATGCGCACACTGCGTTTGACCGTGGCCACCATGGGCAGGGCCATGATCTTGTGGTGCATGTCCGTAGCCGCCAGGCAGCCGTTGTCCGCGCTGGGCAGCACGCACATGATTTCGTCGCCAATGGTCTTGATAACCCGGCCACCGTATTGGCGCACCACGGCTTCCATCACTGCCAGGCACTCGTCAATCATCTGCTTGGCCGTCGCATCGCCGAATGTTTCGTAGAGCCGGGTGCTCCCAACGACGTCTGCGAACAAAACCGCCAGCATGGATGTCGGACGCGTCGAATCCCGAGGCGCCACACCACCAGGCACGGCTTCCCCGGTGGCGAGTGTGGGTGGATCGATGTGGGTCATGGACGAATGGGAATGCGTGCGCTTGGTGATTCTATACAGGCAACCCATTCCCAAACGGAGCAACATTCGCCACAATGGCCTTACTGCGGCATTGTGGGACAGCCCTTGAGCTCTGTCCCCAACTACTGAGGAGGAAACCATGAAACTGCAACACGCAATCGCAGCCCTGCTGCTGGTGACCAGCGCCGGCTATGCCTGTGCCCAGAACATCAAACCGGGCCTGTGGGAATTTACGACGCAGATGCAGGGCGGCTCCGGCCAGACGTCTGACGCCATGGCCCAGGCGCAAAAGCAGATGGAGAACATGCCCCCCGATCAGCGCAAGATGATGCAGGACATGATGGCCAAACAGGGCGTGCAAATGGGCACCGGCGCGGGTGGCGGCATGAGCATCAAGGTCTGCATGACGCAGGAGATGGTGGACCGCAACGAGGTCGGCCGCCAGCAACCCGGCTGCACCCACACCAACAGCCCGCGTGTCGGCAACACGATGAAGTTCTCGTTTGTCTGCACCAAACCACCCAGCAGCGGTGAGGGCCAGGTCACGTTCACCAGCCCCGAGGCCTACAGCATGAAGATGACCTCCACGACCACCGTGCATGGCCGTCCGGAAAAGATGGAGATGCAAAGCAGCGGCCGCCGGTTGGGCAGCGACTGCGGAACCGTCAAACCGTTGGCACTGCCGAAGAAGTAGGCGCAGCGCAGCACACGCAGTGGCAAGCGTAGGGGCTAGTTTCTGGCGCCAAAGATGGCGCTGCCCACGCGCACCAGGGTCGAGCCGCTGGCAATGGCGGCCTCCAGGTCGTCACTCATGCCCATGGACAGGGTGTCCAGCCCCAGCCCCTCCCGGTTCAGTGCATCAAACAGGGCTCTAGCCCCCGCGAAACGTGCGCAAGCAGCTATGAAATCAGGAGCAGGCTCGGGTATGCACATGAGCCCCCGCAGGCGCAACCGGGGCAGTGCGGACACCGCCTGTGCCAGCGCCAGCGCCTCCGCAGGCGGAACACCGGACTTGGTCGGCCCGCCATCGACATTGACCTGGATACACACCTGCAGCGGCGCCAGATGCGCGGGGCGCTGTTCGCTCAGGCGCTGGGCAATTTTCAGGCGGTCAACGGTGTGGACCCAGTCGAAGTGTTCAGCCACCAGGCGGGTCTTGTTGCTCTGGATGGGGCCGATGCAGTGCCACTGCAGCGGCAGATGGGCCAGCGCCGTGATCTTCTCGACGGCTTCCTGGATGTAGTTTTCGCCAAACGCAAGCTGGCCGGCGGCGTGCGCCTGCACGACCGCATCCACCCCAAAGGTCTTGGAAACCGCCAGCAGCGCCACCGATTCGGGCACACGCCCCGCCTGCTTACAAGCATTCGCAATTCGGGTTTGAATCCTTTGGAGATTGTCGGCAATCATGGTCATAATCTCCCAAGCGTAACAAACAAAGAACTTGCGGGACAGACCTTCAGCTCTGTCCCCAACTGACTAGGGGAAACTTCGTGGACATTACCCAACTGCTGGCCTTCAGCGTCAAAAACAAAGCCTCCGACTTGCATCTGTCAGCCGGCCTGCCGCCCATGATCCGGGTTCACGGCGATGTGCGCCGCATCAACGTGGAAGCGCTGGACCACAAGCAGGTGCATGGCATGGTGTACGACATCATGAACGACGGCCAGCGCAAGCACTTTGAAGAATTTCTGGAGATCGACTTCTCGTTTGAAATCGACGGCCTGGCGCGGTTTCGGGTAAACGCCTTCAACCACAACCGGGGTGCTGGCGCGGTGTTTCGGACCATTCCGAGCAAGATCCTGTCGCTGGAGCAGCTCAACGCACCCAAGATTTTTGGTGACCTGGCGCTCAAGCCGCGCGGCATGGTGCTGGTGACCGGACCTACCGGTTCGGGCAAATCCACCACGCTGGCGGCCATGGTCAACTACCTCAACGAAACCGAGTTCGGCCACATCCTGACCGTGGAAGACCCGATCGAGTTTGTTCACGAGTCCAAGAAATGCCTGGTCAACCAGCGCGAAGTCGGACCCCACACCCTCTCGTTTGCCGCCGCCCTGCGCTCGGCCCTGCGCGAAGACCCGGACTGCATTCTGGTGGGCGAAATGCGCGACCTGGAAACCATCCGCCTGGCCATGACCGCGGCAGAAACCGGCCACCTCGTATTTGGCACGCTGCATACCTCCAGCGCCGCCAAGACCATTGACCGGATCATTGACGTGTTCCCGGCGGACGAAAAAGAAATGGTGCGCGCCATGTTGTCCGAGTCGCTGCAGGCCGTCATCTCGCAAACGCTGTGCAAGACCAAGGACGGCCAGGGCCGCGTGGCCGCCCACGAGATCATGCTGGGCACCAGTGCCATCCGCAACCTGATCCGCGAAGCCAAGGTGGCGCAGATGTACTCCTCCATCCAGACCGGCAACAGCGTGGGCATGAAGACGCTGGACCAGGACCTGACCGATCTGGTGAAACGCAATGTGATCAGTGCAGCCGAGGCGCGCTCCAAAGCCAAGATCCCGGAAAATTTCCCGGGGTGAATATGGAACACCCCCCGGCTTCGCGCACTGCGTGTCGCTACGCTTTCCCCCTTGCAAGTGGCAGCGCCTGCGGCCCGGCGGAGCCGGTTCCGCGGCACTCCTGGCATTCCGCGGCACAACCCCAGCATTAAAGAAGGAGGTGCTCTCATGGAGCGCGATCAAGCCACGAAATTCATCAACGACCTGCTCAAGCTGATGGTCGGGCGCAATGGCAGCGACCTGTTCATCACCGGCGACTTTCCGCCAGCCATCAAGGTCGACGGCAAAGTGACCAAGGTGTCGCCGCAAGCCCTCAATGGGGCGCACACGCTGTCACTGGCGCGTTCCATCATGAACGACAAGCAGGTGGCCGACTTCGAGCGCACCAAGGAAAGCAACTTTGCGATCTCGCCGCCCGGCATCGGGCGCTTTCGGGTCAACGCCTTCATCCAGCAGGGCAAGGTCGGCATGGTGCTGCGGGTCATTCCCACGGTGCTGCCCACCATCGACGGCCTGGGGGTTCCGCAAATTCTGAAAGAGATTTCACAGTCCAAGCGCGGCCTGTGCATCATGGTGGGGGCCACCGGGTCCGGCAAGTCCACCACGCTGGCGGCCATGGTCGACTGGCGCAACGAGAACTCCTACGGCCACATCATCACGGTAGAAGACCCGGTGGAATTCGTGCACATGCACAAGAATTGCGTGGTGACGCAGCGTGAAGTGGGCCTGGACACCGACAGCTGGGAGGCCGCCCTGAAGAACACGCTGCGCCAGGCGCCGGACGTGATCCTGATGGGCGAGATTCGCGACCGCGAAACCATGGAGCACGCGGTAGCCTTTGCCGAAACCGGCCACCTGTGCCTGGCCACCCTGCACGCCAACAGCTCCAACCAGGCGCTGGACCGCATCATCAATTTCTTCCCCGAAGAGCGCCGCGCCCAGTTGCTGATGGACTTGTCGCTCAACCTCAAGGCCCTGGTGTCGCAGCGCCTGATTCCCAAGCAGGATGGCAAGGGCCGTGTGGCGGCGGTCGAGATCCTGATCAATTCGCCACTGATCTCGGACCTGATCTTCAAGGGCGAAGTGGCCGAGATCAAGGAGATCATGAAGAAAAGCCGCCAGGCCGGCATGCAGACCTTTGACCAGGCCCTGTTCGACATGTACGAAAAGAACATGATCACCTTCGAAGACGCACTGCGCAATGCCGACTCCCTGAACGACCTGCGCCTGCAGATCAAGCTCAACAGCCAGCGCGCCAAGTCGACCGACCTCAGCGCCGGTACCGAAAACTTTTCCATCATGTGAATGTGGCCCCCACGCTCCGCCGCTGCGCGGGTCGCTGCCCCCCAAGGGGGCTAATTTGCCTTGGGGCGGCCCGGCGGCAAATTGCCCCTCCAACTTTTGAACTCCCTACACCATGCCCAGCACCAATTCCAAAACCTACGAAACCTCCTCCCCTGCCCGCGTCGCCTTTCTGGGCCTGGGTGTCATGGGCTACCCCATGGCGGGCCACCTGGCCCTGGCCGGGCACCAGGTTACCGTCTACAACCGGACTGCTACCAAATCAACAGCATGGTGTGCCGAATTCCCGGGGGCTGGTACTGCAACTGGCGCTAACGCCCAGGCGGCGACCCCACGCCTGGCGGTCCACAACGCCGACATCGTTTTTTGCTGCGTAGGCAATGACGATGACCTGCGCAGTGTCACCACGGGACCGGACGGCGCTTTCGCCGGCATGAAGTCGGGGGCCATTTTTGTGGACCACACCACGGCATCAGCCAGTGTGGCCCGCGAGCTCAGCACCCTTGCCCGCCACCAGGGCCTGCACTTTGTCGATGCGCCGGTATCCGGCGGGCAGGCAGGCGCGCAAAACGGCTTGCTCACCGTGATGTGTGGGGGCGACAGCGCGGCATTCGAGGCGGCCCGTCCCATCGGGATGGCATTTTCGCGCGCCTTCACCCTGCTGGGTGACAGTGGCGCCGGCCAATTGGCCAAGATGGTGAACCAGATCTGCATTGCCGGACTGGTGCAAGGCCTGAGCGAAGCCATTGCCTTTGGTCAACAGGCCGGTCTGGACATGAACCAGGTACTCGATGTGATAGGCAAGGGGGCTGCGCAAAGCTGGCAACTCGACAACCGTGGCAAGACCATGGTGGCCGACAAATTTGACTTCGGCTTTGCCGTCGACTGGATGCGCAAGGACCTGGGACTGGTACTGGACGAGGCCAAGCGCAACGGCGCCCGTTTGCCCGTCACGGCTCTGGTCGACCAGTTTTATGCCGATGTGCAACACATGGGCGGCAACCGCTGGGACACCTCCAGCCTGATCAAGCGCCTGAAATAGCGTTACGGTTTTACCGTGTCCGCTGCCGCTGGCGGTGGCGCTGACAGGCGCGCCAGCTCCTCTTCGCTGATGGTCTCCAGGATTCGGACCACGCGCTGCACGCCGGTGGTACCCCGGATGACGTCGGTTGCACGCTTGGCTTCACGCTCCGTGACCCGCCCCATGACATACACCGTACCGCGTTCGGTCGTAATCTTGAACGCATTGACAAACAGGTCTTTGGCATCGACCAGGGCCGCTTTAACCCGCCCCGTGACCAGCGAGTCTGACGAGCGCTGGGTCAGTGTGGAATTGCCCATGACCGCCAGCTCGTTGACGATATGGCGGACATTGTCAACGCCGGCAACAATCTGTTCAACCAGCTGTTTATCCTGTGCAGAGGCCACTTCGCCGGTGAGCAGGACCTGGCGGTTGTAGCTGTTCACATTGACATGGCCGCGCTCACCCAGGCTCTCGCGAATGCGGCTGGCCGATCGCAGCTCAATACCCTCGTCTTCGACCACCGTCCCGGTCGTGCGGCGATCACTTGCCACCATCCCGGTCATGACGGCGCCCCCCACAGCCAACGGGAAACAGGCCGTCAAAGCACCCAGGGTGCTGCCAAGCAAGACCAGCACCAAGCCGGCACGTCGCAAAGAAAAACTCATTTGGATACTTCCTGTTCGCCCAACAGCTGGGCATCTACCGCATCGCAAATGCAATGCAAAGCCAAAAGATGGACTTCCTGAATGCGGGCGGTGCGCTCGTGGGGCACACAGATATGCACATCGGTATCGCGCAGCACCTGGGCCATTTTGCCGCCGCCGCGCCCCGTCAGGCCGACCACCACCATCTCGCGCTCGTGCGCTGCTTCAATGGCGGCCAGCACATTGGCCGAATTGCCACTGGTCGAAATCGCCAGCAACACATCGCCGGGCGAGCCCAGGGCCCGCACCTGGCGGGAAAAAATGACGCTGAAATCGTAGTCGTTGGCAATCGCCGTGATGATGGAGCTGTCCGTGGTCAGCGCAATGGCACCCAACTCGGGGCGCTCGCGCTCGAAGCGGCCGACAAATTCGGCCGCAAAATGCTGCGCATCGGCCGCCGAGCCACCGTTCCCACAGGCCAATACCTTGCCGCCACTGGTTACGCAGGTCAACATGGCCTGTACCGCCGCGGCAATGGGTTTGCTTAAGACGAGCGCGGCCTGGTATTTCAGGTCAGCGCTGTCAATGAAGTGTTGTTGAATTCGTTGTTCCAGCATGGGCACCGATGATACCGCGATGCACAAATCCATCTAAAGTGTTGGGGTCAGAGCACATCACTGCGTGAGTGGTCTGACCCGCAAAGTCTCACGATGCGTCAAAGGCTGCCTGCAGCCATTGCACGCCGTCCGGCTCCAACACCACCACATCAAAGCGGCACGGCGGCAGTTCGCGCAATCGCATCAGGTAATGGCGCGCCGCAAAAATAATATGCCGCTGCTTGACGCCGCCAACGCTGGCGGCAGCCCCGCCATGGTTGAGCGAGGCCCGTTTTCTAACCTCCACGAACACGGTGGTTCCGTCAGGCGCGTGCATGATGAGGTCGATCTCGCCGCCGCCGCGCCCCGGCGTCCGATAATTGCGCTGTAACAGGCGCAATCCCTGCCCCTGCAAGTACCGCAAGGCCGCCTCCTCGGCGACGTCGCCCACCTGCTTGGTCGTGGGCGGCTGTGCGACTGGCCGTGTTGGTTTTGATGGAAGGAATCCCATGTGAGCGCTTTATTTACCTCAGCCCTTGCCGCCTCGTCCGAGGCCGCTTCTGGGCAGCATTATCCGCAGGGAACGCTGTACGTGGTTGCAACACCCATTGGCAACCTGGCGGACATCAGCCTGCGCGCACTGTATGTGCTGGGACTGGTGGACGCCATTGCCTGCGAAGACACCCGGCACACCCAGGCCCTGTTACGGGCCTACGGCATCGACAAAAGCCCGGGTCAACTCATCGCCGTCCACCAGCACAATGAATCACAAGCCGCACAGACCGTGATTGACCGCCTGCTGCAGGGCCAACGGGTGGCCTACGCCAGCGACGCAGGAACACCCGGCATCAGCGACCCGGGCGCCCGGCTGGTGGCTGCGTTGCAAAAGCAAAACCTGCGCACCATTCCCTTGCCCGGCCCCAGCAGTGTGACCACCGTGCTATCGGCCGCCGGCTTGGCGGAAGACCACCCCGGTGGCTTTGTGTTCACCGGTTTTTTGCCCACAAAAGCTGGGGAACGGGAACGCGCGGTGCTAACGCTGTCAACGGAAGCACGAGCCGTCGTGTTGCTGGAAGCGCCCCACCGCATTGAAGCGCTGGCACTGGCGCTGGCGACTCTGGGCACCCGGCCGGTCACCGTGGGCCGCGAGTTGACCAAGCAGTTTGAGGAAATTGCCACGGTCAGCGCCCAGGACCTGCCCGATTGGCTGGCCCTGGATGCCAACCGCTTGCGCGGCGAATTCGCGCTGGTCCTGCACCCCGTGCCCGCCGCAGTCGAGCCGGCGCAAGACACACGGATATTGAAACTGTTGCTGGAACAACTCCCGCTCAAAACGGCTGTCAAACTGGCCGCTGACATTACCGGCGAACCGCGCAACGCCCTCTACCAGGCCGCACTGGCCATGAAAGCAGACGACTCGCCAGAATGAACGCTATTCGTCCGTACCAGGTTCTCCCACATAACCGTGCACACAGACCCGCAATACCGCCTTGATCTGCGCAACGTCATCCATCTCCACGCCACGCCGCAAGGCTTGCAACTGGGTGTCAAGATCGGGCCAGTCCAGGAAGTGCTCGTGGGCCTTCATGATGCGTGAATGGGCCGTGGGGGTCGGGTCGTCGCCAATCAGCAGTTCTTCATACAGTTTTTCGCCGGGACGCAGGCCTGTGATGGAAATCGCAATGTCGCCATCGGGGGTCGATTCGTCGCGTACCGACATGCCCGACAACTCCACCATGCGACGGGCCAAATCGAGAATTCGGACCGGCTCACCCATGTCCAGCACAAACACCTCGCCCCCCAAGGCCATGGCACCCGCCTGCAGCACCAACTGGGCCGCCTCAGGGATCGTCATGAAATAGCGGGTCACGTCTGCGTGGGTAACAGTCAACGGTCCGCCTTCGGCCAACTGACGCCGGAACAAGGGCACCACGCTACCGCTGGAGCCCAACACATTGCCAAACCGGACCATGCTGAAGCACGTGCCAGAAGGCTGCTGTGACCTGGCAGCCAACGCCTGCAAGACCAGTTCGGCCATGCGCTTGCTGGCTCCCATGATGTTCGTCGGTCGAACGGCCTTGTCGGTGGACACGAGCACAAAACTTGCAACACCACTGTCCAATGCCGCCTGCGCCATGTTCAGCGTGCCAAACACGTTGTTGTCAATACCGACGGCCGGGTTCGATTCCACGATCGGCACGTGCTTGTAGGCGGCGGCGTGGTAGACCGTATTGGGGCGATAGGCGTGGCACAGCTCCTGCAAGCGAGTCACATTCGCCACACTGCCCAAAAGGGGCACCAACTCCACCGCCAGCCCCATGGATGTGCATGCACCCTGCAGTTCCTGGTGGATGCTGTACAGGTTGAATTCGCTATGGTCGAGCAACAGAAGCTGACGTGGTCGCTCGGCCAGAATCTGCCGGCACAACTCACTGCCAATGCTGCCACCGGCGCCCGTCACCAGGACCACCTTCCCGGTCAGATTGCGCGCCAACAGGTCGGTATTCGGCGGGACCGGATCGCGCCCCAGCAAATCTTCGATGTCGAGTTCCTTGAAATCCTGAACCGTCACCCGTCCGCTGGCCAAATCTGCCCAATCGGGCAATGTGCGAATGTGAACCGGCACCGAGCGCAAGCTTTCAATGATGGCCTTGCGGCGCGTGCGCGCCGTGCTGGGCAATGCCAGAAGCAAATCGGTAACGCCCTGTTCGACCACCAGACTCGCTACGCTGGACGGGGCAAACACCGGTACGCCATTGATGCTGCGTCCCACTTTGGTCGGATCGTCATCAACAAAACCAATCAGCACCGACTGCGCCGCAATCCCCATGGCTGATGCGGTTTGCACCCCGGCAGTACCGGCCCCAAAAATCAGGAATCGGCTCTGTGCGTGATGGCCCAGCGGACTCAGGCCGGCCAGCCAGAATCGGGCGAATGCGCGGCTGGCACCCACCAGCAGAAAAAATATCAATGGCTGCAAGATGCCCAGGCTTCGCGGCACACCAGGCCACTGTTTCCACAGCAGCAATGCCAGCAACACACCGCCATAGACCCCGGTGGCCTTCGCGGTTGCCAGCAATGCCGCTTGCCCGGTGTACCGGAAAATGGCACGGTACAGGCCAAATCGGACAAAGATGGGAATGAACAGGACCGGCGTCAGCCCATAGACCCACCACTGCGCATCAACGGGCCAATGCAGGGTATCAAGCCGAAGTGAAAAGGCAAGCCAGGTAGCCAGCAGCGCCAGACCGACGTCCAGCGCCACCACGACCAGTCGTTTTACCGAACGCGACCACCCAAGAACTCTGCTCCGCATTGAACTCCGTTGCCTCGAATCAGCTCTTGATCGCGAAATCTTCTTTGGTTTTCCCCTGCGCAATCAGGGTGGTCAACCAGCGTGGCGTCAAGCCACGACCACTCCAGGCCTCGCCATTGGGGCCCATGTATTTGGCGGCAACCACTGCGCCACTCTTCTTCTTTTTGGCTGCAGTCGCTTTAGGCTGAACCGAAGCCGCTACTTTGCCCTTGCCCTTGCGGCCATCCGAGGCGCCCAAGCGCAAATCTTTTACCGTAATGCCAAACGCCTGCATCTTGGCCCGGATTTCCTGAACCGTCTTGTCAAATTCCCGGCCCTTGATCTCAGACGCCTGTTTTTGCAGTTTCTGGATCTGATTTTGTATATCTACCAAGTTATTCATGAGAGCATTCCTTTTTTGGGCAATCAATGGGCTACATCGCTTCGCATGATAACCTTCATGGCGGTCATGAATAGTATCTTGATGTCAAACCCCAATGACTGGCGTTGAATATATTCCCTGTCCAATGCCACTTTCTGCGGTATTGGCAATTCATCCCGACCATTGACTTGAGCCCATCCCGTCAAACCCGGCAGCCATTCATGGACACCATGCTCTGTGCGCAATTCAATCAAATCACTCTGGTTATAGAGCGCCGGGCGCGGCCCGACAAAACTCATATCCCCCTTGATAATGCTCCACAGCTGAGGTAATTCATCCAGACTGCTCTTGCGCAAGAAACTGCCAATGGGCGTCAGGAAGTTTTCCGGATTGGATAATAAATGGGTCGCAACGGCCGGTGTTCCCACGCGCATACTGCGAAATTTTGGCATTTTAAAGATGGTGTTATGGCGACCCACCCGGTCGGACCAATACAAAACCGGGCCAGGCGATGTCATTTTGATCAAAATTGCCAAAAATACACAGGGCAATACCAAAATCAATGCAACAACGGCAGCTAGGAAAAGATCAAACAGACGTTTCATATTTGGGACCCACCTCGAACTATTTTTTATGCACCGACCGGTACCAGTCGGCAGTGGCCTGCAAACCCTGCCGCAAGGTAAAGGGCGGATGCCAATCCAGTTCACGGCACACCTTGCTGCTGTCCACGCGCAAGGAGCTGAGTAATCGTTCAAACTCAGCCGTATAACCCGTCATATTGCCAAACAGTTGCAACAGAAACGGTGGAACCGGAAACAGACGCGACGGAACCCCCAGCGCCCGCGCCAAACCCCGCAGAAGGGCATGGGTTGAAAGCGGTGTTCCATCACTGACCAGGTAGGTGTTTCCATTGGCCGCCGGATGATCGCAACACAAAATCAGAAAATCCACCAGATTGCCGACAAACAGCAAGTCACGGAAGTTTCTCGTCAGCCCCAGCGGCAGGGGAATCCCCTTGTAGACCGCACCGAGCAGCCGCACAAAGTTGCCGCCAACACCCGGCCCGTAAATCAGCGGCGGGCGAACCGTTACCACCTCTATTTTCCCGGTCTGTTGAATCACCTGCAAGGCCTGCTCCGCCTCCCATTTGGAAACAGAATAGGGATTGTGCGGGTCCGGCGTGTCCTGATCGGTAAATTCCAGATTCCCTTCGGTGCTGGGACCATTGACGCCAATCGAACTGACGTTAATCAGGCGCCGAACACCGGCAGCAATGGCGCCGTTGGCCAGTCGTATGGTTCCCAAGGTGTTGACCCGCCGAAACTCGGCCAGCGGATCCTGGGATTTGTCATGCATGATGTGCACGCGCGCAGCCAAGTGGATGACCACATCACATCCGGCCAGCGCAGCCCCCCACTCGGTGGTGTCGTCCACATTGCCGACCGCCACATTTTCAACGCCTGGCGGCAAAATACAGGGGGAGCGTGTCAGACCCCGCACGGCCAGACCACGCTTCACCGCTTCGGCACACAGGGCGCGTCCGACAAATCCGTTTGCGCCAGTCACGGCGACGATCCCGCTTTGCTTCATTTCCAGCCAATCACGGTCAAGGCCATACAGGACAACGCAAACCAGACCCTGTCCACGGGCCTGCGTCTGCACTCCGGGGCATGCAGTGCCAGTGCCAGCACACTCCTGCGGCCCCCACGCTGCCAACTGCGGACAAACTCCTCGTTGCCCACTCCAACCAGTTCAGCAATCAATCGGGCCTGGTTCAAACCCCAGCCGCCAAGAACACGCCTGACGCGCCACACAAACGCGGCAAACCCGGCATTGACGCCAACCTGGTTTTCCCCGTGCTGGCGATACATGAGCCCGGCGTATTCGTCTATGACCCAGTTATATCCGTGGGCGCGGGCAAAGGCGTAGGTAAACCAGTCATGCAAACCGACGTCCAACGATTTTTGCAGGTTTTGTCGCAATACCCCTTGCATGTCAAGCGCCAGTCGCCGACTGAGCACAAAGGTACAGCCGGGGCCGGCAGACTCAAACAGATAATCCCAACGCCTCTGTGGGTATGATTTTTTTATATAGCGTGACCGGCCGGACTCCCAAAATGCCACGATATCACTTGAATATCCATCGGCACCCGCACCCTTCAGACAATCAGCAGCCCGCTTCAGCTTTCCAGGCAGCCATATGTCGTCCTGGTCTGCATATGCAACATATTCAAAATGGGAAAAATCAACTTCCCGCATGAGCCTGAAAAAATTGCGCGCTGCGCCGCCAAATTTCTCACCGAATGGGAGCAATACGACCCGCGCATCCTGCGTCTGCAAGCGGCGAAACCACTCTTCGGTTCCGTCGGTCGAGGCATCCACACTGACAAACAGCGTAATGTCCGCATCAATTTGCTCAAAAATGGAATCAATTTGCTGCTGCAAGTAGCGCATGCCGTTGAAAGCAGCCAGACAAACTGCCACCGACGGGCGATGACCAGGGGTTGAAGGCATTCAGTTCAAACTCGGTGTAGAAAACGGACGATGACAAGGCGCCTCACAAATTTCAGCAGGGAATAGCACTGCAGAAGAACCAACAGCGCCCATGACAGCTTGCCCCGGCCATAGAAATAGCGGTAGTTGGCAAGCTCTGCCCGTTCCATGCTCCACATGTCGGCGCTGAGACCCGACGCACCATAAACCGGTTTGTAGACGGCGGCCAACTCGGCAAGCAGTTTAACCGTCGGCAGTGAGGCTCCCACGATGTCAAGCCACAAGCGGTGGTCCTCCATATGGCGTATGCCCTCTGCGAAGCGCAGGCCAATCTCCCGCTTCAGCATGACTGAGGGGGTTACGAACGGGTGGCGCAACAGCAGACTGGCCCAGGTGATCCGTTGTTCACCCCGCAGATCGACGGCCCACGCCGGAGCATTCGCTTCGTCCCCGGGCAGTTGCCGGCACAGATGGCCAGTGAGTGCGACGTCGGGATGCCCCTGCATGTACCCGTACTGGATTTCAATTTTTCTGGGGTGCCACGCGTCATCGGCGTCCAGAAAGGCAATGTACGGTTGCGTTGCCACATTCCAACCGGCATTGCGCGCTGAAGCCGCCCCTGCATTGGACGGAAGTTCGACAACCCTTACCCATTCGCCATACCGGGCTCTGATCGCCTGGAGTACGGTCAAGGTTCCATCACTGCTGGCGTCATCGACCAGAATCATTTCCGCCGGGCGCAGTGTCTGCGCCGCAACCGATGCGACTGCGCGTTCGATGGTTGCCGCACAGCGAAAGCAAGGCACCACGACAGAAACCGGCGCTGTCCTAGTCATGCGGAAAGGTAACCCCGTAGTACCGCCCTGAGGCGATCCGGTCGTCTGACCAACAGCCGCTTCACCACCATCCTGACCAGCATCAACATCACGGACACGGTTGGCATGGGTGCGTGACGCCGCAGGAAACGCACGCAGGATCGCGTCGCATATTGGTCCAGCACCGGGTTTCCCAGACCCAGACTGGCAGACTGCTTGTGCCAGACTTTAGAATCGCCCGCCACGGCCAACTGCCACCCGGCGTTGCGCAACCGAAAAGCCAGGTCGGTGTCCTCCCAGTACATGAAGAAGCTGGCCTCGTCGAACAGGCCAACCTGCTCCAGCGCGGCGCGCCGCAGCAATACGGAAGCGCCCGAGACAAAGTCGATGGGGCCGGGGACCAGACAATGCGTGGATCGACCCAGCCAAAGATTCACCCGACCACCGCCCCACAGCTGGACCCGGGTCACGTCATCGACCTCAAACAAAACCGACCCAACCGAACCCAGTGCAGGATTCTGGTCTGCCACACGGACCAGCGCCGAGAGTGCGCCACGGTCAACCGTAGCGTCGCTGTTGATCAGCCAGACATACTCTGCCCCTTGCGCCAAGGCATGCCGAATGCCCACGTTGCACCCGCCACCAAAACCCAGATTGGCACCGGTCTGCAGCAGTTCTATGGATGGCAGAGCCGTGCGCAGGTGGTCTGCCGATCCATCCGTTGAACCGTTGTCAACCACCAGGACCGTGAAGTTGCCGTAGTCCAGCTTCTGCAACGACTCCACACACGCGATGGTGTCTTTCCAGCCGTTCCAGTTCAACACCACGACGGCAACCCGCTTCATGCCTTGGCCCTCACACAGACCAGTTGCACCACATCCTGCTGCGCCAGTGCGGCGGGGGCCTTGCTGCGCATGAATGTTTTGGCCGCGTCCACATCAACCGGCAGAATGCTCAACGCTCTGCGCCGAATGCGTTCGGACTCCATCGCCGTTTCCAATGCATGCGACGGGATCTGGGTGCATTCAAAACCCTGCGCCCGCATCCAGCCGGTCAGCCATTGCGCATCAGGAATCGCCAAATGCCTGGGGGCCTCCAGACCCCGCCAATTTTCGCCATAGTGGCGGCGCAAATCACTGGCTGCGTTGGGTGCGCTGAGCAGCAGCACGCCCTGCGGCGCCAGCGAGGCTATCAGCAGACGCAACAGGTGCAAGGGCTGGTGCACATGCTCCAGCACATGCGAGCACACCACACAGTTCGCACGCCCCGGGTAATTGGCGAGCAATTCGTAGCCACCCTGCACCACCTGAAGCCCCTGCGCTTGTGCCGCTGCAACAGCGGAGGCATCCAGCTCGATGCCCAGCGTTTGCCAACCCAACTGGGCGGCCAGCTTCAACTTATCCCCGTTGCCGCAACCCACATCAATCAGCAAGCCCTTGGGCAACTGCACCCATTGCCGCAAACCAAAGGGTTCGGCAATCCAGGGCTTGAGCCATTTCACGCTCCAGCCCAACCAGCGCGGCAGTCCCAGCCGGGGGGCGATCGACGTATTGAACGACTGGGACCAATGCTCGTTTCGCAAGCGCTGCTTGAATGCACCCAAGCGACCAGGCCGCTGATCGCCCGCATGGGTGTAATAACGGGCGTACGCCTTGCCGATGGAGGCCGGGGTGGGGCGCGGGTGCAGGACCAGCGCCTGGCAATGGTCACAGCCCCAATAGTTCCACAGACCCGGCGCGCAGCCAAAGGCCCAGTCCTGTACCGCTTCAAAGGCCAGGGTGCGGTCCGTGCCGCCACAGTAGGGGCAGCAGGGCACGGGCTCTAGCGCGTCTGCGGGCCAGGCTTCAAATGCCATACAGCCTCCGCACGGCAAAGTGCAACAGCACCCAGTCCAGCAGCACACGCGCCACCCACGCCAGCGCGGCGCCCACCAGGCCAAAACGCGCCGACAACATCCACAAGGCCAACACATACAGCAGCAGCTCGGCCACATGAAAGAGCGCGGTCAGCCGCGGGTTGCCCTTGGCATGCAACAGGGTGTACGGCACCGACGCCAGTGAATTCACCCAAACGCCCACGCACAGGACCAGCACCACCGGCAGCGCTGAGCGGGCAAATTCATCGGATATCCACAGCACCAGGGCCGGATACGCCACAGCCGCAGCCAGCACACAGATGGCCAGCATGGCCAGGCCGACCCGCCGGTAGGTTTGCCGATACGCCAGGGCGGTATCGGCAGCGCCCATGCCTGCCAGCCGCGGCAGCAGTGCACCCGTCAGGGCCATGGGAATCAGCAGCAGGCGCAACAAGACATCTTGCGGAATGGCGTAGAGCGGCAACTGGTCTGCACCCACCGCCGCACTGACAAAGAACCGGTCACCGTACACCATCAAAGGGCCCACGATGCCGGTCACGGTAACCCAAAGGCCATAGTTCCACAGGGCCTGGAAATGGCGCCTGGCAAAGCCTGCCCCGCCTGAAAACAGATGCCCGCGCAACTGCGCCGTCATGGCCAGCACCACCAGGCAACGGCCCAGCACCAGGTACAGGGCGATCACCTCCAGACGCGGGCCATGAAAATAGACCGACCAGGCAGGCAGGGCAAACATCCAGACCCCCAGCACGATGCGGCTCAGGTTGGACGCCGCAAACCGGTCCAGGCCCTCCAACGCACCGCGCAAACCACTGGCCAGGGTGGTCGGCAACACGCCCACCGCAGCAATCAAAAAGGCCAAACGCGCGTCATCCTGCAAGGCGGGACTGATTTTGAGCCAGTGGTTGGCCAAGCCCGGTGCCAGCAGCCAGATCAGCGCCATGCCCAGCAAGCCCGCAGCCACGGTGAGTACCATGCCCGCCCGGAGCAGTGGGCCGGTGTCTGACGCCCGTCCGCTGGCGCCCAGTTGGCTGAGCTGCACGGTCAGCGCCCGGCCGACACCCAGGTCAAACACGCTGAAGTAGCCAATCAGGCCCCACACCAGCGTCAGCACACCAAAGGCCTCGCTGCCCAGGCGGTGCAGGGTGAAGGGAATCAGGGCCAGCCCCGCCACCATGGGAATGGCGGTGCCTGCCAGGTTCCACAAGGCGTTGCGTTTGAGCGACATGGGGCTATTTTAGGAGGCTGGCGTTTACCGGAAGTCCGTGTCGCCGGACATCAGCCACCAGCGGTCCTTGAAGACGTCGGCGCGCGGGTCGTCGGTCCAGCAACTGGTGGGAATGCTCACATTCAAAGCCACCTCTTTGCCCTCGGCCGCCAGGAAGCGCGGCAAGTGATTTTTGGTAATCCAGCAGTACAGGTAGGGCAGGCCCCACAGCCCCGTCAAGCGGCGCGCCTGGTCGATCAACAGGGGCAGATGGGCCAGCGGCGTGATGACGTCCACCAGCTCGCACATGGCCTCTAACCGGCGCAACACCATCAGGCCCAGCGGCTTGCCGGTGAGCCGCGACGTGACGAGCAGCACCTCGTAGTGGTTGTGCGGGTGGTTGAAGTAGCGGTGCTCCAGAAACGCCCAATCACGCACGCCCACCACGTCCTGCTGCAAATCGTGCGCCATGGCCGCCCACAGGGGTTCGACCAAGGCCTGGCTGGCAGCGCTGTCGCGCACCACCGGCTGCAAGCGGGTACGCAGCCGAAAACGGGGCGACGCCGGCTCCCAGCGCACCTCGGACATCTGGCCCACCTCGGAATACAGGCCCATCTTGGCCGCCACCTCCATGGCGCGTGCGTTGGGAAACCCAAAACCCAGCGGGCCATAGATCTCGGCACTGGTGGCCGCCGTCAGCAGGAACGGCCCCTGGCGCGTCATGACGCCGCGCTCTTTGGGATGCACCATCACGTCACAAATCTGGAACACCCAATCGGGCTTGCCGCACAGCATCACATCGCGGTACATGCCGCCATAGTGGGCAATCAAGGCGCCATGGCGCGCCGCCACGACACCGTTGCCATGGCCGTTGGCATATTTCCAGGTCCACAGCTCGCGGCTGATCGGGTGGCCAAACACTTCCTGAAACAGGGTGGCAATCTCGTCAAAATCACTGGGCCGCACGTGGCGAACCTGCCAGCGTGGCGCCGCCGCTTTGCGAAACACGCGGACAAAGCCATCGGTGCCTGAGGCTGCCGCACCTTCGGGAAGCTCTTGCCCGGCAAACCCGCAGCGGGCACCGATGGCCGCCACGTAGTCCAGCCAACGCGGCATGCGGGGCGGATGGTCTTCAGACGGCTGCCCCACCAAAACAACCACTGCATCATCTGCCAGCCACTGGGCCAGCTGATCCCACAGCGCCAACGGGTGCACCTGGGGCGAAAAGTCCGTCACCAAGGCCGCACCAAAACCTGTTGTTGCTGCGTCTGGCGGTGGCAGGCTGACCTGGCCAATGGCCTGGCGCGTGTCCGTGGGGAACTGCGCCCACTCGTGGGACGGGTTGAAGGGATGGCTGGTAACCTGGTAGCCCAGTGCCTCCAGCTGAGCCGCATGGGCGTTGGGTTGCGCACCCAAGAGCAGCACCGGGGCTGGCGCTGCTGGCAATAGACCGACCAACGCGGTGCTCAGCGTAAGCGTGTCGCCGGCCTGAGCCATGGGCATACCTTGTGTCATCTAAATCCTGCCCAAAAAATGCGCTATTTTAGTGGCCACTGCCATCTTGCGGGGTGACCAAGAAATTTGCGTTTGGCATCAGAAATATGCATTGCAAGTCATAGAAACTGCGAATTCCGCACAAATATGACGTGTAGCACATAACACCGTCAATACAACAGCCCAGTCATTGTCAAATCGGCCGCCAGCCCCGTGGAATGTGCGAAAGCAGCTATCAAAACTATAGCAAAACAATTAAACAAAAGGCTTGGCAGGCTTGAGGCGCAGCGCACGCTTCTCCACCAGATGCCACGATGCAAAGGCCAGCAAGCCAGTGATGGCGATAGCCAGAGCCGTTACAGCGCGTCGGGGACGCTCTTGGGGCGGGATCAGGCTCAGAGAGGCGGCAGCACCCGAGTGCGGTGTTTGCTCCTTATGCCGTGGAACCAGTGGCGCTCAAACTCGCAAGCGCAAGTGTAGACGTGCTTGAACTGGCACCGGCCCCACCAACCACTACGCCACCAACTGGTCCATTCAGCCATCCGATGTTGTCGGTTGGCCCCGTTTGCAGCGAAGCCAGATAGCTTGGATCCTTGGTATTTCTCCACTGATCAAACGACATCGAACTGCTGACACCGCCCGATTGTGCCATCGCGCTCCTCAGGTAGTCGTCATACGGCACCCTCTCCTTGGGGTCGGTATAGATTCCTGTTCCGTTGGTGTCTGATTGTCCGGCCAAAAAACGGGCTTTGTAAAGGTCAGGGAGCTTCAAACCCAACTTCGCCATATGGGCAATGTCGTCGCCTGGATTGGGGTTCCGGGCATAAAAATCCTTGATCTGTTGCCTGGTATAAGTTTGCCCGTTGCTTGCCAGAAAGCTCGCGCCTGTGGGTGGCGCCAGCGAGTAGGCCTTCCCGTTGTATCCATAGAAAAATGAATTGTTCTGTGCGGGTGTTGTGCTGGCCCTTGCCGCTGTTGAACTCATCGTCGCCGTCTTTTCGACGTTGATACCGGATGTGGCAGTTGCCGCAGGAGATGATTTCGCCTCCATTTGTGCGGCCAAGTCGGTCACTATCGTTGCAAACGGCGTTACCTTGGCCTGCGCTGCTGCGACGGTCGCCGATATAGACTTCTTTTGTGCGCTTAAAGCGGCAATCGCGTTAGACTTTGCCGCGTCCAGTGCGGAGGTGATGGACATTCTGCTTCCTTCATGTTGGCTGGTTGAGCTGGACCGACCTGCTTACGCTGCATTCCTGTCAAGCACTGCATCTCAATTTTCAAGGTTCGCGTCTGATGGCAATCATGAAAAAGCCAACACAAGACCCGGCTTTTGTTACGATCAACACTGATTCCACCCTTGGCGTGAGTGCACCGCTGATGTACGCATATCGCTCGGAGTCGCCGGCATTCGGTTCGATGATGATCAACCCTTGTCAGCATTGACCTAACATCACCGGTTGGCCTTAGAAGCAAAGCCGTTAAATGAACCCAAACACTCCGATCTACGTCACTCAGCCCTACCTGCCACCGCTTGAGGAGTTCATTCCGTATCTGGAAAAGATCTGGGGAAACAAAATTCTCACCAATTGCGGCCCGTTTCATCAGCAACTGGAACAGGCATTGTGCGACTACCTGGGCGTGCAACATCTCTCACTTTTTACCAACGGAACGTTGGCTCTGGTGACTGCGTTGCAAGCCCTTCGTATAACCGGTGAAGTCATCACGACACCCTATTCTTTCGTGGCCACGGCGCACTCGTTGCTATGGAATGGCATCAAGCCCGTGTTCGTCGACATCGACCCCAACACCCTCAACCTGGACCCCGCCAAGATTGAGGCGGCCATTACACCGCAGACCACTGCCATCATGCCGGTGCATGTATATGGTCACCCGTGCGATGTGCGGGCAATCCAGGACATTGCTGACCGCTACAACTTGAAAGTAATCTATGACGCTGCCCATGCGTTTGGCGTTCAGGACCAAGGAGGCAGCGTGCTTCGGCACGGCGATCTGTCGGTGCTGAGTTTCCATGCGACCAAAGTATTCAACACCTTCGAGGGCGGCGCCATTGTCTGCCCAGATGCAAAAACCAAGCAGCACATGGATCGACTGAAGAATTTTGGTTTTGCCGATGAAGCAACGGTTATTGCAGTAGGCATCAACGGCAAAATGAGTGAAATCAACGCGGCATTTGGATTGCTACAGCTGCGCCACGTCAACCAGGCTCTGGCGCGGCGCCAGGAGATCGACACCATCTATCGGGAAAAACTCAAAGGCGTTACTGGCCTGCGCTGTCTGCAAGGAACAGGACAGGCGCTCGGCAATCACGCCTATTTTCCCGTTCTACTGGATGTCGATTACCCCCTCAGCCGCGATTGCTTACACCAGAAGCTCCGCGACCACGACATATTCGCCCGCCGCTACTTTTTTCCGCTGATTTCTGACTTTCCGATGTACCGGGGCTTGCCTTCCGCTCATCGGCACAACTTGCCAGTGGCCAGTGACGTTGCACAAAGGATTTTGTGTTTGCCAATATATCCTGGATTAGGCGATGATCAGATCAGAAAAATCACCAACATCATTTCTGATCAATTATGAAGCCACGCAATGTATTAGTATTTCCGGCGGGCACTGAAATTGGATTGGAGATATTCAGTGCGCTTCAGCATTGCAAAGAAGTAACCATCTTTGGTGCGGGACAAGATGTAAGCAATCATGGAAGATTTGCATTCCCGGAATATCACATACTTCCAAGCATTCACGATGACAACTGGCTGGAATTACTAATTTCCCTTTGCGAGAAATTGAGTATTGATTACATTTTCCCTGCGTATGACGATATCATAGTTGCACTTAGTCGTGTACGCGACCTCATTCCTGCTACAGTTATATCTCCCTCGCAGGACATCTGTGAAATTACGCGTTCCAAGTCAGCGACGTACACACGACTATGTCAATTAATTCGAGTGCCCAAAGTTTATGATCAGAACGAAAGAGATTTGGAGTTTCCATTATTTGTAAAACCCGATAAAGGTCAGGGTTCGGTAGATACCCGCATAGTTTCGAATTATTCGGAACTACACTCCGCGATTGCTCAAATACCAAGTGCCATTGTTTGCGAGTACTTGCCGGGAGATGAGTACACAGTTGATTGTTTTTCCGATAGAGATCGCGGACTTTTGTTTGCAGGGGCACGCGTACGAAATCGCCTCCGCAACGGGATCGCTGTAAACACCGTAGCCATTGAACTTTCTGAGATATATAGCATTGCCAATGCTATTAGCGGAGAACTTGAATTACGTGGCGCCTGGTTTTTTCAACTTAAACGGGCACATGACAACGAGTTGACTCTACTGGAAATCGCTCCTCGCATTGCGGGTTCAATGGCCGTCAATCGCGTTGCTGGCATTAATTTCCCATTACTAAGCATCTTCGAACATGAGCGTTTGCACATTCACATTAGCCGAAACCTGACCGCAGTTGAAATGGACCGTGCACTCTGCAATCGTTACTCCCATGATATCCAGTACGGTGTTTTGTATGTTGACCTGGATGACACTTTAATTCTGAATGGCTTGGTTAATATTAGTATTGTTAAATTAATTTTCCAGTGCATCAATAAAAATATACCGGTAAAACTACTGACCAGACACAAGGGCGATTTAGCCAACACACTTTCAAAACATCGCCTGAATGGCTTATTTGACAAAATAATACATATTTCAGCCAGTGACAAGAAGTCAAAATATATTGTTGAAAATGATGCCATATTGGTTGATGACAGTTTTTCTGAGCGCATGGAAGTTAACAATCAATGCAACATTTTTACCTTTGATTGCAGTATGATTGAAATATTAACGCAGCAATCAGAATTTTTGAACAGGTCTTGAATAACATGAACGTTAAGCGCAATGAAATGGATTTTTTGGAAAGCGTAATTGACACCTACGTTATGAGTGAAAGTCCCCAAGATCGGCTAATAAAGACACAGGCCGTCAGGACATTTCGCCCATATATGCGTGCCAATGGGAATGCTCTTGAATATGGCTGCTGCGATGGATTCATGACATCTCTAATCTCGCCGTTAAGCAGCACTCTAACGGTAGTCGATGGTTCTAAGAGTTTTATTGAACTAGCTCGAAAACGGGCGTCGGACAATGTCAATTTTGTGCATGCACTTTTCGAAGACTTTTCCCCTCAGAATAAATTCGATTACATTTTTGCAACCTATGTTCTTGAACACGTTACCGATGCTGTCGAATTCTTGAGAAAGGCCGCAAGTTTACTATCCGAAGATGGACTACTATTTATCGTAGTTCCCAATGCACGTGCACTGTCGCGCCAGCTTGCCCGCCACATGGGTTTAATCACCGATCTTTATGCACTCACTCAAAATGATATTAACCACGGCCATCGGCGCGTTTATGACCGGGTCACATTATCAAGCGACATTGATGCTTCTGGGCTTGTCCAAGTGAGTCAGGGTGGATTATTACTTAAACTATTGGCCGATTTTCAAATGGATAAATTGATTGATACTGGAATTATTGGAAAATCCCAGCAAGAGGGTTTATACAAAATGGGCCTAGAGTATCCTGATTTTGCAGGAAGTCTTTTTTCGGTATGTCGAAAATAAACAATTTGACAACATGCCCATATCCAAAGCAATCCTCATTTTCCCGGCAGGCCTGCCGAGGGCGCTAGAGTTTCTCGGTTCATGTTTATGCGAGCACCGCAATGTTATTGGCGCGTCCTCGCTTGCGTACGACCCTGCGCGGACACAGTACCCCGCCTGGATTACTCTGCCTTACATCAATCAGGCTAGCTTCGCTGCAGAGTTGAGCCAGGCCATTTGTGATATGAACGTGGGCAGCATCTATTCTTCGCACCCTGTCGTATGGGACTACCTCAGCCGGACATTGGAACATGTTGCCCCAAACGTTGCCTTGCTTAATGCATCCCCGGCAAACGCCGAGATGGAGAGCTATCGAGCAGCACAAAGGCGCGCCAGGGCGCTGCTTGATACACCTTTGCTACTCTCTGTTGACCATGCTCCGAAAGCCGACATGTCTGCAATGGAGGCAGCAGCCTTGTACTTTCATGCGGAAGTCATTCCCGGGATGTGCGACCACGAAAAGCTGCGCGCCTTGTATGAGATTTCCCGTTATTGCCCTTCCGGCGACGTGGTAGAGATCGGTAGTTGGTGGGGCAAGTCTGCTTTCATTTTTTTAAAATTGGCGCAAACCTTCGACATCGGCAATCTGTTGTGTGTGGACCCATGGTCCGACGCGCACCTCGTGCAAGACGACAAAAATGGCTTGGTGGACGCTGCCGCCGCTCAGTTCAGTGCGCAAGAAGCCCTTGATGTCTTTCAGATGAATTTGCTGCCCTATAGTCGCGGCGATGTGAACTACCTGCGTATGCCATCGACCGACGGCGCTACACGGTACCGAAGTCTGGCCAAGGTGCAAACCCCGGTTTTTGGAGATACCCAATACGTCGGCCGAATTTCTCTATTGCACATCGACGGCAACCACAGCTACGAAAACGCCAAGGCTGATATGGCGGCCTGGAGCGACTTAGTTACTTCAGGGGGATGGATTGTGATTGACGACTACACCTGGCCATTTGGCGATGGGCCCAAGCGCGTTGGCAACGAATATCTGGCTGAGAACAGCAACCGAATTTCCACTGCTTTCGTAATGGGCGGTGCCTTGTTTGTTAGGCTAAACTAACCCTGTTTCTATTATTTTTTCAGCAGCAACATTATTTTTTTGAATCGCACCGATTTGTGATTGAATCTCGCGAAACCATGCAACTACGTCGACAATAGCCTTCTCGTTCTCAAACAAACTGTCATTATTGGCTAAAATCTTGGACTGAATATTAAGCCGCAACTCTTTGTTGTTGGCAATAGCTAGTGCCTTTTGCGCATAATCTTCGCAGTCCTGCGCCACGCACTCCATTACATCTAAAATTTTGGCGTAAAAAAGCCCCACGCGGCCTCTCATAAACTCCGATGGCCTAGTGACAAAGGGCGTTCCGACAGAGCAAGTTGCGATGGCTGTCGTGCCTATTCCAAAATGAAACGGGTCAAGTATGACATCTGACGCTTTTGCCATGCAAATAAAGTCAAAATAATTGACAATCCATGGCAAAAATAATATCCGCTCGCGCAGGTTTTCTGGGATAGTTCGACTGAATCGCTTCTCTAACAGTCCTTTCCAAGCAGAATATTTTCGATCTTCAAAAAATACTACATATCCTTCTGGATCAAGTTGAAGAATACGCGCGACCGCCTCATCAAAGTCCGGGTGGATTTTCTGGAGTGTCATTGGACATGTATATATTCGCCCATGCTCCGGCAAGCCCAGTTCTTTTTTTGATTTAAATCGGGCCGGCATTGCCGGTCGTTCAAAATAGAATGCCCCAAATGGTAACCGAACCAACTTCTCGCTGTAGTGACTCTGGGCTTCTTTTGTCTCTGCCAATGCTGCCGACAAGTAATAGTCCATATTTCTGATGCCAGTGGTAACTGGGTGGCCGCCCATCACACACTGGACCGCTGCGAGTCGAGCGAACGCCAGGAAATAGCTCAGCGGTTCCATGCCTATGTCAAGATAAATCAATATATCAAGAGACAGCGAGGCAATTATTTCCCTAGCAGCCGACAGCTTCCGTGGAATGTGAACGTGTTGGCCTGAAAATTCGCCAAAAATCTCCCGTTCGTTTCCTCCTTGCATGTCGTGATTTGATATTAATATGATCTCAAAGGATTGGTTCAACGCCAGTTTAGATATTATTTTCTTGAATGACAGAGATACCGAGTGCGTGTAAATGAACTTTGATAGAAAGCCTATACGCGTTTTATTTTTCAGCGGACTTCTTGTCAAGCAGTGCGCGGCGGTGAACAACAGACTGGGGCATGCACTCTCATAAAACTGCGCAATATTCTTTTGAAGAGTTAGGTCATTTTCTCCGTGAAATGCCAGATAGAAATTTGTCGAGCATTCCTCTGCCAAAGGATCAATCAATGTCACCCTTCCAGCCAGGTTATCCAAATTCTGTTGTATAGAGGCGCGGTGGCGCATTACATCCGCCTTCGAGCTCATAATTGGGGGTAGCATCAGAGCCAGCTTTACCGCAGTGCTGCCGCTGAGTCGCGCCGGCTCGCTTCTTAGGTAAGCAGCTCTTGCATTATCTACATCGCCCTGCATCAACAATACCTTCCCCAAGTTGGCGAAGGCCAGACTTAAGTCTGGTTTGATGGACAGGGCTTGCCTGAAGCTGATGATTGCCTCCTCCAGCCTACCTTGATCAAGGTAAACCTTACCAAGATTATTGTATGCTTCGGCGTACTGTGGGTTTATTTGCAGCGCTTTTTTATAGCTCCCAATTGCTTCATTCATCAGTCCTTTTGCCTGCAGTACATTGCCGAAATTATTATGTGCTTCTGCAAAATTGGGCTGCAGTGCAATTGCTTCAAGAAAACAGCTGGAGGCTTCTTCCAAACTCCCCTGTGCCCGCAGTGCGCTTCCCAGACGGCTATATGCATCTGGATTATTGGGCTTTAGCAACAATTCCTGTCTATAGCAGGAAATAGCTTCCTCCAAACGCCCTTGCGATCTGAAAAGAAGTCCCAGGTTACAGTGAAACAGTGGCTCAGCCGGACGGTTCGCGATTGACCGCTGGATGAAATGAATGGCCGAGTCAACGTTGCCTTGCTGCTGGTTGATAAGTGCAAGTAAATGGAACGCGTCTGCGTGGTGTGGGTCCTGTTTTAGTATTTGCTGGCAAATCAAGTTGGCCTGGGCCAAGTGTGCAGATTGAAAGCTTTGAATTGCCGTATGAAACCACACTGAATTGGAGGAATCTTTACTCATAGTTTTTACTGGGCCAACGCATTCAGATAGGCTCGAACTTGGGATGCTGCTCTCATCGGGGTGCAAAACCCGAGTGTTTGGGGCCAGAGCACCGTGTATTCCACATCGACCGGTATGCGGCCTCCACCTCCCGCGCTAGTCCAGCGCCATCCAGCAATCCGCTGGCTTCCATGCGACCGCGCAGGGTGGCACGTACGGACGCGAGTCGGTCTTGGTCTGTCGCCAATGCAAGCGCGATGCCGCGATACTGTTCAGGGGTCTGCGCTACCAGTTCATCCAGACCCAAACCAGTCAAAATGCTGCACCCTACCCGACTGGCCGCCGACTGCCCACTCAATGTAACGACCGGCAGGCCCATCCACAGCGCATGGCAGCTCGTGACCCCACCGTTGAACGGAAATGGATCGAGCGCAATATCCGCTTCTTGACCGACGCGCAAGAAATCCTCTATGCCACTCCAGCCCCGCAGCGTCAGGCGCTCCGTTGCCACGCCCTTGGTCGCAAAAAAATGCATTACTTCTTGCGACAGTGCCTCTCCGTCCAGCCCGGCCGCTTGCAGTAGTAATCGGGAGTCCGGCGTGCCAAGCAAGATATCGGCCCACAAAGCCATCATGGGGCGAGTGATTTTGGCCAGACTGTTAAGCGATGCATATGTGACAAAGCCATTGCGCGCCACTGGACCACTGCCAACTGCGGGTGTGCTGGATTCTGGACCAAATGCCGCGTAGAACCGGCTTAAACGCACGAGTGTTTCGCTGTAAAACTGCTCACTCTCACCCGGAGGGTCCATGACCGCATCGGTTAGCCGGAAGTGCATGGTCCTGAGCCCAGTAGACGCCGGAAAGCCAAACCAACTCACCTGCACGGGCGCGGGCTGTCGGGCAAACACCAACAATCGATTGCCATCGGTATGCCCAGACAAATCCACCAGAATATCGATTAGATCTTCTCGTATTCGAGCCGCCAGAGCCTCATCGCTGAGCGTTGCGCAGTCTACCCAAACATCGGCATGGCCCTTCAGCCGGGCTGTTACCGCATCGCACAAAACAGCTTCGCAGGTGCTGTAACAGAAAATCTCAAAATCTTCATGCTGATGCCCTGCCAGCAAGGGCTCGGCCCAGTATGCGACCGCGTGGTGGCGAAAGTCCGCCGATATATAGCCAATGCGCAGGCGCCTTTCCGGTTCCGGTCGATTGGTGTGTGGCTTTACTGCAGCTCGGAGCGGCTCGGCATGAATGCGGTCCCACTCTGCTGCCTGAATCTGCATTGGTGACTGGTCCGGGCTGGAGTAACTGGTGGCAAGCAGTAAGTTGCTCCGGTGATTGGGGTTTGTCGGTTCAATGCGCAATGCTTCTTGAAATGCCTCCAATGCGCCATCCATATGCCCCAGCTTCAACAGCTCACCACCCAAATTGGAGAATATCTGGGCCGTTTCGGGTTGGAGCGTTGCTGCGACGCGGTAGGATGCAACGGCTTCAAAGGGACGCTGCACCATGGCATAGGCCTGACCAAGGCTAAAGTGCGCGTCTGCGTAATCGGGGCGAATACGGATGGCTTCCTGACACTCTGCGATGGCTGCTCCAATATGGCCCTCGGCCTTCAGTTCCGTACACAAGTTGTAGTGTGGGTCCGCATATTTGGAGCTCACCCGAATGGCAGTTTGGAAGCTCGCTTTTGCCTCTTTGCGCTTTCCTTGTTTGCGCAACGCCAGTCCCAGGTTGTTATGGGCCACCGCGTAATCTGGCTTCAGATGTACGGCGGTGCGGTAATGCAAAATGGCCTCATCCGTCCGCCCTTGCTTTGACAGCATATTGCCGAGGTTATAGAAGTAGGGATATGCCTTGGGGTTGCTGACAGTTGCCCGGGTCACCAAGGCTATGGCTTCGTCTAGGCGGCCCAGGTCGTCGCACAGGCACCCATACAGATGCAGTGCGTCTGCGTGGTGAGGCGCCTGCTCCAATACTTTGAGATAGATCTCTTCTGCCCCAACCAGGTCGCGGGACTTGTAACGTGCTACTGCCTCGCCAACCATAAGGGTGAGGCGCTGTTGTTGGTCGGCGACTCCCATGTTTAGCCCCAGTCGTTGGCCAGCGTTACCCAATGCCCATTAGGCATATGAAACCACTGGCCCAGTTGAGTTACAACTCCCGGAAGTTGTTTCCGAACAGGTCCTTGAACAGGCAATACCAGTTGCCATCCACATAGATCCAGTCCTGGATTGTTTCCATCTCTTGCTTGGGGACCGATATTTTTCGGCCGTTGATCACCATTTCAGGGACTTCCGAAGTGTATTTGACCTTGACGGTGGCCTGCCGTTCGCCGTTCATCTCGAACCCTACAAATTCATAAGCGTAGTACGTCACCATACCCTGGGAAGCGATGTACCCAGGCTTGGAGTTCTTTGAGCGCATGAACGGGTCCATGAGGTCATAGCTGCCGGCCCAGTCGGCCTTTAACCGGGTGTCCCACCAGGCGCTGACCCTTGCTTTTAGAGTACTGGTGTCTGCAACACCATGGCTGACAGCCAAAATGCCCTTTGCCATGGGGTCGATCCGATTGACAACGGTCTGGCCCTGCCCCATCTTGGTAGATTCCGCACCAATGTAGCTGACCATGGATACCCACCATTCGTCACCCTTGGCGCTTAGGTGGGGAAACTGTGAAGTGGCGTTCTCGGTCCCACTGCCCATCAGAAAATCATGGCTCCAAGTGGTACCGCGGTCCGCAGAATAGGCCCCGACGACGACTGAGCGAAAAAAGCGATAGTCTGTCCAAACCACCATGACACCTTGTTTGGTGTCGAAGGCAATGGTTGGCAAAATCGCCGAGTCACGGTACTCGTCACCGCTATTGAGGCGAACCGGTGCGCTGAAGTGCTCACCATCTTCTGCTTTCAGGTAATACAAATTGGTGTTGGCATTCTTGGCATCGCCTTTTCGTCCGAATATAAGATGCACGGCGCCGCTAGCATCCTCTTTCACGGTAAGGTCCTGCATGGTCACGCCGTCTGCGCCCACCTCTGCAACCGTTGCAGCCGGAGCCCATGTGCTCCCCCCATCTGCAGATGCGCTAGCTTTGACAGTTTTGGCGTCAAACCAGTAGACCATGAGCCGTCCTTTAGAACGGACCAAGTGCGGAAACAAGGCTTGGTTGGCGCCGCATTTGGCCACCTCAACCGCGTCGCGCCAGTTGTCGCCCCGATCATCAGATGCTCGAACATAGACTGCGCAACCATTTTTACCAGCCTCTACCCAAGTTAGCCAAACCCAGTTGCCGTCTGCCCGCAAGAAGGGCTCCGCAGAAAAGCTTTCGCCCTCTTTGTCAACATCCAGTCGCACGTCTTTTTGCTTCCAGGTTGCCCCATGATCGTGTGAAACATTGAAGTAAAGATCGTAGTTGCCGCCAGACCGCTCATCTTGCCAAACGGCATAGACATCACCCGACTTGTTGCCGCTAAGCACCGGCATAAAGGCGCCGTTCCCCGTGCTGATTCGGGTAGCGGGGCTAAAGGTTTCTCCATTCGAAGAATGGGCTACGTAAACCATTTTGTCGCCGTTTTTGCCCAGGCCCTGCTTGCTGTCCACTGCAAGCTTGTGTCGCCATGCGGCGTATATATTCTGATCGTCGCTGTAGGCAGAAACACCTGCGAGGTGCGCATCCCCGGGAGCTCCTGCAATCAGCGCATCTTTCCCGGTTTGGAAATTGTGTGACACCAAGGTATCTTCCGCGGCGTAACGGACCTGGTACATCACTCCCTTGTGTTCCTGCAATAGCGGCTTATCCCGGGTTGTAAACAAGCCAGAAACCAAACTACCCTGCCATTGGGCCTGAACAATCTCATTTTTGGGAGCAACGGAAGCACACCCGACGCCGGACAAAACAGCGACGACAAGAATTAGGCGTAGGACCAACTTAAACACTGTATACATCTCCACACTCATTGAAAAAAATGCTGACTGCACGCTGCAGCCTTAACACCATCCTGAGACACACAAAGAGCTATCGAGTTCCAATAAATTTGGACAAAAGAAAAAGGGCGGGGAATAATCCCCGCCCTTTTTAACCGACAACCGAAATATTAACGGTGTGCGACGCGGTTGATGAAGTTCTGTGTTCCACCAGCGATCAGGTTAGTGGACTGCACCGAGTACACCAAGGATTTGTCAGCGGTACCGCCGGAAGCAGCTGCAGTAATTGCAGTAGTCATCAAAGCCATGCCACCCAAGTTGGAGTTAGCAAGAGCACCGGACTGCAACATTTGAGCACGGGTAACCAGACCAGTACATGTCACAGCAGCAGCCAACGAACCGGAAGTGAATGCTTCCTTCATGTCATAAGCGCCACCCAAGGTACCAGCAGTATTGAACATGCTGTAAGAAGCTGCGATACCACCGATAGCTGCGCTAGGCGACATCAGAGTTTCCAGACCCAAAGGAACGACATACCAGCTGGAAGTCACGTCAGGCGACTTGTACCAAGTAACCATGTGATTGCCGTGACCGCCACCAGCAACGATAGCCGAGCTAGCTGCTTCTGGTCCACCAACAACAGCCGTATTGTCGATGCTGAAGTCAGCAGGCAATGCATTGGTTGTGTTCAGACCTTGTGTGGAGTAAGCCATGCGCAGGCCGGTTGCGGTATCAACCACAACAGCAGAACCGTACAGGCCATCACCAGACAAACCGTTGGAGTTAACAACCAGGAAACCCGACTTGTCAGCACCACCGGTCCAAGCGAAACCACCGTTGGTGTCGCCGTTAGCCAAGCTGGTAGTCACGTTAACTTTGTTCGACATTTCGAACTGGGTCACGTCATTTGCAGTCAATGTACCGTTGCCGTCAGAGTGCTCGCAACCTGTACCATTGGTAGCAGTAGATGCCTTCATGCCGTAGATGAAGTGCATTGCACCACCAGCGTTACCAACAGTGGTATTACCATTGTTGATAGTCAGGAATGTGAAAGCAGACGAACCAGAGCTCACAAACGGGAACAACAGGTTTGTTGTTCCGATTTCCGCTGCGAACGATGCAGTGCTAGCCAGCACAGCAGCTGCGAGCAGAGACTTTTGAAAAGTTTTTTTCATGTTACGTTTCCTATTTTGGCCAAAATAAAATAATTCATACATCCGAGATGGCAATAAATTACCGCCCCCAGTGTACTACCTTTTGCACTAACGAAATCCATTGTACATGGATTGACTAAACCGGTCAAAAAAACTAAAAGTTGCTCTGCCGGATGGCCAGTTCCCTGACGCATGGTGCCAATGTACAAAAGAACACTAGCAAGGTCAAAGAGATTCCAAGCGATTTGCGAGGCTTTTTGCGTCTGTGTGCCTTTAATGCAACACCAAAACAACAAATTTAGTTACCTTTGGCGCCCTCTGCCCGGGCCGCTGCGTTGTCTTCACTCTTCAGTGTGCCAATAGCATCCCCATTTAGCTTGCGCATGCCAGTGAGTTTTTTGCGGAATTCGGCGGTCACTTCACGGGCCTGTTGGTTATCGTTCACCACGCGCGGCGTGATAGTGATAATGAGCTCGCGGCGGGTGCTGGTGTCACTCTTGGCACCGAATATGGCCCCCAACACGGGTATGTCTGACAAGAGCGGCAGGCCCGAAGATCCAGCGTTTTTATCGTCCTTGATCAAACCGCCCAGCACCATAGTGTCGCCCGACTGCACAGCCACGGTGGTTTGCGCAGAGCGCTTGTTGATGGTGGGCGAATTGAGGCCCGTGGTGGTGACGCCGTCTTGTACGTCGCTCACTTCCTGGCTGATTTCCAGCGTGACTAGGCCACCTGAATTGATATGCGGCCGCACAGACAGCACCACCCCGGTATCCACATACACCACCGACGTGGTGATGGCTGCAGACCCTGTGGCCCCGGTGATGGTGCTTTGGCCCTGCACGGGCACGCTGGAGCCCACATTGATCTTGGCGATCTGGTTGTCGGTCACCATGATGTGCGGGGATGAGATGACGTTAACCTTGGTGTTGCTGGCCAGCGCACTCAGCACCGCTGAGACGTTGCCGCCGGTGGTGCGCCATACGGCCGAGAATGCTTGGCGCGGGGTAACGGTGCCCGTAGGGTCCGATGGCAGCGCCCGAATGTTGGAGTTGGTGTTAAACAGCATGCCAGACAGGTTGTTGTTGCTGTTAAAAAACCACTCCAGGCCATAGCTCAAGGCACCAGTGAGGGTGACCTCGGCAATGGTGACTTCGACCAGCACCTGACGGGGCACTACGTCGAGCTTTTTAACGGCTTCTTCGATCTTTTCGTATTCGGCGCCGTTGGCCAAAATCAGCAACGAATTGTTGTCGCGGTCCGCAATGACTTTGATGGTGCTGCCGGCGCCAAGGCCCAGCGCCTCGCCCGTGCCGGTGGCCACCACACCGGGTGAGGCCGCCGTAGCTGCGTTAGGCAGCGACGCCCCGCCAGCAGCGCCTGTGCCGGTTGAACCGGAGAGCCCAGCACCACCGGCCAACGGGTTCTGGCTTGCACTGCTGCCAGACGATGCCAGCGACGTGCCGGTCAACCCGGGCGCCACAGACGCGGCGGGGGTTGTGGAAGTCGATTTGCCGCCAATAACCTGGCTGAGCAAGGCGGCAATTTTTTCGGCATTGCCGTTTTGCACCGGGTACACATACAAACGCGTGCCGCTCTTGCCACCATTGCGGTCCAGACGCTCTACCCAGACCTTGGCCTGCTCCAGATACTGCGGCCGTGAGCTGACCACAAACACAGCGTTCATGCGCTCAATGGGGATGATGCGCAGCATGCCCGCGAACGGGCTTTTGGATTTGTCGCCAAAGAGCAGATCCAGCTCGGGCAGGATGCTTTTGACATCGACACTTTTCAGGGTAAACAGGCCAACCGACATGCCGGCAAGCCAGTCCAGATCAAACACACCCACGGTTTCCAGCGCGTGGCGCATTTCGCCCTCAGCGCCAGCCAGCATGAGCAGGTTGCGGGTTTCGTCAACCCGCAGAATGCTGCCTTCAGGCAAAAGTGGCTCCAAAATTTTGGACATTTCGCGAGCTGCAATGTATTGCAGCTGCACGATCTGCACGCTGTAGCCGGGCTGTAGCGCGCCAAGCTGCGGCGTCGTAGAGCCGCGCAGCGCGCTGTTGAGCGGGCCAATCTTGTAGGAGCCGTTCTCACGCACCATGGCCGCGCCATTCATGCGCAGCACGGTTTCCAGAATGGGGGTTACCGCTGCGCGGTTGATGGCTTGGCTGGTATGGATGGTCACCGTGCCATTGACCTTGGGGTCGATGGTGTAGTTCTCACCCAGCATGTCACCCATGACGACGCGCACCACTTCGCGCAGGTCAGCGCCTTCAAAATTCAGCACAATGTCTTGCGCTCCTGCTGGTGCGGCTGCAACGTTGGCCGGCTTGACGAAGACACCCGTCCCGGGGATGAGCTTGGTGGCACTGTCAGCGTCATTCTTCTTTTGGTTGACTGCGGCTGCATCTGCTTTGTCGTCCACCGCATCGCTTTGGGCCTTGCCTTTGGCAGGCGCCATGGGCAAGGGTGCAACCGGTGCGACAGCAGCCCCCTGGGCAGCGGGTTGTGTGGCACACCCCATAAAAGCCACTGGCAAGCAGTAGATCAGCGCCAAGGCCATTGCCAAGCGTTTGTATGCATGTTTGTTCATTTGCGTTCCTTAACGTTCCGGGCGCAGCCGGCATCCTGAATGAATGAGAGAGCCGTCATGCTACTTTTTTGGTAGCGGCGGGGGTATTATTGACGGGGGCTTGGGGCCAGAACTAGCATCAGCCGGTTTGGCAGGACCCGCCGGAGCAGACGCCTGCGGGCTTGGGCCTGACGCGGCACGGGCCGGGGCAGACGCAGCTGACGCCGGCTGTGCGGGCGCGGTTGCGGGCGGCACCCCTTGGGTTTGCGGCGGCGTTGCCAGCTTGGGACCTGCTTGGACGTTGAGAATCAGTTCTTCCGTCTCCGCGCCCTGGCGCAGCACGACGCGCGTGGGCTCTACCTCGCCCAAGGTGATGCCGCGTACGACTCCAACCAGTGCAACGGTTTCGGTCTTGTTGGTCTGGACGTCACGCAGCAGTGCCGAGCGCTGCTGCGGGGTAATCAACACACCCACCAGCACAAATTGGCCCTTTTTCATGGCCCCACGCCCGCCCTTGCCCGCGGAGGCCGCCGAGCGCCGATTGCCTGCAAAGAGGTTGCGGGACAGCAACTCAGGGAAACCGGCTTCGGCTTCGGGCAAATTGAATTCTGGCAGTATTTGTTGAGCAGGTACTGCAGTGACCGGAATGGTGCGCATTTTGGTCAATTGCTGCTGCAGCAGCAAACCTTGGGTCCACTCCCAAAACAGCACACCTGCCAGCACCAGTGCTGACAACGCCAACGCAATGGCGAGGGCTTTTCCCCGTGGGATAGCGGTGTTCATTGCGGCCTTCATGGCGCACCTTTCAGGGCATAACCCGTCAAGTCAAACTGGACGTTCAAGTCCGGCTCGGTGGCAGAGTCGTTGCGCGCGGCGGGGTTGAAAGGTGCCCGAATGGAGAAATTGTCGACAAAAAGATAGGGGCGTGCCGATTCCAGCGCATACAGCATGGCTTTGACTGCACTCAAAGGTGCCGTCAATTGAAGCGCAACCGAGACTTGCCGGTAGGCACCGTCGTCTTTGTGCGGCAGGATTTGAATGCTATTGAGTTTGCCGCCATTCTCGTCCAGGATGATTTTGGCTTGCTCCTGCAGCTCGGCCGCGGCCAGTGCCGGGCTTGCACTTTTAAGGAAGTGGTGATTGGCCTCCAGTCCCATGACTTCAGCGGCCTTTTTCTGCAAACCGTCTCGCATGCCAACTATTCTGGAGTAGCGTTCAATGCGGGTGGCGGCATCTTCCACCGCTACGTCATAACGCTGATTGAGCAGCCACAACGGCAGGGCAATGGCCCCGATCACCAGGGCAATGACCAGCCCCAGAAGGGCCAGCGCTGCTGCTTTGCTTTGTTTGGGGGTCAGGTTAGTCATGGCTTCTTCTCCGCCGACGCGGCAGCAACCGGGGCAGACGCGGGCGTTGCAATAACAGCAATGGTGGCAATGGCTGCGATAGGTCGCACCTGCAAGGCCAGCTGGTAATGCTCTGTGCCGCTGGACTGGCCTTTAGTCAAAGGCGAGCGGAAGCTTGCCTCCCTGAACATGCTGGACTGCTCAAACAAGCCAATCAGCCTGACCGAGGAGGCGGTTTCCCCTTGGATTTGCAGTTCTTTGCCCTTGATGTCGAGGGTCTGTACCCAGGTGTCGTCCGGCAACACACGGGTGAGCTCCTCCAGTGCCTGAATGACAGTCGGGGTCGACTGCCGCTTTTGCAGCAGGTAATTGTGTTTATCAACACGCGCCTCCAGCTCGCGGCGCAACGTGTCCACCGTTTCGGCAGCTTTTTTCCCTTTGTCGACCCATGGCAGCATTTGCACGACCGCTTCGCGCTTGATAACCAGTGGCATGGCCATGGCAGTCAGCGCCAACAAACCAACCAGCGCGGCCAGCCACGGATTGGCGCCATGCTTCAGCGCAGAAGGTGCATTACCGAGTCCAGCGGACAGAAGACTGACCAGATTGCCATCTGCCAGCATGTCGGTTACAAACACCGCCCGCACCGGCAGCCCCAGGCCGCTCAGCGTTTTAATAGCGGCATCGACACCCTCGCGTGGGGTCGCAGCGAACTCGACCGTGAGTTGGCCGCGTTCAAAATCCCGCCCCGTCACCCAGTAGCCAAAATACACCTTGCCTGCGGGAAACGGCGTGTGTTGCTCCATCTGGAACTCCAGCACCTGGCGTAGGTTCTCTTCGGTTGCCAGGGGTAGCGTCAGGGCTTTGCGCAAAATACGATCCGGCGTCAGTGTGAGCGCCACGTCGCGCAGATCGTTGTTTTCTGGACGGCTAAATTGGGCGGTCACCTGCTCCAGCGGCACCAGCATGAAGCTCTCAGCATTGACGCGGGTCGAGCGCATCCAGGCCGGCACCATGCTGCCGAGCTCGCCCAGCCACCAGCGCAGGAAACGCCCGGCAACCAGCTGTTGCTTCAGCCTTGCCAGAGTTTCTTTGTAGTTTTCCGTCGATGTGTTCATCACTTTTCCGTCAATTGTTCGGACTCCCCTTCGCCCCATGCCAGCACGGTCACCGGGCGCTTGGGGTCTTGCGCCAATCGGGCTACCGTTTGGCGGACAAACACCGTTCCGTCGGGCATTTTGACCTCGCAGCGCGCCGTATACGCCGACAGTCCCGTTGGGCCCGACCCAAAGGAGCCTGCACCTGCAAACGGCGGCACTTTCTGGTCCGTGGCGAGCAGACTTTGACGCTCTACCAAGTATTGTTCAACCATGGCCGGGTTGATTCCGGGAATGGCAAGCAAGACTTCACGTGGAGCAACCGCTGTATTCACACCTGGCTGTTTGGAGTAGACCGTCAGCGCCGGGGCGAGTTTACGGTACAAGTCCGGAGTCATGCCCAAAACCCGCTGCAATTCGTCTACGGTTTCAAAGGGACTATTGGAAGGGACGTAGCTTTTCCCGGCCGCACGGTAGTCGTCTTCTTCAGCTCCATGGAGTCTTTTCAGCTTGTCTGGGTCACGCCAGTCCACAACGGCGTCCACCAAGGCGATGCTGGCCTCTTCGCTCAGTCCGACTGACTTGAACAGCCCCTGGAGCAACGCGTCAGACGCCGTATTGAGGTCAATTTTACCAGCCTCGTCGTGCAGTGAAACCCGCAAGACTGCGCCATTCAGCGGGAACTCGTGTACGAGCCCATTGCCCTGCCAGCGCTGCAAGTCGGTAGGCGGCTTTAGCAACTCGAACCACGCCTTTTGTATTCCGGCGTCGGCTAGTGCTTGGGCTTGGGCCGTGGAAATCAGGTTGCGGGCAATTTGAGCCTCGCCGCGCATGCTGAAGGCAAAATTGCCGGCGATTACCGCCAGCAAGGTAATAACCCACAGCACCAGCACCAGTGCGACACCGCCTTGGCGCTGCTTCATCGCACCAACTCCGATGTCAACAGGGGTGCGACCACAAAGTCTGGCCACTCGGATCCATTGGCAAACCGGACCTGAATTCTGATCAACAAGGGCAGCCGGGCATCCGACTCCCACCGATCCATCCACACTGGCGCGGCACTGTCAGTCGCCCGACCAAAGTAGGTCAACCAGATGTCGTCGACCGCGCTCAGTTCAGACCCTGCCAGCACGATCTCTTGCGCTTGGCTCAGAGCCGAAAAGTCTTGTACCACGGGATTGAGCGGCACATGCTTCCAGACCAGGCGCTTGCCTGTGCCACTGCGCTCTATTTCAAGCGAGATGGCATACAGCCCACCGCCACCAATGCGCGCAGGCAATTGGGCGACGAAGTTGATCTTGCTGCGTTCACCCAGAAACGCCATGCGCTGCCCCGTTGCGCTTTTCCAGCGATACGGTTGTGTAAACGCCATTTCGCGGCGTAAAAAGCTCTCCACCGATCGCACGGTGTTCAGGTTATCGACCTGTTGCTGAACTGCGTCCCAGCTGCGCACACCCAACCGCAACCCACCAAACAGCAATACCAGAATCATGCCCAACAGGGTGATGGATATGAGCAACTCCAGCAGGGTAAAACCCTGTTGCGCTAGGGCCCCGCAACGACGATTGGCACTCATTGCCGGGGCCCAAGCCGTAGCGAGGCCAGTTCGACCTGCCGCTCGCGACCGTCCTCGCTCCAACCAGCCATAACCCGCACCTGGTACAGGCGCACGGGCATCATTTGTCCGTTGGTGGTTGGGTCGTCTTCGGCTGGCGTGACGGATACACGCCAATGCATATCACCACCCACTTGCCCACTGTCTTCACCTGACAAAAGCGGCCGCTCCAAACCCACCGCAGCCATTTTGGATTCAGCCAGGAAAACTGCACGGCTATAGCTTTCGGCCAACCGGGCATTGCGCATGCCACCCGAAAAAATCTGCATGATGACCGCCATCGTTACCGAAAGTACGATGAACGCCACCAACACTTCGATCAGGGTCATGCCCCGGCAATTCTTTCGCATGGTCAATCCAGGATGGCGACTTGGCCAGTCAACCAGTTGATGTCCACGTCATATTTGCGCTGGAGCGAGGTGACCGTGATGCGCCCGCCGGTGGAGCCACCATCAGGGAAAAAACGGATTGCACCTGCGCTGCCGTTGACAAGCTCGGATTCGGCCGTGAAAAGCTGAACCGCTACGCTCTTGGGTAAGCGGTAAACGCGCGGGTCACCACTGAGTTGAAATTGCCGTCCTTCAACGTCCACCGTCAGAACCGTCTCGTGCCTGCGGGCAACTGCTTCACTGCGCGCCCGGCGCAACCCAGCTGCCAACTGGCGCGCCGAGGCCTTGAGCTCGGTACCGGAAACCCCGGAAGAAATCATCGGGGATGCCAAGGCGTAAGCCATCGCCATGATGACCAACACCACCAGGAGTTCGATTAAGGTAAACCCGGCCTGCCTGGCTGGGCTTATTTTTTGCTGTCTTCCCAACCGTTGATGTCCTTGTTCTCGCCGTCGCCACCTTCTTTGTTGTCAGCGCCCAGCGAGCTGATGTCGTAGCTCCCGTGCTGGCCAGGGGAAACATAGCGGTAATCATTGCCCCAAGGATCTTTGGGAACCGTTCTTTTCTTGAGATACGGACCGTTCCAGCCAGCCAGGCCAGGCGGCGGTTGAACCAGCGCCTGCAAGCCTTCCTGGGTTGTGGGGTAACGCCCGGTCTCTAGCTTGAATAAGTCGAGACTGGCCCCGAACTCTTCGGTCTGCAATCTGGCGGTGTCCGACTTGGCTCCGCCCAAATAGCCAATCACCTTGGGGCCCGCGACGCTGGCCAACAAGCCCAGAATGACCAGTACCACCAGCAATTCGATCAGGGTAAAACCCCGCTGCTGCTGGCCTGATTGTTTACTTTTCATCGGTTTTTTCTCCAAAATCAAATCTTTATGGACTATCAGAGCGCCAAATCGTTGACGCTCAAAATCGCCACCAGGATAGACATGATGATTCCGCCAATCACCAGGCCCAGCCCCAAAATAAGAACTGGCTCCATCAGCGACAACATGCGTTTAACGGTGGTGTGGACTTCGCGATCGTAGATGTCGGCAACGCGGATCAGCATCTCCTGCAGTTTGCCAGTTTCCTCGCCAACCATGACCAAGTGTACCGCCAGCTTGGGAAAGAGCCCTGTTTCCATAAGGGGTTTACCCAGGCCTTTACCTTCCTTGAGTTGGGTGGCCACAGCGCTCAATCCTTCGGACATGACGGTGTTGCTCAACGTTTCTTTGACGATGGAAAGTGCGGTGAGCAGGGTAACGCCGTTGCCGAGCAACGTGCCCAGCGTGCGGGAAAACCGTGCAACCTCCAGTTTGCCGACCAGGTCACCCACCAAGGGCAGGCCAAGAAGACGTCTATCCCAGCGGTAGCGGCTGATAGGCTCCTGCATCTGGCGCGTAAACCAGGAATACACGCCAAAGATCCCTAACGCCATGGCCCACCAGTAGTTGCGGAAGAAGTCACCCGCGGCAATGACGATCTGGGTGGGCATGGGCAAGGCTTTGCCAGACTCTTCAAACATCTGGGAAAACTGCGGCACCACCCACATGAGCAAAACGACTACCGACAACACAGCGACCCCAACCAAAATGGCTGGGTAAATGAGTGCCGACTTGACCGTGTCTCTCAGATCCCGGGAACGCTCCATGAACTCATTCAATCGCTGCAACACCACATCAAGCGCACCCCCAGCTTCGCCAGCGCGGATCATGTTGAGGTAAAAACGAGAAAATATTTGTGGGTGCGCTTCCATGGCTTTTGACAAGGCCGCACCGCCACGCACCTCCTCGCGCATTTGGGCCATGAGCTGACGAACAGGTTCGGTGGCAGACAGCCCAATGAGAATCTCCAGGCAACGGTCCAGTGGCAACCCGGCTTTGAGCAGGGTGGCGATCTCTTGGGTGAATACGGCAACATCCTCCTGCGAGACGCTGCTCTTGCCAAACATCCCCCGTCCTGCTCCCTTGGCTACCGCCCTGGTTGCAGTTTCCTCGACCAGAATCGGAATAAGGCCCATGGTTTGCAGGCGATCGACCACTGCAGCCTGTGCAGACGCTTCCAGGTCGCCTTCCTGCATTTCTCCCGTGGGCGTGACCGCCTTGTAGCGATACAGGGGCAAGGCTACTCCTCGCGCGTAACGCGCAAGACTTCTTCAATGGTGGTGATACCCGCCACCGCCTTGGAGAGGCCGTTTTCATACATGGTCTGCATACCATCGGCAATGGCCTGCTGGCGAACCTCGCCAGAAGTAACATGGCGCATGACCATGCTGCGGATAGTGTCTGACATGACCAGCAACTCGACGATACTGACCCGCCCGGAATAGCCAGTGCTACCGCATTCTGTACAGCCCACGGGACGGTACAGCATGACCGGATCAGCAGAGGTGTAGCGCTTGAGCTGCATTTCTTCCACCACCTCGGGCAGTGCCGGATATGCCTGGCGGCAGTGGCCGCACAGCGTACGCACCAGCCGCTGCGCCAGAATGCCGTTGACTGTTGAGGTCAGCAGGTAATCGTCCATACCCATATCCAGCAGCCGATTGATGGTGCTCGCTGCGTCATTGGTATGCAGGGTGGAGAGCACCATATGACCCGTCAATGCAGACTGAACGGCGATTTGTGCGGTCTCCAGGTCGCGGATTTCACCGATCATGATGACGTCGGGGTCTTGACGCACGATGGATCGCAGCGCGTTGGCGAACGTGAGCCCAATCTGGGGCTTGACCTGGATTTGGTTAATGCCCTCCATCTGGTATTCCACCGGGTCTTCGACGGTGAGAATCTTGATGTCCGGGTTGTTGAGCTTATCCAGAGCGGTATACAGCGTGGTGGTTTTGCCAGAGCCGGTGGGACCTGTGACCAGCACAATGCCGTGCGGCTGCATCAGCACCTGCAGAAAGCGCTCCAAGACCGCGGGGTCAAAGCCCAAGGTAGCAAAATCGAGCGCGGTGCCGCTTTTGTCGAGGATACGCATCACGACGCTTTCGCCATGCATGATGGGCACGGTCGAAACGCGCAAGTCAATCTCTTTGCCTTGAATGCGTAACTTGATGCGTCCGTCTTGCGGCAGGCGTCGCTCGGCAATGTCCAGGCTGGCCATAATCTTGATGCGCGAAATGACCGCCGCGGAAAACCGTCGCGGCGGAGATTCAACTTCGTGCATGACACCGTCGACACGGTAACGCACAATCAGTCGGTTCTCGAACGGCTCAATATGGATGTCAGAGGCCCGCGCCTCCAGCGCATGACTGATGATGAGGCTGACCAACCGGATGATGGGTGCTTCAGAAGCCAGCTCTTTGAGCTGCTGCAAATCTTCGTTGCCACTGTCGTCATCGCGCGTTTGCGCCTCTCCGACGATCTGATCCATGGAAGATTTCCCGGAGCCATACAAGCGCTCAAAGGCCGCATCCAATTCGGTCGGCACCGCCAAGCGCGCAACGACCTTGCGTTGCGTCACCAATTGATAGGCGTTGAGAACATAGGCATCCAACGGATCAACCATCGCCAGCACCAATTGCACGTCATCCTCATGCAACGGCAATGATCTGGATTCCTTGATAAACCGGACGGAGATGCGCTCCTCCAACACCGGGAGTTCCGGATAGGCCGACACGACAACAATCGGCAGATTCAGCTGAATGGAAAGCGCATCCACAACATCACGCTCGGCTGTCATGCCGGTGCGGATCAACACTGCACCAATGCGCTCTCGTTTGTCCACATCCTGAATGCGCAGCGCCCGCTCAAGGTTGGCGATATCGAGCTTTCCGCGCTCAACTAAAATTTCTCCCAGACGCATGCTCAACTCTATAGCTTTCCGTGAGGAAAAATAGGGGCAATACTAGCATAGACTGGGTCGGTAATGGAGGCGCGCGAGCCTGCCGCTACACTCACGCCCTTGGCGTCGTCGCAGTTTTCGAGTTTACCGGTAAGGAATATTTTGGATCACACCCCAATGAGTCTGGTGAGCGTCATTACGCGCAGCATGGACCGCTCCACGCTTCAGGAAGCACTTGATTCCATCGCCCGACAGACTTACCCAAACATAGAGGTCATTCTTGTCAATGCGCGAGGGCATGCCCACTCTGCACGCGGCGACAGGTGCGGCAAGTTTCCGCTACGCATGGTCGGATCGGATGGCCCCTTACAGCGCAGTAGTGCCGCCAATCTGGGGCTGGACAGCGCTCATGGCAAATACGCCCTATTCTTGGACGATGACGATTGGCTAGACCCGGATCACATTGAGTCACTGGTTGCCGCGCTTGATCAGTCCAGCGAAGCCCGTGTTGCATATACTGGTGTCAAATTCACCCCGACGCCCGAATCCACCGATTTCACCGTCATTAACGAAGCCTTTAATCCCATCAGGCTATTGCATGGGAACTTTATTCCCATCCACGCAGTGCTCTTTGACAGGAGTCTCGTTGCCCGTGGCTGCAGATTTGACGAGACCCTTGCCATTTACGAAGACTGGGATTTTTGGCTGCAATTGGCCCGCCTTAGCCCATTCGTACACCTGAACCAAGTGAGTGCGGGGTATCGCAGTACTGGCGACTCGGGTGCCGGGCCATCGGCGGGCGATGTTGCGGTGCAGCTTGCCAGAGAACGGATTTTTGATAAATGGCGGCACGTGTGGACTGGGGCCGAGATCAATCAGTTGCTGGTGTTTACCTCGCATATTGAAGACTCCAAAATACGAAAACTCGAAGAAAAGGTCGAGGCAGCCGGACAACTGTGCGTGTCACTGAACCAGAGCCTGGTAGAAAAGAATATTCAGTTCACGGAGCTCGAAATTGGGGCTTCGGAACTGGAGAAACAGAATCTTGGATTGCAACGACAGATCGCTGAGCGAGAGGCGCAGTTGCACGAACTGGGTACTTTGATACAAAGTATTTTTGCATCCACCAGTTGGCGATTGACGGCACCACTGCGCAAGGCCCGGGCCATCGCCACGGCAATGGCATTGCGGGCACGGCGGGTGATGTTTTACCTCAGTCCACTGGCGCAAGAACCTGGAAAGATTCCGGCAACAGCTTTAAGAATGAAGTATGCGTGGCAAAAAGGAGGCCTTGACAGCGTCAAGGCAATTTTGAAACAGCTACCCTACGAAGTAACGTACAACGACGTCTGGATTAATCAGTACAAGAAGTCCTTCACGCCCGAGGTCATTGCTCAACTTCAGGCTCGCATTCAGAGCATGGTGAGCCCGCCCTTGATATCGGTGTTGATGCCAACGTTCAACACGCCAGAGAAAGTATTGCGCGGTGCCATTGAATCGGTAACAGCACAGCTGTATCCAAAATGGGAACTGTGCATTGTGGATGATGCGTCCACCCAGCCGGACGTTCGACGAATTCTGGATGAGTTTGTAGCAAGCGACGCACGGGTGCGGCTCTTTGTCTTGGAAAAGAACGCTGGCGTTGCCATGGCGACCAACCGTGCCCTGGAGATGGCAAATGGATCGTTTGTCGTTCTGCTGGACCATGACGATGTGCTGGAGCCACAAGCGTTGTTCAGAGTGGCCGAATGTGTTCAGGACCACGATCCTGACATGGTGTACTCCGATGAGGCCATGCTGTCTGAGGACGGACAGGAGGTTATCAACCACACGCATCGTCCGGCATTTTCACTGGAGTATCTGCGGTCTTGTCCCTATATCGTGCACCTGGTTGCTTTTAGAACGAAGTTGCTCAGACAGATTGGCGGTCTGGATACAACCCTGACGATTTCACAGGATTACGACCTGATATTGAGGGTGGCCGAACAAGCACGGAAGATTGTGCATATTCCGGAGATTCTGTATCTTTGGCGTCAACGCAAGTTGTCGTCAGGGCATTTGCGCAAGACAAAGGTCATGGATACTTCGCGCGATGTGTTGGCGCGTCACTTGGCACGGTGCGGCGAAGCTGGCGAGGTACACCATGGCTTGCAGTTCAACTATTTTGATGTGCGGTATGCACTACAAAATGACCTGAAGGTCGCCATTATTATTCCTACTAAGAACCATGGTGACCTGGTTCGGCAGTGCGTTGAGAGTATTGCCAGAACCGTAAAACGGGTGCCTTACGAAATTGTCGTGATTGACCATGCATCGGATGACCCTGCTTCCCTGGCCTATTTCGACCAATTAAAGCTTCGACACCAAGTGCTGCGTTACGAAGGGGTGTTTAATTTTTCTGCCATCAACAATTGGGCGGTTTCCCATATGCGAGGCGACTTTTCCCATTATCTTTTCTGCAATAACGATATTGAAGCCATTGAGGATGGCTGGCTGGAAAGAATGATGGAGCTGGGGCAGATGCCGGATGTGGGCATTGTTGGCGCCAAGTTGCTGTACCCCGACCGAAAGATGATTCAACACGCGGGAGTTTGCGTAGGCATGTATGGCGTAGCGGAGCACTACGGAAAATTCATGGATGATGTCTTGCCCGATGGCAGTCTTCATCCGGGATACCACGGAACCTTGATCGCAAACCACGAGATGTCTGCCGTAACAGCCGCGTGCGCACTCATGCGGCGGGATGCTTTTGAACGCATTGGCGGCTATGACGAGGACTTGGCAGTGGGTTTTGGAGACGTTGACCTGTGTCTAAGAACCCGCGAGGCTGGCTACAGGATTCTGTTTTGTGCGCACGCGGTTCTGATTCACCACGAGTCGTATACGCGAGGAAAGAGTCGTGAAGATCCACATCCCGAAGATTCCGCCTATTTCATTAAAAAATGGCGCAAAACCCTGGATCAGTGCGACCCCTTTTACAACCCCAATTTGACAGTACAAAGCACCCAGTGGGAAGTTAAGCAGCCTGTTGTCTTTAACCTGGATCTTGCCAATAGGGTCTGGCAACGGCCTGCGGCAGGCAGCCAAGAGTTGTCCCAATGATTGATATATCCAGGGATTCGATCCAGGTACAGTTGATCGCACCGGTCAGATTGCATATTGACCGGGCACAAATGCGCGCGTCAAACTGGGTTTGCATTGAAGGGTGGATCGCTGACCTGACGAAGGGTGCGATCGACGTCAAAACCCTGTTTGGCAATGCCAACTGTTTGGTTACTGATCGCCCTGACGTCTGCAAAGCGCTTGCTATTGCGCCAGAGCTGGCATTTGGGTTCACACTGCATTTGATTTTTCCAGACCGCGAAAGCACCCATACCGCTTCTGCGACGCTGCTGCGCAACGGCGCAGAAGTTGCCACTATTCAAATCGGCTTGCCGCAAACCGATTTGAAGCCTTTGCCGTTTGCTTCACCCAAAGCCACCGCGTTGACCCAGCGTCTGTATCGTGACGTGTTGACCGGCAACGGAACCCAAGACAGTGATCGGGTGGCTATGCTTGACGGCGGCGTGCTCGCAACTACGCGCGCGCCCCTGCCCTTTGACAACACCCGTGTGGGCAACTACCACCAGGATGTGCTGGACGCACTCCGCCAACCCGGCACCATTGGGTTGGACATGGGATGTGGCATTCGCGACAGGGTATTTGATAACCTGGTAACCCAGGACATCTATCTGACGCCCACGGCGACTCTGATTACCGCGCCTGGCGATATTCGTCTTCCGTTCGACGATGCGTCGTTCGATCTGGTTATTTTGGACAGCGTGTTGGAACATGTGCCAGACCCGGTTGCCATTCTGCAAGAGGCGTACCGACTACTCAAACCAGGAGGTCGAATTTTGGGGGACGTGCCATTCCTGCAACCGCTCCACCTTCTGCCACACCACTACTTTAATTTCACGCCTTTTGGCCTGGAAGTGGCTGCAAAAAAGGCAGGTTTTAAACTCGAATATGTAGCTGCAGAGGCACACCAGCGACCGGAATTCACGCTGGAGTGGTTGTTGAGAAGGATATTTGAGACCGTATCGCCCGCTGAGTCTATGAGACTCAAAAGCATGACTGTTGAGACTCTCTATAACGGTCTTGTGCATGACAAGCATTTGATTGATTTACCGGCTGAAGCAGTAACGGAAATGGCTGCCGGATACCATTTTCACATGACCAAACTGGTTGATTTGGGCGAACTGCCCGGGTCCCCGCTCCGCCGGTAAGGCACAACAGATGACTATCCAGAGAAGCAGGGAAGTTGAATCAAACCCGCCACTGGTCACGGTCGTCATCGTGAACTTCAATGGCGGCGAAATGATCTGCCAGTGCCTCGCCGCCCTGAAGAAACAGCGCTTTGAAGACTTTGTAACCGTTGTGGTAGACAACAACAGTTCGGATGACTCGGTGTCATCCATTCGCAGGGACTATCCGGAGGTTGTGGTTCTTGCGCTGCCCACCAATTTGGGGTTTGCAGGCGGAGTCAACCGTGCCCTGCAAGAATGTGATCTTGGAGACTGGGTCGCCTTGTTAAACCCCGATGCGTTCCCAACAGAAAGCTGGCTCGCAAATCTTGTGGCGAGCGCGCAGAGTCACCCTGACTATGCAGCTTTTGGATCCCGCATGTTCAGTGACCAGGAGCACCGGCACCTGGATGGAGTTGGCGACGCATACCATGTCTGCGGACTGCCTTGGCGGAGCGGGCACGGCTGCCCCAATTCGTCACAACACGACCGGGAGAAAGAGATTTTTGCGCCTTGTGCTGCAGCGGCGCTGTACCGTGTTTCGGCACTGAGGGAAGTGGGTCTGTTTGACGAGGACTTCTTCCTGTACGTTGAAGATATTGACTTGGGTTTTCGGCTCCGGCTTGCCGGTTATCGGACCCTGTATGTTCCCACGGCAGGCATTCGGCATTTGGGCTCGGCGTTTGTCGGAAAGCACAGTGATTTTCAGATTTACCATGGGCACCGCAATCTGGTGTGGGTGTATATCAAGAACATGCCCGGAGCTTTGTTCTGGATCTTTCTCCCGCTGCACCTAGCCTTGAATATTGCAACACTGCTTTGGTTTGGATTGCGCGGGCAGGGTGCTGTGGTTTTTCGCGCAAAGCGTGATGCGGTCAGTGAAATTCCACGTTTCTGGAAGAAACGCCTGAAAATTCAGTCTGACCGAAAAGTAGGCGTCTGGAGCATTCTTCGTCAACTGAGTTGGAACCCTTTTACTCGCTGCGCGTAAAAGTCGCGACCCAGCTCTCACCGTTTTCTAGTATTCCACCATATCCGGCCTGCGCCAGGTCCTCAGCCGACCAGAGAGAGCGATGCGTTTCCAACGGATTTGCTTCAAACTCCTGCGCACAAAAAATCTTGGGTGTGCTCACCAGTGTTGCACGCGAACTCACTCTTGCCAACTCGCTCAGCAGGCGCCATCCGTCTTCTTTCCAGAAGTGCTCCAGGATGTCAATGGCAATCACAAGCTCATAGGACTTGTCGGCAATTGTTGACAAGCATTCCAGAGCATCGCCAATCATCACGCTGTTGTACGCAAAATCGTGTACCGGCGTTATGTAGTCCTTACAGCCCTCAATGCCATCAATCTTGACCCGCCACCGATTCTTCGGACGCCACGTTGCGTTGGCGCCGTCAATGTCAAACAGCCCTACGTTTTCAAGGTTTGTTCTGAACAGAAAACCATACTGCCCCATGCCGACTCCGACATCCAATAAGGACGCTGGATTCACGGCCTCGCCAAACTGAACGATGGCGCTGATCTGTGAACTTTGACTAAATGGCATGGCTTGCTTTCCGGGCGATTGAATGGTCTAGTTAAACCCATTGCGCCGAATTATGCAATGGGGCGTCGCGTCCTGCCTGTCGCAAATCGGCGCCACAGAGAACCCCTATGACTCCGCCGCCGATTGTCTGAAGGGCAGTCAGGATCGACCAACAAACGATAAAAGCTTGAGTGCGACATCTTGCACCTGTCGAAATAGCCCGTCCTGCCGCGCGGGTTCGACCCAAAAGGCTTCAGCCAGCCGGTCCCGACCCAGGTAAAGGCCGCGGTAGCGGTTCAACCCGTCGACCGCACGCTGATAGTCGCCGCACGCCATGGCCGTCGCGTGTTCCGCCAATGCGGCCCGCTTGGTATCTGCCTGATCCGTAATGTCCACCACATGGGTTGCGGGTACCGGGGCCCATACTTCATAAAACAACAATTGCTTAACGCTCAAAGCGCGGCGACAGAGTGGCTCCAGAAAAGCGGCGATGCGAACGTGGTCGCGGTGGTAGTCCAGTGTTGAGGGCAAGAAGACCCAGTCAGGCTGGTAGTCGTCCAGTAGTGCGTGCACCTTCAACGCAAGCTCTGCGCTACCTTCAAAAGATCCGTCCGGCTGGTTGAGTTGGATCGAATCGGTGACGCCCAACAATGCCAGTGCTTTGACGAACTCTGTTTGTCGCACGGCCCCTGCCCCTGCAGGCAGGCCACCGGCGCCGCTGCCATCGGTTACCAGCACGACTTTGACCGGACATATCTGTGCCAACCGTGCCAGGGTGCCGCCGCAGCCAAGCGTTTCATCGTCGGGATGGGGTGAAAAGACAAGGACCTTTCGTGCCAGGGTCAGATCAAGCTCACACGGCAGCGGGCAGGGCAGCAGCCCCGCCAACTGGCGACGGATTCGTCTATCGGTGAAAAAGCTCAACATATCGGTCCGTCACCCACGTCAATTTAGGCGCACGCTCCGCCTGCACCACCGCACGCGCCGACAACGCCTGGCGCAACTCGGTTTTACACATCAACTGTTCGAGGGCATCCGCCAGCACGTCTTGGTCGACGGGAATCAACCATGCGCCTCGCCCCATTACCTCTGGGACACCGCCAACTGCAGTGCATATGCATGGTAAGCCCACCAACATGGCCTCAAAATTGGCAAGCCCAAAGGATTCGGTAACTGACGTGCTGGCATAGGCATCGGCGGCAGACAAATACGGAAGGACGTCGTCGACCACTGCAAAATGTAGGCGATCACCAAAACCAGCGGCATCTGCCATTTGTTGCAAGCTTGAACGATCACCATCACCCAGCAGGTGCAAATGCAATGCAGGGTACCGGCTTGCCAGGCTGGCGCAGGCTGCCACCAAGATGTCGAAGCGCTTGAGGGGCACCAGGCGGCCAACGCCCAACACGTGAAAGCCATTCAACGGCCAACCCAACTGTTTACGCGCCTCTATCCGGTCCAGCACTGCCATTTGTGGAGCCGCATGGGGGATCACGCTCCAGTGCTTTGGATTAAAGGGCAATGCCAGGTCGCGGGCCAACTGATCCAGCGCAAGCTGTGTTGGCGCAATGACCCAGTTTGCAGCGCCTAAAGTGGCAGCTTCCATGCGGCGCAGCCATCTCTGCAAACGCGGTCCTTGTGTCAGCCCGTCTTCGTGGGTTGCACGGCTGTAGCAGCCAAAACCATGCTCGGTAACGCCCCATCGGACATCGCGTAGCCGCAGTGCCTTGAGACCGAGCCAAAAACCCAGCCCCAGCCAGGGATCGTGCAAATGAACGGCCGTAAAACCCTCATTGCGTGCCGTTTGCGCAGCAAACCAACCCATGTGAAGTCGTTCGGCCAAAGCACCCAGTAGCTGTTGCCTGTGTCCAACTTTCGCGACTCCGGGCAAACGGATGAGCCTCGCCAGCCAACGCTGGCGGCTAGATATTGCGGCAACTGGTAGGTCTTCCTGGCACAAATAGCGGACACGCCAGCCCTTGCCCACTAAAGCATCGACTACAGGCATGAGGCTTCGCCCCAATCCATATCGACGGTCCCCGGACAACTCCCTTGTAACCATCAAAACATTAGGGGCGATGACTGTCATGGCATGTGTAACGCGCACGGCATTTTCGGCCGCCTGAACATTAGGGATTGCCTTGGTTCACGCGCTCTGCAGAGGTGACAGCTCCGACCGCGCTCCGCCAAAGATGGGGTAGCGAAACCACCCCTTGCTCCAGTGTTTCTTGACTGAAATGCAAGGTCGCAACATTGGTAGCAGTGTCATACACGTGGATACCATCCTCACTCAGCAAGTGCGCTCCAATGAAATATTCGCCTTTGAGCAAAGGGATTTTCGGAAACTCGATAGTGGCAGTACCGCGTCCAGAAGTATCACGGTCAAGCTCAAGCCCGTCTGACTGCGTGCTGCTGCTGGCGATAGTTCTCCCGTCGGGGGCATGAATAGTGACCGCCGCAACCGGCGCTGGCAACGCGGGGTCTGATGCAAAGCCAATCGAGACTGCAAGTTTCTGCTTTGAACTCTGCGCATACAGCGTCTTGCCGACTGTTGCATCAACGTGCGTCTGAACCCCCAAAATACGTGCATGACCAGTGGGCGACGAATCAATTGCCTCGCTCCCTGCAACGGCTGGCGCCGCGTCGCGATCCAAAAAGGCCTGATAGCCTGCCACCACGGTGGCGGGGTCCCCTATAAGTTGAACAGCGCCCTTTTCGAGCCATAGCGCGCGGGTGCACAAAGCCTCAATTTGGTAAATAGAGTGTGAACAGAAAAGAATGGTCGCGCCTTTTTCTTTCAAACGCATGATGCGGTCAAATGACTTGCGTGCGAAGGCACCATCACCCACCGACAGGGCTTCGTCAATGACCAGAATATCGGGGTCTACGCTGGTTGCAATGGAGAATGCCAGTCGGACGTACATTCCGCTGGAATATGTTTTGACGGGCTGGTGAATAAAGTCGGAGATTCCTGAAAACTCGACGATGTCATCGTAACGCGCATCAATCTCGGCCTTGCTTAGCCCCAAAATCGATGCATTGAGGTAGATGTTCTCTTTGCCAGTGAAATCCGGATTGAACCCGGCACCCAACTCCAACAGGGCCGCGATGCGCCCATTTACGGTCACATGCCCTGTTGAAGGTGTGAGCGTGCCACAAATCAATTGCAGAAGGGTGGACTTGCCAGCGCCGTTTCGCCCCACCAACCCGAGCACTTCCCCTTTTCGCAGCTCGAAACTGACATCGTGCAGGGCTGCAAATTCTTTGTAGTACCGCCTTCTGCCGCGCATCAGCATTTGCTTAAGGCGATCAATAGGGCGATCGTAGAGTTGGAAGGCTTTACCCAACTGTTGCGCACGAATAGCAAGACTAGAGGACATCGGCAAACCCTTTGCGGGTCAACTGGAAAAACGTGGCCCCAGCAACGGCAAATGCACAAGTCAACAGTCCGTACAAACCCAGCGAGCCCCAAGCGGGCCATTGGCCTTGCAATACCACGGCACGCACCTGTTCAATAATCAAGGTCAGAGGGTTCAGATTCATCCAGAATTGCCAACCAGGATCAAGTGTGGCCACCGAATAAAAAACAGGTGACATAAACATCGTCAAGCCGACGATCATGGTCATTACCGGGCCCACGTCGCGCACGAAAACACCCATGGCAGACAAAAACCAGCCCATGCCCAACAAAAAAGGGAGAAATGGCAGCAACACAAACGGCAAGGCCAGAGCAGTTATTGGCAAACCGCCACGAAAAATTAACAGCACCACCAACAACGAACCCACACTAATGAGTAAGTGGAAGAGGCCAGACAACACCGTGACCCATGCCAGCAGTTCCACGGGGAAGATAACCTTCTTAACCAGATTGGGTTGCTCGACTATAAGGATAGGCGCCTTGGTCGCGACTTCAGCAAACAGATTGAAGACCAGCAGTCCGGCAAAAATTTGCACTGCGAACTCAAGCCCCCCGCCCTTGGGTGACCCGGGCCAGCTGGCACGAAATACACCGACAAACACAAAAGAGTAAACCCCCAGCATCAGCAGTGGGGTCAGAAACGACCAAGTCAATCCAAGAAGTGAGCCGCGGTATCGGCCTAAAACATCTCGTCGCGCAAATTGCCACAGAAGCGAAAGGTTGTAGAGCGGAATGAAGGAGTGTCGAAGACGTGTCACGCGGGTCATTTTATCATTCCGACTTCAATGCGCAGCCACGCCACAATGGCCGCTATTCGCACCGTAGCCGTTGGTACACCGACTCGAAAAAGAATGCTTCTTCTTCGATTCGCAGGGGCAAAAACAAATTCTTCTTCCAAAACTTCAATGTGTCAGGCGCGTCAACGAGATCGCCAATGGCAGAAGCCCAAGCCTGGGGACTGCCAGCGGCGACCACGCGACCACAGTTGTGCGCCCGAATATGTTGCGCTGGTGCACCAAGATCACTGACCAAAGCGGGAGTGCCTGCGGCAGCACTTTCGTGAAACGCCAGGGAAAAGCTTTCTGGCACGACCGAGGGCAAGCACAGCAGTGATGCTTCCCCAAGCGCCGTGAACACCTGCCTCGCATCCAGCGACCCAGTCAACTCAACGCGCCGGTCCGCCCGAACCAATGCCTCAATCTTCTTGTGGTAATCAGGCTCACCATAAAAACCACCAATCACTTTGAGTGTGATCGGTGCGTCGGGAATCAAGGCCATTGCCTGCAAGAGTACGTCGAGACCTTTTTGTGGAATGATGGAGCCGACGTACACCATGCGCAGCGCATCGCTCAACGCCGTTGGCGCGGTAGTTTTGCCGTCTACGACGCCCAACGAGAGCAGGTCTACGCCGTGCGGAATAACCTGAATATCCACGCCCGGGAAGATATCCCGGTACCGGCCAGCCACGTACTCCGAAGGCGCAATGCGCGCACCTGCGGCCTTCAAAATGGACTTCGCCTGGACAAAACGGCTCAGATAGGCATCATCGGTCCAAGGTGCGGTGGGGCAGTCATGGGCGCAACGGTGCCCATTGTCGGGACCAAGACACGGCTGGTTGCGCAACGTGATCAAATTGATTCTGGCGCAGGGTAGAAAGAAATCCGTCAGGGACAACACATAGGGAACATCACTTTGCTGTATGGCCAACAGCGCACTGCCCATGCGCATGGTATGCAGAACATGGGCGACGTCAAATCGCCCACTTTTAATCCAGCCAGCCAGGTCATCCACAACGCCATCATCAGCGTCCATGCTGATATCGGAGGTAGCAGGCAGCATCGACTTGGGAATCAGCGTGACGGCCAGTCCCTGGTAGACCGCTTCGACTGAGCCACGCACCGGCGTGTCTGTCACGATGCCACCGGTTTTCTCTGCGTCAACGGTGCATGCAAGGATCCTGACGTGGTGCCCCGCATGCTGCGCCATGCGGGCCAAGTTCAGGGCGACGCGCTCAGTACCGCCTGAAAATTCCGGAAAAAACTGATGAAGAACAAACAGGATTCTCATCAAACACCCGCAGTCAGCTCATTGCGAATCGTCTTCGCGGCATCGGCAGCAACGTCGCCGGAGCGGGCCGGGTCCAGACAGAAAAAAGCCAACGCCGAGCCGGCTGCAGCGGCGAATGTTTTGCTGACCACCGCGCTGAGTTCACTGCGCAACAATGCATCCTGAGCCCCGTATACGTCATTCGCAAAACCATGAAAGTGCTCCAGTCTGGCAAGAAACACATCATTGAATCGTCGGGCCTCGTCCCGAGCGACGGCATCCAAGGCCAGTGTTGTGTCCCCAAGGTATTTCATTGACATAGTCGCAACATAGGTGTCCAAACTTTCCTCGCCGAGAGAAATAGGCGTATCCGTGACAGCGACCGAAAAAGTTCGCCGCGATTGCGCTATCCAGTCTTCTAATTGCTGACCGAGCAACGTCACCGGCCGGTCAACTTCCAACTGAGCCAACCATTTGGAAATATGGCGCGCGGTAGCCTCAATTCCAGCAATCAACCCCGGAAGCGATTCACACCGTGGGTAGGTGAAGTCGTCAAACAAACCAACAAGAAAGATCACATCAACAAATGACCGCTTCAGGTAGTAATAGGCTGGACGGTTGTGAGAATGGATGACTTTGACGGATGCAAGCATTGCAACCCGGCGGCCGCTCTTGATGAGACGAATACCCAAGTCCAGATCTTCTGCATAGTTTCCGCGATATCGGAACTCCTGAAAACAGGCTCGGGAGATCAGACAAGACACGTCACTTAACTGCCCCTGCGACCGAAGCGCCATGTGGTCATCACCCTTGTACTCTCCAATCCGGTCTACTTCCAGGCACCCCAGAAACCGGTAGTGCGTGTGGATCATGGAGTCGTACATCATGTCGCTATCAACGCGGCTGTACTCTGCACAGGATGCAGCAGCCAGCCCCTGGTCCGCATGGTCGACCAGAAAACGCAATATGCCGTATAGCCAATGGTCTCCGATGGGGTAGGCATCCTGAACCATGAAGAGCAAATAATCGCCCGATGCATGGTCGGCGCCCAGATTGCGTGCGTAACTGTGGGAAAACTCGGACGGAAGAATCTCTATGACTTTAGCGCCCGCCTCACGCGCCAGAGTCACAGTCGCATCGCTGGAGCCGGAGTCAACCACGACAATCTCTATTTCCCGGACTGCGAGTTGGGCGCGCAACTTGCGAAGCATCCACACAAATTCCGGCCCCGCATTAAAGGTTGGGATGACAACAGACACCTTCGCGTCCATAGTCGCCCCAGCGCCCGTTAGGTCAGGATGCAAACGAATGTCCCGCAACCTGGGCGGCGCGTGTGCGAAAGCGCCAACTCTTTCAGCCGGCTTCTGGCTTCCCATTCGGGCCCAGTAAACGCGACGGTGACTCACAAAGTAGGGGATTCTTTTGAAAAGCCCCCAAAAACCGTGCCTTGCAATTTGAGAGCCCACCGCGCGCATGACGTTGGTCACAAATCGAACGGCAGATGCGTTCTTGGTCTTGGCAGGGACACGGCGTGCCATTCTCAGCGGTCGCGTAATCCGCCATGACGTCGATTGAATGAGTGCGTTCAGTTGATCCAGCAGATCAACCCGGATGCGCCCGAGCTTGTCAATTTCGAGCTGCTGGAGGCGCAAATGAACTTGCAGGTCTTTCAGCGTTTGTTGCGTTGCAGCCAGTTGCGTCTCGCGCTCTGCAAAAAGTTGCCGCATCTGCTCTGTTTGCTGCAACTGCAAGCGCGCGAGGTCGGCGCTTTGCTTTTCTTGGTTGAGCTGATTGGTCCTGTTCGCCTCATGCAGAGTAAGCGCGACGACGTCGGCTGGTGTCCAGCGTTTGAGTTGCCGTTCAGCGAGCCGGGTCAACATGGCAGAACGTTCCAGATTGTTGGCCTCGGTGTGGCCGGACCCGGCTGTAACACTCAGTGCATAGATCGCCGAGATGCCTGGCACTCGCTTAAATGGGCCCTTTGCGGCGAGTTGCAGCCAAAAATCCCAATCCTCAAACAGCATCAGTGACGGATCAAACCGGCAAACACCACCCGTCAGGGCCGATTCACGCCGAAACATGACGGCATGAATGGGAAGATAATTCTCAAGTTGCAGTGCAGCAAAATCGAAATCACGTTCGAACCGGTGCGTGCTCACCTGACTCGCAGTACCAGCGCCCTCCAGACACTCAACGTCGCTGTAGGCTGCCACCAGGGTTGCATCGTCTTCCAGGGCTTTGACAAGCGTGATCAAGTGGTCTTCGAGAAACCAGTCGTCGTCGTCCAGGAATATTGCGAACTGCCCGCGGGATGCATCAAGCAGCATGTTGGCGGCGGAGCTGCGATCCAAGGGATGACCAGGATCTATCACTCTGTCGATTGCGCTCCAGCACTCATGGGCCAGCGGCTGCAGAAACTGGCCACTGGCGTTTACGACAAGCAGCTCCCATTCTTTGAACGTCTGATTACGGACCGACTCGACGGCAGCGAGCAAGCTCCGCCGGCCCATGGTTCGGATCAGAACAGAGACTTTTGGAATAGGCTTGTCGACTTTCGGAATGTTCATGGACCCACACAGGAAGCCCTAATCGTGGAGAGTGAAAAGCAAGACCAGCCAAGCCCTCCGAATTCATTTTTGAACCGGAATACAGAACGCCTGGACCGTTGAACTTGCAGGATCGACTAGAGACTGGCGGAGTTTATCTGATCCGACCATCGAATTCAGCCTACTGAGCCATTTGGCAACAATATGCGCTGTTGAACCCAACCGGGCGAGAGATAAATCGACAAGTTAGGAAGCTTCATCTACACGAAAAGCGCAGCTGCCAGTAAAGTGGCTCCCATATACCGCATTGCACCGTGCGGCGGTACGCCAATCACCTTTTCATTGTGGAGCCTCCCATGGTCAAAAAACTGCAAAAAACCAATTCAACAAAGACGTCCCACGCCCACCTGACCGGTTCGGTCAAGGATTCTGCGCAGCAAATCTGGCAAGCGGGGCTGGGTGCCTTTACCCGGGCCCAGGCAGAAGGCTCCAAAGCCTTTGAGTCCCTGGTCAAGGAAGGTGTGAGCATCCAGCGCAAGACCCAGGCGGCTGCCGAAGAGAAGATCTCGGAGGCCACCAACAAGATGTCGACCATGGCCACCGACATCACCTCCAAGGCCTCGGGGCAGTGGGACAAGCTGGAAAACATCTTTGAAGAGCGGGTTGCCAAGGCCCTCAACAAGCTGGGCGTGCCTTCTGCCAAAGATGTCAATGCGCTGATTGCCCGCATTGACGAATTGAACAAAGCCGTTCAGAAGCTGTCAGCCAAGGCACCAAGCCCCGCCAAGGCTGCTGCGTCCAAGGCAAAAGCCCCTGCCAAAAAGACCAAACCCGTAGCACCCAAGGCGGCAGCCAAGCCTGCCGCCAAGCGCGCAGCCCCCACACGCAAGGCAGCACACGCGAAGGTTGTGGTGCCGGAAACAACCCCAAGCTGATGGAAGCGGGCCATCCGTAACCGTGGGGATGGGGCGCGCAAGCGCCCCTTTTTTTTATGACTTTTTCCATTTGCACTGCCAGCAAATCCCTTCATTGAATTATTGCGTTGCAGCAAAAACGACCGACAGGGCACTCTACACTTTGTACCTATGAACGCTAATACAAATACGCGCCCAAAAATCGCGTTGGCACTGGCTGGCGGTGGACCACTAGGAGCGATTTACGAGGTTGGCGCCATGTGTGCGCTGGAAGAGTCCCTCATCGGCCTGGACTTCACCAAGCTGCACCATTACGTTGGCGTCTCGGCCGGCGGATTCATCGCGGCGGCGCTGGCCAATGGCATTTCGCCGCGCGAGCTGTGCGCATCGTTCATTGAAAACGACGGCGAACCTTCCGAGACATTTGATCCGTCCTGGCTGCTGACGCCAGCCTATGGCGAATTTGTGCGCCGCGGCATCATGTTTCCCGGACTGGTAATGTCCGCCCTGTGGCACGTGACCCTGGGTCGCAAATCCCTGATGAACGCGCTGGAGCGCCTGAGCCCGGGTCTGCCCACCGGCGTTTTCTCCAATCAGGCCGTCGACACCCAGTTGGCCCGGCTGTTCAGCCGTGAAGGCCGAACCAACGATTTCCGCAAGCTCAAGACCAAGCTCACGCTGGTTGCCACCAACCTGGACAGCGGCGAGTCAGCCCCCTTTGGTCGCCCGGGCTGGGACCATGTCCCCATCTCGCAGGCGGTACAAGCCAGTTCCGCGCTGCCAGGCCTGTTTCCGCCGGTCGAAATCGACGACCAGTACTACGTGGACGGCGCGTTAAAGAAGACCATGCACGCCTCGGTCGCCATGGAAGACGATGTGGATTTGATGATTTGCCTGAATCCGTTGGTACCGTTTGACGCCACCGCCCCGCAGGTTGCCAAAGTCATGCAACGCGGGCTTCCCGAGCACAAGCGCGAGATTCCGCGCATCGTCGATGGCGGCCTGCCCGCGGTTCTGAGCCAGACCTTCCGTTCCATGATCCACTCCCGCATGGAACTGGGGATGAAGCACTACACCCATGCCTACCCCAACACCGACATCATCCTGATCGAGCCGGACCACCGCGATCCCGAGTTGTACCTGGCCAATACGTTCAGCTACGCGCAGCGACGCCACCTGGCCGAGCATGCCTACCAGCAAACGCGCCAGATGCTGCGCTCGCGCAAGACCGGTCTTTCTGCCAAGCTGGCACGCCATGGCATCAGTCTGAACCACGACGTGCTGGATGACCACAAGCGCCATCTGTCGGCCCCGCCCAAAGCACCGACCCGCATTGGGCGTGCCATCGCGACATTGCAAGAGGTCATGGACGACTTGGGAGAGACCGTAGCAACAGCCTCGCGTCAGCAGCCTGCGTATTGAGTACCCGCCATGGTTAAAAAAGCCCCTCGTCGCACAGCAGAACGCATTCTCGAAGTGACGCTGGAGCTGTTCAACCGCTTTGGAGAACCCAATGTCTCAACCACGCTGATTTCAGCGGAGCTGGGGATCAGCCCGGGAAACCTCTACTACCACTATCCGGCCAAGGACGAGCTGATCAACTCCTTGTTTGACCGCTACGAAAAAGCGCTCAATGAGTTGCTCAATGCCAGCGACAGCGTGCGCGATGTGGAAGATGCGTGGTTCTTCATGCACACGCTGTTCGAACTGATCTGGCAGTACCGGTTCCTGTACCGCGACCTGAATGACCTGCTGAGTAAAAACCGCAGACTGGAGACGCACTTCCAGTGGGTGCTCAAGAACAAGACCCGCTCGGTCAAGGCCATGCTCGACAGCATGAACCGCTCGGGCGCCATTAGCATCGATTCGCGGGAAATGGAGCCGACGGCCACCAGCATGGTGGTCGTTCTGACATACTGGCTGAGCTTCGAATATGTGAAGGATCCCCGCAATGCCCTGGAGCCGGAAAGCGCGCAAGCGGCCCTGCTGCGGGGCGCACACCATGTACTCAACCTGCTGGTCCCGTACCTGGAAGCGGATCAGCGAACCCATTTGCTCAAGCTGGTTGGTGCGTACACCGCACCCACTGCCTCGTAGTCCATCTAACCATAAAAGAATAAAGTTTCCACCGTGCCCCGGCGCAGTAGGCGAACACCGACACACCCAGAGGAGACACCCCATGGCCCCATGGACCGCCTTTCCCCACAGCGGCGATTACCCCTTTGACGCATCGCGCGTCAAGAAATGCTGGAGTCAGTTGCACGCTGGTGACCTGGAGCCGTTGCCGCAAGAGCCCGAAGTACTCGCAGCCTGGGTCTTGTTTCATGGCGGAGAATTTCAAAAGGCGGCCGAAGCAGGATTGCAGGCCGGCCCGTCAGGCATCACCGTGGCCAACAAGGCGACCTGTGTCTACGCCCACTACCTCGAACCGAAAGAGAAAAATCGCCAGCGGCTGTTTCTGCAGGTTGCCGACCAGGCCGCGGTGCTGGCCGAATCCGAGCCTGAAAACGCCAACGCGTTTTATTGGCAGGCCTATGCCCTGGGCCGATACAGCCAGGGCATCAGTGTGGCCAAAGCCTTGGCGCAGGGCGTGGGAGGCAAGGTCAAGTCGGCACTGGAGTCGGCCATCAGCCTGCAGCCGCGCCACGCCGATGCCCACATTGCACTGGGAGCATTCCACGCTGAGGTCATTGACAAGGTGGGCGCACTCATTGCCAACATGACTTACGGCGCCAAGAAAGAAATCAGCCTGAACCTGTTCGAGCGGGCTCTGGGCCTGACCCCGCAGTCGGCCATCGCCAGAATTGAATACGCCAATGCACTGGTCATACTCGAAGGCGACAAGCGCATGGCGGAGGCCACCCGGTATTACGAACAGGCCGCTTCCATGCCACCGCTGGATGCCACGCAACGACTGGATGTCGACATGGCCCAGACGGAGCTGGCGAATTAGCCCCCACGCTCTCCCACTGCGTGTGGCTCGCGGCGGTGAAACTAGGCCGTTTCGCCCCAGGGGAGCATCAGCGTCACCATCGCCAGTTTGGCAAACTCGGGCTCAAACTGGTCGATGATGTTTTGCGGGTCGGGGCACAGCGTCGAGTCCGACACCACCCCGAATTGCACGCCACCGCCGTAGCTGAGGATGGAAACACCCAGGCCCACGGTGCCGCTTTGTGGCACCCAGAACAGGTTTTCTTCCACGGTGGATCCGCACAACTTCAACTTTTCGCGGGGCCCGGGCACATTGGTCATCACCGCCGTCGTCTTCTTGGAAAACAGCCCCAGCATGGCGTCCTGCATGGGCTTGACCAGCAGACCCGCCACGGCCAGCAAACCGAACGCGAGCAGCGGCTGCATGCTGCCCTTGAGGCCCTGCATGCGCCGTCGCACTTCGTAGACCCGCTCAATCGGGTTGTCCAGCCCGATGGGCAACACCAGCGGAGCCAGACCAAACTGGTTGCCCAACTGGTACGCCTTGTCCATGGCCCGCAAGTTGACCGGCACCATGGCACGGATCTCCTTGCCATCGATGGCATCACCATGCGCCCGGAGATACTCACCAATGGCACCGGCCACGCAACTGAGCAGCACGTCGTTGATCGAACAATTCAAAGCCTTGCCAACGGCTTTGACTTCCTCCAGCGGAATGGCCGGGCACCAGGCGACCCGCTTGGAGAGACCGGGGAACCCTTTCAATCGCGTCGGTGAGTCATCCGCCATCAGCGCCAGCGCTGCCAGATCCGTCAGCGCATGGAAGCCCAGCTTGGCCATGTCAACCGAGCCGTGCATGCCTTTTTCAACACCCTTTTGTGGTTCCATCAACAAGCCCAAGGAACGCACGGCCCCCTCGCCGGCCGCGCCCAGGGCTTTGACCGTCATGTTGGTAAAGGGCTTGAGCAAGGCGTCGGCAATCCAGTCCTCCGCGCCTTCGAGCCCTTCTTTGTGTGGCTCACGGTGCGGACGCTCGGGCGGTGGCGAGCCACCATCCACCAGCGATTGCGTGACCGAAATCAGCGCAATGCCGTCGGCGATGCAATGGTGGATGCGCACCATCATGGCCGACCCACCCTTGTAGTTTTCAACCAGATGGAATTGCCACAGGGGGTGCCGCTTGTTGAGCGGCTGCATGGTCAGTTCTGCCAGTCGGTCCTGCAAGGCTTCCTGCTCCAGCCCGGTGGGTTTTTTGGGAAGTTTCTCGATCACCAGATGGTTGGCCATATGAAAAGCCGTGTCATGGACCCAGGTGGCACCCGCAGCGTCCTCCACTGCGCATTGCATAAACCGCGGGTATTTGAGGAGACGATCCTCAATACGCTGGCACAGGTCCTCATAACGGATACCGGGCTCAAGCACCCACACGCCCACAATCATCATCAGGTTGGAGGGCGAGTCCATGCGCAACCAGGCCGTATCGACCTTGCTCATGCGCTCGCCGTGCAAACCCAAAGCCCCAACGACTGCGCTGGTCACGTTCTCCTGGATGACCTGAGCCGTGCTGCGCACCGGCTTGCCGGATTTGCGGGCCACGGGTGTGCCGGGGACTTGCGGCTTCACGGGCGGGCGCCGGGTTGCCTGGGCGGCACTCTTGGCATTGACTCGGGTAACCATAGGAACTCCAGAACGGACATCAAAAGACGAAAATCAGCCAGCAAGTGGGCAGGCAGTGCGCGTTTGGGCTACTGTACTATTCTTCAAGCCCAACCCACCGTAAGATACCGGACAAATGCCCAAGCCTGTTGGGTGTTCACCCAAGTCCACCGTTTGACACCAACCCACCGGAGTACCCCATGGCCGATCTCAAAAAACAATTCGAAGCCGCCGTCGCCAATTCCAAGAACCTGACCGAGCGTCCCGACAACGCAACCCTGCTCAAGATCTATGCCCTGTACAAGCAGGCCAGCACCGGCGACAACACCGAAAAGAAACCTGGCTTTGTGGATATGGTCGGCCGCGCCAAATGGGATGCGTGGAACGGCGTCAAAGGGCTATCCAGCAAAGACGCGATGCAACAATACGTCGACCTGATCGAATCACTGAGCTAATACCGACCTAGCCCCCGTCCATGCTGCGCAAGCAGCTACAAAAACAATAGCGCCACTTCGGCGCTATTGTTTTTTGGCAGGGGCCTTCCTGGCTGCCGCCTTGGGTGCCAGCAAGTCATCCAGGTTCTTGACGATTTCCGCTTCTATGCGACCCTTGAATGCGCCCAGCAATAACCCCAGTTTGGCGTCCAGGTCAAAGTGGTCGGAAGTCACATGCAGAACGCCGTTGACACCGGAGCGCGTGAACGTCACCCGGTCCTCTTTGGCACCCTCTTCATACGCGCACTCCATGCCGAACTCGGCCTCGACATGCTCGGCCCATGTCAACGCGATCTTGCGCGCCGCCGCCAGACTCAGGGCGTGTTCCCGTCGAATGTGAAGATTGGCCAATTCCGTACTCCTGAACTAGGGTTATTGCGCTGGGTGGTACATACTCAGGCACATCATAAAACTGCTTGAGGCGTTGAGCGCCTGAGTTCAACCATGCTATACAAATTCAAATCCAAAGTCACCGGCGACCTGATCATGCTGGAGCCCAACGGCCGTCAGATTTTGCAGCTGATCGGCAAGGACGATACAAGCTTGGTCAAAGGCATTTTGCTGCCACCGGACATGCCCGCGGCGATTGCAGCGCTGGAACGCGCCATTGCCCAGGACGAGGCCGTGCTACAGCAACGCCTGAAGGAAGCACAGGCCGCGGGCGAGACGCTTCCCCGCGCCGAAGGAGTCACGCTGCGCCAGCGCGCGGTGCCGTTCATTGACATGCTGCAGCGCGCCCACCGGGCCGACAAGGAAATCGTCTGGGGCGTGTAGGCCGCAGCCAGGCTCAATCGGCGTAGACGCCGGCGGCCTTGATGACGGGGCTCCACCGGGCAATTTCCGCCATCACAAACTTCTTGTGCTCCGCCGGCTCCATACGCTTGTCGCTCACGACCATCGCGCCCAGGCCTTCCTGCTTCTTGACGAAATCCGCATCCTTCAAGGCAACTTTCAGGGCCGCGTTGATCCTGGCAAGGACTTCGGGCGGTGTTCCCTTGGGGGCATACAAGCCCTGCCAGATCGTGACTTCAAAGCCTTTGAGGCCTGCTTCCTGCAAGGATGGCAGATCACGCAGGGCGGGCGTGGTCAAAGGCTTGGCAGTCGTCACGGCGTAGCCAATGACTTTCTTTGCCTCAATCTGCGCGGAGGTATTGGTGGTCTGGTCACACATCAAATCAATTTGCCCCCCCATCAGGTCGGTCATCGCCGGGCCCGTTCCCTTGTAGGGCACGGTGGTCATTTCCACCTGCAGGGCATTCTGGAATAGCAGTCCACACAAATGGGAGGCGGAGCCAACCCCCGCGTTACCCAGGTTGATCTTGCCCTTGTTCTGGCCGATCCAGACCAGCAGTTCCTTGTAGTTCCGGGCGGGCAGCGAAGGACGGCCAATCACGGTCATGGGCACATCGCTGACCATGCCCAGGTATTCAAAGTCACTGTCCACCTTGAACGGGATGTTGCGCACCAGCGTGGGCATGGTGGCCATGCCAATGTGGTGCAACAGCAGGGTGTAACCATCGGGTGCCGCCTTGGCAACCTTGTTGGCACCGATGGAGCCTCCCGCGCCGGCAGCGTTGTCGACCAGCACGGTGGCCCCGCCCAAGGGCTTGCGCAAGGCTTCCGCCAGATCGCGGGCCGACCGGTCTGTGGGGCCCCCTGCCGCAAACGGTACGACGATGGAAATCGGCCGGGATGGATAGGTGTCTGCGTGCGCCAGACAGGCAGCCAGCGCAGCAGCGACAACGATCATTTTTTTCATGCTATCTCCTTGTTGTAAGCGCACCAGTCTAACGGGTGGCACACCAACGCGCCATGCAGGAAACTACTTGTAGCTTCTGGCGTCTTCAATGATCTTGCCATCGTTGGGCAAGCTGCCGGTGGGCACGATCTCAACCTGTCCGCGCAACTTGGTCACTTCACGAATAGCGTCCCCAATGCGGGCGGCCAGTCCGTCAGGGCTGCCATCCACCTCCACCTGCAGGGTCATGGTGTCGTTCGCCATTTCCCCGGCAACGACCAGGCGCGCGCGCGCCACTTCCGCAAAGCGCCGAACAATATCGTTCACCTGTTTGGGGTGTACAAACATGCCACGAACCTTGGTTGTCTGGTCGGCACGACCCATCCAGCCCTTGATGCGGGCGTTGGTGCGGCCCGTGGGGCATTGCCCGGGCAACACGGCCGACAAGTCGCCGGTTCCAAAGCGGATCAGGGGGTAACTGGGGTTGAGCGTGGTGACCACCAGCTCGCCCACCTCGCCCTCAGCCACCGGGTCGCCCGTACCGGGGCGCACGATTTCCACGATCACGCCTTCGTCCAGCACCAGGCCCTCACGCGCCTTCGTCTCATAGGCAATCAGCCCCAGGTCGGCGGTGGCATAGCATTGGTAGCCGTCAATGCCACGCGCCAGAAACCAGTCCCGCAGGCTGGGCGGAAAGGCTTCGCCACCAAACATGGCCTTGGTCACGCTGGGCAGGGCCACGCCCATCTCGGCCGCCTTTTCCACAATGATCTTCAAAAAGCTCGGCGTTCCAATGTAGCCCGCTGGCTGCAGGTCCCGCATGGCTTGCACCTGTTGCTCGGTCTGTCCGGTACCACCGGGGAACACGGTGCACCCCATGGCGTGGGCACCCGTCTCCATCATGGAGCCGGCTGGCACGAAGTGGTAGCTGAAGCTGTTGTGAATGAGTTCACCGGGTCGAAAGCCGGCGGCGTAGATGGCGCGCGCCATGCGCCAGTAGTCGCGTGCCGTACCTTCGGGCTCATAGATCGGGCCCGGGCTGGCAAATACGCGGGGCATGGCAGCGCCGTATCCGACCGCACTGAAGCCACCAAAAACATTGCCGCCACCGGACCGCTCGCGCGCGGCCTGCTGCAGCGCCTGCAACTCGTGCTTGCGGGTCACCGGCAGCCTGGCAAGCGCCGCACGGTTGGTGATGCCAGCCGCATCCACACCGCTCAGGATCTGTGCGAATGCGGTGCTGTGGCTTTGGGCATGCGCCACCTGCACAGGCAGGGCCGCCAGCAGCGCGGCTTCGCGCTGCGCAGGCGTGCGGGTTTCGAGCGCGTCAAACACAGAAGTCATGCGGGTCTCCAAAGGCCAATTCGTTTGCTATAAAAACAGGAGCTGTTTACGCACGTTTTACGGGGGCTACAGCCATAAAAGGCACATAAACGCCAAGAAAAATGGTCAGGCAAGCCAGCGCTTGCGGCGCTTGTAGCTCTTGACGTCCTTGAAACTCTTGCGCTCGCCACCACCCATGCCGAGGTAGAACTCCTTGACGTCCTCGTTGGTGCGCAGGTAGTCGGCCTGCCCGTCCATCACCACGCGGCCCGACTCCATGATGTAGCCATAGTCGGCGTACTTCAGCGCCATGTTCGTGTTCTGCTCGGCCAGCAGGAAAGTGACCTTTTCCTTGGTGTTGAGGTCTTTGACGATCTCGAACACTTCTTCCACGATCTGCGGCGCCAGGCCCATGGAGGGCTCGTCGAGCAGCACCATGCTGGGGTTGGCCATGATGGCACGGCCAATGGCGCACATCTGCTGCTCGCCGCCCGAGGTGTAGGCGGCCTGGCTGGTGCGCCGCGTCTTCAGGCGCGGGAAGTAGGCGTACACCTTCTCCAGATTGGCCGCCACTTCGGCCTTGCTCTTGCGGGTGTAGCCGCCGGTGAGCAGGTTTTCTTCAATGGTCAGGTGGGCAAAGCAATGGCGCCCTTCCATGACCTGCACCACGCCGCGCTGCACCAGGTCGGCCGGCGAGAGGTTCTCGATGCGTTCACCGCGCAGCTCGATGGAGCCCTTGGTTACGGCGCCTCGCTCGCCCGCCAGCAAGTTGGACACGGCCCGCAGGGTCGTGGTCTTGCCTGCGCCGTTGCCGCCCAGGATGGCGACGATGCCGCCCTCGGGCACCTGCAGCGACACGCCCTTGAGCACCAGGATCACGTGGTTGTAGATGACCTCGATGCCATTCACGTTGAGAACAATATTTTTAGGTTCCATAACTCAGCCTTGTTGACCAGATGAAAGTGCCGTTCAGCGAAACTTTCATCTGGCGGGTGGCAAGCGAAGCAAGCCACCCTTCCAGAAACACCGTGGAACCGGCTTAGCCGGGCCACTGGTGTTGCCCCTGGAGGGGGGAGGCCCGCTACACGCAGTGAGCGTGCAACGGGGGTGCCATCAAGACTGGCAGTCCGCCGGGGTGCGGGGTGTCAGCTTCTTGTCGGCCGCGTACTTGGCCGCAGTGGCCTTGACCAGTGGCTTGAGGATTTGCTCATCCGCCTGCAACCAGTCGGACGAGAAGTTCCACTTCTTGCCATCCCAGGTGTGAACACGCGCCCAGTTGGAGCCCATGTGGTCCGCACAGGTGGTGCTGATCGGACGCATCACGCCGGCAAAGCCCAGTGCATCCAGCTTCTTCTGGTCGAGGGCCAGGTTTTCATAGCCCCAGCGTGCCTGCTCGCCGCTGACCCACTTGCCTTTGCCAAAGCGCTCCTGCGCACGGCGCACGCCTTCCACGGCCAGCATGGCACTCATCGCGCCGCGCATGTACAGCACCTGACCCACCTCGTCCTTGGGACCCGTACCTTCGCCCTTGGCGTGGACCTTCTCCAAGATCTCCTTCACCACGGCCGATTGCGGCTCGGCACCGTGTTGCATGGTCACCGCGTTGTAGCCCTTGGCGCCTTCGCCCACGTCCTTGACGTCGGGCTCAGCTCCCGACCACCACACGCCGTACATCTTGTCGCGCGGATAACCGGTGGCCTGCGCTTCCTTGAGTGCGGTGGAATTCATCACACCCCAGCCCCACAGCAAAACGTAGTCCGGCTTGGCCTGGCGAACCTGCAGCCAGGTTGCCTTCTGGTCCACTCCAGGTGCTGTGACGGGCAACAATTGCAGGTTGAAGCCCAGTTGGGCTGCGCGCTCCTGCAACAGGGGAATGGGCTCCTTGCCGTACGGGGAATCGTGGTAGACCAAGGTGACTTTCTTGCCCTTGAGCTTCTCCATGCCGCCTTCTTTTTTACCGATGGTCTGTACCAGCGCGTCAGCCGCCAGCCAGTAGGTGCCTGCCAAGGGGAAATTCCACTTGAAAATCGTGCCATCCTGGCTCTCGCTGCGGCCATAACCCGCGGTGATCAGCGGAATCTTGTCACCAGGCGCCTTTTCGGTCAGCGCAAAGGTAATGCCGGTGGACAGCGGCTGGAACACCGTGGCGCCGCCATGCTTGCCCTTGAGGCGTTCGTAGCACTCCACACCCCGCGCCGTGTCGTAGCCGGTTTCGCACTCTTCATACACAATCTTCACGCCATTGATGCCGCCGCGCGCGTTGGTGAGCTTGAGGTAGTCGGCATAGCCGTTAGCCCATGGCACGCCATTGGGAGCATACGGGCCGGTCCGGTAGGGCAAGCCCGGAAAAAACTGCTCCTTGGCCTGCGCGAAGGCGCCAGCGCCGGCAGCAGCCAGCACACCAGCAAGAACAATGTTGCGAATTTTCATGGAAGTCTCCTAAAGGTCGGCATTGGTATGCCTGTGGTTAATGAACGAACAACGCAGCGAAAAAACGGACTCAGTGGGGGAAGGGCCATAGGCGCAGCTTCTGCTTGGACAGGGACCACAACTTGGCCAGTCCATGCGGCTCCACGATCAGGAACCACACAATCAAGGCGCCAAAAATAATCAGTTCGGAATGGGAAATACCGGCCGTGGAAATATCCACTCCCAATGCATGTCCCAACACCGGCAGGAACTGGTTCAGGAAAATGGGCAGCAGCACAATAAAGCCGGCACCAAAGAAGCTGCCCATGATGGAGCCCATGCCCCCAATAATCACCATGAACAGCATCTTGAAGGACATGTCCACCGAAAAGGCCGCTGGCTCCCAGGCGCCCAGGTAGACAAAGCCCCACAAGGCCCCCGCAACGCCCACGATGAAGGAGCTGACGGCAAAGGCGCTGAGCTTGGCGTACATGGGGCGAATGCCGATCACCGCGGCGGCCACGTCCATGTCGCGAATCGCCATCCACTCACGGCCCACCGCACCGCGCACCAGATTTTTGGCCATCAAGGCCAGAACCACCAGAATCGACAGGCACAACAGGTATTTGGAGATCGGACTCTCAACCGGCATGCCAAACACCTGCAGACCCGACACGGACACGGAGCCAGACGGCGCGTCGTTGGTAAACCACTTGATGCGCAAGAACATCCAGTCACTGAAGAACTGTGCCGCCAGGGTGGCCACGGCCAGGTACAAGCCTTTGACGCGCAAACTGGGCAAACCAAACAGAATACCGAAGGCGCTGGAACACAGGCCCCCAAGAACCAGCGCCAACAGCAGCGGAATGCCCGGGATGCGGACAAAGAAGTTGAACGCGGCATACGCGCCCACCGCCATGAAGGCACCGGAGCCCAATGAAATCTGCCCGCAGTAGCCGACCAGGATATTCACCCCCAGCGCGGCCAGCGACATGATCAGAAAGGGAATGAAGATGGCGCGAAACATGTAGTCGCTGCCCACCATCGGCACCACCACAAAGGCCGCCGCAATCAGCAACAGGATCGCCCAGCGGTCCTGCGCAATGGGAAATATCTGCTGGTCAGCGCGGTAGCTGGTCTTGTACTGGCCGTTTTCTCTGTAGAACATATGAAGTCTCAATAATCTTTTAGCTACAACACGCTACGCTTAACTTTGCGTTGCAAAGTTGGTTTTCGCTGAAAAATAATTGACCGCGTATTTCATACGCGATCAATTATTTTTTCACCGAACAGGCCCTGCGGTCTGAACAACAGGAACACGAGGGCCAGCACGTAGGCAAACCAGATCTCTATGCCACCGCCCACGTAGGGGCCCAAAAACACTTCCGACAATTTCTCGCCGACCCCAATGATCAGGCCGCCGACGATGGCACCGGGCACCGAAGTCAGCCCACCCAGGATCACCACCGGCAGGGCCCGCAGGGCCACCGTCGTCAACGAAAACTGCACGCCCAGCTTGCTGCCCCAAATCATGCCGGCCACCAGGGCCACCACACCGGCGACACACCAGACGATGACCCAGATGCGGTTCAACGGAATACCGATACTTTGCGCGGCCTGGTGGTCATCGGCCACGGCGCGAAGGGCGCGGCCGGTCGCCGTCTTCTGAAAGAACAGGCTGAGCGCGGCCACCAGTACCGCAGCGATCACGGCGGCGTACAGATCTTCCTTGTTGATCAGCACGCCGCCCTCAAACAGGGACTCGAACGCGAAAATCGGCTCCTTGGGCATGCCGACGTCAATCTTGTAGATGTCGCTGCCAAAAATGGTCTGACCGATGCCGTCCAGAAAGTAGCTGATGCCCAGGGTTGCCATCAGCAGCGTCGTGCCCTCCTGGTTGACCAGATGGCGCAGCACCAGCCGCTCGATCACCCACGCCACCACGAACATCAATCCGCCCGCAATGATGAAGGCGATCAGGTTGGCCGCTATGGGACTGGAAATGCCGGTCCAGAGGGGCACCCATTCGGCAAAACGCGCCATCGCCAGCGCCGCAAACAGCACCATGGCGCCCTGCGCAAAGTTGAACACGCCGGAGGCCTTGTAAATCAGCACAAAGCCCAGTGCCACCAGCGAATACAACATGCCGGCCATCAGGCCGCCCAACAATGTTTCCAGAAAGAATGCCATGTTCGTTTTCCTTAGTGCGAGGTGCCCAGATAGGCACTGATCACTTCTTCGTTGTTGCGCACTTCATCGGGCGTGCCGTCGCCAATCTTCTTGCCGTAGTCCAGCACCACCACGCGATCGGAGATATCCATCACCACACCCATGTCGTGCTCGATCAGGACCACGGTGGTTCCAAACTCGTCGTTCACGTCCAGCACAAAGCGGCACATGTCCTGCTTTTCTTCGACGTTCATGCCGGCCATGGGTTCGTCCAGCAGCAGCACCTGCGGCTCCATGGCCAGGGCGCGACCCAGGTCCACCCGTTTTTGCAGACCGTAGGGCAACTGGCCCACGGGGGTCTTGCGGTAGGCCTGAATTTCCAGAAAGTCGATGATGCGTTCGACCGCTTCGCGGTGCATGATTTCCTCGCGCTCGGCCGGCCCGATGCGCAGTGCCTGCATCAGGATGTTGCTCTTGATCTTGAGGTTGCGCCCGGACATGATGTTGTCCAGCACACTCATGCCCTTGAACAGGGCCAGGTTCTGGAAGGTGCGGCCAATGCCCATCACCGCCACCTGGTGGCTGTCCATGTGCTTGAAGGACTGGCCGCGAAAGGTAATAGAGCCCTGCTGCGGCGTGTACACGCCGTTGATGCAGTTCAGCATGGAGCTTTTGCCGGCGCCGTTGGGGCCGATGATGGCGCGCACCTCATGCTCGCGCACGTTGAACGAAATATCGGTCAGCGCCTTGACGCCACCAAAGCTCAGGGAAATGTTCTTGACGTCCAGAATGACGTCACCAATTTTTTTGCTCATGCTGCTGCCTTCACGGGGGCAAAGGTCTTTGCGTCGTCAATTCGCAGCGTTGCACTGACCTTGCCGGTGCGACCGTCTTCGAATTTGACCTGGGTTTCGATAAATTGGGAGGTCTTGCCGCCATAGAGGGCATCGATCAGAACGTCATAGCGCTCGGCAATGAAGCCCCGGCGGACCTTGTTGGTGCGCGTCAGCTCGCCGTCGTCCGCGTCGAGCTCCTTGTGCAGCACCAGGAAGCGGCTGACCTGGCTACCGGCCAGCAGGGTGTCCACACTCAGGTCCGCGTTGACCTTTTCCACGCACTCCTTGATCAGCTGGTAGACCTCGGGCTTTTGCGCCAGATCGGTATAACCCGCATACGGCAGGTTGCGCCGCTCGGCCCAGTTGCCCACCGCATCGAAGTCGATATTGATCATCACGCAGACCTGGTCGCGGCCATCGCCGTAGGCCACCACTTCCTTGATGTGCTGGAAGAACTTGAGCTTGTTCTCCACATACTTGGGCGCAAACATGGCACCGTCATTGGCGCCACCCTTGATGCGGCCCACGTCTTTCACGCGGTCAATGATCTTGAGGTGACCGTGTGCATCAATAAAGCCGGCATCACTGGTGTGGTACCAGCCTTCCGCCGTCAGCACTTCTGCGGTGGCAGCCGGGTTTTTGTAATATTCCTTGAGCAGACCGGGCGACTTGACCAGGATTTCGCCGTTGTCGGCGACCTTGATCTCCACGCCCTCACACGGCACACCCACGGTGTCGGCGCGCGCTTCGCGGTCGGGCTGCAGGCACACAAACACGGCCGTTTCGGTCGATCCGTAGAGCTGTTTGAGGTTGATGCCAATGGAGCGGAAGAAACTGAACAGGTCCGGACCAATGGCTTCGCCCGCGGTATAGGCCACGCGCACGCGGCTGAGCCCCAAGGTGTTGCGCAAAGGGCCATAGACGAAAAAGCTGCCCAGCGCATACAGCAGTCGGTCCATGGCCGACACCGATTTGCCGTCCATCAGGATGGGCCCGACCCGTTTGGCCACGCCCATGAAGTAATGGAACATGCCGCGCTTGATGGCGCCCGCATCTTCCATGCGAATCATCACGCTGGTGAGCAGGCCTTCAAACACGCGCGGTGGCGCAAAGTAGTAGGTCGGACCAATTTCCTTCAGGTCGATGGTGACCGTGGCCGCGGACTCGGGGCAATTGACCACATAGCCGCAGGCCAGCCACTGTGCATACGAGAAGATGTTTTGACCGATCCAGGCCGGCGGCAAATACGCCAGCACTTCTTCCGAGCCCGTGAGCTTGTCGAAGTCTGCGCCGACGCGGGCCCGGTTGAGCAGGGAGTTGTGCGTGTGCACCACGCCCTTGGGGTTGCCCGTGGTGCCCGAGGTGAAAAACATGGCGCCTACATCGTGGGGCTGCGCCTGCTTGACCTGATCCTCAAAGAACTCGGGATGCAGACCGACAAAGGCCTTGCCAGCCGCCTGCAACTCATCGAGCGACGCCAGGCACGGGGCGTCGTACTTGCGCAGGCCACGGGGGTCATCAAAATAGATGCGCTCCAGTTGCGGGCAGCTCTCGCGAATCTCCAGCAGCTTGTCCACCTGCTCCTGGTCTTCGGCAAAGGCAAAGCGCACTTCGGCATTGTTGATGGGGAATACGCACTCGGCGGCAGCGGCATCCTGGTACAGCGGTACGGGAATGGCACCCAGCGATTGCACGGCCAGCATGGTGGCGTACAAGCGCGGCCGGTTGGCCCCCACCACGACCATGTGTTCATTGCGGCGCAGACCGGCCTGGTGCAGGCCCGCTGCGAGCTGCTGCACCATGGTCAACAGATCTGCCCAGGACAGCGACTGCCAGATACCGTATTCCTTCTCACGCATGGCGGGCGCATCGGGGCGCTCACTGGCGTGCTTCTGAAGTAGCCGCGGAAAAGTCGTTTGCATTGCCGAATCCTTGTCACCTTTGCCCACACCCGATGCCATGCACGGGGTCTGTGTATGGGGCGAATATTAGTCCTGCATTTGACGTCAAGTTGTCGTTTGAACGACAATTGCAGCAAATCTCCGTAGGTGTTTTCCCTTCACTTTCTGCCAACTTACAGCACCTCGCCATGCCCACTGATTCCTCCCTGCACCAGCGCCGCCGCGCCCTGACCGCCGCCGAGCTGAATGCCATTCCCTGGATTCATTTGCTGTCCAGCCTGGAGCGTGAGCGCGCCACCGACGAACTGAAGATTGCCGACGCCGACCCCGGCGAATACATCTGTCGCATCGGGCGCCCCGTGACCTACTGGTTTGGCGTGGTCGACGGCCTGCTCAAGATGAGCAGTGACAACGCCGAGGGGCAAACCATGACGTTCACCGGCGTGCCGCCCGGCGGCTGGTTTGGCGAAGGCACGGCCATGAAGCGCGAGACCTACCGCTACAACATCCAGCCCCTGCGCAAGAGCCGCGTGGCCGGCCTGCATGTGGACACCTTTCACTGGCTGCTGGACCACTCCATCGGCTTCAACCGCTTCGTGATGAACCAGCTCAACGAGCGCTTGGGCCAGTTCATTGCGGCCCGCGAGATTGACCGCATGACCAACCCCGACATCCGGGTAGCGCGCAGCCTGGCTTCGCTGTTCAACCCGGTGCTGTACCCCAGCGTCGGCGAGGTGCTGCGCATCACGCAGCAGGAGCTGGCCTACCTGGTGGGTCTGTCGCGCCAACGCGTGAACGAAGCACTGACGGCGCTGGCGGCGCACGGTGCCATTCAGGTGGAATACGGTGGCCTGCGGGTGCTGGACCTGCAGGCCTTGAGAACCCAGACAATTTTTAGATGATTTGGCCGCCCAGCCCCCGTAAAATGTGCGCAAGCAGCTACAAAAGAGATAGCAAATGACAGACTCCAAACCCCTTCCCCCCGTGTTCCGCCGCGCCGCACCGCCCGCGGGCAAGACACCGGCCAGCCGCGCCGCCATTCCTGCCGGGCAAACCAACACCGCGGCCCATGGCGCCAACGGCACCATGCGGCTGAACAAGCGCATGGCCGAGCTGGGCATGGCGTCGCGCCGCGAGGCGGATGACTGGATTGCCAAGGGCTGGGTCAAGGTCAACGGCCGGGTCGCGGAGATGGGCATGCAGGTGGCCGCCGATGCGCGCATCGAGGTGACCCAGCAGGCTAAAGGGGCGCAGGCCAACCAGGTGACCATCCTGCTGAACAAGCCGATCGGCATCGTCAGCGGCCAGGCCGAAGACGGCCACCAGCCCGCCATCACGCTGATCCAGCCGCAAAACCGCTGGGTGGACGACAACGCCCGCTTTTTCTTCAACCCCAAGCAGCTGCAAAGCCTGGTGCCCGCCGGACGGCTGGACATCGACTCCACCGGCCTCCTGGTGCTGACGCAGGACGGCCGCGTGGCGCGCCAGCTCATTGGCGAGAACTCGGCGATGGAGAAGGAATACCTGGTGCGCGTGGTGTACACCGGCGTGGCCAATGAAGCAGCCGCCAACTCGGCGGCGGCCACCTATGGCGCACGCCCCATGCCGCGCGCCGCACAGCCAGCGCCGCCCACCCAGCTCAGCCGCATCGACGATGACGACCCGGTCAGCACCGACGTGCAATCGGTCTTTCCCCAGGAAAAGCTGCGACTCTTGCGCCACGGGCTGAGCCTGGACGGCCAGCCCCTCAAGCCGGCCAAGGTGGAGTGGCAAAACCCCGAACAACTGCGCTTTGTGCTCACCGAGGGCAAGAAGCGCCAGATTCGCCGCATGTGCGAACTGGTGGGCCTGAAAGTGGTGGGCCTGAAGCGGGTGCGCGTGGGCAAGGTCATGCTGGGCCACCTGCCGGTGGGCCAATGGCGCTACCTGGCACCCCACGAGTCGTTCTGAATCCGCACACCGCGCCGGGAGCCCCCATGCCAGACACGCCCAAGTCAAAGCAGCCCGCCAAACCCCTGAGCCACCTGCGCCCTTCCGACCTGCGCGCCGTGGCGCAGCTGGCGACACACGCTACCCGGGGCGTGGCACACATGGCCGAAGGCGTGCACCAGGCCGTGTTGGGCACCATGGGGGTCAAGGGCAGCGCCGATGCAAAAACCGCTGGCCTGACCGGCTTCGTTTACCGCACCGTGCATGGCGTGACCGAATTGGTCGGCAAGGGCCTGCAAAGCGCCTTCACCCGGCTGGAGCCGCTGCTGGAGTCCCTGGTCGACGCGCCGCCCGAAACGCCACAGCGCGAGGCCGTTTTGGCCGCCCTCAATGGCGTGCTGGGCGACAGACTAGCGCACAACCACAATCCGCTGGCCACCCCCATGACCCTGCGCTACCAGGGCCGCGCCCTGAATCTGCACGCCATGCCGGCCATGCCAGAGGCCACGGGCAAGGTGCTGCTGCTGATCCACGGCCTGTGCATGAACGATTTGCAGTGGCAGGCCGCAGTGACGGAAGACGGCAAGCCGCCGTCCGACCACGCCGCAGCGCTGGCCTCTGAACTGGGTTACACCCCCGTTTACCTGCGCTACAACACTGGCCTGCACACCTCGCAAAACGGCCACGAGCTGGCCTTTATGCTGGAGCAGCTGATGGCCCAGTGGCCCGTGCCGGTGACCGATTTCACGGTGCTGGTGCACAGCATGGGTGGGCTGGTGATCCGCAGCGCCCTGTATGACGCCGGGCAGGCCGCACTGCACTGGCCCAGCCAGTTGAAAAACATCGTGTTCCTGGGCACCCCCCACCATGGCGCACCGCTGGAGCGGGCCGGCAACTGGGTGGATGTGATTCTGGGCGCCACGCCCTTTAGCAAACCCTTTGCCAAACTGGGGCACATGCGCAGCGCCGGCATCACCGACCTGCGCTACGGCCACGTGCTGGATGCCGACTGGCAGGGGCATGACCGGTTCCAGAAGAAACCCGACGGCCGACAGCCCCTGCCACTGCCCCAGGGCGTCGCCTGCTACACCGTTGCGGCCACCGCAGCCGCCAAACGCAGCCCGCTGGCCGACCGCGTGATTGGCGACGGCCTGGTGCCGCTCGCCAGTGCACTGGGACAACACCCGGACCCGCGACACCAGCTGCAATTCGCCAAAAATGCCCAGACCATCGTCTACCGCACCCACCACATGGAACTGCTGCACAGCCCCGAGGTGACGCGCCAGGTGGTGGATTGGCTGAAATAGCCTTGCCCACCAAGCACCGCCGCTCTAGCGGTGCGCCCGCAGACCAAGCCGCGCCGTATCAATCGGGTAGTGGGTTTTGCGCAGGTAAAGGAGGAGCCCGAAGGGCGGGGGACACGGAGCAAAACCCGCTACCCGATGGATACCAAAGTCACCATGGCGCTCCCACCAAAGGTTTCTGCTCGAAACCTCGGGCCTTGAATAACACCCCGTCGCCCATAATTGAGGGTTTCGCGTGCGACGCACGGGGCGTCCGCTGGCATCCTTTTGTTGTTATTGAAACTTTACCGAAAGTTCTATCCCCATGACCAAGCAAACCCTATCCTTCCAGGCCGAAGTAGCCCAACTGCTGCACCTGGTCACGCACTCGCTGTACTCCAACAAGGAAATTTTCTTGCGCGAGCTGATCTCCAATGCGTCGGACGCGTGCGACAAGCTGCGCTTTGAGGCCATCAACGACGGCGGCCTGTACGAGAACGACTCCGAGCTGAAGGTCAAGGTCACGTTTGACAAGGACGCCAAGACGCTGACCATCACCGACAACGGCATCGGCATGAGCGCACAAGAGGCCATCGACCACCTGGGCACCATTGCCAAGAGCGGAACCAAGGACTTCGTCAGCAAGTTGAGCGGCGACCAGAAGGCCGACTCCCAGCTGATCGGCCAGTTTGGCGTGGGCTTTTACTCCGGCTTCATCGTGGCCGACAAGATCACCGTGGAGTCCCGCCGCGCCGGCATGAAAACCACGGAAGGCGTGCGCTGGATCAGCGGTGGCGCGGGCAACTTCGAAGTGGAAACCATTGAGCGTGCGCAGCGCGGCACCAGCGTCATCCTGCATCTGAACGACGATGCGCTGGACTACGCCAACGCATGGAAGGTCAAGGGCATCATCAACAAGTATTCCGACCACATCAGCCTGCCCATCCTGATGGAAAAGGAAGAGTGGAAAGACGGCGAGCTGATCAACCCCGGCGACGAGCAGGGCGGCCGCCAGCCCGGTGCCATGGTCAAGACCGGCGAATGGGAAACCGTCAACAAGGCCAGTGCCATCTGGACCCGCCCCAAGAAAGACATCACGCAGGAGCAGTACGACGACTTCTACAAGCAGATCAGCCACGACTTTGAAGCGCCGCTGGCCCACACGCACAACCGCGTGGAAGGCAGCACCGAGTACACGCAGTTGCTCTACATCCCCGGCAAGGCGCCCATGGACCTGTGGAACCGCGAGAAAAAGGGCGGCCTGAAGCTCTACGTGAAGCGCGTCTTCATCATGGACGATGCCGAAGCCCTGCTGCCCACCTACCTGCGCTTTGTGAAGGGCGTGGTGGATTCCGCCGACCTGCCACTGAACGTGAGCCGTGAGTTGCTGCAGGAAAGCCGCGACGTCAAGGCCATCCGCGAAGGCTGCACCAAGCGCGTGCTGGGCATGCTGGAAGACCTGGCCAAGCACGACAAGTTGCCTGAAACCGCGACCGTTGAGGCCGGCGCATCTGCTGAGGGCGTGACCGATGTCCTGAGCGCGGAAGACAAGCTTGATGCCGAACAGAACGCGGGCAAATACACCAAGTTCTACGCCGAGTTTGGCGCCGTGCTGAAAGAAGGCCTGGGCGAAGACTTCGCCAACAAGGAGCGCCTGGCCAAGCTGCTGCGCTTTGCATCCACCTCCAGCGACTCCCCCAGCGTGAGCTTTGCCGACTACAAGGCCCGCATGCGGTCAGGCCAGGAGGCCATTTACTACATCACCGCCGACACCCTGGCGGCTGCCAAGAACAGCCCGCAGCTCGAAGTGTTCAAGAAAAAAGGGATCGAAGTGCTCTTGATGACCGACCGCGTGGACGAGTGGGCGCTGAACTTTGTGCAGGACTTTGACGGCACCCCGCTGCAAAGCGTGGCCAAGGGCGCGGTCGACCTGGGCACGCTGCAGGATGAGGCCGAAAAGAAGGCCGCCGAGGAAGCCGCCGAAACCTTCAAACCCCTGCTGGCCAAGCTGAAAGAGGCGCTGAAGGACAAGGCCGAAGACGTGCGCGTGACCACCCGCCTGGTGGACAGCCCGGCCTGCCTGGTGGTCAAGGACGACGGCATGAGCACCCAGCTGGCGCGCATGCTCAAGCAGGCCGGCCAGGCCGCACCGGAAGTGAAGCCGGTGCTGGAAGTCAACGCCGAACACCCTCTGGTGAAAAAGCTCGACGGCTCGGTGCACTTCCATGATCTGGCCCACATCCTGTTCGACCAGGCCTTGCTGGCCGAGGGTGGCATGCCCGCCGACCCGGCAGCCTATGTCAAACGGGTGAATGCGCTGCTGGTGTAACCGTCAGCTCGGGAACGTGGCTCCCTGCGCAGGGAGCCACGCTATCTTTTTGATAGCTTATCACGCACTATGTACAGGGGCCGGCAGCCGTTCTTTCCATCAGTTTTTGCGGTCAACCCGAATATAAGCGGTGAGTTCAATGCCGCCGGACCTGACGAAGTCCCTGAGCTTGCTGATCAAGCGGGCGTCCATCACGTGGTCGGCCGAGAGCATCAGCAGTCCACTGGGTGTAATGAGGTCGCGCGACAGCACCATGCCGGGCTCCAGGTCACGCGGCGCGATGGCCATTTCAGCAGTCTTTTGCTTTTCCGCTTCTTCGCGGGCGCCACCGCCCTGCAGCGCGACGAACGCCGCCACCACCTCGGGGTCGTAGCGCTTGCCGCTGCTATGCACAATGATGATCCGGGACTCTTCCGGATTGAGCAGGCGCTGCGTCAGCGTGCCAATTTGCATGCTGTCAAAATCGCTGGCCAGCGCCAGAATCCTCGCGCCAATCGGAATATCTTGCGCAGCCAGCTTGTTGGGAAAACCGGTTCCGTCAAACCGCTCAAACTGAGCGCAAATAATTTCAGTGGCGCCCTTCAAGTCCTGCAATGGCATCAGCAACTGCTCTGCTTGCACAATGTGGTTGCGGTAGGTATCGAGCTGCGCGGGTGTCATCATGGCCACCGGCGTCTTGAGCAACTCGTCGGCAAAGCCCACCTTGCCGACCTCATGCAGCAGGCCCGCCACAAATATTTCCTGCGCCAGCTTGCTGTCAAGCCCCAGCTTCACCGCGAGCCGCCTGGAGAGATCTGCAACACGCCGCGAGTGCCCCGCCAGACTACCGCCGCGCATTTCGATCACCGTGGCGAACACCTTGATCGACGTGATGAAGGTGTTTTTGAGTCGCTCGTTGGCCACGCTGAGTTCTGCGGTGCGGGCCAGAACCTTGGCCTCCAGACTGGCATTGAGCGCTTTGAGCTCCTCGTTCTGGCGAATGCTCAGTGCTTCGAGGCGCCGTTTCTCCAGTTCCAGGGCTTTGCGCTCAAGCGCCTGGCGCACGATCAGCACGATGTCGTTGTCATCCCAGGGCTTGGTGATGTAGCGGTAGATTTCGCCCCGGTTGATGGCACCGATGATGGAGGTAACGTCTGAATACCCGGTCAGCAACAGACGAACCGTGTCAGGCCAGCGGCTACGAACCTGCTCCAGGAACTGTGCGCCATCCATCTCGGGCATGCGCATGTCGGAAATCACCAGATCAACCGCTTCGGTCTCCAGCAGCGCCAATCCGGCCTTGCCGCCTTCCGCAATGCGGACCTGAAAGCCCTTGGTCCGAAACAGGCGCCGCAGCGCGGACAAGATATTGGGCTCATCATCCACGCACAGGATCGTAGGCGCCTTCGGTTCAACGACTTCGGGCGCCGCGCTGATGTCAGTCATGCTGGATTTGCTCCGTTTGCGGCTGGCGTGGCTGGCTGCTTGATGGGCAGCGTGACGCGAAATGTGGTTCCCTTGCCCGCTTCCGTTTGCACGTCAATTCGACCATGGTGTTTTTGGATGATGCCATACGACAGGGACAGGCCCAGACCCGTGCCCTTGCCCACCGGCTTGGTGGTGAAAAAGGGATCAAAAATGCGTGGCAGCACCTCTTTGGGAATGCCGCTCCCGGTGTCGGCCACTTCAAGCCAGACGTTGTCGCCCTCGGCCCGCGTGCGAACCGTGATCTTCCCGCGCTCAGACCCCATGGCGTGGGCGGCATTGACCACCAGATTCATCACCACCTGGTTGATTTGCGAGTGTCTGCACTCCACCTCGGGCAAGTCGCCATAGTCCTTCACCAGCTCGGCTTTGTATTTCACCTCGTTGTTGACCACATTGAGCGTGGAGTCAATGCCCAAATTCAGGTTGGCGAGTTGCCAGTCCTGGTTGGTATCGACGTGCGAAAAGTCTTTGAGATCCTGAACGATCTTGCGCACCCGGATGATGCCTTCCTTGCTTTCGCGCATCAACACCGGAATGTCTTCCTTCAGGAACTCCAGCTCCAGACTCTCCCGCTTGGCCTTGAGCTCTTTCACGGTTTCAGCTGCGCCGAGCGACGCCTCGGCCTTTTCATAAATGTCCAGTATCTCGAACAGGCTGGACAGGTAATTTTCAAGCGTTCCAAAGTTGGAGAAGATGTAGCCAATGGGATTGTTGATTTCATGGGCCACACCCGCCGCCAACTGGCCAATGGAGGCCAGTTTTTCGGACTGCACCAGATGCTCCTGCGCGGTTGACAGCTTGGCGTTGAGAAGGTTGAGCTCCGCGTTGCGCCCCAGAAGCATGTGTTCAGCAGCCTCACGGCGACGGACATCGTCCCGCAGGGCCTTGTTGAGCTCTGCCAATTCTGCCGTGCGGTGTTCGACCACCTGCTCGACCTCGACCTGCGCCTTCATCAAGGCTTCCTCGGCCACTTTTCTTTCCGTGATGTCCTGCAGCGTTTCCATCGCGCCCACCAATTCACCCAGGGCATTGCGCAACGGTGCCGCCGTGAAAAACAGCCATCGCCCGTTTGCGCCCAGATTGGGAAAGAAGGCTTCAGCCTCGTACGCATCGGGGACCACCAACGAGCTGCGGTAACTGCTCTGGTACAGGTCGTCGATGATTTCTTTCATCGCCCCGTCCACGATCAGGTCCGCCATCACAGGCCGGTCATGGCCATAAAACACCCGGCCAACCTTGTCTTTTCCGACAATTTCGCGCGCGTCAACGCCAATCGTCGTCGCGCAGGCCTTGTTGAAATGGGTCACGATATGGTCCATATTGAGAACGAACGTCGCAACCGGACTGCCCTCAAAAAAATCGGACTGCCCCAGACTCTCAAGACCGTGTGCCGCTGTCGTGCTGACCGGGTTTGGGTTACTCATGCGCTGCATCCCTCAGGTGTTCAAAACAAGACTGGCGCCCTCAAACTGCTTCTCGGTATTTTCAAAAACCTGCAGCAGAACGTCTTCAGTCAGCCCGAGTTGCTGCCACAGCCCCACAGGAACTGGCGGCACCAGATCGTCTTCATCCATGGACAAGTCCAGGGCATGGGCAATGGCATTCGCCGCCAAAACGACCAGAGACAGCGCTGACGCCCCCACCACGGTCGTTGCGTGGTGGTTGGCCACGGCTTGCTGCATGGCCTCGGGAAACTTCCAGTGCCGTGTCAGCACATGACCGACCATGGCGTGGTCAACACCCAACACCGCGTGCTCGGCAGCCAGGAGGCTGCAATCATGCTGTACCCGGTACGCCATCGTGGCCTCGTAATTGGGGTGGAACTGGGTCACCAGCACCAGCCGGCCAATATCGTGCAAGAGGCCGGCGGCGTAGGCCTGCTCCGGATTGACCTGGATGCAGACGGCCAGTTCCCTGGCGCATACGGCAGCAGCAATGGCATGCCGCCAAAAGGGTGTAACACTAAAGCTGGCATGCGTGCTCCCGGCAAAGGTACCGATAACAGCGGCGGTGGTGACCACGCTGCGCACGGTTCTGAAGCCCAGGATGGCGATCGCTTCCTGAATCGTGGTGACCTGCTTCGCCATGCCGTAGAACGAAGAATTGGCCAGACGCAGCGTTTTGGCCGTCAGCGCCTGGTCGTGCGCGATTTTTTGGGCCAGCGCGTCGATGTTCACATCCTCCTGATCCATGCTCGCCAGCAACTCCAACACCACCGTCGGCAGCGACGGCAGATTGTGTATGCGTTGCAGGATATCGTCGGGCACGATCCGGTTCATGGTGCGGCGAGCCCCCGGTAGTGGAGCATAAGGTCCTGCAGATGGCGGTCGTCCGCGCCGCCGCCGACATGCCTGAACAACCGCGCCAGCCGCGCCTGGTGGTGCTGGCGCAATGCGGCCTCTTGGGCCTTGAGGTCAGGGCTTGCCTGCTCCGCGTCAAACACCCAGACCGCCGTGACATCGCGTCGGTGCAGAGCGGCAAGTGCCGCATCGCCCAGTTCAGTGCCCTGCGCCATCAAGACTTGACCCCGCGCGTCCAGCAGGTCGCGCGCCAACGTCATGCCTGCGCTGGCCTGATCCAGTGCCAGATGAAGCTCCTGTCGGTTCATGCGTTCAACTCCGCTTTGGTCAAAGTCACCAGTTTGCCCCGCGACTGCGATTGCGCGCCCATGGTATTCCACTTGACAAGGTAGCGCGTGCCATCCACCAACAACTCGCACGGAACCCCTTCGGCCGCTGTGGCGATGGCGGCATCGACGGCGGGCAGGGCGTAGGCCAGCTCCACGCCCAGCAACGGCCCCGCCTGGGCAAACAGACGTAGCGCAGCGGCATTGACGAAGGCCATCAGACCTTCATCATCCACACCAAGGACCGGCAGGGGAATGTGCTGCAAAGCCTCGCGCACGATCGCCAGGCTGGTTTCGTCGCGCTCGATCTGGTGGCGGTTGCTCTGCAGAACCTCTCCCAGTTGGCGGTTGGCAGCGACCAGTTCCTGATTGGTCGTACGAATCCGGATGTCGAGTTGCCGGTTTTCTTCCTGCAACTCCTTGTACTCGAACGCCTTGCTGATTTGCTCACGAAGCGCTTCGTCCTCCCAAGGCTTGGTCAAAAAGCGATAAACAGCCCCTTCGTTGATGGCATCGGTCACGGACTGCAACTCGGTGTAGCCGGACAGCACAATGCGAATCGTGTCGGGGTAGTGGGCCTTGGCCGCGCGCAGGAACTCCACACCCGTCATGCCCGGCATGCGCTGGTCGGAGATGATGACATCCACCTTGTGCATGGAGAGTACTTCAAGACCTTCAGCCCCGCTGTTGGCGGTAAGGATGGTATGGCCGTCCCGGCGGAACAGGCGCTTGAGCGAGGCCACAATATTGGGTTCATCATCGACCAGCAGCAGCGTGCGCCGGGGTTTTTGCAGACGCAGCAGGTGGGCCGGAAGCTGGCGTCCCTCAGAAAACAATTCTTCAATGGCCTGCGCTGAAACGGGCCGGGAAAAGAAATAGCCCTGGATTTCATCGCACACACTGGTGCGCATGATCTCGCACTGGGCTTCCGTCTCGACCCCCTCGGCAATGACCTTGAGGCCCAAACCGTGTGCCATGGAGACAATCACTTTCACAATCACGTTATCACTCTGGTTGGTGGTGATGTCGCGCACAAAAGACTGGTCGATCTTGACCTTGTCAAACGGAAAACGCTTGAGATAGCTGAGCGACGAGTAACCCGTGCCAAAGTCATCCAGCGAGAGCTTGACACCCAGGTTTTTGAGTTCGTGCAGCATGGCTTCGGCGTGCACCACATCGCCCATCAGCGCGCTCTCGGTCACCTCCAGGTACAACTGGGCAGGATCGATCTGGAAGTCGGCAATGGCCTTCTTGACCTGTGTAATCAAGTCCGCATCCTGGAACTGCAGGGTTGACACATTCACGGCCACATGCGGCACCTTCATGCCCTTGTCGGCCCAGGCGCGAATGTCCCGGCACGTGCGTCGCAGAACCCACTCTCCAATGCCCTTGATCAAACCAGCATCCTCGGCCACGGGAATAAACTGCGATGGCGGCACCGCACCCAGCTCGGGGTGCGTCCAGCGCAGCAGAGCCTCCATGCCGCTAATGTGCCCGCTCTGCAGGTCCACCAGCGGTTGATACGCCAACTGCAACTGATCTGCCGCGATGGCGTTGCGCAAGGCCTTGACCATGTAATCCTGTGCCAGGACCTGTTCGTACATCTCGGCGCTGTAAAACTGGAACGTGTCACGTCCCGTGGCTTGGGCGCGGTGCATGGCAATTTCGACCGACTTGAATAATGAGTCGAAGTCAGCGCCGTTGTTCGGATAGCTTGCAATGCCAATGGTGGCGGTCAGGGTCACTTCGTGGCCACGCAGTTGGTAGGGCTGGGCCAGCTTCCACAGCAGTTCGGTGGCCAGGTGGGCGGCGCCGTCGGCTGCAGTACCGGGCAGCACCAGCACAAATTCCTTGCCGCCCAGGCGCGCCACGATGTCCTGCTCGCGTACGGAATCATCAAGACGCCGGGCCATTTCTATCAGCAGTTCGTCGCCCGACTCGTGGCCAAGGGTGTCGTTAACCATCTTGAAATGGTCAATGCCCAGTAGCATCATGGCCAACGGTTCGCCAGCACGCTGCACCATGCTGATGGCCTGCGTTGTTCGGTCTTTGAGCAGTGCGCGATTGGGCAGGCCGGTCAGCGTGTCGAAGTGCGCCAACCACTGGATGCGGGTCTCGGCCGCTTTGGCGTCGCTCAGGTCACTGAAGTTGCCGATGTAATGGGTGATTTCATTTTCTTCGTTGCGCATCGCAGAAATGGCCAGCCATTCGGGGTACACCGCGCCGTCCTTGCGTCGGTTCCAGATTTCGCCCGCCCAATGGTCATGGGTCTCCAGCGATTTCCACATGCTCTGGTAATAGGCCGGGCTTTGCCGCCCGGAGGAGAGCACGCGCGGATTCTTGCCCAGCACGTCGGCCTCCGAATAGCCGGTAATCTCGGTAAAGGCCTTGTTCACCATGATGATGTTGCGATTGGCATCGGTCATGGTGATGCCTTCGCGGCTTTGCATGAATACGGCGGCGGCCAGGCTGAGCTTGGCTTCCCTGGTTTTTTGCTCGGTCAGATTGGTCGTGGTGCCGCACACCCGCGTCGCGTGCCCCCGGTCGTCGCGCTGGATGTAGCCGCGCGTGAGCACGTTGAGGTAATGCCCGTCTTTATGGCGCAGGCGCAACTCCATGCTGTAGCGCTCCTGGTCACTTGCCAGCCAGGCGTCCATCAACTGTTTGACGCGTGCCTGGTCAGCTGGATGCACGATGTGCGCCCAACTGGCGAGGTTCGGCGGTACGTCTGGCTCGTCATAGCCCAGCATCTGGTACCAGCTCAGGGAGCGTTCCATGCGGTCGCTGACGACATCCCAGTCCCATAGGCCATCGGTAGAGCCCTTGAGTACCAAGTTCAGTTGTTCTTCCGATTTCCTGAGCGCCAGCGCCGCTTCTTTTTGGGCCGTGACGTCGCGCTGCACCGCAAAATATTCCACCAACACGCCTTGGTCGTCAAAGATGGGCGTAATGGACAGGTCGTTCCAGAACGGCGTACCGTCCTTGCGGTAGTTCAATATCTCGCCTTGGTACGCCCGGCGCGCCCTGAGGGTGGTGCGCACCAGTTCGGCGGTCGTGGGGTTGGTTCCAGGACCCTGCAGCACCTTGCCGCAAGGCTTGCCCATCAGCTCCTCGCGGCTGTAGCCCGTCAAACGCAGGAAGGCGTCATTGATATAGGTCAGCTCCTGGCGCAGGTTGCCGATGGCGATGCCTTCTTGCACTGTGTCAAGCGCGCGGTCGCGCAGCCTCAGTGAATTGCGCAGCAAGGTCTCGGCCTTGATGCGCTGCTCCGTCACATAGCAGGCCATGGCCATGCCCGAGCATGCCAGCACCATCAAGTAGCGCCACAGCCCACCCAGTTGATTCCTGGCCAGCTCGTTCGCAAAGAAGCCCACCCCAAGGAAAGCGCCACAAAGCGCTTGAAACGCGAATATACCCAGCACGATGACGACGCCACGGCGTTCGCGGCGCAACGCAGCCCAGGTCGTGAACAGGAACATCCAGAACCCGTTGGGCGACTGTTGCGGCCCTTGGCCTAGCCACCCCAAAAACACGATTTGTCCCGCCAGCAGGGCCAAACCGACCAGCAAAACCAACTCCAGCATGGGAACCTGGGTCGACGACCGTCGCGGCTTGCTGCGCCACACCAATACCATCGGGGTGAGCACCGCAATACCCAGTGTTTCACCCATCCACCAGTTGACCAGCACCGTGCCGACGGCCCCGGACGCAATCGCTCCAAACAGCCACAAGGTCAGCGTGCCCAGCAGCGCGGTCACCAGGCCCCCCACGCCAGCGGCACACAGCATCAGGCGCGTGTAATCACGTAATCGGCTCAGATGGGCATCAAAGTTTGCCTGCCGGCGCAGCAGCCACAGGCCACACACCGGCCCCAGCGTACTGGCCAGCGTGAATGCGAGCACGGACGCGGTGGCCCCGTGGCTGATGCTGGCGGCCAGCAAGGCTCCTGCAGCAATGGCCCATGCGGACCGCCAACCGCCCAGAATCAACACGGCGACAGCCACACCGGACGCGGGCTGCACCAGCGCGACGCCCTGTTCAAACGGAAAGTAATACTGGCGGACCAGGGTCATGGCAGCCATCAAAAGCGCCAGCCCAACCAGGCCGGGCCATCTGCTGAAATCGTTTTGCAAATTGGGGTTCATGCTGCCTTGTTCCAGAAATCCCTGATGAATTCACCGGCCGCCTGACTTCCAATGGTATGCGGCAGTTTGGCCGCAACCCGGCCTTGACGGCAAAGCCTGGATCGTCGCGCAAATACTGGGTACCAGGCCATTGTCAAAATCGGGTGAAAATCTTGGCATCCTGCTGTACCGCTGTCAAATCTCCCAAAGTCGCAATCACTTCGTCCAGGGAGCCACCAAGGCGTTTGGCAAAGCCGGGGGGCAACTCATCAACGCAAGGGTTTCCAGCAAACCCCAGCTTCAGCTTCTTGCTGATCTGGTTGGCGGCAAAGACACAGGCAATCATGCTGGTGTCTTTGAGGTCCGCTACGTATTGGTGGCGAATGGTCTCGATCAGGTTGGGCGCAAAGCGCCATCGTTCCGCCAGCATGGCGCCAACAACGGCGTGATCAACCCCAATGATTTCCTGCAGGGCCCGATGCAGTGAGGTCTCATGCCATTGACTGAATTCGAGGGCTCTTCGAAACTCCATCGGCATGAACTGGGCCAACACCACTTTGCCAAAATCGTGCAGTAGACCGGCAATAAAGCAGTCGGTCGGATCAGCATCGGATACCCGATGGGCGAGCTGCTTTGCGATGGTGGCCGTTGCCAGAGAGTGCGTCAGGTATTGCTGCCCGTCGAATCCAGCGGTGTTGCTGGTCGGCAGAATGCCAATGGCCGCAATGCTGAGCGCCAGATTCTTGATGGTGTTGAAACCCAGATAGACCACCGCATGGTTGATCGATGTAATCTGGCTGGGCAAACTGTAGTGGGCGGAGTTGACGACACGCAGTACTTTGACGGTCACCACCGGATCCTTGTCAATCACCTGCACCAGGTCTTTTGGGGAACAGTTGACGTCTCGCGTAAGGTCAAGAATTTTCTGAACGCTGCGGGGGAATGCAGGCATGCTGTCCACCGCGGTAGTCAATTTTTGCGAGAATTCTGGTTTCATTGCTGGAAATGTCCTGTGGCACCCTGTGTGTCGCCAATGTACGGCGATCCGCGCCCGCTTGCAGATCTACGATGCAGTCGACCCGCACGAAGTATCGTACTCCGGACTGACCCGAAGAACCAGTGCTTGCAATCTCGGGGACGGGTTAGCCGCAGGTACCTTGTGATATGCCTCCTTAGCTATTCAAACCATAGCAACACGGCTACACTGCAACCAAAATCCAGCACAGCGCCGTGTTTGACAACGCTGGCATGGATCACACAGGAGTCGACACCGGTGAAGGTCTTGCGGTTGCCACGGTCCAAAGTCAAACTGGGCGCCCCCCTGCCATGGGGCGTGCGCGATGAAACCGGCTTGCTGCTGCTCTCCAAAGGCCACATCCTGACGACCGAGCACCAGCTGGAGCTGTTACTGGCGCGCGGGGCTTTTGTGGATGTGGAAGAAATCAGGGCCAGCGCGCGTGAAGAGCAAGCCACCCAGGCGCCCACGGTGGCCGTAGCACCCAACCTGTTTGGCGAGTGGGAGCTGACCCCGCAGGCACTCAAGACGCTGCTGACACACACCGACGTGCCTGAAAACTTTGCGCTCCGGCTGGACGCGTTTGCAGCCCATATCCTGAAGCTGGTGGACAGCAGCCCCGACATTGCTATTTACCGCAGCGTGCGCCAGGACAACGCCCAGAGTTTTTACTATGGTTACGCGCATGCGCTGCACACGGCCGTGCTGTGTGTACTCATGGCGCGCCATCTGCACTGGCCCCCTGCGCGGGTACAGACCCTGCTCAAGGCAGCGCTGACCATGAACCTGAGCATCATGGATTTGCAGGGCCAGATGGCGGGACAGGACGTGCCTATGCGCGAGCGCCAGCAGGCAGAGATTCACAACCATCCAGAAGATGCCGTGGCCCTGCTGCAAAAGTGGGGTGTTAGTGATACTGACTGGTTGCAGGCTGTGGCCCAGCACCATGAGCACCCGGACGGAACAGGCTACCCACAAGGCTGCACCGACATGGGCGAAATGGCGCTGGCACTGCGGGTGTGTGATGTGTTCATGGCCAAAATCAGCCCGCGCGTGCTGCGCCCTGCGCTAGCGCCTCAAGAAGCCGTGCGCCAGCTGTACCGCGAAGACCACGGCGGCCCCTTGTCCACGGCCATCATCAAGGAGTTTGGCATTTACCCACCCGGCGACTTTGTGACGCTGGCCTCGGGCGAACTGGGCGTCGTGGTGCAGCGCACCGACAATGCACGCGCACCCATCGTGGCCAGCATCACCGACACCGCCGGCCACCCGGTTGCCAGGACGCTCAAACACGACACCAGCCAGGCCGAATTTGCGATCGTGGGAACCGCCGGCCACCCGGCCATGCTGGCACGCCTGCCGCCCGAACGGCTCTACGGATTCGCCAAAGTTCAGGCGGGCTGAGGTTTTGTTGGCGGGGTTGGCGGCAAGGCTCAAAGAGCGTCCACAAAGCCGTTCATTTATTTCGTTCGCCACACGCCCAAGCTGTGCTTCAATGGAGGCGTTGTGCTTGGTTTAAAACTATTGCATCGGAGGCCACCATGGAATCTCGCAATCCCGTTCCGCAGCCTTCCCTGTTTCAGATACCAGTGGCCCAGATGCGCCGGGTTTTCCAACCCGACGAGGTCGAACGCAAGCTGGCCAAGCTGCAGGACAACGAGCACGATGGCCTGCGTGCCACCTACCAGCGCATGCTGGAACGCGGGCCGCAGCGTTTTTCTGTCAAACCGTCGGGCGTGCCCGACATGGCAGACCTCTACCAGCGACTGCCCAACTTCACCGAAGTCCTGGACGACGTCAAGCGCCACGTGGCTTTGGCCCAGGACAGCCGGGACGCCATGGAAGTCACGCCCATTCTGTTGCTCGGCCCACCGGGCATCGGCAAAACCCATTTCGCCAAGAAACTGGCCGACCTGCTGGGCACCGGCATGAGTCTGATCCCCATGAGTTCAATGACCGCTGGCTGGCTGCTGTCAGGCTCATCGTCGCAGTGGAAAGGGGCCAAACCCGGCAAGGTCTTTGAAGCCCTGGTCGACGGTGAATACGCCAACCCGGTCATTGTGGTGGACGAGATCGACAAGGCCAGCGCGGATGCCCAGTACGACCCGCTGGGCGCGCTGTACAGCCTGCTGGAACACGATACCGCGCAGAATTTTACGGATGAGTTTGCCGAAGTGGCGATTGATGCCAGCCAGGTGATCTGGGTGACCACCGCCAACGATGAGCGCGCCATTCCCGCACCGATTCTGAACCGCATGAACGTGTTTGCCGTGCAAGCCCCGTCTTTGGAGGCCGCCCGCCAGATTGCCCGCAACCTGTACCAGAGCATTCGCAATGAACATGGCTGGGGCGAGCGCTTTGCACCAGAGCCCCAGGACGACGTGCTCGATCAGCTGTGCGCCATGCCACCGCGCGAGATGCGTCGGGCGTTGATGACCGGCTTTGGCAATGCCCGGCTGGACTCGCGCTGTGACATCGCCGTGGCGGACCTGCCCCGATTGAGCAGCAAGAAAGGGTCAATGGGCTTCATGCAGTGATGAGGGCAGTGGTGGGAGCAGCGGTGCCGCCACGCTGCGGTTTCTGCCACCCTGCTTGGCCTGGTACAGCGCCTCATCAGCCCGCTTGAGGGTGGTCGCAGAGTCGGATCGGCGTACATGTTCGGCAACGCCAATGGAGATGGTGACACGCAGGCCCTGGCCGATTTCAGGAAACAACAGCTTCTCGATCCGGTCCCTGACGCGCTCGGCGGTCACCATGGCGCCTTCCAGCGGCGTATCGGTCAAGACCATGAGAAATTCCTCACCACCGTAGCGGCCAAAAAAATCCAGTTGCCGCAGGGCCTTGGATGCGGTGTGAGCCACGCGGCGTATAACCTCATCACCCGGCAAATGGCCGTAGGTGTCGTTGATGCTTTTGAACAGGTCGATATCGACTATGCAGATACAGAAGGCGCTGCCGTTGCGCAGACAGCGGTGGGTTTCTTCCGTGATGCGCTCCATCAGGTAGCGGCGGTTGTAAACACCCGTCAATTCATCGCGGATCGCCATGTCGCTGATGCGCTGCAAGGCCGCCTCCAGCTCTTCATTCTGCCGGGCCAGCGTCTGGTTTTTTTCACTGACATTGCGGCGCAAACTGCCGACGATACCGGCCAGAAAACTGAACTGCCCCAGCGTCATCGCAAAGGCTACCCACAGCAACAATTCGAGCTTCAGGTTGACCTCGTCAGCGCGAAAATAAAGCAGCAAGGCGACCAAAACCGCATACACCGCCAGGATCAGCGCGCCCAGCAGCGCGAAGCCCCGGGTCCTGAAGCGAAACATGCCAAACGAAAACATGGCTAGGCCGAGCAACAGGAAAGCGCCGCGCGCCAAGCCTGCAAAGTACATCACGTACAGGCCCAACATGGCCGGAACAACAATCTGCAGGAACGTCAGGCTCGGGTCCCTGAATCGCTTGTTCACTCCAGCGCGAATCATGCAGAAAATGATCACATTGAAGGCCAGCGCAACCGCCAGGTAAACCGTGACGCTCTGGGTACTGAGAAAGCCCAGCCACCAGCACAGCAACACAAATGCAAGGTTCATCAGGTGGGCGCCAGAACCGATGAAGAACCGCCGCAACCGAACGGCCTGCGCCGGGTCGTCATGCGGATAAATATCAAAGCCTGCGATTCTCATTCTCCAACCTTTATTGTTTGCGGCATCGGCGCGCTGCAGCTGCATTATTCACCGGACATCGCTTGACGCTGTGCGCACCTGCTGAAAGCCCGGTTGTGCTGTTTTTGCTCTACTATCAATAGCTGCCAGCCGCGAATGGATCGAAGCTGGTAACAGCATCTACCTGGAGTGTTGCGATGATTTCGCTGAACCCGTCTTACCTGTCGTCCTTCTGGTCCCAGCCCATGGTCGAAGTCAATCTGCTGATCTTCATGAATCTTGCGGGCGCTCTTGTCCTGGGCTTGCTGGTGGGGTATGAGCGTTCGTACCACGGGCGAGCGGCCGGCATGCGCACTTATGGCATCGTCTGCATGGCGTCTGCCGCGTTGACCGTATTCTGCGGCTACCCCGGGTTCTGGTGGGGCGGCAGCATGCATTCCGCTGTACCGATAGACCCATCTCGTGTCATCCAGGGCATCGTGACGGGCGTGGGCTTTCTGGGCGCGGGGGTCATCATGAAGGAAGGCCTGAACATCAGCGGCCTCACCACGGCAGCGTCCATTTGGGCATCCTGTGCCATTGGCGTGCTGGTAGGGATCGGGTTTTTTGGTGCAGCGATTTTACTGACCGTGCTGTTGGTCACTCTCATGATGTGGGGGCCCAAGCTGGAAGCCAGGCTGCCCTCACGCCGGGCCATGGGCGTGGTGTTGGGGTTCACGCCGGGGTTTGAGCCGCAAGAGTCCGAACTCAAAAGCACCATCAAGCAATGGGGTTACATGGTGGCAGAAGGCTCGCTCAGCATCTCCGCCAGCCAGCACACCACGCAATGGAACTTTGTCATGGTGGCACTCAAGAGCCGCCCCGAGCCCAACTCATTGTTTGAACTGTCGCGCCAACTGAGAGAGGTTGACGGCGTGGACAGTTTGCAGATCAGCCATGCACGCAACTGAGCACCGTCAGGCTCAGAAGGTCTCCCAATCATCGTCGGATGGAGTCGCTGCGCGGGGCGCCGGCTTTGCCGGTGCCGCCAGGCGCTTCGCGACCGGGGCGGAGTCCCCTTTCTTCAATTCCTTTTGCAATTGCACAACCGCGGAGCCCACCTTGCTGGAGGCCGCCGCAAAACCGGTTCCACTGCCCAGTTGCTGCTCGGCGGAGTCGTAGGCGCCCTGGTTGATCAGTCGCGCCACCTTGCCGGCTTCCTGGTGAAACTCGCGGTGGCTGCTGATCAGGTCGACAAAGGACGGCTTGCTGCCATATTTGGATTGTCCGGCGCCATGCAGCCACTTGCCCAGTTCGCAGCAATCATCGCGCGCAATGGTTTCGGCGTCCGTGGTTTCCTTGCGGGACGCTGCAGTTCGCAATTTCGATCGCCATTCGGCATGGGCGCGGATGGCGTTGTCCAGATTGACTCCGATGCCATCACTGCCGCCTGCATCCTGCTGCACGCGGGGCAGTGATGCGCGAGGCGCGGCGGCAATCTGTCGCGGGGCGGATGCCACGGCAGAGCGCTGCACGACAGCGTTCCCACCAAGGTTGAAGACCGCCACGGTATGCACCAGATCCTGGGCCTGGCTCTTGAGGCTGCTGGCAGCGGCGGCCATCTCTTCCACCAGTGCGGCGTTTTGCTGGGTGGTCTGGTCCATTTGTGTGACCGCTTCGCCCACCTGGGCCACGCCCAGGGACTGCTCATTGCTGGCAGCGCTGATCTCGCCCATGATGTCGGTCACGCGCTGGATGCTGGTGACCACTTCGGTCATGGTCGCACCCGCCTGGTCCACCAGGGCGGTGCCGTGCTCAACCCGTTCCACGCTGGCGTTGATCAGGCCCTTGATTTCCTTGGCGGCCTCGGCCGATCGTCCGGCCAGGGACCGCACTTCGCTGGCCACCACCGCAAAGCCGCGGCCCTGCTCCCCGGCGCGGGCCGCTTCCACCGCGGCATTCAATGCCAGGATGTTGGTCTGAAAAGCAATGCCGTCAATAACCTGGATGATGTCGGAAATCTTGCGCGACGAGGTGTTGATCTCACGCATGGTCTCCACCACCCGACCCACCACGTTGCCGCCTTCAACGGCAATCGTGGATGCACTCACCGCCAGCTGATTGGCTGTCCGGGCGCTGTCGGCATTTTGCTTGACCGTGGAACTGAGCTCTTCCATGGAGGCGGCGGTCTGCTCCAGGGCACTGGCCTGCTGCTCGGTGCGGGCTGAGAGGTCGTTGTTGCCCTGCGCGATCTCGGCGCTGGCCGTGGCAACGCCCTCGGAGCCCTGGCGCACACTGGACACGACCTGGACCAGGGACTGCGTCATGGCGGCCAGCGCCGTCATTAATTGGGCCACCTCGTCCTTGCCTTCGGTTTGAATGCTCTGCGTCAAGTCACCCTTGGCCACCGCATGGGCCACATCCACTGCGCTGTTCAGGGACTTGGACAGACTGCGAATCAGCGCCAGGCCAAACAGCCAGGCCAGCACCAGGCCCGCCACGATGGACGAGACCGACACCATGCGGATGGTCTGGTAGCGCTCGACCCCGTTGTCATATTCTTTTTTGGCTTCGGCGACCTGGAGCTTGAGCAGCGGATCCATCGCGGCTCGCAACTTCATGTACAGCGGCGCGACAACTTCCACGTTGAGGCGGGAGGTTTCGGCCCAGTCATTGGCTTTCAGTGCGGCAATCGCCGGCCGCAGGCCCTGCTGCACATACGCGGTGCGGGCTTCCGTGAAGGTCTTGGCCAAGGCGCGTTCATCGTTGGTTAGTGCGGCCGCCGTGTACGCATCCCACTGCTTGCTGATTTCGGTGATGTTGGACTCGATCTCGGCGCTGTTCTTGGCATACGTCTCGACGGTAGGGTCCAGCAACGAGTCGGAAATCAGCTGCCGGTTGCGCATGAACATGTGCAGGATGTCGGACAGATTGCCCATGGGCAAGGTTCGATCCACATAGACCGTGTGCAGCGCATCGTTGGACTTGACGATGCCAACAAGTCCCAGACCGCCAATACACACCAGCAGTACCGAGAAGATGCTGAGAAGAAGAAGCAGGCGGGTCGAAATTTTGAACTGATTCATGGGCGTGGCGTCAAGTGGTACCGAGGCTATGGGGAAGCCTTTAATGCTACCCCCCTTATGTGAAGATTATCTTGGGCTAAACCTTGTCCCAAGTCAAGAAAGCGTCATTAGCGCGCCGTGGCCTGCCGCACCGCCCGCTCCCACTCGGCCATGCGCGCCAGCGCCCGGTCTCTGGGCAGGGTGGGCTGGAAGGTCCGGTCGGCGCGCCATTGGGCGCTCAATTCTTCGCAGCCTGCATACAGCCCGGTGCTCAGTCCGGCCAGATAGGCCGCACCCAGGGCCGTGGTTTCGATGACCGCCGGGCGCACCACCGGGATGCCCAGCAAATCAGCCTGCATCTGCATCAACAAATCATTGGCACAGGCGCCGCCGTCCACGCGCAACTCCGTCACGGGGCGGCCACCATGGGCTAGCGCGTCACGGCTCATGGCGTCGAGCAAGGCGGCGCTCTGGAACGCAATGCTCTCCAGTGCGGCACGTGCAATGTGGGCCACGGTGGTACCGCGCGTGATGCCGGTAATGGTGCCGCGGGCCTCGGGGTTCCAATAGGGTGCGCCCAGACCGGTGAAGGCGGGAACCATCATCACACCACCGGAGTCGGGCACGGATTGGGCCAGCGCCTGGACCTCGCCACTGTGCGAGATGGCGTGCAGTCCGTCGCGCAGCCACTGCACCACGGCGCCGCCCACAAATACGCTGCCCTCAATGGCAAATTCAGGCCGCGAGCCCAGTTGCGCTGCGCTGGTAGTGAGCAGGCCATTGGACGACGTCTGAAAACGCTCCCCCGTGTGCATCAACATGAAGCAACCGGTGCCATAGGTGTTCTTGGCCATGCCCGCACGAAAGCAAGCCTGGCCGAACAGGGCACTTTGCTGGTCACCGGCGACGCCACCGATGCGGATGGATGCTCCGAGCAGGTCGGCGTTCACACGGCCAAAGTCGGCGCTGGATGGATGGGCCTGGGGCATCAGGCTGGGCGGAATATCGAGGAGTTGCAGCAATTCCTCGTCCCACTGGTTGGTGTGCACATTGAACAGCAAGGTGCGCGAGGCGTTGCTCACGTCCGTTGCGTGCACCGCCTGCGCACGCGTGCGCTCATCGCTGCCGCCGGTCAGTTGCCAGATCAGCCAGCTGTCCACGGTGCCAAACGCCAGTTCGCCGGCCAGGGCCTGTGCCCGTGCGCCAGGCACATGGTTCAAGATCCACTGCAGCTTGGTGCCGGAAAAATAGGCATCCACCAGCAAGCCGGTCTTGGCCTGAATCAGATCCGCCTTGCCGTCGGCACGCAGCTGGGCGCAGGCCGGTTCCGCGCGGCGGTCCTGCCAGACGATGGCGTGGTGAATGGGTTGGCCCGTCTTGCGGTTCCACACCACGGTGGTTTCGCGCTGGTTGGTGATGCCAATGGCATGGATGTCGCGTGCGCCCAAACCCGCCCTGGCCAGAACGTCCCTGGCGGTTGCCAGCTGCGTGCGCCAGATCGCCATGGGGTCGTGTTCCACCCAGCCGGGCTGCGGATAGATCTGCGGCAGCTCCTGCTGGGCCATGGCGATGATGCGGCCGTCCCGGTCAAAGATGATGCTGCGCGAACTGGAGGTGCCTTGGTCGAGGGCGAGCAGGTAGGTCATGCAAATGGCATTCCGCAAAAGAGAACAATAATGACAGGATAGCGAAGAAATCCCCGCATGACATCCCTGCCCCAACCCTTACCGACCCAGCGAAACGATTTGTTGGCGCGACTCAACCGGCAGCAAACCCATGATCTGGCCATCATCGGGGGAGGCGCAACGGGTCTGGGGGTCGCGCTGGATGCGGCGCTGCGGGGCTTGAGCGTGGTCTTGCTGGAGTCGCACGACTTTGCCAAGGGGACGTCCTCGCGCGCCACCAAACTGGTGCATGGCGGTGTGCGTTATCTGGCGCAGGGGAATATCGCGCTGGTCAGCGAAGCCCTGCATGAGCGGACCAACCTGCTGCACAACGCACCGCACCTGGCGCAGCCTCTGCCCTTTGTGATGCCGTCCTACCAGTGGTGGGAGACGCCGTTTTATGGGGTCGGCCTGAAGGCCTATGACCTGCTGGCCGGCAAGGCTGGGCTGGGCGCCACCGAATTTTTGAATGTTGCCCAAACACGCCGCCTGCTGCCCACGGTCAACCCGCAGCATCTCTGCGGTGGCGTGAAATACTGGGATGGCCAGTTTGACGACGCCCGGCTGGCCCTGGTGCTCGCACGCACCGCGGCAAGCCACGGTGCGCTGTTGGTCAACTACTGTGAAGCGCAAGGGCTGCTCCACGAAGCCGGCCGGGTTGCCGGTGTGCGCTGCCGCGACACCGAGACCGGTCAGGCCATGGATGTGCGGGCCCGCTGTGTCGTCAATGCCACCGGCGTGTGGGTCGATGCACTGCGCCAGCAGGACAGCGAGGCCTGCGGACGGGTCAGCCAACCTATTGTGGCGCCCAGCCAGGGCGTGCACCTGGTGGTGGACCGGGAGTTCTTCCCCGGCGACCACGCCTTGCTGGTCCCCAAGACAGCCGACGGCCGCGTGCTGTTTGCCGTGCCATGGTTGGGTAAGGTCATTTTGGGGACAACCGACACGCCACGCCATGATCTGGCGCGTGAGCCCGAGCCGTTCACCGAGGAGATCGCATTCATCCTGAATGAGTCGGCCCGGTATTTGCAGCGGGCTCCGCGACGCGAAGATGTGCGCAGCATGTGGGTGGGGTTGCGACCATTGGTCAAGCCCGCCGAAGACGATGGTGCCAACACCAAGGGCATCAGCCGCGAGCACACGGTGGCCATCAGCAAGTCCGGGCTGGTGACCGTCACGGGAGGCAAGTGGACCACCTATCGGGCCATGGCCGAAGACGTTCTGGATAAATGTGAGCAATCTGGTCTGCTGCCCGCCCTGCCGAAATCCGGCACGGCCCACCACCGCCTGGTGGGTGCACCACCGGTGGGTTCCGTGACCACACCCATCAGTGAGCCACCCGGCCTGCACCTGTATGGGCAGGAACGTGCGCTGTTGGAACAATTGCCCGGCAGTACGGCCATGCTGGCCCCCCATCTCAGCGAAGCCATGGTGCGCTTTGCCGCGCGCCACGAATATGCCCGCACCGTCGAAGACGTGCTGGCCCGACGCAATCGCCTGCTGTTTCTGGATGCCCGGGCGGCAGCGGCAGCGGCTGGCGCCGTGGCGGCGGTGTTGGCGGACGAACTTGGCAAGCCCGTTCCGATCCAGGAGTTTGTGGCGCTGGCCAAGCGCTATACAAGCTTGCCCTGACCCCGGCTACGCAGCAGAGTCCTGCAACTGGTAACGCTGGATCAATGCGCTGCGCTGGCGGGGATCCAGGTTGATGCGTGACGCGTCACGCCCCACCACGCCCAGCAAGCGTTCGTCCATCACATAGCGCCACAGGGGCGGGATATAGGCCACCGTGAACATGCCAAAGTAGCCGCTGGGCAGGCGCGGCAAATTGTCAAAATGGCGCAGTGACTGGTAGCGCCGCAGCGGATGGGCATGGTGGTCCGAGTGGCGCTGCAGGTGGAACAGTGCCCAATTCGAAAAGATGTGGTTGCTGTTCCAGGAATGGTGCGGCTGGCATACCTCATACTTGCCGGGTGCGCGTTCCTGGCGCAGCAAACCGTAGTGCTCAATGTAGTTGGCCGAGGTCAGCTGAAAATTGGCCCAGAACGACGCGACGAGCAAAAACGACAGTATCTGTGGACCCAGCCACAGCGACAGGCCCGTCCACAGCGCCGCGGTGATCAATGCGGGCTGCAAGATTTCATTTTGCAGCGACCACACCGGCGCGCCCGCCTGGCGCAAGCGGGTGGACTCCAGTGACCAGGCGCGCTTGAAAGCCCCGGGCATTTCCCGCAGCACAAAGCGGTAAATGGATTCGCCCATGCGGGACGACGCCGGATCCAGTGGCGTGGCCACATCGCGGTGGTGGCCCCGGTTGTGCTCAATGAAAAAATGGCCGTAGGCGGTGGGTGCCAGCACAACCTTGGCCAGCCACCGTTCCAGTTGGGTATTCTTGTGCCCCAGCTCATGGCCGAGGTTGATGCAGAAGCCACCGACCGAACCCGTGATCAGCACCATGGCCACCGTGCCGTGCAGCGGCAAATCGTAGTGCCCGACAAACCAGGCGCTGAACACAAAAGCGCTCCACAGCACGGGCACCAGCAGGTAGGTAATCCAGCGGTAGTAGGGGTCCGCGTCCAGTGCGGGCACGGCACTCTCGGGCGGATTGCTCAGATCTTCACCCAGCAGCCAGTCCAGCAGCGGCGCCACAAGGTAAAAGAACGCCACCGGAATCCACAGCGCGCGCACATCGCCACTGAGCAGCATCAACAGGGGGCCAAAGCCCACCAGGCAGGGCACCAGCAGGGAAAAAATCCAGGCATAGCGCTTGCGGTCCCGGTAGGGCTCCGTGGCATTGCGCAATGGCTGGGCGTTATTCATGCGGTGTCTCCTGAAGCCCGTAATGTACGCGCGAGCCACTGGCACGGCAAACTGTTCTGATCGTCAAACCCGTGCAGCACCGTAAAGTGGTTGGCGCCTGGCTGCTCTTGCAGCAGCGCCTGGTTGCCGGCGGCCTCCCAGGCATCCCGGTACAGCCGTGACTGGCGAGCAAACTCCGTACTCTCGGCACCACCCCAGGTGATCCACAGCGGTGTGGCACAGGGCCGCGCCATGAAGGCGGGCGAGTTGCGCCGGATGATGCCGTCGTCCAGCTGGATCAGGGGCTGCAGGTAGCTGTAGCGCAATGGCGCCAGATCGTACAGGCCGCTGAACAGAATGGCCCCGGCAAACGGATCCTGCGGCAGTCCGTAGTCGCGCGCCCATTCGGTCTGCAGATTCATCGCCGTGAGGTGGCCACCGGCGGAGTGCCCCCCAATGGCCACGCGGGTCGGGTCGCCGCCATGCTGCGCAATATGGTGCAGCACCCAGGCACAGGCAGCGCGCGTCTGGCGCGTGATCTCGTCTATGGTGACAAAGGGGCACAGTGCGTAGTTGACGACAACGGTGGTAATACCCAAGGGTTGCAGTCCCTGCGCGATGCCACTGAAGTCCTTGCTGGACAGCGCCCGCCAGTAGCCGCCGTGGATGAACACAAACACCGGTGCGTTGGGGATGTCGGCGGGAAAGATGTCCAGCGTCTCTTCGAGCGTGGGGCCATAGGGAATATCCAGTTCGCAGCGCAGTGCCGCGCGTGCGCGCACGGCCTGGGCCGCGAAGTGCTGCAGGGGCTGGTCCGTCGCAGCCAACGCGATGCTGGGGTTGTACTGTGCGTCAATCTGAGCCTGGGATTCAAAGTCGCGATAAAGCGTTCGCATGCGGGGCCTCGCTTGGCAAAGGAAATGGGGAGTATGGCGCGCCGATACCTACACGCCAATATAGCGGTGCCACAGGGCCGGGTCCGCGGCCAGCGCGGCTGAGTCGCCCTGCCAGACCACGCAGCCACGTTCGATGATGGTATGGCTGCTGGCCAGTTTCACCAGGCGCTGCACGTATTTATCGATCACCAGAATGCTTTGCCCTTGCGCGCGCAAGGTGGCCAGACAGCGCCAGATGTCTTCGCGGATCAGCGGTGCCAGGCCCTCGGTGGCTTCGTCCAGTATGAGCAGATGCGGGTTGGTCATGAGGGCCCGGCCAATGGCCAGCATTTGCTGCTCGCCACCCGAGAGCTGGTTGCCCATGTTGCGCAGCCGCAAGGCCAGTGCCGGGAACAGGTTCAATACCCGATCCATGGTCCACGGGTCGGAGTTGGCGTTGCGCCGCGCAGCAAAGGCGCGCAGGTTCTCGGCCACACTCAGGTTGGGAAAGATCTGCCGTCCCTCGGGCACCACCGCCAGCCCCATGCGGGCGATCTTGTCGGCGCTGAGGTGCTCAATGCGTTCACCCAGGAAACGGATACTGCCACTGCTGGCAGGCGTCAGGCCCAGCACGGCGCGCACCGTCGTGGTCTTGCCCATGCCATTGCGTCCCAGCAACGTGGCGACGTCACCCGTGGCAATGCGCAGGTCCACGCCAAACAGGACCTGGCTGCTGCCATAGGCGCAGGTCAGTTGTTCCACTTCCAGCAGGGTTGTCATGGTGAAATTCCGGTGGGTGTCAGATGGCTGACTCCAGCGCTTCGTCGCCCAGATAGGCGCGTCGAACTTCCGGGTGCTGGCGGATGAATTCGGGCGAGCCGCTGGCAATCACCTTGCCGGCCACCAACGTGGAAATCGTGTCGGCCAACCGAAACACCGCGTCCATGTCGTGCTCGACCAGCAGAATGGTGCAGTGGCTGCGCAGCGACTGCAGCAGCGACACCATGCGCTCTGACTCGTCAATACCCATGCCGGCCATGGGTTCGTCCAGCAGCAACAACTTGGGTTGTGTCGCCAATGCCAGGCCCACTTCCAGTTGACGCTGCTCCCCGTGCGCCAACGCCGCGGCACACTCGCCAAGTTTGGCGCCAAGCTCAACTTGCCGCGCAATCACAGCGGCCTCATCCATGCGTTGGCGCTCCAGTCGGGCAGGCCGCCAGAAGCGCATGGCACCGTCGCGTGCGGCCACCGCCAGGGCCAGGTTGTCCAGCACGGTCAGCTTGGGGAAGACGTTGGTGATCTGGTAGGAGCGGGCCAGGCCCAGTTGCACGCGCCGGTACATCGGCGAGCGGGTGATGTCCGTGCCATCCAGTACCACGCGTCCGGCGTCGGGCGCCAAAGCGCCCGCAATCTGGTGAATCAGCGTAGTCTTGCCGGCCCCATTGGGCCCGATCAGCGCATGCAACTCACCCCGGCGCACGGTCAGGTTGGCGTGGTCCGTCGCCGTCAGACCGCCAAACCGTTTGACCAGCCCGTCAACAAGCAACAGGATCTCGGTCATCCGTGCACGCCCTTTCGCATCCGGTTCATGAGTCCACGCGGCGCCAGCAACACGACGGCCAGCAACACCGCACCCAGTCCGAACTGCCAGTTGACGGTGTAGTGACCCAACACTTCTTCCAGCAGCAGGAACAGGACAGCTCCGGCGACGCCGCCATACAGGTGACCAAACCCGCCCAAGATGACCATCACCATGAGCATGCCCGACTGGCTCCATTGCATCAGCGAGGGGCTGACAAACGACGACTGGTTGGCCAGCAGCGCGCCTGCCAGGCCAGCCAGCGCACCGGCCAGCGTGAAAGCCACCAGCTTGTAGCGCAGTACCGGAAAACCAATGGCGGCCATGCGCACTTCGTTCTCGCGGATGGCTTGCAGGGCCATGCCGAAGCGGGCATTGAGTACGCGCGCCAGCAGCAGCAGGGTGGTCACCAGCAGGGCCAGGCACACATAGTAAAAGTGCCAGTCATCGCCCAGATCAATACCCCAGCCCGCTGTGGATCGCCCCGCCAACGCCAGGCCGTCATCCCCGCCATAGGCCTTGATGGACACCGCCAGGTAGTACAGCATCTGGGCGAACGCCAGCGTGATCATGATGAAGTACACCCCTTGGGTGCGCAGGCTGACGCTCCCAATCAGGATGGCAAAAACACCGGCTGCAAGCATCGCCAACGGCCATGCAATCCACAGACTGCTCACCCCATGCTGCATCAGGATGCCCACGGTATAGGCCCCCACGCCAATGAAGGCGGCATGGCCAAAACTGACCAGGCCACCAAATCCCAGGATGAAATTCAGGCTGGTCGCGGCCAACGCAAAAATCAGGATGCGACTGGCCAGACCCACATAAAAACCCGCACCAAAATGCCCGGCCAGCCACGGCAGCAAGACCAGCAGCGCCAGCGTGGGCACCGACCAGCGCAGATGCAAGGGGTGGTGCAGGTCAACCATGTGCAGGAAACAGGCCACGGGGCTTGAAAAACAGCACCGTTGCCATCAGCACGTAGATCAGGATGGAGGCCACGGCCGGTCCGGCGTTGGCGGCCGCCTCGGGACCCACCATCGTTTCAAACACCATCGGTATCAGCGTACGTCCCGCAGTGTCCACGGTGCCGACCAGCAAGGCGCCCAGCAAGGCACCGCGTACGGAGCCAATGCCGCCAATGACGATGACCACAAAGGCCAGTATCAGGATGCTCTCGCCCATCCCGACCTGCACCGCCAGCAGCGGGCCCAGCAAGCCCCCGGCCAGCGCGCACAGCGCCGCGCCAACACCAAAGACGAGGGTAAACAGGCGTTGCACATCCGTGCCCATGGCCAGTGCCATTTCGCGGTTGGACGCACCCGCGCGCACCTGCATGCCCAGGCGGGTGTGGACCACCAGAAAATACAGCAACGCAGCCGCGGCCAGGCCCACGCCGATGATGAGCAGGCGGTACGCCGGGTAGGTGAAGCCGTCGAACAGCTCCACCGGTCCGGCCAGCGCGACCGGTGGATTGAGCATCAGCGGCTGGGCGCCCCAAATCATGCGCACCGCCTCGTTGCACATGAGCAGGATGCCAAAGGTGGCCAGCACCTGCGTCACATGGTCACGCTGGTACAGGCGGCGCAATACGGTCGTTTCCAGCAGCATGCCCAACGTGGCGGTGGCAGCCACGCCCAGGACCAGGGCCAACCAGAATGAGCCGGTGGCCAGGTTGAGGGTCGCCACGAGGTACGCACCCACCATGTACAGCGAGCCGTGCGCGAGGTTGACCATGTCCATGATGCCAAAGACCAGCGTCAACCCGGCCGCCAACAGAAACAGCATGAGCCCAAACTGCAGGCCGTTGAGAGCCTGCTCCAGCAGCAAGATTGCCATCACCCAGCGCGCAAATCGGTATCAGGACGGCATCTTGCAGCTGCCCACGTAGGCGTCGGCGTGGCCCTTGAACACGGTGCCCAGCGTGCGGTTGGTGACCCGGCCCTTGGCGTCCTTGGTGATCACGCGCAGGTAGTAGTCCTGGATGGGGAAGTGGTTGGTGTTGAACTTGAAGGCGCCACGCACCGAGTCAAATTTGGCGGCTTCCAGGGCCTTGCGCACAGCGGCCTTGTCGTCCAGTTTGCCCTTGGTGTCGCGAACAGCCGCGTCCATCAGTTGCGCTGCGTCATAGCCCTGTGCCGCGTACAGCGTCGGCAGGCGGCCGTATTCCTTTTCGAACGCGGCTACAAATTTGCGATTGGCCGCGTTGTCCATGTCGTGCCCCCATTGCGAGGTGTTGAACATGCCCAGCATGGGTTCGCCCACGGCCTTGATCACGTCCTCATCGCCCGAAAAGCCGGGGCCGAACAGGGTCATGTCCTTGGACAGGCCGGCACCGACAAACTGCTTGATGAAATTGATACCCATGCCGCCGGGCAAAAAGATGTAGACCGCATCCGGCTTGGTGGCACGCAGTTTGGAGAGCTCGGTGCCGTAGTCCAGCTGGTTGAGCGTGGTGTAGGTCTCGGACGCCACCTCACCCTTGTAGAAGCGCTTGAAGCCGGTCAGGGCATCCTTGCCGGCCGGGTAATTAGGCGCAATCAGCGCCACCCGCTTGAATCCCTTGTCGGTCACGGTCTTGCCGACCGCTTCGTGCATGTTGTCGTTCTGGTAGGACGCGCTGAAAAAATAGGGGTTGCACTGCTCACCCGCGTATTGCGATGGGCCGGCGTTGGCGCTGATGTAGAACGTTTTGGACTGGAAGGTGGGGGCACCGACGGCCAGCATCACGTTGGAGAACACGACGCCGGTCATGAAATCAACCTTGTCCCGCTTGATCAGGCGGTCGGCCGTCTGGCGTCCGGTGTCGGGATTGGCCTGGTCGTCGGCAACAATGACCTCCGCAGTGCGGCCACCGAGCTTGCCTGCGGAGAGTTTGATGGCCAGCTGGAATCCGTCCCGAATATCGACTCCCAGACCGGCACCGGGGCCCGACAGGGTGCTGAGCAGTCCAACCCGAACCGGTTCGGTGGTTTGGGCCGATGCAGCCAGGGCGCTCAGGGCAATCGTTGCGACGACGGCATTTCGCAGAAATGAGGGACGGAATGGGGACATTGCGGGGCTTCCTATGGTGAATCAGTACTGCAGACTATCAACGCCGTGATTATCAACGTACTGGCTCCCGCCCCCCGGGGTGGCCTGGCCCCGCGCCCGTTGCGTCGCAGGAAAATCAGTTCAGGTAGGCGTCGGCGCGTGCTTCAAAGTCTTCGGCGTCGATGGCGGCGTCGTAGGCTGCGCGGCTGGCCAGCGCCTCCTGGGTGTAGGGAATCAGGGGTTTGTCCAGCGGGCGCAGCTTGTGGCGGCGCAGGCCGCGCAGTTGCTGGGAGCGCTCCATGGTCTGCAGAACCAGTTCTGGCTCCATCATCAGGCTGAAGGGGTTGAGTCCCAGTGCGGTGGTTGTCATGGTGGTTCTCCAGTTGCATCCGTGCGCCAGGGAAATTTGGCGCTTGAGACAACTGTAGTCACTGTGTCGCGAAACTGGAGTCAGCCGCGGGATGGAAACCGTGTAGGAATTTGCCTTACACGTGGCGCCCCTACGCTCCACCGCTGCGCGGGTCGCTGCCCCCCCAGGATGCGCCGTGGGGCTAGGCGTTGTCGGCCACCGTGAGGATGCGGGTCCGCACGCTCTTGCCCTTGACCTTGCCCGCATTGAGCTTGGCGCAGGCGGCTTTGGCCACATCGCGTGCCACGGCCACAAAGGTACAAAACTCGGTGACCTGGATCTTGCCAATCTGCTCACGCGTGTAGGCCGGGCCGCCCTCGGTACTGGTCAGAGCACCCAGCACGTCGCCGGGGCGAATCTTCTCCTTGCGGCCACCCAGAATTTGCAGCGTCACCATGGGCGGCAGCAGGGGCTCGCTGCTGGCGGGTGTCAGTTCATCCAGCTTGTGCCAGGTGGACGGCTTGTTTTGGTACTGCTCGATCTTGCCCACCGCGCCCATCTCATTCATGCTGGCCAGGCTGAGCGCCATGCCGGACTCACCGGCGCGCCCGGTGCGCCCGATGCGGTGCACGTGGACCTCGGGGTCCGGCGTGATGTCCACATTGATCACGGCCTCCAGCTGGTTGATGTCCAGCCCGCGCGAGGCCACATCGGTGGCCACCAGCACCGAGCAACTGCGGTTGGCAAATTGCGCCAGCACCTGATCGCGCTCGCGCTGCTCCAGCTCGCCGTACAGGGCCAGGGCGTAAAAGCCTTCCTCCTGGAGCTGGATGACCAGGTCTTTGCACTGCTGCTTGGTGTTGCAAAAGGCCAGCGTGCTCACGGGGCGGAAGTGGCGCAGCAATTGACCGACCACGTGCAAGCGGGTTTGACGCGTCACTTCATAAAAGCGCTGCTCAATCAGGCTCTCGGTCTTGGGTGGGGCCACTTCCACGCGCTGCGGGTTGCGCATGAACTGCTTGGCCAGTTTCTCAATGCCTTCCGGGTAGGTGGCCGAGAACAGCAGGGTCTGCCGCTCGGCCGGACACTGTTTGGCCACCTTGACGATGTCGTCAAAAAAGCCCATGTCCAGCATGCGGTCGGCTTCGTCCAGCACCAGGGTGTTGAGGCCTTCCAGCGTCAGGTAGCCGCGCTCCAGATGGTCCATGATGCGCCCGGGCGTGCCCACCACGATGTGCGCGCCGTTCTCCAGCGAAGCGCGTTGCCCGCGCAGCGCAATGCCGCCACACAGGGTGACGACCTTGACGTTTTCTGCCGCGCGTGCCAGGCGGCGAATTTCCACCGCCACCTGATCGGCCAGCTCGCGGGTCGGGCACAGCACCATGGCCTGCACGGCAAACCAGCGCGGGTTGAGCTTGGCCAAGAGCGCCAGCGCAAAGGCGGCGGTCTTGCCGCTGCCGGTCTGGGCCTGGGCAATCAGGTCCTGCCCGGCCAGGGCGATGGGCAGGCTGGCGGCCTGGATGGGGGTCATTTCGGTGTAACCCAGCTGTTGCAGATTGGCCAGGGTCGATGGGTGCAGCGCCAGTGCGGAAAATCCGCTGGCGGTGGATGCGTCAGGCGCGGTGTTCTTGAGAGTCATACCCGATTATCGGGCCAGGGCCCCACGGCGTTAAAGTCACGCCATGACCGCACTCCACATCTCCACCCAGTTTGACTCCGGCGCCATCGAGGTGCTGAGCCTGGAAGACCCCTCCCATATCGAGCTGAATATTCGCCCGGACAACGCCAGCACGTTTGCCCAGTGGTTCCACTTTGCGCTGCACGGGGCGGCGGGCAAGCCGGTGACGCTGCGCTTTCTGAATGCCGGCGCCTGTGCCTACCCGGACGGTTGGTCGGGCTACCGCGTGGTGGCCAGCCACGACCGACAACACTGGTTCCGTATCGACACCGAGTTTGACGGTACGGTCATGACGGCACGCACCCGGCCCGAGTGCAACTGCATCTACTTTGCCTATTTCGAGCCCTATTCGTATGAACAGCACCTGGACCTGCTGGCCTCGGCGGCCCAATCCGCCCATGTCGATCTGGAGCGTCTGGGCAGCACGCTGGACGGGCGCGACATGACCCTGGTGAAGATCACCGATGCACTCAGCGCCACACCCACGGAGCAGAAGAAGACGGTCTGGCTGATTGCACGCCAGCACCCCGGAGAAACCATGGCGGAATGGTTCATCGAAGGATTTCTGGAGCGCCTGCTGGACCCGGACGATGCGGTCAGCCGGGTTCTGCTGGAGCGCTGTGCGTTTTACGTGGTGCCCCATATGAACCCGGACGGCGCGGTGCGCGGCAACCTGCGCACCAATGCAGCCGGCGCCAACCTGAACCGGGAATGGGCGGCGCCCAGCATGGACAAGTCGCCCGAAGTCTTTCTGGTGCGGCAGAAGATGTTGCAGACGGGTGTGGACCTGTGCCTGGACGTGCACGGCGACGAAGCGCTGCCGTACAACTTTGTCGTGGGCTCCGAGGGCAATCCGGGATACACCGAGCGCGTGGCCGCCCAAGAGCATGCATTCAAGGCGGCCTGGCTGGCCAACTGCCCGGATTTTCAGGACCAGGTCAACTACGGGCGCAGCGAGCCCGGCACGGCCAACCCCACGCTGGCCACCAACTGGGTGGCGCAGCAGTTTGGCTGCCTGGCCTTCACCATCGAAATGCCGTTCAAGGACAACGCGCAGCACCCCAATATCGACACGGGCTGGAGCGGCGAGCGCTCCCGCAAGCTTGGCGCCAGCGTCTTGCAGCCGCTACTGGCCACCTTGCGGTAAACTGATTGCTACTATTTTAATAGCTGCTTGCGCACATTCCACGGGGGCCGCAGGCCGATTAAGCCCCTATTTCATGGAAGAAACATACGCCACCACGGCGGCAATGTCAGCGTCACTCATGGTCTTGGTGTTGGCCGCCATCAGGGGGTCGGTACGCACGCCGGAGCCATCGCGGTAGCGCTTGAGGGTCAGGGCCAGGTAGCCGGCTTGCTGCCCGGCAATGCGGGCAATCTTGTCGTTGCCACGGCCCTGGTCGCCATGGCAGCGGAAGCAGATCTTGTTGTAGTAGTCCTGGCCCTTGCTGGCCAGCGCCGCATTGCTTGCGGGTTTGAAGGCGACTTCCCGGGTGGCATAGTGCAGCACCACGCCCACCCGCTCTTCCGCGCTGAGCGCCTTGATCATGCCTTCCATGAACAGGTTGCGCCGACGCCCATCCGCAAACTGCTTGAGTTGCTCCAGCAGGTAGGACGTGTTTTGACCGGCCAGATTGGGCGTATCGGGGTTGGTGCTGTTGCCGCCCTCGCCGTGGCAATTGGCACAAAAACCCGCCACCTTGACGCCCGTCTTGTGCGCCGCCTCCAGCAGGCGGGGATTGGCCTCCACCTCTTTGAGGCGGGTAATCAGATCCACCTCGTTGGGAGCAGGGGTCTTGGCACTCTGGCCCCAGGCTGAAGACGCCAGACAGACACACACCCATGCACCGGCCAAGGCGCTCGAAATCCTGCGGACCATGGAATTACCCTTTTTACGAAAAGGGTTATTTTAGAGGTCCAAAACGCACGGCTGCTTACAGCCAGCGTGGCGGCCTGCTGCGCAGCGCTAGACGTGCAACGCGTGGCCCAAGGCCCGCAGCGCAGCCTCCTGCACCGCTTCGCCCAGCGTGGGATGGGCATGGATGGTGCCCGCCACGTCCTCCAGGCAGGCGCCCATCTCGATGGAATGCGAGAACGCCGTGCTCAGCTCCGAGACGCCAGCGCCCACCGCCTGCCAACCAACGATGCGGTGGTTGTCCCGGCGTGCGACCACCCGCACAAAGCCATCGGCGGCTTCCAGCGTCATGGCTCGGCCGTTGGCGGCAAACGGGAAGTGGGCGCTGATGCAGTCCAGCCCCGCTTTGGCCGCGTCGGCCGGAGTCTGCCCCACCACCACCACTTCGGGGTCGGTAAAGCACACCGCGGCGATGGCGGCAGGGGCGAAATGGCGGCGTTTACCCGAAATGATCTCGGCCACCATCTCGCCCTGCGCCATGGCCCGGTGGGCCAGCATGGGCTCACCCGTCAAATCGCCAATCGCCCAGACGTTGTGCATGGAGGTGCGGCACTGGTCGTCGACCTTGAGCGCACGGCCCTGCATGGCCAGCATGAGTTTTTCCAGACCCCAGCCATGGGTGTGCGGCACGCGTCCAATGGCCACCAGCACCTGGTCAGCAGCCAACTCGCTCTCGCGCCCAGCGCCGTCCAGCACGCGCACCGCGTCACCGGCCACATTCAGGCCCTGCACCTTACTGCCCAGATGCACCTGCACGCCCAGCTTGCGCAGGGACGTGGCCACCGGCTTGGTTAATTCCTCGTCGTACAGCGGCAAGATGCTGCTCCGAGCCTCCACCACGGTCACGTCGGCACCCAGCTTGCGGTAGACCAGGCCCAGCTCCAGCCCGATGTAGCCACCGCCCACGACCACCAGCTTTTTCGGGATGCTGTCGGGTGACAGCGCCCGGGTGGAGGAGATGACGCGCCCGCCAAAGGGCATGCCGGGCAGGCCCAACTCAAGCGAGCCGGTGGCCAGCAGCAGGTGCTCGCCCTGGATGCGCATGGGTTGTGCGACAGACTTGTCCAATGTGACGTCCACCGTCTTGCCATCCACGATGTGCGCCCAGCCCCGGACGACCTTGACGCCATGCTTCTTGAGCAGGGCACCCACGCCACCGGTGAGGCGGGCCACGATGCCGTCCTTCCAGCGCACCGTCTGTGCAATGTCGATACGGGCCGACTCCACATGGATGCCCAGCGTGCTGTCGCCCATGAAGTGGTGGGCCTGGTGGTAGGCGTCGGCCGCGTGGATGAGGGCCTTGGACGGAATGCAGCCGATGTTCAGGCAGGTGCCGCCCAGGGTCTCGCCCTCGACCAGCGTGGTCGCAATGCCCAGTTGCGCGGCACGGATGGCTGCCACGTAGCCACCGGGGCCGCCACCGATGATGAGCAGGGTTGTGTGTTGTATGTCCATGCCCTACTCCACAAACAAGGTGGCCGGAGATTCCAGATAGCCACGGATCCGTTGCACAAATTCGGCCGCATGCAGGCCGTCCACGACCCGGTGGTCAAAGCTCGATGACAGGTTCATCATCTGGCGCGCTACTACCGCACCGTTGCGGATCATGGGCCGCTCCACCATGCGGTTGATGCCCACAATCGCCACCTCGGGGTGGTTGATGACCGGCGTGGTGACAATGCCGCCCAGGGCGCCCAGGCTGGTGATGGTGATGGTGGAGCCGCTCAACTCATCGCGCGTCGCCTTGCCGCTGCGTGCGGCTTCGGCCAGGCGCAGCACCTCGGCCGCTGTGGCCCACAGGTCCATCGTTTCGGCATGGCGCACCACCGGCACCATCAGGCCGCCTTCGGTCTGGGTGGCTATCCCTAAGTGCACCGCGCCAAAGCGCGTCGTTACGGCGGCCTCGTCGTCGTAGCGGGCATTGATCTGCGGGTGCTCGCGCACCGCCAGCACCACGGCACGCACCAGGAAGGGCAGCACGGTCAGGCGGCCACGCGCTTTGCCATGCCGGGCGTTCAGCTGGGCACGCAAGGCTTCGAGCTCGGTCATGTCCACTTCTTCCACATAGGTGAAGTGGGGAATGCGACGCTTGGCCTCCTGCATCTTCTGCGCAATCTTGCGGCGCAGGCCAATCACCGGCACCGTTTGCTCGTCCAGACGCTGGGCGTAGCGCTGGTCCACCGCACCGGCGGCCTGCGACTGGCTGGCCCGCGCCGCATACGCCTGCACGTCCTCGTGCGTGATGCGCCCTGCCGTTCCGGTGCCGGGCACAAACTGCAGTTCAATGCCCAGATCCCAGGCCTGACGGCGCACGGCCGGCGAGGCAATGGGCTTGTCACCCGGTGCACGCACCAGGGCCACCGGGGCCTTGGTGGTACGTGCTGCCGTGGCCTGCAGCGCTGGCTGGACTGGTGCAGGAGCAGGTGCCGATATGGGAGCCGATGCAGCCCCGATTGCCACTGCCTTGGCGGGCTCCACGGCAACCACGCTTGCTACGGAATTAGTAGCTGCTTGCGCACTGTTTACGGGGGCTGGTGGCAGTTCCGACTTGTAATTACCTGCCCCCTCCACCTCAATGCGGATGACTTCGGAGCCGACCGCCATGACCTGGCCCACAGCACCCCCGAGCGACAACACCTTGCCCGCCACCGAAGACGGAATTTCCACCGTGGCCTTGTCGGTCATCACATCGGCCAGTATCTGGTCCTCGCCCACCATGTCGCCCACTTGCACATGCCAGGCGACCAACTCGACCTCGGCAATGCCTTCGCCGATGTCCGGCATCTTGATCACGTGAATACCCATCATGCCTCCAACGCGCGCTTGAACGCTTCAGCGACCCGTTTCGGGCCCGGAAAATACGCCCACTCCTGGGCATGTGGATACGGTGTGTCCCAGCCCGCAACCCGCTCAATGGGGGCTTCGAGGTGGTAGAAACAATGCTCCTGGATCAACGCGATCAGTTCGGCGCCAAAGCCGCTGGTGCGCGTGGCCTCATGCACCACCACACAGCGCCCGGTCTTCTTGACCGACGCCACAATGGTCTCCAGATCGAGCGGCCAGATGGAGCGCAAGTCAATGATTTCAGCATCCACGCCGCTTTCGTTGGCGGCGGCCTCCGACACATAGACCATGGTCCCGTAGGCGATCACCGTCAGGGCCTTGCCCGGTCGAAAAATAGCGGCCGTGTCCAGCGGCACGGTGTAGTAGCCCTCGGGCACATGGCCCATGGGGTGTTTGGACCAGGGCACCACCGGCTTGTCGTGGTGGCCATCAAACGGGCCGTTGTACAGGCGCTTGGGCTCCAGAAAAATCACCGGGTCGTCATTCTCGATCGACGCAATCAGCAGACCCTTGGCGTCATACGGGTTGGAGGGCATGACCGTGCGCAGACCGCAGACCTGGGTAAACATGGCCTCCGGACTCTGGCTGTGGGTTTGCCCGCCGTATATGCCGCCGCCGCAGGGCATGCGGATGGTGATGGGCGCGGTAAAGTCGCCCGCCGAGCGGTAGCGCAGGCGCGCCGCTTCGGACACGATCTGGTCTGACGCCGGGTAGAAATAATCCGCAAACTGGATCTCGACCACCGGACGCAAACCGTAGGCACCCATGCCCACGGCCGTGCCGACAATGCCGCCTTCGGAAATGGGCGCGTCAAACACGCGCGAGGTTCCGTATTTCTTTTGCAGGCCTTCGGTGCAGCGGAACACGCCGCCGAAATAGCCCACGTCCTGGCCGTAGACGACCACGTTGTCATCGCGCTCCAGCATCACATCCATGGCCGAGCGCAGCGCCTGGATCATGGTCATCGGAGAGGTGGCCCCCACGCTTGTCGCTGCGCGTACTACGCTGCCCCCCGAGGGGGCTGTTCCACCTTGGGGCGGCCCGGCGGTGAAACCGGCCCCCGCGCTGGTTGCAGCGTTCATGTTGGGTTTTTTCTTGTGCGGCATGATCAGATTCCCAACTCCTGGCGCTGCCGGCGCAAGTGCTCCGGCATGACCTTGTAAACATCTTCAAACATTTCTGCCGGGCTTTGCATGTAGCCATCGGCCATGGTTCCATAGCGCTCCGCCTCCTTCTGGGCGGCGGCCACTTCGGCTTCCAGCTCTTTTTGGGCCGCGTCATGCTCGGCATCGGACCAGGCACCGAGCTTGATCACGTGCTGTTTGAGGCGGGCAATCGGGTCACCCAGGGGAAAGCGCGCTGCATCGTTGGCAGGGCGGTATTTGCTCGGATCGTCCGAGGTCGAATGCGGTCCGGCCCGGTAGGTCACCCATTCGATCAGCGTGGGGCCCAGGTTGCACCGTGCGCGCTCCAGCGCCCATTGGGACGCGGCATACACCGCCAGAAAGTCGTTGCCATCCACACGCAGCGATGCGATACCGCTGCCCACGCCGCGTGCGGCAAAGGTCGTGCCCTCGCCCCCGGCAATGGCCTGGAAGGTGGAAATGGCCCACTGGTTGTTGACCACGTTCAGGATGACCGGCGCGCGGTACACATGGGCAAAGGTCAAGCCGGTGTGGAAATCGGCCTCGGCCGTGGCACCGTCACCAATCCAGCTCGACGCCACCTTGGTGTCGCCCTTGATGGCCGACGCCATCGCCCAGCCCACCGCCTGAATCACCTGCGTGGCCAGGTTGCCGGAGATGGAGAAGAAGCCCTGCTTCTTGCTGGAGTACATCACCGGCAACTGGCGCCCCTTGAGCGGGTCACGCTGGTTGGAAAACAGCTGGCAGATCATGTCCACCATGGACACGTCATCGCGGGCCAGCAACAGCCCCTGCTGGCGGTAGGTCGGGAAGCACATGTCGCCTTCGCTGAGCGCCATGGCGTGGGCCGTGGCAATGGCTTCTTCGCCCAGGCACTGCATGTAGAACGACATCTTCTTTTGTCGCTGCGCGATCTGCATGCGGGCGTCAAAAGCCCGGGTCTTGATCATGGCGCGCAAGCCCTTGCGCAGCAATGCCACATCGACCTGGGGCGCCCACGGGCCGACGGCATTGCCCTGCGGATCCAGCACACGAATCAGCGTAAAGGCCAGATCGCTGGTTTGCGTGGCCTGGGCATCCACGGGCGGGCGCCGCACGGCACCGGCTGCTGAAATGGGGAGGTAGGAAAAGTCCGTGTCATGGCCTGGTCGCCCGGTGGGCTCCGGCACATGCAGGCGTAGCGGCTCGTACGGTGGCATCAGCATCACTCCTTGCAGGGTCGTGTCCTGCAGCAGATTTCAAGGTTGGCAGGACACGTGGCGGGTAGCCAGGTCCAACCGGACAATGCGGCAATGCGCACGGGATCACCGAGCGCATTGCTTGCAGTATGGAGCATAACGCGGCTTGGGCTGCCCAAGCGCTCTCCAATGCATAAATTTCTGAAAAACCCCTCCTGACTTCTGCCGTGGCTGACAGCCGGCGTGGGTAGGAACTCTCCCGGGGCGCCCCTACTTCATCGATCCAATGTAGACCACCATCGCACCAATGTCTGCGTCCTTCATGTCCTTCAAACTTTCCGCCATGTCCTTGCTGTATCGGGCCGTGGGCCTGTCACGGTAACTCTTGAGCGCGGCCGTCATATAGCCGGCCTGCTGCCCGGCCACACGCGAATACTCTTCGCTGCCTTTGCCGTCGTTTTCATGGCAATCGGCGCAATTTCTCTTGTAGAGCGACCTTCCTCGCGCGGCCATGGAGGCATCAACGGGCGGCTTGATAGTCACCTCCTGGCGGGCATAGAAAGCAACCAGACTCACTTTCTCGTCAACATTAAGAAACTTGATCAGTCTGCGCTTGAAGTCCGTGGTCGGCCGATGCCCGTCAGCGTAGTTTCGCAACTGGTCCATCAGATAGCTCTCGTTCTGACCGGCCAAATTGGGAACATCTGTCTTCACACTGTTGCCGCCATCTCCGTGGCAATTCGCACAGAAGCCGGCGACCTTGGCACCGTCCTTGAGCACGGCGGCCAGTTGCTGTGGATTGCCCTCGACTTCTTTCAGCCTGGCCTTGATGTCCACTTCGACCGCAGGGCGTGGTCTGACCGGCTGTCCCCAAGCGCAGGTGGTAACCACCAAGGATCCGAGCACGGCCAGCAGGATCAGGGAATTGCGCAGCACCATGGAAAGCCCTTTTGTTGGGAAAGGGACATTCTAGAGGCACGTCGCAGCCCCTCTTCTCCTCTCCTCTTACCTATTGCGCCGGTACTGCCCGCCCACTTCAAACAAGGCGTTGGTGATCTGCCAGCGCGAACCGATGCGCACGGAAAAACACATGCGCCTCTGCACTAGAACATCGTCCAGCGATCAACAGGCGTGTCTTGGACGGCATCTCCCACGCGCAGCGTCGCCGGTTTTTCAGCGACCGCGGCCGGGGTCGGCTCGGGAACCACCGGCTCCGCGACAGGAATGAGAAAACCCAGGGCGGTGAGATGGTCCACGTCGGCCCGGGTCACACCCAGAACCGCCGTGGCAGCCAGAATGTGTGCGACGGTTTTCTTGCCATCGAACAAGATATAGACGGAACGCTGACGCGCTGAAAATAGTGTCGATCGTTCCTTGAATGCCAACTGTCCAGCCTCGGTCTTTGTGAGTTTCATTTGTGTCTTTTGATTGCGAGACGCCCATAAGGAGATGCCATGCTTCAGGCACACCGTCGGCGCGTCAATTCGAATACCCCCACGGCCTGGCGCACTTTGGCGGTTCCGTCCCGCAGGGTTTCAGCGGCTGCCGCCGACTCTTCCACCAGGGCTGCGTTTTGCTGGGTCATGGTGTCGATCTGAGCCACCGCCTCGTTGATTTGTGCAATCCCCATGGCCTGCTCCTGGCTGGCATTCGTGATCTCCCTCACCAGGGAGCTCATCAGGCTGACTTCAGTCACGACTTCACGCACCGTCCCCGCCGCCGCATCCATTTGCTGGGCACCGTCCGCAATGCGCGCCGTCGAGGAGCCAATCAGATGACGGATCTCGGTAGCCGCTGTCCCCGAGCGTTGCGCCAGGGCGCGCACTTCGGAGGCCACGACGGCAAAGCCGCGCCCTTGCTCACCCGCACGTGCCGCTTCCACCGCGGCGTTCAAGGCCAGGATATTGGTCTGGAAAGCAATACCTTCAATCGTTCCAATGATCTCGCCCATTTTCTTGCTGGACGCGGTGATCTCGTGCATGGTGCTGGCAGCCTGCTCAATCGCCAGCTCACCACGCTGGGCCACTTGTGTGCTGCGCTCGCTGTTACTGGACACCTGGCGGGCCGTATCGGCCGACTGACCGATGGTCCCTGACAGGTGATCCAGCGTGGCCGAGGTTTGCTGCAGGCTGGACGCCTGCGATTCGGTGCGCGCCGAGAGGTCGTAGCTACCCCGCGTGATTTCATCAGCGGCCAATGAAAAGGACTCAATCTGCTCACGCACATCACCCACCACAGCACGCAAATTGATCTGAATCTGGCGCAAACGCACCGGCAATGCGCCCAGCGGCGTGTACGGATCGTCCTGGATAGACGTCATGAGATTGCAGGCCGCCAACTCGGTCGCAAATTGCTCGGCCTCCTTCAACAGGCTATGGATGCGTTTGTCAAACCATCGCAACTCAACGAACCCGCCCAGCAGGAGAAAGCCCAGTTGCGCCCACGGATTTCCCGCCCATGCCGCTCCAAAAATGTGAGGCAGCATGGCAATCAACACCATCAGCCCCACGCCCAAACTCAAACGCGCGGTGACCCCTGCGTGCCAAAACCGCACGAACGGCGCCCGAAAGCCCAAAGGAAAAGCACGCCCCCCCTCCAGCTTGAAGCTGCGACGGCCACTGACCCGCTGGGCGTCAAGTTTGGCGTACAGAACCTCGGTCGCCCGGATTTGCTCGCGTGTGGGCTTGGTGCGTACCGACATGTAGGCCTTGGGCTTGCCGTCTTCCAGGATGGGCGTGACGCTGGCGACCACCCAGTAGTGGTCACCGTTCTTGCGGCGATTTTTGACCAGCCCCGTCCATGGGAGGCCACGCCCCACCGTGGACCACAAATCCTTGAAAGCCTCGGGTGGCATATCGGGGTGGCGCAGCACGTTATGGGGCTGACCCATCAGCTCCGCCTCGTCATAGCCACTCACCCGCACAAACGAGGGGTTGCAATGTGTGATCACCCCCTGGCGATCAGTGGTGGACACCAGCATCTCGCCATCGGCATAGTCGTATTCCCGCTGACTGACGGGATGGTTGACGCGCATAGATAAACCTTCGCTAGGACCCCACCCCAATCACCGGCCATGTGAGGACGCCCGGATGGGCACTTCAGACAAGCATGGATTCTTCTGAAGTATTAGGATGCGCACTTAGCATTAAGCGACACCCAATGCTCTTTTCATGACAAACGGGCGCATCCCGCAGTCAGGGATACGCACCACGGACACAGGGATCCGTGGTGGTGGTAGCGATTCAGCCGTGCCTACATATTGCGCCGGTACTGCCCACCTACTTCAAACAGGGCGTTGGTGATCTGCCCCAACGAGCAGACCCGCACGGCGTCCATCAGCACTTCGAACACGTTCTTGTTGTCGATGACGGCCTGTTGCAGGCGCTTGAGTGCTGCCGGTGACTCGTGCGCGTGCGTGGCGTGGAAGTCGGCCAGGCGCCTGAGTTGGCTCTGCTTTTCCTCGTCGGTCGAACGCGCCAGTTCCAGTTTGTCCATGACCTGGTCGCCATGCGGATTGCGGAAGGTGTTGACGCCGATGATGGGCAGCTCACCGGTGTGCTTGAGCATCTCGTAGGTCATGCTCTCGTCCTGGATCTTGCCGCGCTGGTAGCCGGTTTCCATCGCACCGAGCACGCCGCCGCGGTCGGCGATGGCCGTGAACTCGGACAGCACGGCCTCTTCCACCAGTTCGGTCAGTTCCTCGATGATGAAGGCGCCCTGGTTCGGGTTCTCGTTCTTGGCCAGGCCCCACTCGCGGTTGATGATCAACTGGATCGCCATCGCACGGCGCACGCTGTCTTCGGTGGGCGTGGTGATGGCCTCGTCAAAGGCGTTGGTGTGCAGGCTGTTGCAGTTGTCGTAGATGGCAATCAGCGCTTGCAGCGTGGTGCGGATGTCGTTGAACTGGATCTCCTGCGCGTGCAGGCTGCGACCACTGGTCTGGATGTGGTACTTGAGCTTCTGGCTGCGCTCATTGGCGCCGTATTTTTCCTTCATGGCCACGGCCCAGATGCGCCGGGCCACACGACCCATGACGGTGTACTCGGGGTCCATGCCATTGCTGAAGAAGAAGCTCAGGTTGGGCGCGAAGTCGTCAATGTGCATGCCGCGCGCCAGATAGGCTTCGACCAGCGTAAAGCCGTTGGACAGCGTAAAGGCCAGCTGGCTGATGGGGTTGGCGCCGGCCTCGGCAATGTGGTAGCCGCTGATGGACACGCTGTAGAAGTTGCGCACGTTGTGGTGCACAAAGTACTCGGCGATATCGCCCATCACCTTCAGGCTGAATTCGGTCGAGAAGATGCAGGTGTTCTGGCCCTGGTCTTCCTTCAGGATGTCGGCCTGCACGGTGCCGCGCACATTGGCCAGCACCCATTCGCGGATTTTTTCGGTTTCGGTGTCGGTCGGTTCGCGGCCGTTATCCAGCTTGAATTTTTCCAGGTTCTGGTCGATGGCCGCATTCATGAACATCGCCAGGATGCTGGGTGCCGGGCCGTTGATGGTCATGGACACACTGGTGGCGGGGTTGCACAGATCAAAACCGCCGTACAGCACCTTGAGGTCGTCCAGCGTGGCAATGCTGACGCCGCTGTTGCCGACCTTGCCGTAGATGTCCGGGCGGGGATCGGGGTCGTTGCCGTACAGCGTGACCGAGTCAAATGCGGTGGACAGGCGCTTGGCCGCCATGCCGCTGGACAGCAGCTTGAAGCGGCGGTTGGTGCGGAAGGCGTCGCCCTCGCCGGCGAACATGCGGGTGGGGTCCTCGCCCTCGCGCTTGAAGGCGAAAGTGCCAGCGGTGTAGGGGTAGCTGCCGGGCACGTTGTCCAGCATCAGCCACTTCAGGATTTCGCCGTGGTCCTCGTAGGTGGGCAGCGCGACCTTGCGGATGGTGGTGCCGCTCAGGGACTTGCTGGTCAGCGCAGTGCGGATTTCCTTGTCGCGGATCTTGACGACGTACTCGTCACCGGCATAGGCCTGCACCATCTCCGGCCACTGGGCGACCAGCTTCCTGGCTGCGGGATCCTGGCGCTCGCTGCGCTCACCAGCCAGGCGCAGCACGGTGGTCTTGGCGCCATCGCGCGTTGCATCATCGGCAAGCAACATGCGCGCAGTCTCGTTGAGCTGCTGGATTTCCCGCGCCAAGCGGGCCTGGCCACGGGCGTGCCGCTTGTAGCCACGCACGGTGTCGGTAATCTCGGCCAGATAACGGGTGCGGGCAGCGGGCACCACCGGGGTCTGGTTGCTGCTGTGGCGCACGCGCACCTGGGGCAGCAAACCGCCCGTGGTCACGGGCAAGCCCAGCTCCTGCAGGCGCGGCAGTAGCGCCTGGTACAGCGCGGTCACACCGTCGTCATTGAAGCGCGCGGCCATGGTGCCAAACACCGGCATCTGCTCGGGCGGCGTGGTCCAGGCCTCCTTGTTGCGTTGCACCTGCTTGGCGACGTCGCGCAGCGCGTCACTGGCGCCCTTGCGGTCAAACTTGTTGATGGCGACGAACTCGGCAAAGTCCAGCATGTCGATTTTTTCCAGCTGGCTGGCCGCGCCAAACTCGGGCGTCATCACATACATGGGCACATCCACCAGCGGCACGATGGCCGCATCGCCCTGGCCGATGCCCGAGGTTTCCACGACGATGGCGTCAAAGCCGGCCACCTTGCAGGCGGCAATCACATCGGGCAGGGCCTGGCTGATCTCGGAACCAAAGTCACGGGTGGCCAGGCTGCGCATGAACACGCGTTCGCCGTTTTGCCACGGGCCAATCGCATTCATGCGGATGCGGTCGCCCAGCAGGGCGCCACCGCTCTTGCGCCGGCTCGGGTCAATGCTGATCAGCGCCACGCGCAGCGTATCGCCCAGGTCCAGCCGCAGGCGGCGAATCAACTCGTCGGTCAGCGACGATTTGCCGGCGCCGCCGGTGCCGGTGATGCCCAGGACCGGTATCTTTTTTGTAGCTGCTTGCGCACGCAGCACGGGGCTTAGTGGGTGTTTTTCACCCAAAGATTCGAGGCCGGTGATGAGCTGGGCCAGCGCACGCCAGGACTGCGTCGTATGACCCGCGATAGCCTCCAGGGTGGCGGGCGCAAAACCCGTCAAATCCTTGTCGCAGCGCATCACCATCTCGCCAATCATGCCGGCCAGTCCCATGCGCTGGCCGTCTTCGGGGCTGTAGATGCGGGTCACACCATAAGCCTGCAGTTCGGCAATCTCGCTGGGCACAATCACGCCGCCGCCGCCGCCAAAGACCTGGATGTGCGCGCCGCCGCGTTGTTTGAGCAGATCCACCATGTACTTGAAATACTCCACATGCCCGCCCTGGTAGGAGCTGATGGCAATGCCCTGCGCGTCTTCCTGCAGGGCGGCGGTCACCACCTCGTCCACGCTGCGGTTGTGGCCCAGGTGAATCACCTCGGCACCCATGCCCTGCAGGATGCGGCGCATGATGTTGATGGCCGCGTCGTGGCCGTCAAACAGGCTGGCGGCCGTAACAAACCGCACCTTGTGCGTGGGGCGGTAATTGGCCAGGGCTTTGAATTCGGCGGACAGGTCGGTCATGGTGCTCTCCAGGCTCACCGCACTTATTTTTGCGCGGTTGACGTTTACGTAAACGTCAACTGTAAACGATTTGCCCCAACACTGGCTTACGCTGACCCGACCGGGGCGCGTGGCCAGCAGGCTTCAAATCCTTTAAAGTGGGCACTGGCCACCAGAACGGGCTGCCCTGCGCAGCGAGCGAGACACCATGCAACCCCTACAGCTTTTTGATACCGCATCCAGCACCTACACCTACGTCATCTTCGATGAAACCACCCGCGACGCCGTCATCATCGACCCGGTCGATCAACAGCTGGAGCGCGATCTGGCCACCCTGCGCCAATACGGATTGAATCTGCTCTGGACCGTTGAGACCCATGCCCACGCCGACCACATCACCAGCGCCGGACTGCTGGCCGAGCACACCGGCGCCCAGACGGCCGCGCCCCAGGCCTGCGGCATCACCACGGCGGCCATGCAGCTGGTGGATGGCGACCTGCTGCGCTTTGGCAACGAGGTCCTGCGGGCGCTGCATACGCCGGGGCACACGGCTGGGAGCATGAGCTTTGTCTGGCGCGACCACGTCTTTACCGGCGACACGCTGCTCATCAACGGCTGTGGCCGCACCGATTTCCAGTCCGGCAGTGCCGAGGCGATGTACCACTCGCTAACCCAGGTGCTGTTCACCCTGCCGGATGCCACCACCGTCTGGCCGGGACACGACTACCAGGGCCGCACGCACTCCACCATTGGTGCGGAACGCTCTGGCAACGCCCGCGTAGCGGGCAAGTCACTGGCGGAGTTCAAGGCCATCATGGCCGCGCTCCATCTACCCAAGCCCTGGCGCATCGATGAGGCCGTTCCCGCCAACCTGACGTCCGGCGTGCGCCACGATGCCGACGCCATGGGCGCACAGGATGTTCGCGTTGCGCAAGGATATGCAGGCGACATCACGGCCGCCCTGGCCTATGCCTGGTGGCAGGCAGGCGATGCGGTGCTGGTGGACGTGCGCACGGATGCCGAACGCGAATGGGTGGGCTTTGTGCCCGGTGCCGTCGCGCTGGCCTGGAAACAATGGCCCGGCATGGCCATGAACCCCGGGTTTGACGAAGGGCTGCGCGCAGCGGTGCCTGCGGACAAGAGAGTGGTCTTGCTGTGCCGCAGTGGCGTGCGCTCGGTCGCCGCTGCCAAGCGTGCCACCGAACTGGGTCTGCAGGCCTACAACATCCTGGAGGGCTTTGAGGGCGACCCCGATACCAATGCACACCGCGGCAAAAAAGGTGGGTGGCGTCTGCAGGGCTTGCCCTGGCGCCAAGGATAATGGCGCATGACCTTTCTCGCTCTGGATATCGGCAATACGCGGCTCAAGTGGGCGCTGTATGCATCCCCCCGTCCCACTGCGCCCCTGCTGGCCCAAGGCGCCGAGTTTCTGGAAAACATTGACAAGCTGTCCGACGGCGCCTGGCATGGTCTGCCGGCTCCGGCGCACGTCCTGGGCTGCGTGGTGGCCGCCGATGCCGTCAAGCGCCGCCTGGAAGAGCAAATGGAATTGTGGGATGTAGCGCCCCAGTGGGTGGTGGCCAGCGAAGCCGAGGCCGGCTTGCGCAACGGTTACGACCACCCCACCCGCCTGGGTGCTGACCGCTGGGTGGCCATGATTGGCGCCTACCACCGCATGCTATCCCAGAGCGCGCCGCGCCCCATGGTGGTGGTGATGGTGGGCACGGCGGTTACGGTAGAAGCCGTGGATGCGAGTGGCAAGTTTCTAGGCGGACTGATTTTGCCGGGCCACGGCATCATGCTGCGGGCGCTGGAGTCCGGCACCGCGGGCCTGCACGTGCCGACCGGCGAGGTGCGGGAATTTCCGACCAACACCAGCGACGCCCTGACCAGTGGCGGCACCTATGCGATTGCCGGTGCGGTGGAGCGCATGGTGCAGCATGTGCGCATGCATTGCGGGGCTGACCCCCAATGCGTGATGACCGGTGGCGCGGGCTGGAAAATGGCACCCAGCATGTCCGTGCCGTTTGAACTGGTGGACAACCTGATCTTTGACGGTTTGCTGCAATTGGCAGCGGTGCGGTTTCCCGCCTGATGCCCGCCTGCGCCGGGTGGCAGAGAGCCACACGCAGTGGGCGAACGTGGGGGCCAGTCAGATATCGAGCAACTGGGAGAAGTCGGTGTCGGAGGTACGGCGCCGGTCGGCCCCCACCACCGAGCTGGATTCGAACATGTGGTCGACCACCGTGACCTCGGACTCGCCGGGCCGCGGGCCACTGAGCAGGGCACGGTCAATCATGCGCATGAGCACCGTGCGGGCCACTTCGGGGCTTTCACCATGCAAATCAAAGGTGGCGTTAACGGTCAGCCGAATGGTTGTCAGATCGGGAATGCGCTCGGCCACCCGCTGCGCCACACCCGTATCCTGCAGCACGGCACCGTCGTTGGCGACAAACAGGATGCGTGCCGGCACCTTGGGCGACAGGACGTGGGAGAGACCTTCTGCATTGACCACCAGCATGGTGCCGTTGCCGAAATCCCGGGCCCAGGCGGTCTTGCCGCCCTTGAAGCCGCGTATGCTGAAGCCGTATTCACGCGGCGACACAAAGAAACGCCCGGTGGCATCCACCGCCGGGTCATCCACTTCCAGGTCGTCGTGCACGAACACGTAGCGGACCATCTCCGGCGAGATCTGCCGCTTGATGGCATCTGGCAGATCACCCGGCTTTACCCGGGAAGTCAACTCACTCCAGCTGGTCACGGCTTTCCCCCTATTGCACTTTATCCCGCATCATACTAATTTCCGTTGGGTGCCAGCCAGGCCTCGGCCAGACGCACCCAGTAGGTCGCCCCCAGCGGAATGAGCCGGTCATTGAAGTCGTAGCTGGGGTTGTGCAGCATGCAGGGCCCCCCGCCATGGCCCATGTCCCGGTGGGCGCCATCGCCATTGGCGATGAAGCTGTAGCAACCGGGCTTGGCCATGAGCATATAGGCAAAGTCTTCGGCGCCCATGGTGGGTTCCTGCGCCTGCACATTGGCCTCGCCCACGATGCTGGCCATGACCCGGCGCGCAAATTCGGCCTCTTTGGCCGAGTTGATGGTGGGCGGGTAGTTGCGCACAAACTCGAAGCTGCACTCCATGCCAAACGCGGCGGCCGTATGGCTGGCGATCTCCTGCATGCGCTGCTCGATCATGTCCAGCACCTCGATGGTGAACGTGCGCACCGTGCCCTGCAGCTCGCAGCTGTCGGGAATCACATTGGTGGCCTCACCGGCGTGGATCATGGTGACCGAGATGACACCCGCATCAATCGGCTTCTTGTTGCGGCTGATGATGGTCTGGAAGGCCTGCACCATCTGGCACGCCACGGGCACGGGGTCCAACGCGTTGTGCGGCATGGCGGCGTGGCCGCCCTTGCCGCGGATGACGATCTTGAATTCGTTGCTGGACGCCATGACGGGCCCGGCGCTGACGGCGAACTTGCCGACTTCCGAGCCGGGCCAGTTGTGCATGCCAAACACGGCCTCGACCGGAAACTTGTCAAACAGGCCGTCCTTGATCATCTCGCGGGCGCCGCCGCCGCCCTCTTCGGCCGGCTGGAAGATCAGGTACACCGTGCCGTCAAAGTTGCGGTGCGTGGCGAAGTGCTGGGCTGCGGCCAGCAGCATCGCCGTATGACCATCGTGGCCGCAGGCGTGCATCTTGCCGGCATGCTGGCTGGTGTGGGCAAAGGTGTTGAATTCCTGCATGGGCAGGGCGTCCATGTCGGCGCGCAGGGCGATGGCCCGGTCGGCGGTGCCGGCCTTGACGATGCCCACCACGCCGGTGGTGCCCATGCCGCGGTGCACGGGAATGCCCCATTGCGTCAACTGGGTGGCCACCACGTCGGCCGTACGCTGTTCCTGAAAACACAGCTCGGGGTGGGCGTGCAAATCGCGGCGGATGGTGGCGATAGCGGGTGCGGCGATCAAAATGTCATCAATAAGCTTCATGGGGATGGTCGGTTTGACAGTGGGGACAATGGCGCATTATTACGCCGCAGGCTTTACCATGGTGGCCATGCGTGAATCAAATTTCCCCATTCCCCTGAACGGCACCCGGGACGTGCTGGGCGCCTGCCCGCACGACTGCCCCGACACCTGTTCGCTGCTGACCACGGTGCAGGACGGCGTTGCCACCAAGGTGCACGGCAACCCGGCCCACCCGCATACCGACGGCGCGCTGTGCACCAAGGTTTCGCGCTACACCGAACGCACCTACCACCCGGAGCGCATCCTGCACCCGCTCAAGCGCACCGGCCCCAAAGGTTCGGGCCAGTTCGAGCGGGTCAGCTGGGAATCGGCGCTGGCCGACATTGCCCAGCGGCTCACGGCCATTGCCGAGCGGGGGCCGGATGCCGCCCAGGCCATCCAGCCCTACAGCTATGCCGGCACCATGGGTCTGGTGCAGGGCGAGAGCATGGCGGCACGGTTCTTTCACCAACTGGGCGCATCGTTCTTGAAGCGGACCATCTGCGCCACCGCGGGCGGCACCGGCCTGATGCACACGCTGGGCGGCAAGGTGGGCATGCGGGTGGAGTTTTTTGCCGAGTCCAGGCTCATCATCATCTGGGGCAGCAACTCCATTGCCAGCAACCTGCATTTCTGGCGCTACGCCCAGGTCGCCAAGCGCAACGGCGCCAAGCTCATCTGCATTGATCCGCGCAAGTCCGAGACGGCCGACAAGTGCCATGAGCACATTGCCCTGTTGCCGGGTACGGACGCGGCGCTGGCGCTGGCGATGATGCACGAGCTGATTGTGAACAACTGGCTGGACCACGACTATTTGGTGCGCTACACGCTGGGCTGGGACGCGCTGCGCGAACGTGCGCTGCAATGGACGCCCGAACGCGCAGCCCAGGTGTGCGGCATTCCGGTGGAACAGATCCGCTCCCTGGCGCGCGACTATGGCGGCTGCATGGAGCGCGGGGAGCCCGCCGCCATCCGCATGAACTACGGCCTGCAGCGGGTGCATGGCGGCGGCAACGCGGTGCGCGCCATTGCCTGCCTGCCGGCGTTGACCGGCGCCTGGCGTCACCGTGCGGGCGGCGTGCTGCTATCCAGCTCGGGCCTCTTCCCGGTGGACAACGCGGCCCTGCAGCGCCCCGATCTGCTGGCGGGGCGCACGCCGCGCACCATCAACATGGTGACCATTGGCGACGACCTGCTGCGCCCGGCGTCCCCCGCATTCGGCCCCGCCATTGAAGCCCTGGTGGTGTACAACAGCAACCCGGTGGCGGTGGCGCCCGACTCGGGCAAGGTGGTGCAGGGCTTTGCCCGCGAAGACCTGTTCACCGTGGTGCTGGAGCATTTTCAGACCGACACGGCCGACTACGCCGACTACATCCTGCCCGCCACCACCCAGCTGGAACACTGGGATGTTCACCTGAGCTACGGCCACACCGATGTGCTGCTCAACCGCCCGGCCATTGCCCCGGTCGGTGAGGCCAAGCCCAATACCCAGATCTTTCGGGAGCTGGCGGCGCACATGGGACTTGCCGACCCCTGTTTTGCCGAAGACGATGAAAGCCTGTGCCGCGCCGCTTACGGGCCCACGGTGGACTTTGATCTGCTGCTGCGCCAGGGCTTTGCGCCGCTCGCCCTGGCCGATGCGCCCTTTGCGCAGGGCGGTTTTCCGACCGGCTCGGGCCGCTGCGAGTTTTTCAGCCAGGCGCTGCAAGCCCAGGGACAGGACGGCTTGCCCGACCATGTTCCCAACTACGAAGCCGCCGGGTCCTCACCCCGGTATCCGCTGGCCATGATCTCGCCCCCGGCGCGCAACTTCCTGAACTCGACCTTCGTCAACGTCAAAAGCCTGCGCGACATCGAAGGCGAGCCCATTGTGGAAATGCACGCCACGGATGCCGAGGCCCGCGCCATCCACAGCGGCGACGTGGTGCGCGTCTTCAATCCGCGCGGCGAATACCGGTGCAAGGCGGTGGTGTCCAAGCGTGCCCGCAAGGGCGTGGTCAATGGCCTGGGCGTGTGGTGGCGCAAGCTGGGGCTGGCCGGCACCAACGTCAACCAGCTCACCAGCCAGAAGCTGACGGACATGGGCGACGGCCCGACCTTCTACGACTGCGCGGTGGAAGTCGCACGGGTGACCACGGATTTTCCCAGAAATATCTAGTCAAATAAGCCGCCAGCCCCCGCAGAATGTGCGTAAGCAGCTATTAATTCAATAGCATTCAACCCCACAGGCACACCCCCGCCCTGTCGGGAGCCGCGGAAGAATTCTGGTAATTCGATAATAATGACCAATTGGTCATCAAATTAACCCTCCCCGAATTACCCCTTCCACGCCCCCACTCCTCCATGAGCGACGCAAACCCCACACCCTCCGCTTCCCCGGCGACCCCGTCTCCCGCGCCAGCACCCCGTGCCCGACCCAACCGCGCCCGCCTGGTCATGCTGGTGACCCTGCTGGCCATTGGCGGCTGGATGGGCTGGAAATGGTACTGGGCACTTTCCCACATCAGCACCGACAATGCGCAGGTGGACTCCCACATCGTGCCGGTACTGCCCCGGGTGGGCGGCTTTGTGGCCGAAGTGCTGGTCAAGGAGCACCAGGCCGTCAAGGCGGGTGACCTGCTGGCCCGCATTGACGACCGCGACTACCGCGCCAAGCTGGCCCAGGCCGAGGCCGACCTGGCACTGGCCGTCGCCGGTGCGGGCAGCAACCAGCACACCGGCCAGGCGGGTGCCCAGGTGTCGGCCGCCCGCGCCACCGCGGCGGCGGCCCGCTCCACCGTGGAGCAGGCGTTGGCCAATGCCGACAAGGCGCAAAAAGACCTGGAGCGCACGCGCGACCTGGTAGCGCAGAAAATGCTGTCGCCCCAGGCGCTGGACGCCGCCCAGGCTGCGGCCCGTGCCGCCCTGGCCCAGGTGGAGGCCAGCAAACAAAGCGCCAACTCCGCCAGCGAGCAAATCACCGCCAGCAGCGCCGCCCTGACCGCTGCCCAGGCCCGCGTGGAAGCGGCCCGCGCCGCACGCGACCTGGCCGCCAACCAGCTGGCCGACACGCGCATCGTGTCGCCCACCAGCGGCGTGGTGGCCGCCAAGAATGTGGAGCCCGGTCAATTGGTGCAAGCCGGCCAGCCCCTGCTGTCCGTCGTGCCCCTGGCCGATCTGTGGGTGACCGCAAACCTGAAAGAAACCGAGCTGAAAGACGTCAAACTCGGCGCCACGGCCAACGTGGAAATTGATGCCTACCCCGGCCTGGCGCTGCAAGGCCAGGTGGAATCCATCAGCCCGGCCACCGGCGCGCGCTTTGCGCTGCTGCCACCCGACAACGCCACGGGTAACTTCACCAAGGTGATCCAGCGCGTGCCGGTGCGCATTCGCATCCAGCAGTCCGAAGATGCCACGCGCCTGCTACGCCCCGGCATGAGCGTGACCGTCATCATCACCACCCGCTGAGGTCCGGGTGAAACCCCTCGTTCCCTCGCTGCGGCGGGTTCAGACCGCCGAAGAAATCTACCGCGCGCGCTTCATCATCGCGCTGACCGTGACACTGGCCGCGGTACTGGAGCTAGTGGACACCAGCATCGTCAACGTGGCCGTGCCCCACATGATGGGGTCGCTGGGCGCCACGCTGGACGAGATCACCTGGGTCTCCACCGGCTATGTGGTGGCCAATGTGATCGTGCTGCCCATATCCAGCTGGCTGGCCAACTGGTTCGGGCGGCGCAACTACTTTGCGCTGTCCATCATGGTGTTTGTTTTTTCTTCCTTCATGTGCGGCAATGCCGACACGCTGGGTGGCCTGGTGTTCTGGCGCATCGTGCAGGGACTGGGCGGCGGCGGCCTGATCTCCACCGCGCAGGCCACGCTGTTCGAGACCTTTCCACCCGAGGAGGCCGGCACCGGCATGGCCATCTTTGGCCTGGGCATCATGACCGGGCCCATGCTCGGGCCCACGCTGGGTGGCTACATCACCGACGCGGCGTCCTGGCCCTGGATCTTCTACATCAACATTCCGCTGGGCGCCATTGCGCTGCTGCTGGCGCTGATGTATGTGCCCGAGCAGAAGTTTGGCAGCCGTGCCGAGGAGGTGGACTTTGCCGGACTGCTGCTGCTCACCATCAGCATTGGTTGCCTGCAAACCATGCTGGAGCGCGGTGGCAAGCTGGACTGGTGGGCGTCGCGGGAAATTGTTCTGTACGCCGTCAGCAGCGCAAGCGCCTTTGCACTATTCGTGTGGAATGAGCTGCGCCACCCGCACCCCATTGTTGACCTGCGCATCCTGAAGAATGGCCAGTTCGCGGTGTCGCTGGTGTTTGGTTTTGTCGTGGGCGCGGCCCTGTTCAGCGTGGTGTTTGTGTTCCCGGTGTATGTGCAAACCCTGCTTGGCTTTACCGCGTGGGAGACCGGCATGGCGGTGCTGCCCGGGGCCATTGCATCGGGTGTAACCATGGCCATCATGGGCAAGATGATGCCCAGGTTCACGATAGACCTGCGCCTGCTGGTGGTGGTCGGCGCACTGATATTTGCGTATTCGATGTGGTCGCACTCCCTGTTCACCGTGCAGTCGGGCGGCGATGACTTTTTCTGGCCCATGGTGCTGCGCGGCATCGGCCTGGGCATGGTCTTCATTCCGCTCAACAACCTGGCGCTGGGCAACCTGCCGCCCGAGCAGCTGGCCCCGGCCAGCGGCCTGTACAACCTGTTGCGCCAACTCGGTGGCTCGGTTGGCATTGCCAGTTCGGCCACCCTGTTCTCTCAGTTTCAGGAAGGCAACCGCGGTCAACTGCTGCACCACCTGAGCCAGTTCACCGATGCCGCCACCTACCGGCTGTCACAGCTGGAGCACCTGATGCGATTCCATGGAGACAGCGAACCGGTCGCGCACCAGAAAGCCCTGATGCTGCTGGACGGCACGCTGCGCAAGCAGGCCGCCATGCTGGCCTTCGAGCACCTGTTTCTGCTCTTTGGCCTGATGATGCTGGCCGCGCTACCGCTGCTGCTGCTCATGCAGCGCTCGCGCTTTACCGGCCGGGGTTCTTCGGCGGACCATTAGGGGTGTGGATCAGGGTACATTGCAGTGCGTCTGTCGCTTTACCCAAGAAGGAAACACCCCATGTTTGAACGCCTGTCCCGCAGCTGGCAACTGGTCAAGGCCAGCGCCACCGTTCTGAAGCAAGACCGCAAGTTGCTTTTATTCCCCTTGATTTCGTCCATGGCCCTGCTGGCGGTTCTGGCGTCATTTGCCATTCCCGTGCTGGGATGGGTGGCATTCGACGGACGCTACGGTCGCGGCTTGAGCAGCAGCACGCTGTACGCCGTCGGGTTCCTGTTCTACCTGACCGAGTATTTTGTGATCTTTTTCTTCAACGCCGCGCTGGTCGGCGCCGCCATGATCCGGCTGGATGGCGGCACGCCAAGCCTGAACGATGGCCTGCGTCTGGCCGGCTCCCGCTGGCTGTCCATTCTGGGCTATGCGGCCATGGCCGCCACGGTGGGCATGGTGCTGCGCGCCATCCAGGAGCGGGTTGGTTTTGTCGGACGCATCGTGGTGGGCTTGCTGGGCGTTGGCTGGACAGTTGCCACCTACCTCGTCGTTCCCGTGCTGGTGGCACGCGATGTGGGGCCGATCGAGGCCGTCAAGGAAAGTGCGCTGATCCTGAAGCGCACCTGGGGCGAGAACCTGGTGGGCCAAACCGGCTTGGGGCTTGCGTTTGCCCTGGTGCAGATCTCCGCCATCGTGCTGGGAGCCATCCTGGTATTCGCGTCCGCAACAACCGGCAGTGCCATCCTGATCGTGCTGAGTCTGCTGGTGACCCTGGGGGCCGTGCTGTTGTCGTTCCTGGTCCATGGCGCGCTGTCCGGCATTTATGCCGCGGCGCTGTACCGCTTTGCAACCCAGAACGGCAACGCACAGGGTTTTGATTCGGACGCGCTGCGCAACGCGTTTGTCGCCAAAGCCTAGCCGAGCAGGCTCCGGGCGACCGAGATCAACACGTCGGCAAGCTTGGCCGGCTCGCTGACCATGGGGTCATGGCCGGTCGCCAATTCGACAACGTCCCAGCCCGGCTCCTGTCGCACACGCTGGCGCATCACGGCAATGGTCGCCAGCGCGGGGTTGGTGCAGTCAATGAAGGTGCGCGGCACACCGGCCACGCGCTGCGCATCAAAGGCCAACGGGTCCTGGTAGACACCCAGGGGTTGCGGTGTCTGGCGCCGGTTGACCCAGTCCCGGTCCGCACCGCTGAGGCCGAACACACTGGCATCGGGCGGTGCAATACTGATTCCACCGCTGGCCTGCGCGTCGGCCAGGCGTTGGGCAACGGTCTGTGGTGCGTGCTGGCTGCTCCAGCTCTCGCCGGGGTGCGGCGTCACCGCGTCCACGTACACCAAGGCGGCCAACAGACCCGGATGGCTTTGCAGCAACTGATCCGCCACGCCGGTGATCACCATGCCACCGTAACTGTGCCCAACCAGCACCACGCGAGTCAATTCGTTGGCGGCGATGACACCCAGCACGTCCTGCACGTGGGTTTGCAGGCGAATGCCCGGCGCCATCAGGTGCGCGCGCTCACCCACGCCCGTAAGCGTGACGGCGTGGGCCGCCACACCGGCTGCCTGCAGGCGCGGCAGGACACGCTGCCAGCACCAGGCCCCGTGCCAGGCACCATGCACCAAAACCAGATCGGGGAAGCTCATGGGGTACTCCTGGGAAAGCTTTCTTGCAGGTGAAGGACCAGACCATCGCAGGCATCCTCCACCAGATCGAGTACGTGTTCGAACCCATTGCTGCCGCTGTAGTACGGGTCGGGCACCACGTCTGCGACATGGATCTGGCAAAACTCGGTCAAGCGGCGTAATTTGCCTTGGTGTTGGGGCGGGCAGCTATCCTGCAGCAACGCCAGGTTGTCCCGGTCCATGGCCAGAATCAGGTCATAGGCCTCAAAGTCTGCGCCGGTGACCTGCCGGGCGCGCAGGGCCGACAGGTCGTAGCCCCGCTGGGCAGCGTGCGCTTGCGAGCGCTCATCGGGGGGACTGTTGGGGTGGTAGTTGTGCGTGCCGGCAGAGTCCACCGTGACCCAGGCATCCCATCCCAGCGCCTCGACCCTGCTTTGAAACACACCATGCGCGGTAGGACTGCGGCAGATGTTGCCCATGCAAACAAAAAGAACGTTGTAGGGTTTCATGGGAGCGGCCGAATGCACAGCGCCAAATCAAAAAACCATTCTAGCGATGCGCTGGCAACGTGCGTCGCCATCCCTGCTGCACCGTGGCGCATGCGCAGCATGCTTACCGAAGGGCGGACGGCATTTTTCCCACAGAATGCCCCGGTTCTTGTAAAGTAGAGGCATGCCCAACAACGCGCCATTCACCCAGGGCTTTGCGTTGCCATGACACCCAGGCGCCTTCTCTGCCTTGCCTTGTCAGGCATTGCACTGCTGATGCAGCTGGGATGCAGCACGGCTCCGGCGAATCGTGTCGGCGCGTTGAACACGAATGTTCTGGAGCCCGCACCAAGACTCACCCAGGAACAGGCGGGGGATATCACCATCTACGCCATCGGGCTGGTGGGTACGCCCTACCGCTTCGGCGGCAACACGCCGCAATCGGGGTTTGACTGCAGCGGACTGATTGGCCACGTTTACCTGACCAGGGGGCAGGTCGCAGCACCGCGCACCGTCGCCAAGCTGAATGGCTGGGGCTACCCGGTAGCCACTGAGCAGATTCGCTCGGGAGACCTGGTGCTTTTCTCCCAGCGTGACGTGGTCACCCACGCGGGAATTTACGTCGGCAATGGGCGTTTTGTGCACGCGCCGTCCACGGGGGGGGAGGTCCGGCTGGATTCCCTGGGCTCCGGCTATTGGGCGGCCCAGCAGGTCGCATTCCGCCGGCCCTGAGCTCACGCAGCACGCTGCGAATCAGAGCAGGTCTTCGTCCGGCACAAACGAGTTCGCCGCCGCGCCCAGGTTGCCCGTGATCTCCTGCCAGTCGTAGCCGGTCTGGGAACCCAGGTATTCGAAGAACGATGAATTCGGGTCGTTCAGCAGAATCGCCACTGCGCGCCCGTCCGTATTGTTGCCCAGCTTGAGCATGGCATCGTATTTGGTGCCGGTGGCCAGTGCATCGTCCGCGACAACGGGTGCTGCATCAAAATAAAGGCTGGGCAGCTCGACGCGCAGGCCGCGACCAAAATCGGTGGCAAATGCGGTCTTGGCATCTGCGAGTGTGCGGATTTCGGAGTAAAAACCGTACAGCCGGATTTCAAAGAAATCATGCACCGGCGGCACCGCTTCACGCTCCAGCGCCAGGTCAAACGCCGCGTCCACCTCCAGCCGGTCGCCCTTTTTGAGCCGGATTCGCACCAGCAGGGCCTCCGTGATGCCGGGAAACCCCACGGCCTGGAAATGGCGCACGATGCGTTCGGCCGTCGCGTCAGCCGGGAGAATGGTCGGAGTTGTCATGAAACAGGTGCTTCCACAAAAGGGCGCAGTGTACATAAGTCGCAAACGGCACCCGGCCGACAAAGAGAAAGCGCTTATCCTTGGGCGCCACTTCCTCCATTGTCCATGTCCGTGCTCCGCGACGTTCAGCATTTATCCGTCCACCTGGCCCACCCGCTGGCTCAGTTCGGTCTGTTCATGGCCGCATCGGCCCTGATGATCTGGAGGCTGCAGGCGATTGAGGGCAAGGGTTTTGAAGGGACAGTGCTGGGCACGCTGATCATGCCGTACTGCTCGGGGTTTGCGAACCTGGTGTTTGCCTTTGTCATGAGCCGTGCGGGTGGCAAGGGCAGCACGGTGCTGGAAAACTGCATTGTCAACAACGTCACCAACCTCACCCTGATCCTGGGGCTGTCCACCCTCTTCTTCGGTGCGGCGACGGTCAACAAGAAAGCACCAGGCAAGAAGAAAATGCCGGCGCAAACCCAGCGGCTGAACCGGCTGGACCTGTTGTTCACACTGGTGGCGCTGTTTCTGTTCACCGGTACCCTGTGGGCGCTGGCCAAAGACGGTGTGCTGGATTTTTATGACGGGCTGGTGCTGGTAGGCCTGTTTCTGTTCTGGCAGGTGCTGCACGTGTTTGAAATCCTCAAGAACAACGTGCGCCAGAACCGGGGCTTTCACTGGTCCATCGTGCTGGACCTGCTGCTGATTGGCGTCAGCGCCTATGGCGTCTACTACAGCGTGGACTACCTGGTTGAATGGGTATCCCATGTCAAGAGTCCGTATATCGGCGTGAAAGACCTGGGCTGGCTCAGCGGCGCACTCATGGTCCTGCCCAACGCGTTTATTGCGCTCTACTACGGCTACGCTGGCCGGCAGGACATCGTTGTCAGCTCCCAGGTGGGCGACGGCCATATCTGCATTCCCATGTGCATCGGCCTCTTTGCGCTGTTTGACAAGATCACGATTCCGGGATTTTTTCAGATCGGCATCTACATCATTGCGGGTGCTGCAGTCCTGCACTTCCTGTCCATCGCGCTCATGGGGCGTCTGCCGCGAGCGCTGGGTTTTGTACTGGTGGGCGGCTATGCCGTGTTTGTCTACACCGGGGTGGTGCAACAGTAGGCCCGCACCTGCAGTTGTTGAAATTTCAGTCCGGCGCCCCGCTCTCCAAATAAAATCCAGTCATTTCATCTATTTCATCCACCTTGAGGGTTCATCCGTGCCTGTATACCGCTCCAAAACCTCCACCGCCGGCCGCAACATGGCAGGTTCCCGCTCCCTCTGGCGCGCCACCGGCATGAAGGACGACGATTTCAGCAAGCCGATCATTGCCGTGGTCAACTCTTTCACGCAGTTTGTGCCCGGCCACGTCCACCTGAAGGACCTGGGTCAGTTGGTGGCCCGCGAGATTGAGGCCGCTGGCGGCGTGGCCAAAGAGTTCAACACGATTGCGGTGGATGATGGCATTGCCATGGGTCATGACGGCATGCTGTATTCGCTGCCCAGCCGCGACATCATTGCGGACTCGGTGGAGTACATGGTCAACGCCCATTGCGCCGACGCCATGGTGTGCATCTCCAATTGCGACAAGATCACCCCCGGCATGTTGATGGCCGCCATGCGCCTGAACATCCCCGTGGTATTTGTCTCCGGCGGTCCAATGGAAGCCGGCAAGACCAAGCTGGGTGTCATCAAGCTGGACCTGATCGACGCCATGGTGATGGCCGCCGACGACAAGGTGTCCGACGAGGATCTGGCCGAGGTGGAACGCTCCGCCTGCCCGACCTGCGGTTCCTGCTCGGGTATGTTTACCGCCAACTCGATGAACTGCCTGACCGAAGCGCTGGGCCTGTCCCTGCCCGGCAACGGCACCGTGGTGGCCACCCATGCGGACCGCGAAGCGCTGTTCAAGCGCGCCGGCCATCTGGCGGTCGAACTGTGCAAACGCTACTACGAGCAGGACGACGAAACCGTGCTGCCACGCTCCATCGGCTTCAAGGCGTTTGAGAATGCCATCACGCTGGACATTGCCATGGGCGGCTCCACCAACACCATCCTGCACATTCTGGCGATTGCGCAAGAGGCCGAGATCGACTTCACGCTGGCCGACATCGACCGTCTGTCGCGCGTGGTGCCGCAGCTGTGCAAGGTGGCCCCCAATACGCAGAAATACCACATTGAAGACGTGCACCGTGCCGGCGGCATCATGGGCATTCTGGGTGAGCTGGACCGCGCCGGCAAGCTGCACACCGATGTACCCACCGTGCACGCCAAGACCCTGAAGAACGCGCTGGACCAGTGGGACATCATGCGCACCCAGTCCCCTGAGGTGCAGAAGTTCTACAAGGCCGGCCCTGCAGGCAAGCCCAGCCAGGTGGCGTTCAGCCAGGCTACCCGCTGGCCCAGCCTGGACACCGACCGTGCCGAAGGTTGCATCCGCTCCGGCGAACACGCCTTCTCGCAAGAAGGTGGCCTGGCCGTGCTGGTGGGCAACATCGCGCTGAACGGCTGCGTGGTAAAAACCGCCGGTGTGGATGACGAACTGATGGTGTTCGAGGGCCCGGCCCACGTCACCGAGTCGCAGGACGAGGCGGTGGAGCATGTGCTGAACGACCAGGTGAAAGCCGGCGACGTGGTCATCGTGCGTTATGAAGGCCCCAAGGGCGGCCCCGGCATGCAGGAAATGCTGTACCCCACGTCCTACATCAAGTCCAAGGGATTGGGCAAGGCCTGCGCCTTGCTGACCGATGGTCGTTTCTCGGGCGGAACCTCCGGGTTGTCCATCGGCCACGCCTCACCGGAGGCGGCGGCTGGCGGTGCCATTGGCCTGGTGCGCAATGGCGACCGCATCCGCATCGATATTCCCAACCGCTCCATCAACGTGCTGCTGTCGGATGAAGAACTGGCCAAACGCCGTGCCGAGCAGGACGCCAAGGGCTGGAAGCCGGCCGTACCGCGCAAGCGCAAGGTGTCGGCCGCGCTCAAGGCCTACGCCATGTTGGTGATGTCGGCCGACAAGGGCGCGGTACGCGATCTGTCCCTGCTGGAAGATTGAAGGACCGCTGAAAGCCGTGGGACCTGCCTCCGGGCAGGTTAGCGCCCGATGAACCGGGCCGGCTGTTTGGCGTAGAAGGCTTCAATGCCGGCAGTGAAATCCTGGGTGCGCACGCATTGGTCAAATGCTGCGGCCTCCATCGTGAGCTGCGCATCCATGCCGCGATCGAAGGATGTGCGCATCAGGCGCTTCATGGCTCCGTAGGCCAGGGTCGGCCCAGCGGCCAGGCGTTCAGCCAGTGTCGTGACCTCCGCATCGAGTTGATCCTGGGACAGCACACGATTGACCAGGCCCAGGCGCTGGGCGTCGGCGCACGTCAATGTCTCGCCAAGCAGCGCGATTTCGAGCGCATTGCGCAGACCCACCATGCGAGGCAGAGCCCAGGAGGCCCCCACGTCACAACTGGTGCCCAGCTTGATGTAGGCCAGGTTGAACCGGGTGCCTTCGGCAGCCAGTACAAAATCGGCCTGCAGCATCAGGCTCAAACCCGCTCCCGCAGCGACCCCGTGCACCTGGGCAATCAGCGGTGCATTCAGCGAGGCCAGTACCGTGAGCGCTTCATTCAATGGACCCAGCAAATCCGCCGCCCCCTGCACGGGGTTGGCACGCAGCGTGGCCAGATCGCCCCCCGCCATGAAGCCCTTGCCCGCACCACGCAGCACGACGGCTCGGACGGTCGGGTCTGCACGCAGTGCGTGTGCCGCGGCCAGCAATGCCTGCGCCATGGGCACGTCGACTGCGTTGAGTGCCTGAGGGCGGTTGAAGCACAAGGTCACGACGGCGCCGCTGCGTTCAACCAGAAGAGGGGATGGTGAATGGGATGCGTTGGACATGGTCATGCTGTGTTCCCTGAGGTTCGGCCGCGTGTCTGTCACCAACCCTGTCAGCGGTACAGGGCTTCGATTTCCATGGCGTAGGTCTTGTAAATGCTGGAACGCCGCACCTTCATGGTCGCAGTCACCTCGCCATCGTCATGGTCCAGTTCCTTGGTCAGCAGGTGAAACTTGCGAATCTGGGAGACCTGTGCCAGGCGCTGATTTCCGGCAGCGATTTCGGTATCGATCAGCACGCGCACCTGGGGGTGCTCGACCAGTGAACGGAAGTGCGTGAACGGGATCTTTTGCGACTCCGCCCATTTGCCAACAGTTTCCATGTCGATCATGACCAGTGCGCCCACAAACTTGCGTCCGTCCGCCACGATGACGCACTCCTTGATGTAGGGGCTGCCCTTCATGGTGTTCTCGATCTCGGACGGTGTCAGGTTTTTGCCACCCGCCGTGATCATGATGTCCTTGAGGCGGTCCACGATCTTCAGTTGGCCGCCCTCCTCGCGCACCACGTCTCCGGTGTGCAGCCAGCCATCCTGGATGCTGCCGGCCGTGGCTTCGGGGTTCTTGTAATAGCCGGCAAACACCATGTCGCCGCGCATCTGGAACTCACCCGCCTCACCGATGCGCCATTCGACGCCCTGGGTGGGCGTGCCCACGGTGCCGATGATGACCTCGTCGATGGAGTGACCCGTAACCATGCCGGTGGACTCGGTCAGGCCGTACACCTCGACCAGCGGCACACCCAGCACACGAAAGAAGCGCACCACGTCGGGCGGGATCGGGGCGGCACCCGTAAGGGCCACTTGGGCCTCGCGCAGACCAATGAAGTTCTGCAATGCACGGAAAATGCTCCAGTAACTGACAAAGTACGTGACCCTTTCCAGCAGGCTCCAGCGCGCACGTGGCTTCTCGGCCAGCGGCTTGCAGGCGGCATAGGCTCTATCGAACAGTGCGCGTCGCAGGCCCCCGGCTTCCTGCAGCTTGATGCTGATGGAGGCGTGCATCTTTTCCCAGATGCGCGGCACGCCCAGGAACATCGTGGGCGCCACCTCGCGCAGGTCTTCCTGCACGGTGCGGATGGATTCACCAAAGTTGACCTGCGAGCCGACGTACACCGGAACGAAAGTGGTGAGCATCTGCTCGGCCACGTGGCACAGCGGCAGGTAGGACAGATGCGTGGTGTCGTGCGTGAGGCGCAGCCGCTCCACGATGCCGGGCACCACGCCGCGAATGTTGCGGTACGAAATCATGGCGCCCTTGGGCTTGCCGGTAGAGCCCGAGGTGTAGATCATCAGGCCCACATCGTCCAGCGTTTGTTGCCCCAGCGCGTCGTCAATCAGTGCGTGGTTACCGGTGGTTGCGCCCATTTCTTCCACCTCGTCAAAGGTGGCAATCAGCCGGCGTGCTTCGGGGGAAAAGCTGCGCAGGCCCTTGGTTTCCATGACCACGATCTTCTTCAGGCGGGGCAACTGGTCCAGTGCCTCCAGCACCTTGTCGGTCTGCTCCTGGTCTTCGCAGACCATCACTTCAATATCGGCGTGGCCCACTACATAAGCAACCTCCGAAGTGGGGCTGGTGGGGTACACGCCCACCGTCACAGCCCCCACCAGTCCGGCGCCCATTTGCGCCAGCACCCATTCAATGCGGTTCTCGGAAATCACGCCGACATGGCCGCCTGCCGGCAGCCCCAGGGCACGCAGGCCCAGGCCGAAATGGCAGGCGCGTCGGTGGTAATCGGCCCAGGAGAAGGGCTTCCAGATACCGAAGTCTTTTTGCCGGATGGCAATGCGCTCGGGACTGGTGCGTGCGCGTTCGCGCAGCATTTGCGGCAACGTGAGGGAAGCGAGTGCGGTGGATGCGTGCATGTCAGGACAGCCAGCGCTTGCGGCGTTTGTAGTGTTTGATGTCGCGGAAGCTGCGTGTTTCGCCGCCGCCGCCCATGCCCAGGTAAAACTCGCGCACATCGGGGTCCGAGGCCAGCCGTTCGGCACTGCCGTCGATGACGATCTTGCCGTTTTCCATGATGTAGCCGCTGTGCGCCACGGCCAGTGCGACGGTGGCGTTTTGCTCCACCAGCAGCATGGAGACGCCCTGCTCGGCGTTGATGCGCGCGATGATGCCAAAGATGTCTTCCACCAGCTTTGGACTCAGGCCCAGCGACGGCTCATCCAGCAGAATCAGCTGGGGCTGGGCAATCAGCGCACGGCCAATGGCCAGCATCTGCTGCTCGCCACCCGACAGGTAGCCGGCCAGGCTCTTGTGGCGCTCGTAGAGCCTGGGGAAGTAGGTGTAGACCAGGTCGAAGTCGGGCTTGGCATCCTTGCGCCCGGTGAGGGCGTAGGTGGCCGCGACCAGGTTCTCTTCGATGGTCAGGTCCTCAAACACCCGCCGGCCCTCCATCACATGCGACAGGCCCTGGCGCACCAGTTGCTGGGGCTCCTGGCGCGCCGTGGTCTGGCCGTTGAACAGGATGCTGCCACTCTTGAGCTCGCCGTCTTCCAGCGCCAGCAGGCCCGAGATGGCCTTCAGCGTGGTGGACTTGCCCGCCCCGTTGCTGCCCAGCAGGGCCACGATCTGGCCGCGCGGCACGACCAGCGACAGGCCCCGCAGGGCCTGCACCACCTTGTTGTAGATGACCTCGATGTTGTTGACTTCGAGGACGTGGTCCTTGCGGGGCAGGTTCATTGTTTAACTTACAGAGAGATCCAGTCGGAAGCCGGCACCATCTTTTGCGTCTTCATGTCGGCCTTGTAGACGCGGCCCACCGGGATGGAGTTGCCCTTGATGGTGACGGGCACACCGATCAGGCCGCCGGTGTCGAAGTCCTTGATGCTGTTGAGCGCTGCCTTGAGGTTCTTGCCATTCAGTTCCTTCTTGGCATCCAGCGTGCGCTTGGCGGCCTCGGTGAACAGCATGGCAGCAAGGAAGCCCTGGATATAAGCCGTGCTCTGGTACTCCGGGCGCATCTGGCGGATCTTTTCGAGCATGGGCGCCTTGGCCGAGGTATCGTAGTAGTAACGGTAGGGCATGACGCCCATGAAGCCGTCGCCTGCTTCGCCCATCTTCATGACGGTAGAGCTGTCCATGGTCCAGAACGTGCCCATCCACTTGCTGGTCATGCCTTGCTGTTTTCCCTGGGTAATGAACTCGGGAATGGGTGCCAGGATGTAGCCATGAAAGATCGTGTAGTCCGGCGCGGCACGACGCAATTTGATGACTTCGCCCGACACGTCCACGCTGCCGGCGGGTGTCATGATCTTGATCGCCACATTCAGACCGAGACTCTTGGCCAGAGTCTCACTGCTATCGATCGGATCGCGACCGAACTCGGAGTCAGAGTAAACAAAGGCAACCTTGGCACCGGGTTTTTCCTTGGCGATGTGGCGCAGCAAGATACCAAACATCTCGGTGTAGTCGGGGCCTACGAGGAACTGATTCGGGTATTTGACAGGATCATTCAACTCGGTCGCAAACGAGGCGCCTGCCATCATGATGTTGCCATTGCGCTCCAGTTCGGGATTGATGGTCTTGGAGAAACCGGTGGAGTCTCCATAGTAGAGGTTGACCTTGTTCTGGCTGGTAATCTTCTTGAATGTGGCCACCGACACATCGACCTTATAGCCGGTGTCTTCAGGCACATAACGGATCTTGCGGCCCTTGACGCCGCCGGCGTCGTTGACGATTTTCACGTAGTCGGAGATGCCGGCATTGATGCCGATACCCGCGAAGGAGAACACGCCGGTCATGGGGATGGAGCCACCGATCACGATCTCTTCACCGCCAGCCTGGGCGTGCGCAGCCAACGGTGCGACCAGCGTGGCGCCCGCTGCCAGCAGCAGGGAGCGACGGCGTTGGGAGGTCAGGGAATCTTGCATGCTTGTCTCCTAATTTCTGTTTACGTTCTAAGGAACTGTGCGTCTATCCGAGTCAGTTACGGAAGGGCCACAGATGGAAAAAACGGCGAATGCGCCGCCACACTTCTGCGAGCCCATGTGGCTCGAACACCAGAAAGCCGATGATCAGCAGACCAAAGATGATGGTGCGCACGGGCGACAGAAACACCGTGAGCTCCGTGTTGTTGGGCAGCAAGTCGAATACCAGCTTGAGCAGTTCGGGCACCATGGTCATGAAGACCGCGCCCAGAATGCCGCCCAGGATAGTGCCCATGCCGCCCACGATGATGGCGGCCAGGAAGAAGATGGACATCACCAGGGGAAAACTCTCGGGCGTGACCACCCGGAAGAAGTAGGCCCACAGGCCGCCGGCCACGCCGGCATAGAACGACGACAGGCCAAACGACAGCAGCTTGTAGCGCAAGAGTGGGATGCCCAGCACCTCGGCCGAAATGTCGCGGTCGCGGATGGCGATGAAGGCACGGCCGATGCGGGTGCGAAACAGGTTGGCAGCACCCAGCAGCATCAGCACGGTGATGGGGACGATCACCCAGTAAAGACGAAACGACGTATCCAGCGGCACATCGAACAGGCTGGCCGGTGGCAGGCTGAGCCCGCCCGTACCCCCGGCGATGCGCAGGTTGGCAAACAGGAAGTGGGAAATGAACGAGGCTGCAATGGTGGCAATGGCCAGGTACAAGCCCTTCACACGCAGCGATGGAATGCCCACGATGATGCCCCCCAGCATGGCCACGAAGCCGCCTGCCAGAATGTTGAGAAGGAAGGGGGTGCCCACCCTGGTCTGCAGGATAGCCACGGTGTAGGCCCCCAGGCCCATGAAGGCTGCCTGTCCCAGGCTCACCAGACCGGTGTAGCCGGTGAGAATATTGAGCCCCGTGGCGCTGGCCACGTTGATACTGACCAGACAGGCCAGGTAAAGCCAGTATTCGCTGGCCATGAAGGGAAACAGCAACAACAGCGTGGCCGCCACGACCAACCACACCTTTTGCGTGCCTGAATCGAACAGCGCCGCGTCGGCGATGTAGCTTTCCTTAAGAGTTCCGATGCGCATTACAGTCTCTCGATCTCGTGGGTGCCGAACAGGCCGTAGGGGCGGACCATCAAAATGACCACCAGAACGATGAAGGTGGCCAGCAGCTTGTACTCGCCGCCCAGATAGGCACTGGCCAGAGCCTCGACCAGACCGATGAACAGGCCGCCCACCAGCGCACCGAGCACACTGTCGAGTCCGCCAACGATTACCACCACCAGCACCGACAGGCCAAAGATGCCCATGCTGGAAGAGATGCCACCAATGGAGCCGACGATGATTCCGGAAATGGCGGCGATCATGCTGGAGACCACCCAGGCCAGCGAGAACACGCGCGGCACATTGATGCCCATGGAGTAGGCGGCAGCCTGGTCCGATGCGGTGGCACGCAGGGCCACGCCACCGCGCCAGAAGCGAAACACCAGCAGCACGGCGGCGATAAACACCACGGCAATCATCGAGCCCCAGAACACCTTGGGCGCCAGAAAGGCATCGCCAATGATGATGGGCTGGGTCGGCATGAAATCTGGCAGGCGGCGCTGGTCGGCCGTCCAGATCATTTCTACCAAGCCCACCAGCACGGAGCCCAGGCCTACAGTGACCATGAAGACGGAGATCGGCGGTTCACCCAGCAGCGGCCGGATCATGGTGCGCTCAATCACCGCCCCCAGCAGGCCAGAGCCCAACACGGCCGCCGGAATGGCCAGCCACAAGGGCAGCGCAAAGGTGGCGGCGAAGGTGAAAAACAGGTAGGCCCCGACCATAAGCATTTCACCAATGGCAATGTTCACGACGCGGGTCGCCTTGTAGACCATCACGAAGGCCAGTGCCGCCAGCGCGTACAGGCCACCGCTGGCGATGCCGGTCAGGCTGATTTCAAACAGGTAGGCCCAATCCATCATGCAACTCCCTGGGCAGAGGTGGCTGCTGCGGTCGTGCCTGCGTGCAGCTTGCGGCGCAGGTCTGCCACATCCCCGGAGCCCAGGTAGGCACGGATGACTTCGGGGTTTGCCTGCACCGTGGCGGGCACGCCCTGGGCGATGACCTGGCCGAAGTTCAGCACCACCACATGGTCGGACAAATCCATCACCATGCCCATGTCGTGTTCCACCATCAGCACCGTCACCCCCCATTCCTCGCGCACATCGAGAATGAAGCGCGCCATGTCTTCGGTTTCTTCACGATTCATGCCGGCCACCGGTTCGTCCAGCATCAGAATTTCAGGCTGCATGGCCAGGGCTCGCGCCATTTCCACACGTTTTTGCAAGCCATAGGACAGTGCCGAAACCGGGGCATGGCGGATGTGGTCGATTTCGAGAAAGTCGATGATTCGCTCCTCAATATCGGCGCGCAACTCTGCCTCTTCGCGGCGGGCTCGGCCGACATACAGCAGGGCTTCCAGCACATTGGTCTTGAGGTGCGCGTGTCGACCCAGCTTGATGTTGTCGAGAACGGTCATGCCGCGGAACAGCGCAATGTTCTGAAAGCTGCGACCCAACCCCAGTTTGGCCCGTTGTGGCGCGGGCAAATTCGTAATATCCTGCCCTTGGAAGTGCACATGGCCGCTGGTGGGACGGTAGAAGCCAGAAATGGTGTTGAACAGCGAAGTCTTGCCCGCCCCGTTGGGTCCGATCACTGCGGTGATGGAGCCTTTGGCCACACCAAAGCCGACACCGCTGAGCGCACGCACACCGCCGAAGCTCAGTGTGACTCCCTCCACCTGCAGCAGGGGTTGTTGAGCGGAGGGACCACTTTGGGGTGTCATGTTCATCGGCTTCTTACTTCGGGTTTGTGCGTAGCGAAAAAAACCTACTTTTGCGTAAAGTACTTACTTGCGAGTAAATCTTAGTTTTTATTGACTATCCACGTATCAGGTCTTTCCCTAGGTTCCTCTCAATATGACCAAGAAGCCAAGCACGTTCAAAACCCAACTCATGGAGGCACCGGCATCGCCCTGGGCGCCTGCTTCCGCGCGGGAACAGCAGCGCGAAGCCAAGCGCAATGCCGTTTTGCAGGCCGCTGCGCAAATGTTCAATGAGCGTGGCTTTCATGCCACTTCGCTGGACGATGTAGCAGCCAGACTGAACGTCAGCAAGCCCACGCTGTATTACTACGTCAAGAACAAGGACGAGATCCTGTTTGAATGCGTGCGCACGGGCTTGCACATGATGCAAGCCGGCATTGCCGAGACCAGCGCCAGCGGCGGGTCCGCCATCGAGCAATTGGTGGCATGCATGCGCACTTACGGGCGAATTGTCACGATGGACTTTGGCATGTGCCTGATCCGTATCGGGGAAGACCCGCTGCCACCGGAGAGCCGCAAGGAGCTGCGCCGGCTGAAGTCGGCAATCGACCTGGAATTTCGCCGCCTGATTGCTGCGGGGGTGGCAGAGGGCTCACTGGTTCCGTGCGATCCAAAAATAACGGCTTTCGCCATCGCTGGAGCTCTGAGCTGGATAGGCCGGTGGTATCAACCGGGGGGAGAGTATTCCGCCGAATACGTCGTCGAGCAAGTCATGAATACGTTGATGGGAAGCATCGTCAAGCCCAAGGGGACTGGAACACGTACCGGTGGCGCCAAACGGAAAGTTGGCCAGCCAGTCTAGTGTTGTGCAGCCGATGACCGGTAGCAGTCGCTGGTGTTGCGATATTCATTAGGCCCGAATATTGCTATATGAAAACATGAAAACGACTCCGGCCCCGACACCCATGACATCTGGCGAATGGCGCGAACAAGAGTTGCTGCTGATGCGCGAGGTGATGCGTCTGGTAGGGCGCAGCCCGGCACCGGGTTTGGCCCTGCGCAAAATGCTGCACCTGATGAGCGAGCTGTTGGGGCTCAATCGCGGGCGGATTGTGCTGTCTGATCCGCCCGGGCCGGATCCATCCATCCCGCGCAGCGCAGCCATCCAGCACGCTTATGGCTTGACGCGGCAAGAGGTGGAGCGCGGCCGCTATCTACTGTGCGAAGGCATTACCGGGCGGGTACTGGCCAGCGGGCAACCGGCCATCGTGCAAGACATTGATGCCGAGCCCCTGTTCCTGTTCCGAGCGGTAGAGCGCGCCCAGTTGCCGCCTGAAACCGTGGCCTTTATTGCGCTGCCCATCGAGGTCAACAACGTCCCGATTGGTGTGCTGGCCTGCCACCGCATCCGCAGCCGCCAGCGCCACCTCAACGACGACCTGTCGGTGCTGCGGGTGCTGGCCACCCTGGCCGGGCAGTTGCTGCAGCTGGAACAACTGGTGGCCGAGCAGACCAGCCAGCTGCAGGCCCGCAATGCCGTGCTGGCCCAGGCGCTCAGCACCAACACCGCACGCTATGGGCTCATAGGAAATTCACCCCCGCTGTTGCAGGCGCTGAGCGAACTGGAGCGCGTGTCGCAAACCCAGGCCACGGTGCTGCTGCTGGGCGAATCGGGAACCGGCAAAGAGCTGTTCGCCCGTGCGGTGCATTTGGCCAGTGGCCGGCGCGACCAGCCGTTTATCAAGGTCAACTGCTCGGCGATTCCGGACACGCTGTTTGAGTCCGAACTCTTCGGCTTTGAGCGCGGCGCCTTTACCGGTGCCAGCACGGCGCGCGCGGGCTGGTTTGAGCAAGCCAATGGGGGCAGCATTTTTCTGGATGAAATTGGCGAGCTGCCCCTGGCCATGCAGTCCAAGCTGCTGCGCACGCTGCAAGAGGGCACGCTGGTGCGCCTGGGCGGCAAGCGTGAACTGCGCGTGAACGTGCGACTGGTGGCGGCAACCAACCGTGACCTGGCGCGCGAAGTGGATGCCGGACGCTTTCGCCAGGATCTGTACTACCGGCTCAACGTCATCCCGATACGCCTGCCCAGCCTGCGCGAGCGGGTGGAAGACATTCGCCCGCTGGTGCTGCACTTTGTCAGCCGGGCCAACCAGGCACACCAACGCAACGTCTACCTCTCTACCGAGGCCCTGCAACGCCTGGAAGCGCATGCCTGGCCGGGCAATATCCGTGAATTGGGCAACCTGATCGAGCGCGTGGTGCTGTTGGCGGACCATACGCAAATTTCGGCACGCGAGCTGGAGCGGTTTATGCCCAATGCCGCATCGCCATTGGCCACCATAGCGCCTGCAGCTGCCCCTGCGCGCATCGTGGTCAAACCCGAGGCCCCGCTGGTGCGTGACTACGGCTTCGCCAGCGCACACAACGCGCAGGCCCTGAAGACGGCACTGGACCTGTACCAGGGCAACCAGTCGCGCGCCGCGCAGAGCCTGGGACTCACGCTGCGCCAGTTTGGCTACCGGTTGCGCAAGGCTGGGTTGCTTTAGGGAGCCACATTGTGTTGACACATTGTCAACACAATGTGAATTGCGCTTGAATCAAGCTGCCATGTTGATAGCAACTTGCTATAAAAATAGTAGCTGCATACGCACTATCGACGGGAGCTAGCGGCCAATTTTGCATGTAGTTCCTGGTAGACAGGTGGCCTGGCATCAGGCTTGCAATGGGAGTCACAGGCTTACAGGCCCTGTGTTTTTTTGATTCATTGACACCCCATCCAAGGAAAACTCCATGTCCGCTACCGATCTGCTCGAACCCGCCACCACCATCAAGACCACGCTGCGCCCCATCGACCGCGACGGCCTGATGGTGTTTGCCGAAAAAGGCCGCAACAACCCCAACTCCCGCGGCACCAACAAGGTCCGTACCGAAATGGAAGGGCAATACCGCTCGCTGAGCTACGTGGGCAACCACGCGCCGGTGGTGGTGGACGAACCCCTGCACCTGTTTGGCCAGGACACGGCACCCGCACCGGGCGAAATCGTGCTGTCCGGCCTCGGTGGCTGCCTGGCGGTGGGCATCACCGCCGTGGCCACCTGGAAGCAGGTCAAGCTGAGCAAGATCGAAATCCACATGGAGGGGGACATCGGCAACCCTGCGGCCTGGGGAGCTGGTGGTGCGCTGGAAAAAATGCCGCCACAAATGGGCTTTCAGGCGATCCGCGTGAAGGTGGTGATCGAGGGCGACGCGACGCGTGAGCAGCTAGCCGAAATCGTCAGGCACGCCAACACCTACTCCCCGGTGGCCAACACCATGCGCAACCCGATTGCGTTTGACATCAGCCTGGCTGACTAAAGGAGCCACCATGCACCCCGCCGACCTGCCCACTTCCGTTACCGCCGCCCCCGTGCCCACGCCGGATGCGCTGCTGTCCTGCGTCCGCGACATTGCCCAGGGCCCGCTGGCGCAACTGGTGGACGCCATTGACCGCCAGGGGCACTATCCCCAGGAGGTATTGAAGCAACTGGCCAGTGTGGGTGCCATGAGTGCGCACCTGGAATCGCCTGCCGGTTCGGGTGACTTCTTTCTGGCGATCCAGGCCATGGCCGAGGCCTCGCGCGTATGCGGCGCAACCGGCTTCATGATGTGGTGCCAGGCGGTGTGCGGCCTGTATTTGCAGCAGTCGGGCAACCCCGCGCTCATGGGTGCGGTCTTGCAGGCCCATGTGGCGGGGCGGGGCATGGGCGGAACCGCCTTGTCCAACCCGATGAAAAGCTACGCCGCCATTGAGAGCCTGCTGCTCAAGGCAACGAAGGTGGACGGCGGCTTTGTCGTCAACGGTACGCTGCCCTGGGTGAGCAACCTGGCGAAAAACCATTACTGCGGCGCCATCGCCGCAATCGACGGCGCCGGCGGACCCTCACGCGAGGTGATGTTCTTGTTGCGCTGCGACGCACCCGGTGTGGAACTGCGCGAATGCCCCAGCTTCTCGGCCATGGAAGGCACGGGCACCTACGCCTTGCACCTGAAAAACCATTTCATTGGCGCCGCCGACATCATCGCGGAGCCGGCCAAACCCACCATTGCCCGCATCCGCGCCGCCTTCGTCATGCTGCAATGTGGCATGGCCGTGGGCATTACCCAGGGTGCCATCGACTCCATGTGGGCCGTGGAGCCGCAACTGGGCCATGTGAACCAGTACCTGGAAGACCGTCCCGAGGCGGTCCAGGCCGAACTGGATGCGCTGGTGGTCCGTGTCCAGGCAATGGCACAAACGCCGTTCGACACCTCTACCAAATTTTTCATCGACGTGCTCGATGCCCGCGCCCACGGTGCCGAGCTGTGCCTGCGCGCCACGCAGTCCGCCCTGATGCACCAGGGCGCGCGCGGCTACCTGATGAGCTCGGACGTGCAGCGTCGCGTGCGCGAAGCGCACTTTGTCGCCATCGTCACACCCGCCATCAAGCACCTGCGCAAGGAAATTGCGCGCCTGAGCGCCGAGGAGATGCCCGCATGAATCAACGCACCGCCGTTGCACAGGGCGTAGGCGCGCTGGCGCCTTGGCAGCAATACATTTGCCACGCCTGTGGCTACATCTACAACGAAGCCGACGGCGACCCCGACAGCGGCCTGGCCGCTGGTACCCGCTTCGCCGACATTCCCGAGGACTGGGCCTGCCCGCTGTGCGGCGTGACCAAGGGCGACTTCGAAATTTACGAACCACCCAGCCTCGACACGCTGCGTGCAAATGCACAAGGCTGCGGCCCCGTGCCGTCAGCGGCTCAGCGCCACCAGCCCGGCGTGGTCATCGTCGGCGCCGGGCGCGCCGGTTGGCAGTTGGCCGAAAGCCTGCGCGCCACGGACGCTGAATTGCCGATCACGCTGGTGACCGTCTGCGCGGGCGATGTCTACGACAAACCACTGCTCTCGGTGGCCATGGCGCGCCAGCTCACGCGGGAAACGCTCGTTCGGGAAACCGGCCCGGATGCGGCCCGGCGTCTGAACCTGCGCCTGCTGGCCCACACGCACGCGATCAGCATCTGCGCGGATGCGAAACAGCTGCGCACCACCCGTGGCACCTTGCGTTACGACCAGCTGGTGCTGGCGCACGGCGCACAGGCGGCGCTACCGGCACCCCTGCCCGCAGCGCTGTGCTGGCGCATCAACCACTTGGGCGCCTACCTGCAACTGCGAACCGCACTGGGCGAGGTTGAAAAATCCGGCGCGAAAGACGTGCTCATCGTCGGCGCCGGCCTGATTGGCAGCGAACTCGCCAACGACCTGGCGCTGGGCGGCCACTGCATCACGCTGCTGGATGTGCAGGCCGAACCCCTGGCACGCTGGCAGGCCGAACAGGCCGGCCAGCAAGTGCTGCAAGCCTGGAAAGACCTGCCGATCCGCTTTATGGGTGGCATGAAGATCGCCAAGGTCGAGAAGATGGGCCAACGCATACGCGTCAGTACCGAATGCGGTCAGCAGTTTGATGCCGACCACGTGATTGCGGCGACCGGTCTGCAGACCCCCAGCCGGCTCGCACAAAGCGCTGGCTTGGCATGGAAAAACGGCATTGCGGTGGACCCGCTGACCCTGCGCACCAGCAGAGCGGCGATTCACGCCATGGGCGACTGCATCACCATCAATGGACAGGCTAGCCGCTTCATCGAGCCGATCTCTCGTCAGGCGAAAACGATTGCGGCCGCCATCACCGCTTGCGCACCGGTGCCCTATGAAGCACGCTCGGCCATCGTGCGGCTCAAGACAACATCGATGCCATTGACGCTGCATTGAGGCCTGTACAGACCCCCCAAAAGACCCGACATGGCGGGTCTTTTGGGGTCAGGTGATTCAATACTGCTTGTAGGGCAAGAACTTGCCGGACAGCACCACATTGACGCGGTCGCCCTTGGGGTCGGGCTGGCGCACGATGTCCATGCTGAAGTCGATGGCGCTCATGATGCCGTCGCCGAACTCTTCGTGGATCAGTTCCTTGATGGTGGTGCCATATACGCTGACAATTTCGTACCAGCGGTAGATCAGCGGGTCGGTGGGAACCGGTGTGGGCAGCGAACCCTTGTAGGGCACCACTTGCAGCCACTTCTGTTCTTCGGTGCTCAAGCCGAAGATCTTGCCCACAATTTTGGCCTGCTTGTCGTCCAGCGTCATCTGGCCCAGGCAGGCCGCGGTAACCCACTCCTTGGACAGGCCAACTTTTCGGGCGACGTCGGCCCATTGGATGCCTTTGGCAACTTTGGTGCTGATGATTTTTTCGGTAACTTCCATGCGGTTCATAGGGGCTCCTGGTGGTTTCAATTGAAGAAAAAAGGGACGTAAAACTAGTGGGCTTTGGCACGGCTTACCAGGAAGTCCACGATGTGGTTGCGCAAGTCGTAGTAGCCGTCCAGGTGGTGCAGGCCCGCGCGGTTGCGACTGCGTGGCAAGGGGTTGACCACCACTTCGGCAATGCCGCCGGGTTTGTAGCCGGTGTCGGTCTCGGCACCATTGCTCATCAACAGGATGCGGTCAGCCAGCAGGATGGCTTCGTCCACATCGTGCGTGATCATGAAAACGGTTTGCCTGGTTTCGCGCACGATGCCCATCAATTCATCCTGGATGGTTCCGCGGGTCAGTGCATCCAGCGCGCCAAAGGGCTCGTCCAGCAACAACATCTTGGGCTGGATGGCAAACGCGCGTGCAATGCCCACGCGCTGCTTCATGCCGCCGGAGAGTTGACTGGGGTTTTTGTCGATGGCCGCACTCAAGCCCACCATGGTGACAAACTTTTCCACTTGCCCATTGACCTGGGCGCGCGACCACTCGGGCCAGCGTGACACTACCGCAAACGCAATGTTCTGGCGCACGGTGAGCCAGGGCATGAGCGCATGACTCTGGAACACCACGCCGCGCTCCAGGCTGGGGCCGGACACTTCGCGTCCGTCCATGAACACGTAGCCAGTGGACGCGGTATCCAGACCGGCCAGCACGTTCAGGACGGTGGTCTTGCCGCAGCCTGAATGGCCAATGATGCAGACGAACTCGCCGCGCTCCAGCATGAAGGACACGTCGGCAAACACCGGTTTGCCCGGCACATAGGTCTTGCCGAGATTTTCAATTCTGAGTAGACCATCCATCACACATCACTCCACATAGGTCACCGCCTTTTGCAACTGACCAAAGGCCAGGTCCAGCAGCATGCCCACCACGCCAATGAGCACGATGGCGAAGATCACATTGGTCAGCGACAGGTTGTTCCACTCGTTCCACACAAAGTAGCCAATGCCGGTGCCGCCAACCAGCATTTCGGCCGCCACGATGACCAGCCAGGCAATGCCCATGCTGATGCGCATGCCCGTCAGAATGGTCGGCGCGGCAGCCGGCAGGATCACCAGAAAAGCCTTGCGCCAGGGGCTGACCTCCAGCGTGCTGGCGACGTTGAGCCATTCGCGCTTGACCGAGGCCACACCAAAGGCCGTATTGACCAGCATGGGCCAGATCGAGCAAATAAAGATCACAAAAATACCGCTGATGGATGAGTCCTTGATGGTGTAGAGCGCCAGGGGCATCCAGGCCAGCGGGCTGATGGGTTTGAGCACCTGGATGAACGGGTCAAAGGCCTTGCGCATCAGCGGCGACATGCCAATCACAAAGCCCAGCGGAATGGCCACCAGCATGGCCAGTCCAAAGCCCAGCGCCACCCGCGCCAGCGAGTGCGCCAACTGGATGGCAATGCCCTTGTCGTTGGGGCCGTTGTCGTAGAACGGGTTGGACAGGTGGCCCCACACCGTTGTGCCCATTTGCCCCAGCGTCGGAAAGCCCGCTGCCTTGATGCTGCCGGGGTCTTTGCCCATCATCTTGGCGTACTCGATTTGCTCTGGCGTCATGCCCGCCGAGCTGGCTGCGGCGGTGGTTGAACCGGTTGCCGCGTACCAGATGCCCAGCACCAGCACCAGAATCAGCACCGAGAGCAGGCCCGCACGGAAATTGAGGGAGCGCCAGATGGTCATGGCATGGCCCGCCCGGCCGCCCGAAGGGCCCAGCGCGCCCCCTCGGGGGGCAGCGACACACGCAGTGAGGAGCGTGGGGGCTTTTCCATCTAGGCCGCCTTGCTGATGGCAAAACTCTTGGCGTAGGCGGCAGCCTTATCGGCATCGAACTCCTTGCCCATGATCTTGAACTTGGGGTAGGCACCGTCGGGCACTTTCTGCTCCAGCGCCTTCATGTGCTTCTTGGCGTCGGTCAACAGAAACACTTTTTCCGCAATTTGCTTGTAGTTGACGTCGCCCTTGACATAGCCCCAGCGCTGCATCTGAGTGAACATCCACACGGCCATGCTCTGCCAGGGCATGGGGTCAAAGTCGGCCCGGTCGGGCACGTTCTTGATGTTGCCCAGGCCATCGGCAAATTTGCCGGTCAGCACCTGGGTGAGCACGGCTTCGGGCTGGTTCAGGTACTGCGCCGGCGCAATCACCTTGGCAATCAACTCGCGGTTTGCGGGGTCGCGCGCCATGGCGGCCGACGTGAGCACGGCGCGGTACAGCGCGGCAAAGGTGTTGGGGTTCTTCTGGATGAATTCGGTGCTGGTGCCAAAGGCGCAGCAGGGGTGGCCATTCCAGAGGTCCTTGGTCAGCAGGTGGATAAAACCGGCCTCTTCATAGACAGCACGCTGGTTGAAGGGGTCAGGTCCCAGGAAGCCGTCAATGTTACCGGCCTTCAGGTTGGCCACCATTTCTGCGGGTGGGACGACGCGCAACTGCACGTCGGTATCGGGGTTCAGGCCCGCTTCTGCCAGGTAGTAGCGCAGCAGGAAGTTGTGCATGCTGAACTCAAACGGAATGGCAAACTTGAAGCCCTTCCAGTTTTTGGGGTCGCGGTTGTTCTTGTGCTTGAGGGCCAGCGTGATGGCCTGGCCATTGATGTTCTGGATGGTGGCCACATTCATCGGCGTGGCGTTGGAGCCCAGACCCATGGAGATCGCCAGCGGCATGGGTGAGAGGAAGTGCGTGGCATCGTATTCCTTGTTGATCATCTTGTCGCGGATCAGTGCCCAGCCTGCCGTCTTGGTCACTTCCACAGTGAGGCCCTGCTTCTGGTAGAAGCCCAGCGGGTGCGCCATGATCAGCGGGGTGGCGCAGGTGATGGGGATGAAACCGATCTTCAGGTTGGTTTTTTCCAGCGCACCTTTTTCCTGTGCCATGGCCTGCATGCTGGCCACCGGCAACACGCTGGCGATGGCCGCCATGGCCGTGCTCTTGCCCACGGCTTTCAGAAAGCGGCGGCGCACGGCGTCTTGCGGAAAGATCGCCTTGACCAGCGTGGCTTCAATGAACTCGTTGCTGTAGGCCTCGAACGTGCTACTCAGGCTGCGGCGACGCAGTTCCATGGCGGCTGTGTCGGCGGCCACTTCGGCCTGGTGGTCAGCCACCGAGTGCTCACGGCCGCAGCTGCACTTGAGCATCAGGGGACGGTCGGCATCATAGGGAGAGAAGAATTCGGACATGGTGTACCTCGGTGAAGTGATGCATGTCACTCAGCAAGGTGCGGGCCAGTTTTGTGTTTTGGGCGCCACGCTCTGCAATTCGCCCAGCGCTCTACGACGCTCTGTAGTGTCAGCCCTACAAAGAAGGGGCCTATGGCGTCCCAGGAGTGGGGCCGGTCTGGCGTTCTGCGAAAAGAGCCAGCTCCACATCGTTCTTGGCCCCGGTCTTTTCGAGAACACGGGCGCGGTAGGTGCTGACCGTATTGGAGGCAAGTTTGAGCTGTGCACCAATTTCGCTCACCGTGTGACCGGTGGTGAGCAGGCGAAACACCTGGTATTCCCGGTGCGACAGCGCTTCCACGCCGCCGGCACCGCTGCGCGAGGCGATCGACCCCATAGCTGCGGCCAGGGCCTCTGCCGTGGCCGGGGTGACGTACCTACCCCCGCCAGCAACCTTGCGAACGGCCGCCACCATGTCGTCCGGGTCGGCGCTCTTGTTCAGGTAGCCCCCCGCCCCAAGCTTGATGCAGCGCACGGCGTATTGTTTTTCCGGGTAGGTGCTCAACATCAACACGGGTAGCGCCGGGTACTCCCGTCGCAGGATTTGCAGTACTTCCAGTCCATCGCCTTCTGGCATGGCAATGTCCAGCAGCACCAAATCCAGGCCATCGCTGCCGCCCAGTGTGCGCACCTGGTCCAACACATCGGTGCCGCTTTGCGCCTCTCCCGCAACGCACACATCTGGTGCATCAGCCAAAACCTGCTTGAGACCTTCACGCACGATGCGGTGGTCGTCACCAATGAGCAAACGAATCATGTGCTGTTCCCACAATAGGCGTGCTGCAGCGGAATGCGCAGTTGGAACAGGGAGCCCTGGCCGATTTGGCTGGTGATGGAGAGGCGCCCGCCGTGGTGGCGGGCGCGTTCGCGCATACCCATGACACCGTAGGCGGTTGCCGCATCAAATGCCTCGGCGGTTGCGCCACAGCCGTTGTCGCGCACCAGGAGATTGAGCGCCGCATGGCTCACTTCAACGTTGACCAGAATGTGCGTCGCACGGGCGTGGCGTGCCACGTTGCTCAGCATTTCCTGAAAGATACGAAACACGGCCATGGCCAGATTTTCTGGCAATTCAACCTGCTCGGTTCCTACCATGCTCCAATCCAGCGACAGCTCTGCCGACTGCGAAAATTCGTGTGCCTGCCATTCCAGCGCGGCCCACAGGCCCTGGTGGTCCAGGATGCTGGGACGCAAGTCCGTGATGATGCGGCCCACATTGACCACCGCGTTCTCAATTTGCTGGCTCATGCTCTGGCACTTATTGCGCAGGCGATCGCGCATGGACTGCGCTTCGAGCGAGCTGCGCTGCTGCTGCTCTGCCAGACGTTTGTCCATCCAGTTGACATCCATTTTGAGGGCGACCAGCAGGCTGCCGAGTTCATCGTGCACTTCACGGGCGATGCGGGTTCGCTCTTCTTCGCGTATCTTTTCCGAATAGGCGGCCAATTCCCGCAACTGACCCAAAGCCGCCGACAACTCGCGAGTGCGTGCGCCCACCCGCAATTCCAACTCATCATTGGCCCGGGCCAGGCTGGCGTTGGCCTGCTGAAGGTCCTGGGCTGACTGTCGGCGCGCGGTAATATCGACAAAGGTTATGACCGCTCCGCGCACCTCGGTGCCATCGACGATGGGGTAGCTGGAGTATTCAACGGCGAAAGCGGTATGGTCCTTGCGCCAGAACACCTCGGTGTCAATGCGGCACGCAAGGCCATGGCGAAATGCATTAAAGATGGGACATTCGGTATCGGGGTAATGCGAGCCGTCGGCGTGCGAGTGGTGCGTAAGCTCATGCATGTTCTGCCCCAACACGTCGGCCGCATTCCAGCCCAACATGCTCGCGCCTGCACGGTTGATGAAAACACAGTGCCCATCAAGGTCGATGCCAAAAATACCCTCTCCAGTGGAATCCAGTAGCAAGTTGAGCTGCTGTTGCCACAGAGCGTTTGTTCCCTTGTCGGGCGTGAATGAAAATTTTGGAGCCTCTGAATACATATTGAATGGATAGCAACGGTTGTGCCAACCCATCCAGGGCCTGAACGGGAATCGCACGTTTCGCATATTCGCGCCCACCCAAGCGTTCTTCAAGCCATGCACCCGTCAATAAAAGCAGCTCGCATACGCCAGGAGGGCATGTAATTTGACCATCTTGATACCGGCCGCCGCTGTCGGCCAGCAGGCGGTCTTCACCGCGATACGCGTAGTTGGGCAGTTCCGGACTATCGAATCCCCTTGCTGGTTGCGCATGAAAAGTTGGTAGCATGGTTCCTCTCCACAAAAACAACCGTATTTGCGCCATGCATGGCACTCTTGTTTAGCCAAATGGATAGGAGCATCCAACTCAAAACGAAAGTGCTTAGGAAAAATGCCCCGGTTCAAAGTGCACCGTCAACTTCACCATCCGCCATGCGTTTAAGTCTCTCTCCATCGCGATCAATAAAGACGCGGGTCACCCTCTTTACGCTGAGCATTTTTTTGATCAGTATCTGGTCACTCTCGTTTTACGTCAGCAGAATGGTGCGTGAAGACATGCAGCGCTCCATAGGAGAGCAGCAGTATCTGACGGCATCTTATGTCGGAACGGCCGTCGATTACGCGTTGACGCTACGAATGTCAACGCTCAGATCATTGGCTCAATTGGCCGCACCCATCATTTCCCAAAACCCTGAAAAACTCCAGTCACTTCTGGACCAGCAATTAATGCTGGCAATGCTCTTTAATGGTGGCGTTATTGTCATGAATCCAAATGGGGCAGTGATTGCAGACTCCATGGTGAAAGCCGGGCGAATAGGGGAAAACTACCTGCACCTCCGACATATAGCCAGCGCGCTCAAAGACGGGACTGCAACAGTCGGTGAACCCGTGATGGGCAAGCGGCTCAATTCACCCGTTATTGGCTTAGCCGTCCCCGTGCGTGACGCCCAGGGAAAAGTGATCGGCGCAATATCGGGTGCCATCGATCTTGGCAAGCCGAATTTTCTGGATGGCCTTACACAAAACCTTTATGGACAGACCGGCGGCTATTTGATGCTGGTGGCGATTCAGTCGCGACTGATTGTTACGGCCTCGGAAAAACGGCGCGTCATGGAAGTACTTCCTGCGCCCGGGCAAATACCGCCACTGGATCGCCTCATCCAAGGCGTCGAAGATTCGGCCATCTTCGTCAATCCTCAGGGCGTAGAGGTTCTCACATCCGCCAAGGGCATCGCCTCGGCGGCGTGGAATGTCACGGTTGCGATTCCGACGGCAGAAGCATTTGCACCGACTGGAGACATGCAGCGGCGCATGACGATGGTGACGCTTCTGCTTACTTTGTTGGCGGGAGGCCTTACCTGGTGGCTATTGAATCGCGAATTGTCGCCCTTGCATTTGGCGGCGAGGAAGCTCAAGGTTCAAGGGGGTGAACATCAGCGTTTACCTGTAATACGAGATGACGAGATTGGACAATTGGTGGGGGGCTTCAACCGACTTCTGGAGACTGTTGAGAAAAATAATACGGACTTGCACGAAAAGGAATTCCGTTGGAACTTCGCTATCGAGGGCGCGCAGATTGGCGTGTGGGATTGGAACACGGAGACCGGTGAAACGCAGTACTCCAAAATATGGAAAGCAATGCTTGGCTACACCGAGGTGGATGCCATGTCCACAATCCAGGACTGGCTCCAACGTATTCATCCTGACGATCGTTTGTACGTAGCTGATGCTGAAAAAGCTTATCTGGATGGCAGGGCTGGCGCCTATGCCGTTGAATTTCGTATGCGCTGCAAGGACGACAGCTACAAGTGGATTTCCAGTAGAGGCATTGTGGTCAGCCGCAGCAGCGCAGGGCAACCCTTGCGCATGATTGGCACGCACATGGATATTTCCAACCGGAAGACGTCCGAAGACAACTTGCGTCGCAGCAATGACTCACTGCGCAATGTGCTGGAAACAACCCTGGATGGCTTCTGGATTCTTGACGACCAAGGCTACATACTGGATGTCAATCCAGCCTATTGCCAACAATCCGGTTACAGCCGCGAAGAACTGATTCTGATGCAGGCGTTTGACTTGAAGGTAGATGAATCAGCTGAACAAATCTCCGCATGCATTGAAGATCTGACCAAAAATGGACGTATTCAGTTCACCACGTTGCATCGCCGCAAGAATGGGTCGGTCTGGCACGTCGAGGTGAGTGCCACACGGAGTACTGCTGGTGAAGCGCGGATATTTGCATTTTTTCGGGATGTGGGTGATGCAAGGCGCGCACAGGAGATGCTTCGTAACAGCGAGTTGCGACTGAGAACCATCATCCAAAACGAACCCGAATGCATCAAGATTGTGGATGCAAGCGGGCGGCTGAAGCAGATGAACCCTGCTGGTCTGGCAATGATTGAAGCCGAATCCATGGAGCAGGTTTTGGATCTCGACATCGTCGAACTGGTTATTCCGCAATACCGTGCGGACTTTGTCAATCTGCACCGGCGCGTACTGGCCGGTGAAGCAATGCAGCTCCAATTTGAGGTACTGGGACTCAAGGGTAGACGCCGTTGGATGGATACCCATGCCGTTCCCATGCTGGATCACGGTGCGATGGTGCATCTGGCCGTCACGCGAGACATTACCCATCAAAAACTGGCAGAGGAACAATTGCGAATTGCCGCTATAGCCTTTGAGTCTCAACAAGGGATGATGATCACAGACCCACGCGGAGTGATCGTGAGAGTCAACAAGGCATTCACGACGACGACGGGATATTCGCCAGAAGAAGCAATTGGCCAGACACCTCGGCTGCTTCAATCTGGAAGACATGATAGAGACTTTTATCGTGCGATGTGGGTCAGCATTTTGCGCACCGGAGGATGGCAAGGCGAAATCTGGGACAGACGCAAAAATGGCGAGGACTATCCCGTATGGCTCACGATTTCCCGTGTGACGGATTCCAATGGCGTCGTGACCCATTATGTTGGAGCACACCATGAAATATCCGAACGCAAGAATGCTGAAGTCGCGATGCTCAAACTGAACACGGATCTGCGTGATTCACGCCAGCAACTGCGTTCAATGGCGGCACAAGGCGAGGTCAGTCGTGAGGAAGAGAAAAAACGCATTGCCCGTGAAGTACACGATGAACTGGGACAGGTTCTGACGGCGTTGCGCATGGATATGTCCTCTCTAGGTATGCGTTTCGGCTCACAGGCTCCTGCCTTGATTGATGAAATTCAGGGTATGAAGGCGTTGGTAGACAGGGCAATTTTTGGTGTCCGAAATGTGGCCACGAACCTGCGTCCAACCGCGCTGGATATGGGGTTGGTTCCTGCACTTGAATGGTTGTGCAGTGAGTTCTCCGAACGTACCGCCATTGCTTGCATATTTGACGCGCCTGAAGAGCCCATAGAACTCGACGAGGGGCGTGCCATCGTTATCTTTCGCATCGTCCAGGAATCGCTCACCAACATCACCCGGCATGCCCAAGCGAGCGTCGTGAACATCGCCTTGGGGTACGCCGGTGATGAACTGGGGTTGGAGGTCCGGGACAATGGACAAGGCTTTGATCCAAGCGCACCGGACAAGACAAAATCATATGGCTTGCTTGGCATGAGTGAACGTGCCATCGCCCTGGGAGGCCATTTGGATATTATTAGTGCCCCGGGAATGGGGACAGTGATTGGCGTGTCGATTCCGATCGACTTTGATGCGCAAAAGGAGCATTCATGATTCGACTAATCATCGCGGATGATCACGCCATCATGCGAAGTGGTCTGAAGCGGATTTTTGCGTTTGTTCCCGATTTGGCCGTAGTGGGCGAGGCCGTCAATGGCAGTGAGGTCCTGAATCGCCTTCACCATGATGCGTTTGACCTTTTGTTGCTGGATCTGAACATGCCAGGCATCAGTGGGTCGGATTTGATCATGCGCGTCCGGTCTCACCGCTCTAATTTGCCAATATTGATTCTGAGCATGCACAACGAGCCACAAGTCGCCTCAAAGGCTTTTAGGGCAGGCGCCAACGGATACATCACGAAAGATTGTGAGCCCGAAATTCTGCTCGAAGCTATCCGCAAGGTTGCCTCGGGAGGGCAATATATTCCCCCCGACCTGGCTGAGAAAATGGTCTTCAACACTACGGCGATGGAGGCGCAGTCGCCGGAAAACCTATTGTCGGATCGGGAACTGGAAGTGTTCCGACAGCTAGTTTCTGGCAAAAGTGTCAACGACATCGCCCTGAATCTTTCCATCAGCAACAAGACCGTAAGCACGCACAAGATGCGGTTGATGGAGAAGATGCAGCTGTCGAGCATGGCAGACTTGGTGCGCTATGCCATGGAACACGACTTCTTGAGTTAGCAATGGTGCGCTGGCGGGGATCACAAATCAAGTTGTAACCCGCATGAATGCTAGGTTTTCATCAATTCGATTTTCAAAGTACCGTCAAAAATACCGCAAATTCGTAAAGTGTTGTTCTTGTTTTGATTCTGACACGGCCTGACACTCCGTGAAGCAAACCGACCCATTTAAGGCAGGTGCTAGGCGGGATTGTGCAGCTATTGAGCAACCCAATACACCGGTCTTATATGCCAAATCAGCCTCTAGCCTACATAGAACGTGCGTAAACTGCTACCAATAAAGTAGCAAAAAAGACGACTAAAGCCAAATAGGATCGCTGCAATCGAAGTCAATTAGACCGCCGTACGCCCGATCTTGTCCGCAATCTGAGTCGCTACATCCCGCCCCTGGTCATCCGCCACAGCCATCAGAAAAAGGCATTTACCGCCGCTCGATGCCTCCCACTGCCGCCCAATCTGATCTTTCTCGCGGGTATCAGGGTCGTGCAGCAAGTGTGCGCCTTTGTATTCCACAACCAGCACGCGGCCGTCAATCAACTCCGCAACAAAGTCGGGGTAGAAGTAATCGGTAGCCGTAGGCAGCCAGAATGAAAAGCGGTCATCCCTCTCCACGTTGCGCACCCAATGCTTGACAGTCGAAAGCCCATCAATGGCACGGGCGCACACAAATTCCTCTGCAGGTGTCCCGTCTTTGCGCTTCTCGCTCAAGTCGTGAATCGCAGAGTAGTAGTGCTTCTTGAACCGGAACCGTCCAGAGTAAAACGGCAGGCGCGCCGGGTATTGATTTGGGCGAAACGTAAATGCGTGGCGAAAGCTGTCAGCCAATACAGGCGCAGCGGTAAAGCCCGGTAGCGCCTTCTGAAACCCGTTATTCACTGCCAGTTGCCGCCGTCGGTCAATTTCACGTCGCACCGCCTCAGCCAACAGGTATTTGCCGCGCACCAAGGCGGTAAGCGTCAATCCACGGTCGCCAATCAGATGCCGCACCAGCGCCAGCAACCATTTAAGTAATGCAGCCTGGCCAACATCCACTTGCCTACAAGCGCGGTCAAGGTGGCGCACCAGGTCGTGCTCGTCCGCATGGGCTTTCACGTCGTTCAAATGCAGTTGTCCACTTTCCGCGTTGTCGTAAACCACTTTGTCGCCGGAAACGTCAATTTCAAAAATGGTGCCACTCTCATGCACGGTGAAGCCTGGCAGGCTCACAACTTCCGCAAACAGATCAAAGTCGCCCAGTTCAGCCAGTACGCGGCGCTCTACTGGTTGCAGTTCACCATCCCACTCAAAGCACAGTTGCGGCAGCGGCGCGAATGGCACGCCGCGCGAAGCTGGGGCCAGTTGGGCGTCTTGGCGGGCGCGCTCTCGCTCGATCACTTCTTGCACGGCTTGTTGCTGCTTACCGGGCTTGCACGATGCCAGCAAGAAGTCTTCCACCTCCGCCGTCAACTCGCCACGCACGATCACAGTCGCGCCCGTTGACGTGGGGCGTATCTCGATCGTGTCTTTCAATGCTTCGGGGATTGGCTGCGTCGGGTTAACGGGCAGCGCAATCACGGCCTCCACTGGTAGCAATGGTCGCTGCGTCCCATCGTCAAACGAAGGGAACGCCGTCTGCGACTCGGTGATCGCCGCCTGCGCCTCGTAGCGCTCGAACCCCATGTTATTCACCAGCCGGTCAACCAGCGCATCGGCAGCGCGGGCCGTCGTCATGGACACCACATGCGCATAAGCTTTGCCCAGCTCGGGCTGCTGGCGTGGCCGCGCATAGGGCATACGCAGCACGCGCCCCAGCAATTGCTCCACGTCTTTGCCGCTTTTCATATCCTGCAAGCTGCACAGCACATAGGCAAACGGGCAATCCCAGCCTTCTTTTAACGCCTTGACCGTGATCACAAAGCGAATGGGGCAAGTTGAGTCGGCAAGCACAACGCCTTCCAGCTCTTTTTGCTCGCCAGTAGCAACGGCAATTTGCTTGCGGTCCAGCTTTTCGCCGTCGGCACTGGTCAGGTGCGCCAGCAGTGTTTCCACATTTGCTTCGCCATTCACATCCTCGGCCTGGAATAACAACACCGGGCGAATGTAGTCTGCCTCTTTTGCGGCAATGGTCTCCAGCCGGTCGCGTGTCAGCACCGCATCGCGCACAGCATCTTTCCAGCCGGTTTTATGCTCCATCAACACAATGGGGAGCTTGATCATTTCCTCATTGGCCAGCGCCTGCGCGCCAACGTGAAAAATCACATTGCTGTCCGGCATGGGTGTCGCCGTCAGTTCAATCAAACAGGCCGGATGCAACTCGCGCAGTGTGCGAAAAGCCTGCTCTGTGCGGTTGTTGTGTGCCTCGTCCACGATGACGATGGGCTTGTGCAGCGTCAGCCAGTTGGCCAGCGATGCCTTCACACGGCCAAGGTCAGCCACGGTTAGATAGGGCTGCGCGGCAATGTCTGCCTCTGTCACTTTGCCCAGCCGAATTTTCTGTTGGGGTGTGAGTGCCTGGAAATGGGGTGCCAGCGATTCATCAAACGAATACACCGTGCGTATCGTCTTGTCCTTGACGTTGAACGACTGAATCGTCGCCACGATGATGATGGCCGAATTGCCTACCTCTTGTGGGCCGACGGTTGCCAAGTCATCCAGCGCGCAAACTCGTACGCGCTCACCAAAGTGCTGGGTCAACGCCTCGCGGCAGGGGTTGCGCGGCGTGGACAATGCCGCCAGAGTCTGGCTGCGAATGGCATCCGACGGCACCAGCCACAGGGCCACGGGTGCAGCCGTGTCGCGCAAGGTTTTGCCCGCTTGGGCGACAGCGTGCGCTGCAAGAAAAGTCTTGCCGCCGCCGGTGGGAATGCGCACGCACACGGCGGGCACATCGCCCAGTGCAGCCGGGTCATATTTCGCCTGCCAGCTTTGGCCGTTTTTCTCGTGCAATGGTGCACACGTAAGCCACGCAGCATCCAGCCCGGTGGTGCGCAGTTTGTAAAAGAAGCCGTCGAGCGTTGTCAGTGCCTTCTGTTGGTAGTCCTTGAGGGCAAACATGGTCAGCGCGCCTTGATGTCGTAGGGAATTTGTTTGAACGTAATGCCTGCCTCGCGCAGGCGTGCTTCGCCCAGGCGCGTGGTTTCGCCATAGATCACGCGCGGCCCGGGGTGTGGAAACAGTGCATCCAAATGCGCCAGCACATTGGCGGTCAACACATTGCCGCCGGCCGGGCGACGGTCGCCCAGAATGCCGTTGTACAGCAGCGCGTAGGCCGTGCCATCATGCACGCCCAGCAACGGTGAATCGAAAGTTTGGCGGGCGGGGTTGCCGGTCTCGAAGTGCCACAAATAGGCGGCCAGTGCGGCAAAGCGCACCGCAGGGTGAATGCCGCCGTCGGCATCGAATACAGGCTCTCCCAACTTATGAAAGCGGAATCCACCGCCGCCCTCCCAGCCAATTGACTGCGAAACGCCGTTTTGATCGCCCGAAACAACACCATTCAGACGCGGAAGGCACTTGGTTACCGCGTGTTCACCGCGTTCAATGCCAATGTACTGCCGCCCCATTTTGTGCGCGACTGCAGCCGTCGTGCCGGAACCAAGATACGCATCCAGCACCAAGTCATTGGGGCGTGTCGTCAATTCCAATATTCGTTTTAGTAGCGCTTCGGGCTTCTTGCTCTTCGGGAACTCCACACCACCTTCCTTGTGCAGATTATTGGAAAGCAAGTCATCCCAAAGCGTAGTCAACGGTTCGCCAGCCACCAAAACTCCATCGATTTCTTTCAGCTTTCCGCTGTAGAAAATCAGACGTTGACCGCCCCTGAAATACATACTTGAGTAGCCATCTCTCTCCAAAACCAGAATGGTGTTCGGTTCCGCTATTGATTTGTCAATCAGTTTTTGAGCAGCCTCGCTGACCGCGTCGTAGTCAGGTCGCACTGGCTGAATCACTTGACCCGCATGTGAAATCACGAATTCATTGAGCCGCTCTTCTAAAACCAATGGCCCTAATTCTTTTTTCAAGTCATTGAGTTTCTTCCCCCCATTGGCTGCACAAAAGGCGGCGGAAAGCGTGGTTATCCGCCACTGAGAGCAAGGGGCATCTGGGTTTACTAGGAACTGGCCGTAGCGTTTGTCTCGCTCTCGCCCGGTAAATAGGCGATTGGGTTTCCAGCTTGCTTTGTTTTTTGCGTATACCACCATAAAGTTGGTGGTACTAACCATGCCGGGATTGATGGACTTGTGACCCGTAGCAGCGCCTTGCTTGAAAGTCACAATTGCAACGCGATTTTTCCGGTTCATTACCTCGTCGGCGATTGCCAACAAGTAGCCCAATTCATTGTCATCAATGTGAATGAACAAAGTCCCATCTGCGGCTAACAAATCACGCTGCAATTGGAGTGCAGGAAAGAGCATAGTCAGCCACTGCGAATGCTCCAATTTGTCGTCGTAGTCCGGGAAAGCCTGTTCAGTATTGAACGGTGGGTCAGCGTAAATGCATTTCACCCGCCCGCGATAGAAAGGCAACAGCGCTTTAAGCGCCAGTAGGTTGTCGCCCTGAATCAGCAGGTTTTCCGATTGAGGGTCGCCGTGCGCGGACTGGAATTGCAGCAGGTGATAGGGAACGTCAGCAGTGGTGCGCTGCGCCTGGGCCTTATTGACCCAATCAAGAAAAGGCATGGGGCGTATTCGTAATTGACGTGAAGCGTCATTCTATTTGACGTGACACGCTTTGCGCGATACGTCAATGGCAACCACCATTGCGCCCATGAAAATTGGGCAAGTCATTCGGGAGATAAGAGAAGCGCACAAGGCGACGCTTGAGGAAATCGCTTTGGCTGCCGACACCAACGCCAGCAACCTTTCGCGCATTGAACGCGGTACGCAGGGCTATTCGCCTGAAACCTTGGAGCGTATCGCTATTGCGCTGGGTGTGACTGTCTCGGAATTACACCGGAGGATGGAGACTGCTGAACAAAGCGCTGCCAAGTTCGCTGACGGTAATGCTGGCCAAAATCACCCGGAACTTGATCCTGCGATGACTTCGACCAGATATTCAGCGTTGACGCCTGATCACCGGGAACTTGTAGACGAATTCATGACACTGTTGCTCAGGCGGCAGCGGGGTAAAAAAGCGTAGTTTACGCAGCACGTCAGTTTTGCACGAAAACGGCCCGCGCCAAACGGGACAGGTTTTGAACGCTTTAAGCCGCCAAACGGAATTGTTCAAGCCACTGGTTCCGGTGGCTAAACATTAGCACCGAAGTCGTCACACTCAGGAAGGTGATGGCTTTGCCCAGTTCCTCGTCGCCGGCTATATCTTCGATCACGACAATGCGCTGGTGGTCGTCGGCACCTGCCGACTTGAGGTCAAGCATCTTGCCACCCGCCCGATAGACATTGCTCCAATCCACATGCTCATCACCGCTGGCAACCGGCTGGATGTAGTGACGGCCTGTATCGGGGAAGTCGATTACAAACGGGATTTCAAGCTGGTGGCCAGAAACACCTTGCACTGACACACCGCGTTGCAAACGCTCGCCCGCCACCGATTGCAGCTCACGGCCTACCAACTGAATAAATCGCTCTTCATTGGTCTTTGGCAACCAGCCGGGTTCGGCATGGCTGATGGCAATGGCAGTATTCAATACAGCGGTGACCGTCGTTGACAATTCAGACTGTGTTGCAGTGGCACGCAGCGCGCCGCCCTCTGTCAGCTCGACGCTGGGGAAACGGCTGCGAATACGTTCAAGGCGCGGCTTTGTGAGTTTCGCACCCATAGCACTGGCGTGCATAAGGGTATCGGCATGGTCGGTGATCAACCATTGATCACCGCCTAGCGGCTCAAGAAAAAGACCCAAGTGTTCACCATCATCAAAGGTGAAAGGTGACCAGAGGCGAAGAGCGCCATTGTTTCGAGGCGCACAGGTGAAACCTAGGTTTTCAAGCAGGTTCGTGCAGTTCATATCAGCCCCAATGAAAGTTGTTGGCTGGGAGGCCTTCTAAATCCACCCTCGACTTGAAGGGTGGTCTTTGTACAAAAATACGCAAACAATGCGGCTAAGTCCACAAAATCTTGGACTGGCTCAGCATACCCGTAACCTTCCTCTGACCAAGTGTGCTCATGTGTTCCAGGCCCGAACCGCTGACGATACTGCGCGCGACCTAATCCAACCTTATTCGTATGCTGGGTGTCAGGATCAAAGTCAATCGCGTACACGCGCTGATTTTGACAAAACAGGCCGCAGCTCAGTTTTTCAGAGGCTGCCCCTACTACCGGACGCCATTGAAGAATAATGCGCGCACCTTCTGGGACCATGCCGTTTACCTCTATTGCGCAATCCCATGCCCACCATTGAACGTCTTTCTTTGAAAGTCCAGGACGCCAATCTATAGCTGAAACGGCACTCTTAGGCGCGTTTAGAAACGTATCGACATCGGCGACAGTCAGCATAAATTGAACCTGTTATATAAAGCACCGCAAACTATACCCCGCGTCTAACGCGCTCAGGTTTCCGCGCAGGTCTCCCAATTTTGCGGATCCACTAACGCCTGTTGGGTACGGGCATCACGTGCCGCCCGTAGGCTATCGGCGCCCCGAGAGCGTCGACTACGGTTTGCCATTCTTAATGCTCAGAATGTCATCGCGTTCCAGTCTACGGATCTCCAGCGGACGCATACCATCCGTGGCGCGAGTGCTGGCGTTTCGGCCGCGAATGCATCCGGCCATAGTCTATCTCGCACAATTTCCGATTTTTCCGGGAACTTACCGATCTTTCCATACGGTCAAAATTGCTCAGTCTGCCGAATAGCCTCGCCACAGCGTCACACCAACGCTGCAGCGTTGACCGTATCGGCTGCCCCTTCCGGCAGCGATACAAGTGGGGCAGTTGAAGTGGTGTGCCAGATAGGCCGAGTCCAGCGCGTGCCAGTCATTGGGCTCAGGCGTTGCCCCAGCCTGTGCGCTGAGCATTGGCTCCTCCTTCACGGCTTGCAGTGCGTCGGCCAATTCAGCCCGGTGTTCACGCAGAGGCACCAGCAAGCGCGCTATCGCGTCGCGCGCGCCACTGACCTTGACCTTGCCGCCGACCAGTCGCAGCACCACGCCTGATTCCTGCGCCTGCCGGATCAGTGCTTGCGCGCTCACAATTCCACCTCGACCAGTTCATCAACATCCTGATCAACCGCCGAAGATTCCAAAGGTTCCTTTTTTTCGGACGGGGAATCTTCGGAACCTTCCAACGATTTGGAATCATCGCCCGGCAGCGCCATGTCACGGCCACCCGGCAAGCGCCAGTACCAGGCGCCACCCATGCCGCCCTTTTTGCGAACGACATTGAGTTTCTTGGATGCGTTCCAAATCTGCTTTTTGCTAAACCCGGCATCTTTCAACGGTTGGGTAGCGTGGTTGGCTCCAGTCCAGCAATCTGCTGTCAGTTCCGCTTTAAGCAGGCCCACAGCATCCCTACAGTCGGTGCCGTCGTCGCCCTCTGCCGGGTCGGTCAGCAGGTCGCGCGCAGAGCCTTCTACGGCCTGGCCCCATTCAATACGACTGGCATCAATGCCGGGCAGCGCCTCCACTTGTGCCAGGTGGTATTCAAACCCGCCGTTGTCCGGCCCTATGTTGGACTTGCTTCGCGCCAGAATACGTTTATCGGCCCCGTCTTCGCCTTTGACCCGTGCCGCCACCAGCACCACACGCGCCACGGCGGTAAATGCAATGCTGCCGATCACCCGCTGCGCCGGGTCAGAGCCTTGGCCGCCTTTGGAAAAGTGCGTTATGCCCAGCAATGCCGCGTTGATGGTGGTGGCCAAGTCGACCAAGGGTTGCAGGCCACGTCGCACCTCGGTGTTTTTGTGGCTATCACCCGCTACGGCGGTCGATACTGGGTCAATCACGATCAGGCGCACGCTGCCAATTTGCTGGATGGCTTCCTTCAAAGTGCGCGTGTCGGTGGATGGATCGAACGGCCTGACCACTCCGCCCGTGCGCGTGCCATCGACGAAGAAAACCTTGCTTCGATCAGCTCCCGCAGCAACCAGGCGCGGTAGCAGTGTGTCGGTGTAGTCGTCTTCGCCGCTCCAGATCAGCACGTTGCCCGCTTCGCAGCGCGACCCATCCGGCCAGCGCCCGCCGACGGTGACTGTGGCCGCCATGGCCATGGCGATCGTGGTTTTACCTTGCCCAGGCGCGCCCGCCAACAGGTGGAACTTGCCCAGCGCCAGCCAATCCGACCAGAGCCATTGCACCGGCTCGGGCGTGAGGTCAGCGCCGCAAGTCAGTACCACCGTGCTCTTGAGCAATGGTTCAGTGCCAAATTGGTCGCTAGTCCTCGTAGAACGTGCGGGAACAGCTGCTGAATTGATAGCGACTGCAATGCCTGCATCGTCGTCCAGACCGGCGGCAAAATGTTCGTAGCTGTGCGGATTCATGCAAAAGCCTCCACCAGTCGGTTGATGCGATTTGCCGCCACCATCAGACGCGCCCGGTCCGCATCGGTCAACTTCACCCCTTTGGCCAGGTTGCCTGCGGCCACGGCGGCGAGCGTCGATTCAAACGCCATCACCGATAGCGCAAGGCGCGGGCTGAGTGGCGTGGGTTTGGTGGCCGCTTGTGGGCGGCCATCGTCCACCCAGCAGCCCAAGGCTTTGGCAGCATCCACAAACTCGCGGCCACTGTCCTTGATCTCATAGGCCAGCACGTCGCCGCCTTTCTCGCCGCAGCTCATGCACACCCATGCGCCCGTGGTGAGGTTGACGCGCATGGAATCCGAGCCGCCATGAAAGTTGCAGGTGGTGGTTTTCCACTTGGCAGACTGTGGGCCTTTGAGGGTCAGGCCTCGGTTTTCAAAATAGGAAGTTGGGTTGGGGAGTAGCGCGCGGTCAAACGGCATATTGCACCCCTATGCCAGCGCCTGCGCGGCCATCCATGCGCGCACATCACCAACTTTCCAGCCGGTTACTCGCTCAGAGAGCTTGATCGGCTTTGGGAACGTGCCCGCCTTGACTTTGCGCCACAGCGTGGGTGCCGAAAATGGAAGAGGCGCTGGGCGACCAGGGTGTTTAGGACTTTGCACAAGTTGCGATTCACGAATGAACGCACTATCTGCAAGTTGGTCGAAGGAAGGAATTGAAGATGGCAACTTAGCAGGGATTGGCTGAGTTACCTCTCTTGAGGCCGCATGAATCGATTTTGGCTTGTGTGACATTTCCGAGTACCTATTGAGTTGATGTGACCCAAAGGTATTCAGAATCGAAAAAAACGCAGATAAAGCATCCCATTGGGGACCCTCCCAATGGGCACCCCCTTGATCGGCACAAATTGGCCATTTCGCCATGCAAATATTTTTTTGATTGGTGTGAAATCAGTCGGTTTTTGTCCACATCTACCCGGTGCGTGGCAATAGTGGCGGACGTGGGAAGTAATTCCTGACGGTAAAAATTGCCCTTCTACCTCCCATTGGGGGGTACCCAATGGGGTGATGTGCCTATTGTGGGAAATTTACGCACACCATTGGTACGGTAGCCATTGGGTATATGGCCAATGGACACTATCCCAATGGGTACCCATGGCCACATGGCATGGCGATACCGAACAAGATTACGGTTTCGCTGTGCGTAGCGTTATCACGTCTGCGCCAATGCGAAGCTTGTCCAGGTAGTTGGCCCAACGCTGCATCATTTCACGGCGTGCTGGCAGATGCGCTGTGCGGTTATATGCGCGTCCATTGGGGTCTTTGACGGCATGAGCCAATTGATGTTCGATTAGGTCAACGCGTTCCCCCATCACTTCATCCATGATGGTGCGGGCCATTGCCCGGAACCCATGTGCGGTATGCACTTCTTTGCTATAGCCCATTCCACGCAATGCAGCGTTGATGGTGTTCTCGCTCATGGGTCGTTCACCGGTACGCAAGCTGGGGAAGACATATCGCCCGTGTCCGGTGATAGGTTGCACGCTGAGCAACAGCTGCAATGCCTGCCTGGACAGTGGAACCAGATGATCCACCTTCATTTTCATCTTGCTGCCTGGTATGCGCCACTCTGCGTTTTCTAGGTCAATCTCTGACCATTCTGCAGTGCGCAGCTCTCCAGGCCGCACAAACACTAGCGGGGTAAGTTTGAGTGCAGCCACCGTGCAGGGATGGCCCGTGTACTCAAATATCGCTCGCATTAACTCGCCAGCCTGTTTAGGTTCAGTGATTGCGGCGAAGTGTGATTCGGGGATAGTGGCCAATGCACCGCGCAGGTCTGCAGTGACGTCGCGTTCAGCCATACCAACCGCGACTGCATAGCGAAAAATCTGCCCGCATATTTGCTTTGCCCTGTGAGCCGTGTCGATAGAGCCTCGCGCCTCAATTTTGCGCACTGCCTTCTCCAGGACATCGCGAGGCTTGATCGTGGAGATAGGCAAGTTGCCGAGAAACGGAAAAACGTCCTTTTCAAGCAAGGTAGTGACTCTGGACTGTGTAACCTCGGCCCGTTTGGCCTCAGTCTTTTTCAACCAAACGCGCGCTACCGCTTCAAAGGTGTTGGCTGCTGCGTCCGCCTGAGCTTGTTTTTCCTCGCGCTTGGCGACACCGGGATCAATGTTGTCTGCAAGTAGTTCGCGCGCCTTTTCACGACGCTGGCGCGCTTTCGCAAGTGTTACTTCCGGATAGATACCAAGCGCCAGCGTCTTACGCTTGCCAGCGTGGGCGTAATCCATACGCCAGTACTTGCCCCCCGGCTTGACCAGCAAGTACATACCCCCGCCGTCGGTGTGCTTGTCGCCACCTGTCTTGCCACTGTGCTTGACCTGCCGAACAAACGTATCTGCGAGCGCCATATCTGACCTTTTTACGGTATCTCTCTGGCAGTACTTGCGAGATACCGTCACAAGTACCGTTCCTTTAACGGTATCTCATGGTATCGCCTGAAACCGCGTGAGACAACAAAAAACCCGCAATGCCAATAGACATGCGGGTTTTGAGACGATGTGTCGCTGGAACCATAACCGTTCCGCGCGGGGAACCATAACCGTTCCGCTTTACGGGAATGGTACCAAAAGATACTCGATTCGATCCCCGAAATTGGGAGCAATTTTGAACGACTCCAATGTAACGGCTGAACTGAAATACTCAGACCACTCTGTGCAAATGGGGGCATTTCTCCCGCCCCCGACTGACTAACGGTTGGCCACCACCGTTTTAACCTCTCGAATTCGACAGGGTTAGAAATCGTAGCTCCACGCCGTTGGCGTCGGTACCAGCTACTTGCAAATACCTTGAAACCAACTGGGATAGAGATGTGATCGCCCGATGGGCATGGCCGAACTCGTGCCAATCCCCCCGAATTCGAGGGAATTGGAGCTCTTGCGATTCACCCAACTTCAACCCCAATTGGTGCGCTTGGTTTTTGGGACCAAAATCAGCCGGCCCTACTTTGATCCACATTTGCGCCCAGTTCGGAGATAAGACCAAAGCCCCGGCTGGCGCAAATACCACTGATTTTATAAACAGTAACACTGTAAAATCATCCAGTATCTTTGGGCGCAAAGTGAGGACATTATGTTTAGTCGAACAGAGAAGAAGCTGAGTTGGCCAGGGGCCGCGCCAATCAGCACACCGAGACGGTCCCCTTGGCCGATTCCAGCAGGAAGGACGCTCCTCAAGGTGGACAGTATTGCAGTTGCGGCAAAGGCAGTCATCGCGACTACAGCACGGGCTTACTTTTCGAGATCCGACTGAGAGCTAGCTTCCGGGCGAACGTCGCACCTTCATATTTGCCCCACATGCATGGAAACGAAACATCCGCATGAATGTTGCGTTTTATTGTGTTGCGGTTTAAGATCGAGTGCATCTACAATTAAAGGGCCTGCACAAAATGCCGAAATGCGATCCCGATCCTGTTTTGTTGGATCAAGTGAATCGTTTCATGAAGGAAAACCGAGTAACCGTCAATGGGGCTGCGGCGAAGCTCGGGGTCGGACGCACAACATTCTGGCGATTCTGCGAATCCGGCAAGGCACGCCGGGATACCAAGGTTTTGTACCGCAACGCACTGGAGAAACACAACATTATTTCTGCAACGAATGTTGCAGATGATGCGATTAATGGATACGGACTCACGAATCCCCGGCGAGCCGCCTTAGCAGGGGGGCTGGCGGGGGATGAATTGAAGCTGATCAGGAGGGCTTGCGAAGGCGTCCTTGTCTTGCTAAATGTCTATGAGGCCCAATCACTGGGCAGTGAAAATTGAGGTCAATTCTTGCGGCAACTAGTGCGCAAGGGAAAGGGTGCAGAATATGCCAATGACTAAGAGCGACCGCGATCGGCAGGCTCTGCAGCAGACTATGAAGGCAATCATTACTGAGTCGAAGCGTTCGTCTGCGAAGGCATCTTCCCAGGCATCTTTGCCTGGGCTGGATACGCCGTTGGGCGCGAAGGTGCGTCCTCAGTCAAACGACTCCGAACTCCCAGAGCGCGTTGCTGAACTGGTTCATGCCATCCCTGCCCAACGCCGCTTATCCGATCTGGTACTCGCACCAGAGGTCGTCGATGCGATCAAAGAGTTCATTGACGAGTTCGCGCAGGCGCCTCTGCTTCGCTCCCACTCGCTTGAGCCGCGGCACACGGTTTTGCTATTGGGGCCTCCCGGCAACGGTAAGACTAGTCTTGCGGAAGCGCTGGCGACAGAATTGTCGCTTCCGCTCTTGTCCGTGCGCTATGACGCGATAGTGGACAGCTTCCTTGGTGAAACATCAAACCGCCTGCGTCGGCTGATTGAGTTTGCGACATTTAATCCCTGTGTGCTTTTCTTCGATGAGTTTGAGGCGGTGGGCAAGGAGCGCAGTGATGCGCAAGAAACTGGCGAGATCAAGCGAGTGGTGTCAACGCTGTTGGTGCAGATGGACCGCCTACCGAGCCATACTCTTGTCGTCTGCGCGACTAATCACCCAGAACTCCTCGACCGAGCGGTATGGCGCCGTTTCGAGATGAAACTTGAGATCGGCAAGCCTGGGCCTCAGCAGTTGAAAGAATGGTTCCAAAAGTTCGAGCAGACGCTTGATGGCCCGTCGGGCATAACGCCCCTGCAGTTCGCCGAATATATGAAGGGCGAAAGCATGGCAACCGTCGAGGCTTTTACCCTCGACGTTCGTCGAAAAGTGGTGTTATCGCGCGGCAAGATCGCGCCCCCCGAAGCCATTCGCTTAATCATGGCTAGAAGTAGTATCCTTGCGCCCATAACGAATAGTAGGGAGCAAGCGAGTGCCGACAAACTTTCCGATAGTTCGCCTAAAGCGCGCACCAGACGCAAGCGAGAGACTTAAGGGCCGCCCAGGCTATTTCCCGAAGAAGATTCCGTATGACCGCCAGGCACAGCGCTTGGGCCAGGTCTTCGCAAAAGCTGAGCGTAGCCTGGCGACATATGCCAGCGATGTTTCCGTTTCGGCTGACCCCCGCGCAGTGGTTCCAGAGCGCTGCCTGGTATTCGAACTCCTCAGCGACCTGCCCGAGTTCAATCTCGCGGCTCAAGCCCTCGGCCTCGATTGGCTGACGACTGAGGCGATGCCGGATGACGCCGAGGAGGCTGAGCCCAGTGACGATGTCGATACGGATGCGGCCAGGCCGGCACCTGAGCATCGTCTGTATCTGACGATGCCCGATGAGTTGGCACTTAAACGACTCACAAAACAATGGAAGGCTTTCACGAGCGGCGCTGCACCTGCCGGGGATCAAAAGGAGTTATGGAAACTCTTCGGCTACCTGCACGACTTACGCGTCTGGTCCGTCCAAGACCGTCTCGACCCGACCTTGACCAGCTACGTCAAAAAGGTGCTGGCGGAAAGTCCGGAAGAGCACGTCCTTGTCGACATCGATCTCTGGTATCGGAGTGAACGTGAGCGCCATGACCAATCGCTGGAAACGTTGGGCGAGCTGCTCAAAGAGGTCAACGGCAAGCTGTTGGACCAGGTCGATATCCCAGAGATCCGCTACCAGGGCGTCCTAATTAGGGTACCAGGTAAAGTCGCCAAGCAGCTTGTGGAAGGCAGCGGTGACATTGCTACTTTCCATGACGCAATGACGATCCGCCCTCAATCTCTATATGAATCACAGATTGAAGGCGATGTTGTGAAGGTTTCCACTGATCTGGAAGACGTCCAACCCGAAGGCGACTGCATCGCAGCGCTCCTGGATGGCTACCCCGTCGACCAGCACGAACTGCTCGCCGGTCGGCTGGACATCGTTGAGGTAGATGTCACAGGAGCGCAAGCGCCTGCGCAGACACGACAGCATGGTACGGCGATGGCGTCCTTGATTGTGCATGGGGACTTGAAGGCGCCGGATACCCGCCCGCTCAATAGGCCGCTAGCCGTGCTGCCAGTTCTGGTATCACCCGGTGGCGGACGCAATGAATCCACACCCCAAGGCAAGCTATCCATAGGTGTGATCTACAAGGCCTTGAAGACGATCGTATCGGCAAATCGACGTGAGAACCCTGGGCTGCGCCGGGTAGTTGTTATCAACCATTCGATTTGCAACGTTTACGCGCCGTTCGTGCGACGGCTTACGCCGTGGGCAACGCTTTTGGACTACTTTAGCCACGAATACAGTCTGCTTTTCGTTGTGAGCGCCGGCAACATCTTTTCACCGTTTCCGGTCAGTGTATACCCCGACATCGCGACATACCAGGCTGACGACCTGACTGCGCGCGAGGCCGCGGTAATGGGCGCGATTGAAATGGCGAAGGCAACGCGTAGCATTCTCAGTCCGGCCGAATCGATCAATGCGCTAACAATCGGCGCGGCGCATGCCGACCATGCCTCGCCAGATCACTTGGCTCCGCCGGATCCCTATCCCAACTTCACCATGAGCAATTTGGCGTCAGCGGTGGGGCTAGGGGTCAACCGCAGCGTGAAGCCGGACTTCCTTGAGAAAGGTGGTCGATTCGCCGCAGGCATGGCAAACACTCGCCGCGGCAACCTCGAGATTCACGCTCGTCCCAGCGCCCACTATGGTCAGGAAGTGGCGACACCATCGCGCACTGGCAAGTTGAATGGCCGTATGCTTACCGCAGGCACTAGCAACGCCGCTGCGCTTACTACCCGCGCGGCACACTTCGTCGCAGATGCGTTGGACGAGCTCTATGTCAACGATGACGAGAAGTGGCATGCGCTGACGACCCGTGCGGTGATGCTAAAGACGCTGCTAGCCCACGGGGCTTCCTGGGGCAACATAGGCGAGGTACTTGACGAAGCCTATCCACCGCACGATCGCAAGAAGTGGTCACCGCGCCGGAATGCGATCACCCAGTTCTTGGGTTACGGGCAACTAGATATCTCTCGGGTCATCAACGGGACATCCAATCGAATCACACTTCTCGCTCAAGACCTGATACATGCGGAGCAGCGTCACAACTACGTTTTACCAATCCCGGCGTCCCTGCTCAATAACAAGGAGGTCCGCACCGTCACAATAACTCTTTCGTGGACTTGCCCCATGACCCACACGACGGCAGATCACCGGGCAGTCGTCCTTCAGCTTGTTGGAGTCAAAAAGAACTCCAGCAGCTTCTGGAACGGCGTGGCGCGGACAGACCGCGCGCAGCCTAACGCATCCACAGCTGATCGCGGTACCTTGATCCACACCGTACAGCAAGGTGCCAAGAAGATGACGGACGCGAAGGGTCGCTTGGTTATTGGGGTCCAGGCCATCTCGAAGCTGGGCTTCGAGGGGCAAGACGTGCCCTACGCCCTTGCCATCACACTGGAGATCGGGCAACGGGCCCGAAGCCAGCTCTACGTGGAGGTCGAGCAACATATCCACGCACGTACACGCACCCGCATTATCACTTAACCCGCATTTTTGAAAAGGCAGGCATGAGCACTTTCGACGTAAACGAGTCCCTCGGCTCCCAGCACCACGGAGACATTGCCAAGTACCTACAGTCTATCGGCGACCATGAAGAGGCTCGCTTGTTCCTATCCGATGCCGGTGGGCAGGCGGCCGGTTTTTTCAGTCGACCGTATTCCCGCACGGGAATGGTGCTGGGATTCATTCCACCCGGATCTATGGCAAATCAGGTCACAGGAATTTCTATGGTCCATCCGGACCGCGCGTTAATTGGTCAGCAGATCAAAATCACACTCGACAAATTCTTTATTGCCAAATACCCCGGACTGGGTAAACACTCTGTACTTTGCGAGTTTGCTGGTAAAAATCAGGTGCCGGGTGAAACGGAGGCGCTGTCGTTCGCGCTGAGGTTTGAAGCCCACGACAACTCCAGTCCCGCAATTGCCGGTGCCCCCATTTTCATGGGTCTCACGGTGGCAGCGGATGGCATTTCTTTCAAGGGCAGGACCGTGAACGTAAGGAGCGCGGGAGACGATATGGTTATGGCTATCTTGGACACCCCGGCATTCAAGAGCGGTCTAACGCTGCTGAACACTGCACAACCGGCCTTGAGGCCTCTGACTAGCTTGGCTACTGCGACCGTCGGTGCAATAGCTAAGCGTGGTCAGAATGCCCAGATGCATAGTTTTGAACTCGGGCTCGATTTCGACGGAAGTGCCACCTCTGCTCGGCTGCGGTACGGCTCTTATGTTGTTGTGCAGACCGACGAGGGAAGCAGTTGGGACTGGGGTGACTACGAGTGGAATGCCAACGGGCTCGCCTTACACCCAGCCGGCAAACCCGGCGAGACGCCTGACTTCAATTACATGGTGTTTGCGGTGTCACCGTTTTCGCACGCAGCCGCCGCCACCTGATTTTTACCCTGAAGTTCAATCCATTTGATGTTCCTAAGTCAAGCGACCGGCTGTAAGAGTCACCTTGTCCGTGTAAAACACGGCTCCCCTGTGGCTGGAGCCATAGATGATTCACTTCGGAGCGGTCGTGTTTGTTTTTTTTATGTTCTTGAAATTGTCATGTCTTTCGTGAAACGGTCATGCATCCCCCATTAGCCGCTGTCCTATATGGTGGTAGTGCCAAGTCGGGATTTTCATTGGGAAAGCTTAAGGACATGTGAAAGGATGCATATCTACCTAGGAACCGTGCAGGTGCGAAATGGCCAATTGCACCAGTAGGGTAGCACTCAAAGACAAAACAACTTCTTTACCTCAACCTCAGCCACTGTTGGTGCTGAATCGCGCTCGTATTGCCTAACATTCGCCACAATCGCCTTGGCGCGTGCTATCTTGCCATTCACTGCTTGCGAATACTTTGGCAAAGTATGCAGAGCATCGAAAACGGTAAACAAATAGTCCTTCTGATTTTTCAACCACCAAAGGTTCAAACCGCAAACCCATTGCTCCATCAAAAAGGACGACAACGGATATCCGTTCGCAGCGTTCCAGAACTTAAACAGCCGAATAGTTGGCCTGATGAGGGAATTGTGGGATTGGTTCTTGGCCTCCAACGTGGCGTTGAAGTCATTCGGGTTGGTTATCATCCAACCGCCTGCGCCATTTGGTATCTGGTATTGACCAAACAAATTCGTCGTTGCCGGCACTAGCTCAAACTTGATGTGGTTGAGATCCAATACGATAGTGGGACTAGATTGATAGATCTCCGACGATCCGTAACGTTCCTCAACGAAGCGTTTGAGCCGGTTCAAATAGGTCTGAGGAGTCGCATTTCCCTCCTTAAAGACAACCATATAGTCGATGTCGGAATGCTCGTCCAACGAACGCGGCAGGATGGTGTCACGCGTAGACGAACCAAATCGAAAGTGCTCTCTGATCACACCTGGAGGAAACTGCAGCATCATGCGAGACTGCAGCGCAGAGACAGACGTGTTGATCGACAACCGCTCGGCAGCAGTAAGCACCGCGTTGCGAGCCGTATCTTCCAAGAACGTTAATGCGGACATGCGCTTATCCGACGCTATCAATCTTGTTAGTCGCCTCGCCATCTTCAATGCCCCTGCGCGCAGCGACAAACGCTCTACGTGGAATGCTTGGGCTTTTTTGGTTCAGTTCATTACAGCTGCTCAGAAGGGCCTTTAGCTTGCCTGGCATTTCGTTCAGTTTTTTCGTATCCAGTAATTCGACCTCCCGAAAAAAATGCAGGTCTTTTCGCAGTGCCAGGAACTGACCAGCTGCAGTTCGGTGCATTGAAGCTTGCTCGTTGGGTTTTAGAAATGTCATCAAGCCAGTTAGCAGCGACGCGAGTAGTGTTAAGCAAGTCGCCAGTTCGGGTTGGCTCCTTATCAACGTAGCACCGGCAATGGCGCCAAGTATCGTAGCGGGAACGCCCAGGAAATAGTGACGGCGAACCCAGGTATCTGCAGCATTAAAGTGCCCTTTACTTGAGTAGGTCGAGTCTTCCTCCAACCTCTCTGCTTCCTTGCGGAGTGCAGCAACTTTCGCAAGCTCGGATGACAACACGTCGTTCATAGGGCACGTCTCCTCTAGTTCAAGTAGGGCTGACCTTGCAGCAGGATGTCGATCTGTTAGAAGCGTTCAGTCCTATCCATGGGTTCTGCCTTTCCGGGCCGCGCATGCCATGAGCCAGTTGCTGCCAATAATAAGCGACCAATAAGGAAATGCCAGACCCTGACCATGGAAACGTTTGCCCAATCCAGCCACGGCATACTCGTTGAAGTCGCACGGCGCTAGCTATCCGGCACAGGCGGAGTCGTAATTCGCCCGAGGCTCGACTATCACCGAATTCTTTGGCAATATGGCATTTGCAGTACAAATGCCCTTTCCCAATTTGCCTGGCGGGTCGAACGAAATGTATGGGCACTGCTTTACCGTGGTGGCATCCACTGCAATCCTCAAAATATCCAGGAGTAACAACACATGGCTTTTCTACTCAAAATTGCTTCCGCACTTCTTGGCATCGCAACCAAAGGCTTTCCCAAAATCATTGAGGCGGCGACGGTCTCTAAGAAAGTTGCGGCACTTGCTGTTCTTGTCGTCGGTTTGGTGTGCATGCTCCTATTCTTTTCACTTGAGATTGCTACTCAAGACCAATCGACCGCTGATCATCAGATGCGAAAAGGCTCCTTCAACGGCCTAGCCTTTGATGACCCATTTCATGTGGCCATGGATAGCGTTGGCATTTGTGAAAAAGCACGCGAAAAAGACATCAAAAAGTCACGAAAAGCGTGCGATAGGGCAGACGCCGATTACAAGGCAGCGTTTCCGTTGATGGACCCATCATTCCTCGCAAATCGAATGAAGGATGGCGACTACGCCCGCCGCAAAAGTGAGCTCGAACGTGCGCTCCATTTTCAGCAAGCACAGCGCGCCGCTGATAGGCCCGAAACATACGTGGAACAAGTACGGCCGTTGATCCAGTCAAACGTTGGAATTCTTTCGCTGTTGTTCCTCGTGATTGGTTTGCCGATGTTCGGTACGGTGTACGCCATTGAAAGTAGACGTGCGAAAAAGGTGCAACAGGCTAACCGGCCTCGGCGGCTAACACCCAAAAAAACACGGAGGTAAGTGCGCTTGCCGCGAAACTTGAACCCGATACCTGCGCTGAGGCAATGGCCCTGGTGGAAGAGTTGTTTGGATCACGCATGTACCCGACCTAAGAGCTGGAACCGCTTTGGCCTTTACCATTTTTTCATTGACTCGTAGGCCAAGAAAAGATCTGGCCGCGCGAGCGCAAGCCCTTTCCGTCTGAGCTCAGCGTCAACGCGTCTGCGGCTCGGATTCACCCCCCGCGCCTGCAGCAGTTGAACAACTGACCGCAGGTACTCATGGTCTCCACGGTACCGGACTTCCTGCCGCCTACTCTCAAAGCTCCTATTTTTCTTCACAATCTCGCGGCATTCCCGCCGGAACCAGTACTTCATCGCACTGCGGCTAAGGCCCAACTGCGTAGCCACCAGGGCCAGCGGCCTGCAATCCGTCAAATCAGTAATGATCACCTCCAATAGCCGCTCCATTTGTTTGCGTTGCTCAAACCCCAGCATGGGACGCGCGCATCTTTCGCTTGGCACAGCAATCAGTTCTTTCGACTCCGGGACCAGATCAGCGGCGCCAGGCACGAACATGTCCGCGACTCCGATCGAAATGCCAAAGCAGAACCTGAGCAGCACTGACATGGAAGGTTTTTCGTCTTTGTTGAGCCACCCATTCAAGGCATAGGGCTGAAGTCCGACTGACTCACACAGCTTCTTCTTGTTACCAGGCGATAGCCGGTGGACGATATCAGCAACGTTGCGTCGAAATGCAACCACGCTTCCATGCGCGCCAAGTTCCGCACGGCGACCCAATAGCGTCATAAGCCCGTTGGCACACCAGAGATCAAATTCAGTGGGCACTGAGGACTCGGCTTGGTCGCCTTCCGGGTTCTCCGCAAGCAATGATCTGTCACAACTATTGCAATGCAGGACGCTGGGATAGATTGGAAAAAAGGACTGAGGGCTGCCGCACGCAGGACACCGGTCGGTCAAGGGGGCTTTGTGCACATGGCATACCCGATAGTGCTCTAGTGACCATGCCAATTTCAAATGCGGGCGTGCGCCCGAGCGTGCTTGATCACACAAGCAGGCCGCGCACCATTTCGGATGCCTTGATAACGTGCCCTCTCCATTGCGCGGAAACAGCTCCACAAGCTTCAGCAGCGTCATCGACTCCAGCGTGACTGGCGCATGCCCTCCCAGAAGGCTTGTCGCCATCCTCGCGTATTTCCCATACCCATTGATGGTGACGCAATCGCGATCAAAGAACGTGGTGCCACTCCACAGGTCCCGGTGAGCCGTTGAGTGCTCGATCAGGTGCTTCATAAACACTCGGGGCGACAGGCAGTGCGCCCAGGAAACAGCAATCAGCCAGGAAAGCAATCCTTCAGGGTCGTCAGAACTTCCCGCTGGCTCGACATGGAACAAAGCGACATCCTGCCAAGCTCCGCCACCGTGTTCCGCAAATGGATCAAGCGCGTCTTGCATTAGGCCCTCCTCCTCCTACCGGATCGCGTGTAGGCCGGCGCTCCCCGATGCGCCTCACTACAGGATTTTGCTGCCGCCGACCGGATTCTTTGGCAGGAGCTCTGAAGCCGGCTTTCGTCGAGGAGTCTGCGTCCTCGTCTGGAGTCCAATTTCTGTCCAAGATCCGCTCAATATCCTTTGCATCAGTGTCCATTAACATCCGCTCTCCCTGAATCGCCTCTTTGGCCAGTTTGGCTGCCGTCACATTGGGTTGGCCGAACCGTAGCAGCAATTCTTCAGTGATCTTTTCCTTCGTTCGAAATGAATGGCTAACACCCATGTTGAGCGTGTTCTTTAAGGTTCCTATGCATCCCAGGGAATTCATATAAAACTTTCTGGCTCCGTCTTCTGACAAGCGCTCAAGGCGACGGAGACTGGGGATGTTTCCCAGCAGCGCATCGAGGGTCGAGTTGAAGTCGTTCCATTCCTCCGCATCCAGGTGGTCATATCGGCGTAAATGAACCATATGGTTCCGTTGAAGGAAGTCCCCGCCCACGCATGCCGTCTTCAGAATCCGATAGTTGGCAACCAGAACAAATCGCGTTTGGCTTTCGGCGGCGAGGTCCCTGAGCATCTGCTGGCTGCGAATGCAGCCCGCCTTATCGTTTTCGGGGAACAGTCTCTCCGCTTGATTGACTATGACGACATTGGTCGTCCGTGCCCGTAGCATGGCAAGCGTGGCGGACTGCAAGGTGTCAATGTCCTGTGACCCCAGCAAATTTGGCGGGATGCTGTGCTGCAACTGAAATTCAGTCGGCGGCACGTACAACTTCTTGTCAATCAAGATGTCGCCACCCTTGGTCAGTAGGAGTTTCAGCAGACGCTTCCAATAGCGCTCATCGATGCGCCCCGAAGAACTGGGCGCCTGAATGCCGATGCTGTGCACCATCGACGCTGCGGGGCCTGTCTCCTGCGGTGTTGGCCAAAACGATTGGTAGTACTTCCACAGACTCCTACCCAGTACCGTGGTCCCAACCTCCGTTGGACCAATGACCGCGACCACCTCTCCCGCTGGAGCAAACTCAATGTTGTCCTTTGCCAGGTTGGAGGCATCCGACAAATGGGTGTGCGCAACAATCTTCTTGCTGAAGTGTGCGAGGCGTTCGTCGTCCGATCCCTTCAATAGGGTGCTGTCGAATTGTTGGGGAATGGGTCTGGTCATTCGAAGTCCCCAAACACTTTGCGGGTGCCGTTCTCAAACACGTCATGCTGCATTTTCTTGGGACTTGGCGTTGCCGGCCTTTCCGGCTTTAGCGGGATGACATTGGTACCACCGCCAGCGTCGGTGTTTTCCTCCTGCTCCGCAGGCGTATCCAGTAGGCCACCCTCTGCATATGTCAGCCGTTGTTCGCGGTCGCGCGCCGCCTGCGTTTCGATTGCCAACGAGCCCTCACGATCGCGCAAGGACTCGATGTAGTTCCCCAGTAGGCTTGCACGCTCCGATTCGCGTAGGCCGGTTCGGCCATTAAGTTCGTTGATTTCCGTCGAGATCGTCTCCATCTCCTTCTCGGAACGGCCGGCAAGGATGCCGGCGTAGTTGCTGACACCCTCAATCCAACCGCCCGGCGCCATCACATAAGCCCGGGAAACATCGAAGGGGTCGTATTTGACTTCCAGACTGGTCCCCGCATGGATGGCCAGACTGGACGAGAAATATTCGATCCGATTCGCCTTGAACGAGGTGTTGGGCTGGATTTTTGCAACGCCTTTTTCCGTTGTCGGCATGGTTGCGATGACAAATTCGCGTCCATAGGTAATCAGCGTATGCGTGCGGGCCCCCGACTGCAGCATGCCAAGCTCCAAGGCCTTGGCTGGCGAGACACCTAACGCGGGATGCTCAGCCACGTGATAGCACTTGGTCAGGAATCCCTCGAAGGCCTCGCGGAATGCCCGCAGATTCCAGACAGCCAGATCAATGGGACTGTGGGACGCGGACATGCTCCTGGGGCTTTGTAGTGCCTGGTTGTTTCCCCGCAGCGCGTGCACAAATTCCGTATTGGTCAACCCAAAGAAGCGCTCAATGATGCTGCCAAAGTGGGGTTTACTAGCCGGACGCATCCTCTTGTGTGATCCCAAATAGGCGATCAACATATCGAAGTACTTGCTTTTGAAGTCCGACCCCTGGTCGGCCACGATGGTTTTCGGGAAGCGTTGGTGCCGCTGCACGCAATCGCGCACAACCAGCATGCAGGATCGATAACTTGGCGGGTCGAACAGAATGACCCACGCCAGAATGACCCGCGTGTACGCGTCGATCAACACCGTCAACCAGGCCTTTTTCATACTGCGCCCAAAGCTCTCGTCGACGAACTGCAAGTCCAGTTGCGTGTGGTCGATATGGGCAATATCGAACGGTCTGCACCCATGCTTAGGCGTTTCGCGGTCGAGGGACAGATAGGGCATCTCCAGGTCATAGGCGGCCTTTTCACCTTCACGGGCCTTCTTCAAGTCTTCCGGCGTCTTTTTGCGGCGGATCTCGGCCGCAAACGTACGCCGGCTGGGCGCCAGCAGGCCCTCTTTCTCGCACCGGCTCTTGACCAGTGACCAAGCGATGAAATACCCGGATCGGGTGGATGACATCACTTCTTCGTCAATGACCGTGTGCATGATCTCCCTGGTTTGGTCATCCAACCGCCTATTCCGGTTTCCGCGGAGACTGATGGTTGGAAGCAGTGCGACGAATTCATTGCCGAATTCCTCTATGCCGGCGCGGGCCGTTGCTCTCCACTTCCGTCGGGCGCGGTCACTGGAAGTACACAGCTCGTCTTGCGGGCATAACTCGGGATGGATGCTGTAATAGCGGCGCAGTGCGCAAGCAAAGTCGCTCGCCGTGGCTTTGCGCAGCAGGCGCGCTGCCTTTTCTGCGCGCGGATCGGAGTAGTCTTGGGTTCCCACGATTGCCCCATCGCGAACCATGAGCTCAAATGATGGCTTTGGGATCTCTATCAGGGGCTTGTCCGCTGACCGTAGATAGACAATGTCTTCGCCAACGTTCAGGACCTCGCAGGCATGCCCATCCCAGAGCACGGGGGTTCCGGACTTCAGAGCGACTTGTGGCACGCCCGTTATCAGCGGCGCGCTGAGGCTGGGTAACCAAAGGCTGCTGGACTCCATCAGAGTTCGCGACTTGAAGACTCTCACCCGATGGGATTCGTTCATGATTGGAAACGCGCTCAGGTCCACATAGAGCTGCTCATCCGCAATCATTTTGAAAATGGCGTCGGCCGCCAGCCCCTCCGTGTTTTGAATCAGGTCGCGCAGCCAGCACCAGCCCTCACCACCCAACAGCGTCCGCGCCTTCGCGAGATGCGCGCGCTCGACCTCCGGGCAGTCGGCCCGGTAGTAGTCGGATAGGTCTGCGATATTCTGTATAAGGATGGGGTCAGACTCTGATGACGAGCGGACTTTGAATCCCAGCCCGACACTGTCGGCGTATCGCTCAGCGGCAGGACAATGCCATGCACCCTGCTCATCGCGGACATATTCGGTATGACCATCCTCTTCTTGGGCTCTGAGCCAGCGCTCATCTTTGCACTCCACCCAACCGATGAAATTCTCGGCCAGGACAAAGAAGTCTGGTGTGTAGCTGGAAGACCGTTCGCGGCCGTTTTCATCGACCCTGATTTTCTTGATCCGCGGTGGCTGGTCGTAAAACTCGTAGGTATCCCGGTCATGGTCCCACTGAAACAGGGCGGCCAATTCCGTGCACCGTGCTTCGGCCTTGATCACGCAGCCCATTTTTTGGCTTGCGTAGTGGGTGACCACATTGCGTGAGCCGCTGCGGACGTTTCTGGACGGATCGCTTTTGCGAATATTCTTCACCACCGCGATGGCGAAGTCTGTAAGTTGGTGCTTTTCGCACAGTTCTATTAGTTCTTTTTGTGCCAGCATGGCTGACTCCTTGCAATTCCCGTATTGGCATGTGCACTGATCACTTCAAAAGAGCAGAAAACACCTCCCCCCAAGCCCACTTGCAGAAATGGGCGATCGCCATATACTTTGATTGTTGGTATCGAAGCTATGGCAGCTGAGGAGGAAATGCACTGGTCTTGCCGGACCAGTGCATTTTTTTATTCTCTACGTGACTTCTATTGCGTTTGTGCTCTCCGATTCAGGTGGTTGATGTGCTCCGCGCATTCCTGCGCGAAGGCGTCGTCTTTGCGACTGCTTTCTCAAATTACTCCCCACTTTTAGATGCGCAAGACGTGGAAACTGCATAGGAACGAAAATACGGTTTTTTTGCATATACCGATATGACCGAAGCAACCCCCACCCGACGAGGTCGCCCCAAGACATTTATCGTTGATCGCTTAAGAGTCTCTCTTTGGAGCCATTCGGTCCTCCTTGCGAGCGGGCTGAAGGAGGTGCAGGAACTGGAGGCGCTCTTTGACAAAACCCCCAGACTTAGATTGGCCAAAGGTTTGTGGTCTCGGTACATGCGCGGCGAGGTGCTGCCTCAGGGATCGCTGGCTCCCGACGGGCCAGACACCCTTGTAGAACGCGTTGGCAAGTTGTTTCCCAGAACAATTGGTGTTTTTTATGCGCCCTTTTGGGAGCTCCTGGTATGGAATCCAGTAACCGATCTGGAGTCCTACAAAGCCCTTTACCTGACGCTCCAGGATGAAGTCAACGTCCAGTTTGTCGCTCGGGACGAACTGGACGGTGAGCGCGCGCCGACCAAGTACGACCAGTTTTGGTACCGTCAAAGGTCCATCGATGCCAGAAGAAAGCTACTGGCGACTTTGGGAGATTGGGACAAATTGCTTGTCTGCTTGCTGGAAGCAAAAATGAGCTATTTCGCCCAAAACGTCGAGTCTTTTACCGATAGTCAGATGATGGCCTGCAAAGTGATTGAGCATCTGCAGAAGGCCCCCGAATTGCAAGCGAAGAGGGTGCAGGGTGTCCTGTTGACAATGGAGGCCTTGTGTCTCGACACCCTGGTGATCAACATTGCAGCCCACACGCCATTGAATGACACCCAGTACCATGCGCGCGTGCGACTCCGGGATATGGTAAAGCTCTGGAATCTCAAACGCCATGCGCATGCCGACGGCTTGTCGAGTAAATCACGCCTGGCTTTTGTTCAGACTCTGGAGAAGAACTCGCTGGTCGCCCGAAGGCGTGGCCACTAATGGCAGGCCTGCTTTCACTTATCTATCATCGAATTCAAGCAGCTTCATGCTTGCAAGAAAGTGTTCGGCTTGCCGACGCTCTGGCCCCCCAATATGGGCCAAATATCCGAACAGAGCAAGAAACACGGATAAATACATCAGCCCATGCGAGTTGCAAGTAAGGCAACCCTGCCTAGCTGTCTCCCACATAGCAAATGCAATCGACCATGCCGCAAAAGCCAAGAAGGCTTCCCTGCAAATTCGAAATGGCCAATAGACGATCCCGGAAACGCGACGGGCCGTAATTTGATTCCCACGGCACTGGATGGACGTGGAAATAAATGCCGTCCTCACTTTCCAGGGCGACATACGCTTGCGAAGCATCTCCTTTCTGGCTCGAAGACGCAGTTGGGGACTCAGTGGTTTTCCTGAGAATTCAATATAGGCAAGGTCATCGTCGATCAGTTGAATCAGATCGTTGGCGCTTTTCGTACCACCTGGCATCGTCGCCAACAGCCGCACGCGGCGAGAAAAACTCGCGCGATGGAACGGGTACACCAGTCGTTGCCAGGCCTTGAACTTGTAGTGCCTTATGTAATGGCTTGGTTGGGCTGATTGAAACAGAATCGCATCTGTGTGGTTATCGAATTCCTTGTTCTCGTGTTCCAAGAGATTGGTAAGCGACCCCGCGACGTCACGCCAGAGCGCAAGTTGTGCTGGCGAAGGCGCATAGTCGTTAGACCCAGCAGTATCTGAGCCTTCGCCTTCAGTACCGCGAGTGACGCCAGGTAGTCGGTTCCTGAATCGACGCCCAATTGAACCTGCAAAAAAAACCCTTCTAATGGCGCCGAGACGAGTTCTCACCTTGGACCGCGCCCGATCCCACCATGAAATCCCCGGACTATTTTTGCTGGAATTCCGTGTCATAGCGGTTCCAAATCCCTTGTACGACGGCGAGCGCGTTCTCGGCTGGCTGTTCGGAATCAGATTGGTTTTTGTTGGCACAAATCGATTGGTAGACCTGCTGGACCATCTGCCAACGGTAGTTCTGTGGGCAGTCTGTTGCAAAGCGCGCGCAAAAAAACTCTACGTCCTCATGGCAGCGCTGCAAAAGAGTCCAGTCGACGCCGGCCCCCTGCGATACCCCATTTAGGAATTCCTGAGTCTGCGTGCCAAACAACAGGTAAGGCACATCGACAGCCGATTGCTGGATTTTGCGGAGATATGCGGTCGTCGGCTCTGTCGCACCCGCTTCATAGGCGACTTGCGTGGCGCGTGCGATCCCGCCGATTTCCGATAAATCACTTTGCTTGAGTCCGGCACGTGTCCGGGCCTGCCGCATCCTGTCGCCAATGCCATCTTTTAGGACTAATAAGTCACGATAAAGCTTTGACAAGTCTAAAAACCTTACATAAAATTTAATAAATCCGGACAAATTATTGTGAGCACATCCATTACATCTGTCAAGAACGCCTTTGCGGCCTCGGGTATCACCGTCAGGGAGTGGTCCCAGGCAAACGGCTTCGGGGAGAGCCTCGTGTATGCGGTCTTGAACGGGAAGAACAAGGCAAGCCGGGGGGAGAGTTTCAAGATTGCGGTAGCACTGGGTCTCAAAACGAGACCAGACATTGACCAAACCCCCGCCTTTTTGCACTCGGTGTTGGTCCATTCGCTGGGCCATATGACAAGCGGCGCTGCGCCTAACGCATCCTGTCTGTAGTACGCAATACCGCCCATTGCAGGGACATTGGTTAGTCAAATACCTAGGAGTACGCCTAACGGACGCCCAAAAACAAAACGCCAATCATTCTTGCGAATAACTGGCGCTGTCGACAAAGATTGAGGTCTTTGCCTAGGTTTCTGAGGCCTTAGGTAAGTATCTCTCCAGTCGACGGCTTGGTCAAGCCCCGCCCAAATATTTTGATGGGTACGGTGAAACCGCTCAACTGGAGAAGTGCATGAAACCTATCACCCGGAAGTTTTTCTGGCGCTTGCCTTGGCATCGTCGACCAGGCCTGTCTCGTCAACGGGGTTCGCATCCTGCAGCTGCCGTACCCAGGTCTACCGCGCAGCAGACGTCCCTCGCATGGCATAGCGCGCATCCCGTACACAGACCATTTCCAGCGTGTCGCAGCCTCCCATCGCGGCGCCCGTCTTCAACGGTCTACGCAGAATCTATGCGCCGTGCATGGCTAGCGGATCGCTGTCTGGGAGGTCGGAAAAATGACTGACAACAACCCGGTACCGCAGCCTGGCTGTTCTGCTCCTGACGGTGAAATCGTGGTGCCTTCAGATTTTCCACGCGATCCATTTCCAGCCGCGCTGTCCGGCTCCCAACCCAAGTTTTCTGCGCGCCTCATTGTTGGGCGGTATGTGGTTGGCCTGACGCAGGAGGAGCGCAAGGAGCGCTACCTCGCGTGTATGGATCTGGTCGATCAACTGACGGCCTACGTGAACAGAAAACATGCACAGAAGACAGACCCAACTATGTCAGCAGTATTGGACAACGTCGCTGGCCGGATTGCCCATCAGGGTTCGGAGCTGGGGAGCGTGGAGTTGAACTGGATCATGAAACAACTGCGAGCCCGGTTTCCATAAACCGCAGGCGTTCAATGACCCGGCCGTTTGATGGTTTCGAGAGGACAAATAGAGAAACCTATTCATCGCACTCAGGAGCATTCATGGAAACACAAATCATCGCCTTGGACGCCGACGGTGTTCTACTGGATTACAACCTTGCCTATGCCAGTGTTTGGCGGCAAGCCTTCGGGGTCTACCCAAAGGAAAAGGATTCGCGGGCATATTGGGCTCTGGACCGCTGGGATATTGAGCGACTGGACGGTGATCGGCTGTCGCATTTCCGGGCGGGCTTCGACGATGGGTTTTGGGAATCCCTACCGGCGCTGCCGGGCGCAATCCGCGCGTGCAAGGATTTGCAATCAGCGGGACACACATTGATTTGCGTATCTGCGTTGCCTGAGCGATTCGCCGCAGCGCGTCAACGCAACCTGCAAAGACTGGGGTTTCCGATTGAGATTGTGATTGCGACTGGAAAACTTGCCGATGGCAAAAGCCCAAAGGCCGATGCCCTGCACCTGCTGCAGCCAGCAGCATTTGTGGACGACTATTTGCCTTACATGGCGGGAGTGCATACCAGCATTCATCGGGCACTCATCACGCGCGGTCCCCACGGCTCCCCAAACACCGGCGACGCCTTGGCTTCAGTTTCATCCAGGCATAACAACCTACGGGAGTTCAGCGAGTGGTGGCTGGCACAACCAGCGACGACAACAGGCTGAAGCGATCTTCGATACATCTGCTAGTCCACAAGGAGAACAGCATGGAAACACCCCGCGACCTTGAAACCCGCTTTCCCTATATGTTCCAGGGCAAGCACTTGGGCATCGGCATATGCAAAGGCTGGTTCCCCATCTTTTCAAAGCTGTGCCAGGAGATCGACCACCTACTCGGAGAGGACAAGCAAGGCTTTCACTGGGTCCAGGTCAAAGAGAAGTTCGGCTCTGCCAGGTTCTATTGGGATCTCGATGGGACCGAGACGCCACCTCGCATCGACATCCTGACGCCCTATGGACCGCTGTTATTTGCGACCAAGCCCACCGGCGGCGATCAAACTCCAGACAACACCCAGCTAGTCGAACAGATCAGCAAGCTGGCGATCACGGCAGAGTCTGCCACTGCGAGAGTGTGCGCCGCTTGTGGTGAGCCGGGCACCAGGCACTCCCAGGAGTATTTCCTCACCCTTTGCACTCCGCATGCAACCCAGTATGAAGACACATCACGCGAGGGCTTGGACATGTGGTTCAACGCAGAGGACGATTTCCACTCGAACGCCAGATAGCAGTTGCCTTCGTCAACGTAGACGTCACACCGCCACTGCAACCCTGCTTCAGAAGAACGTGTCCCTATGACTGAACGAAAAATTTCAATGCCCAGGCTTTCCCTCTGGCTGGTGCGCCTCATCGCCAGCGACCAAGTGCAACGACGCATGGTGCTGGACCCCATGCTGTTCGCCCGTTGGTATGCCATGGGCTCTGACATGCTCGACTGGCCCGAAGAAGCCCAAGCCATACAACGGGATCAGCGCGCCAGAAAGCTCTCGTTGGAACGCGCCCTGCGATTGCTGGGCCAATTGGGCAAGGGAAGCGTGAGCACCCATGCCAGCCTCGCCGAGGCCAGGTTGCTGGTAGAAGGCTATGCTCTACACGATTGGGTGACCGCCAACTGGGGTGCGTTCACCGAGCTGGCAAGGAATCGCGCCGCCCAGCTCGGTTCTTCCTTTGAGGACATGTTGAGGAACATCCAGGATCCCACGACCTTGCGCGTGACAGAACTCTGCAAGACTCTGGGCCTCTCACTGGCCGAAGAGAAAGTGCTGGTACTGGCCTTCACCTGCGCGATATTTAGCGACTTCGGTGACTTCTTGAACCAGTTGATGAAGGAGCGCCGCTCCAACATGGCCCAGACCTGGTGTGCCATGCTGGATTGCTCCGAAGAGGACTTGCGCCAGGCACTCTCCAACGCGGGCATCCTTCGCACCAGCCGAATACTTAAGGGCCAGGGCAAAGACAACCAGATCCCCAAGGTCTCCGACTTCTGGGTGGAGCTCCTGACGGACCCGTTGGAAAGCGTGTTCGACAGCCTCTTGAAACCCATGGTCACCGCACCGGGCGCCGGCATACCGGCCCGCATGGCTGCGGAAGACTTCCAACTGGCGGTAGACATCCTGCGCAACGGTGCACAGACAGCAACCGTCGGTGTCAATCTCTTGCTGTACGGCGCCCACTCGATCGAAAAACGCTCGCTGCTGGGTGAACTGCTGGACCAGGCCCAATTGGTGGGCTACGTGTTCCAGGATTTTGACGACGCGCATTGGGAATTGCCCTGCATAGCCTTTGTGGCCCAGCGGGTTCTGTATGGCCGCTTTGGACCTGGTGCCGTCCTGGTGATCGAAAAGCCCGGAGACGTTCTGGAGCGGCGTCCGTCTGAGTTCCTGCGCAACATACTGGGTATTGAACTCGACAGTACCCACATCGCACCGCTGGACCAGCTATTGCTGGATACCAATCCGGCCCCCACGGTCTGGGCTGGCCCCGGATCTGACGGCCTGGTTGACGAGTGCGTGGCCCGCTTCGTGTTCCACGCGGCGCTGAAGAAGGCTGGCAGGGAAGAACGGCGTGCCCAGATGGAACACCTGGTGACCGATCTCAAGCTGTACAAGGCGACAAGGACCGAGATCCTGGCACTGGAAGACGTGTCTGCCAAGCAGATAGAGGCCGCAGTACGCGCGTCCAAGCTTAGCGGTGCCGCCACCAAGCGGGAGCGGGGAAACGCCATGGTGCGCGCCGTGCGGCGCTCCTTGGCCGCCATGCAACGCTACACCCTGCCCAAGGCCAAGGAGTGCGTGACCAACTATTCGCTGGAGTACATCAACTACGCCGGCCGGTTTGGGCCTGTGCAGATTCTGCAAGCCCTCAAACTGCGGCCTAAGGGCTCACTGTGCCTCTACGGCCCGCCCGGCACCGGCAAGACCCAGTTCGTGGAGTACCTAGCCCAGCAAATGGGTCAACGGCTGATCTGCAAACGGGCCTCTGATTTATTATCCAAATGGGTGGGCGACAACGAGCGCAACCTGGCCGCCATGTTTCGAGAAGCCGAAGAGGAGGAGGCCATCCTGTTCCTGGACGAGGGGGACAGCTTCCTACGGGATCGCAACCTGGCCAACCAGTCCTGGGAGGTGACCAAGGTCAATGAACTGCTGCAGGGTATGGAGCGGTTCCCGGGCGTCTTTATCGTGGCAACCAATCTGTTTCGCGGACTGGACATGGCCGCCTTGCGCCGGTTCACCTTCAAGCTCGAACTCCGTGCCTTGAATCCTGAACAACGCTGGAACATGTTCGTGAGCGAGACCGGGATCAGGAAGGGACTGACCGAGATACCGAGGAACCAGAAAGACAACTGGAAGGCCGACCTGTACCAAATGCACCAGCTTGCCGCCGGAGACTTTGCCACGGTCAAACGCCAATGCATCCTGCTGGGCGAGAGTTTGTCACCCGAGCAATGGATTGAACAGCTGCAGATTGAATGCGACGTCAAACGGGAATCCCAGGCGCAGGAGGCCGCCGACGCGCCGTCACCGCCGGAGGGGGCCAAGACTCCCTCCAAGCTGGTCCATTGAGGAAATGAAGCCGATCATGAACTACAGATCCATCAACCGCATGCGCCCCCCAAGCTGGTCAACCAGGATCGATAGCCGCTTGCGCGTAGCCGTCCCAACTGGGGCGGTGTCCTGGAAGGTCGGACAACGGGTGTACTGGTTATTCCAACCGGATCGTCCGGGCTCGGCCGTGGTTTCGGATAGTCCGCGCGGTACGCTGCGGGGTGGTCGTTATTTCTCCTCCGCGGTGCGGCGAACACGCCTGCGCAGACAGAGACAGGCAGTGGCCAGACGGGTCAAGTCCACCACCTATCTGGCCGTGAAGGGCATGGTCACGCCAAAGACGGACCGCCCCCTCAGCATTGAAGAAATGAAACCTTGACCCATGAAAATCCAACTCGCGTCCGACCTTCACCTCGAATTCCTGCAAGAGAACTGGCCTGGGGAGCGCATCATCGACCCCGTTGCCTGCGCCGATGTACTTGTCCTGGCCGGTGACATTGCCGCGGGTTCAGACGGGATCAACTTCTTCGGCGACTGGCCATCACCGAACGGGCGGGTGCCCGTTATCTACGTTGCGGGCAATCACGAATTTTATGGACATCCGATTGGGCCGCAACTTGAACGCATGAAAGCGGCGGCTGCGTTACGGGGTGTCCATTTCCTCGAAAACGAGACCGTTGAGATCGGCGGGATCCGATTCCTTGGCGCCACTCTATGGACCGACTGCAAGCTGCGCTCTGATCGCACCCAGGCGCAACAGATGGAAGCCGTTGAGCGAGGCCTGAACGATCACCGCTTGATCCGGACAGGGCGACGGTTGTTCACGGCGAAAGACGCGCTTGAGCGGCACTTGGAATCCCGGGCATGGCTCGTCTCCGAGTTGGCGAAACACTGGGAGGGCAAGACCGTAGTGGTGACCCACCACGGTCCGCATCCGCTCTCGACGCACCCCCGCTATGTCGACAACCCGCTCAATGGCGGGTTCGTCAGCGATCTCTCCGAAATTCTTTCCTCAAGCCACGCCCCGAATCTGTGGCTGCACGGACATGTACATGATGGGTTTGACTATATGGTGGGTCGGACTCGCGTAGTGGCCAATCCAGCAGGGTACATCCGTAATAGGCGCTCTGCCGGCAATCGGCAGGAGTTTGAGTTTGAGAACCCCCTCTTCAATCCTTGCCTCGCCTTGGAGGTATGAATGTACGCGCTGGATTACCCAACGAGGCCGCCCAGGGGGGCGGGGCAGCTCGTGCTCTACTTGGACTTCGACGGCGTGCTGCACCATGAAAACGTCCTTTGGCATCCCAAGAGGGGGGCGTACCTGTGCGCCCCGACAGGCTACACACTGTTCCAGCATGCGGACCTCTTGGCGAGCCTTCTGGAGCCGTATCCGAACATCAAGATTGTGCTCAGTACGTCCTGGGTGCGGTCGTATGGCTGTACCAATACGGCAAAACGGCTGCCCGATGGATTGCGACTGCGTGTAATCGGTGCAACGTTCCACAGCCGAATGGACGAGCCATTGTTTGTCGACACACCTCGCGGAGTGCAGGTCTGGCGTGACGTCGTGCGCCGCAACCCAAAGGACTGGCTGGCACTGGATGACGACTGCATGGACTGGCCCACATGGTGCACGAACAACTATATCCAGACGCATACGCATGAAGGCATCAGTGATCCACCAGTCCTGAGGAAGATCAAAGAGAAACTTGCCGGATTGGGAGCAACCTAATGAGCCGAAGCAGAAGAAAGACACCGGTATTTGGTATCGCCACTGCCAAGTCGGAAAAGCAGGACAAGAAGATCTGGCACTCGCGACTGCGCTCCCGCGTAAGGACAGGTCTTGCGGCAGTTCCATCGGAGCAACTCGATGGGTACATTGCGCCTGTCAGCAACGATGTGAGCAGCGTTTGGTCCATGGCCAAGGATGGGAAACGCTATTTTCATCCTCGAAAGCAAATTGCCATGGCTGCTCGAATGGCGCAGACGGGAAAGACGTCAATAGAACGTCAATCGCTGAAGATCCGGTTGCTCAAGAAGTTGACCGCCAAATGAGGTTTTCACAGTAGTGCACACGGCTATAGTTGGTCGGTCAGCGGCTTCTTTTCACGATGCAAGGTTGGGGGAGGTCCCCATGACTTTGGCCGGATCTTTCCGGTGAACCGAATTTCGTGGGCCGTGAAGACGACATGCTCAAGCACTGCGAACGGCTTTCGGCTTACCCGCTATACCCGCCCTGATTGAAGCGGTCAGATCTCAAAAAAAACCCGGCAACTAGGCCGGGTTTGAAACGCATACATGCGTCCCGTGCAGGGAGGTGACACGGGAGGTGCAAAACACCTGACCATATTGTAGGCGGTGGTTTCGGTGAACAAACCACCCCGCGCGGGCACGCAAGCCGTGCCTTCGAGAAAAATCATGAATACAACCGGAAACAGGGGTTCAAATGAAGCCTTTAGCCTTAGTGCGCCGTATTTTTCGGGACAGCATTCGCATGTACTTTGCACCCCTGGTCTGGGCAGTCAAAGGAATCCAATGGGGTACTGCTCCAAAGAGCTTGACCCGCAAAACCCGCGCTGCACAGATCTACTTATCGACTTGTAACGTCCGTCGACATGGCTGCGTCCTCGTTCAATGACGTTATGCGGACGTCCACGTACTCAGCGATTGCGATGAAAGCTCCGGCTCGACGGGCATCATGCAAAGAAGCCGAAGGGACGCACGCGGAGCAAGCAAGCCCGTCGCTGAGGGATCCGAGCGTGTGATTCCCGGGAACTGAAAGCTACCAGCCAAACAGCACCCCCAGCCAGACCCGCACCACCAACGCCAGGGGTGCCAGCGCCACCAGGGCGCCCGCGACCGCACGGGGCGTGCGGCGCGACAAGCATAGGCGCAGCACCAGGTAGGCGGAAGAGCCCGACCCCAGCGCCAGCAGCACGGCGCGCGCGGTGGGCACCCAGGCCAGCGGCACGCCCTCGGCCTTGAGGTGGCCCAGCGTCAGCATGGACAGGCCCAGAAACACACCGGCACCGGCAATCGGAACCAGGGCCAGGGCCAGCTTTTGCCAGGGCAGGGCGATGTCGCGCAGCACGCGGGCGGCCAGCCACAGGCCGGCCCACACCGCCGCGCCCAGGGCCGCGCCGCCGCCGATGATCCAGGCCAGGATGCACAGGCCGTCCAGCCAGGTGAACACGTCGTGTGCGGCCGGGTAGTGGGTCAAGAGCCACCACGGGGCGTTGTCGTCCAGCAGGGTCAGCCAGTCGTGCTCGACCAGCCATTCGGCCAGCACGGTCTTGAAGCGCACAAAGCGCTTGCTGGCCGACCAGGTGAAGGCCGCCGTGGCAATGCCGATCACGCCAAAAATCAGGGTCACGGCCTCGCCGGTCTTGGCGGCCTTGGCCGGGGTGGCCAGAATCTCGCGCGCGGGTGAGCGCAGCGCCAGCGCGACCGCGCCGTGCTCGCCGGCGCAGCGCCCGCAGGCGTGGCAGGCGGAGGCACTTTGCATGTGGCGGATGTTGATCAGCGGCGCGCAGTGGACGGCGTGCCTGCGCTGGGGCTCGGGCTGCCACTTGGAGGCATCCACGTTGAAGTGCAGTGGTGCAATCTTCGCCAGCAGGCCAAAGACCCCATTGGCCGGGCACAGGTAGCGGCACCACACACGGCTGCCCTTGCCGTAGACCAGCCCCACCGCCACGGCGGCAATGGTGGAGCCGCCCAGCACCAGCAGCGCGGCCTGCGGGTATTCGTAGACGCTGACCAGTTGGCCGTACACGGTGGTGCAGACAAAGGCCACAAAGGGCCAGCCGCCCCAGCGCAGCCAGCGCGGAATCGGCCGGCCCAGGCCGTGGCGGCTGGCCAACTCGGTGAGTGCGCCCTCCGGGCAGAACACGCCGCACCATACCCGCCCCAGCAGCATGGTGCCCAGCATCACAAAGGGCCACCAGATGCCCCAGAACATGAACTGCGCGAACAGCCGCAGGTTGTCCAGAATGTGCGCGTCCTCCGGCGGTAGCGGCATCAGCGCCGGAACGATCAGCAGGCTGAAATAGAACACCACCACCGTCCACTGCAGGCCCATGATGACGCGCTGGTGGCGGCGCATGGCCAGGCCCAGGCGCGCCAGCGGGCCAGCGGGTTGCGTCGCGGCAGGCGCCGTCGGCACTGCCAGGATGGGGATGCTACGCATTGCGTCGGGCCGGTCGCATGACGCGCAGCATCAGCAGCCAGTAGGCGGCGTAAACCCCCACCAGCATCAGCGAGGGTCGCGCCCGGTAGCCCACCAGTGCCGCCAGCAGCGAACCCAGGCGGTTGCTGTCGTCCAGCAGCCAGGCGCTGTCCCACAGCGGGTCCACCAGCGCGGGCAGCAGGCCGGCACCAATCAGGCGGTCCACGGCGCTGACCAGCAGCGCCACGGCAAAGAACAGCAGCATCCAGCCGCTGAGGGCAAAGAAGCGTCGGTAGTCCAGAAAGCGCAGGCCGCGGCCCAGTGCCCAGGCGGTGAAGGCGGCCAGGCCAAAGCCCAGCATGGCACCCAGCAGCACGCTGGCGGAGCTGCCGGGCTCCAGGCTCACGCCATACAGGAAGACGGCAGTCTCCGCGCCCTCGCGCGCAATGGCCAGCGCCGCCACCGTAGCAATGCCCCACAGGCCGGAGCGCTGCATGGCCGTGCTGAGATCCGCGTGCAAGGTCTTGCGCATGGCGCCGCCGTGGCGGCGCATCCACAGCACCATCTGTGCGATCAGGCCGGCCGCCACCAGCAGCATGCCGGTCTGGAACCATTCCAGGGCTTGGCCCGAGAGTTCGTCCTGGGCGGCGACCATGACCCAGCCCAGCACGCCGGCCAGGCCGATGCCGCAGACCACCCCCAGCCCCAGCGCGCGCAGGCCGGCCGCTCCGGCGGCGTTGTACTTCAGCCAGGAGTGCAGGATGCCCACCACCAGCATGGCCTCGACGCTTTCGCGCCACACGATGAACAGGGTGCTGCCCATGGTTGTGCTCCTTTACTTGGCCACCATCTGGCCCTGGGCGGTATCGGGGTGAAAGTCGCCAAAGAACTTGTAGGTGCCGGGCTTGAGCGGTTGAAAGATCAGAAAGCTGGTGACGCCGGGTGCCAGCACCTTTTCCTTGCGCAGCTCCACACTTTCAAACTCCTCGGCGCCCGGCCCCTCGTTCTTGATCACCAGGCGGAACGTGGTGTTGGCCGGCACCTCCAGCGTGGCCGGCACAAAGCGCCCGGCACGGATCAGCAGGTTGACCGTTGGCAAGTCAGGCGCCTGGGCCTGCGCCGGGGTTGCCAGCATGAACAGCAGGCCGGCCAGCACGGTGCACACCGAGGTCAAAAATCGGGTCATCCGCATGGTGATTCCCTAGAACGTGAACTGCGAGCGCAGGCTAAGAATACGCACATCCTGGGCGGTGGAGTCACCCCCCGGGCTGCCGATGAACTGCACGCTGGGCGTCAGCTCGAACTGCTTGGCAACGCGCCAGCGGTAGTACAGCTCGGCCACGCGTTCGGGGTCGTTGATGCTGCGCGGGTCGTTGGGGTCGGTCAGCTTGTAGTCGCGGTAGGCGTCGCTGGTGCGAAGCCAGCCCAGGGCCAGGCCCAGGCTGTCGCCGCCGCGGCTCCAGTACGAACCATTGGCTTCAAAGCCCAGGGTCAGCGCGCGGTCAAACTTCACCTGGCCCTGGGTCTGCTGGCCATAGCGGGCAAATAGCGTCATGCCGTCGCCCACGCGCTGGTCCACGGACAGGCCCCAGCCGGTATGGCGTTCGGGCGCGCTCAGGGCCGGGTCGGCCAGCGGCAGCTCAAAGGCAAATGGTGTGGACTGCGGGTTGCTCCAGGCATAGGCCCGGTAGTTGCCCAGCAGGCCACCGAAGAAGCGCTGCTGCGTCTCGGCCTGCAGCATGGCTAGGGGCGCACCCAAGCTGCCCTGGTAGTTGGCGCCCTTGTCGCCGGCGCCAAACAGGCCCAGGGATAGGCGCCAGCTTTCCAGCTTGTCGCTGAAGTCGAGCATCGAGACGCGCAGGCCTGGTGTGAAACCGTTGGCGTCCACGCCGATATCGCCACCGGCGTCTAGCAGAGGGTTGTGCACAAAGACCGAGTTGAGAAACTGTTTGGTTTCATCGCCTGCGACGGCGTTCTGGTCAAAGAAAATGAAGGGATCCATCTTGCCGACGGTAATCTCCAGCTTCTGCCTGGAGGCGGGCCTGAAGCCGCCCAGCGGCAGGGGAATGGTGGCCTGGTACCAGGCCTGGGCCAGCAGGGCGACCGAGTTTTGGGCGCCCAGGCCCAACTGAAAGAACGTAGCGTTGGGGTTGGCATAACTCGGCGGCTGGTCAGTCAGGCCGGCACCCTGGCCCAGGCGTAACTGAGTGAAAACGTATTGCTCTGTATTGCCGATGGGTTCCAGGGGCAGGCTGACAAAGGCATCGGAGCGATAGCTGAGTTGACCATTGTCCGCATTGGTTTCCAGGGATTTTTGCGCCACCATGCCCAGGCTCATGCCGCCCTTGATGCCGTCCAGGGCCTTGAGCTTGCCCACCGGGCCGGCCAGTTCCTGCGCCCGGGTTTCGACGGCCTTCAGCCGGGCACTGATGTCCGGTTCCTTTTCGCTGATGGTGTCTTTGTCCAGGCTTTGGGTGAGCGTGGTTTGCTGCTGCTCCAAAGCCAGCAGGCGCCGTTCCACCGCCGTCGGCCCGGAAACTGGCGTTTGTGTGGCAGCCACGCTGGCCCGGCTGGCGACCAGCTCGCGCTGCAGGTCGGCATTGGCCTGCTCCAGCTTTTGCACGCGCTGGTTGAGTTTTTCCAGCAGTTCGGCCAGTTGGGTATTGGTGGCGGCGCTGGCGCCACCGGCGGCACCCAGGCCGAGCACCGTGGCGACCACCAGGGTTTTCAGGGGATAGGGGCAGCGCATCGCTCAGTACCCTCCCTTTTTGCCAACGCCCACGTAGCTGAAGTCGTATTCCACGTCAAAGGGTTTGAACCAGGGGCGCACACCGGTCAGTCGGTCGGTGTGGCGGCCAAAATGGGCGTGTTTGTTCTCGCTGGGCGGCAGGATGGTGTACTTGACGTGGTACTTGCCGGGGCCGAAGAGCTTGATGTTGTCGCCATAGTGCGGGCCGTCGTTGGCCACCATGGGCATGAATTCACCTTCCACCTTTTGCGTGGTGCCGGTCTTGGTGACCTCGAACTTCACCACCAGGTAGGGCACCCAGGCGCCTTCCTCAAAGCCGTTGGGGTTGCCGGCCAGGGCCTTGATGTCGGCCTCGATGTGGATGTCCGACTCCTCAGCCTTGCGCATCATGCCCTCGGGCTCCATAACCACCGGCTGTAGGTAGACCGCCGCGATTTCCATGCCAGAGCGCTGCTGCGGCGTACCGATGGGATACTCCAGGGCTTGGGCTCCCATGGTGCCGGCGAGCAGGCCCAGGGCGGCCACCTGTTTGAGAAATGGAGTGCGGAGATTGAAGACCATGGCATTTCCTTAATGAGAATTGTTATCAATACCTAAATGATAATGGTTCTTATTCAGATGCTCGTGATTTTCTACGGCCAAGCTTTGATCTGGATCAGTATTTGGGGGAGCGGGTGCCACACCGGCTGTGTCCGCTTTGCGCCGCGCGGAAGCGCTTTCGGGGCACATTCATACGAGAACATGGAAACACGCAGCCAGGGATGGCTGCGCTGGCGTGCGCCGACTAAGATGGTGTTGGAAGGCAGGTGATGTACAGCGCAAACTCCAACATTTCTTCTTCTGCCTCAAGTGATTGAGAAAAACAGCCCGCTAGCCCTCGTCGATATTGTGTTGTTTGCTACTAAAATAGTAGCAATATGCCGATGAGTTTATACCGGTACTACTCATTTGGCTGCCTTGCATGCCGGGGATCTGCATACCCCGTACAAAGCCAGCGTGTGCTCGTGAAGCTCGAAGCCAAGGGCAACCGCCATGGCGTGTTGGAGGCGCTCAATCTCAGCGTCGTAGAACTCTTCCACCGCGCCACAGTGAACGCAGACCATGTGGTCGTGGTGTTTGCCTTCATTGATTTCAAACACAGCTTTGCCAGAGTCAAAGACATTGCGTGACAGAAGGCCTGCCTGCGCTAATTGCATCAACACCCGGTAGACGGTCGCCAAGCCAATGTCTGCATGTTCAGTCAGCAGCGCCTTGTAACGGTCCTCGGCGCTCAGGTGGCGGTGCTAGGCGCGTTCGAAGATCTCCATCACCTTTAAACGGGGCAGGGTTGCTTTCAATCCGTTGGTCTTGAGTTCTGCAGCGCGCGAAGTAGGGGTTTTGTTCATGGTGCGCCGATAGTAATACGAAGCATTCTCATTTCCACCAAGACACGTACGCCATTGCGGCACACAATGCAGATCTGCCGCACGGTGACGCGCAGACGTGATTTTTTCGATGTTCAGTAACCCCAACCTACCAGGAGCGAGCTATGGAAAACACAAACAATCAAACCGCAATTGACGCACTCAATCGCATCATGGAGCTGGAGCTGGCCGGCGTGGTGAAGTACACGCACTACTCGCTGATGGTGTATGGCTACAACCGCATACCCATTGTGTCCTGGCTCAAAGGCAACGCAGAAGAGGGCCTGACCCACGCGCACAAGGCCGGTGAACTGGTCACGCTGCTGGGCGGCCACCCATCACTGAAGATCGGCGCGCTGCTGGAAACCGAGAAGCATGACATTGGCGACATCCTGCGCGAGAGCCTGGAACACGAAAAGGGCGCGCTGGCAGCCTATTACGATCTGTTGAAAATCGCCGAAGGCAACTCGGTTTTGCTGGAGGAATATGCCCGCGACATGATTGTTCAGGAGGAGCTGCACCTGGACGAGGTCAACAAGATGCTGCGCAAGCCTGGCGCGACGGAGCCGTTCAAGGAGTAGATCCCGGTCCGCGGCAGAATGTGTGTACGCAAGCACAGCGCGCAGTGCACACGCATCGTCAACACCGACATCAAGGTTTTCTGATCCAGATCAACCTCTGGCGCGGAGATGGCACCTCACGAAATCGCTTAGGATAAAACACTATATCTAGTGGTTAATATGACGCCTCACACTACCTATAGTGTTTTGAGGGAGTAAAGAATGAACGTGCATATGGCGCCAGTTTTCGCCTACATCATCAAACGGGGCGGCGCAATCATGCCTTTTGATGCCAGCAAAATTGCCCAGGCGCTGGAGCGCGCCGCCCAAGTCACAGGTGAATTTGACGCTGCCGAGGCCGAGCGGCTTACGCGGTACCTGGTACTCCCCAAAATCAAGGTCCAGGGCCATGTGACCCCGCACATCGAGCAAATCCAGGACGCAGTCGAGGCCGCCCTGTTCGATGCGGGCTACCCCAATACCCTGCGCGCCTACATCGTTTACCGCGAGCAGCACCAAAAGTTGCGCAACGACCGCCAGACCCTGGTGGACGTTGAATCCAGCATGAACGAGTACTTGCAGCAACTCGACTGGCGCGTCAACGCCAATGCCAACCAGGGTTATTCCCTGGGTGGCCTGATCCTCAACGTGTCCGGCAAGGTGATTGCCAATTACTGGCTCAACCACGTGTACCCGCCCGAGGTGGGTGCGGCGCACCGCAGCGCGGCCCTGCACATCCACGACCTGGACATGCTGGCGGGCTACTGCGCCGGATGGTCCCTGCGCACCCTGCTCAACGAAGGGCTCAACGGTGTGCCGGGCAAGGTAGAGAGCGGCCCGCCCAAGCACATGTCGAGCGCGGTCGGGCAGATCGTCAACTTTCTGGGCACGCTGCAAAACGAGTGGGCCGGGGCGCAGGCCTTCAGTTCGTTCGATACCTACATGGCTCCGTTCATCAAACGGGACCAGATGGACTACGCGGGGGTGCGCCAGTGCATGCAAGAGTTGATTTACAACCTGAACGTGCCTTCCCGCTGGGGCACGCAGACCCCCTTTACCAATCTGACCTTCGACTGGATTTGCCCGGAAGACTTGCGCGAACAGGTGCCGGTGATCGCCGGCCAGGAAATGGACTTCGCCTACGGGGACTGCCAGGCGGAGATGGACATGGTCAACCGCGCCTACATCGAAGTGATGATGGCCGGCGACGCCAAGGGCCGTGTCTTCACCTTCCCGATCCCGACCTACAACATGACGGAAGACTTCGACTGGTACGGCCCGAACGCCGAACTGCTGTTCGAGATGACCGCCAAGTACGGCCTGCCCTACTTCCAGAACTTCATCAATTCGGAACTCAAGCCGAACATGATCCGCTCCATGTGCTGCCGCCTGCAGCTTGATCTGCGCGAACTGCTCAAGCGCGGCAACGGCCTGTTCGGCTCGGCCGAGCAGACCGGCTCGCTGGGCGTGGTCACCATCAACTGCGCGCGCCTGGGCTACCTGCACATGGGTGACGAGGCCGCCATGTTGAAAGAGCTCGACACCCTGTTGGAGCTGGGCCGCGACAGCCTGGAGATCAAGCGCAAGGTGATCCAGCGCCACATGGACAATGGCCTGTTCCCCTACACCAAGCGCTACCTGGGCACGCTGCGCAACCACTTCTCCACGCTGGGCGTGAACGGCATCAATGAGATGATCCGCAACTTCACCCAGGACCGCGAGGACATCAGCACCGAATGGGGCCATGCCTTTGCCATCCGCCTGCTGGACCATGTGCGCGCCCGCATGCTCGAATTCCAGGACCAGACCGGCCACATGTACAACCTGGAAGCCACGCCGGCCGAGGGCACCACCTACCGCTTTGCCAAGGAAGATGCCAAGCAGCACCCCGACATCCTGCAAGCGGGCACCAAGGACATGCCCTACTACACCAACTCCAGCCAGTTGCCGGTGGGCTACACCGACGACCCGTTCGAGGCGCTGGAGATGCAGGACGACCTGCAACGCAAATACACCGGCGGCACCGTGCTGCACCTGTACATGACCGAGCCGCTCTCCAGTGCCGAGGCCTGCCGCCAGCTGGTCAAGCGTTCGCTGTCGCGGTTCCGCTTGCCCTATATCACTGTCACGCCCACTTTCTCGATCTGCCCCAAGCACGGCTACCTGGGCGGGCGCCATGACTTTTGCCCCAAGTGCGATGCCGAAGTCATCGTGCGCAAGCAGTTGGAAACCGTTTAACCAACCCAAGAAGGAATGACATGATTGCGATACAAGAGAACCCAACTCAGACCCCGCAGGCGGCACCCATTGTGCTGCGTGACGACGAGCGCCAGCGCTGCGAGGTGTGGACCCGCGTGATGGGATATCACCGTCCGATGGCGTCCTTCAACACGGGCAAGAAGGGCGAGTTTCATGAACGCACCTACTTCAGCGAGCAGCGTTGCAACTTAAAGTAGGCGGCGTTACGCCGTTTTCGGCAACCGACTACCCGGGCAATCTCGCAGCGGTGGTCTTTGTGCAGGGCTGCCCATGGCGCTGTGGCTACTGCCACAACCCGCATTTGCAGAGCCGCACTGAGGACAGCCCGGTAGCGTGGGAAGATGTCTTGGCACTGCTGCGCAGGCGCGTGGGACTGATAGACGCTGTCGTGTTCAGCGGAGGCGAGCCGACCATGGACCCTGCGTTGCACGACGCTATCCGGGAGGTTCGTGCGCTGGGCTACGGCATAGGCCTGCACACCGCAGGCATGTACCCCCGGCGCCTGGCCGAGGTGCTGCCATGGGTGGACTGGGTTGGCATGGATATCAAGGCCACGCAGCAGGGTTACGACGCAGTCACCCGTGTCGCCGACAGTGCGCGAGCCCCATGTACAAGTGCGGAGCTCTTGCTGGCCAGCGGCGTGACGCACGAGTTTCGAACAACGGTTCATCAAGACCTGCACTCCGAGTCAGAGATTTTGGCGCTGGCGCAAACCTTGAGCACGATGGGTGTTCGCAATTACGCTCTGCAAGCCTTTCGCAACGTGGGCTGTCAGAATGAGGCCCTGAAATGCGTACCGACGCCGACGTACCCCAGCGCCGATTTGATCGCCAATGTGGCGTCACTCTTTGAGCGCTTCGACATGAGACGGGAGTGAACAGACCTGTGCGCAATGATCTGAAGTCTGGAGTTGAGAGGCAAGGCCGAATCGGACCTGCCGCAGATGTTGGCTTGCACTGATCCAGATAGCGGTGGGGCCTCGCCTTTGCGACAGAGTTCTACTTTGTCGGATTATTTGTCCTTGGGGGGTACGGCGTAAAACTTGGACTGGTTTATGCCGCAATTCCTAGACTTGCCCGGTATTCGAGGGGACTGAGTGAGCCTAGGGATACCTTGATGCGCTTCTCGTTATACCAGTGGATGTAAGAGTCAACGATCTGGATGAATTCTTCGATTGTTGTTTCCTGCCAGTTCCGAGGATAGAACAACTCTGTTTTCAACCGCCCGAAGAATCCTTCGCAGGCCGCGTTATCCGGTGAACACCCTTTGCGCGACATCGATCGAATCAGCTTGGCTTTGTGCATCCGTGAGAGCCAGCCAGGCCATCGATAGTGGGCACCACGATCAGAGTGAATGACAGGCCGATTTTCGAACTCATCCGTGATAGCAACACGAGCATCCGCGTATTTGTCAGCTCTTCTTAACTCGGAGCAATGATAGAAGTAGGAGCTACGGGCCAGGTCAAGTTCGGCAAAGAGCTCCACAAGCGTATAGGTGTGCTTCAGGGCGTCAACCAGCAGTGTCTTCTCCCGGTTGCTCAGGAGCTGCGGGGCGACGCCCAGGCCTTTTTTTAACAGTTCATTGGCCTTCTTCAGTAGGTCATGTTCAAGCTGCAGACGTCGGATGTTGCGTTGAAGTAAATCGACTTGCCGCTGCAGGTCGGTCAGCTGCGTCTTATCTGGAACTGAATCTGAATCCTTAGGTGGTTTCATGGATGCGGAGCCTCACGACCTAGTAGTTGATTCTTCCAGTTGCACAGCGTCGGCCTGCACACTGCCAACTTCTGTGCAATTTCTTGTGCACCTTACCCGGATATCAAGATCGTCCTCAGCACTTCCTGGGTACGCTCGTGCGGCTGCGCCAATACTGCAAAGCGGCTACCAGCTGATCTGCGGCGGCGCGTGATTGGCGCGACTTTTCATAGTCAGATGTATGAGCAACTGTCTGTGGATATGCCACGTGGTATGCGGGTATGGTTGGATGTGGTGCGCAGAAACCCCAGCGACTGGCTAGCCTTGGACGATGACTTTCTGAACTGGCCCGCTTGGTGCACGGACAACTTCATCCAGACGCATGAGCATGAGGGCATCGGGGATCCAGTGGTATTGGCCAAGATTGAAGAGAAGTTGGCGACCTTGGGAGTCGCCGAGTGAGCCGTAGCAGAAAAAAGACGCCGATATTTGGCATTGCATCTGCCAAGTCCGAGAAGCAGGACAAGCAGATCTGGCACTCGCGGCTGCGCTCCCGCTTGAGAACAACCCTCACTGCCATTCCGCCGGGGCAACTGGATGGGTACATCGCACCCGTGAACAAAGATGTGAGCAGCGTTTGGTCCATGGCCAAGGATGGCAAACGCTATTTTCATCCTCGAAAGCAAATTGCCATGGCCGCTCGAATGGCGCAGAGGGGAAAAACGTCAATAGAACGCCAATCGCTGAAGATCCGGTTGCTCAGGAAGTTGACCGCAAAGTGAGGTTTTCACAATAGTGCACGGGCTATAGTTGGTCGGTCAGCGGCTTCTTTTCATGATACAAGGTTGAGGGAGGCACCTATGACTCTGGGTCTGGCATTTCCGGTGAATCGAATTTCGTGGGCCGTGGAGGCGACATGCTCAAGCACCGCGAACGGCCTTCGGTTTACCAGCTATAGCGAGCGTATAGTCAGTGGTGAACAAAGCAACCATTTTGGTTGCTTTGTTGGTGCGCGCAACAGTGTCAAGGAACCCGAAGAACAAAGGAGAGTTCAATGGAAACTACCCGGCACGATCTTAGCCATTTGTGCAGACAAATTGGGCCGGTGATTCCCGAGATATTGATACCTTCATTTCTGCTCATCGATTTCAATCCGGCGTATCACTGTGTCAGGCTCCATTCTGGAACATAGCGCAGGCAACGTTTTTGTCGGCTGCCATTACGGACGACTCCGACTGGTCGGAGGCCGTCGACGAACTTGCAGTAAGACTGAGCTGATTCAATTTTCGTCCCAAGCCCTGACGTGCAATGTTGGAGTGGGCTCACAGTGTAGAAACGAGCAGTAGTGCGTTTGCCTAGCAGACGAACAATCGAAACTGAAAGTATGTCAATTGGATGATTCGTTGAAAGCTACTCCCGATAGCAGTGCACCTGGACGACATAGTCTTATCGAAAGATGGAGAGTCGATGCGCACGGCACTTACCAAAGTTGGTTCCTGTGGGAAGAAAGACTGAAAAACTTCCGATCAATTCGACGCGGGTTACAAGTCGTTGTTCAGGAGATTCGAGAAAATCGATTCGGAACCGCCTATCGCGGGTCCTCCCTAGAGACGGTGGTGCACTCCATTGCTGAGCAACGCCAAATATTCAAAGGTGCGGACCACGCCTTCCTCTGGAAACCTAAACTCCGAATCCCAGACATTTACGAGAACCGCGACAACCAAATCGCATTCGGACGATTCTTGGACATCTGTCTTTGTTGCCAGGAGGAAGCTGAGTTGGTGCAGGCTGTTAGAGAGTTGGACGGCAAGAATATCAAGGGACTAGGGCCGGCATGCGCGAACCTGCTGTATTTCTTGCATCCCACAGTGATTCCCCCGTCCAACACTGCAATCATCAAGGGTTACAACCTCCTGACGGGAGCCAATGTCAAGCTCGGCCGCTGGCCGGAATACCTGGCCTTGCGCCAAGGCATGCTTTCATTGACGGCGCAGCATCGCGCGCTCCTTTCCAACGACCTGGGCGCAGTTGCAGGGCTGTTATTCGATATTGGTTCCGGGCGCTACGTCATTCCGCAAGCCAGCGATGGCGAGGCTGGATGGCAGGCCGCCCTGGCTCAGATCCATGCAGAGAGCGAGGCATCAAAAAAGGCACTCGCCGTCGCCCAGGAGAATGACCACACCCATACGGAGATTCAGGGCTGGCTTCGCGACTTGGGGAAGGCGCTTGGGTATGACATCTGGATAGCGAGCAACGACAAGAATCGCTTGTATCTTGGAGCCCGTCTTAGCGAAGGGTGCCTGGATAGCCTCCCAAACCCCATCCGCTCAAGTGAAGCAGTTGATACCGTTTCACTGATCGATGTCCTCTGGTTATCCAAGGAGTCCGGCAAGATTGTGGCCGCCTTTGAGGTCGAACACAGCACCAGCATTTACTCGGGCATCGTTCGCATGCTTGATCTGGCTTTGGGCGTTCCAGAGCATGCCGGCGCTGCCTTTTTCCTGGTAGCCCCAGACGTCCGCGAACAGGATGTGCGCGCCCAATTTGCGCGGCCGGCGTTTTCGCGCGTATCGGAGCTGGACGTCCGCTACCTGGGGTACAGCCAACTGAAGCAACACAAGGAAGCAATTGGTCGCTTTGGTATCGGATTAAAAGGAGTTGTCGCGATTTCAGCCAGCCTGTCACAATAGGTTGCAAGGCCAGCAAACAGGACTTACGCCCCATGGCTCGTACGTTGGTACTGGCAGTGTCGGCCCATGAAGAAGGGACGCGCTGATACCAAGCTGTTTGCAGCGCTCAACGTGCTCGATGACCAGGTCATTGGTCAATGCCAGCCACGGCACACCCATGTTGAGCGGCTGAAATTCCTCAAGCAGATCGAGCGTGAAACCCCCAAGGACAAAACACTATGTGGTGAACAAGCTGCACTGATCGCCGACAACTATGCCACCCACAAGCATCCAGCTGTACAGGACTGTTTGATCAATCACCTCTGATTCAACATGCACTTCACTTCTACGTCGGCCTCTTGGTTCAACATGGTAGACCGCTCCTTTCGCGACATCTTGCAAAAAGGTCATTCGCGCTAACAGCCGCTTTAGTTCTAAAAAGAATGCAACAAAAATTAGCGGAATCGCGCGGATAGTGTCAGGCGTCTCGAATTCCAGCCAGAAAATTTCAATAGATGCGCAAAACTTTCTTAGGAGACGACAACTGGAGGGAACTATTGGGTGATTCGGCCCGTGTGCACGCAATTTTTGGCCTACGTGCGCCTGGCTACTGTATCTGATTGGAAATCAACCAAAGCGAAAATTGATGCGCGTACCATCGGCGGTCACACAATGCCCTGCCGGTGAACCGCCGGCTCGCCATACGGCCGAGCATCGCAAGGTCGCGCCATTGTCAGCCCGCAAAACGGGTTGGGCTGAATACAGGAAGTGGTCCGTATCCATTCCGGAAAATATCTGGTCGTAGTGCTTTCCGAAGCCGTGGCGTCGCCGCAGTTCGGCGAGGTTCTGATTGCGCTCAATGGCGAAGCCTTGCGCTTCGAAACGCACACCCCGAAACTCCAAAACCATCGCCGCGCCTTCCGGCCCTTCGTGCCGGAAAGTTCCAACCGCGATATCCCGGTCGCTCTGGTCCTGAATCAAACTGTGGATATGCCCGGTGCAGCCACCCAAGGCGAACGGCATCAGACACACCAAAATCGTAATCCTTGCATCCATGATTTCCCCTCTCTTTTCCACATCCATCAGAACCAGGCCCAGAGCAGACGCGCCTGAATCAGCAAGCGATAGCGTGCGCGCAACGCATCAGCACGCGCTGCAACCGCCGCATTCGTTGCGTCCACCGACTGGCGTCGCACCAGTATCAGACTCTGCAAGTCGGCCTCACCCAGGCTGAAGGCCCGCTGGGTCAGGCGCGCGGTGTCCCGTGCTGCGGCTGCTGATTGCTCGGCGGACTGCCAGCCCGCGAAGCTGCTGGTCGCGTCGCTCACCAGGGTTGCGACTTGCACATCCAGGTCACGAATTTGCTTTTCCATGCCGGCACGGCTTACTTCGACTTGCTGCAGCGCCTCCTTGGCGCTTTGAGTTCGGTAGGTTCCGCCCAGTGGAATGCTCAGACTCAGCCCGACAATGCGCTCGGTGCCTGCCCCTTCAGATGCCGTGAAGACACCAATGGTGGGGTCCGGCATGCGATCCGCCCGCGATCGCGCTGCCGTCAGTTCGGCCTTTTTCAAGGCCAGTTGTGCCGCCTGCAGCACGTCACTGTTGTCCATGATCAACGCCCGCCATTGCGCTTCGTCGCGCTCCAGCAGCAGGGGATCCGACAGTGGGCTGGCTTCCAATGGGAGCTGGGGGAAGCGCACGCGCAGTGTGGCCTGGGCCTTGGCCTCGGTGGCCGCTGCCGTGTTGGCCTGGCGTTGCACTTCAGCCAGGTCACCCTTGGCCACATTCAGGTCCAGCAGGGACGCATCCCCGGCCTTGCGGCGCTTGTCCACCGCCTCAGCATTGGCTTGCGCAAACTTTACCTGCTCAGCCAGCAACGCATTGGCCTGCCGGGCCGTGAGCCAGTCCAGCCACAAGTCCAGCAACTGGCGTGCGGACTCGTTACGCGCTGCGCCGAGTTGTGCTTTCGCTAACTGCAAGCCTGCATCGCCCAGGTCACGGTCCAAGCCCGCCTTGCCGCCGATGCGTATGGTGCGTTCGAGTTGCAGATTCCATTCGTCCGAAGTACCACCACCATCGATGCGGCGCCGCTGGGCGGTCGCACCGGCCGTCCACTCGTAGGGGGATGCAGCCAACATCGCCGCAGAGTGGGTCGCAGCCTGCACGGCATGCCGCGCCTGGTTGACGCCCGGGTCTTGCTCGATAGCCGCACGCGCCTGCTCCATGCTGGGCAGATCAACGGGCGGGGTGGGGCCCGCGGCATACAGGGGTGCGGCCAGTACCAAGCCAGCCGCTGCAATCCATCGTTTCATTCAATTTCTCCTTCGGCCGCCAAAGGCAAGGCCCAATAACGCAAACCGGTGCCTGCGAGGGATGTGCGCAAAGCCTCTAGCAGCTTGGCCATTTCCTCTTCGGTTACCAGAATTTCGACGCGCACCGAACGGGCGCGGCCCATGACCTGCTCCAGACTGGCCATGTCGCCATGGGCCGTGCCGTGACTGAAGGTCGGTGTGCTGGTGAATATTTCATCACCTGCAATGACCAAGAGCGTGTCGAGCAGTTTTTCTTCGATCTCAGGAGGGCACACCAGTACCAAACAAAAGTTAGACATGTTTCACCTCCAGCGCCGCAGTAGGCGTTGTGACTTTTGGATGGGCAAAGCGCAAATAAAGAATTGGCAACAGGATCAGGGTTAGCGCCGTGGCGGTGATCAAACCGCCGATGACCACGATGGCCAATGGGCGTTGAATCTCGGAGCCTGGCCCGCTGGCAAACAGCAGCGGAATCAGGCCAAAGGCCGTGATGGCGGCCGTCATCATCACCGGGCGCAAGCGTCGACGCGCACCTTGGGTCACGCACTCCACTAGCGATAAGCCTTCGGCATGCAACTGGTTGAAGTAGCTGACCAGCACCACCCCATTGAGCACGGCAATGCCCAGCAAGGCGATGAAACCAACGGATGCGGGCACCGACAGGTATTCACCGGTGGCCCAGAGCGCGACGATACCGCCCACCATGGCGAACGGCACATTGGACAGCACTAGCAAGGCCTGGCGCACCGATCCAAAGGTCGAGAACAGAATGATGAAGATGAAGCCCAGCGACATAGGCACCACCAACGCAAGCCGTGCAGCGGCTCTCTGCTGGTTTTCGAACTGCCCGCCCCACGCGACCCGATAGCCGGTGGGAAGTTTGATGCTCTGTGTTACTTTCGCGCGCGCTTCATCCACAAAACCAACCAGATCGCGGCCGGTGACATTGGTCATCACCACGCTGTAGCGGCTGCCCAGCTCGCGCTCGATCTTCACCGGACCACTCTCGCGTTCGAGTTTGGCCAGTGATTCCAGTGGCACGCTGCGACCGTCCGCCGTCGCAATGCGCAAGGCTGCAAAGTCGGCCGGAGAAACGCGCACCGAGTCGGGGCCACGCAGCAGGATGGGTATGCGTCGACCTCCGTCGACTACTGTACCCGCACGCTGCCCTTCCACCTGCACGCGCAACGCATCCTGGACATCTTCAACCGACAAACCATAACGGCCTGCCGCCATGCGGTCGACCACCACGCGCAAATATTGCACTCCGTCGTTCTCAACGGTGTAAACATCCTGGCTACCTGGGACCTCTTTGATCAGCTTCAAGATTTGCTCGGCCAGTTCGTTGAGGGTTGCCAGATCGGGACCAAAGACCTTGATGGCCACATCGCCACGTACCCCTGCAATCATCTCGGAGATGCGGAACTCAATCGGCTGGGAGATGCTGTAAACCACACCGGGCATTTCGTTCAGCACCGCGCGGATCTTGTCCAACAGCGCCTCCTTGCTCTCAAGCTTCCAGCTCTCGCGGGGTTTGAGAACGAGAAAGCTGTCGGTCTGGTTCAGGCCCATGGGGTCCAGACCAATTTCGTCGGACCCGGCGCGGGCCACGACCCCGGCAATCTCTGGAATGTTTTTCATCAGTGCCTGCTGGATCTTCAGATCCAGCGCTGTCGTCTCCTCCAGGCTGACAGAGGGCAACTTCTCGGTGCTAATGATGATGTTGCCCTCATCCATAGTGGGCATGAAGGTCTTTCCCACCAGCATATAGACGCCCACCGCGACCACCAGCATGGCGCCCGCCACGGCGAACACGATCTTTTGGCGCTTCAATGCAAATGCCAATGCGGGTTCATACAGTCTCAGCATATGACGTGGCAACCACGGGTCTTCGTGGCTGACCTTCTTCAGCAGGTAGGACGCCAGCACGGGGATGACCGTCAGCGACAGCACCAACGAACTCGCCAACGCAAAAACGATGGTCATCGCCACCGGAACGAAGAACTTGCCCTCCATTCCTTGCAGTGTCAGCAACGGCAAGAACACCACGACGATGATCAGCATGCCCGCCGAAACCGGTGCCGCCACTTCGCGCACCGCGCGAAACACCACATGCAGACGCGGCAGCTTTTCTGAAGTCTTGTCATGGCCAAGGTGTTGCACCACGTTCTCCACCACTACCACGGCAGCGTCCACCAGCATGCCCAATGCGATGGCCAGGCCGCCCAGGCTCATCAGGTTGGCCGTCATGCCAGTTGTGCGCATCAATATAAAGGTGGCCAACGCGGACAGCGGCAACACCGTGGCAACCGTCACGGCGGCACGCAGATTCCCCAGGAAGGCCCCCAGCAACACCAGCACAAACACGGTGGCTTCCAGCAGGGCTTTGGAGACCGTGCTCACAGCCTTTTCGACCAGGTCAGCCCGGTTGTAAAAGACTTTGATCTCTATGCCTTTGGGCAGGGTGGGTTTCAGGTCTTCCAGCTTTTGCGCAACACTCTGGACCACCTTTTGGGCGTTGGCTCCGGCCAGGCCAAGGACCACCCCTTCGGCCGCTTCGCCTTTGCCATCCTTGGTCACCACGCCGTAGCGCGTGACGCTGCCTTCGCGGATTTGCGCCACGTCTCCCAGGCGAATGACCATGCCCTTGTCGCTTTTGACGACGATGGCGCGCAGGTCATCCTGGCTGCGAATATTGCCCTCAGTTCGGACCAACAGCACTTCATCGCCTTCTGTCAATCTTCCCGCCCCATCGTTGCGGTTGTTGGCCATGACAGCCGTTTTGACTTGTGCTGTCGAAATGCCTACCGCCGCCATCTTGACGGGGTCGGGCAATACCTCAAAGCTGCGCACCTTGCCGCCCAACGCGTTGACGTCAGCCACGCCCACGACGGACCGCAACGCCGGGCGTATCACCCAGTCCAGCAGGCTGCGGCGCTCTTCGAGGCTAAATCCCTCGCCCTCGACGGTGAACTGGAACATTTCACCCAAAGGGGTCGTAATGGGCGCCATGCCACCGCTGATGCCCTCGGGCAGGTCTCCACTGATCCCCGCCAGCCGTTCAGACACCTGCTGGCGCGCCCAGTAGATGTCGGTGCCGTCTTCAAAGTCAATCGTGACGTCGGCGATGCCGTACTTCGAGACAGATCGCAGCATGCGTTGCTTGGGAATGCCCAGCATCTCAACCTCAATCGGCAGCGCAATGCGGCTTTCGACTTCTGCGGGCGTCATGCCCGGCGCCTTCATGATGACTTTGACCTGGATGCTGGCCACGTCGGGGAAAGCATCGATGGGCAAATCCTTGAACGCCACCCAACCGGCACCCACTAGCAGGAGGCCAGCCAGTAGGACAAATAGCCTTTGGGTCAGCGCAAATTGAACAAGACGGGTCAGCATATTATTCAGCCCCGCCTTTGCCTAGCCAAGCCGCCTTCAGCGCGATGACCGATGTGATCGCAATTTCCTGGCCAGCACGAAGGGCGCCTTTGACGCGCAACGACTGACCGGCACTGTCCAGCACTGCGACTTCAGTCGCTAGGAAGCCCTTCTCGGTGCGGGCAAACACATAGGCCTTGTCACCCTGGCGCATCACCGCAGACACCGGCAAGGGCCAGCCTTCATCAGCATCGAGAAAGGGCACCCGGACTTGCACAAATTCATCCACCCGCAGCGATTGAACACCGCGATTGACGCGTGCGCGGAGCATGACCGTTTGACTGTCACTGACCGTTGCGCTGAATCCCACGGGCGTAGCGCTGACGTCACGGGTGGTGGCGGAAATCAGCGCGCCCTTGAGCGCGATGCGTGCCTGTTGGTCAACCGGAATTTGCACGTCAAGCCACAGTTTGCGGGTGTCGGCGATGTGTATCAGCGACTCGGCGGCTTGTGCGCGATGTCCCGGTTTGGCTTCGAGCTTCATCACCACGCCCGGCGTGCGTGCGTGCAATACGAGAGCGTCCTGTAATGCACCTCCGTCGGCAACGCGCCGGATCGATGGGGCGTCGAGTCCCGCCAGACGCAGTGCGGCTTCGGCCTGGCGCTGCCGCGCCATGTCCTCAGCGGCGGTTGACTCTGCTTCCTGTACCCGTCGCTCGGGGATGATGCCTTCAGCGAAGAGCGTGCGCTCTCGCAGGGCAGTCTTTTGGGAGAGACGCGCCTTGGAAGCCGCTTCGCTTAACTTGAGTTGCAGCTCACCAAACTCCGGGCTGACAAGACGTAACAGCGGTTGGCCGGCTTTGACACTCTCGTTTTCAGTGACGAGCAATTGATCGACCAAGCCAGCGACAGGGGCACTGAGTACATATTCCTGGCTGGGTGGCAAGACAACCCGTGCCGGGAAGGTCATGCCATCGATGGGGGCAGGCTTGTCTAGTCGCTGCAGTTGCACGCCAAGGGCCTGTATCTGGGCGGGGGTGACGACAAACTCGTCGGCGGCGTGGACCGCAAACGATATAAGGGCAAATAGACCGCAGGCACAATGCAGCAGCGTGCGCCGGGTAAAACGATGTGGCATGGAAACTCCGATGAAGGGGGGCTCGAAAAGGCGCTTGGATGGTCATCTGGCGATGACGCAAGAATTGCTCAGACCGGAATTGCGCGCGGTCTGCTGACGCCAGCGACGAAGCGCTGGCCAACCGAGGGGTGTGTCAGGAAAGCCTACCCCGCCGGTCAGGCGAGGTCAGCCCAATTGGGGCGTTCAGGCAGAGTGGGAGGACGCGAAGAGAAGATCAGCGAAAAGGCGCAGTCGGTATCCAAAGAAACGGCAAGCAGCGAGAACGAAACGGCCTCAAATATCGCAGTCGCACTGCTTGCATGACACATGCCACAGTCCGCATCGATGGCACCAGCGGCTTTGGGATTGCCGGTATCCGTGCGCTTGGCGTCCACCTTGTGCTGGTGTTCGTGGTGCCCGAAATGCTGCGCGGCCGCGCCAGTTTCATGCTGGCAATAGTTTGCCACTGCAGCCCAACTGAGCTGCATCGGCAAGAAAACCACGAGAAAAATGAGAAGCCAGCGACGCATTGCGGCCAGAGTGTAACAGCCAGTCCTCTTTAACCATGGTCGGCCTATGTGTTTCATGGCGTGTTGCGCTAGCTGGCGCAGACGAACAATATTGAAGATATTCGCGAAGTCGGCACTCTATCTTGAGCCACCACCGATTTTCTCAATGCATCCACATATTGGCACGGTCGGTTGAGGTCAACGCCCCAAAGACCGCCTTGATACTGTAGGTAGACGTAGGTCCCGAGGCCAGTATTCAGCGACGGCGCAGGTTGCCTGTCGAGTCCTTGGGCAGAGTCTGCATCACACGCCACTCAGGAGCAATTTGGCATCCGATGCCAGTGCTTCAGCCCCAGAAGCATACCGTGTGTACAGCCGCAGACGGCCACGCGGGTCATACACGAAGTTGGCCGCCGCGTGATCCATGGTGTACGAGGTCGGCGTCTTCCCAGGACTTTTTCGGAAGTAAATCTTGAATTCGGCTGCAAGCTGCTGAAGTTGATCTGGGCTTGGGCGCAGCGCCACGAATCCAGGATCAAAATTTGCCAGGTAGGTCTTCAACACTTGCGGGGTATCGCGGTCGGGGTCCACGGTGATCAGTATCGCGCGCAACCGCGCTCCGTCCGGCCCCATCAGCTTCTTGGCCTTTGCAATTTCAGTCAGCGTGGTCGGGCAGACGTCCGGGCATTGCGTAAAGCCGAAGAAGACGACGGTAACGTCACCCTTGAAGTCCCTGAGGCTGCGCACCAAGCCGTCCTGGTCAGGTAACAGGAAGTCGCGCGCGTACCCGGCACCGGTAATGTCGATCAACTTGAACGCGGTGGCGCCAGGTTTGGACTTCGGTTGCACGAGGATCGCCGCAGGAACCCCGAGCAGAACCGAAGCACCCAGTACGAGCGCAATGCGACGCCGCTGCACCTTCGCTTCGCTGCCGTCACTCGGGGACCGACGGTACTTAGGAGGGGAAAGTGCCTTCATGTGGTCTCCCGCCTATGTGCCTGCCACGAACCGACGAACGACGCCAGGACCAAGCTCGCCGCACCGACTGTGATTGCGATGTCCGCAAAATTAAATGCTGGCCAGTGCCACGCACCCAGGTGAAAATCCAGGTAATCAATGACCTGTCCCCGAACGACCCGGTCAAATGCATTCCCCAGCGCGCCGCCAAGGATCAAACTGAAGGCCAGTGATCCGCTGCGCGGACGGGGTTGGCGCAGCATCCAGATCAGCCAGACGGACGCCGCGATGGCAATAGCCAGAAAAAACCAGCGCTGCCACCCACCCGCGCCAGCGAGGAAGCTGAAGGCCGCGCCCGGGTTGAGCACATGGACCAGGTTGAGAAATGGTGTCACCGTATAGGACCAGCCCAGCGGCATGGCGGTGTCGATGCTACTTTTGGCCGCTTGGTCGGCAAAAAAGGTCGCGAATGCGAGCGAGTACCAGGGCATGGTGCGGTGAGTGTGCATGGTCATTGTTTGGAGATTGGTTCGGCTGGTGCATCCAGTTCCGGGTCGGGTTGCGGGCGCAAGGCATCCTCCACCTGTTGGTCGGTGAGCGTCGCGGCCGGCGGCGGCGTACTGGCGATTCCTGGAAAAGCCACCAGAATTCCAACCATCACCATCTGCAGCAGCAGGAAAGGGATGGCGCCGAGATAGATGTCGGATGTACGAACCTCAGATGGGGCCACGATGCGCAGGTTGTAAAGCGCTATGCCGAAGGGCGGGTGCATGAAGGAGGTCTGTAGGACCACCGCGACCATCACCGTGAACCAAACCATGTCGACGTCGAGCTTGCGCGCCACCGGTGTGATCAGCGGCACGACGATAAAGGCGATTTCAAAAAAGTCAAGGAAGAAGCCCAGTAGGAAGACGCCGATGCACACGAATACCAGGAACGGCAACTGCCCCTGCGGCAGGTGGCCAAAGAGCTGTTCGATCCAGATCGGCCCGTCGAAACCGCGAAACACCAGCGTGAAGAAGGAAGCGCCCAGCAGCATGAATATCACGCTGGAGCACAGGACACCGGTATTGGTGAGGGCCTCGGCCAGCCGCTGGCGGCTCAGGCGGTGTTTGGTCAACCCGATAAGCAGCGCCGCGCACACGCCGACCGCGCCGCCTTCGGTCGGCGTGGCGACACCGAAGAATATCGAGGCGAGGATGGAAAGGATAAGCAACAACGGTGCCCCGGCTGCTGCGGCGGCTTCCCGCCACGTGTTCAGCGAAGCGTTGGCCGCATCCGCCAAGGGCGGCGCTAAGCTTGGACGCCATTGAGTCACGGCGACGATGTACGTGAGGTAGAGCCCGACCAACATCGCACTTGGCAGGAGAGCGGCGTGGAAGATGTCCACCAGCGGCACCTCCACCTGTTCCGCTAGCACGATGAGCACGAGGCTGGGCGGCAGCATTTGCGCCAGCGTGCCGGCGGCCGCGATTGATCCGGTAGCGAGCTTGGGGTCGTAACCGGCCTTGAGCATCGTCGGCAGCGCGATCAAGCCCATGGCAATCACCGACGCCGAAACGAATCCGGTGATGGCCGACAGCATGGAGCCCACCACCAGAGTCGCCACCAGCAGGCCGCCCGGCCTCTTGCGAAACAGACGACCGAGGGCCATGAGGGTGTCGGCGGCGATGCCGGTGCGCTCCAGGATCAGGCCCATTAGCACGAACATGGGCACCGCCAGAAAGTTGTCGCTGTTGAGGATGCCTTGCACGCGCAGCGGCATGGCCAAGAGAAACGGCGCGGTGAATTGACCGCCCAGAACCCCCACGATGCCAAACGCTGCGGCGACCGCCGCCAACGAGAACGCGACGGGGAAACCGGCCAGCAGCACTAACACCAGCGTGCCGAACATGACAGGCGCGATGACTTCAGGACTCATGCAGTGCCACCTTGCTGCGTCGCCTGTGCTTTGCGCCGAGTGGGGATGACGCCCGCAAGGAAAGCGACGCAGCGCACGGCCTCGGCGATGCCCTGAGCGCCCAACGAGAGGAAACCCAGAGGAATCATTCCCTTCATGATCCACGCCGGAAAAGTGCTCAGACTCTCGCGGCTGGCGCGTGTCTCGCCGCTGGCAAAAGACCGCGCGAACTCCGGTGCGGTGACCCAGACCGTAACGACACACAGCGGCAGCAGTACCGCAATAATCCCTACTAGGTCCAGCCAGGCCATGCCCCGCGGCCCCAACCATCCAGAGAAGACGTCGACGCGCACATGCTCATCGCGCTGTAGCGTGAAGGCCGCCATCAGCAACACCACTGCCGCGAAGAAATGTGGCTGCACGTCATACATGGTCGAGGAGGCCACGCCCAGCAGCTTGCGGCTGAACGCATTGCCGGCGATCAGGACCGCATTGGCCAGCAGTCCCCATCGCCCCACGAACGCCATCTGGCGATTGATGGCGTCGATGCTGGCCGCAACGCGCGACCAGCGCCACCCTGCTGCCAAACGCGGCCGGGGCGACGCGCTAGTAAATTTCATTGGCCTTACTCTTTTTGGCCGCGTTACCTGGTTGATACCCGAAAGCGCGCGCCGCAGCAGTTAGCACTCTTGGTATCGGGAATGAGGGGGCAGCGCCTGCAGCCAGCAGGCAGAGGGCACCCACGAGCCAGCCGGCTATCACATCCGCCGGGAAATGTGCGCCCATCGCCACCCGTGCGTAACCGACCCACAGCAGCATGAGCAGCAGCGCCCCCCGAACGGGCCTGGAAGCCAGTGGCCACAACGTGCCAAGCACCAACGCGGCATAGACGGAGTGCCCACTGGGAAAGCCGTGCGATCGCTCGACAGATGCCAGAATGCGCACGCTATGACCCAAAGCCGTGCCCGGGCGGGCAAAATCCAAGCCCCACTTCAGTAGGCCCGTAAGAACCAAAGCCAGCAGACAAGCCCAACCAAAGCGATAAGCCTGAAGACGAATCTTGATCGAAGACAGGCCAGAACCCGTGACTTGCGCATGCCGCGCCCACAGGGTCAGGGCGACTACCAAGATCGGGGCGGCCCAATAGTTGCCCAACGCACTACCGATGTGAGCCAGTGGTTGAGCCGCTTCGGGAAGACCGGAGTTGAGCAACTCAAACAGCCGGGTGTTCCAGCCGTGCCAGTCGTAGAAGACTGTTTTCAGCTTCATAGGCACCATTCCTTGGGTCGCCTCACAGTTCTACGCCAAAGTGGCATGTATCGACTCAGTCAAAAAGTTCACTCAGGAAGCTTTTCTTGCGATAAGGTTTTCCATGATGTTCGGCACTGCGGCCCCAACTCTGATCTGTAGCTGTAGGGCCAGGCGCAGACGGCGTTGCGGACGCTGCCTGTGAGGCGGCGGAACGTTCGATGATTTTGTCAAGCTCGCCTCGATCCAGCCATATGCCCCGGCATTGCGGACAATAGTCGATCTCGATTCCCTGACGCTCGCTCATCACCAGTTGAACATCTTTACAAATTGGGCATTGCATATTTATTCCTTAAGAAATTTTGTCTTGACGCAGTAGACGCAGACCATTGAACACGACCAGCAGGCTGGCTCCCATATCGGCAAAGACCGCCATCCACATGGTTGCGTGGCCAGAAAAGGTCAGCGCCAGGAAAACCGCCTTGATGCCCAGCGCCAGCACGATGTTCTGCGTCAATATCTGCGCAGTCTTCGTCGACAAGCGGATGAAAGTGGGGATCTTGCGCAAGTCATCGTCCATCAAGGCAACGTCGGCCGTCTCGATGGCTGTGTCGCTGCCCGCCGCGCCCATTGCAAAACCGATATCCGCGCGCGCCAGGGCTGGCGAGTCATTGATACCGTCACCCACCATGCCCACTTGCCCCTGGCCGTCCACCAAACCTTCGATGGTTTTGAGCTTGTCTTCCGGCAACTGGTTCCCCCTGGCCTCAGCGATGCCCACCTGGGCGGCAATCGCCTGCGCGGTGTGCTGGTTGTCTCCCGTTAACATCAACGTGCGAACGCCGAGCGCGCGCAGGTCCGCGATGGCGTCCTTGCTGCTTTCCTTGACCGTGTCCGCGACGGCGAATATTCCCAGCACGGTCGCATCGTCCGCCAGCATGACGGCAGTTTTACCCTGTCGTTCCAGAGCCTCCAGTGTCGACTGCAGTCCTGGATTGCTAAGTCCGCGCTCCAGGATCAGGCGGTGGTTGCCTAGGTGCAGCAGTCGGCCCTCAATACGCCCTTTGACTCCGCGACCAGGTAGCGCGGTGAAATCCTGTACCTCGGCGAGGTTCACGGCATCCTTTTTGGCTTTCCTGACCATCGCCAGGGACACCGGGTGGTCGGAGCGGGCCGCCAGGCTGGCCGCCCAGCGCTGAACGTCAGGAATATTCCCATCGACGCTGACGAAATCAGTTTGCTCAGGCTTCCCGTGTGTGAGTGTGCCGGTCTTGTCCAAGGCTAGCACCTTGAGCTTGTGTCCGCCTTCAAGATAGACCCCGCCCTTAATCAGAATGCCTCGGCGTGCGGCGGCGGCCAATCCGCTGACAATGGTCACCGGAGTCGAGATCACCAAGGCACACGGACAGGCGATCACCAGGAGCACCAATGCCTTGTAAATCCAGTCGAACCAAGGCGCACCCATGGCCAAAGGCGGAACAATGGCGACCAGAATTGCCACTGCAAACACGGACGGTGTATACACGCGGGCAAACTGGTCGACAAACCGCTGGGTCGGCGCGCGGCTGCCTTGGGCAGACTCGACGGTATGGATGATGCGCGCCAGCGTTGAATCGTTCGCGGCAGCGGTGACTTTGAATTCAAACGAGCCGGTTTCGTTGATCGTGCCGGCAAAGACCTGGTCGCCTTCGGTTTTCTCCACTGGTAGGCTCTCCCCGGTGATGGGGGCCTGGTTGATGGTAGAGCGACCGGAGGTGATCAGTCCGTCCAAAGCAATGCGTTCACCGGGTTTGACACGAACCACCGCCTGCAGCGCGGCATCTTTGGCCGGCATTTCAAGCCATGAACCGTCGGCCTGACGGACAGTGGCGGTTGCAGGCGCGAGGTCCATGAGGCCGCGAATAGCGTTGCGGGCGCGGTCCAGCGATTTCGCTTCAATCACTTCAGCCAACGCAAACAGAAACATGACCATCGCCGCTTCCGGCCAGTGCCCGATCACCATGGCGCCTGTAACCGCGATGGCCATGAGCGCGTTCATGTTCAGGTTGAGATTTTTCAGCGCGATCCAACCCTTTTTGTAGGTGCTAAGACCTCCCGTGGCGATGGAGACAAGCGCCAGCGCGATGACCATCCAGTGATTGCCGCCATTGACATAAAACACGCCCTCGGCCAGCACTGCGGCCATGCCAGAAACAGCCATCGGCCACCAGTTGGTTTGCTGGGCAGACGCCTGTTCGTCACGAGGTTGATCCGTAGTCTTTACCTGGGTTTCAAACCCGAGTGACTCAATGGCTTCGACAGCCGATGCCAGCGCTTGCGGGGTGTGGCGCACGGTCAAGGTGCGCTGCACCAGATTGAACTGCAAGTCCGTGATGCCTCCCATGCCATGCAGCTTGCCGCGAATCAGCCCTTCCTCGGTCGGACAGTCCATCTTCGCGATCTGCAGCACGGATGTAGTCACGCCAGCTACGTCCTGGCGCTGCGTCTTCATGCCAATAGATGCCAATGCATATTCGATCGGTTCTTCGCTGGACAGGGTGTGGCGAACTGCCAGCGTCCGTTGCATCAGATTGAAATCGAGATTGATTAACCCACTAACCTTGCCGAGCCGATCACGGATCAAGGCCTCCTCGGTGGGGCAATCCATATTCTCGATCCGGTAGATCACAGTCGTACCTTCATCAGCCTGTGCATTGCTTGTCACCGGTGGGCGCGGTTCCGGGAGTGTCGACGCCTCCGACAACGGTTCGTTCGTTGCGCACACGCGTTGGGCATGCATGCCAATGCCTGCCAATGCGACTTCCAACTGTTCCAAAGTGAGCAAAGTGTGCGAGACAGTTAGAACGCGGTTCTTCAAGTCAAACTCCAGGCCACTCACCCCATTGAGTGCATCAAGACTTTGGCGGATCAGCGCTACCTCGTTCTTGCTGTCCATTTTGTGGATGTAGTAAGTGGCTATTTCGGGATTTGATGATTTGCTGCACCCGCAAGATGATGTTGTCGTTTGCCTCATGGGAACTCCTGTGGCCGGTCAAGGATTTAAATAGATGGCACATTAGACAATCTATAGTTACTATAGAGTCAAGAACTATTTTGGAATCTGCCATGAAAATTGGTGAATTGGCCCAGGTCGCCCAGACCACCGTCGAAACCGTGCGCTACTACGAGAAGGAGGGACTGTTACCCGAGACTGCACGCACCGCGGGCAACTTCCGGGTCTATGGCCCGGACCACCTGGAACGCTTGCGCTTCATCCGGAATTGCCGTGCACTGGACATGAGCCATGGGGAAATCCACACCTTGTTGGGCTTGGCAGATCGCCCCACAGAGGGTTGTGGTGCCATCAATGCCGTGTTCGATCAGCACATTGCTCATGTCGACGAGCGCATCCGGGAACTAACCTACCTGAAAGAGCAACTGACCGCACTGCGCCAACGGTGCCAGACCGAAAGAGCAGTGGATACCTGTGGCATTTTGCAGGGCCTGGCGGCCATGGACGCCGGCCCCAAGCCAGAACGCCATACCCACCTGGGTTGAATCACGACAAGGAGGCGACGATGCAAAGCAAAGAACATTGGGAAAAGGTCTACACCACCAAGTCGCCGGACAACGTGAGCTGGTTTCAACCGCATGCTGAAGTGTCCATGCGACTGATACGCGACACCGGACTGGGGCATGATGCCTCCATCATTGATGTAGGGGGTGGAGCATCCACGCTGGTGGATGATCTGCTGGACGACGGGTATCGTGCGATCACCGTCTTGGATTTGTCTGCTGCTGCCCTGGATGAGAGCAAACGTCGTCTGGGCGCCAAAGGTGAGAGTGTTCGCTGGATGGAAACTGACATCACGCGGGCGACGTTTGAGCCCTATAGCTTTGATATCTGGCACGACCGTGCCGTGTTTCACTTTCTGACCAATGATGAAGACCGCCGGGCTTATGTAAAGCAGGTGCTGCGTGCGCTCAAACCAGGTGGCCACGTCATCATGGCCACTTTCGGCACCAACGGCCCGGCCCAATGTAGTGGACTCCCGGTCGTGCGCTATGCGCCCGATGCGTTGCACTCGGAATTTGGCGAAGCTTTTACTTTGTTGGCACACGAAGAACAACGGCATCACACGCCATCTGGAACCGACCAGCAGTTCATCTACTGCATGTGCAGAAAGATGGCTGAATGAACGGTCTACACCGTGCCGCCTTGCACGCTCTGGGGGCGGCCGTTCTGTTTGGAGCCAGCACTCCGTTTGCCAAGCAGCTCATCGGCAATGGCTCAGGTGTTTCCTTCCCGTTCCTCCTAGCGGGGCTGTTGTACCTCGGAAGCGGCTTGGGGCTGACGTTGACACGCTTAGTGCGTGACCGTGGATGGAAATCCGTGAAAATGCCTGCACACGAGTGGCCGTGGTTGATGGGTGCCATTGCGTTTGGCGGTGTTCTGGGGCCTTTATTGCTGATGGTGGGGCTGTCGCACACCACTGCAGCCACAGCATCGCTGTTTCTGAACCTGGAGTCCGTGCTGACTGCCATACTGGCATGGATGGTGTTCAGAGAGAGCACCGACCGCCGCATCGTGCTGGGTATGGTCTTGATTGTGGTGGGTGGAGCGGTATTGGCCTGGCCCACGGGGGAGGCATCCGCATCGGGCTTGGGGCCGCTAGCATTGGCAGGAGCGTGTCTGGCTTGGGCCATTGACAACAATCTCACGCGCAAGGTGTCGGCATCTGATGCACTGTTTATTGCTGGCAGCAAAGGTCTTGTAGCCGGTTGTGTGAATACCGCACTGGCGTTTTCACTTGGAGCCGCTTGGCCCACGTTGCCGCTGCTGTCCACTGCTATGGTGATTGGCTTTCTGGGCTATGGTCTGAGTTTGGTGCTGTTCGTGCTGGCTCTGCGCGGACTAGGCACGGCACGCACGGGGGCATATTTCTCTACGGCACCGTTTGTGGGCGCCGCGATTTCTATAGCCGTATTTGCCGAGCCCACCAGTGCCAGTTTCTGGATAGCCGCTGCAGTGATGGCCATTGGTGTATGGCTCCATCTGACCGAACACCACGCCCATGAGCATGAACATACAGAGCTGCTGCACGGACACACGCATAGGCATGACGCCCATCACCAGCATAGTCATGACTTTGACTGGGACGGTAATGAGCCACACGCACATGTGCACCAACACGCACCACTGAAGCACCAACATGCTCACTTTCCGGATATTCATCATAGACATTCACACCAGTGACGCGAGTCCGAACCAGTTGGCCCCAACCACAACGCCGGAGGATTCATCTATGAAAAGCCAAGGAACCTAGTTCCATGGCCAATTGCTCAGTGTGTGTTCATCGTGATGGGCTACCGCCCGAAGACAAACCTTATCGAGAACGACGAAATATCGGCATTCCCTGAACACCAGAAAGTGACGCGCTGCCTAGGTTCTTGCACGCTCTGCAAGTCGGTCTGTGACAGACGTCACACCCCGTGTGACGCATCTCTGAGCATTTGATCCAGACACCATTGCGCGTAAAGCCCACCCAGGAGCCGTCCGAGCAAGCGCGTGAACCAGCCTGTTGGCAGGTCATAGTCAATCCAGACACGCAGTCGAACGGTCTCTGCTATCTGTGCCAGCTCCACCCCCATGCGATAGCGTCCGATGACAAGCAGTTTTGGCTCCGTGGTGGTCACCTATATCTTCCGAAAAGGAGGGGCGTAGTCCACAACTTTCTCTGTAACCGAGATTGGGATGCCCAGCACGCGACCATGCAACCGAATCTCCGATCCAAGTGCTTGTCCTCGAAGGTTGTCAGTTTCAATTTCCATTCTGGCGCCAGCCATCATTAGTGATGGCTTTTCCATATGGGCTGCCAGACGCTTGTGGTCATCAAGAAGGGCAAACACCTCACCAACCGTACCCCTGACCGTGGCGGTTGCCACCCGCGTGAATGAGAAATCCATTGCACTCATGAACGCAATCGCAAAGCGTTGGTGATGACCGATGCAGAGCTGAAACTCATTGCCAGGGCAGCGATCAAAGGGGAAAGCAGCCAGCCTGTGAATGGGTAGAGAACGCCGGCAGCAATAGGGACTCCCAGTGCGTTGTACAGGAAGGCAAACATGAGGTTCTGTTTCATGTTGGCAACCGTGGTAACCGACAAGGAACGCGCAATGGCAATGCCCCGCAAGTCACCCTTGACCAGCGTAACCTGCGCGCTGTTCATGGCAACGTCGGTTCCCGTTCCCATGGCTACTCCAACGTCGGCCTTGGCCAGGGCGGGTGCATCATTGATGCCATCTCCCGCCATGGCAACAACACGCCCTTCCTTCTGCAACCGCTCTACCAAAGCCAGTTTGTCCTGTGGCTTGACTTCTCCATAGACCTCGTCAATCCCCAACTCCTGCCCGACAGCCTTGGCGGTCGTCTGACCATCCCCCGTTGCCATCACGATACGGATGCCAGCAGCCTTGAGTGTTGCCAATGCTTCCGGCGTACTGGCTTTGACGGGGTCCGATACGGCGAGCAACCCCATCAGTTGGCCATCCACCGCCAGGTGCATGACGCTGGCGCCTTTGGCGCGCAGGCCTTCCGCCTGGACCTTCAGAGCAGTGACCGAGACGCCCATCTGTTCCATCAGTGTAGAGTTGCCCAATGCCAGCTTGCGACCAGAAACCTCACCTCGCACCCCAATGCCAGAACTGGACTCAAAGCTGTCGGGTTTGACCAAAACCATCCTCAAATCCCGTGCGGCCCGTACGATGGTCTCAGCCAGCGGGTGCTCGCTGCCTTGATCAAGGCTGGCCGCCATCAACAGCACCTCATCCGCCTTGTACCCGGGAGCCGGAATGGCGATATCAAAGGTTGGACGGCCCTCGGTAAGGGTACCTGTCTTGTCAATGATCAAAGTGTCGATCTTGCGCAGATTCTCAATGGCTGCCGCATCGCGAAACAACACCCCTTGCGTAGCGCCTCGACCGGTGGCGACCATGATGGACATTGGTGTGGCCAGGCCCAGCGCACAGGGGCAGGCGATGATCAGTACCGCCACCGCGTTGATCAAGCCGTAGACCCAACTGGGGTTCGGTCCAAAGAAGCCCCAACCCAAGAAGGTCAGCAGCGCGATTGCAACGACCGTCACGACAAAGTACCCGGCAACCACGTCAGCCATCCGCTGCATGGGGGCCTTGGAGCGCTGGGCCTGGGCAACCATTTGAACGATCTGCGCCAGTACGGTTGCCGACCCGACCTTTTCGGAGCGCATGACGAGCGCACCGCTGGAATTGATCGTTGCGCCAATGACTTTGTCACCGACTCGCTTACTCACCGGCAGTGGCTCTCCCGTCAACATCGACTCATCAATGGCACTACGGCCTTCCGTGACGACGCCGTCCACAGGAACCTTTTCTCCCGGGCGCACCCGCAAAAGGTCACCAACGTGGACTTGCGTCAACGCCACATCTTCTTCCACACCATCAGGTCTGATGCGTCGCGCTGTCTTTGGTGCGAGGCCCAGCAAGGACTTGATGGCGGCGGAGGTCTGCGAGCGAGCCTTGAGCTCCATCACCTGCCCCAGCAGCGTGAGTGAAATGATGACTGCTGCGGCCTCAAAATAGACCGCAACACGACCCATGGCCATGAAGGAAGCTGGAAACACCTGGGGTGCGATGGTTGCCACCACGCTGTAGACAAACGCTGCTCCAGTTCCGAGTCCGATGAGAGTCCACATATTGGGACTGCGGTGGATCACGGATTGCCATCCACGGGTGAAAAACGGCCACCCCGCCCAGAGCACAATGGGCGTCGCAAGTGCAAATTCGACCCAGCTTTGAATGCGCATATCCATCCATTGAAGACGATGACCAAACATGGCAAGCACAAAGACAATAGCGGTCAGGGGTAACGACCACCAGAATCGCCTCTGAAAATCACGAAGTTCCGAATTGTCATCGTCCTCCAGGGTAGGCAATACGGGTTCAAGCGTCATGCCACACTTCGGACAGGTACCAGGGTGGTCCTGGCGAATTTCCGGGTGCATCGGGCAGGTATAGACTGTTCCGTCAGACGCTGGGGGCACCGCAGGCACCGAAACATCGACGATATACTTTTTGGGGTTGTCGCTGAACTTGGTCTTGCAACGCAGACTGCAAAAATAGAACAGACGCCCGCTGTGCCCCACTTGGTAGCCGGACTGAGCGGTAACCGTCATCCCACATACGGGGTCTTTTAAAGTGGCGGTCTGGTCCGTCCGTCCGCCATTGCGAGAGAGGTGTTGACCGTGAAGCTCCTCGTGCGAGGCGTGTGATGAGTGGTTCATCTTGTTCTCTTCCCTAATGATTCAGCACAATGTCGGCGAAATTGGTACATAGCCAACGCCCAGGTCTGACCCCCACCCTTGAATCAGGAGCAACAACAGCCACCACTGGCACTGGACCCGCACCCCGATGCCTTTTCGGGTGATGCGATTTCTGGGCCATCCAACACTTTGGCAGGATAGCCGGCAGCTGCTAACGACTCAAGCAGGGGTGCACTTCCGGTCGGAAAGCTCCCTTGGACGCGAACCCGACCGGTGGACAGGTTCACCTCCACCTCGCCGACGCCGGCAACTGTTTGGAGTGCCTGGGTGACATGCTTGGTGCACGCGCCGCAGCTCATGCCTTCGACTTCAAGATCAACGGTGTTCATTGCAGTGTCCTTCTCTATCAAAATGCCAATGCGAGCAGTTTTGTTTGGGTGTGCTCCGCACCTCAGCCAAACCTTACCTTCAGCCCATACGGGGAATGAACCGGGGAGTGCGTTTGGCGTACTCCTGATAGTCATCACCAAATTGGGTGGCCATTTCCGACTCCTCCGTGGTTGCCAATCGCGCGTACATGACTAACAGCACGGGAAACATCACAAGCGTCAACAGCGTTGGCCATTGCAGCAAAAATCCCAGCAAGATGAGAATGAACGCCACATATTGTGGATGGCGTATCCGCGCATATGGCCCCGCTGTCGCCAACGTGTGCCGGCGCTGTGCGTGGTACAGAACATTCCATGCGTTGGAGAGTAAGAAGAAGCCCAAGCCCAGGAAGATGTAGCTACCGATATGCAACACCCCAAAGTGCGGATCGCCTTTCTCACCCAATAGCGTTGACCACAGATGCCCGGAATTGTGGGACAGGATATCAAGTCCCGGGTACTTGGTCTGCAACCAGCCAGACATCAGATAGATGGTCAACGGGAACCCATACATTTCAACAAAGAGGGCCACGATAAATGCAGAGAAGGCCCCAAAACTTCTCCAGTCCCGTGCAGTTGCAGGTTTGAAGAAACTGTAAGCGAACATGATGAAAATGGCCGAATTGAGGACGACCAGCGCCCACAGTCCATAGGCAGATTGATCATGGCTCATGATGCTTCTCCTGAACCGGACTGGTCCGGCTTCCTGGCCGCATCTTGGGAAGAAGATTCACCGTGGTGGTGTCCATGCCCGCCATGGCCGTGGTGCATAAAGACGTGCATCAACGGGCAAGCAAGCAATAGCAGTAGAGGTAATGCCCCGACAACGTGCGCCAGGTGTTCGGTCAACAAAAAGTAAGCGGCAATCGCTCCAATCACGATCAAGCCGATCGCATAACGGGAGCGCCAAAAGCTGGGAGGGCTTTCGTGTCCGATAGGGTTGTGTTCCATGATCAGAACTCCTTTCTTGTGACGCAGAATTTCTGGTGCAATCCGTAGTTGATCGATGCCAGATAATTTGTTTACTGGCCCGCTATTCAAGATGAGGTCGCTGAATTTGCCCTTTCCCGGTGGCGAACGATGGCTTGGGCTACGCTCAGTAGCGGCGACACCGTACCAATGCGTCACCCTTGATGCCATTGTGCTAGTCGAATATTTGCCCCAGCATGACGACCAGATTACAAATTGGTAATCACAGTGTCAGACTGCATATTCGTAGGAGATGTCTCAGGATATTTCAGACGGGACTGCCACGCACGGCCGTTAAAGCGTTGCCCATGACTCGACTTGAATCCCCTTTGACCAATTTCAAATTCAGCTTCAGATGACATGCGGCTGCAGAGGTTGGGTATCCCAATCGGGTTATTTTCTAGGACCGACGTTCGAGGTGGCACCAGCAAAGTGGCCCTTTTTCAGCGAAGCAATGATCACGATTCCTCGCATTTATCTACATGAGGTTTCTGAATTACTCGGCCCCAAAGCTGCCGGCAAAAGATGTGATTTCAAGAATTGGCCGTCGCTCTGGTTCACCGCAACCAAAGTGCTTCTTCTGAGAGGACTTATCGACGTTTCTCCGCCAGGCTTCCTATCCGATCCCTTGCAATGTGGCGATCAGGGGGCAGCGAATGTTGCCCCGTACCGCGCAACATTGATCCACCAAGTCGGCCAATGCGGCTTCAATACGCTGCAGGTCTGCCAGCTTGGCTCGCACATTCACCAACTTCCGCTGAGCCTCCGCCCGCGCTTCGTCGCAGTGTGAGCCGTCTTCCAGCTTGAGTAGCTGAGTGATCTCATCCAGACTAAAACCCAATCGTTGTGCCGACTTGATGAAACGAACTCTTTGCAGGTCCCCCGCTCCGTAGCGGCGCACGCTGCCTTGCGGTTTCCCGGGCTGACTCATCAGGCCTTTGCGTTGGTAAAAGCGGATCGTTTCGACATTGACCTGCGCTTGAGTGGCGAGTGTGCCTATGGTCAGATTTTCAAAAGAAGTATCCATGGTGCTTGACTCCGTACTTGAGTACAGAAGTATGCTTAACGCATGAGCACAACGCAAACACAAAGTATCAGCGACAAAACCGGTCTGCGCAGCCTGATGGCCGGGGGGCTTGCCACCCTGCTGGCGTCCACCTGTTGCCTGGGACCGCTGGTCTTGATCACTTTGGGGTTTTCGGGCGCGTGGATCAGCAAGCTCACCGTTCTGGAGCCCTATCAACCGATATTCATTGGCGTGGCGTTGGTCGCCTTGTTCTTTGCTGGCAAGCGCATATGGAGGCCTGTCGCCCAATGCGCGCCGGGCGAGTTGTGTGCATTGCCACGCGTACGGCGTGCCTACCAAATTCTCTTTGTGGGGGTCTGTGCGCTGTTGCTCATGGCACTGGTCGCGCCCCTGATAGCTCCCTGGTTTTACTGAAAGGACGTTCCCATGAAAACTCCAGTTTTATCGCAAGCCAAAAAACCACTCGTTTCTGTTGGCATTGCCATCATCCTCACGGGTGCTTCGCTGGCGGCCAGCGCCGCACCCAAGACGGCTACCTTGGCGATTCCCTCCATGGATTGCCCGGTCTGCCCGATCACCGTAAAAAAGGCCTTGTCGCAGTTGCCCGGTGTCAGTCAGACGGATGTGAATTTCGCAAAGCGGCAGGCGGTGGTCAAATTTGACGATGCCAAAACCAATGTGGGAGCCTTGACCGAATCCACCAGGAACGCGGGTTACCCGTCCACGGTGGTGGGGACTGCGAATTGAAGACCGTCACGCTGGAGTCCACGCTGACATGTCCTAAGTGTGGCTTTTCCAAGAGCGAGACGATGCCCACGGATGCCTGTCAATGGTTTTACGAATGCACGCACTGCCACGCCGTGCTCAAACCACTGTTGGGTGACTGCTGCGTGTATTGCTCCTATGGCACAAACCCTTGCCCGCCGATTCAGGAAAGCAGTAAGTACGGCGGGTGTTGCGGTTAGTCACTGACTATTGATACCTAGCTAGGGTTTCTACGCTAAAGCGAACTTTTAAGAAGCCTGCACGTGGGTATCAGTGGCCACACATCTGGTACAGGCCTCTTTGATTCACTTAGCAGACGACGGATTCCCAGGTTGAATGTCAGTCACAACAATCGCCCCGCCCGCTTTTTCCGCGACGAACTTCACCTTGTCACCAACTTTGACAGTATCCAGCAAGGCAACGTCCTTCACCTGAAACACCATGGTCATCCCAGGCATGTCCAGGTTCTTGATTTCGCCGTGCTTGATGGTGATCTTTTTGGCCTCTTTGTCGATCTTGCGGACCTCACCATCCGTCATGGTCGTGGCGGACGGAGCGACTTGTGCTGATGGCGGATTCATCTGAATTTGCGCATAGGACGACGGTGCGACGGTCGCGCTCAGCAATATAGCAAGGGTAATGGATAGAGTCTTCATATTCGGTTCTTCAAACAGCGTTGATGTTGGTGCGCGATTTGCACGGGATGCGAGATGATTTGCGTCCCTCACTTTTTGGCGCTGACGGCAACGATGCCCTTCATCCCTGCGTCATAGTGGCCCGGTTGCAGGCAGGCGAAATTGATCTTTCCGGCCTTGGTGAATTGCCAAACGATCTCACCGGTTTGCCCTGGCTGCACAGTGACCATGTTTTCATCCGCGTGCTCCATCTCGGGGAACTTCTTCATCATTTCGTAGTGTTCTTTGAGTTCCTTCTCGGTGCCAAGCACCATCTCGTGCTTGATCTTCCCGGAGTTTTTGACCACAAACTTTATTGTCTCGCCGCGTTTTACGGCAATGTCAGCAGGGGTAAAACGCATCGCATCGGTCATGTCAACGGAGATGGTCCGTGACACCTTGTCTGCCTTGCCCGGTTGGCCAATGGCATTGGAGTCCGCGTGATGACCACCAGCGTGGTTGCCGCTTGCCAACGCGGTGGACGCGATCAATGCGGTAGCGAGAGTGGCGATGAGGGTATTGATTTTCATGAGATTTCTTTCGTTGAGTTTTGATAGAGGGTCAATGGCCGGAATGGCCTGATGTACTTTGCGGCTTGCGAATCTGAACTTCGACCTCCTGCCTGGGCTTGACCAGGCGCGGCATGGATTGACCTCCCTCTGCCTGAAATCGCGCGGGCTCGGGCGTGGCGCCCGTCCACTCAAATGCGACTTCTCCGGGAGGATGTTTGTACCAGCCCGGGTCTTTGTAGTCGCCTGGCTTCTGGTCTTTGCGAACCTTGAGGACGGAGAACATTCCGCCCATTTCTACACCACCAAACGGGCCCTGGCCCGTCATCATGGGCACGGTGTTGTCGGGTAACGGCATCTCCATCTCGGCCATATCTGCCATCCCACGCTCGCCCATGACCATGTAGTCAGGAATCAGATTGGTGATCTTCTTGGCCACGCCTCGGTGGTCCACGCCAATCATGGTGGGAACATCGTGTCCCATCGCATTCATGGTGTGGTGGCTCTTGTGGCAGTGAAAGGCCCAGTCCCCAGCTTCATCGGCCAAGAACTCAATCTGACGCATCTGACCAACGGCAACATCGGTCGTTACTTCATGCCAACGCGTGCTCTTTGGAGTGGGCCCGCCATCCGTTCCTGTAACCAGGAACTCATGGCCGTGCAGGTGAATGGGATGGTTCGTCATGGTCAAGTTCCCGATTCGAATCCGCACTTTGTCGTTCAGGCGCACATTCAGGCTGTCGATTCCCGGAAAGATTCGACTGTTCCATGACCAAAGATTGAAGTCATTCATCGTCATGATTTTTGGTGTGTAGCTTCCAGGGTCAATGTCATAGGCATTGAGCAAGAAGCAGAAGTCGCGATGGACGTCATCAATCAGTGGATGTTTTACCTTTGGGTGGGTGACCCAGAAACCCATCATGCCCATCGCCATCTGCGTCATCTCATCCGCATGGGGGTGGTACATGAACGTGCCGGGGCGACGTGCGTCAAACTCGTAGACAAAGGTCTTGCCTGGCTGGATTGCGGGCTGCGTCAGACCTGACACACCGTCCATCCCATTGGGCAGCCGCTGACCATGCCAATGAACGCTGGTATGTTCTGGCAATTTGTTGGTGACGAAGATTCGCACGCGGTCGCCCTCGACGACTTCGATGGTCGGTCCCGGACTCTGGCCGTTGTAGCCCCACAAATGGGCTTTCATACCTGGTGCCATCTCGCGCACCACCGGCTCGGCGACCAAGTGGAATTCCTTGACCCCCTGGTTCATACGCCATGGCAGAGTCCAGCCATTCAGGGTCACAACCGGGTTGTAGGGGCGTCCGCTATTGGGCACCAGGGGCGGCATGGTGTCCGGCTTGGTCTGCAACACAGGCTCCGGTAGGGCGGCCATTGCCACCCTGCTGACGGCCGATGCGGCGATGGCACCGCCGGCGATACCTGCTGCCTTAAAGAACTGTCTTCTGGAGTTCACGTTAGATTCCTTTGAATATTGGGTCCGCAACGGGAGGCAATGCATCCTGTTAAGTTGATCCTGAAGATCGGAAAGTCAGTGCCCGGCATCGACACCTCCCCCAGTCACCATGGCTCCCACCGTCGCTCTGGTCGGTTTGCCCAGCATGGTGGCCTGCAATGCCGCATCGGCAAGCCAGAACTGCTGCTCCGCATCAATCGCGGCCAATACGCTGTGCCTCTGATCGCGCGCGTCAGCCAGCAACTCGAATACACCGATCAGCATGCCGTTGTAGCGAAGCACGTTTTCCTCGGAAATCGTCTTGCGCAGTGGAACAACCTCATCGCGGAAGTGCTTCGATACATCGAATGCAGTTCGGTAGGCAGAGTAGCTCTCACGCAGACTGGATCCTGCGGCTCTAACCGCAGCTTCTAGTCGATTTGCGGCCGCCAATGTTTGTGCATTCAGGTTGTCGCGCTGATTGCCACCCCAATCAAACACAGGAAGGCGAACGCTCACCTCATACCCTTGCTTTGAGGTTTCGGTGCCGGCGGCATTGTCAAAGACAGTCCCACGACGAATGCCCAGCTCGATGTCAGTCAGACTGGTTATAGCGGTCAGTCCCTGTAGGCGCGCAGCACCCTCAAACTCTGACTTGGCCAGTTGAATATCCAGCCTGCTTTGGCTGGCCCATTGACCAACCTCTTCCGGTGGCCGCGGGGTTTTTGGCAAATCCGGTAGACGTTCAGGTAGCACCAATGCTTCGACCTGGCTGTCGGTCAACCCAAGCAGACGCGCCAATTCCTCTCGTGTCGAAACGCTCGCGTGTTGCGCTGCCGCCAACTGCGTGACCGCGTCGGCGTAAAACGCCTGTTGGCGGGCACGTTGCAACTTGCTGAAGTTGCCCGCTGCGTACAAGCGGCGAGCCAGTTCGCTGCTGGCTTGCGCGGCATCGTTAACCTGGCTGGCGTAGCCAAGGCTTTGCTGGGCTGCGACGGCTCTTACCCAGGCCTGGCGCACCTGGGTAACCTGGTCGACGACGGCAGTGGTCAGCCGTACCTGCTGCTGTGCGATCTGACGTTCAGCAATCCTGGCGCGCTGAGGCAGAGTCAAGATATCGAGCAAGCCAAAGGAAAGCTGCCTTCCCAATTCCAACTCATCGGCAAACCGAACACTCTCGAATGAAAAGATCGGGTTGGAGATGCGTCCAGCTTGAGCTGCCTTGGAGCCATCCGCCCAACTCTGCGCCAAGAGCGCCTGTAGTGCTGGACTGTTTACCAGTGCCAGCCGCACCGCTTCACTCTGGCCCAAGGGCTTGGCCAGAATCTCCGAGGCGACCCTATCCCGGTCTGCACGCTGCTCTTTGGTCTGAACCAGTGCCAGATTGCCGTCCGTGAATCCGGCTGCGTCGCGGTTGGTCGTGGCCAAGGTTTTCTCAAAATCGATGCTGGCACAGCCTGAAAGAACGATCAGAGCGGCCGCAACCACCAGTGTCTTCTTGCCAAAACGTCTTGGCATGCGATTCGCAGAAATGGCACGCACTTTTATCATGGTTTGACCCCCTGCTGGCTCTTCACACTGGAAGTGACGGGCTTAGCGTCACTCTTGTCTGGTGCATCGGGTAGCCGCGCTTCCTTGGCGTAGGCCTGCCAGCCACCCGCGCGTTCTACTGTGTCATTGGTTTGCCGCCATGGGGTCACAGACTGCTCTGTGAATCCCTGGTATTGGGACCATGCAGAGCGGTAGGTCAGTTTTAGGGTGGGGACGCCGGGGTTCCCCTGGGCAAGGGCAACTGTGGCGCCCAGCGCGATTCCCAAAAATATCGTCGATTTCGCCAATCTGGGCCAACTTGAAATATGTAAATCCATAAAGTCCTCGCAAGAAATGAAACCCCAATGCGCAACGCAAGCCAGAGGCCGTTGGCTCTGCAGCAAGGGGGAAATTCGATACATTCGCGCGCTCGATGCGCGCAAATCACGTCAGGCGAAGTTCGCCCGCGGAGGAGGGTCCAGGCGCTTTGGGATGTAGTTGACAAAGGATCCCAGTGCGTAGGGAATCGGTTGTGAAACCGTCGCGGGAAGCTGAACAGCAGATGAAGTGCCCACCAGGACGGTATAGGCGCTGCATTTGTCATCACCACTGGCATGGTCTACCGTCCATTCACCGATTTGAGAGACTGGTGTAGTCACGGCCTGTTCGTTACCAGAAGCGGCCACACCCATCCATTCGTCCTGTGCCGGCTCCGCTGTCACCACCATAGTTGGGTGATGCTCAGAAACAGGCTGTACGCTACTCTGCGCCAACACTCCATGGTGACCCGCGCCGCAAAACAGAACGGCGGTCGCGGCCTGTCCCTGCATGGGGATAGCAAGCAGAAGCAACCAAGTCAGGAGTGTCCCAATGAACTTTCGCATGTTTCCAATCGTACTCAAAATCGCAAGTCAGCGTAACGTCCAGTGTCAATATCGAGGTGTTTCAAGACAACGTCCTACCCTCGGTCTTCTATCGCGCCGAAGCCAGCAAGCCAATGGTCTGAAGTGTGCGTTTCTTTACCCGACAAACAAGTGACCGTCAGATTACATTTTTGTTATTTACGTGTACAGCCATTGAACTTAGCAAGCTCACAACTCGCCAAGACCAAGGGTGATTCCGGAAGGGTTGAAACCACTCACACTTGCATGTTCATCACATCCGTATAGGCCTGCACGACCCGATTGCGCACCTGCAGGGTAGCTTGGAAGGAAATATTCGACTTGACGCCGGCGAGCATGGATTCCTCAAGGCTTGCCGTGGATTTCTCCAACTGAAAGTCCTTGGTAAGGCGACCGGACTCTTTTTGCAGATCGCTGGTGGATTGCAACGCCTGCAGCATGGCATCTTTGAATCCCGTGCCAGTCGTTTCGACAGATTTCCCTGGCGCTGGGCCAACCCCGGTGAGTGGGCGGATGGTGTCGATGGACGGTGTTGACGGGGTCATTGCATATTCCTTTCGGACGGGTAACAGCAACCCCTCAAGTTCCTTCGTGATCGTTTGGACCAAATCACTTGAAAGGTAGCGGCCAGTATGCCGCTTTGCTCCCAACAAATGGCTAACAGCAAAATTACCTTTTGGTCATCGCAGTGCAATGTGCGAGGACTTCATGGGCGGCCCCAGGCAACACCAAAGGTTGTACGCATCCCGTCTTAGTACGCACGCCCACCGAAGAAATACCTCCCCACCTGCTGGTGCAGACGGCTTCGCAGGGCAGCTTCTCCTAGGCCGGCAAGCTCACCGTGAAGTTCAGGCACGATTTGACCGAAGACATCCAGCAAATCCGGATCGAAATGACTTCCACGCCCTTCGGCGAGAATTCGAACGGCTGACTCCAGCGAGAACGCCTCCTTATAGGGCCGGCGCGACGTCAGCGCATCGAAGACATCCACGATGGCAAACAGACGGGCGGCCAACGGTATCGACGCTCCCTGGAGACCATGTTGGTAACCGCTTCCGTCAAAGCGTTCATGGTGGTATTCGATCACTTCTCGGGCGCCACTGAGCCAACTTGACTTGGCAACAATGTCCACTCCCAATTGGACGTGGGTCTTCATCACAGAAAACTCTTCCTCCGTCAGCTTCCCCGGCTTTAGCAAGATCGAATCACTGATGCCAATTTTTCCCACGTCGTGCAGGAAGGCACCAGCTATCACGAAGCGAATCGTGTTGTCATCAAGGCCAAGGGCCTCTGCGAAGCGGATGCTGTAGAGGCAGACGCGGTAGTTGTGCAGATCCGTATCGGAGTCACGTTTGGCGATCGCGCTTCCCAAGACCTCCATCAGCTCGACGTTGCTTCGCATCAATTCGGCAGATAGTTGCAGAACCCCCTTGTTCAGGCTCATGATGACGGGGTAAAGGACAAAGGTTGTCGCCAGGACTGCCAAAAGCGCTGCCGAGATGTTATAGACAAAATCCCTTCGCACGTGTTCACGGGTTGCCGGATCTACCCGGTAGGCCCCATTGAAATTCCCGACGAGACGCCCGGACTGGTCCAACAACGGTATCTTGACCAGCACAACCAGTTCGCCGCCTCTCCACAGGACGCGATGGTTACCGGTGATGAACATGGCGGGAGCGGATCTCCACTCTGGCAAATGCTCCAAGAAGAATTCGGGCTGGTCAGCGGTGGCGGCAGTGGCGATCACACTTCCTGCGCCATCGACGACCCGTGCCTGCACGTAGCCCTGCCTGACCAAGGGTTCCAGCGCCGCATTGAGTGAGGCGACATGGGGCGCTCCAGACTGGGCAACATGCTGGCGCAACGAATCGACCACCGACGCTGCCAGACCAAAGGCAATCTCATCCGTCCTGCGGAATTCGAGGTAGGCCATGACGCCCCCTGCGAGCAGGGACAGCAACACCCAGGCAACAGCAAGCCTCTTGGCAACCCGCCCCCGGATACCCCGGAATGCCTTTACCCTGCTCCTGTCTGGGTGATCAGCCATGGCTACTCGCGCAACCGGCTATTCCATGCCACGCTTCAGACGCCACTGCTTGACCAGCGCATAGATCGCCGGAATCACAGCCAGCGTGAGAACCGTCGAGGAAATCATGCCACCGACCATGGGTGCCGCAATGCGGCTCATGACTTCAGCGCCGGTTCCCGTTCCCCACATGATGGGCAGCAGACCGGCCATGATGGCAACGACCGTCATCATCTTGGGACGCACACGCTCAACCGCCCCTTCCATGATGGCTTCGTACAGATCGGCCAGGCTTGGCACTTGTCCTTCGGCACGCCGCTTGGTCTTGAACTCCTCCCAGGCATGGTCGAGGTAGATAAGCATGATCACGCCGGTTTCAGCGGCAACCCCGGCCAGGGCAATGAAACCCACGGCCACGGCAACCGACATGTTGTACCCCAGCAACCACATCAGCCAGATGCCACCAACCAATGCAAAGGGCACTGAGAGCATGACAATCATGGTTTCCGTCAGTCGCCTGAAGTTCAGGTAGAGCAGCAGGAAGATGATGAGCAGCGTGACCGGCACAACAACCTTCATTTTTTCGATCGCACGCTCCATGGATTCGAACTGACCGCTCCAGGTGGCGTAATAGCCTGGCGGGAATTTGACCTGCTTGGCAACGGCTTGCTTGGCATCGGCCACATAGCCGCCGATGTCCCGGTCCCGGATGTCAACGAAGATGTAGGCCGACAACAAGGCGTTCTCGGTGCGAATTCCAGGTGTGCCCTTGGCGACCTCCACGCGAGCCACTTGCCCCAACGGAATCATGGCCCCGTCCATGGTCTGGACGAGCACTTCGCGGGCAATCTGTTGCGGGTCTGCACGCAATTCCCGTGGATAGCGCACCGTGACGCCGAAGCGTTCGCGGCCCTCCACCGTGGTTGTCACCATCTCGCCTCCAAGTGCGGTGCCGATCACATCCTGCAGGTCACCGACGGCCAGACCATACCGCGCCAGTTGGGTGCGATCGGGTTCGATGTTCAGGTAGTAGCCACCCGTAATGCGCTCTGCGAAGGCCGAGGTAGTGCCCGGAACGGTTTTGACAACTGTCTCAATCTCACGGGCAAGCCGCTCCATCTCGTTGAGGTCTTTGCCGAAAACTTTAATACCGATGGGTGTTCGGATACCCGTAGATAGCATGTCGATACGCGCCTTGATGGGCATGGTCCAGGCATTGGCGACACCGGGGAACTGCAATGCCTTGTCCATTTCCGCTATAAGCTTGTCGGTGGTCATACCGGCGCGCCATGTCGACTCAGGATTGAGATTGATCACGGTCTCAAACATCTCGGTCGGTGCGGGGTCCGTTGCCGTGTTGGCGCGTCCCGCCTTGCCATAGACCGAAGCGACTTCCGGGAAGCTCTTAATGATCTTGTTCTGGGTCTGCATCAGCTCGGCCGCCTTGGTGATGGACATACCTGGCAAGGAGGCCGGCATAAACAGCAGCGTACCCTCATTCAGGGTTGGCATGAACTCCGATCCCAGCTTGCTGGCGGGGTAGAGAGAAGCTGCCAAGGCGAGCAACGCGATCAGGATGGTCGTCTTCTTCCACCGTAGTACCCCCGCAATAATGGGTCGATAGCTCCAGATCAGAAAACGGTTCACTGGGTTCCTGGACTCCGGCATGATCTTGCCGCGGATGAACAGAATCATGAGCACCGGCACCAGCGTCACCGACAGGAAGGCAGCACCCGCCATGGAGAACGTCTTGGTGTAGGCAAGGGGCGAGAAGAGCCTGCCCTCCTGAGACTCAAGCGTGAACACTGGGAGGAAGGAAACGGTGATGATCAGCAACGAGAAGAACAGTGCGGGGCCAACTTCCTTGCAGGCGGCAATCATGGCCTCGACGCGGTCGTTGTGACTGTGGTCGTGTGGCAGCCTTTCAATGTGCTTATGCGCATTCTCGATCATCACAATCGCCGCATCGATCATGGCGCCAATCGCAATGGCAATACCACCGAGACTCATCAGATTGGAGTTCATGCCCAGCAAGCGCATGGCTGAGAATGCAATGAGCACGCCCACTGGCAACATCAGGATGGCCACCAGCGCAGAGCGCACATGCAGCAGGAAGACAATGCAGACCGCCGCCACGATCAGACTTTCTTCCAGCAGGGTCCGCTTGAGCGTGTCAATCGCACGGTGAATCAACTCTGACCGGTCATAGACGGTTACGATTTTGACACCTTCCGGCAGACCTGCCGAAATCTCGGTGATCTTTTCTTTCAGGTTGTGGATGACTTCCAAGGCATTCTGGCCATAGCGTGCCATGGCAATGCCGGACACCACCTCCCCCTCACCATTGAGCTCCGTGAGACCACGCCGTTCGTCTGGTGCCAGCTCGACACGGGCAATATCTCGGATCAGAACTGGGGTCCCCTTGTCCGACTTGACCACCAGGTTTTCAATGTCAGCCGTTCCGCGCAGATAACCTTTGCCGCGCACCATGTACTCGGTTTCAGCCATTTCAATGACCCGCCCACCAACGTCACGGTTGGAATCGCGGATGATCTGGGAAACCTTCGCCAAAGGGATGCCGTACGCGCGCAGCTTCACCGGGTCCACCGTCACCTGGTAGGTCTGCACAAACCCGCCGATGGACGCGACCTCCGCGACACCGTGGGCTTTGGTCAACTGGTAGCGCAGGTACCAGTCCTGCAGCGTTCGCAACTCGGCCAGGGTCTTGTTCTTGGCGATCAACGCATACTGGTAGACCCAGCCCACGCCGGTGGCATCCGGGCCGATCTGGGGCGTGACCCCCTTGGGCATGCGCCCCGATGCAAAGTTGAGGTACTCCAGCACGCGGGAGCGCGCCCAGTAGATGTCTGTCCCGTCCTCAAAAATGATGTAGACAAATGACGCACCAAAGAACGAGAAACCACGTACGACCTTGGATTTCGGAACCGACAACATTGCCGACGTCAGCGGGTAGGTAACCTGGTCTTCTACCACTTGGGGGGCTTGCCCCGGATACTCGGTGTAAACAATGACCTGCACGTCCGAGAGATCAGGCAAGGCATCAAGGGGGGTGTGTATGACGGCAAAGACACCACCGATGGTGATGAAAAGCGTCGCAAGCAGGACGAGGAAGCGATTGCGTCCCGACCAATCAATGATTTTGGCGAGCATGTCGATTACCCTTGGTGACCTGCGTGGGCATTGGTTGCGGCGGGCTTGGTATCAGCCATCGGCGTGATGGCGGTGATGACCCATTCTCCTGGCTTGCGCTCGACGAATTCGAAATTAACCGCTACGCCCGACTGTAGGCCAGAGAGTAGCGCAGCATTGGCCACCCGAAACTCCATTTGCATGGCAGGCCATTTGAGACTAGGTATTGCACCGTGGTCCATAGTGACCGTCAAGGCTTTTGCGTCGAACTCGACGACCTTGCCCTGTGCCTTGTATCCGGCACCGGCTGCTGCGCCCGCAGGTTGCGCGTCGGGTGTCGCTTTGCCGTCCGGTTTCGCAGCACTACCATGGGCACTGTGTCCGAAGCCGCCCACAGCCGCTTTCAGGTTGCTCTCCGCGTCGATCAGGAAGTTGGCCGCTACGACTACCGATTCACCGTCCTTTACCCCCTCCAGCACTTCGACATAGTTTTCACTGCGCTGCCCCAACTTGACCTCGCGTGGCTCAAAGCGGCCTTCCTTGACCTGGATGAGTACGATCCGGCGAGTTCCGCTGTCAATCACGGCAGAGTTCGGAACGGTCACCGTCTGGCCTTTTGCCGCCACGGGCAACTCCACTTGGGCAAACATGGACGGTTTCAGCAGTAGGCCGGGGTTCGCCAACTCAACGCGCACTGGCACCGTTCTAGTCTCAGATTTGAGTGTGGGATAGACGTAGGTCACCGTGCCCGAAAACTCCGTCTCCGGATAGGCATTGATCTTGATTTTGGCTTTCATACCGGTCTTGACCAGGCCGATATCTTGCTCAAAGACGTCAGCAATGACCCAGACAGACGACAGGTCAGATACTTGGAACAGCGCGTCACCGGGCATGAAACGCATGCCCTGGACCGCCTTTTTCTCGGTCACGATGCCCGATACGGGTGAACGCAATGTGAGGGTCCGCTTCGACTCGCCACCCTTGACCAATGCTTTAACCTGCTCCTCCGAGATATCCCAGTTGCGCAGTCGCTGCAGACTGGACTCGGCCAATTGCTTCATTCCTGACTGAGTCACACTGTCGGCGCCCTTGAGTGAATCTACGCCTTGAACTGCAATAGCGTATTCGCGCTGCGCCGATACCAGCTCTGGGCTGTAAACCTCAAACAAAGGTTGTCCCTTGCTCACGGGCTGCCCGGTCACGTTGACATGTAACCGCTCAACATAGCCCTCAAACTTGGGAGAAATCGAAAACACACGTCGCTCATCCGGCTCAATCCGTCCCGCTGCGCGGACAAAGCGGTCCAGTGCGCGCAATTGGGCGGCTTCAACACGCACACCTAGTTTCTGCACTTTTTCCGTGCTGATCTTGATTTGATTGGCAGACGTTGGCTCGTCATCCTGCTCGCCAGCAAAGACGGCAACGTAGTCCATGCCCATGGGATCCTTTTTGGGCGTTGGCGACGTATCGGGCAAGCCCATGGGGTTGCGGTAGTAGAGGAGTTTCTTTTCCGCCTTCACCACTGCCGCGCTGGTTGTGGCCGATTCGGCATGCGGCTGTGCGGCGGATCCGGAGCTACCGAAGCGGTACCCAACTCCGCCAGCCACCAGGATGGCCACGGAAATGCCGATGAATGTGATGGTGCCGTTCTTCATAGTTCTTCTCCCAAGAGTTTTTCAATTTCTGCCAGGCGCAATTGCGCTTCAACCTGGGCCTTAATCTGGATTTGCTTTGCCTGGCGGATTTGCTTCTGGGCGTCCAAGAGGGTCGCAAAGTCCACTTTTCCGGTTTCGTAGCTGGCCATGGCTGATTTCGATGACAGTTCCGCCAGAGGCAACAGACTTGCAGAGGTTGTCACCTCGGTCTGACGGGCCGCATCCAATGCGGACAGGTTTTCGGCGAGCTCGCTCAATACCTGATTGGCAACGACTTGCTTGCGTGTTTCCGCAGCCGACAGCATGGCTTCGGCTTCACGCTCCTGAGACCGGCGTGAAGACTGTTGCAGGGGGATATTGAGTTCAACCATCAAAGACCACTCCTTGATGGCGTTGCCGTACTGGACTGGCGTGATTCCCACCGTCAAGTCGGGGTAGCGGTTCTTGTAGACCAGTTCGCGCGCACTTTGCGCGGCCTTGAGCTGCGAGTTCTGCGCAAAGATCAGCGGGTTATGTTCACGGACACGGGACTCCAGCAAGGAAAACTCCATCTGCGAAGCGGCGGGAAGTGGCCGCAAAGACTGAGGGAACTCCACGGGAGCATTCGCCGGCCTGGCGATCAACGTGTTTAATCGCGCCTGTGCCATGCGTTGCTCGTTCTTCAGAGCAATCAGTTCATTGCGCATATTGCTCTGTTCGACCTGCGCCCGAACGACATCCTGCTGTGGCACCAGTCCACTCGCATAGCGCGCCTGCGCAACCTGCTCCAGGCGCTTCATCAAATCCAGTATTTCCTGTGTCAGACGTTCGCTTTGGTGAAGGTAGTAGAACTGGGCAAAGTTGGTCTTGATGCGCGAGGCCAACTCCGACCAGGTACCCTGGGCGCGACCTTTGGCCGCATCGGCCTCCAGGGCGGCAATATCGCGTTTGAGATCACGCTTGCCCATCCAGGGAATGTCCTGCATGAAGGTGTACCGTGTGCTGCCGACGTTGCCGGGCAGGATGGTTGGGTCCTGCTCCCCCATTTTGGTGATGTCCATCAGCTCCACCCGGAACTTGGGATCGGGCAATGCCCCCGCTGGGGCGATGCGTTCGCTCGCGGCCTGTGCCTCTTGGCGCATGCTGGAAAATTCAGGATTCTGTTCCTTGGCAACCGCGAGAAAGCTCTCAACCGATGCGCCAGGGATCGGCTCGCCGGCCATAGCGCCGGTCCAGAACCCCATGGCGACCACCGAGGCAATGGCGGTTCTTCTCAATGCGTGTTTCATTGGTTTTTCCTACTTTTTGCTTGCTTCGGTCAGGGCATCATCCACCAGCTTCTTCAGCTCATCGAAGCCAAAGTTGGGAAGCGGCTGTCCATTGACAAAGAATTCCGGAGTCATGGTGACGTTCAGGGTATTCGCGTCCACCAGATCCTGCTGTATGAGTTGTGCGACTTCGGGGCGGACCATGTCGACTTTGAGTCGACTTATGTCCAATCCTACGCGTTCCAGCGATGGCCAGATCAAATCCAGCCGCGCGGTGTGATTTAGAACCCATTGCTCTTGTGATGCGAACAATGCTTCCAGAGTCTCCTTGAACAGGCCTTGATTTCTTGCAGCCTCTATCACCCTCACGACTTGATCTGACCCCGTATGAAAAGGCGCATACCGAACGGACACGCGAATCTTGCCTGGGTGGGCAGCCATCAGCTGCTTCACCCGGGGATAGAAATCGCGGCAAGTTCCACACGCCGGGTCCAGGAACTCGACGATGTGGACTGGTGCGCTGATGTTGCCAAAGCTCGGAGAATGCGCCCGCAGCAAGGCCACCGCATTCTCTTTGGCCGTTTGGGCTGCTTTTTCCGTCTTTTGATTCTGGTAGTAGACGGCACCAATGCCGAATGCCAGGACCAAGAAAACGGCGGCTGCGACGGAAATACTCTTTTGTTTCATTTGGATGCCTTGAAGTGGGCGCAGACTAGTAGGCCAATGACCGCCAGAAATGCCAACATGGACAGCAGCGGTATGGTCAAAAAGCCAAACCACTGGACCTGGACCTTGGAGCACGGCACGCCCTGGGTACAGGGTGTCATGCCTTCAGGAATAACACCTGCGACGAGCAGCAGATGAAAAGACGCGATGAACAAGCCTGCCACTGCCAGAGGAAGTGCATAGCGGACGACTTTGGCTTCAAAGGGGAACAAACCACCTGCCAGCACGAAGACCAGTGGAAACATGAAGATACGTTGATACCAGCATAGGACACAAGGTAGCATTCCCATCACTTCGCCCAGAAAAAGGGCTCCCAAAGTAGCGGTTGCAGCGACCAGCCACGCTGAGAAAACAAGAGTCCAGGGAGATATCCGCATACTGAGGGTGACCGTTGCTTTGATTTGGGGCGACTTACTTCATGGATTCAAACCGGGTCACGGTCATCCCGCCATCGACCGATTCGCCGGCAAACCGAATCTTCTGGCCGACTGACATTGTCTCCAGCCATGCTGCTTGCTTGACCTGGTAGATCATGGTCATTGCCGGCATGCCGTTGGGTAGGGCGCCGTGGGTCAATGTGACGGTCTTCTTTGTCAGGTTGATCTGTTTCACCACTGCATTAGCCAACGCCTCTGTGTTGACCATAGTGGCGGCGGCAGGTGCCATCGACGTGCTGTGCATACCCCCCATGCTGTGACCCATTTTGGCGAAGGCCTGTTGAGAGACGGAGCAGACAGTCAGCGTGACGACAATTGCAAACGGGACGCGCAAACTCATCGGTGACTCCAGTGATCTATCAGATGGTTCAAGTATCGATACTTAGCGTTAACGGGAAGTTGACAGCGAAATTACATTTTTGTAATGAGCGCTACACACGCGCACACGCGGCGCAAAATGCGCCGGCGACATCAGAATATCCTGATCAAGCAGGACAAGCTGCTGCGCCCCAAAGTAGCACTAAGCCTTATCGTCAACCCTCGGAGACCCGTATGAAAATTCTCATTGTTGAGGACGAACCCAAAACAGGAGACTACCTCAAGCAAGGTCTGTCGGAAGCCGGCTTCTCCGTTGAGTTGGCGCGTGATGGCATCGATGGGCTGCATTTCGGGCTCACCGAATCCTACGATCTGGCGATCCTCGACGTCATGCTGCCGGGGGTTGACGGCTGGGGCATTCTTGCCGGCATTCGTCGCGCAGGCAAGGACATGCCCGTGCTGTTCCTGACGGCGCGTGACAGGGTCGAAGACCGTGTCAAAGGTCTGGAGCTTGGTGCCGATGACTACCTGGTCAAACCATTTGCATTCTCTGAGTTGCTGGCCCGTGTCCGCTCATTGATGCGACGCGGAACCAAGGCCAATATGGATCAATTTCTGCGTTCCGCCGATTTGGAGCTCGACTTGATGCGACGCCGAGTCACGCGCGCCGGGAAACGCATTGATCTCACGGTCAAGGAATTTGCACTTCTTGAGCTGTTGCTGCGCCGCAAGGGTGAAGTCCTGCCGCGCTCGCTGATTGCATCGCAGGTCTGGGACATGAATTTCGACAGCGACACCAATGTCATTGAAGTTGCCATGCGTCGACTGCGCGTCAAGCTCGATGACAACTTTGAACCCAAGCTCATACGCACGGTGCGGGGAATGGGCTACGTTTTGGAGAATAACGATTGCGTCTAATCAGCAAAACATCTATCGCCCGGCGATTGACGGGACTCTTCGTTATTGCATCGTCGACCGTTTTATTGGCACTGGGATTCGTCATTGGATCATCCGTCGATCAGCATTTTGAATTGCTGGATAGGGATGTTCTGGCTGGCAAAATGGAGTTGACTCGGCACGCCATGTTGATGGTGAAGACCAAAAATGATTTGGATCATCTGGATCAACACTTTGGCGACTCACTGATCGGTCACCACGGACTTGAGGTGATGGTCGTCGATGCTGCTCAGTCAGTTATCTTCGCAACAGACAATGCAAAATTCTCGCCCCAAATGGTGATTGAGTCTGCGCGAAAGAATCCCGAGAACTCCTCGCTGTGGACGCTGGGACCTGAAACATACCGCGCTATTTCTGCGGAGCTTGACACCAATCTCCCTCGCTATCCTGTTGTCGACGGCATGAACTTGGGTGCATTCCAAAAAGTCTATGTTGCCATTGCCGTCGATATGGCGCCTCACCATGCCTTCATGGGGGCATTTTTGAAGACATTGTGGTTCTTTGTGGCTGGTGCTGCGATATTGACGGGCCTATTCGGATGGGCTGCTGTGCGTTCCGTTTTGGCACCGTTGAGAGCAATGCGTGAGCAGGCAAAAGGTGTTACCGCCCAGCAACTGAGCCATCGCCTGGCAGTGGAGACGGTGCCCTATGAGATGGCAGAACTCGCAACATCCTTGAACGACATGTTGGATAGGCTGGAAGCGGCATTCCGGAGGCTTTCGGATTTTTCATCGGATATCGCCCATGAATTGCGCACGCCGCTAAGCAACTTGCTAACCCAAACACAAGTGGCACTGTCCCGCGTGCGTAACGCGGACGAATACCGCGGCATTCTTGAATCGAACGCCGAGGAGCTTGAGCACATGGCGCGCATGATCTCCGACATGTTGCTATTGGCAAAAGCGGAAAGCGATTTCGCGGTTCCCAGTCGGGAAATTGTCAATCTGGGCGAGGAAATTCAAACTCTGTTTGACTACTACGAGGCCGTTGCCGAGGAAAAGGGCCTGCAACTCCTGAGAGTGGGAGAAGGTCAGATCGGTGCTGATCGTTTGATGCTGCGGCGTGCGCTAGGCAATCTTTTGTCGAATGCAGTTCGCCATGCGACTGAGCACACCTCGATTCACGTCCGCATCAGCGTCAACATTGAGTCGGTATCGATTGCGATGGAAAACACGGGTGACCCAATTGGAGAGGAATACTTGGAGCGTGTATTCGATCGTTTTTTCCGGATCGATCCATCAAGACAGCGAAGCACGGAGGGGACGGGCTTGGGACTGGCCATAACCAAGTCAATTGTTACCGCGCATGGTGGAAAGATTGCAGCCCGTTCAGTCGGCAACCTAACCACTTTTACGATTACCTTGCCAAGGAATGCCGACCAAGCTGAGCGAGGCGACTAAGCTCACATCAAGCATGGCTCAAGAATGAGAGCTGAATACCTTGCTGTCGCCATCCTTGAGAACCAATAAGACGTCGTACGGATCACGGCGGCCGTTGTAGGTTGGTCCATCCATGCCGGGGGACCCTATCTTCATCCCAGGGACTGCCAAACCGAGCGCTGCGGGTCGTTCCTTGAGCAACCGTTGAATGTCACTGACCGGCACATGTCCTTCGATCACATACCCCTGAATCAGGGCGGTGTGGCAGGATGCGAATTTCTGCGGCATGTGAAGCCGCGCGCGCGCGCCGTTGTTTCCTGTGTCGTAAACAGTTACCTTGTACCCGCTCTTTTCCAGGTGTTCAATCCAGTGCTTGCAGCAGCCACAGCTTGGGTCTTTCCAGACCTCCACGGTCTTTGCATTTTGAGCGAATGAAAGGCCTGTCAAGGACAAGCCCAGGACGGCGGTACCCGTCAACATCAAGCGGCGCTGGCGATTGATCGTGTTCATGGTCGTGGTTTCTCTCGAGTGGCTAAAGGGTCCGTCACCATACTTTGGCGGCGCTATCCGGAAACTGGAAGAGCGTTCTTGGTAAAGGGTGTAAGGCGAGGGTTCGGAACTTGACCAGTTTTTCGCCTCTCGGCTGACCCCAACCCGAAGCACAGTCAGCTTCCTCGCACCTCGCCTTACGAAATGCTGATGGATGCGTACAACGACCTGTTGCGCACACCCATCCAAGGAATCGGTGTCGACTTATTTTGCGCCAAGATTGCTCTCTTTGAGCTTCTTCTTTTCTTCTGGTGACATATTCGCAACTTCCTTTTTCACTTCCTGGCGCGACTTGCCAGCAGTGGCAGGAGGTGGTTTCACTGTCGATACGTCGTTACCCATTTCATGGGTTCCGTTCTCATGGGCTTCTTTAAGCTCTTTTTTGACTTCTGATCTGGTCTTGGTTCCCTTCGGAGGGTTGTGGTCAACAACACCCAGCTCTCCCCCGTGGTTCATTGTGCCGGTCATGCCCTTGCTGGCGTCCTGGGCGAAAGAAGCGATAGGGAAAGCGAGGGCGGCGACTACTGCGGTCAGCAGTAAAGATTTACGTGATTTCATGATGTAGTCCTTTCAATGTTGAACCCATCGCAGTGCTCTACGGTAGGTATGCGCTTAGGCATGGAGTAACTGTAGTGCCTGGTAGCTTTCAGCAGTGTGACGCGAAGATTACAAAGTGGTTATGTACCCGTGCACCAGACCGGGGGGACTTTGCCGAAAAGAATGACGATTCGGGGGCCTGAATGTAATGTCGCCGTCACCCTCCCGGCAGCTTCACCTTCCTAAGATTGCGTTGAAATCTATGCAATCAAAAACTTCCACATTCGGTCCACTGATAGCGTCGATTCAGGCAGTCTGGCCAATTGACTCCGATTCCTGGATGCGAATGGTGCGCAGGCATAGCACATTGTTTTTTTTCACTAGGAGTTTGACATGAAGCTGAAGACAAGACCATTCCCAAGAACAATCATCAGCGTTTTGCTGGCAAGCGTTTTTGTTTCGTTTGGTGCACACGCGGCGGACGATCCACAAGCCCTTAGAGCGGAAGTGGATGCGCTCAAAAGGGAGCTCCAGGAGCTACGCGGCCTGATCACGGCTGGTAGTGCAGGGGCCGTCGGCAAAGAGAAGAAAGTTGTGGCAGGTACGCAGGCTATTTCGACGACGGCGCCGCGCGACAAGGTCGTGACGGTTGGCGGGGGCGAACTGGCAATTTATGGCACGCTGAATGCCGATTTCGGCACCGTTGAGCGTTCGGGTGCCACGGTTGGCACGTCTGCCTTGAACAGCCTGGTCGGCGCGCCCGGTGCGACGCCGACCGATTTGCCCAGCCGAAACACAGTACGCTCCAACTCGTCCAACATTGGCTTTCGCGGTAAGAAAGATCTGGCAGGTGGTATCAGCGCAGTATTCCAGATTGAGTCGTCGATCGGCATGGATGGCGCGGCCAGCACGTTGGCTGGACGCGATACGTTTGTGGGCCTTACCGGTGGATTCGGCAGTGTGCTCTATGGGAGCAACATAGATAGCCCGTACAAGCGCGGGGTCCAGGGCAAGGATCCGTTTTACGCAACCGGCATTGCCACGCAAAAGGGCATCCTCGGCAGTCCTGGCTTCAACGTCGTCAGCGTCGCTGCGGTGGCCGGGGTTACCATCGGCGGCAACGCCGCCACAGCGCAGCAGCAAAACGCCGGGTTTGACGCGCGCCTCAACAACCTGCTGATGTATCGCAGCCCCACGGTGAGTGGCTTCTCCGGTGAAATCGCCTATGGTGCCAATGAGCAGAAGAGCACCAGCGCAGGTACGCAAATCGATCCGGGCGTGATTTCTTTGCTGGGGCGCTACGAAATGGGTCCACTATACGCAAGCTACGGCTATGAGCGACACAAAGACGTGTTCGGTCTGAATTCCCTGACCGCGCTCGTGCCCGGTACAGGGGTCACAGGCGCGCTCTTCGCCCCCACGGCTGGTGCTTCATCGACCGACACCGGCAACCGGCTCGGACTGGGCTACAGCTTCGGCGATTCAGATGCGCTGCTCGTCTGGGAGAATTTGAAGTACGAAACCAACATAGGCGCCGTTTCCTCCTATGACCGCAACGCGTGGGTCGCATCCTTGTCACATCGCTTCGGCCCCCATCGCGCGATCGCAAGCTACGCCCAGGCTGCGGCGGGAAGTTGTGCTCTGGCGGTAGGTGGCTCATGCTCTACCATTGGCTTAGGCGCCAGGCAGTGGGCCTTGGGTTACGACTACACTTTAGACAGCAGCACAAACCTTTACGCGTTCTGGAGCAGCGTCACCAACGAAGCGGCGGCTGCTTATAACTTTGGTGTGTCGGGCGCTTCTGCCGCAGGCGTCGGCGCCGATCCACAGGCTTTGGCTTTGGGCATCCGCTATAAGTTTTGAGTTTATTGAAAAGGCAATTTCGGTGCACAACCATCTGCTGGTAAATGGTTGCGTTTTCGGGGAACCCCTTGCGAAGCACCGTAGCTAGGGGTAAGGTGGCGTCGCACAGGCCGAGGTGGCTCCTGCTCCCCCTACTGGCGTGCATGCTGCTCCTGGCAAGTGGTTGTGCCTCCCTGGGGCCAGCCATACCACGCCAGCAGTCGCAAGCAATCACCCAAGGCGAAGCAGGCCGCACTGGCCTGGGCCGGGCGCTTTCGGCGCAGGCAGCAACATATCCGGGCCTGTCCGGTTTTCAACTCTTGCTCAATGGCCAGGCGGCGTTTGAGGCCCGGGTAGCACTAGCCGATGGGGCCGAACGCACACTTGACCTCCAGTACTACAGCGTGGGCGAAGATCTGACCACGGATCTGCTGCTAGCAAGGATAGTGCAGGCCGCAAAGCGCGGGGTTCGCGTGAGAATTCTGCTCGACGACGTGCACCCGTCTGCTCGCAACTTCGCTCGACGCGCCGTCGCGGCCCATTCCGGCATTCAGGTGCGAATGTTCAATGCATTTCTCTTCGGTGGAACGTCCAGCCTGGCGCGCCTGGGCGAATTCATCTTCGATGGTGGTCGATTAAACAGGCGCATGCACAACAAACTTTGGGTAACGGACAATGCGGCCGCGATCACGGGAAGTCGTAACCTTGCAGACGAATACTTCAGTGCCAACGCGTCTTTCAATTTCTATGATGTAGATCTTCTGGCCGCCGGACCCATAGTCAGCGAGCTGTCACACGCCTTTGACACCTATTGGAACAGCATGGCAGCAATTCCAATTGAAGCACTTGCAACACTGCCTGACGCCAACGAAGCGGAAGTCCTTATGCTCGGTTTGCAAGCGCGCACAGCCGACTGCGACGGTGCGCCAGCGTGTCACTGGCTGGAACATGTTGACCTATTGGTCAAACTGCGATCTGCTACCGTGCCGTTGACCTGGGCCAGGGCCCAGCTGTTCTACGACCAACCGGACCAGGACAAGTCCGACATCGCCAGCGGTATCGAACATGGCTCCATCGACGATAACCCCGGTGGTGTGCGCACTGCGTCCGAACTACTCATCATGTCACCCTACTTCATTCCCAGTGAAATGGGGAGGCAACACCTGCGCGATATGCGCAGGCGCGGCGTTCGCATAGCGGTCCTGACCAACTCGCTGATTTCTACAGATTCGACCGCCACCCATGCAGCCTATGCGCGTTACCGGGGGGCTCTGCTGAGCGAGGGGGTAGAACTGTATGAAGTTCGGCCCGAATCGCGTTTGCACCACCCGTTCAAGCACCGCTGGGGCCATGCTTCGGAATCCAGCCTGCACGCCAAGGTAACCGTGCAGGATCGCTCGCGCGCCATTGTTGGATCCTTGAACCAGGATCCCCGTTCACGCCTGCATAACACCGAGGCGTGGATCGCAATCGAAAGCCCCGAGCTATCGGCGGATTTGATCGCTTTGTTTGAGGAGGGCATCGACTTGCAACATGCATTCAAACTGGGCACTCGGGAAACCGATGGTACTGGGGGTTTGACTTGGCGCTCGCAAGACGACGGCAATGTCGTGGAGTACGAAGAGGAACCAATGGCAAGCCCATGGCGAAAAATCTGGCGCGACTTGCTCGGCGCGTTGATTCCGGAGCACTTGCTCTGATGCGCCATCCGGTCACTGCCGCGATCGATTCGTTACTGGCAATGCCCGTTCGAGCGGAGTCGCATCTATGTACTGACTTGCTATGCTATTAGTAGCTATGCACGCTGTATTTACGAGGGCCATACGCATATTGACAGGCCTTAGCCGCAACTGCAGACGGGTGCCGTTGTGCTGCACCAAACTAATCTCTCAACCCACTACAAGGAATATCACATGACAAAACAATTGTTGATCGTTGCCATCACGGTAATTGCCGCTGTGCTCGCAGGTTGTGCCGCAGCGGATTACTCCGAAGGACGCGCTCCCGGTAGATCCAGCTCCGGCCATTCCCATTGAATCTGACCCGACCCATCGGGTGGATACCGGCTGCTTCCTGGCTGCGCTCCGTCACTGTGCCCACCTTGCGCAGTGACATGGCTGCTGGTGTCACGTTGGCGGCGTACCTGGTACCCGCGGGATTGGGTGATGCATCACTGGCCGGATTGCCACCGGAAACAGGCTTGTATGCCTGTCTGTTTTCAGGCCTCTTTTTTTGGCTATTCTGCAGTTCGCGCCATACCTCGATCACGGTCACGTCCGCGATCTCCGTGCTTGTGGGGTCGTCGCTCAGTGGAATGGCGGGTGGCGACCCCGCGCGCTTGGGTGCACTCGCCGTCTGCACGGCACTGTTGGTTGCTGCCCTTGCGTTTATCGCCTGGGTGGTGCACGCCGGGGTCATTGTTAGCTTCATTTCCGAGACCGTACTCACAGGCTTCAAGGCCGGAGTGGCGGTATTCATCGGTGCAACACAACTTCCCAGTTTGTTCGGCATAACAGGCGGACATGGTGACTTTTGGGAGCGCATGGGTAATTTTGTTTCGCAACTGGACCAGACCAATACAACAGCTCTTGCCATTGGCACCACCGCATTGGGGATATTGCTGCTGGGCAAAGTATTTTTGAAGGACAAGCCAATAGCGCTGTTGGTGGTGGTCGGTGGCGTTGTCGGGGCAACGCTCTTGGACGCTGGCGCTCACGGTGTCAAACTTTTAGGCTCGATCCCGCAGGGCTTACCGCAGGATGGGCTACCGACGGTGCATTGGGCAGATATCAAAGAGTTGCTCCCCCTGGCAATGGCCTGCTTCATGCTCGCAGCGGTAGAGACTATCGCCATCGGGCGCATGTTTTCGCTCAAGTACGGTTATCGACTCGATCCCAATCAAGAGTTTTTGGGCTTGGCCATCGCGAATCTGGGTGCTGGACTCGGTCGAGGTTTCCCCGTGGCGGGAGGAATGTCGCAGTCCCTGGTGAACGAAAGTGTGGGTGCGCGGACACCACTTTCCGGCTTTTTCTCATCTCTCACGATTCTGATCGTCGTCCTGTTCTTTTCCGACTTGCTGCGAAATCTGCCGCAACCGGTTCTGGCGGCAGTTGTGCTGGTTGCGGTGGCGGGGCTTTTCAGGCTCGCAGATATGAAGCGATTGTGGCGGTTTGATCGTAGCGAGTTTGCTATCGCTGCAGCTGCCTTCACGTGTGTGCTCTGGTCTGGATTGCTGCACGGGGTACTGATCGGCGCGGTGATTTCTCTCGTTCTGCTGCTGCACCGCGCATCGACTCCCCATGTTGCCGTGCTGGGGCGTATACCTGGCACCGAACTGTATGGAGATGTGGTGCCAAACCCTGAGAACCTGATTACGGGCGGTATGTATGTATTTCGCGCCGACTCCGCGATCCTGTACTTCAATTGTGCTTACTTGCGCGATCGTTTCTTCCACTCCCTGGAACAACAGCATGCACCGGTCAGACTTGCAATTTGGAGTTTGTCGACGGTGGCCGATGTCGATCTGGCAGGGGCCGAGATGTTGTTGCACCTACGCGAAGAATTGGCGCAACAGGGTATCGCCTTCGAGCTTGCAGACGCACGAGGACCTGTGCGCGAGAGCCTTCGGGCGGCGGGTCTTGAAGGGCACTTTGGACAGATTGAGGCCAATGCCAGCGTCGCGGTGCTGTTGCAAAAAAACGCAAGTCTGGTGGGGCTCTCGTATGAGACCAGACCCGGTTGAAGTCGTGGTTCACCCAATTGCGAAGCAGGGACGAAACAGTCTTGCATCAACGCCCAGAAAGACGCTTGCCGGGCAGCAATCTGTCCCAGTCAGGGAGCGTCGTTGGGATGGTCTCACCGGTTCTTTGCAACCAAAGGCGAGAAATGGGTCCCGCCTGGCGGTAGCACATAGTGCCCGCCGCATGGCCTGGTGTCATGGGCATTCGGAGTTGGTCCTACGGGCAGATGACTATCAGCCATCGCCTTCAGACCCACAGGGTCAGTGAGCGAAACGATTCTGCCGCGCCCGTTGATGAGCCCGAGCACGCGCAAGTGGCTAAATATTCGAGACAGCGTTTCAGGCACGATTCCGAGTTCCCCCGCCAGATCCCTTTTGTAAACCTTCAGGAGTACCGTGTAACCCCCCTCGTCATTGAGGGCTGCATTGGCCAGCAGCCACGCGGCACAGCGCGCTGGCGCATCTCTGACTAGGCGTATGAGAGTAAGCTCGGTTTGATGCCGGTCGGAGCGGGCAAGATCAATCATCATGGATTGCACGCCAGGGGCGCACCCGCTCAGCCAGGCCCTGAATTCGTTCATGGGCACCCGTCGCAGTTTTGCTTCGATCTGCACAACGGCATCGACCGCGCTTGGACGATTCAATATGGCCGTTGTAGCGTCCAACCAGCAAGGTCCTTCTACAGCATCCGACTGACGCTCCACGGCTCCCAACTCTGCGCAACGCCCCAAAACTCCCAGAACTACGCGCCCGCTTTCGATAAAAATGACCGATTCAGCCACAACCGCGCGTCTCAGCAAAACTGTACCGATGGATGCAGTCTCTTCAGGAAGATCCCAGGGAATTGTTCGAACAAAAATCATGGCCGAATTTGAACGTGGTTGTGTCGATGCTGCATCCCTTGGTACATTTGTGTCGAGTGAGGGCGGTTAGCGTAAATTGACCAGAGTCTGCAAAATCGTATTGGCATTGGCGATATTGTTGCCAATGATGTCAAGATTTTTGGCTGATGTGTTCAGGCCGGACAGGCCCGCCTGGAAGCTCATGATTCGCTCCTTTCGAAATCTTTACGCTGCTGCGGTGGTCGCTACAAAATGGCCTGAATCGCGTCATACGCCACGGCGGCGCGCCCCTTGAGCTGAAGATTCGCAGTCGTGCCGGTGACTCCAATGGAGGCCACCGTGTCCCGTGCCAATGCGGTGGTTGCCACATTCTGCGAGCCATTGGTAGCGATGACCTTGAAGCTTGGGTTACCACTTTCTGAGTATTTCGACGCATCCCACTGGAATGTCTGCCGACCGGCGCTCAGGGCACCCAAGTTCAAAGTGTCGAGCAGTTGCCCACCGGGCGACAAAACTTGAACGGTCACTTTATTGGCATCACTGGACAGGTCTATTGCACCTCCGGCTACGCCTTTGTCTATGGAGAGCACATTGCTTTGCACCAGAACGTCGCGGCCAATCATCCCGGCACTCTGTGTTGCTTGGGTCGATGCGAGCTGGCCCGCGATGGATTTCATGGTCTCGTTCAATTGATTGATACCCGAGACCGTGTTGATCTGCGCCATCTGGCTCGTTACCTGGGAGTTGTCCAAGGGGTTCGATGGATCCTGGTTCTTTAGCTGGGCTATCAACAGCTTCAAAAATCGGTCTTGCTGCGCGTCGGCACTGGCTTGTCCTCCCACCTTGGGGGACGCGGTCGCACCGATGGGAAAGGTGTTGGTGCTGGGCGTGACGCTGACTACCATTTTGAAGTCTCCTTGGTCTATTGACCCAACTGCAGGGTCTTGAGCAGTAGGGTCTTTGCGGTGTTCATCACCTCGACGTTGTTCTGGTAGGACCGTGACGCCGAGATCATGTTGACCATTTCCCCGACCATGTCCACATTCGATGTCGTGACGTACCCTTCTGCATTCGCAGACGGATGGGATGGGTTGTATGTCTTGCTTAGAGGCATCATGTTTTCGTGTATCCCACTGACCCGAACTCCCGATGTCCCGTCGGGTCCCATCGGCACTGTCTGAAACATGACCTCTCTGGCCTTATAGCCCTGCCCATCAGGACCAGCGACCGCTTCGGCGTTTGCCAGATTGCTCGCCACCACATTGAGACGTTGGGACTGCGCGCTGATCGCACTGCCGGATACGCTGAAGATGGAAAACATGGACATGAGTGGCTCCGATGGCTGGGTTCGTTGACTTCGCTACTCGTCGTCTTCTTTGTATTCCTTGGGGAGCTTGTGGGCGATGCCTTTGTGGCAATCAATACAAGTGCCTCCCTTTTCCTTAGCCGCCATGTGCTTCTTGTACACCGTCTGCTTTTGAATCTCTCCGCTCATCGCTTCGAAGTTGTGGCAGTTGCGGCACTCGATGGAGTTGGTTGCTTTCATGCGCTCCCACTCGTGGGTTGCCAGTTCCATGCGCTTGGCTTCGAACTTCTCTTTGGTCGCGATTGAGCCCGTCAGCTTGCCCCACACTTCGAAGCTGGCCTTCGCTTTGCGAATTAGCTTGTGCGTCCAATCCTTGGGCACATGGCAATCAGGGCACGTTGCACGCACGCCCGTGCGGTTGGAGTAGTGGATGGTGTCCTTGTACTCCGCATAAACGTTATCCCGCATTTCATGGCATCCAATGCAGAATTCCAGACTGTTAGTGGCTTCCAAGGCGGTGTTGAACCCACCCCAGAAGATCAGCCCAGAGAAGAACCCGACGGTCAGAACCAACAGCAAGGAGTATTTGAGGCTTGGTGCTCTCAACGCCGCCCACAAGCGTCCTATGGCACTGGTTTTTGGGGTGTCAGTCATGGTTTTGACGTCAACGGGTTATTGCGCAAGAATCCACTGCACAAGGTTTTTGACTTGTGCCATATCCTTTGCCGGAACGGTCTTGACAATCTTGTGCTCTTCCTCATGCCCATCAGGGAATTTGGCTTTCTCCCCAGAGGTAATATGCTCAATCAACCGGGTCTCGGCGTTGGCTTTTCCTTTGTATTTCTCAGCTACTTTCTTGTAGGCAGGCCCATCTTTGTCTTTGTCGACTGAGTGACAGTTCAGACATTTGTTCTGGCGAGCCAAAGCCTTTGCGGCTTCCTCATCCACGGCAAATGTTGAAGACGAGATAAGTGCCAGTCCTGCGGCAAGCATGAGGATGCCAGAGAATTTGCGTGTCAGTGTTGCTTTCAATTTGATACTCCGTGCGTTGTGACTATTTATTTGTATTGGGTCCATAAGGACTCTGTGCAAGCGTCGTTGGCGTATGAATGAGTAGCCTGCTGCTCTCTAAAAGAAGCACCAATCTTCCGAGCGGTGCGCCCCTATTTACGCCAGCTTCTGAATGCTCAGATTCCTTAGAACATGACCCAGCCCAACAAGTAGACTGTGTTGTTGTCAGATGCGTTGCGGCCATTGCCGTTGTAGTTCACACTCGCACCATTGAACTGTTGGAACGTGGTGTACCGAAGAGCGAGCTTGACGTTCTCCACAGGGAAGTAATTCAGCTCCGTGAGCCATCCCTTGGAGTTCGGGCTGCTGTTCGCGCTGCCCATCAAAGCATCCCCCATGTTGTAGACCAGTTCGTTGTTGCTTCCGGTTGTTTCGAAGTACTGCAAGCCGCCGCCCCACTTCAGACGGTAGTAGTAGTGGAAGTCAACGCGAACGGTTTTGAGGGTGTCGGACGCATTTGATGTCATTCCTGCTGCCTGGACACCATCACTCCAGTTCTTTTGCTCATTGATCACATTCAGGCCAACAGATGCAGAGTGATTGCCTTCCAGGTAGTGGTAATGTGCGTCGTAGGCAATATCACGGTAGTTGTTGCTCCCCAGGGACAGATCCGTCGCGTCCTGCCAGACATTGGCTGTCATGCCGTAGGCCCCAATTTCAAAGGTGCTGGGGCCCCACCGTTTCTGGTAGGCCAATCGCCAGTAAGGTGCATTGCCGTCCACCACACTACCAGCGAGTTCCGCGTCATCCCACCGTTGTCCGGCAGATAGAAAACTGAAGGCTCCCGATTTGGCGGTTCTATAGTTGGCAAGCTCCAGATAGATGCTGTCATCCCACATGCCATAGAAGCCAACCCCGGCCACCTTGCTTGCCAGCGTCATGTCGATGAGCGTGGCCACGGGCATTTGTTTGGCGGCTGTTCCGGTGTGCGGGAAGCCCCAGGCAGAAGTCGTGTTGTAGATATCGGAGACGGTCGGATTGTTGTTCAACGTAACGCCGTAGTTCAACTCCTTTCCACCAAGGTCAGTGCTATTGGCGTACCTGGTGTCAAACATCTCCATGCCCCACTTCTGTTCCAGGCCGTCATAGTTGTATTGAACGAGGGCGCCAATGTTGTTGGCAATTTTTCCGCCCAAGTAGATGGCGGCTGTTTGCAACACATTCTTCCTATCGTTCGGAAAGTCAGAAGTGGCCGAGCCATCTCCATTCGTGCCACCAGCCAATACGTCGCTGCTGGACGTGCGGGAGACTTGAAGCGCGGCCGAAATTGGAATCCGAGCGGTCGCTGACCCGTCGTCCCATTTCTCCGAGCTCATGGTGTAGCCGGTGAGTTTGAATTGCCGCCCGAAATTCGTCAGCTCAGGATATCCCGCGTGGCATTTTGAGCACTGATACCCCGTTTGTCGCGCCATGCTGGGGACCGCCAGGGCATCCGTTGTGGCTCCTAGCCACGCAAGGCCAATGATGACTCCCGCGCTTGCGCGCATGAATCCGCTTCGCACATATTTCAACATTTCCGTTCTCCTTGTAAACCCTAAAAATCTACACGCCATTGATGCTGTGGACATCTACTTCAGCGAGCTGAGATCAAGTTGCATATTCCAGTGAATCCTGCCACTCATTCCAGATTAATGGAGGCCGGTCATTCCGTTTGAACCCGGCCACCTGTTCCAGTTCAAACTAGACCATTGATTCCGGTCGAAACCTGCCACGTATGAGCGTTTTGAATTGGAGCATTTCCAAGAGGCCCCTGCCAGGGCGCCGCAGGCCCCCCCCGCATCGCATCAAGAAGCAAACGCGACGGCCGGCGACAGCTTGGATTGCAAGGTCTAAGTCGCGCAAATGCCAAAACGATAGTCAACAGACTATCCACATAGTAGGTACCTATCCTGAACAGGACTCAGACACCCGCAATACGCACACGCAGCAGCTTTACGGAGTTGACGAACACCAGCACGTCAGGCCCCAGGTGAAGAATGGCCGCCTGGATCGGCCCGATCCAGCCCAACAGCGCAGCGGTGATGCCCAACACATGCACCACGCCGACACCAACGAACAGGTTCTCCTGCACGGTGCGGTAGGCACGCTTGGCAATCGCTCGCGCCGCAACGATCTTGGCCAGGTCGTCAGTCATCAGGGCGATATCAGCGGCCTCCAGCGCGGCTTGCGTACCGCCGCCGCCCATCGCGATACCTACATCGGCCTTCGCCAATGCGGGCGCGTCGTTGACTCCATCGCCGACCATCGCGACGCGGTGACCCTGGCCTTGCAGCTCGGCGATGGCGGCGACCTTGTCTTCGGGCATAAGGTCGGCGTGGACCTCATCGACACCCAGGGCTGCGGCTACAGTCAGGGCCGTGGCGGCGTTGTCACCAGTCAGCATCACAATGCGTTCGACGCCGCTGGCTTTGAGTGCAACCAGAGCCTCTTTCGCGCCCGGGCGCAGCGTGTCGGCGATAAAAATCACGCCCGCAAATTGGCCATCGACCGCAACGTGCACCGGCGTTCGTCCGCTGCCGTCTACTGCTGAGTCCAGCGGCACGCCACTCTCGCGCAGTAGCGCGGCGTTGCCCACCAAAACCACACGTCCCTCAACGCCGACCCTGACCCCGCGCCCTTGCAGTTGCTCAAAGCTCTCTGGCTCCGGAATTACAATCCCGCGCTTCGCAGCCGCCTCGACCACCGCCTTCGCCAGCGGGTGCGCCGAGCGTCGGTCGGCGGCGGCGGCCAGTCGCAGCAACGCAAGTTCATCCCAGGCGGGATGATGGGACACGATGTCCACGACCTCAGGCCGATTCGCCGTCAACGTGCCGGTCTTGTCGAACACCACCACGTCGACCTTGGCCAGCGTTTCCAGGTGGAGGCCACCCTTGATCAAGATACCGTTGCGTGCCGCGCGGGCGATGGCCGCGATCATCACCAGTGGTGTGGCCAGGCCCAGCTCTGCCGGTGACGTAAAGATCAGCAAGGTCACAATCATGCGCACGTCGCGCGTGACGAGGTAGACCCCAAGCACGAATACGAACACCACCGGGATCAGCCAGCCAGCCACCTTGTCGGCGAGCTTTTGCACCGGGGCCTGTTGGGCTTCGGCGTTTTCGACCAGCGCAATGATGCGTGCGAAGGTGGTGTCGGTGCCCAGCCGTTCGGTCTGGATGTCCAGCGCGCCCGATTCGACAACGGTGCCAGCGAATACCGTCGCGCCGGTGGCCTTGTCCTTGGGAATACTCTCGCCAGTGATAGGTGCCTCGTTCACCGAGCCCTCGCCGCCGACCACGCGACCATCGACCGGAATCTTCTCGCCGGGGCGCACCAGCACCACATCGCCAATGTTCAGCGCAGCGATAGCAACCATCTTTTCACCGCCCACGCCGCGCACCAGCGCGAACTGTGGCACCGATCCGATGAGCGCCTTGATCGACGCGCGGGCACGGTCGGTGTTGAGTTCGGCGATGAACTCCGCAATCAGGATGATGACCATCAATACCGCGCCTGCCACCGTCTCGCCACCGAACATCGCCACCAGCGTAGCGACGGTGACGAAGATTTCGGTGCCGATCTTGTGCTCGTGGACGAGATCGAGAACACCGGTCTTGACCAGCGGATACAGGCCCACGGCCACGGCCATCCATAGCAGTTGGATAGGTACCAACGCTTGCCAGAACAGCAGTGCGACCAAGCCAGTAGCGACGATGCGCGCTACCTCGATCCAGCGTTCGCGTGTCATCAACAGCATCAGTCGCGGCGCGCCAGAGGCAGTTTCGGGTCGTGGCAGCGGCGGCAATGAAGTAGGTGTCATAGGGGTACCTTGTTCGGTTTCGTTTTGCCTTTGTAGGCGAGGAGTCGCAACGCATTCGCCACAACGACCAGTGTCGACCCTTCATGGAACAGCACGGCCGTGGCAATTCCCAGACCGAAGATCGTGGCAGGAATCAGCAGAACCACAACGCCCAGACTGACCCACAGGTTCTGCTTGATGATTCGACTGCTGCTGCGCGACAAGCCCACCGCAAACGGCAGTTGCGCCAAGTCGTCAGCCATGAGTGCCACGTCTGCGGTCTCTAGCGCCACATCAGAACCGGCAGCGCCCATTGCAATGCCCACCGTGGCGTTGGCCATGGCCGGGGCGTCGTTGACGCCATCGCCAACCATTGCCACTTTTCCATGCTCTGCCCGCAGTTTCTTGATCGCCTCCACCTTCTGCTCGGGCATCAGGTCGCCGCGCGCCTCGGTCAGGCCCACGGTCTTGGCCACCGCGTCGGCTACCTGCTGGTTATCACCCGAGATCATGATCAGTTGCTTGATACCGAGTTCGCGCAGTTCCGCCATCACCTGCGCCGCTACAGGGCGCGGTGTATCCATCACACCCAGCACTCCGAGAAAGCGCGAACCCTGGCGCACGACCATCGTGGTACGGCCGTTCGCCACGAGTTGCTTGTTGGCCTCTTCCACCGCAGCGGGCATGGCTGAGTCCGGTAGTTCCGAGAACAGCAGGGGCTTGCCGATGTGGACAGTTTGCCCATCCACCTGCGCTTGCACACCTCGTCCAGTAATGCTCTTTACGTCCATTACCGTCGCGGGCTTGATGCGGTCTGCCAAACGATCGCGCGCACCTGCCACCACCGCGGACGCTAACGGATGGTCGCTCTGCTCCTCTATCGCCAAGGCCACGGCCAGCAATTCGTCTTCGGTGACGCCGGGCGCCGGTACTGCGTCAGTCAGTTTGGGCTTGCCTTCCGTCAGCGTACCGGTCTTGTCGAAGGCGATGCTGGTGAGCGAACCCAGGTTCTCCAGCGCGCCGCCTCCCTTGATCAGCACGCCGCCCCGCGCGGCCCGCGCCACGCCGCTGAGTACGGCACTGGGCACCGAGATGGCCAGCGCGCAAGGGCTGGCCGCCACGAGCACCGCCATCGCGCGGTAGAAGGTGGCTGCAAACGGCTCGTCGATCACAAATCCGGCAAACAGCAGGATGCCCACAAGCCCAAGCACACACGGTACAAAGATCCGCTCAAAACGCTCGGTAAACTGCTGCGTCGATGAACGCTGGGCCTGCGCCTCGGTCACCATCTTGACCACCCGTGCCATGGTCGATTGCTCGCCGCGCCGCGCCACCATCACCTCAATGGACCCGCTCCCGTTGATGGTGCCGGCAAAAACGCGGAACTCTGCGCCCAGCTTGTCGAACGCGGCGAGTGCCGCCTTCGCTTCGTTTGTGGCGCGCTTGTCTACCGGCACGCTCTCGCCGGTGACGGGAGCCTGGTTAACGCTGCTGGTGCCGAGCACGACCACGCCATCGGCCGGCAGCCGCTCGTTCGGCCGCACGATGACCACATCGCCCACTTGCAACTCAGCGACCGCGATGGTTTGGGTGTTGCCATCGCGACGCACCGTGGCGGTGTCCGGGGCGAGTTCGGCTAAAGCCTCAATGGCCCTGCGGGCGCGTCCCATCGCATAGTGTTCTAACGAATGGCCAATGCTGAACAGGAACAGCAACAAAGCGCCTTCGGCCCACTTGCCCAACGCCGCAGCGCCAATGGCGGCGACAAGGGTCAGGGTGTCGATCGCAAAGCGGCGCTCACGCAAGTTCTCGAAGGCCTCCAACGCGGTGAACCAGCCGCCAAACAAGTAGGCGACGACGTACAGCGCACTGGACAACCACTCGGGGCCGATTTCGCGCCATCCCAGCAGCCAACCAATTGCCAGGAACAGACCGGCGAGAATCGCGAAGATTAGTTCCGTTTTTTCTCCGAAAGGGCCTCCCGATGCGTGGTTGTGCTCCGCATGTTCACCTTTGGTTGGTGCGAGATCGGGTGCGGGCTTTTGCGCGTTTTCGGGTTGGGGCAACACTGGGTCGGTCATAGGAGTTCCTTGGATAGGGTTGCATCAACAATGGCTTGCGGTTCACCGCAGATACCTTGATCGCATTGCGACCGGCTATCTTTGGTTCGCTTCTTGGTGAGTAGCTTGTCAACCATAGCGAAAATGGATGCGCGCGCCGTCGCCAGTTACGCAATGCCCCGCGAGAGAGCCCTCGGCTCGCCATACAGCGGAGCATCGCAAGGTCACGCCACTGTCGGCACGCAACACGGGCTGCGCTGAATACAGGTAGTGGTCCGTATCCAGTGCAGAAAATATCTGGTCGTAGTGCTTTCCAGGGCCGTAACTTCGCCTAAGTTCCGCAAGGTTTTGATTGCGCACAATGGCAAAGCCGCGTGCTTCAAAACGTGCGCCACGATACTCAAGAACCATCATCGACGAGCCCTGTGGCCCCTCGTGCTGGAACGTTCCTATCGTGATGTCCCGGTCACTGTGCTCCGGGATCAGACTGTGCGTATGCCCGGCGCAGCCACCCAGGGCGAACGCCGCCAAGCACACCAACACCGTAAGCCTCGCATCCATAGTGCTTCCTTTCCCTTTGCGTCAATCAGACGAATCCCACAGCAAGCGTGCCTGAATCAGCAAGCGATAGCGCGCCCGCAGCGCGTCTGCACGCGCTGCAACCGCCGCATTCGCGGCGTCCACGGACTGGCGCCGCACCAGCAACAACGCCTGCAAATCCGCCTCACCCAGGCTGAAGGCCCGCTGGGTTAAACGGGCGCTGTCCCGTGCTGCCGCAGCCGATAACTCGGCTGACTGCCAGCTCACAAAGTTGCTGGTCGCGTCACTCACCAGGGTTGCGATTAACACATCCAGGTCGCGGATTTGTTTCTCCACGCCCGCACGGCTCACTTCGACTTGTTGCAGGGCTTCCTTGGCGCTTTGACTCCTGTAGGTGCCGCCCAGTGGAATGCTCAGACTCAAGCCCACAATGCGTTCGGTGCCTGAGCCTTCCGACGCGGTGAAGACGCCCACCGTTGGGTCCGGCATGCGATCTGCCCGTGCGCGTGCCGCCGTAAGCTCTGCCTTTTTCAGCGCCAGTTGCGCCGCTTGCAGCATGCCGCTGTTGTCCTTGATCAGTGTTCGCCACTGCGCTTCGTCGCGCTCCAGCAGCAGAGGCTCTGACATTGGTCGGGCTTCCAGCGGGAGCTGGGGGAAGCGGACGCGCAAAGTGGCTTGTGCCTTGGCCTCGGTGGCCGCCGCCGTGTTGGCCTGGCGTTGCACTTCGGCCAGATCACCCTTGGCTACATTCAGGTCCAGCATGGATGCATCACCGGCTTTGCGGCGCTTGTCCACCGCAACGGCATTGGCTTCCGCAAACTTGACCTGTTCGGCCAACAACTCCTTGGATTGCCGGGCTGTGAGCCAGTCCAGCCACAGGTCCAGCAGTTGGCGTGCAGACTCGTTGCGCGCCGCGCCAAGCTGGGCTTTCGCTTGCTGCAAGCCCGTATCACCCAGGTCGCGGTCTATGCCCGCCTTGCCACCTATCCGGATGGTCCGTTCGAGCTGCAGATTCCACTCGTCCGACGTGCCACCACCGTCGATGCGGCGCCGCTGGGCGGTCGCACCCGCTGTCCATTCGTAGGGCGATGCAGCCAACATGGCAGCCGAGTGGGTCGCCGATTGCACAGCATGTCGCACCTGGTTGACGCTGGGATCTTGTTCGATGGCCGCTATCGCCTGCTCCACGCTGGGCAGATCAACGGGCGCGGTGGAACCCGTTGCATAAAGGGGTGCGGCAATCAAGAAACTAGCCGTTGCAATCCATAACTTCATTCAATTTCTCCTTCGGCCGCCAAAGGCAAGGCCCAATATCGCAAGCCGGTGCCAGCGAGTGATATGCGCAAAGCCTCTAGCAGCTTGGCCATTTCCTCTTCGGTCACCAAAATTTCAACCCGCACAGAACGGGCGCGGCCCATGACCTGCTCCAGGCTGGCCAAGTCACCATGGGCCGTGCCATGGCTAAAGGTCGGTGTGCTGGTGAATACTTCGTCACCCGCAATCACCAGCAGCGTGTCGAGCAGCTTCTCTTCAATCTCCGGGGGGCACACCAGTACCAAACAAAAGTTAGACATGTTTCACCTCCAGAGCCGCAGTGGGCGTAGTGACTTTGGGATGGGCAAAGCGCAAATACAGAATCGGCAACAGGATCAAGGTCAGCGCCGTGGCGGTAATCAAACCGCCGATGACCACGATGGCCAAGGGCCGTTGAATCTCGGAGCCCGGCCCGCTGGCGAAAAGCAAAGGGATCAGTCCAAAGGCCGAAATGGCCGCCGTCATCATCACCGGGCGCAGCCGTCGCCGCGCGCCTTGGATTACGCACTCCAAAAGTGACAAACCCTCGGCATGCAACTGGTTGAAGTAGCTGACCAGCACCACCCCATTGAGCACGGCAATGCCCAGCAAGGCGATGAAGCCGACGGATGCGGGAACCGACAGGTATTCACCCGTAGCCCACAGCGCAACGATGCCACCCACCATGGCGAAGGGGACATTGGACAACACCAGCAAGGCCTGGCGCACCGAACCAAAGGTGGAGAACAGGATGATGAAGATGAAGCCCAGCGACATAGGCACCACCAGCGCAAGCCGTGCAGCGGCTCGTTGCTGGTTTTCAAACTGCCCGCCCCAGGCGATGCGGTAGCCCGTGGGCAGCTTGATCGTCTGCGCCACTTTCGCGCGGGCCTCGTCCACAAAACCCACCAGGTCGCGGCCCGTGACATTGGTCATCACCACGCTGTAGCGGCTACCCAGCTCCCGCTCGATCTTCACGGGTCCGCTCTCTCGCTCCAGCTTGGCCAGCGACTCCAATGGCACACTGCGGCCGTCCGCCGTGGCAATGCGCAGGGCCGCAAAGTCAGCGGGTGAGATGCGCACAGAGTCCGGCCCGCGCAACAATATTGGTATGCGGCGGCCACCGTCTATCACGGTACCCGCACGCTGACCCTCAACCTGCACACGCAAGGCATCCTGGACATCCTCAACCGACAGGCCGTAGCGGCCCGCCGCCATGCGGTCCACCACCACGCGCAGATATTGCACACCATCGTTTTCGACGGTGTAGACATCCTGGTTGCCAGGCACATCCTTGACGAGTTTCACAATCTGGTCGGCGAGGTCGTTCAGGGTCGCCAGATCGGGCCCAAAGACCTTGATGGCCACATCACCGCGCACACCAATGATCATCTCGGACACCCGCATCTCGATAGGCTGGGTGAAGCTATAGACCACACCGGGCATCTGGTTCAGCACCGCACGAATCTTGTCCAGCAGTGCCTCTTTGCTCTCCACATCCCAACTCTCGCGGGGTTTGAGCACCAGAAAACTGTCTGTCTGGTTCAACCCCATGGGGTCCAAGCCAATTTCGTCCGACCCGGCACGGGCCACCACCCCGGTGATCTCGGGAATGTTTCTCATCAGCGCCTGGTGGATCTTCAAATCCAGTGCAGCGGATTCTTCCAGGCTGACCGACGGCAACTTCTCGATGCCTACGATGATGTCGCCCTCGTCCATGGTGGGCATAAAGGTCTTGCCCACCATCATGTAGACGCCCGCTGCAACAACCAACATGGCCCCCGCCACCACGAACACTACCTTCTGCCGCTTCAGTGCAAACGCCAGCGTGGGCTCGTACAGGCGCAGCATGTGGCGTGGCAGCCAAGGGTCTTCGTGGCTGACCTTCTTCAACAGGTAGGACGCCAGCACGGGAATGACCGTCAGCGACAGCACCAACGAACTCACCAGCGCGAAGACGATGGTCAGCGCGACCGGTACAAAGAACTTGCCCTCCAATCCTTGCAGCGTAAGCAGTGGCAGGAACACCACGATGATGATCAGCATGCCGGCCGCAACCGGTGCAGCCACCTCGCGCACGGCGCGGAACACCACATGCAATCGCGGCAGCTTCTGTGCGGACTTGTCATGGCCCAGGTGCTGCACCACGTTTTCTACCACCACCACCGCGGCATCCACCAGCATGCCCAATGCGATGGCCAGACCACCCAGGCTCATCAGGTTGGCCGACATGCCGGTCGTGCGCATCAGGATGAAGGTGGCCAACGCGGACAGCGGCAGCACCATGGCGACGGTAATGGCGGCGCGCAGGTTGCCCAGGAATGCGCCTAGCAATATCAGAACAAACACGGTGGCTTCCATCAGCGCCTTGGATACCGTTCCGACAGCCTTTTCGACCAAGTTGGCACGGTTGTAGAAGACCTTGATTTCTATGCCCTTGGGCAAGGTGGGTTTCAGGTCTTCCAGTTTCTGCGTGACGCCTTCGACCACCTTTTGGGCGTTGGCGCCTGCCAGGCCCAGGACCAGGCCCTCGACCGCTTCGCCCTTGCCATCCTTGGTGACAACGCCATAGCGCGTCACACTGCCCTCACGGACTTGCGCGACGTCGCCCAGGCGGACGAGTGTGCCCTTGTCGCTCTTGAGCACAATGGCCCGCAGGTCGTCCTGGTTCCGGATATTCCCCTCGGTGCGTACCAAGAGCACCTCATCGCCTTCACCCAATCGGCCTGCGCCGTCGTTGCGGTTGTTGGCCATGACGGCCGCTTTGACTTGGGCTGTCGAAATGCCCACGGCTGCAAGTTTGACGGCGTCGGGCAACACTTCGTAGCTGCGCACCTTGCCGCCCAGCGCATTGACATCCGCCACGCCGACCACAGAACGCAACGCAGGACGGATGACCCAGTCCAAAAGGCTGCGGCGCTCTTCCAGGCTATAGCCTTCTCCCTCGATAGTGAACTGAAACATTTCTCCCAGCGGTGTCGTGATCGGCGCCATACCCCCGCTGATGCCCTCTGGCAGATCACCGGTAATGCCCGCCAAGCGCTCGGACACCTGTTGGCGCGCCCAATAGATGTCGGTGCCGTCATCAAAGTCGATAGTTACATCGACGATGCCGTACTTGGAAACGGACCGCAGCATGCGCTGCTTTGGAATACCCAGCATCTCCACCTCAATCGGCAGGGCGATGCGGGTTTCGACTTCTTCGGGCGTCATGCCCGGCGCCTTCATGATGACTTTGACCTGGGTGCTGGCCACGTCAGGGAAGGCATCGATGGGCAAATTCTTGAACGCCAACCAACCGGCGCCCACAAGTAGAAGCGCGGCCAGCATCACAAACAGCCGCTGGGCCAGCGCAAATTGAACGAGTCGAGTCAGCATATTTATTCGCTCCCGCCTTTACCAAGCCATGCTGCTTTTAGAGCGATGACCGACGACACTGCAATATCCTGTCCTGCGCTCAGGGCACCCTTGACACGGATGGACTGCCCCGCGCTGTCCAGCACGGTTACCGGCACAGCCACAAAGCCTTTGGCTGAACGCGCAAAGACATAGGCCTTGTCGTCTTGCCGCACGACGGCGGGCACTGGTACAGCCCAGGCTTCCTCCTTGTTCGAGAAGGGCACGCGGACCTGCACAAATTCATCAACGCGCAGCAACTGCGCACCAGTGGTCACGCGAGCGCGGAGCATGACGGTCTGGCTGTCACTAACGGTTGCGCTGAAGCCCGTGGGCGTGGCGACTAACTCGCGGTCGACACCGGTAATCTGCACATCCTTGATCGCAACACGCGACTGTTGATCAACCGGGATCTGTACATCAAGCCAGAGTTTTCGGGTGTCGGCAATGTGTGCCAGCGACTCGGCGGCCTGCGCACGCTGACCCAGCTTGGCTTCGAGTTTGCTCACCACGCCCGGGGTGCGCGCGTGCAACACCAGTGCGTCTTGCAATGCGCCACCACCTGCCACGCGGCGGATAGCAGCCGCATCAAGCCCCGCCAAACGCAGCGCGGATTCGGCCTGGCGTTGGCGAGCCATGTCTTCGGCGGCAGCCGATTCGGCCTCTTGCACACGCCGCTCCGGGATGATGCCATCGGCAAACAGCAGGCGTTCGCGCTGTGCGGTCTTTTGCGAGAGGCGGGCTTTGGATGCCGTTTCGCTGAGCTTGAGTTGCAACTCGCCAAACTCCGGGCTGACCAGCCGCAGCAGCGGCTGGCCTGCCTTGACGCTGTCGTTTTGTGCAACCAGCAATTGATCAACCAGGCCGGCGACGGGCGCACTTATCACATACTCCTGGCTGGGTGGCAAAACCACACGCGCCGGGAACGCGAGACCGTTAATGGGTGCTGGCTTGTCCAGCTTTTGTAGCTGTATGCCAAGTGCCTGCAATTGAGCGGGCGTGATGGCAAACTCGTTGGCGACCGGTGCTGAAGTGGCAGTGAGTGCCGTAAGGGCGAATAGACCGCACGCGAGACGCAACTGCGCACGTCGGGTAAAGGAATTGGACATGAAGACTCCAGAGATAACAAGAAGCGCCCAGCACATGGTGTGGGACGACATCACGCAGCGGCCAGGGCCGTGCGAACTACTGGCGAAGTGCTAGGGGATACCTACCTCGCCGGATTAGGCGAGGGTCGCCCAATTCGGGCGTTCAGGTCTGGGAGAGGGATTGGAGCGGGAGGCCTCTGACGCCCAGGTAGCGAATAGCGGCTCAGTGACCACAGAGGAGCTGACTTCTGTGTTGGAAAAAATGACTGGGCTGTAGGCATAGCAGAAGTGGCAATCTGCATCTACCGTACCAAAATTTTTCGCTTTGGTTTGGTCGGAGTCGCCAGTTTTGTCTGCCTGCTGGTGTTGGTGTTCGTGGTGCCCCAAATGCTTTGCAGCGACACCGCTTTCGTGCTGGCAATAGGACGACACCGCAGCCCAACTGAGCTGCAGCGGCATCATGACCACCAGAAAAATTAACAGAAAGCAACGCATAAATTGATTGTAGCAATCGACGGTTTGGCAACTATTTGCTAGCGTTCATTCGCAGCAAACGCAACCCATTTTCCACCACCAGCAATCTGGCCCCCACATCCGCAAATACCGCCAACCAATGCCATGGTGCCACATAGATTCTCGACGCTCCGGCAGTCCGTGCATTCACACTTCAGCCCGCCGTAATTTGCAGCGCAGCTTGGACGCCCATGACGGCTCCAACTATCGCCATGAGGCCACTGGAAAAATACGGCATCTTGCGTGCAAGGGAACTGAGGTTTCCCATACGCTTTCCAATCTGGCGGGCTCCCCATGCGGCCACTACACCAACACTCACCATCGATATGGCCAAGCCCAGGCTGAACGATGCCACCATGGCCACACCCAGCGTGAATCGTTTCAAATGCAAACAGATCACCAAGATGGTGACGGACGCAGGACAGGGAATCAGGCCCCCAGTGAGCCCAAACATGGCGATCTGGCCGGTAGTGACTTTTTGTCCATCGAAACGGCGCTTGATATCTTGCGCGTGCGCCCGCTCGTGCGCGTCCTCATACTCGCCATCGGCCGCCGGTTCGTGGTGTTTATGGCCGTGGTCATGATGGTGCCGATGCGCGTCATGCGCGTGGTCTTCCTCAGAAAAGGCCACCTCATAGCGGTGGAAGTGCCCTTCGTGGCCCAGCGAAAGAACGGCTTCAAATTCGTGTGGTTCAGGTATGTCCTGCGTCGATTCCCAGTAGGTGGCTCTTTTGGCTAACGTGAAGGTTTGTTTGGTCGCGTCTTGCCGAACGGTCTCAATGGCGACTTGGGTTGCATTGTCGGGGATCTGCGGCTCCATGCCATGGCTATAGGGGTACAGGCGAAAGATTGGTGGCACGCCATCTTCGAAGACTTCCAGTTCAACAAATCCATGGCCTGTATTGATGATCTTGCCACCGTGCGGCGCGCGTTGAAACTCCTTGGCAGCCTTGTTGTCCCAATAGGTGCGCATGAACATCCAGACCGCGACCCCGATCACAATCGCCGACGACAGCAGCATGAAATACGGCTCAGCCTGTTCCGCAATCAGGGCATTGCCAAACTGCAGAGCTGCTACGGCAAGAATCCAGACGATCAATGAATGCGAAAATGCGGCACATAGACCCAGCAATGCCGCTTGGCCAACGGTTCCCTTGACGGCGATGATGAAGGAAGCCATCATGGTTTTTGAATGACCCGGCTCTAATCCGTGAAGCGCTCCAATCAAAATGGCTGTTGGGATGAAGAGCCAAAGATTGGTTGACCCTTGCTGGATCAGATCTGCGATAGGTGGCATGATAAAAAGTCCAGGTGTAGTGGGTTGCCGGTTCAGTGATTTATACCTTACCCCAGTATAGCTTTTATGACAACTCGACCCGATTGATATGACCCATACGATTACAGGCAAGAAGAAACTGCTCGCTCGCGTTCGGCGTGTGCGTGGGCAAACGGATGCGCTTGAGCGCGCGCTGGAAAGCGAAGCGGATGGCTCCGCGATCCTTCAACAGATTGCGGCAATTCGCGGTGCGGTGAATGGATTGATGGCCGAAGTCTTGGAAGGCCATTTGCGTGACCATCTCGGGCCTGAGGTGGATGACGTCAAACAGCGCGCTGCCGATCTGGAGGAAGTTGTCGACGTGTTGCGTTCCTATTTGAAGTAGGTTGGAGGATGCCACATCCTGGACGGGTCAACTGGCCGCTTTTCAACCTTGCGCGCGCCGGTACATCTTTCACTTACAAATAATGTGAGTCGGCGGCGATGCAATGCAAGTCGGCCGATACGATTGCAAGTTCATTTGCAAATGATGTGAGTCTGACCATGCGGTCAGTTGCAAATAATCTAAGTCGGAAAAACCACCGATTGCAAGTCGGGCCGGTTTCAAACGCGAACCGTTACATCTAGCGAGGACAGTCATCCAGCCTAATCTAATGCTCCGGAAGTTTTTTGAACGCGGCGTACTCAAAACAAGCTGAAAACTAATGCCTGAAGTGAGTTGTGTGTCTGAAATGGCCCGCAAACCAGTTCGCGATCAACAACCACGTGATCGCCCAGGACGTGCCAAAAATCCAGCCACCTAAAACGTCCGTTGCATAGTGCACACCCAATACAACACGGCTCACGCCTACTAGAATCGTCATCATTGCCGCGACCAGCAATATGAATCGGCGTTCGACCCCATCGGTTCGCGCGCTGGCAATGAGGGCGCCAAGGGTTAAAAATACCACGGCGGACATGCTGGCGTGGCCACTTGGAAAGCTCCACCCACTCACAAAAAACTCGGCATACCGCGCTTCGGGTCGTGTACGACCAAAGTTGACTTTGAAGAGACTCACCAACAAGGTGCCAGATACCACGGCGCATGCAAGCAGCAATGCCGTTCGCATTCTGTGAAACATCGCCAGGTAGGAAACAGTTAACAAGGTGACAAGGGAAAGAACGACAGTGCTCCCCAAACCACTTAAATCCCGCATGACCTCAGCGACCCATGCATGACTTGCTCTGACCGACTGCGCCACAAGAAGTACTTCTTGATCAAATTGGCTGGTCTCACCTTCGCCGACTTCGCTGGCCAAGCGAATGAACCCATAAACCAGTGTCAAAGCCAAAACGGCTATCAGCATTAATTTCAATGACGACCCGCCGCTCTCAGCCGCTGGGTCAAGAATTTGCTTGTTGCGAGAACGTGTCATTCAAGAACTTGGCCTCAGAATCCATTTTTGGCTAGATGCCAGGATGTATCTTAGAGCCTAACTGAAGCGCATTGTGGCGGCCCCTTTTCTCCCTTCTTGCCCGGTGCGGCACAATCAACGTAACCTGACAGAATCGATTGCGCCAACATACGCAAGATTTACCTGCGAAGTGCGCGCTAGACCTCCCGGCGGCGGACCGAGTCATGCCGACTTTTTGTCACGAAAGACTTAAATGCTCAAACTATCGAAGGGCGGCAATCGCACTTCCGACAGGCAGGCTATGGAAAATGCATCTGCCCATCCGCTGTCGTGGATTGCTGGGACGGCCATTGCAGTCGCAATCTCGGTATTTGCCACATCTACTGTTGCGTCGGAAGGCGAGCTAAAGGTGCAATTCGATGCATTACGAACGCAGTTGGATGCGTCAGCTTTCAAGCAACCCATTTTGCTGCAGTCGAGCGATACTCCTAAAGGGCGCAAAGGCGATGTATTCGCCATCGTGAACAAACCGATTGAGCTCGTCAGCGATTCTTTGAACGATTCGACGCATTGGTGTCAGGCCATGTTGCTGCACGTGAACAATCGCGCGTGCGAAGTTACCAGGAAGCCGGGTGGCGACACGATCACGCTCAAGGTTGTAAGGAAATACGATCAGCCTGTGTCGTCCGCATTTAGCATCCCATTCGACTTTCGGCTCATCGACGCCACACCGCGGCATTTGGAGGTAGGGATGGGTTCCACTTCGGGTCCACTTGGCACCAGCAATTACCGCATCGCCCTTGAAGCCGTACCCATTAGCCAAGAACGCAGCTTTCTTCACTTTTCTTATTCGTACGAGGAGAACTTCCTGGCTCGCACTGCGACGGAGGCTTATCTGTCCATCTTCGGAAGCACAAAAATCGGCTTCACCGTAGTTGGGCAAACCGCTGAAGGGAAGCCGGCCTACATCAAAGGGACGCGTGGATTGGTTGAACGCAACGCGATGCGCTATTTTTTGGCAGTCGATGCCTACCTGGCGTCTCCTGAAGATTTGCAGACACGGAGGAATACATGGTATTCGGCCACGGAACTGTACCCACTACAGTTGCATGAAATGGACCGCGCTACTTACCTAGCTGGCAAAGCGGAAGATGCAGGACATTAGCGTGAGTGGCGCCTAGTTTCAGCAGTGCGACGATGTCCCGCACGCCAACTAATTTGGGTGCCACACGTGAACGAATTTCCTCGTTGAAAGTGCAACCGTAATAACCTGGGACCGTTGTCGCAAGACCATGTTCCTAGTACGCATCACCGCTTGAAGGCGAGCAAAAGAACACCACCAGCGACCATCGCAATGCCCGACCACTCACGAAGCGATGGTCGCTCCCCCAAGAACGCAAAAGCAAAGACGGCAACGAGAACAAGGCTGAACTTATCAACCGGCGCTACTTTGGACGCATCACCGATCTTGAGTGCCCGGAAATAGCATACCCAAGATGCGCCGGTTGCCAGGCCGGACAACCCAAGAAAGAGCCAAGTCTTGGGTGAGAGCTCAAACGGGTTGGCCCATTTGCCCGTGTAAGCCACGAACACCGACAGCACGACAATGATGATTGCCGTTCGAATCAAAGTGGCAAAATCGGAGTCGACGCCCTGAATGCCAATTTTGGCAAAAATGGCTGTCAGTGCCGCAAAAACGGCGGACAGAATTGCCCAGTAGAACCAGCCGGTTGGTGTCAACATATATTGCCTTAAAGTGGGTTGGCTAGCGGCATGATTACACGGACACACAGTCCGGAACGTCTCGCGTCGTCTGTGAACCCCAGTTCTATTTCGGCGCCAATTCGGTCTGTGACTGTCTTGACGATGGAAAGACCCAGACCCGATCCGACTTGATCGCTCCCAAGCGTGCGATAGAACGGGTCAAACACCCGCGCCCGCTCATTGACTTGAATACCTGGCCCTGAGTCTCGGATTCGCAAAATTGCGCGGCCTTCTTCAGTGGTGACCGAAAGATCAACCCTGCCGCCGTGCGGCGTGTAGCGAATGGCGTTGTCAACCAAGTTTTTGACTACGGCAATCATGTCTAGTTCGTTCACCCAGATTTGGGCGTCTTGCTCTCCTTCGACGCCAATGTCAATGTGCTTGTCTTCGGCCAGAGGCATAAGGTCTTCCAGTACGCATCGATAGACATGCTGCACTGACACTGACGACTCGGGTCGGTCCAGCGCAGCCTGCGCCTTGGCCAAGGTGAGCATTTGATCCAGCAGGTTCCGGCCCCGCACTATGCCTTGGCGTAGAGTCATGAGACGTTCACGTGCAAGATCAGACATATCTGCCTCGCCCAGCCGCTCGGCTTGCAGTGATAAGGCTGTCAATGGGGACCGCAGTTCATGGGCTGCATCAGCGACAAATCGGCGCTGGTTTTCCATTGACTGGTCAACGCGGGCAAGCAGACGGTTGATTGCCACCACGAACGGACGCACTTCGAACGGTAGATGGCTTTCCTCAATGGAATGCAACTCTTGCTCGGCGCGTTGGTCGATTTCGGCCGACAAAGTAGCGATGGGCCGGAACAGCTTGCGCACAAGGTCGGCCACGATCAAAAGCAAGATGGGAACCAAGATCAAAAGCGGCATCAAGGTGCGTAACGCGCTGTCACGTGCAATTTCATCGCGAATGCCAGTTTCTTGCGCCACGGCTATCCGTTCGCCGCTGGACGTAGTTTTAACCAGCACACGAAATGGCTCGCCGCTGACTTCAAGCGTTTGCAGCCCATCAGGTAGCGAGAGGGGAAGTGGCAGCGGTGCTCCCGAATCCACTCTGCTGGCCGACTTGCTGCCTTCTGCAAGATACTGGACGATGACTCGGGATTCTTCGTCGCTGTCTTTGGCACGTCCATCATCTCCCAGGTGGGCTAATGGGAGGTGTTGCCGATCAAACAGCGCAGCGACTTGGCGCAGCATGTCGTCTTGCAGCTCGTGGGCTTCGTCAAATGCAGACGCGAAGGAAAAGATGCCTGCCGCCATTGCAATGACCAAAATGGCAAGCGACAGCCAAAAGGATAGCTTGAACTGTACCGATTCGTTCAGGCGGCTTTTGAAACCATCCATCCAACCCCCCTGACATTCTTGATGATGTTCCCCCCTAATTTGCGCCGCAGCGCATGGATCAGGAATTCGACAGCGTTACTTTCCACCTCTTCACCCCATCCGTAGATGCGGTCTTCAAGATCACTGCGAGAAAGAATGGATCCAGGGCGCACCAGCAATGCTTGCAATAAGGCGAACTCGCGGTTGGAGAGTTGCACAGGGGTATTGTTGTTGACTGCCGCCTCCCGTGTCGCCGAATCGAGCGACACGATACCGTTGCCGAGCATGGACGTTGCGCTACCTCCCTTACGTCGTAGCACGGCGCGCATACGGGCCAGCAATTCAGCCATCTCGAAGGGCTTAAGAACGTAGTCATCGGCCCCACCATCCAGGCCGCGTAGTCGGTCATCCAGGCCGTCGCGGGCAGTGATGATGAGCAGCGGAACCGGGTTGTCTTTGGCGCGAATACTGGTCAGCACCTCCAAACCATCCTTGCCGGGTAGGCCAAGATCGAGCAGCACCAGGTCATAGTGCTGGCTACCCAGAGTCGAGAGTGCGGCTTGGCCATTTTTTACCCAGTCGGCCGCATAAGAGGCGTCTTTCAGAGCCCCTTGGATGGCTTCACCAATCATGGGGTCGTCTTCGACCAGCAATACTCGCATTCCCCCTCCTATCGTTATCGCCAAATACCCCGTCCAAGGTGCATTTTGTCCTTAAGGCAGCATTGATTTAAGGACGCCATCCTTCAGTTTAAAGTGGTGATACAAAGCGGCTAACGCATGAATTCCCGCTAACCAAACAATGGTATCGCCAAGAAACTTATGTACGTCACCCCAATCCGCAAGTCCTGACAAAAAGGAGTTTGCTGTGAAAGGCAATTCGTCAATCCGAAACCCACCCAGCAACGTCAACGGGTGTCCCTCCGTTCCCAGAGCCAGAAGGGCAGTGATCGGCAATGCAAAAAGCAAAACCCACAATACGAGGTGCACCAGTCGCGACAGCAGTCGCATCCATGCCGCCATCTGGGGCCGAGGGGCAACTGGTCGAGCCGCAACCCAGACCAAACGCAGAAGCGTGAGCGTGAAAACGGTGATGCCCAAGGATTCATGCCAAACGATGTCGATTCGTGTACCTGGGTCAATCCCGTCATGCATCAGTCGGCCAAAGTCACCTGGACCCAAAACGAATGCTATGGCGACCGCGATTGCTGTAATCCAATGGAAGGCCTTGCTGAGTTTGTCGTACTGGTTCAGACTGTCTTGTTGCATGTTGTCACTCGATTGAAAGTTTCTATCAGCTAAATGTGTCCGTATATTCAATGCGCAGATCTAGCTGCACGCTGTTTGAACAGCAAGATAGCGGTCAACATGAACGCAAAGAGCGCCGCCGACGCTGAATAGCGGCTCAAAGCGAGCCCGCCTGCACTGAGCGGCTTGTCCAGAAAATCTCCTACCACGGCACCCAGAGGGCGGGTCAAGATGAATGCAGCCCAAAACAGCACGGTTCTCGACACGCTTGTCCAATAGTAGGCCGCAACGACCAAGGCCAACAAACCACCGAACAAAATGGCAGCGCCGGTATAACCCAATCCTGCCGAATCTGCCGTCCAATCGCCCAGTGCCGTTCCCAAGGTTTGGGAGAACATGATAGTCGCCCAATAGAACATCTCGGCCTTCGGCGAACTGACCGTGCTGACAGACACTGAACCGAGCGTTCGATGCCAAATAAACAGTGAAGCAAACAACAAGGTCATGAGCAAGGTCGAGCCACCTGCATACCCAATACCCAGGGATCGGTCAGCAAAATCAGCCAGCGTAGTTCCGACCGTGGTGGTCGCAATGATGGTTGCCCAGTAAAGGAATGGCTGAAAGGTCTTGGCTTTGATTTGCGCAAAGACCGCAGCCAAAAATACGGCTGAGAAAATAACCGTTCCGATCAGGTAGCCTAGGTTCATCGACATCGAAACAGCATCGCCACCCGTTTCGCCGAGCGTGGTGGCCGCAATCTTGATGATCCAAAAGACGAGGGTGACCTCTGGGACTTTGCTTAAGGCTTTATTTGCTGAAGTGTTCATCTTGATTCTTGCTCGCTGGTCAGGGCTTCGCTTGTAGGGAGTCGAATGTGGTCATTAGCTCAACCATCGCACTTTTGCAGTCGGCTTGGCTAGGGGTATCTGCACGCAGTGCGCTGAGGGCATGGTCTATGGACTTGTCGAGCATGTGCCAATCACTCGCCGCACGCGGCTTCAAGCCTGCCTCGGCCGAGTCCCATGAGACCTCCAAATCCTTGACCCGTGTTTTTGCCGCTGCCAGATCGCCCTTATCCACGAGGGTGGCAACGTCTGCGGCAATGGTCTGAAAAGCAGACAAGTCTCCCAATTTGGACGCGGCCTTTGCCATTGGCGCGGAGGTGGCCTGACTTGTCGCTACTGAGGCAGAGCCTGCTGTACCGGTGTCGGTTGACTGCGAGCATCCAGCCGCAAGGATCAGCAGAGCGATAGCCGATAGTGCTGCAACGGTCCGGGTCAGCGGGTGTAAAGAACGCATGATTTTTCCTTAATATTTGGTTTCGGAGATTCTTTTTTCGGGACTACGTGTTCCTGCGGCCTGTGCCAAAGTTCACGTGTTCATCGGCAACCAGCATCACAATCACGGTCAGGAACAGAGCGCTGGTCCACATGGCACCCATGCCGAGGCCGCCATACGTCTTGGACTGCGTTAGCATGTCGCCAAGTGAAGCACCCAAGGGGCGTGTCAGGATGTAGGCAATCCAGAAGGTCAGCACGGCATTGCCGCCCAAGCGCCACGCCGCATAGGTCATTGCGATCAGTGTGCTGAACGCCACTGTTCCCCATGCGAAGCCAAGTCCGAGCGCTTCGGTCGCCAAATCACCGGCAGCGGTACCCAATGCAAACGTGCAAAGAATGGTCGACCAATAGAACAGCTCCCTGCGTCGCGTGAAAATCTCATGGATCGACAAACTGCGTTCCACCCAGTACCAAACGGCAAAAATCCCTGCCAAGGCCACGGCAAATGCCGACGTGCTGACATACAGGCTCACACCGAGCCCATCCGTGAGCAAGTCGGTAATCTGGGTGCCAACAACGCTGATGAGAACGACCGTTAGCCAGTAGATCCAGGGCGTGTAACGGTGCTTGCGCAACTGCACGAATAGGGCGACAGCCAAAAGCGCACCCATCACTGCACGGGTCACGCCTTGGCCGAAGCCTGCATTGACAGCCAGATAGTCGGCTCCGGTCTCGCCAACCGTCGTACACATGATTTTGATGATCCAAAAAGTGAGCACTGCTTCAGGGACCTTGTTGAGCCTGTTCGGTACCAATGGCGGGGCGAGCGTATTCATGCGACTACTTTCTGCAATAGCGGATTGTTCTTGGGGCAAGTCTGACAGGCGAAACTTAGGCCAGACATAGGCCAATCACTTTTGCACCCATCCAATTTGGATCAGCTTTCTGAAGAGGAATCGATGAACGCTCAGGGCAAGTCTGTAAGCGTTGGGCAAATACACGTGTACTTCACGAAAGGCCAGCCAAGCGCTCAGTACCGCGACCATGGCCGCCCCCACCATGTCCAGTGGAAAATGAACACCGAGATAAAGGCGCGCCCACGCAATTGGCACTCCTAACAATGCCAATGCCAGGCCAGCCATACGTGGTCTGCGGTGCATCGTGAAACTAAAAGCGACAGCCCACAATAAGGTCAGATGGTCACTCGGAAACGAAGAATCAGCCGTATGGGGAATCAGGGTGTGCCCTAGACCGATCATGAAGGGACGTGGATGCTGCCAAACCAGTCCGATGATCTGGTTGATGAACAAGCCCGCCAGACCTGACGCGGTCGCTTCAAGCAGAAACTTGCGGCTCTGTTCGCTTCCGCGTAGCCAACCGAACCCGATGATGACCGGAAGCGCCCAAATGGCGTACTCAGCAAAAAATGTGGCGATGGCCAGTAGCAGCGTGCTCGGGTGCTCGGGTGCATTAAGCCAGAGAAAGAGTGCGTGATTGAGGCCTTCCATGTGGTATCCGGGGCCGAATCACCCAATTGGGGCGACCCGGCCTTGCGGCGGTTAGTTAGTCTTGTTTGTCGTGGTCGTCATCGCGATCCGCTTTGTCTTCGGCGGACGAAATGACCGTGCCTTTGTCGGCATCGACCCTCACATCGAAGACTTTGGCCCCACTGACGACTTCCACGTCGTAGACCCAGCCCTGTTTCGAGTTCTCATACTCGGCACGTGAAGCCCTGCCGTTGACGTGCTGTTCTGCCGTGGTGACAGCTTGAACAAGCGGGATTTTGGCCTTGGTTATGGACAGTGCATCGTTTTCCATACCGCCTTGGGCGGCATAGGCAACGGTGCCCGCAGCGGCGATGGCTGCGACCAGAAGGGAAAATTTGCTGTAGCGATTCATGGTGATTCTCCAGAAGGAACGCAGGTATTTGCGCACTGGTGAGACTACAGAAGCAGACTTAGCTGGTACTGAGTAGCTTAAAAATAGCTTCCCGCACCTGTTTCCGTTTTCTAAGGTGACCTCTCAACCGTTAAACGTCGGGAGTTCCCATGCGTCGTGCCGGGGGCAACCGGCGCTTCTGTTTATGTCCGGACCGCAAAGTGGCAGTTTCGATACATTGAGATCGAGAGCAGTTGCGAGCGCAAACGTCAAGTCACTTGCTTGTGAACCGTGCGAGTCGCAGGAGCAAACCCAGCACTGCGATGCCAGCAAATGCGGCGCCAGCCAAGAATGTGGTGGCCGCCCCGTGGCGGTCCCAGAGCCAACCGGCCACGCCACTGGCAAAGAGCATAGACAAGCCGCTCACGAGATTAAAAACCCCATAGGCTGTCCCTCGCAGGTCGGCAGGCGCGGTGTCAGCGACCATGGAGGCCAGCAGACCCTGGGTCATGCCCATGTGTATGCCCCACAATGCAACCCCTGCCAGCATGGTCGTCCATTGATTGCCGCTGGCCAGCACCAAGTCGGCAGCAATCAGAACGACCAACCCTGCAGCCAATAGCGCGGAATGGCTCATTCGGTCTGAAAGCTTGCCGAAGGGATAGGCCGATGCAGCGTAAACCAGATTCATTGCTACCATCACCAAGGGCACCAACGCCATTGCCACGCCACTCTGTTGGGCGCGCAGCACAAGAAACGCTTCGCTGAAACGTGCCAGCGTGAATACAGCGCCAATAGTCACGACCCACCAATAGGATTTGTCCAGCCGCTTCAGATTGGCAAGACGGATGGGGTTGGTTCGCACCTCCCCGATGTGGCGCTCAGGCTCACGCACGCCGAACAGCAGTAATGCGACTGCCAACAGCCCAGGCACCACTGCCACCCAGAAAATCGCTCGGAAATCGTTGGACCACAAGAGCATCAGACCCACGGCAATCAATGGGCCCGTGAATGCGCCAACGGTATCCAGTGACTGCCGCAAGCCAAATGCCGCACCACGCACATTGCTTGGAGTTATGTCGGCAACCAGGGCGTCGCGGGGGGCGCCCCGAATTCCCTTACCCACCCGATCCAGCAATCGGGCCGTCACAACGGTGCCGGTTCCAGTTGCTATGGCGAACAAAGGCTTTGTCATGGCTCCCAAGGCATAGCCGAACACGGCCAATCCTTTGCGTTTACCAAGGTAATCGCTCATTGCGCCGGAGAATACTTTGACGATCAAGGCAGTTGACTCTGCCAGGCCCTCAATGATTCCCACCGTGAACGCGCTGGTCCCCAGCACGGTGACCATGAACATAGGCAGCAAGCCGTGCACCATTTCCGAGGAAATATCCATCAGCATGCTCACAAAGCCCAAGACCCACACGCCCGAGGGAATCTGTTGCAATACTGAATTTGATTTCTTTTGCAGCATGGCCATCTATGCCGATAACAGGACGGATTAGTGGGCCGCGCCTAACGCGGCTCTTTCGCCGTCGCCGTGGGCTTCGCCTCAAACGAACCTTCAATCACACCTGCCTGCTTCAAAATCTGCCAAGGGCCGATGTACAGCTTGTGCATCAACCAGGCAATGCCAAACCAGAAGCCGGTCAGCAACAAAAGGCCCAGTCCCTGCTTCCACTCTGGTGCTCCAGAAAAGGCAACCTGCAGGACCATCAACGCAATGAACAGGGTGAAGAATCCAACCTGAGCCCAACCAATAATTGGCATTGTGCGACTGGCGTCAATCCTCATGTCCTTACGTGTCGTTCGGATATGCCCAGATCGCTTGAGCCACCTAATTTCCAGATCAGACAACTCGTACCGCCTTTGAAAATCCACCACTTGGGCGCGCACCGCGGTAGTTGCTTCAAACCCATACCGAATTTTGAACATGTACGGATTAGTCTTCGCCTGGCAATCGAGCTTCTCCATGTCCCACGCGGCCAGCATTTGTTGAACGGTGCCTGCGGAACCGTGCTCATGATAGTCCCGGCCCGCATTGCGTTGGTCAGCTGCTAGATTGAGTTGGACCACTCTGTCTTGTTGCACTTGGTTCATATCCTGTTCCGCTTCATTTGAGAGTTAAAAGAAAATTTGCATCAGCGTTCGTGATAATCACGCCCAGCGTTGCGCTGGGACGGGCTGATGTTGATTTGCACGGTCGCACCCGATGCGCGCGACAATGCAGCCAGCTTGTCGATAGGCTTGCGAGCCTCAAAGTGCGCAATTGCCGCAGCCAGTAAATTTCGCTGCTGGGCAACTGGATCCTGGGTCCACAACTGGCCGTTATAGAGCTCCAGCGCCAACTCAGAATCTGCGTCGGGCGCAGCGATCTCTTCCAGAAATCGACCAATGGCTGGCTCATTGGCGGCCTCCTGCAGGCGCCCATCCCGGATCAGCAGCAGCAGCGCCTTGGCGGTAGCGTTCGCATCCACCACAGCTGAGCGTGCTACGGCAATTTGCAGGCGAATGGTGCGCAACAGACCCAGGTCAATGGTGCCCCCGCCCGAAATCGTCCCTTCGCCAGTCAACAACCAGTCAATCGAAATCCCGAACGACGTCCGCACCGCGTGCAGAAATTCGGCCCCAGGCTTCTTGTTTCCCCGAACGACATCGCTGACAAACCCTGGCGAGACACCCAGTTGCCTAGCGAAGTCAGTCTGATTCAGCCCACTGTGGGCAATGGCCTGTGCCAGTCTGGCCGCCAAACCGTACAGACCCGGCGCTGCTTCCGTATTGCTCCCATTGTCAGAAGTTCTCATTAGGTTTATATTTATCTCTTTAGTGATATTTATGTAAATTCCTAATGATAGATTACTCCTTTGTGGGTAGTTTGTCACGCCCACCGATCATCATGGACGCCATCGAAATCAATTACCGACTGCGCCGCCTAGGGAAGACCCAGACGGGGATTGCCAAGGACTTGGGTGTGCGTGGTGGGGTTGTGAGCAACGTGATCCATAACCGCGCCACGGCCCACGCGGTCGCGCTACACATTGCTGGCCTTTTGGATATGCGGGTGGAGGAAATCTGGCCGAATCGCTACGTCTTCAAACCACGCGCCACCAAATCCAGGGCGCCGATGCTGGCTGATCCCACTGCGCACGAGGAGGGTCACATGACGTAGTCACTTCAATCTGACCGTTGGAGGACCCCGGAAAAGCAAAAAGGGCTCGGACCACTACATCCGAACCCTTTTTAATATCTGCGAACCGTTTACACGTGGATTATGCGATTCCCCAAGCTGGCCTGTCAAGGTCGGCGGCTCTTCCTCTCCCCGTAAAAAAGACCTGCACGCTTGACGCGAGGATGGCGCACGTGGGTACTACCTGGAGAACGCCGACCGCGCTTGGACGTGGTTGGCACCACCATGGCCAACAGGAGAATCGTTATGCGCAAAATCCGGCAAGTATTGCGCCTTGCACTAGAGACAGGAATGAGCCAGCGTGGCATTTCCAATAGTCTGGCTATCAGTCGTGCCGTTGTCACTGACTATCTCACTCGTGCCGCTGCGGCCGAGCTGACCTGGCCATTGCCTCCGGATTTGGGTGATGCTCAGTTGGAGGGCAAACTGTTTCCGGCAGCGGTTGCTACAGCCCGGCGCCCCGAACCGAATTGGGAGATCGTCCACCAAGAGCTGAAGGCCAAAGGCGCAACATTGCAAGTCCTACATCAAGAGTTTCTGGCCGAACATCCATTAGGAGTTGGGTACAGCCTTTTCTGCGAACGGTACCGGCATTGGCAAAAAACCTTAAAGCGCTACATGCGGCAACCCCACGTTGCAGGTGAGCGGGTATTTGTTGACTATGCTGGGCCGACGGTCAGTGTCCATGACCCAAAGACTGGAGAGATCAGAAAGGCGCAAATCTTTGTCGGTATCCTGGGCGCCTCCAACTACACCTACGCGGAAGCGCATTGGAGCCAGCAGCTCCCAAACTGGATCGCAGCACATGCGCGCATGTTCGAGTTTCTTGGAGGCAGTCCAAAAATCGTAGTGTGCGACAACCTGAAGTCAGCCGTGACCAAGGCCAGCAGGACCGAACCCGTGGTGCATCCTGCCTATCAGCATCTGGCCGAACACTACGGCACGGCCATACTTCCGGCCCGCCCCAGAAAACCCAAGGATAAGTCCAAGGTGGAAAACGCTGTGCTGATCGTTGAGCGCTGGATCCTGTTCCGACTGCGCAAACGCGTCTTCACCACATTGGCGGACCTGAATGCTGCCATCGCAGTGCTGCTGGCGGAATTTAACGAACGACCCTTCCAGAAGCTTACGGGTTGCCGGCGCAGCCAATTCGAGGTCTTAGATCAACCCGTACTGCGAACCCTGCCAACCCAGGCATTTGAATACACGGAATTCCGCAGGGTTCGTGTCGGCCTTGACGGTTGTTTCTCCGTGGATGACGAATCGTATAGCGCTCCTTTTGCGTTGAGCAAACAGTCGGTCGACTTGCGAATTACAGCCGCGACGATTGAAGTCCTGCATCGGGGTCAGCGGGTGGCGAGCCACGCGCGCGCCAATGATTTGGTTCCGGTCATTGATCCCCTGCATCTGCGTCCCAATGATCGCCACTTCAGCCAATGGAATATGGACCATGAATTGGAGTGGGCCTTGTCCGTGGGGCCCCATACCCAGACGTTTTTGCAACTCCTGTTCAGCGCCAGCACGATCAAGGAACAGGGCTACCGCAGTGCCAACGCATTCAAGCGTCTGGAAAAAGAGTTTGGCGCCGAGCGGCTGGAAGGCGCCTGCAGCCGGGCCATCGCGATCGGGGCCAATTCACTCTCCAGCGTGCGCTCCATCCTGCGTACCGGTCTGGATCAACAGCGCGCACCCGATGCGGAGCCTCAGGAGGCGGCATTCGACCACCCCAATGTACGGGGTTCTAACTACTACCACTAACAATGAAGGAACGAACATGATGACGCAAGAGACTTTACGAAAACTCAATGAGATGAAGCTATTTGGCATGGCCAATGGGTTTGAAGACCAATTGGCCAGTGCAGCGGCCAGGACACTGGGCTTCGAGGAACGGTTTGGGCTACTGGTGGACCAAGAATCGACCCACCGGGAAAACCGCCGATTGCAACGTCTTCTGAAACTTGCCAAGTTGCGAGAGGCTGCCTGTGTGGAGGACATTGACTACCGCGCGAGCCGTGGATTGGATCGCGCGGAAATTGCGTCATTGGCTTTGGGGCAGTGGATCGATCATGGAATCAATTTGATTGTGACCGGCCCGACCGGAGGAGGTAAGACGTGGTTAGCCTGTGCCTTGGGCAATCAGGCATGCCGCCAGGGAGTGTCAGTGAGCTTCCAACGCCTGCCGCTATTACTGGAAGACTTGGCGGTGTCGCACGGTGACGGCAGCTTCCGCAGGCGACTGGCGCAACTGGCCAATGTCGATCTTCTAATCCTAGATGACTTCGGCATGGCGGCGCTCAATGCTGTTGGACGCAACGATATGCTGGAGGTTATTGAGTCCCGCAGCGGTGCCCGTTCGACATTGATCACCAGCCAGTTGCCAGTGGATCGGTGGCATGACTACCTGAGCGGAGGTAATCCGACTGTGGCGGATGCAATTCTTGATCGCCTGGTCAGTGGCTCGCAGCGGCTGGAACTGAAAGGCGAATCGATGCGGAAGCTACGTAAACGTAAGTCGGCAAAAGACTGACCGGCCTGGTGCCAGCCAAAAAACCCGTTTAAGTGGCGGGTTTTAAATGGAACGAGTGGCCTAGTTTGAACTGAAATAGGTGGCTCACTTTCAATCGGAATCGGTGGCTGGTTTGGACTGGGACAGGCGGCCGGGTTGGACTGGAATAGGCGGCTCTGTTGCGCCGGATTACGCACAAGTCGGGTGTACAGCACTTGGATGCCGTTGATACTACGGATTTGAGGCTGTCAAGGATGTGGCGGCAAAGTGACAAATATGTCTGGCTACGGTAATCTCGGCGTGTCGGCGTTCGATTGGTCGCGTTACATTGAGCGGCAGTTTTTCACTTTTCCCAATTTGAAATAGGGTGAAACCGAATCGCATTCCCGCCAGCTTCTTTGGCCTCGTACATGGCCAAATCAGCCGATTTCAGGATCTCGTTCCTGTCAACGTCCTGATTCAAGAACATTGCAATGCCGAGGCTCGCCGTGCAACGGTGCTCAACCATTGACTCAGCCTTTCCCTCATGTTGAACGATCAACTGATAGGGCGCGGACAAAACAGTGCAGATTTTCTCTGCAATTCGCTTTGTCGTAGCAACCGACTCGGCACTGTTGGCATTCAATTCGCTCAGAATGACTACAAATTCGTCCCCGCCAAAACGCGCAACGGTATCCATTTCACGAACGGCACACTTTAAGCGCTTGGCAGCTTCTATCAATAGAAGATCGCCAACTTCATGCCCATGGGTGTCGTTGATAGGCTTGAAATTATCAAGATCAAGAAACATTACGGCACCGTAGCGGCCACTGCGTTTGCTTGAAGCCATGCTCTGGGCCAAACGGTCGCTGAGCAGGCGGCGGTTCGGAAGTTGGGTCAGGGCATCATGGAAGGCTAGTGTTCTGATCTCATTCTCGGCCGACTTGCGCGACGTAATATCGGTCAGCGCTCCAACGTAATGGGTGATATTTCCGCCATCATCCTTCACAGCGGTGACCATGAGCCACTCGGGATAGATTTCGCCACTCTTGCGACGGTTCCAGATTTCACCCTGCCAGCGGCCCCGCTGGAGAAGGCTGTCCGCCATGTCCTGATAGAAAGAAGCTCCGTGTCTGCCAGATTTGAGAATGCCTGGGGTGCGCCCAACAGCCTCTTCGGCGGAATATCCAGTGATTTCTGAAAACGCCTGGTTCACCTTCAAAATATTTCGGCTGGCATCGGTAATCAGCATTCCTTCCTGGGATTCGAACGCAGTGGCGGCGATACGCAGTCGTTGTGCCGCCAGCTCGCGCTCGGTGACATCCATATAGGTGGTCGAAAATCCCCCTTCTGGCAAAGGCACTCCACGAATCTCCAGCACCATTCCGTTGGGGCGCACGCGCTGAAATTGGTGTTGTCGGAATTTGCGGGCACGCTCCACAATCTCCGAGACCTTGGTCTTGAAGTCGCCCGGCCCATAGTCGCCACGCTCCACATTGAAGCGTATGAAGTCCTCGAACGATAGATTTGGCTTCTCAAACAGAGTATCGGGAAGGTCCAACAATTTCTTTAAATTCTGGTTGTAAGCTACCAGCCGCAGGCGGGCATCGAACACGGATATCCCACCCGGAAAGCTTTCAACAAAAGCTTGTAGAGTCTTGTTCTGTTGAAGAAGCCTATCTTCCATGTTTTTGCGTTCGGAGATGTCACGACAAACGCAGTAGAGTACTTGCTTGCGATCCAGTTTCACGACCGAAAGCGTCACTTCAGCCGTGAAATTTGTTCCATCAGTTTTCGTGAAGTCCCGTTCAAACCTGTGCGAGCCCTTGTCCAACGCAAGGGACATCATCCGCTCTACTTCGGCACAGGAGTCAAGGCCATCTGGTTGCCTCGCAGGTGAAGACTTTGATGGATGCAAACTAAGAATCTCTGCGGCAGATTTAATTCCTAGCGTTGCCACCGCCACCGCATTGGATTCGATCAAAATACCCCCCTCAATGATCCAGCTGGGATCGGGCGAGGACTCGAACAGCTGTCGATATATGTTCTGGTCTGGTTCGTCGTTCGGAGTCATTGGGATCTGGAGGCTGAATCGGGCAAAAGGGTTGAGGTGCGCGGCCTTTGTTCTTCGATTGCGGATAGCCTTGAGTACGTGATGGTCTTGAATGGCACATTGATACAGCTCCTCCACCATAGCATTTGATAAATGACGCAATGATGACGATATTGTCATCATCCCAACACCTCTCTGACAGGTTCACTTTCTGACAATGGCTTTGCGCTAGTCCCTCAACCCTACTGGAGAATTGTCATGATAATGAAGAAACGTATTCCCGCCGCTGCTGTTCTGCTGCTCGGCCTCGCTTTGACGGGTTGTGCCTCAGATCCAAGCTCGCCTTCTGCGCAGTTGGTGCAACGGATTGAAACCGCACGGACACCCACGGACCACGAGGCACTTGCAAAATACTACATGGGGGAGGCCGCAAACTCACGCGAACGAGCTTCGGATCATCGCAAGCTGGCCAAGACATACCAAGCTGTATCCGGGCGGGCCCCTCACGGCACCCCCACCGGGGTAAACGGGACTGCGAGTGCCTCCGGCTATCACAGCGCCTTGGCAAGTCAGGATGAAAACAATGCGACGGCCTACGATGCTCTGGCTACAGAGCATCGGAACATGGCGAAGGCTGCCAAGCCTTAGTGGCGGCATGACTCTAGGCTATTCGCGCAGAATACCAGAGGGTATAGAGTGAAAGATATAGAGGAGGCATTGTCAGCTTCTTTCTCCGGGTGTGCATGCACGATGTGTGCGAAGCCTCGCCGTCCTCACGGTATCAGCAGAAAATCACGTCCACTGTCTTGCAGCTTGGTGGTCAGGGCATTCGAGCAACTCTTTCCCAGCCATTTCTACCATGCGACCCTACCTGTCGGTGCTTTAAGCCGTTGGCTTCATCGCCGCATTTGGTGTTGCCGTGCTCAAGGGCATCGTCATGGTCTCCTTTCTCGATGACCAGAGAGAACCCCGAGTGCTGGTGCGCGGGGCCGTGCGTCAGGGCGTAGCGCTGCGCCTGCGCCCGACGTTAATGACCGTGTCAGTTGCGTTCCTGGGTTTGGTACCGATGTTGCTTTCGATCGGTGTGGGTGGTGAAATCCGACGACCACTGGCAACAGTGGTCGTCGGCGGGTTGATCACCTCGGCCCTCATGACCATGCCGCTGTTGCCGTTGAAGTACGAATGGTCCAGATCACGTGCAATGGTCAAACGAATTGCCAAAGATGCCACCTACCACTTACCCGACTGAGGAGATGCCTTGAAGGAGGCAAAAGCCTACGTTCACCGTACCCGTGTTTCCGATGTGATCGCGGCGATGAACGACTGCCCCGCCCGGGGCGGAACGGCAGGAATCCGACGCCACAACCTCGTTGTCTACATCGTCAAAGGACCCCTGCTGCCATTGGACAGAGATGAACAGCGCTACTCGGTCGAATCTCGGCGACAAGGTGGTCAATGAGTACAAGATTGAGTTGATCTGCTAAGACGGTGAGGTTGAAGATATCGTCGCAACGCTTGGCGACGGAGGCCGTACTGGGCAATTGATTGCCGGATGGACTACCGTCAGCGATTTGGTGCAGGTAGTCCCTATTCGCTGAACACCCCCTGCCAAGGCGGACGGCTTAGTCCCATCCGCCTCGCTGGGGTCACATAACAGTATCGGTCGAACAAATTGGAGGTAAAAATGGGAGCGATAACGACGATAGCGGCCTGTTTGGCCGCCTTTGCACTTTTAGGTTGTGGTGCTCGTACCCACAATCTTGTTACCGAAGAGAGTAGTGGGGCAATTACCATGGGCACATTTCGGCACGAGGGGCTGGGAGATACTGCGATGGTGTTGAAGTTCGAGGGTCAGTCGTTTAAAGCCAGCGGCTTCGTCATCAAACGCAAGCAGGACCTGGCAGACCTAAAGCGCCAATTTGGACCCAGCAAGCACTACGACCAAATATTCTCCGGTCTCGACACAGACCATTTTGTGTACTCTGCCGAACCCCTGTTGCGCGCCGGAAATGGGGTCACGTTACGATGCTTTGCCATATGGCGTGCCGGAGGATCTCCAGCTGGGAATTGTGTGACAGTGGAAGGTACGCACATCTATTTTCGCTTTGAATGAACCAACAACCATAGGCATGCAAGGAGTATCGAGTAGAGTTTGACCCAGCCAAACCAGGAGTTGACACCGGGCTCGAGAACCGTTGCTTAGGCTATGAGAGGCGGCGTCAAAGCGATGGGCAACGCGACGTAAACGCGATGGCTGCTTCGATTTTCGAACAGCTTCATTCAGCCCGATCAGAATAAGTAATGCCATATTGGTGTGAACAATTCCTGTCATGGCTGGCCTCAACGCTTGAAGCCAACTGGCCCCAATCTACGAATCCTGCACTCCACAAAGGCAACTGACAAATGACCCAATGATGACAACCTTGTCATCATCACATCACCTTTCTAACAGCTTCGTTTACGCACAATGGGGTTGCGTTTCATCGTTAGTTCTTAAGGAGAAATTGTCATGAAGAATAAGCTGATTCCTTCTGCTGCAGTGTTGCTGCTCGGTCTTGCTCTAGCTGGTTGCGCGTCGGATCCAAGTCCAAGTTCACCTTCGGCTCAGTTGCAGCAACAGATTGAAGCTGCGCGTACACCAACGGATCACGAGTCGTTGGCCAAGTACTACGAAACCGAAGCAGCAAGTGCCACCCAGCGCGGTATCGAACACCGCAAGTTGGCTAAAACTTATAACTCAGCCGCGTTGATCGGTAGAAGTAGTGGCGCCGCAAACATGCCGGCTTACCACAACGAATTCGCCAAACGGGCCGACAGTGATGCCGCCGACTTTTTAGGGTTGGCTGCCGAGCATCGAAACATGGGAAAAGCAGCCAAGCCGTAAGACCGGTCGATGACTAGGAGAGACCGCTGTTTGAATGTGTGGCTGAAGAGTGCACAAGCTCGTTGAGCCCTTCTGTCGGGTTTGATCTCTATCGCCTTCCCATGCCTGATGCAGCAAGCGAGACCAAGGAAATTGATCTATGTCGATGTGTAGGCCTCCAGGCTACTACCCTTCCTTTAAGAGATCTACATGGAATCAAGATTGAATACCGTGGCGCTATACGCAACCTATTGCACGATGGATGATCACCCCAAATGGCCAGCGCAGATCCCACACCATGAGCACTGCAGTTGCAGACTGCTCGCCCAGGCCATCGGTTGCGATCCGCATTCGATTTCGTTTGAATATTGTCGTCGTGTGTTGCAAAAGCACTGGCATCTGAACTGCCGACATGGGCAGTCAGCGTCTGGACCTGCGGACGGCGCCGGAGACGATCAGTGATCGTGATGTGAATATCGAATACCACCAATGTGACATATGAACAATAGAAACCCAAAAGCGAGAACATCCATGCGAGCCAAAGAATCACGCCCAATAAAGTCACAGCGCGGTGCATCTGATGCGTTGCCGGCGGGCGTCTCCACAGGGCCGCTGCCATCGGTATCGAACCCTGGGGATACATCTCCTTTCAACGCCATGTCGTCGTGGTTTAGCTATGTGGTCGACGTATCGCAGCGAGGTGCACTCTTCACGCATGCGCTGGTCGAACGTGGCGATAGGCTGCTGGAAGATGAACGTGCAGGCTTGCCATTGCGCCTCAAATTTCCGTACGAGACAATCCTGGACGCCCGAGAGTTCATTGAACCCGTCGGATATTCGCTGCTTCGCATACTGCCTGACGGAGACGACTGCTTTGAGCGCTGTGAAGGACGCAACAGTCGGCCAGTCATCGTTTTCGACCCCCGCGCCGGGCATGGCCCGGGCATTGGTGGTTTCAAGCGGGATTCGGAAGTAGGCATGGCCCTGCATCTGGGCCACCCTGTCTATTTCGTGGCGCACCACATGCAGCCCTGCCCCGGGCAAACACTGGCACGCGTTCACCATGCGCTACGCCGCTTTGTTGCTGAAGTCATTGATCGCCATCCTGGCGAGCGCCCAACGCTTTATGGCAACTGCCAGGCCGGTTGGGCTGTGGCATTGCTTGCTTCCGACTGTGCAGGTGTAACGGGTCCCACGGTACTCAATGGCGCGCCACTGTCATATTGGGGAGGTGACACAGGCGTCAACCCGATGCGCTTGGCTGGGGGGCTGACGGGTGGCGTCTGGGCCGCGCGATGGCTGGCCGACCTCTCCGGTGGCCAGTTTGATGGCGCCTGGCTTGCGCACAACTTCGAACAACTGGATCCTGGTCACGCCCATTTTGGAAAATACAGGGCGCTCTTTTCGCATCCTGAAGCCGAGCGGGAGCGCTTTGCTGAATTTGAACGTTGGTGGGGGGAATACTGCTTTCTCACACGGGATGAAATTGTCGCCATAGTTGAGAATCTATTCATTGGGAATTGCCTGGAAGAGGGAGGTTTTCGTATCTGCGATTGTTGCCATGCAGACCTGCGTCAGCTGAAGAGTCCCATGCTCGTCTTCGCATCCAGTGGCGACAACATTACGCCACCGCATCAGGCGCTAGGCTGGGTGCCAGCGGTGTGGCCGACCACTGAGGCGCTCATTGCAGGCGGCCAGCGCATTGTGTACCTCCTCAATCCGACTGTTGGTCACCTGGGCATCTTTGTCTCTTCGGATGTGGCACGGCGCGAGCACCGAGCCATTCTCGAAAATCTGGAGGCGCTAGAAAATCTATCCCCTGGACTGTACGAAATGTGTATTCAGGAGTCGATTGACGAGGCGGATTGTCCGCAACCGCAGTATGTGGTCAGCTTCGAGAGTCGCCGCGTCGAGGACTTGCCCGCAACCAGTAGAACTTCGGCGTTCGAGCGCGTGCGTGAACAATCTGAGCAAATCGACGCTCTCTATCGCCACACCCTGGGTCCATGGGCCCGCCTGGTTGGGGGGCCTCTACTGGCCTCCGCGCTGAAGTGGGCGCATCCGATGCGCACGTCCAGACTGGGGTGGGCGCATGCCTTCAATCCGTTTACTTATGGTGTCGACCTGGCTGCAGCGTGGGCTGGCAACCGACGCGCTCCGGTTTCCGCAGACAACCCTTGGGCAGTGGCAGAAGCCCGGTCAATGGACGTTTGGAGCGGACTGCTCGACGACTGGCGCCGCAAACGTGACGCTTCCACCGAAGCGCTGTTCGCAACTTTGTATCAGCGTCAGGGTGACGAGGCTGAGGTCTCCGCGTGAGACTCAGGCTGTAGTGGGACCAAATTCTGTCGCCTCAGAAATTCGGGGCAAAGCTTTCTACAAATGCAGTCAACGATGGGGACACCAAAGTGACGTGGAATGCACACTACAGTAGTCATCGCATGAATGCGAATGACGCCGCCAAGCTCGTGCGGTCGCATGATCGGGTTTTTGTCGGAGGCAATGCCGCATCTCCCATGCCGTTGCTGTATGCGTTGCGAGACCGGGCCAGCAGTTTGGAACAAGTCGAACTACTGCATCTGCTGTTTGCCGGAGAGGATCCGCTCGCCGCTCCAGAGATGGAGGGACACTTTCGCCATACTGTACTGTTTGTCGGAAGCTCCGATCGGGTGGCGGTTCAGGAAGGCCGTGCGGCCTACCTTCCGGTGCACTTGCATGATATTCCGCAACTTTTTAAGAGTCGAGCTCTGCCGATTCGGGTCGCAATTGTTTCTACCGCACCGCCGGATGAACACGGTTTCCTGTCTCTAGGCGTGGAATGCCTGGCCAGCTTGGCTGCAGTCGAGGTGGCCGATGTGGTCATTGCCGTCGTCAATGATCAAATGCCGCGTACTTTGGGTGACTGTTTCATACCCGCCCACAAACTGACTGCGGTAGTGGAGGCCTCTTTCCCACTGCCTGAACTGAAGATCGAGAAACCTACTCCGGTCCACGCAAGTATTGGCAAATGGGTGGCATCACTCATCGAAGACGGAGCAACGTTGCAATTGGGAATTGGCGCTATTCCCGACGCTGTGGTCGCAGCACTCAGCGGAAAACGTGACTTGGGTGTTCATACTGAGATGGTTTCCGACCGGGTAACGGATGCGATTGAGGCTGGCGTCATCACCGGGGCACGCAAGACCCTGCATCCGGGCAAGGTAATAGCAACGTTTGCCATGGGAAGCCGTGCCCTATACGACTACATCGGAAACAATCCGCTGTTCGAGATGCATCCCGCCGACTACACCAATAACCCGTTCATCATCGCGCAAAACGACCAGATGGTCGCTGTCAATTCCGCCTTAGAAGTGGACATCACTGGGCAAGTCTGTGCAGAGTCGGTCGGAAAACAGATTTTTTCTGGATTTGGCGGACAGCTGGACTTTATCCGCGGCGCCGCAATGAGCAAAGGCGGGATACCGATCATCGCCCTGCCGTCAACCGCTGCGGGTGGGACGGTGTCGCGCATCGTGCCAATGCTGAAGCCTGGAGCGGGGGTGGTGACGACCCGAGCCGATGTCCACTACGTGGTGACAGAGTACGGCATTGCTCAGCTATACGGCAAGACTTTGCGACAGCGAGTGCGCGAACTGATGGAAGTTGCCCATCCGGACTTCCGTGCCGATATTGAAAAGGAAGCTTGGGAGCGCAAACTTTTGCCTCACCTTTTCTGATGACAGCAGCTTACAGCGTTGTCGAATGAACAGTCGCCCAGAAGTGTCAACCGAAGGAAAGACATCATGAAATCACTATGCTATTGCGTAATTGCAGTTATTGGACTGGTCGGCTGTGCAGCTGCACCGGATTTGCCGTCCACGTATGTGCTGGATGCGAGTCAACCGGAAGGTCTGATGATCGTTTCCCTGACACTGACCGGAAGGCGTTTGGACAGGATTTCGGCATTCAAATTTCGACTCAGGGAGATTGCGCCTGCAGGTGAAGAATTTGCTGTCGTGAGGCCGTACCATGCGTCTCTGCGACAGCATACTTTTGCGGTGCAAAGTGGCAATCTTGACAAGCGATTCACGGGGCAGATCGTCGTCAAGGACCCTAACACCACTGATGCACTCGACATCTCGAACAGCGGCTTGACGGCGGGGCGACTGGTTGTTCTGCGGCTTTTGCCTGGAGACTATGAGATCCACTCCTGGGAACTTCGAGAGTCCAGCCTAACCGGCGAAGTGGAATACTCGCCACCGCGCGACTTCAGCTATCGCTTCAGCGTCAGGCCGGGCACGGCCAGCTACATCGGTCGCTTGAATTTGCATTTGGGTCCACGCAATACCCAGCGGGTTTCACTCCAGGACATGCGCTATGAGGATCTGGCATTGTTTGGCAAGAAATATCCCCTCGTACCTGTTGAGACGGTCTCTTTTGATACGAGCAAGCCACAGCGCTGAGAGACCTGATTTTGGCGCATTCGGAACAAACGCATGTCATCTGCTTGAAACATTCGCATACCACCTGCCGGTAACCGAGACTAGGTCGTGGTCACAGTGCGTCCTTGAGAGCGAGCCAGACATGCTTGTCTTTTCGATGCCAACGATCGGCACAAGGCAAGAAACAATGAAATAGGCAATCCCCCTATGAGACTCGACCCCAAAGCCCACGTGACTGATGGAACCTACACGTTTGTGTTGGCTGGTGGGCGTGGCTGCCGGCTGCACCAGTTGACCGACTGGCGAGCCAAGCCTGCCGTCCCTTTCGCTGGTAACTTGAAAATCATTGATTTTGCACTGAGCAACTGCGTCAACTCCGGTGTCCGTCACATTGGTGTGCTGACCCAGTACAAGGCGCAGAGCCTGATTCGCCACATCGAACGCGGGTGGGGATTTCTTGCTGCCAGCCTGGGCGAGTATGTCGATGTCATGCCCGCGCAACAACAGAATGGCGAGTCATGGTACAGCGGGACGGCCAACGCTGTCTATCAGAACCTACGGATCCTGGACGAGGCAAGACCTGACAGGGTGCTAATACTTGGCGGAGACCACATCTACAAGATGGATTACTCAATCATGTTGGCAGAACACGTAGATCGCGGCTCAGAAGTGACCGTCGCCTGTCTGGAAGTTCCCATCGAGCACGCCAGTGAGTTCGGCGTGATGTCGGTAGACGCGGAGCAGCGTATCGTGGCATTTACTGAGAAGCCTGTACATCCAGCGGCTCTGTCTCACCGGCCGACGCATGCGCTGGCGAGTATGGGAATCTACATTTTTGAAACAGAACTGCTGGTGTCCGAACTGACACGAGATGCGGGTGATCCGAATTCAAATCATGACTTTGGCAAAGACATCATTCCCTCCCTGCTGGCTCGCCACCGCGTATTCGCCCACGGTTTTGCAGCCAGCTGCGTCAACACGGTCAACACCACCCCTTACTGGCGTGATGTGGGCACCGTGGACGCCTATTGGGAAGCGAATATGGACCTCACGGCTGTCGTGCCTGAACTCAACTTGTACGACGATGCATGGCCAATTCTCAGCCTGCAGCGGCAACTTCCGCCAGCCAAGTTTGTGGTGGACGACGAGGGTCGCAGGGGAGGCGCTTACAACTCACTGGCGTCAAGCGGCTGCATAGTCAGTGGCGCTAGCGTGCAGCAGTCAATCTTGTTTTCCAAAGTGACGATAGGCAAAGGTAGTCTGATTGAGGATTCCGTCGTACTGCCGGACGTACGCATCGGCAAAGAGGTTCGACTGCGTCGCACCATTGTCGACAAACACTGTTGTTTGCCTGATGGTTTTGAAGCCGGGCTGGATGCTGCGCATGACCACAAACGGGGCTTTCATGTGACTAAAAACGGCGTGACGTTGATCGTGCCAGAAATGCTCGGCCAACGAACTCACCGAATTTTGTGATTGGCCAGGCAATTGGTCTACTGTGAATTGCTTGGCTGGGCGATGCATCGATCGCACTTTGAGTACCTCAATCTGCCTTTTCAGACTCTGTTGCCAAAGCGAGTTGGGTCCGCGACAGATATCGTTTTTGCCATCAAGGGCCTTAGTGCAGTGGGCCGTTGAGGCCAACCAGGCTTGTAAGCGACAAAAGTGCTTGTTTTTTTCCATATATGGGATATATTCCCATTATTTGGAATCAATACTGCCCCAGGCCATGACCGAAACACGTTCAGATCTCACCCTTGCTGCGGCCCTACGTGTGATGGCGCCTCTGGTTGAGTTGTTGTTGCACGAAGGTGTGACTTACACCCGGTTTGCCAACGCGCTCAAAGCGACCTTTCTTGAAGTGGCCCCAAGTGTTCTTGAGAAAAGCTCCACGCGGGTCAACGATTCGAGTGTCAGCACATTGACCGGTATTCACCGCAAAGACGTACGCGAGTGGCGCTCAGTTGGACAGCCTCTCCCTCAGGCAAAGTCTTTCAGCGCGGTCATGGAGGTATTCACCAAATGGGCAAACGACCCTGCCTACTGTGATGAGCGGGGTCATCCATTGCCCCTGCGTCGCGCCGGAGGTCCTGGAACATTTGAAGCGCTGGCCACTTCGGTGTCAAACGACGTGCATCCCCACACCTTGCTGCGGGAGCTTATTCGCTTGGGCGTTGCTCGCCGTGTCGAAACCGCGTCCAGTGATGGAGACGACAAAGTCAGCTTGTGTGTTGATGCATTCGTTCCCCATGACGGGGCTGCGGAAATGCTGCAGCTGTTTTCGGACAACGTAGGTGATCACCTTGCCGCAGCGGCACGCAACCTGTCTGGAAACAATGCGCCCATGCTGGAACAAAGTGTCTATGCAGATAGCCTGAGTGCGGATTCGATTGCAGCCATGCACGCCCTCGCACGGCAGATCTGGGCCAAAGCATTTCACGACATCGTGGGTGATGCCAATGCCTTGACTGAGCGGGATCGTGGGCAAGCCGATGCAACGCAACGCCTTCGCATCGGAATGTACTTTTATGGCGGCCCCAACCAAAAGACATAAAGCAATTGTTCAGGTTTCTTTCATTACCCAAGGAGTTTCATATGTCAAACCATTCCTTTCTTCGCATCCTGTTAATTGTGGCTATGACCGCCGGTGCACTTCTCACGACCGCATGCGGCGGCGGCGGGACGAGCGTCGCAAGCAACGTCGGTTCGGGCGGCACGGGCTTTGTCAGCGGTGTTGTCACCAAGGGGCCCTTAGGAAACGCCAGCGTAACCGCCTACAGTATTTCCGGCGGACAGATGGGCGCAACGATTGGGTCAACGATGACCGATACCAGCGGGAATTTCAACATGGGCATCGGCAGCTATGCTGGCCCAGTGATGTTGCAGGTCAGTGGGGGCAGTTACAAAGACGAGGCAACTGGCACCACCATGTCTATGGCCCAAGGCGATGTGATCACGGCCATCATGCCAACCATTGCGGCAAACTCCAATACTGCGGGTATTCAGGTAACCCCTGTCACAGGTATGGCTCAGACACTGGCCCAAAGCATGACAGGCGGCATGACCGATGCCAACATTGCCTCCGCCAATGCGGCCATGGGAAATTATTTCGCAATCAGCGACGTGCTACGCGTTGCGCCCATGAATCCATTGGTTCCCGGGTCTGGAACCAGTGCCAGCCAGGACGCACGCAACTACGGCATGACACTGGCCGCAGTGTCCCAGTACGCCAAGAATCTCAATATGGCGGTTTCCTCTGCAATGGTTACAGCGCTTATGAATGACGCCTCAGACGGCATGATGGATGGCAAAAAAGGCAGCGCTCCAGTTTCGATGACCATGGGTGGAATGATGGGGACCAGTGCAATGGCCTCCAACGCGGGCACGAGCGGTCTGGCATCCGCGATGATGACCTTCGTAAATTCTGCGGGGAATATGTCTGGAGTGACTGCAACGGACATGAGCGGGCTCACTCAAAAACTGAGCACTTCCAATGGCAGGTTCTGATCCGTACCCAAGTCAGCCTGACGGCGTGGACCGCAACAGGCGCCGACTGGTCTTGACGGGCCTCTCTTCCCTGGGCCTTGCGGGTTGCGGAGGCGGTTCGTCAACAATGCCTGCGGTCGCTTCAATGTCCGCCACTCCGGCAACGGCCTCAGACGCGCTGGTTTCGGCAGCCAGCGCCTGGCCTGCGATGCCACGGTTGCAGAGTACAACAGCGCCAGGTCGTTTTACGGCGGCCTTGACGGCCGCCCCTGCGACAGCGGGATTTCTACCAGGAATTGCGACGAAGATCTTCGCCTATAACGGGGGCACGCCGGGTCCAGTGATTGATGCGTTTGAAGGTGATGCCGTGCGCATCACCTTTAACAACAATCTGGGCCAGGACACGACGGTACATTGGCACGGGCTTCCCATTCCCGCTGACCAGGACGGCAACCCGATGGACCCGGTTGCGCCAGGTACGTCGCGCGACTACGTCTTTACGCTGCCTTCGGGAAGTGCTGGCACCTATTGGTACCATCCACATCCGCACGGGAATACCCATGAACAAGTCTACCGTGGCCTCGCGGGCATCTTCATTGTGCGCAGCCGTACGGACCCCTTGGGCACACTGCCTGAACGTCTCGTCTTCATCACTGATCTGAGACTCGACTCGAATGGGCAGATCGCGGCCGATACAGCCGCTGATCTGGCCAACGGACGGGAGGGCGATCAGGTATTGGTGAATGGCGCATTTCAACCAGTCGACGCCATCGCGCCGGGCACCATGGAGCGGTGGCGGATTTTTGACGCTACCAACGGGCGCTATGCACGGCTTATCTTGGACGGGGCACCAATGGTAGTAGTGGCGCTGGATGGGTGTGCACTGGACAGCCCTGTAACTGTGTCTGAATTGCTGTTGGCGCCGGGCCAACGTGCCGAACTACTGGTTCGTGCCCCCGCTACGGCCAATCAAAAGCTTGTCCTGCGAACGGTGGCCTATGACCGCGGTGCCATGGTTCCCATCAGCCCTGCGGTGAAATTGTTGGAAATTTCCACCAGCAGCGCGGGCGCTATTGCACCCTTCGCGATTCCACTCACTTTGCCAGCACCGCCCGCGCTTCCGGAAAACCTTGCCATAACCCAGACTATCGTGCTTTCAGACATGGGAATGGCGATGGGAAGCGGCATGGGCGGTGGTGCCAATGGACGTTTTACGATCAATGGCAAAGTGTTCGATCCGGCACGCGACGACATCACCATGAAGGCGGGCGTCGCGCAAGAGTGGCTGATTCGAAACGACGGAATGATGGACCACCCGCTCCACATACATGGAACATCCTTCCAGTTGGTCGCTTCAAACCGGGCCAACATTGCATCAGATCCGCGACTCAACGCCTTCATGGACATCGTGAATCTGAAGTCTGGAGAGCAAGTCAGAATTCGGCTGCGTATCGATACGCCAGGGCGGCGCATGTTCCATTGCCATATCCTGGAACATGAGGCTCAGGGCATGATGGGGGTCATCAACGTCACTCTGTAGGCATTGGTGAATTCACAAAAATTCAGCTTTGCATCAATTCATTCAACTGTGGAAAGAACGGCTATTTTGGTCAAAAGAAAGGACTGTGTATGTTGGTAATGATGATTCTCGCTATCGCTCTAATGATTGGATCAGGGCATGGACACATGGGGCTATCGGGACATGAGATTCCCGTTCAACAAGTCGACCATCGCGAAGAGGGAAATCGAGTGAAAACTGCGCCAGTTCCGGCAATGAAAGAGCGTGGTGCGGTGAGCGAGAGTACCGATTCAATCAAATAGGAAATTGGTCGAACCCCTCATTGATGGGTTAGCTACCGCCTCCTCGATACTGATGGTCGGCACCACTTGTTGGTCAACAGTTAACTCTTTTCAAGCGAGGAAGCAATTCTGTACCGCAAGAAACATAAACGTTCCGGAATGCGCGTACCGTCCAGACAGAAAGGACCACCATCATGGGTGACCGCGCAATATTCTGCTCTTCAAATCATCCAACATGAAAGAAGTTGGGACTTTCGTCGAGGAAGCATAAGCGTTCCGCCACGAAAGGAAACATAAGTGTTCCGAACCGGCACGGTTATGCTTCCGGTGACACGATGTGACACGTTGAGAAATGGTCATCTGGTGCGGCTGGCGGGGATCGAACCCACGACCCTTGGCTTCGGAGGCCAATACTCTATCCACTGAGCTACAGCCGCACGGCTGAACAAATCAACAACCGGTATTTTCGCACATCCGTTGATGGCCAAAATGCCATGCAGGCAATGGCCGCCGGGTTGCAGGCATCCACCGCGCGGACGGCATGCTTACAACTTGACCTGAAACGTCTTGGAGATCAATGTCAGTGCTTCGGGGCTATCCCATTCCTTGGCGCCATAGTGCTTGTCGAGCACCATGCCGTTTGAATCAATCAACAAGGTAAGGGGAAGACGATCGGCACCGAGCATGTTTTCCAGAAACAGCTCGTGATCAATGAAGTTGCTAAAAGTAATCTTGTACGCCTTCAGAAACCCACGGGCCCTGTCTTCGTAGTCATCAGTGGACACACCAATGACATTGAACTGCTTGCCGCCATACTTGCGGGCAAGTCGTTCAAGCGAACCCATTTCCTGCCGGCAGGGGCCACACCAGCTGGCCCAGACGTTGATCACCAGTGGCTTGCCACGAAAGTCAGAGACCTTCTTGGCGGGTCCCGAAAGCCCTTGCATGCGCGCTTCCCGAAGCACGCCGCCAATGTCCACCTCGCCCGGCGTCCTGGCGTATGCAACCGGGCTTGCTGCTGCAAGAAACAGCAGGCCCAGCAAGATGATTCTTGCCATTTGGAGTGGTCCCACGTTGGAATACCGCTTGCGATATCGCGGTCAGGGTCTTACTTTATTGACCTGAACCTTAAGCCCATTGGCACCCACCTTGACGGTCTGCACGGCTGAAATCAGATCACCCGGCTCGGCCTGAGCCATCCCTGATTTGGAGATGCGGGCTTCCACTTCAACCTCACTGGCCGCTGAAATACGCGCCTGAGGGCTCATGGACAGCGAGTCATCGAGCGTAAACTTGAGCGGCAACTCCGACGCGCGAGCGCGCAACACTGCCACCGGCATACGTGTACCAGGCACGCGTGCAATCACCATCACCGTGTCACCCGGCGCGGCCTTGGCTTTGAGCGCAGCGTCCAGATCGACCAGACCACTAACGCTTGCACCGGAAGCCGGTTTGGCTGCAGCCTCGCCACCGGTTGCGCTCACCTTTGGCGGAACCTTGGCCGCGACTTTGGGCGCAGTTTTCCCTTGCGCCGCATAGGCTGCGCTAATGGACTCCTGGAGCATGCGCGCATCTTCAGAATCGGGCTCCACCTGCTGCGTGAGTCGCTCCCAGATGCGGATTGCCGCGTCAAACTGGTTGCCACGAAACGCAGCCGTGCCAGCCAACCACAGTGCCATTGCATTTTCAGGATCAACCCGAAGGGCCTTCTCGATCAACTGAGTCGGCTTTCCGGTGAAGTCGCCTTTGGCATTGGTCGCAGCAAGATCCGCATAAATGGCAAGCAACTGGGCATCGTTGTCCAGAAACGCGCCCGCACGGGCAAACGCCTGCTCAGCCTCCACATTGCGCCCCAGCATCTTGTAGGAACGCGCCAGCATGGCCCAGCCCTGCAGGTTATCGGGTTCCTTTTCCAGTTTCTTTGCAAGCCCCACAACCAGGCGATCCATGTCCTGTGCAGTGGCTGCATGCTGTGGACCATTTGGTTCTAGGGTCGCCGGGCTTCCCAGCAGCGCATAGAGTCCAATTGCCAGGAGAGGCAATGCAAGGCCAACGGCCAGCATGGTCTTCTTGGGGGCCCGCAGTGTCGACGCGGCGTCCTCTTCACGCGTGTCATCAATCACACGGCGCTGCAACTCTGCACGGGCTTGCGCATAGTCGGCCTCAGCGATCATGTTCTCGGTGCGGTCCCGATCAAGGCGCGTCAACTGGTCCCGGTAGATTGCGGTATTCAATTGGCGGCGCGAGACATTTGCGCCCGATGCTTTCAACAGGAACGGCCTGAACAGCAGCGCCAGTACCAGCACCAGAGCCAGTGCTGCGGCAACCCAAAATCCAATCATTTTTCGCCTTCCTTGAGCAGCGCTTCAACGCGCTGACTTTCTTCGTCTGTCAAACCGGCCGTGTCAATCTCGGAATTGCGTCGGCGCAGGTACACAAACAGTGCCACCACGCCAACCACCATCAGCCCGAACGGACCGGCCCAGAGCACCCACGTTGTAGGCTTAACCGGCGGCCGGTAAAGTACAAAGTCACCATAGCGGCTGACCATGAACTCCTTGATCTCGTCATCCGTCTTGCCTTGCTTGATCAATCCCCTGAGTTCACGGCGAAGATCCAGCGCAAGGTCCGCGCGCGATCCAGCTAACGATTCGTTCTGGCAAACCAGACAGCGCATTTCCTCGGAAATGGCGATCAGGCGTTGCTCAACAACCGGGTCATCCGCCAACTGCGCGGCTTCCTTAGCCGATACCCCTCCGCAGGCGATCAGGACCAGCAACAATGCGTAGAGGTATTTCACGATTTCTTTAACTCGTTGATGAGGGGGATGATCGTCTTCTGCAGTGCCTCGGTCGTGATCGGACCTATGTGCTTGTAACGAATGACGCCGGCCTTGTCGATCACGTAACTCTCCGGTACACCGTAGACACCATAGTCAATGCCGACGCGGCCATCACCATCGAAAGCGATGATGTCGTAGGGATTGCCACTGCGCCTGAGCACACCGAATGCATCCTTGCGCTGGTCCTTGTAATCCAGACCCACCAAGGGAGCCACCTGCAAGCGGGCAAACTCCATCAAAACCGGGTGCTCCTGGCGGCACGCAACGCACCACGAGGCCCATACGTTGAACAGCCAGACCTTGCCCTTGAGGTCTTCGGGCGAAAACTGCAACTCCGGCTGTTCCAGTTGCGTCACCTTGAACGCCGGAGCGGGCTTGTTGATCAATGGCGAGGGAACCTCATGCGGATCCAGTCTCAAACCCACTGCCAGAAACACCACCAGGATGCCAAACAGTGCCAGCGGAATCAGGAACTTTGCTTTCATGGTGTCGCGACCTTCAATGCGCCAGCGCCGGCATCAGCCGCACCGGACTTCACCCGAAGGCGGTAGCGCCGATCAGACACAGCAAAGAGACCGCCCAAGGCCATGATCAGGCAACCGCCCCAGATCCAGTCGACAAAGGGCTTGAAATACACCCGCACCGCCCACGCCTTGCCTTCAAGCGGCTCGCCCAAAGAAACGTAGACGTCGCGCGTGAAGCCGGCATCGATGGCGGCCTCGGTCATGGGCATGGTGGAGGAAAAGTAGTTGCGCTTTTCGGGATACAACAGATTGACCGCACCACCACCCGCCGGAGTAACCTCGAATTCGCCACGTGACGCGCTGTAGTTCGGGCCTGGTTCGTCCTTCACGCCGATCATCTTGAACTGGTAGCCACCCACCAGCACCGTGTCGCCGGGCTCCATGCGCACGTCCTGCTCTTCCTGGTAGCTGCCCACCATGGTGACACCAAACACAAAGACTGCGATTCCGAAATGGCCCAAATGCATGCCCCAGAATGACGCGGGCGGAACACCGGATTTCAGCCGGCGCGCAATCTGGATCACCCCCGAAGCAGCAATCCAGACCGACAACGCCACACCCAGAGCCGTCATCGCCATCCAGCCGCCCATGAAGCGCGGAACCAGAATGCCCGCCAACAGGGCCAATCCACCGGGAATCCACATGCGCAGGGCGATGTCTTTGGCGTCAGCGTTCTTCCACCGAGCCAAAGGAACTGCCGCCATCAGAAACAGCACCGGCGCCATGATGGGAACGAACACTGCATTGAAATAGGGTGGGCCGACCGAAATCTTGCCCAATTTCAGGGCATCAATAATGAGCGGGTACAGCGTTCCCAGCAACACCGACGCGCAGGCCACCACCAGCAAGACATTGCCCGTCAGCAGCAGGGATTCACGCGATACCAGGGCGAAAGACCCGCCCAATGCCACTTTGGGCGCACGCCAGGCAAAGAGGGCCAGCGACGAGCCAACCACCAACAGCAAAAGCACCAGAATGAAAATGCCGCGCCTGGGATCGGTGGCAAAAGCGTGCACCGACGTCAGTACACCCGAGCGGACCAGGAAGGTACCCAGCAGCGAAAGTGAGAACGCACCAATGGCCAACAGCACGGTCCAGCTCTTGAAACTGCCACGCTTCTCGGTAACAGCCAGCGAATGCAGCAAGGCGGTACCCAGCAACCAAGGCATGAACGAGGCATTCTCAACCGGGTCCCAAAACCACCAGCCACCCCAGCCGAGTTCGTAATAGGCCCACCACGAACCCAGTGCAATACCCAAGGTCAAGAATACCCACGCCGCTGTGGTCCAAGGCCGCGACCAGCGCGCCCAGGCAGCATCAAGCCGACCCGACAGCAAGGCGGCGATGGCGAAGGCAAAGGCTACTGCAAAGCCCACATAGCCCATGTACAGCATGGGCGGATGAAACACCAATCCAGGATCTTGCAGAAGTGGGTTGAGATCGCGCCCATTCTCGGCGGCCGGCAACAGGCGGTTGAATGGGTTGGAGGTGAACAAGACAAACAGCAGCAGACCTGAAGTGACCAGGCCCAGAACGCCAATCACCCGTGCCACCATGGTTTCGTCCAGCGTGCGGGAAAACTGGGCGACGGCGACCGTCCAGCTCGACAGCATGAACACCCACAACAGCAGCGAACCCTCGTGACCGCCCCAAACGGCGCCGAAGCGGTAGAGGGTCGGCAACTGTGCGTTCGAATGCTCAGCGACATACTGCACCGAGAAATCGTTCAGGTAAAAGCTCCAGGCGAGCGCGACAAAAGATGCCGCCATCAACAGGAATACAACCTGCGCGGCCGGGCGCGCCAGCACAATCCATTCGCGCCGACCATACTGCGCTCCAAAAATGGGAAGAATGCCTTGAACCAGGGAGACGCAAAGCGCGAGGATGAGGGCAAAATGCCCGAGTTCTGGGGTCATGGTGTGCCTGTGCCTTTTGTCTTTTGCGCCTTGTCCAGGGCGTCTTTCGCCTCGGGTGGCATGTAGTTCTCGTCATGTTTGGCGAGCACCTCGGTGGCTATGTATTCGCCGCCAGATCCGGGCTTTACCTGCACCACAGCGCCTTTGCCTTCCTTGAACAGGTCCGGCAATATGCCGGTATAGGCCACCGGGATGTCCTTCACCAGGTCGGTCATGACAAAGTGAACAGTTATGTTGTCACGCCGCACTGACCCCTCTTTTACCAGCCCACCAATCCGGAACGCCTGAAATTTGGGTGCTTTTCCGGCAAAGACGTCGCTGGGTGTTACATACAGCGCAATGTTGCTATTGAGTGCATTCAGTACCAATGCAGCCGCAATACCAACTGCCGCAAGTCCGCCACCGATGATGGCTGCACGTTTTTTCCAGCGTTTCACTTGGGTTCCATTTCCAGTTTTTCCGCCGCCACCTGGCGGCGCAAGGTTCGAACAATCTCTTTATGACGCCTGTTAATGAGGAAAGGTTCCGCCAGAAACGCCAATGCGCAAACGCCAAAGCTGCCCCACACGTACAGGGCATACCCGCCCATGGCAAAAAAATCGGCTGCGGAGTTCCAGATCATGGCTTTACCTCACTCAAATGCTTGACCCATTCTGTGTGCGCCTCGCGCTCCAGGATGATGGCGCGCACACGTGTCAATGCTACGGCGATCGAATACATCCACAGACACAGCGCCATCAGCAACATGCCCCACAGCATGGTCATTGCCATGGACGGCGATTTGTTGATGGACACCGACGCCCCCTGGTGCAGGGTATTCCACCATTTGACTGAAAAATAGATGATGGGCACATTGACCACACCGACCAGTGCCACGATGGCACCCGCTTTATCAGCCCGCCGGGGGTCGTCAATGGAAGCCTGCAAGGACATAAAGCCCAGATACAGGAAAAACAGGATCAGCTCCGAGGTCAGTCGTGCGTCCCACACCCACCAGGTACCCCACATGGGCTTGCCCCAAAAGGCTCCCGTCCACAAGGACAGAAATGCCATCAGGGCGCCCGTAGGGGCAAGCGCCTGCGCCATCATGCTGGACAGGCGGGCATTGAGTGACAGGCCCATGGCCGCCCAACCGGCCATGACCATGTAAATAAACATCGACATCCAGGACGTCGGGACGTGGATGAAGATGATGCGGTAGCCCTCGCCCTGTGTGGCATCGGTCGGCGCCACAAAAAAGCTCAGCCACAGTCCGGCCGCACCGAACAGGGCAGCCAGCGTCCAGAACACCGGAATCATCTTCCCGGCCAGTGGGTAGAACGCGTGCGGGCTGGCGAACTTGAACCAGTTGATCAGTCGGTTACTCATTCCAATGCGATCCTCAAAGCGGCCGTGGCAGCCCACGGCGCGAAAAATACGGCCAGCGCCAAAATTGCCGCCAGCAATGACAGATGCCCCCCAGCTCCCATCCCCGAAATATGGGACTCCACTGCGCCAGCACCAAAAATCAGCGCCGGCACATACAGTGGCAGCACCAGCAGACTCAGCAACACGCCACCGCCGCGCACACCCAAGGTAAGCGCCGCGCCGATGGCTCCAATGAACGACAGCAATGGCGTACCGAGCAGCAAGGCCAGCATCAGCACGCCCAGGGCACCGGCATCCAGGTCGAACTGGATGCCCAGCACGGGCGCCATCAGCACCAGCGGCAGACCGCTGACCAGCCAGTGCGCCACGATCTTGCCAAGTACCAACAGTACCAGAGGTGTGGGCGAGATAGCCATCTGCTCCAGGGTGCCGTCCGCGTGGTCGGCCGCAAACATGCGCTGCAGGCCCAACATGGTGGCCAACAATGCGCCCACCCACAAAACGCCTGGTGCAATTTTTCGCAACAGTGCGGGTTCCGGACCAATGCCCAAGGGAAACAAGCTGCTGACAATGACAAAGAAAAACAGGGCGGTCAGCACTTCACTCTTGCGCCGCATGACCATGAGCAGGTCGCGCCGGATGACGGCCAGCATGGCATTCATAACTGAACCACCCGTCCACCCGGAATCGGCATCGTTTGGTGACTGGTGAGCACGGCCATGCCACCGCCCGCAATATGTTCACCAATCAGGGTTGCCAACAGATCCACCGCTTTGACGTCCAATGCGGTAAAAGGCTCATCCAGCACCCACAGCTTGGCCTTGCGCGTTGCCAGGCGCGCGAGCATCACGCGCCGCTTCTGGCCGGCCGACAGCACACGCACCGGCAGATCTTCCCGCCCCTTGAGGCCAAATCGGTAGAGGGCCGCCAAGGCGTGGGACTCCTTGAGTTCTACACCATCCATTGCGGCGGCAAATGCCAGGTTTTCCAACGGAGTGAGGTCTTCCTTTAACGCGCCGTGGTGTCCAAAAAAAAGCAGGTCCTGCTGGTAGTGGGCGTCCGCGTGGCCAATGGGCTTGCCACACCAGCGAATGTCGCCTGCGGCCGGATGCGACAAACCGGCCAGCAGTCTGAGCAAACTGGTCTTGCCTGCGCCGTTTTCACCACGCACGTGCAACCACTCACCCGCATCAACCGCGAGATCCAGTCCGGCAAACAGTTGGCGTTCGCCGCGCACGCAGGTCAACCCATGTGCACTCAGCATGAAACGAAATTGGAAATCAAATGGATACAAGCCGCGCCTAGGCTAAACGGCACGCCCTTCGTGTGTGAGGCATCGGCAGCCATTGTAATCACTGGCCACAGAGCCAATTTGACGCATGTCAACTACCTGGTAAGCATTTGTTTCGACGTGGTGGCCGGGCGCCTTGGCAGACCGGCCCGCTATAATCGCCCGTTCTTTCAGAGCCCGCCCCAGACTATTCGAGGATCCCATGAGCAACAACAGCAATACCACTGTTCACGACGAGGCCCATACCGGCCCCATCAAAAATCCCAAGCAACTGTTGCTGGCGGTGTTCTTCTCCTTTGTGATCCCCATCTTTGTGATCATTGGCCTCGTGTACTTCGTCACCTCGGCCAACAAGCCTTTGGCTGGATCGGTCGATCCGGAATTGGCCGTTGCCGCACGTATTCAGAAGGTAGGTACCGTGGAAATCCGCGATGCCAACCGCGAACCAAGGACCGGTGAAGTGGTTTTCAAGGCCCAGTGCACGACCTGCCACACAGCGGGTGTTGCAGGCGCCCCCAAAATGGGTGACGCTGCAGTCTGGGGACCGCGGGTCAAGACCGGCTTCGAGGCCCTGCTGAATTCAGCGCTCAAGGGCAAGAATGCGATGCCTTCCCAAAGTGGCGGTGAATTTGATAACTTTGAAATTGCCCGGGCTGTGGTCTACATGGCCAACGCGGGTGGTGCCAAGTTTGCCGAACCTGTGAAGCCGGCGCCCGCCAAGTAATTGCGCGACAGCGCTTTACCAAAAAGCCGGCCCAAGGGCCGGCTTTTTGCTGCCATTTTTCAGTAGTTTGTACCTGGAAGCCCCGCAAAACGAGCGCAAGCAGCTACTGTTTTTATAGCAACTAATGCTGCGCGAACGGACTGGTGACATACCGGTAGCGAGCCGGCAGATCACTGCGCGCAACCGCCTGCACGGTCCATAGGCCCGCCTCGATAGCCTGCGCGGCCAGCCCGACATCTTGCGTATGAACCAGTCCGAAACCAAGCGGCGTTTCCAGGTAGAGCCAGCCATGCTCATCCATCAGGCAGGCCGTGCAATGCGTGGGTTGGCCCGTATGGGCCTGCACCGAGTAGTCGGCCTGCACGCGCCAGACCCAGGGCGTCACTTCCAGCTCTACATACACACGTTGCGGACCATTCTGAAAAAACCAGCGCCCCTGCTCGTCCGCCATGTAGTTGCGTTGAATGAATGCAATGAGTTTGTCATGCAGCAGCAGAGAACCTTTGGTGCCGGGTGGTCCACCCGCGAAAGGCCCCATGGCCTGGATCCGGTCGTCGCGCATATACCAGTTACCCCGTGCGTCCAGCCCCAGCCAACCATAGCAGTCTGGCACATTGGGCCATTTGGCCATGGCTTGTTTAACGATGTCGTCCATGGTGTAGGCCCGAAGTAGAGTCAATGTGTTGCACCAGCCAGCCACCCACGGCATCCGGCATGGATCGAACATGGCCAGGCGGTCGCCCTTGGGTAAATCCTACATGCCCCCCGTGCGCGGGCTGCCATAGCGTGACATGGGTACCCACTTCCGTGTGGGTCGGCAAACACCAGGCCGGTACAAAGGGGTCGTTGCGGGCATTAACCACCAGCGCCGGAATCCGGATCTGGCGCAAATGCGGTTTGGCAGAAGCCCGAGCCCAATAGTCGTCCGTGTTCTTGAAGCCGTGCACCGGGGCGGTAAAGACATTGTCGAAGTCGTACAAGTCTTTGGCCTGCACCATGGCATCACGATCGAACAGCCCGGGGTGCTGGGCCAGTTTGCGCAAGGCTTTGGGCTTCATGGTGTTGAGGAACATGCGGGTGTACACCAGCCGGTTGAATCCGCGCCCGATGGCCCTGCCGCCCGCCACAAGGTCCACCGGAGAACTGACGGCCGCCACGGCCGCTGCCACCTTGCCCGCTGACGCACCCATTTCCTGCGTCCAGCGCAACAGTGCATTACCGCCCAACGAAACCCCCACCACCACAATGGGGCCGACGTGCATCTGCCGAAGACGCTGCAGCACCCAGCCAATTTCCACGTGGTCACCCGAGTGGTAAGCACGCGGCCCCAGATTGAGCTCCCCACTGCAGCCACGAAAGTGCGGTACGGCATAGGCCATGCCGTGGTCGCGAGCAAAGTCGGCAAAGGCCTGGGCGTAGTGGCTGGCCGAGGAGCCTTCCAAACCATGGAACAACACCAGCAAGGTTCGCGCGTCGGGAACCGGCGTGAGGGGCACGTCCGGCCGCCGCGCCGGGCCGCCCCCAGCAAGGCCAGCCCCCGCGGGGGGCAGCGCAGTACACGCGGTGACAAGCGTGGGGGCACCATCTTCCAGCCAGTCCACATCAATGAAGTCCGCGTCGGGCGTATTCCAGCGTTCCCGCCGGTACACCGGAGGCGCACCCCATACCCTGCGTGCGTACAAAGCCGGCCAGATGGTCTGCAGATTTCCGCCGGGCAACCAGTAAGGCGCTGCATAATTCATAGCTGCATCCGCAGTGAAGACGTGAGATGGTTGGATAATTCTCTCAATGCAAAACCTGTGGAGCCTGGTTGATTTCCTGTGCTTCGTCCTGGGTGCCCGGGCTGGCATGGTGTACCACCAGCCTCCACCCTGACGGCGTCTGGTGGTACACATTGGTGGCCAGCACATAGGCCTGGGCCAGGCCCTCGCGGGTCATGACCTCGATACGTTCCAGCACGTTGTGCACCGCGCTGCCCATGGAGTCCATTCTACGGATGGCTTCAGGCTGAACGTGGATCGTGCCCTCGTGGGCAAAGATTGCCTCGAACGCAGCCCGAATAGCGCCCAGGCCAACGACGCGCGGCCCACCGGGATGAATGCAAATCACATCCTCTTCGTCAGACCAGCAGGCCATGAGCTTTTCAATGTCCGCTGCCTGGAGCGCTTCGTAAAAAGCCGCTTCAACCGCGTCGGGGGTGCTGCCCGGAGTGGCGGCTTGCTGGCGTGCTTTGGGCATTGGGTGGCTTTGATGACTGGGTACACCATTTTGCCGTGTTTGCGACCGGCATGGCCAGGAGGCTTGATTCACAAAAGGCGCATCCCCATGTATGCTCGGGCGGTTCAACCTGATGGAGATAGCGATGAAAACCTGGATTTTGGCTTTGTTATCGGTTGCAGCGCTGTCAGGCTGTGGATACAACGACTTCCAGCGCCTGGATGAGCAGACCAAGTCGGCCTGGAGCGAGGTGCTGAACCAGTACCAGCGGCGTGCCGATCTGGTTCCCAATATTGTGGCGACCGTCAAGGGCGAGGCCAGCTTTGAGCAGGACACGCTGACCAAGGTCGTGGAGGCCCGGGCCAAGGCGACGTCCATCCAGGTGACACCGGAAACCTTGAACGACCCTGATGCGTTCAAGAAATTTCAGGCCGCGCAAGGCGAACTCAGCGGGGCCTTGAGTCGCTTGATGGTCGTCAGCGAGCGTTACCCCGACCTCAAGGCCAACAAAGGCTTCAGCGATCTGCGCGTTCAGCTGGAAGGCACAGAGAACCGCATCACGGTGGCCCGCAATCGCTACATCCAGGCCGTTCAGGAGTACAACGTGCTGGCCCGCAGTTTTCCCAGCAACCTGACAGCCATGGCGTTCAGCTACCAGCCCAAGCCTTCTTTTGCGGTGCAAAACGAAGCCACCATCTCCGCCCCCCCGGTGGTGGACTTCAACAAGAAATAGGCCGGTCCCATGTTGACACGCTGGCTGCCCGCGCTGATTCTTTGCCTTGGCATGGGGTCGGTCAGTGCGCAGGGCGTGCTGGCAGTGCCGCCGCTCAGCGGTCATGTCATTGACAGCACCGCCACCCTCAACCAGGGCCAACTGCAAGCACTGGAGAGCAAGCTGAGTGCGTTTGAGGCCAGCAATGGCGCCCAGCTGGTGGTGCTGATGGTGGCCACCACCCAGCCAGAAGATATGGCCAGCTATGCCAACCGGGTGGGCAATGCCTGGAAGATCGGGCGCAAGGGCGTTGGCGATGGCTTGCTGCTGATCGTTGCACGAAACGACCGCAAGCTGCGCATTGAGGTTGCCAAGTCTCTGGAAGGGGCGATTCCGGACCTGGCGGCCAAGCAGATTATCGACACCGCTATTGCGCCACGCTTCAAGCAGGACGACTATGCCGGGGGCATTGACGCCGGAGTGGACCGACTCATGGGGTTGATCAGGGGTGAGGGCCTGCCGGCTCCGGCCAAAGGCACCTCGGGGGCCGGGGCGTTGGATGGCTTCCAATGGCAGGACCTGGCCGTTTTCCTGTTCTTTGGCGTGTTGGTCGGCGGTGCCATTGCCCGGCGCGTACTGGGCAACAAGCTGGGCTCCGTGGTGACTGGAGGGGTGGTGGGCGTCATGGTCCATTTGATGACGGCCAGCCTGTTGATCGCCGGCCTTGCTGCATTCGTCGCGATACTGTTTACCTTGCTGTCCAGCTTTGGGCGTGGGTCCGGAGGTCGGGGTGGCGGGGGCTTTGGTGGCACGGGTTCATCCGGTGGCGGCTGGAGTTCCGGCTCTGGAGGTGGCGGATTCAGCTCGGGCGGCGGTGGCGACTTTGGGGGCGGTGGCGCCTCGGGAGATTGGTGATGTGGGAGCGAATCAAACGTTTGGTGCGGCACCGTTGGATGGACGAGTCGAATCGGCTGATTGCGCCATCAGTCGTTCAGCGCCTGAAACAAAAGGTGGCTGCCAGCGAGGTCCTGCACACCGGCGAAATCCGCATTTGCGTCGAAGCCGGCCTGCCCAATAGCTATTTGTTGCGCCCAGGCGCCATGCGCACCATCACCCGACAGCGGGCGCTGTCGCAGTTTGGCAAGCTGCACGTCTGGGACACCGAGCACAACAATGGCGTACTGATCTATCTGCTGCTGGCCGAGCGCACCATCGAACTGGTGGCGGACCGTGGGCTGAACCCGCATGTAACAGCCCAGAAATGGAGCGATATGGTGCAACGCTTGGGGCAGGCATTGCGTGAAGGCCGGTTTGAAGACGGTTTGGGTCAGGCTATCGACGCGGTCTCCGCCGTACTGGAACAGCACTTCCCTCTTGCTCCCGGCCAAGTTCGCCCCAACGAACTGCCCGATCAACCCACACTGACCTGATGTCCGTCATCCTGCGGCCCAAAAAACAAAACCGCCCGAAGGCGGTTTTGCGCGCGAGTGCAAAGCGACTTATTTCCTTTGACGGAACTTGCGTAGTGCTGCTATCTGTGCAGCGATAACAACCAATTCAGACGTTACGCGGGCCAAATCGAGCTCACCTTTGGCGTTCTTAAGCGCCTCTTCAGCTTCGGCCTTGGCCGCATTGGCCTTTTCTTCGTCCAGGTCCTTGCCACGAATGGCGGTATCGGACATGACAGTGACGCAGTTAGGCTGCACTTCCAAAATGCCGCCAGCAACGAAGACAAACTCTTCGGTACCGTCAGCTTTTTCGATGCGCACCGAACCGGCCTTGATGCGGGTGATCAGGGGCGTGTGGCGCGGATAAATGCCGAGCTCTCCGGCTTCACCGGGCAGTGCCACAAACTTGGCTTCTCCCGAGAAGATGGATTCTTCAGCACTGACCACGTCAACATGGATGGTGTTCATTTTCAGTTTCCTATTGCGTAGCTTTTTCGTGGAACACCGCAAAACCGGCTTTGCCGGGTTGCTGGTGTTGCCCCCTTTAGGGGGAGGCGGCTACACGAAGTGAGCTGCTTCGGGGGTCAGACCTTTTTTGCCTTTTCAATGGCTTCGTCAATGGTGCCGACCATGTAGAAGGCTTGCTCGGGCATGTGATCGCACTCGCCGTTCACAATCATCTTGAAACCACGGATGGTTTCAGACAGGGGAACGTACTTGCCAGGTGAACCGGTAAACACTTCAGCCACGTGGAAAGGCTGGCTCAGAAAACGCTGGATCTTGCGCGCGCGGGCCACAGCCAGTTTGTCTTCCGGTGCCAGGTCGTCCATACCCATGATGGCGATGATGTCGCGCAGTTCGCGGTAGCGCTGCAGCGTACCCTGCACGGCACGGGCCGTGTTGTAGTGGTCTTCACCCACGACTTGGGGTGACAGCTGGCGACTGGTGGAGTCCAGTGGATCGACCGCAGGGTAGATTCCCAGCGAGGCGATGTCACGGGACAACACGACGGTGGAGTCCAAGTGAGCGAAGGTGGTCGCAGGAGACGGATCGGTCAAGTCATCCGCTGGCACGTACACGGCCTGAATCGACGTGATGGAACCGACCTTGGTCGACGTAATACGCTCTTGCAGACGGCCCATTTCTTCGGCCAGTGTGGGCTGGTAGCCCACGGCGGAAGGCATACGCCCCAACAGCGCGGACACTTCGGTACCGGCCAGGGTGTAGCGGTAGATGTTGTCCACGAAGAACAGCACGTCCTTGCCTTCGTCACGGAAGGATTCGGCAATGGTCAGACCGGTCAAGGCCACGCGCAGGCGGTTGCCTGGAGGCTCATTCATCTGGCCGTAGACCATGGCTACTTTGGAGTCTTCGAGCTTCTCGAGGTTCACCACGCCGGAGTCAGCCATCTCGTGGTAGAAGTCGTTACCTTCACGGGTACGCTCACCCACACCGGCAAACACGGACAAGCCGCTGTGCGCCTTGGCGATGTTGTTGATCAGCTCCATCATGTTCACGGTCTTGCCCACACCGGCACCACCGAACAAGCCGACCTTGCCGCCCTTGGCGAACGGGCAAACCAAGTCAATCACCTTGATGCCGGTTTCCAGCAACTCTTGCGAAGGGCTCAGTTCGTCGTAGGCAGGGGCCTTGCGGTGAATGGAGGCAGTCAGCGTTGCGTTGACAGGACCACGCTCGTCAATGGGCGCACCCAGCACGTCCATGATGCGGCCCAAAGTAGCCTTGCCAACGGGAACCATGATGGATTCAGCCGTGTTCTTGACGATCATGCCGCGACGCAAGCCGTCAGAAGAGCCCAAGGCAATCGTGCGCACAATGCCGTCGCCCAACTGCTGCTGGACTTCCAGCGTCAACGCGGAGCCGTCCATCTTGAGCGCGTCATAGATTTTTGGCATCTGGTTGCGTGGAAATTCCACGTCCACCACGGCACCAATACACTGAACAATTTTCCCTTGAACGCCTGCGTTCACATTTGCTTGAGCCATTACGTTTGCTCCAAAAATAAATTCGATTAGACCGCTGCTGCGCCTGCCACAATTTCCGAAAGTTCTTTCGTAATTGCCGCCTGCCGCGTTTTGTTGTAGACCAGTTTGAGCTCGGCAATCACATTGCCCGCGTTGTCCGTCGCTGCCTTCATGGCCACCATGCGTGCGGCGTGTTCCGACGCCATGTTCTCGGCAACTGCCTGGAACACCATGGCTTCGGCGTAACGCACCAACAACTCGTCGATGACGGTTTGGGCATCGGGCTCGTAGATGTAGTCCCAGCTCGGTTGGCCGCCGCTGGCTTTGGTCTCACTCTGCATTTTTTCAGCAGACAGAGGCAACAACTGCTCGACCACGGGCTCTTGCTTCATGGTGCTGACAAACTTGTTGTAGCTCAGATAAACAGCGCTGACCTCACCCTTGACATAGGCATCAAGCAAGACCTTGACCGGCCCAATGAGCTTGTCCAGATGTGGCTTGTCGCCCAGATGGGTGACGTGCGAGATCACTTTGGCGCCAATGCGTCCCAAAAATCCCAGACCCTTGCTGCCAATCGCCACGGTCAACGGTGATTTACCCGCTGCCTGCGTGTCACGCAGCTTCAAAGTGACCGCACGAAACAGATTGGTGTTCAAACCGCCACACAAACCCTTGTCCGTCGTCACCACGATGAAGCCGACAGACTTGGCGTCTTGTGTCTTCATGAATGGGTGAACGTACTCCGGGTTTGCTTTCCCCAGGTTGGTGGCGATATTGCGGACCTTCTCGCTGTAAGGACGGGCGGCGCGCATGCGCTCTTGCGCCTTGCGCATCTTGGACACGGAAATCATCTCCATGGCCTTGGTGATCTTCTTGGTGTTTTCCACCGATTTGATCTTGCTGCGTAGTTCCTTGCCTGATGCCATAGTTGCCCCTTTTGCTTAGATTCGTTGGTGACCCGTTATTGAGTCCGAATCAAGCAAAGGTCTTCTTGAAGGCTGCCGTAGCGGTAGTCAATTCGGCCTCAGCCTCCTTGTCCATCGCCTTGGTGGCTTCCAGCTTGGCCAGCAGTGCAGCGTGCTTGTCTTTGAGGTAAGCGTGCAGACCGTGTTCAAAAGCCAAGACCTTGTTCACTGGCACGTCATCCATGAAGCCCTTGTTCACCGAGAACAATGATGCTCCCATGAGGCTGATAGGCAACGGGCTGTACTGAGACTGCTTGAGCAATTCCGTCACGCGGCCACCGCGGTCCAACTGCTTGCGTGTCGCTTCGTCCAGGTCAGAAGCGAACTGCGCAAAAGCGGCCAATTCACGGTACTGAGCCAAGTCGGTACGGATACCGCCGGACAGGTTCTTGACCAATTTGGTCTGGGCTGCACCACCGACGCGCGACACGGAAATACCGGCGTTGATCGCAGGACGGATACCGGCGTTGAACAGCGAGGTTTCCAGGAAGATCTGGCCGTCCGTAATCGAAATCACGTTGGTTGGCACGAAGGCGGACACGTCGCCGGCCTGCGTTTCAATGATGGGCAAAGCCGTCAAGGAACCGGTTTTGCCTTTGACAGCACCCTTGGTAAAGTCTTCAACGTATTTTTCGTTCACACGTGCGGCGCGCTCCAGCAGACGGCTGTGGAGATAGAACACGTCGCCAGGGTATGCTTCGCGGCCTGGTGGGCGGCGCAGCAACAGGGAAACCTGGCGGTAGGCAACGGCCTGCTTGGACAGGTCGTCATACACAATCAGGGCATCTTCACCGCGATCGCGGAAGTACTCGCCCATGGTGCAACCGGAGTAGGCCGACACGTACTGCATGGCAGCCGATTCGGACGCAGTAGCAGCCACCACGATGGTGTACTCCATGGCACCGGCTTGTTCCAGCGAACGCACCACGTTCTTGATCGACGATGCTTTCTGTCCGATCGCAACGTAGATACAGGTCATGTTCTGACCCTTCTGGTTGATGATGGCGTCGATGGCCACAGCGGTCTTACCGGTCTGGCGGTCACCAATGATCAGTTCGCGCTGGCCACGGCCCACGGGCACCATGGAGTCAATCGACTTCAGACCCGTCTGCATGGGCTGATCCACCGACTTGCGTGCGATCACGCCTGGCGCAACCTTTTCGATCACGTCGGTCATCTTGGCATTGATGGGGCCTTTGCCGTCGATGGGCTGACCCAGCGCATTGACCACACGGCCCTTGAGCTCGGGACCCACTGGCACTTCCAGAATGCGGCCGGTGCACTTGACCGTGTCGCCTTCGGAGATGTGCTCGTACTCACCCAAAATCACGGAGCCAACCGAGTCACGCTCCAGATTCAGAGCCAGACCATAGGTTGGCAAACCATCGCTGCCGGCCGGGAATTCGAGCATTTCGCCCTGCATCACGTCGGACAGGCCGTGGATGCGGCAAATACCGTCAGTCACGGAAACCACAGTGCCCTGGTTGCGAATATCAGTACTCGCGGCCAAGCCTTCGATGCGGCTCTTGATCAGTTCAGAAATTTCTGCTGGATTGAGTTGCATGACTCTTTCCTTCTTTCGTTAAATTAGGCCAACAGCGGGGGGCTTGCGCCTTAGGCTGTGAGGGCTACTTTCATTTGTTCCAAACGGGCTTTGACAGAAGTGTCGAGCACCTCGTCGCCGACCACTACACGAATGCCACCGATCAGTTCGGGCTGCAGAACAACGGATGCGTTGAGCTTGCGACCAAAACGTTTCTCCAGCATGACGGCTACTTCAGCCAATGCGCTCCCGTCGATCGGGAAAGCGCTGTAGACCACCGCGTCGGATGAGCCGCTTTGCGCATTCTTCAATGCGCGAAACTGGTGGGCGATCTCCGACAATGCGCTCAAACGTCCGTTCTCGATCACGATGCGCAAGAAGTTTTTCGCCTGCTCTGGCAACGCCGACTTGGCAACCGATGCGATCAAGTCAAAGACTTGCTCAACGGTCACCTTGGGGTTGTCGGCAAACTGCAGCAATTGCGCATTCTCGGCAATCAGCCCCAGTTCGTCGACCCACCGGGCAGCCGTCGACAAGTCTGCCGCCGAAGCCTTGAAAAGCGCTTCGGCGTACGGCCGGGCAATAGTGGCAAGTTCAGCCATGGTGACCTCTTACAGCTCAGTCTTCAAACGGCCAAGCAACTCGGCATGAACGCTGGCATTGACTTCCTTGCGGAGAATCTGCTCGGCGCCCTTGACCGCCAGTGCGGCGACCTGCTCGCGCAGAACCTCACGTGCCTTGACCGTTTGTTGATCAGCCTCCGCTTTGGCGGCGGCAATGATCTTGTTACCTTCTTCGGTGGCTTTGGCCTTGGCCTCTTCCACGATTGCCTGTCCGCGGCGTTCAGCGTCCGACAAGCGGGCCGCCGTTTCCGTGCGCGACTTCGTCAGTTCATCTTCCACACGCTTGTTGGCAGACGAGAGCTCGGATTTGGCTTTATCAGCCGCAGCCAGTCCATCGGCAATCTTGCTGGCACGCTCGTCCAGTGCAGCCGCGATGGGCGGCCACACGAACTTCATCGTGAACAACACAAGCAATGCGAAGACGATGGCTTGCGCCACCAGTGTTCCATTAATGCTCACAGTAGGTCTCCCTCAACGAGGCGTTGCGGACAGGTCTTACTTGGCCAAAGTGGCGAGTTGAGCCAGGAACGGGTTGGCTGTAGCGAACCACAGGGCAATACCGGTACCGATAATGAAAGCCGCGTCGATCAGACCAGCCAACAAGAACATCTTGGTTTGCAGTTCGCCCATGAGTTCGGGCTGACGTGCTGCGGACTCAAGGTATTTGCTACCCATGACGCCGATACCGATACAAGCACCCAAAGCGCCCAAACCAATGATCAGGCCAGCAGCCAGAGCAACAAAACTAATGACTTCCATGATGACTCCTTAAAGAACTAAAAATAAAACAAAACAAACTCAACCAAACCGAAAATCAATGCGCAGCTTGCTGCGCAAAATCAATGCGCGTCGTGAGACTGACCGATGTACACCAGCGTCAGCATCATGAACACGAAGGCCTGCAGGGTAATGATCAGGATGTGGAACACTGCCCACGCCCAACCAGCCACCACATGCAGCAGCAGCAGCATCAAACCCGAAGGCTCGAACGAAAATGCCCATGCGCCACCCAGAAGGGCAATCAGCATGAACACCAACTCACCTGCATACATGTTGCCAAACAGTCGCATGCCGTGTGACACGGTCTTGGCAACAAATTCAATCAACTGCATGGCCAAATTCACAACCGCCAGAATCAGGAAGAAAACCGGATTCTTGCTGGTACCAAAGGGCGCAGTAACCAATTCATGCGCCCAACCGCCCACGCCCTTGATCTTGACGTTGTAGATCAGGCAAATAAGAAGAACCGACACCGACATACCCATGGTGACCGAGAGATCGGCCGTTGGCACGCTGCGCAGATAGGCGTGACTCACATCGTGCCCGGCTGCCCCGTAGATCAAGGCCCAGATTTGTGGCAACAAATCCAGTGGCAGCAAGTCCATGGCGTTGAGCAGGAAGATCCAGACAAAAATGGTCAAGGCCAGTGGCGCGACCATCTTGCGGCTGGTGGCATTGTGAACAATGCCCTTGGCTTCACGGTCCACCATTTCAATCAAAATCTCAACCGCCGCCTGGAAACGACCGGGCACGCCGGAAGTGGCCCGGCTTGCAGCCTTCCACAGGAAAAAACAGCCCAACACACCCAGCAGGATGGAGAAAAACAGCGAGTCAATATTGAAGACAGAAAAGTCAACAATATCGGTCTGGGGCTTGTTTCTCCAGTGCGTCAGGTGGTGAACAATGTATTCACTGGCTGTTGGTGCATGCGCTTCTGCGGACATATTCAAAACTCTTTCAAACTCTCAAATCTGTTTAGGCTTGGGGCGCTTCAAGAGCGCCAACCAATACATCTTCAAAGTCACAAACAGGCCAGCCATCAGGGCCAGCCAGCTCAAATCTGCAATCAGGCGAGGCGCCGCAACAATCATTGCAACGCTCACCGCCATCTTGACCGCTTCCCATACAAAGAAGCCGAAACCTGCCGTTGCCGCATTCAGGGACGAAAACTGGCTCATCAGACCCCGGGCAAACAGCGCCGCCGGAATTATCACCGCAAGCGCTCCATAAGCCGCCGACCATGCCACCGCAGCCTTACCCGATACACCCCAGGCAACCAAAGCCACGACAATCCCCGCAACACACTGCAAGCCAACCACCCACCACGGCGACAAGGCCGGGTCGGCTAAACGCAAGGCTTTCGCCTCTTGTGCGGTCAGCCGCTTGAAATTCTCTTCTTCGAGCTCATCTGCATCGAAGCCATGCCTGTGAACGGGATCAAGCGCCATTATTGACATCTCAAATTACAGCCAGTTTACAGAGTGGTTACATGCAGCAACTGCAGCAAAGCCCCTGATTATACGTAGAAACCCCCATCCAACATCACATTTCCAGAAAACAGGACGTTTTCAGGCAATGCCGTGCTCGCCCACACCCCGCCGCAACCACCCGCGGTGATAATTTGCCCATGCACAATCTGCCGCCGCTACCCTGCTACCTCAACGGTGAATTCACCCTGCTGCCGGACGCCAAAGTCAGCGTCATGGACCGGGGATTCATCTTTGGCGACGGTGTCTATGAAGTGGTTCCTGTGTATGGCGGCCAGCCCTTCCGGTTTGCCCAGCACATGGCCCGGCTGGAGCGCAGCCTTGCGGAATTGCGGCTAAGCAACCCGCTGTCAGCCATCCATTGGCTGCAGGTTGTATCAAATTTGATAGCGCGTTACGCACAATCCACGGGGGCTAGCGTCCAAAATACTGACCAATTGGTGTACATCCAGATCACCCGCGGTGTTGCCATGCGCGACCACGCAATGCCCGAGCACATCACGCCGACCGTATTTGCCATGACCAACCGGATGACACAGCCCGGCACCGAGCAACGCACCCGGGGCGTGGCCTGCGTCACGGCCGATGATTTCCGCTGGGAAAAAGCCCACATCAAAAGCACCAGCCTGCTGGGTTCCGTCTTTGCACGCCAGATCAGCGTGGACGCCGGGGCGGTCGAGACCGTCATGTTTCGCGATGGTTACTTGAGCGAGGCCGCTGCCAGCAACGTGTGGGTGGTGAAAGACGGCGTGGTTCTGGGCTCGCCCCGCGACAACCTGGTGCTTGAAGGCATACGCTACGGTTTGATTGAAGACATCTGCCGGGTGCACGGGATCCCCCTGGAGTTGCGGCGCATTCACCGGGATGAAGTTTTGGCAGCCGACGAATTACTGCTTTCCAGCGCGACCAAGGAAGTGCTGGCCGTTACCACGCTGGACGGAAAGCCCGTTGGCAGCGGTGTACCAGGGCCCCTCTACGCCGTGCTGTACGCCGGCTACCAGACGGCCAAAGACCCCCTGCGGGCTGCCGTCCCGGCCTGACTCCCAACCTATTGCGGATCCCCATGACTCCCACCCCACCCCCCACCCCACCCACGGAGTCCGCGCCGCGCACGGATTCCCTGATTGAATACCCGTCCCTATTCCCCATCAAGGTCATGGGCGTCAAGGTGGATGGCCTGGTGGCCGCCATCATGCACATTGCCCACCAGTTTGACCCGGTCTTTGACGCCAGCACCATCGAGCTGCGCGAAAGCAAGGGCGGCAAGTACCTGGGCATCACTATCACCGTGACCGCCACCAGCCGCGAGCAACTCGACGAGCTGTACCGCACGCTGTCGACGCACCCCATGGTCAAGGTGGTGCTGTAGGTATGTTTGCCCCCACGCTCCAGTGCACCACGCCATGCCTATAGACATCCGTCACCTGGGCCGCGTGGACTACCTGCCCACCTATGCCGCCATGCAGGAATTCACCAGCCAAAGAGGCCTGCAGCCCCCGTCCGATGTGCGTGATCAGCTATGGATTTGTGAGCACCCTCCGGTTTTCACCCAGGGCCTGGCGGGCAAGGCGGAGCACATTTTCAACCCCGCAGACATTCCGGTGGTGCAGACCAACCGCGGCGGCCAGGTCACGTTCCACGGTCCCGGCCAGGTGGTGGCCTACCCGCTCATCGACCTCAAGCGCGCCGGCTACTTCGTCAAGGAGTACGTCTACCGCATCGAAGAGGCCGTGATCCGCACGCTGCTGTACTTTGGCGTGACGGGGCACCGCGTGGCGGGTGCGCCGGGGATTTATGTGCGACTGGAGGATCCGGCGGGCCATGTGCCGCTGGAGCAGCGACCGAAAAAAATGGTACTCACTACGGAACCCGTTGTTCCGCCGCCAAAACAGCCCAACTTCACCGGCCTGGGCAAGATCGCCCAGATCGGCATCAAGGTCAGCCGCAACTGCACCTACCACGGCGTGTCGCTCAACGTGGCCATGGACCTGGAGCCGTTCTCCCGCATCAACCCGTGTGGGTATTCGGGGCTGCAAACCGTGGACCTTTCTACAATCGGGGTATCCGTTGGCTGGGCTGAGGCCGCCGACGTTTTGAGCCACAAGCTCGCAACCTACCTGGCACCCTGACGCCCTGCTGCGCAGACCACAACACCATGAGTTCCACTCCCACCACGCCGAGCCCCGCCGCCGTCCCCTCTATTGTCTCCAGCAACACCGTGCGCGAAGCCCAGTCGCAGCAGGACTACGACCCCACCGCCAAGCAGAAGGCTGCCGCCAAGCTGTCGCGCATCCCGGTCAAGGTGGTGCAGGGCGAGGTGCTGAAGAAGCCCGACTGGATTCGCGTCAAGGCCGGCTCGCCGACCACGCGCTTCTACGAGATCAAAGACGTGCTGCGCGCCAACAAGCTGGTGACGGTGTGCGAAGAAGCCAGTTGCCCCAATATCGGCGAATGCTTTGGCAAGGGCACGGCCACCTTCATGATCATGGGCGACAAGTGCACGCGGCGCTGCCCGTTCTGCGATGTGGGCCACGGCCGGCCTGACCCGCTGGATGTGAATGAACCCGAGAATCTGGCCAAGACCATTGCGGCACTCAAGCTCAAATACGTCGTCATCACCAGCGTGGACCGCGATGACCTGCGCGACGGTGGCGCCCAGCATTTTGCCGATTGCATCACCCGCATCCGCGAACTGTCACCCGGCACACAGATCGAAGTGCTGGTGCCCGACTTCCGCGGCCGCGATGACCGTGCGCTGAATATTTTGAACGCCGCGCCGCCCGACGTGATGAACCACAACCTGGAAACCGCACCGCGCCTGTACAAGGAAGCCCGCCCCGGATCGGATTACCAATTCAGTCTGAACCTGCTCAAGAAGTTCAAGGCCCTGCACCCCGGTGTGCCAACCAAGAGCGGCATCATGGTCGGCCTGGGCGAGACCGACGACGAGGTGCTGCAGGTGATGCAGGACATGCGCGACCATGACATCGACATGCTGACCATCGGCCAGTACCTGGCGCCATCCACCTCGCACCTGACGGTCAAGCGCTACGTGCACCCCGACACCTTCAAGATGTTCGAGGCCAAGGCGTATGAAATGGGCTTCAAGCACGCCGCCGTGGGCGCCATGGTGCGCAGCAGCTACCACGCCGACCAACAGGCGGGGCATGCGCTGGGCGGTGGCGCCTGAGCAAGCATGCCGGTATTTTTTGGCATCGTGCGCCTCACGTGCCATGACCATGGACTGCCTTTATCAATTCATCATCATCGATTGATATAGGTCAAAGCTATTCGATCTGTCCTTGCTACGCTCGTCGCTCCCAAAAACACAACTGGAGATGACATGAAGTTTTCCGCCTTGCTGGCTACCCTCGTCCTGGCCAGCAGCCTGGTCTCTGCCGCCCACGCAGCCGATCCCGAGTACCTGCGCATCATCGGTACCGACACGAAATTTGTGGTCAAGAACGCCAAAGGCGAAGAAACCGTGATCACCCGCGTAATGACGCCCTGCGCCAAAAACAAGGGCTGGATACAGGCCATGGTGCCCGTGGCGGGCGTAACCCCGGTCGGCGAGATTGAAATGCTCAACGCCATGAATGACCGCGATGCCCTGGTGGTGGATATGCGTGAACCCGAAGACCGGGCCAATGGCACCATCGCGGGCTCCAGGCACATTGTCTACACCGAAGTGGCGGGCCGCCTGAACGAGCTGGGCTGTACCAAGGTCGCAGGCAAATGGGATTGCGCCTCCGCCAAGAAGGTGTATGCCTTCTGCAACGGGCCATCCTGCCCGCAAAGCCCAACCGCCATCACGGCGATGGCCCGCGAGGGCTTCCCAACCAACCGCATCTACTACTACCGCGGCGGCATGCTGGACTGGTCAGCGCTGGGCTTCCCGGTGGTTAAAGGCGATTTCTAAGTCGTCCTTCCTTGGCTGGGCTCACGCCCACCAGGCTTGGCAAACCCGCTCTCCGCCCATGCCACCGCGCTGCTGCGGTTGAGTTTGAACGACGGAGCCACGCGCACTTCAGCCAATGGATCGCCCCCATCGTCCTTCGCGCTCAGCACGGCATAGGGGTTGTCTTCATCGGGCACGATGTCCAGGTTCACGGTGATGCGGGCTGATCCGGCGGTCACCACCATGCTTTGGTGCAGCGAGGCGTGCAGCTGCTGCTCGCTACGGCGCACAAACTCGCTGGCCGTCTTGACCAGGGTGCTGAAGGCGTTGCCATCCAGCGGCTTGGGGTTCTTCTTGTCGCGCCCCATGGTCCACGGCCCGACCAGGGCCGGCTCGGACGCACCGCTGCGGGTCATGGCGACCGCCCAGCCGTCATCGTCTTCGTTCTTGATGACCTGGGCGGTCCAGCCGTCGGAGCGCCACAAACGGGGCTCCTGGATTTTTGTTGTGGGGTCGTCGGTCAAAGTGGGCAATCGGTAAGAAAAAAGTGGGCTGAGAACAGCGCGAGCGGCGATGCTACCCGACACACAGCCTTGCGCCCGGGTCTCCTCGGCAGATGTCTACCTACAATCCGGGACCCGTTCCCGCGTTTGATCGAATCGAACTGACACATGACACCCCCGAACCACCCTGCCAAAGCCACCCCACAGGCGACTCTGCTGGCCCTGGGCGCCATCGCCTTGTGGGGCACGCTGGCACCGTTGGGCGTGCTGCTGCAGCAGGTTCCGCCCTTTTTGCTGACGGGCCTTGGCCTGCTGGTGGGCAGCCTGATTGCCCTGCCGCTCTCGGGTGGCAGGCTGGCCGTGGTGACGGTGCCGATGCGCACCTTGCTGCTGGGGGTGTATGGCCTGTTTGGCTTTCATTTTTTGCTGTTCATTGCGCTGCGCCATGCACCGCCCGTGCAGGCCAACCTGGTGAACTACCTGTGGCCGCTGGGGATTGTGCTGATGGCGCCGCTGTTTTTGCCGGGCATGCGGCTGCGCGCCCTGCACATTGCAGCCGCCTTGTTGGGATTTGCCGGCGCCGCGCTGGCCATCGTGGGTGGGAGTAGCCAGGGCATGCAGGGCGGTTTTGCCTGGGGCTATCTGCCGGCACTGGCGTCCGCCTTTGTCTGGGCCAGCTATTCCCTGATGACCCAGCGGGTGCCGCCATTCCCCAACGCAGCCATTGGGCTGTTTGGGCTGGTATCCGGGGTGTTGTCCCTGGCCTGCCATGCAGTGCTGGAACCCGCTGTGGCACTGAGCGCCACCGACTGGGGACTGATCGTCGCGATGGGTTTGGGGCCTTTGGGAGCCGCGTTCTACCTGTGGGATGCCGCACTCAAACGCGGCGATGCGCGGCACATTGGCGTGCTGTCCTTCCTCACACCCCTGCTGTCCACGTTAGCGCTGCTGTGGGTTCGGCATGAGACGCCCAGCCCTTCGGTGGCTCTGGCGGCCGCCATGATCGTCGGCGCTGCGGTTCTGGGTTCCAGAGCGAAAAAATAAGAGAAAATAGCCTCTAGCTACCGCAGAATGTGCGCAAGCAGCTCTGCTTTTGATAGCAAACCTAGCTGGCAGCCATCTCCAGCGCCGGATCTTCCGCATCCCGCACGCGCTGCGCCCATCCCACCAGCTTGCTGGTGTCGGCCCGCAGGATTTCCTGCTTGACTGCCAGGATCTGCGCCGGGTGCATGGAGAAACTGCGCAAGCCCAGGCCCAGCAGCAAACGGGTCAAGGTGACATCACCCGCCATCTCGCCGCACACGCTCACGTCCTTGCCTTGCGCCCGGCACTCGGCAATGGTGTCGGCCACCAGGCGCAGCACCGCCGGGTGCAGCGGGTCGTACAGATGGGCCACCGACTCGTCAGCCCGGTCGATGGCCAGCGTGTACTGGATCAGGTCGTTGGTGCCGATGGACAGAAAGTCAAAGTATTTCAGGAACAGGCGCAGGCTCAGGGCCGCGGCCGGGATTTCGATCATGGCCCCCAGCTTGACCGGCCCGTAGGCCACGCCCCGGTTGTCCAGCATGGCGCGCGCATGGTCCAGATGCGCCAGCGTCTGGCGGATCTCGCGGGCATGGGCCAGCATGGGCACCAGCAGGTGCACCTTGCCATGGGCTGCCGCACGCAAAATGGCCCGCAACTGGGTCAAAAACATGGCGGGGTCTGCCAAACTCCAGCGAATGGCGCGCAGCCCCAGGGCGGGGTTCAGGTGCGCATCGTCGCGCAGGGAGTCGTCCAGCGGCTTGTCGGCGCCCACGTCCACCGTGCGGATGGTGACCGGCAGGCCCTGCATGCCTTCCACCGCGCGTTTGTAGGCCTGGTACTGCTCTTCTTCACCGGGCAGGCGCCCCTGACGGCCCATGAACAGGAATTCACTGCGAAACAGGCCCACGCCCACGGCGCCCGCCTTCAACGCCACCGGCGCATCCTCGGGCATCTCAATATTGGCCAGCAGCTCCACCTTTTCTCCGTCCATCGTGACAGACGGGGTGTGCAACAGGCGTTGCAGGCGACCGCGCTCCAGTTCACGCTGGCGCTGCTTGAAACCATACTCGGCCAGGATGATGGATGAGGGGTCCACGATCACGACACCGGCGTCGCCGTCGATGATGACCCAGTCGTCCTGGCGCACCAGCTGGCTGGCCAGGCGTGCGCCCACCACGGCCGGGATGTCCATGCTGCGCGCCACGATGGCGGTGTGCGAAGTCTTGCCTCCCACATCCGTGATGAAGCCGGCAAACACGCTTTGCTTGAATTGCAGCATGTCAGCGGGTGACAGGTCGTGCGCAATCAGGATCAGCGGTACATCCACCGTGTCATCCAGCAACAGGTCTTGCTGCGATGGCTTGCGGGTGACGCGCTGGTGGTGCGCCACGAGCGGCGAATCGGTGCCCTTCATGGCCCGCAGCACCCGCTCGACAATCTGCTCCAGGTCGGCCTTGCGTTCACGCAGGTACTCGTCTTCCATCTCGTCGAACTGGCGTGCGATGATTTCGAACTGGGTCGTCAGCGCCCACTCGGCGTTGTACAGGCGCTCGGTGATCCAGTGTTTGACGCCGCCCACCAGGTCATCGTCCTGCAGCAGCATCAGGTGCACGTCCAGCAACGCACCCAGCTCGTGCGGTGCCTCCTTGGGGCCCATTTGGGTAATGCTTTCCTGCAAGCGGTGGATTTCCTCGATCACGGCATTGCGGCCCCGGCGCACGCGGTCGATCTCGGATGCAACGTCCGCTGCGTTGATGAAGTAGTGGGCCACGTCCACCCGGCTGGACGCGACCAGCACAGCGCGCCCGATGGCCACACCGCGCGAGACGTTCAGACCATGAATGGCAAACGTCATGTTCGCATCCCCACGGCAAGAGACCACTTGAGCGCCGCCGGACCGTCCCAAGGCGCGAGGGCCTCCTTGGGGGACCGCGCAGCACACGCAGTGGCAAGCGTGGGGGCCATATTCATTCGCCTTCGCCGAATTTGTCGGCGATCAGGGCCAGAATGGCGTCAATGGCCTCCTGGGAGCGGTCGCCTTCGGTGTCGATGGCGACTTCAGTGCCCATGCCGGCTGCCAGCATCATCACGCCCATAATGCTTTTGGCATTCACGCGGCGCTCGCCTTTGGCAATCCACACTTCGCATGGGAAGCTGCCGGCCAGCTTGGTCAGTTTGGCCGACGCCCGGGCATGCAAACCCAGCTTATTGGTGATGATCGTGGTGGTTTTTATCATGCGATTTACGGGTCTGATTTTGCGGCGCTGTGACTGCAACCTGCATGATGCACTGCGCGCCACCGGACAGGGCCCGGGCTACCACCACGTCCAGCGGCTCATGGCGGTAGTTGACGGTGCGCAGCAACATCGGTAAATTGACGCCGGCAACCAGTTTGGAATGGACGCCATCGACCACTTTCTGCGCTACGTTGCAGGGCGTGGCGCCAAACACGTCGGTCAACACCAACGTATTGGGTGCCTGCAGTTGCTCCAACAGGGCCTGGGCAGCCAGCCGGGTGGTATCGGTCGATTCGTTCGGCTGAACATCCAGCGCCAGCACACCGCCGCAAGCCTCGGGGTACACGTGCAACACACACTCCCGCAAAGCGCTGGCCAGCGGTGCATGGGCGATGATGAGAATGCCAGTGTTCATGGTTACCTTGACTGCCGATTATGTCTTCTTTGCCAGCAGGGAGTGGTGCCAGCGAGTCACACAGGCAAGGGGCTTCACTGCAATCGCAGATCGGAAAACAGCATTTCGACCTTCTCGCTGTCCAGTTGCGGCCCATACGCTGCCACATGGTAGATGTCGACACCGCGGGTAAACCAGACCAGGCGGGCCTGTACCGCACTGCCATCCGGTCGCCGACCCTGGGCTTCCAGCATGTCCAGCGCAGGATCGGTTGAAACGTTCGTTGTATCAGGCGGGGCTGTTGACATGCCGACCACAGGCTTGGCAAGCCGGATTGCCTGTGTTTGCACGGAGGTCGCCTGCATGTTGGCCAAGGCCACGCTGCGCCAGTCGGCCTGTACGGCCATCGCCTGGTCAGGACTCACCACCCGTGCGTGGCTGATGGCATACAGCGCCCCCGACGCCTCACAGCCCGCCATCTGCAGCGTCAGGTCCTGGTTCGCGAGGCGCACCATGCGTTGCGCCTGGTCCGGCTTGCAAGGAAGCATCGCAGTCAGGTTCTCCATGCGAACCTCGCGCCAGTTCAGTGCCGGATTGCAGGCGGGCGCGGTGATTACCAACGTGATGGCTGCCAGGCGCAGCGGCAGAGGATAGGTCACTTGAGCGCGCCAAAGACCTTGCTCAGAATGGCGCTGCCATAGCCCACCGGATTTTGCCGTATCTTCTTTTCTTCCTCGGAAATCATGAAGAACAGGCCGTCCAGCGTCTTGCCCGTGACGTACTGTTGAATATTGGCGTCTTCCTTTTTCAGCAAACCCAACTCGGCGGCCTTGCCAGCCACCTCGTTGTATTTGCCGGCAAGCCCCACTTTCTCGGTAGCCTTGCTCACCACCGGCAGGAATTTGACGGCCAAAGCCGGACGGGTCTTGGACGCAAAGAACCCGGTGACGGCTGTGTCGCCTCCACTCAGAATGCCCTTGGCGTCAGTCACTGTCATGGTCTGCACCGCGTTGAGCAGCAGGTCTTTGGCCATGGGCACCGCCGCTTCTGCGCCCCGGTTCATGGCCGTGATCAGCTCATCCACACGGGCACCCTGGCCAAACGTGCGCAACAGCTTGGCCGCATCGTTCAGAGCGCCGGGCAGCGGAATGCGCACTGTTTCATTGCCCAGGAAGCCATCAGGAGCACCCAAAATGCCAATCGCCGACAAGGCCCCTTTTTCAAGGGCTTCCTTGAGGCCTTTGGTGGCATCGGCATTGCTCAGATCGGCCAGTGTCAGGGCGTGGGCCTGGTTCATCGCGGCCGCACAGAGCAGCGCGAGCAGCGACACGGAAGAAACATTGAATTGCCGGCGGTCCATGGCTAGTACCCCTGTTGAAATGGCGTGGATACCAGCATCGTACCGTTTTGCGCTACTTAGTCCTTGCGGAATGCGTCGTGGCAAGTCTTGCAACTGCTACCGACCGGGCCGACAGCGGCCTTGATATTGTCCAGGCTGCCGGTTTTGGCTGCTGCGCTGAGCTTGGACATTTCAGATTGCATCTTGTCGGCATAGCCATTGAATTTGGCCTTGTCGGTCCAGATCTCGGCCTTGGCACGGGTGTCGTGGCCTTTGTCGGTTCCATCACCAAAACCGGCCCAAGGCAGTTTCGATGCAAATTCTGCAACGGCGGCGCTGTCGGCAGCCACTTTGGCATCGAACGGCGCTTTGCCAGCGGCCATGGCGGCTACGCGGCTGAAGTTCTGCTGCATCACGAACAGTGCACTTTGGCGGTACTTGATCGCATCTTCGGGCTTGGCAAATTGGGCATGCGCGGGAAGCGCTACAGTTGCAGCTGTCAGTGCGAGAACAAGGGAAGCGAGTTTCATCATGGTTTGGCCTATCGACGGGGTTAATGGAAGAGGAGCACAGGTAGAGTCTATGCGGCTACGACAAGTTCTGCATAAAGTGGCGAATCAGGGTATATCCCCATGGTCCGCATCGGTCCAGAACGTGTGTCGATGCTGAATTTCTACGCTATTCTGGCATTGGACGCGTCCGTAGCATCACAGTCAGCAGGAGATTGGTATTGAACAAGGTCAGGGTTTGGGATCTGCCCACACGGGTATTCCACTGGAGTCTGGTGCTGTGCTTTGTCGGACTGGTGGTCACCGGGGAGATCGGTGATGGCGCCATGGTCTGGCATTTCCGCCTGGGCTACACCGTGCTCAGCTTGCTGCTGTTCAGACTGGTCTGGGGCTTTGTCGGGGGGCACTGGTCGCGCTTCAGTGCTTTTGTCGTGGGTCCTTTGACGATCCTGCGGTACGTTCAGGGACAGGGCACGCCCCGGCAGTCCGTGGGGCACAACCCCCTGGGCTCCCTGTCGGTCTTGGCACTTCTGGTGTTCGCTTTGCTGCAGGTCGCGGCCGGACTTTTCAGTGATGACGAAATCGCAACGTCAGGACCGCTGGTGAAAATGGCATCCAGCACGTGGGTCAGCTATGCAACTTATTACCATACCAAGATCGGGAAGGTTGTTCTCATTGTGCTGGTGCAGTTGCACATTGCCGCGATGATCTTCTATCGCGTCAGGCGCAACGAGAATTTGGTCCTTCCCATGTTGCAAGGCGACAAGGAAGTTGCTGAGCCATTTGAGAACGCCCGCGATGACGCGAAATCACGAACTATCGCCCTGGTGGTGTTTGGCCTCTGTGCCAGCCTGGTTACCGCACTGGTGCAATGGGCCGGATAAAAGAGACGATTAGCAAGATGCGCTCGACACCCAAAACCACCCGATTGATCACGCCTGTTACAACGTCCGAACTGGACGGTGTGCGCACCCTGTTTGTCGAGTACGCCGCTGCGCTCAAAGTAGATTTATGTTTTCAGAATTTCGAAGCCGAGCTGACGACCCTTCCTGGTGAATACAGTGCGCCACGGGGTGCCCTGCTGTTGGCCACCGTGGATGGGCAACTCGCCGGTTGTTGCGCCCTGCGCCCTCTGGATGCGGTGGACTACTCCAACGCCTGTGAAATGAAACGGCTGTATGTGCGACCGGCGTACCGCGGGCTGCGCCTGGGGCGCATGCTGGCCGAGCGCATCCTGGAAACGGCCCGCGTGTCGGGCTATGGTTGTATCCTGCTGGACACATTGGACGACATGGAGTCAGCCCGCGCGCTCTACCAGGAACTGGGCTTTGAAGAAATTCCGCCGTACTACTACAACCCCATCGCAGGGGCGCACTATCTTAAAGCGGACCTCTAGGAGGAACCCCGGCAACCGGGTTTGTCCGGCACCGGGGATTGGGAGTTACCGCTTCAGGCCTTGGCCTGGGCCAGCAGCGTCGTTGCATCGCTGACTTCAAATTTGCCCGGGCCTTCAATGTTGAGGGTCTTCACCTTGCCGTCTTTCACGAGCATGGAGTAACGGTTACTGCGCAGACCCATGCCCTTGCTCGTCAGGTCCAGGGTCAGCCCGGTGGCTTGTGCAAAAGCGGCGCTGCCATCGGCGAGCATGCGAACCTTGCCGCCGGTCTTCTGGTCACGCGCCCAGGCGCCCATGACAAACGCATCGTTGACGCTGACGCACCAGATCTCATCGACACCCGCCGCCTTGAAGGCAGCGGCATTTTCCACGTAGCCCGGCACGTGCTTGGCCGAACAGGTCGGCGTGAAGGCTCCGGGCAAACCAAATATGGCGATGGTCTTGCCCGCTGTGCCCTTGGCAACGTCCACGGGGTTCGGTCCGAGGCTGCAGCCATTGCCCTCGACTTCAGAAAATTCCATCAGAACGGTTGCGGGAAGTGTGTCACCAACTTGAATCATGTTTGCTCCAGAATATTGCGTTGCACAAATGAAAACGGCTCACAATTGTGAGCCGTTACCGGGTAGCCTGTCGGCCTAAAGGGCAAGCCCTTTAAACTTCAATGGCCTTTTGAACCAAACGGGTAGCAACCCAGTTTTTGGTCTTGGAGATCGGACGGCTTTCCGTGATCTCGATCATGTCGCCCATCTTGTACTCGCCCTTTTCATCATGGGCGTGGTATTTGCTGGACTTGCCAACGATCTTGCCGTAGAGCTCGTGCTTCACACGACGCTCAATCAGCACAGTCACTGTCTTGGCACGCTTGTCGCTGACCACCTTGCCAATCAAGGTGCGCTTGAGGGATTTTTTAGCTTCCGTCATTTATCGCTCCTTATTTGGCGGATTTTTCAGCGCTTTGCTTCTCGACAAGAATAGTCTTGGCGCGGGCAATGTCGCGGCGCGCAGTGCGCAGCGTAGCGGTGTTGTTGAGTTGTTGCGTGGCTTTTTGCATACGCAGGCCAAAGTGTGCTTTTTGCAGCGCTTTGACTTCCGATTGCAGGCCGGCAACGTCTTTTTGGCGCAGTTCAGTAGTTTTCATTGATTCATTCTCCTGATTACTGGCCGATCATGCGAGCCACGAAAGTGGTCCGCAATGGCAGCTTTGCAGCAGCCAGGCGGAACGCTTCACGAGCCAGCTCTTCGGAAACGCCAACGATTTCAAACACGATTTTTCCGGGCTGGATTTCAGCCACGTAGTACTCGGGATTGCCCTTGCCGTTACCCATACGCACTTCAGCAGGCTTCTGGGAAATTGGCTTGTCAGGGAACACGCGAATCCAGATACGACCACCACGCTTCACGTGACGGGAAATGGCACGACGTGCCGCTTCGATCTGGCGCGCGGTCAAACGACCACGGTCCGTACACTTCAGACCGAAGTCACCGAATGCGACCGAGCTGCCTCGGGTCGCGATACCGGTGTTACGGCCCTTTTGCTCTTTGCGGTACTTGCGGCGAGCGGGTTGCAACATAATTATTCTCCTTTACCGTCAGCTGCTGCAGCTGGCGCGGCGACTTTGCGAACGCGCTTAACGGTGGGTTTATCGGCGTCAGCGCCAGAAGCCTCTACAGGCTTGTCGCTGCCATCGGCGGGTGCCGCATTGCTACCAACGGGGCGACGTGCACCACGGGGAGCAGGACGGTCAGAACCAGGGCGGGCACCGCCACGGTCATCACGGCGCGGACCACGTGGACGACGCTCTTCTTCAGCACGGGGCTCAACGGCAGCCGGCAGGTCGTTACGACCCAGCGTGTCACCCTTGTAGACCCAAACCTTCACGCCAATAATGCCGTAAGTGGTTTTGGCTTCCGAAGTACCGTAGTCGATATCAGCACGCAGGGTGTGAAGTGGCACGCGGCCTTCGCGATACCACTCGCAGCGGGCAATTTCAATACCGTTCAGACGGCCGGACGACATGATCTTGATGCCCAGGGCACCCAGACGCATGGCGTTTTGCATGGCGCGCTTCATGGCACGGCGGAACATGATCCGCTTTTCCAATTGCTGCGTAATGCTGTCGGCGATCAGCTTGGCATCGATTTCAGGCTTGCGCACTTCTTCGATGTTCACTGCCACTGGCACGCCGAGCTGCTTGCCCAGGTCGCGCTTGAGGTTTTCGATGTCTTCGCCTTTCTTGCCGATCACCACACCCGGACGTGCCGAGAAAATGGTGATGCGTGCGTTCTTGGCAGGACGCTCGATCAGAACGCGCGAAACCGAAGCGTTTTTCAGCTTGGCTTTGAGGTATTCACGGACCTTGATGTCTTCGGCCAGCATGCCGGCGAAATCACGGTTGCTGGCGTACCAGCGTGAAGACCAGTTGCGGCTAATCGACAGGCGAAAGCCGGTTGGGTGGATTTTTTGTCCCATATCTTCCTGGCCTCTTTCAGTTACCAACCGTCACGTACACATGGCACGTGGGTTTTCTGATTTGGTTGCCGCGGCCTTTGGCGCGGGCCGTGAAGCGACGCAGCGAAGCGCCTTGTTCGACGTAGATGGTCTTAACCTTCAACTCGTCGATGTCGGCACCGTCATTGTGCTCAGCATTGGCAATAGCCGACTCCAGAACCTTCTTGATGATCACAGCAGCTTTTTTCTGTGTGAATTGCAGGATGTTCAGGGCTTGGTCTACTTTTTTGCCGCGAATCAGGTCCGCGACCAGACGACCTTTGTCAACCGACAAACGAACGCCACGAAGGGTTGCACGTGTTTCCATGGTCACCTCCTTATTTCTTCTGGACTTTTTTGTCCGCAGGGTGACCCTTGAAAGTACGGGTCAGAGCGAACTCACCCAACTTGTGGCCAACCATTTGATCGGTGATATAGACCGGCACGTGCTGCTTGCCGTTGTGCACAGCAATGGTCAAGCCGATGAAATCGGGCAGGATCATGGAGCGGCGCGACCAGGTCTTAATCGGCTTCTTGTCCTTGGTAGCAACAGCCTTTTCAGTCTTGGCTACCAGGTGGTGGTCCACAAAGGGACCTTTTTTGAGAGAGCGAGTCATTTACCTTCCCCTTACTTCTTGCGACGCGACACGATCATGACCTGCGTGCGCTTGTTGTTACGGGTACGGTAACCCTTGGTCAGATTACCCCAAGGATCGACTGCATGACGGCCTTCGCCAGTCTTGCCTTCGCCACCACCGTGCGGGTGGTCGACCGGGTTCATCACCACACCGCGAACGGTTGGGCGAATACCCATCCAGCGTTTCACACCGGCTTTACCGAGTTGACGCAGGCTGTGCTCTTCGTTGGCCACCTGGCCAATGGTTGCGCGGCAGTCGATGTGGACCTTGCGAACCTCACCAGACCGCATGCGAACCTGGGCATACGTGCCTTCGCGGGCCAGCAACGTGGCAGACGTACCCGCCGAGCGGATGATCTGCGCGCCCTTGCCCACTTGCAATTCCACACAATGGATGATGGAACCCACTGGGATGTTGCGAATAGGCAAAGTGTTACCAACGCGGATGGGCGCTTCGGAACCGCTCATGATGGAGGCACCGACTTCCAGACCACGGGGAGCAATGATGTACTTGCGCTCGCCGTCCGCATAGCACACCAGAGCGATGTGCGCAGAACGGTTAGGGTCGTACTCAATGCGCTCAACCTTGGCAGGAATAGCATCCTTGTTACGGACAAAGTCGACCACACGGTAGTGGTGCTTGTGACCACCGCCCTTGTGACGGGTCGTGATGTGTCCGTTGTTGTTACGGCCAGCGTGCTGGAATTGCGGCTCCAGCAAAGCGGCGTGCGGAGCACCCTTGTGCAGGTGATCACGCGAAATCTTCACCACGCCACGACGGCCTGGTGAGGTTGGTTTCATTTTGATAACAGCCATGATTACGCAGCCTCCCCACCGAGGTTCAGCTCTTGACCCGGCTTGAGCATCACATAGGCTTTGCGCACGTTGTCGCGACGGCCATTGGATTTGCCAAAGCGCTTGGCCTTGCCTTTTGTGTTCACCACAGAAACGCCTTGCACTTCCACCTTGAACATCAATTCCACAGCGGCCTTGATTTCGGGCTTGGTAGCGTCTTGCAGCACCTTGAACGTCACAGCATTGGATTTTTCAGCCACCATGGTTGCCTTTTCAGACACGATGGGAGCAACCAGAACCTGCATCAAACGACCTTCGTCGTACTTGACTTTCGACGTGTTGTTCATACGGGCGCTCATGCGAACATCTCCTTGAGTTTGTCCATGGCGGCCTTGGTCACCAGCACCTTGCGGTAGTGCACCAGCGACAGCGGATCAGCGTAGCGAGGCTCCACCACAAGGATGTTGACCAGGTTACGGGATGCCAGGTACAGGTTTTCGTCGACTTCGTCAGCGATCACCAACACGGACTCCAGATTCATGGCCTTGAACTTTGCAGCCAATGGCTTGGTCTTTGGCGAATCCACCTTCAGTGAATCAACCACAGCCAAGCGACCTTCACGGGCCAGCTGCGACAAGATGGATGCCATGCCGGCACGGTACATCTTCTTGTTGATCTTCTGCGCGAAGTTTTCGTCAGGCATGTTCGGGAAAATCCGGCCGCCTCCGCGCCACAGTGGCGAGGAAGTCATACCGGCACGGGCGCGGCCCGTTCCCTTTTGCTTGAACGGCTTCTTGGTCGAGTGCTTGACCTGCTCGCGGTCCTTCTGGGCGCGGGTGCCTTGACGGGCATTGGCCTGGAACGCTACCACCACCTGGTGGACGAGGTCTTCGTTGTATTCGCGACCAAACACGGTCTCAGGGGCTTCGTATTTCGAAGTGGCCTGACCTTGGTCATTCAGGAGTTCGAGCTGCATCAGTTCGCTCCTTTCGCGGCTTCAGATTTGGCTTTGACAGCGGGACGAACGGTCACAAAACCGCCGGCCGATCCGGGAATAGCACCCTTGATCAACAGCAGCTGACGCGATTCATCAATGCGGAAAATGTCAAGATTCTGGGTGGTGACTGTGTCGTCACCCAAATGACCCGTCATGCGTTTACCAGGAAACACGCGGCCGGGATCCTGCGCCATACCGATGGAACCAGGAACGTTGTGCGAACGGCTATTGCCGTGCGACGCGCGCTGCGAACTCATGTGGTGACGCTTGATGGTTCCCGCAAAACCCTTACCAATGGTCGTGCCCTGCACGTCCACCTTCTGACCAACGACAAATACATCAGCGACTGGCACGGTAGCGCCAGCGGCATATTTGGCAGCTGCATCAGCAGTTACACGGAATTCCTGGATGACTTCACCGGCTTCAACGCCTGCTTTCGCAAGGTGACCAGCGGCTGGCTTGGTAACACGCGAAGCTTTGCGCGCACCGAACGTTACCTGCAAGGCAACGTAGCCATCATTCTCCTGGGTTTTCACCTGAGTCACGCGGTTGTTTGACACATCCACCACCGTAACAGGAACTGCATCCCCGTCGTCGGTGAATAGGCGCATCATGCCCACCTTGCGACCCAGCAACCCTAAGCGATTGCTAAGACTCATTATTTTCTCCGTAACTCTCGCCGCTGCAACTTCAATTGGCTACAACGTTTTTACGCGAGAGACTGTTAATAAAACCCCATTACAAATCCTTGCGGAAATGCAATGAAGCCTTTGAGTATAGCGCGAGGCTTCTTTTCTTGCAAGCTCGAATTCGCGCCACACCAAACCAACTGGCACATCCGGGCGATGAACGCCCGCATGTGCCGACTACTTCTTACTGCAGCTTAATCTCGACATCCACACCAGCGGGCAGATCGAGCTTCATCAGCGCGTCAACCGTCTTGTCGGTAGGATCAACAATGTCCATCAGACGCTGGTGCGTGCGGATTTCAAACTGGTCGCGACTGGACTTGTTCACGTGGGGTGAACGCAGAATGTCGAAACGCTTCATGCGGGTCGGCAGGGGCACGGGACCCTTGACGATCGCGCCGGTGCGCTTGGCGGTATCAACGATCTCGGCAGCGGACTGGTCGATCAACTTGTAATCAAACGCCTTCAGGCGGATGCGAATTTTTTGCTTGGTAGCCATGGTTTTTCCTTTGCTTACGCAATGATCTTGGCAACCACACCTGCGCCCACGGTACGACCGCCTTCGCGAATCGCGAAACGCAGGCCTTCTTCCATGGCGATGGGGTTGATCAGCTTGACCGTGATGGAGACGTTGTCACC